>Ga0078972_1000058_pt1 | contig 408347 bp, 433 predicted proteins | sample YelNatPaOPGAMG01_FD_67568 | JGI IMG/M metagenome (GOLD analysis project Ga0078972, IMG submission 67568) | Hot spring thermophilic microbial communities from Obsidian Pool, Yellowstone National Park, USA - OP-RAMG-01 (SPADES assembly) (version 2) | ecosystem: Environmental > Aquatic > Thermal... | reverse complement strand
CTGCTTTTTACCTTTATACTCCCAGACATACCCGCACTTTGGGCATCTAAGCTTTACCAAGTTAGCCACCAACCAACTAATAAAAGAAAACTGCTTTATAAGCTTTTTTCATCCCCGCCTTAAAAGGCGAGGCTTTCAGATGTAATGTTTTGCCATTCATGCGATGGGGTTTTACAACTGGATGCTCACTTTTCAAGTCAGTGATGTTGAGAATTTTATAACTGAAAACCTTGCCGTTCGCGTCGGGGATGGGAGGAAGGCGAGAAAAGTTTTTTGCCTATACTAGGTTAGAAATCTCAGAGGATGTTCCTCTTTCAGAAGGAAGTTCAAGCATAAACATAGCCCATAGAGCAATGAGCTCCGTGGAATTGGGGGGGTGCGGCGAGCCTCTCGAACCAGCAAATGAGGTTTGAGACGAAAAGCCTCAGCTAAACGCTGTAAGCCCTGTCCTTCAGGGCGGGGTAGGCTACATTAACTGTGATAATTAGGGTCAGCCCTAAGCCGAGTTATAAAAAAGAGAGGATACCTTTTGAGCAAATTATAGAGAGAGGCGCCTCAAGATATAGTATCTCTGATCTTCGAATACCCTGCAATTACAAAAGTAATTCTAATTAAATCCAGAGAACACATTAGCTTTTAGAGCAAAGAAGTCAGATTTGTTTTTTTAGTTCTTCCTTAAATTGCTCTAAAAAGATCTCTAATTTTTCAGAGAGTTTTTCACCAAGCGAGAAGTTTTCGCATGTTATACCAATAAGTTCAAATTCCCGTAGACTCGTTTTTTGCCTGAGAACTTCTATCACTAAAGCAATGGGGAATCTATGGGACCAGGCAAAGTAACTTCCTAGGTCTTCCAGGGAAAACATATATATTTTTCCTGGGGGAACACCTTCTATATATGAAGCATCTAATACCACAATTTTTTCTGGGTTCGTTTCTTCTATTTCAACAGCACAGTTTTCCAAGCCCCCGATGCATTTAATTATTTTCAGATCCCCCAACGTCTGTTCTAGTGTTTCGCATAATCTGAGGGCAATCGCGTCATCGGACCTAAGCTCTGTACCCACGCATGCTATTACCGCTTTTTCGTTGCGCTGGCATTCTCTTAATATATGAACCAGCTCTTTTAGAGTTAATTCCTTCAAATTTCATCAAAATAACTTATAAGTTGGTCCGTTAAAAATATTTATAACTATTAATAACGATTTTACTAAACATTGGATTATTTTTATGTTAGTTATTTAAAAATAAAAGATTTGTATTTTGCCTTTTTTTCGTAGAAAAACTTATAAATTAAAAATAAATTAAAAAATTTAGGGAAGAGCCTTGGGGCTTACAACTATTGAGCAGGAAATAATATCTGTCCTGCTGCTAGGGCTTATCTTTGCACTTATATACGTATTAGGTGGAAAGGGCCCCCTGTTTAAACAGCCTGATGAATCATCTGGACGATCTCCATATACGGCAGGCATAGAATTCGGAGACAGGCAAATAACGCAAGTAAGCGATATGGTTGTTTTCTTATTTATCCTCCTTGCCGTCGAGTCTCTTATAATTGCTCTCTTTTTCGTTAACATAACTCCCTGGACGATCTTGCTTTACTCTGCGGTGCTCATTTCAACGGTACTGGGATATAACGTATACATGGAGGAGAACCCGCTTGGAAGAGAGTAATTCAATTAAGCTTATAAGGAAAAGCCCTTGGCTATTTCATTTCAATTCCGGAGGCTGTAATGGCTGTGACATAGAAGTTGTTGCTGCCTTAACACCTAAGTATGACGTAGAGAGGCTAGGCGCTGTTCTGACCGCATCTCCTAAGCACGCTGACATTTTGGTTATTACCGGCCCCGTCACTAGGCAGACCGCAGGGTCGCTTAAAATGATATATGAACAGATGGCGGATCCTAAAATTGCTATCGCTATTGGGACGTGCGCCTGTAGCGGGGGAGTTTTTCGAGGAGGTTACAATGTATTGGGTGGGGCAGAAAAAGTGATAAAAAACGTTATCTGCATCCCAGGATGCCCACCGAACCCAAGGCAGATTTTCGCGGCGCTGAAAAAGCTATATGAAAACAAGTTGGAGGAGGAGAAGGACGATGGGGGCAGTAAGCTTACCAAAGAGTGACGGGACTGCAGTTAAATTGGTTCCATCTGAATCTATTGTGGATGCAGTTAAGGAAATTGCTACTACTCATCCACACTTGGTCGGTATAACTGCTGTCCATGCGGACTCAAACATCGAACTTCTTTACTCCTTTGATAATTTCAGGGGAGAACTAAGGCACCTTAGAGTTATATTGCCGGACAAGCAGCCATCTATCGACAGCATAAGTGGGATTCTTTTAGGCGCGTATATCTACGAGATGGAAGTAAGGGACATGTTTGGCGTTAATTTCAATGGACATCCGCTCCCTAATACGAGGTTATTGCTTCCCGATTCCTATCCTGCAGGAGCCCCTCCTCCGTTGCTGAAAACGGTAACGATGGACCAGCTAATGAAACTGCTGGATAGCGTTCAGGAGCTCCAACCACCATCCCCCGCCATTCCGATTACAGGTTCATCTAGGTACAGCGCTGAGAGCGTTGTTATTTTGCCCTTCGGACCATACCATCCTGCTCTGAAGGAACCCGAGCACTTCGCATTAGCGCTCGAGGGCGAAAAGATCGTTGAGGCTAGGCCTAGAATAGGCTATGTACACAGAGGTATAGAGAAGCTTGCAGAAAACAGAACGTTCCTCCAAGCTTTATTCCTGGTAGAAAGGGTTTGCGGGATCTGTAGCTTTCACCATTCTTGGACATACACATTGGCAGCAGAAAAGCTTTTAGGGATTACCCCCGGCGCCAGAGCAGAATATCTTAGGACGCTTGTAGCGGAGTTAGAAAGAATACATAGCCACTCCCTATGGATAGGCTTGTTAGGATATTGGGCCGGCTTTGATTCGATGTTCATGTGGCTGTGGTCTGCTAGGGAGAGAATAATGAAGCTTCTAGAGATGATCGCTGGGAACAGGGTTAACAAATCATATATTACGATAGGAGGCGTTAGGGCAGATGTCAGCGATGAAAAGCTGAAAATCGTTCAAAGGGAAATCGAGGAATTCAAGAAGGAATTCAAAAAGATTTCGGAAGCCGTTATGTCCTATGAACCGCTATGGGAAAGAACGAAGAATATAGGATCGTTCACGGCTGAACTTGCTATATCGGCAGGAGCTGTAGGCCCTACCCTTAGAGGAGCAGGAATACCATATGATATAAGGAAAATTGAACCATATGGCGCATATCCAGACCTTTCATTCGAAGTTATTACTGAGAAGGGGGGTGATGTGCTTAGCATTTCCGCAGTTAGAGTCAAAGAGACCTTTGAATCCATACGAATTATTGAGCAGATAGTAGAAAAGATTCCATCAGGAAACCCCGTACCTCAAACATTCTTCATGGGAACATCAAAGGAGGGGGAGGCGTTTGCGAGGACGGAACCTCCCAGAGGGGAACTCTACTACTATCTCAGAGGCAAAGTTGGTTTGAGAAATCCCTACAGAGTTAAAATCAGGACCCCAACTTTGCCCAACCTCGTTCTCGCAGCTGAGGCCTTAAAAGGCTATACCTTAGCGGACGTGCCGCTCATCCTAACTATGATAGACCCTTGCTTCAGTTGTGAAGATAGAGCTATAGTATATGTGAAGGGAATGGGACCTCTCATGGTAAAGCTACCTAGGTCTGTGCCAGCGAACTTAAGCCTGGGGTGCCCTATATGAGCAGTGCTCCTTTACTAACTTCGATCTTAACGATCGTTGCTGGCATAATTTTCTTCTTCCTCTCCTTTCTATTTGAGTGGGTAGAGAGGAAGGCCGTGGCAAGGATACAGAAAAGAGTTGGTCCATACTTCACTGGCCCAGGCGGTATTTTCCAACCCTTTGTTGATTTCCTCAAACTATTGTCAAAAACCGAAGCAATATCAAAGGGAACCGAATTGCTGTTTTACAGGGCATCCCCTATAATCGGAGTGACGCTTCTCACTTATGGATTCCTTCACCTTCCCTTTCTATCGCAATCCCCGGTTCTTAATTTTAACGGGGATCTTCTCGTTGTCTTCATCGTCTTCGCTTTCACATGTCTATCATACCTTATGGCAGGTTTATCCTTGAGAACTCCATTTACTGTGGTCGGGACCGGCAGGCTGATAGTGCAATATTCTCTATACGAGCTGATTTTTCTGTCTTCCTTTGCCTTGATATTCTTCCAAGCAGGTTCTGCCACAATATCAGATATAGTTCAGTACCAAATGATAAACCGCCCGCTCGTGCTCTACCAACCAATCGGTTTCATCGTCGCCGTCTTCTCCCTGCTGGCGAAGCTAGAGAAACCCCCGTTCGACTTACCTCACGCCAAGCAAGAGGTAGCAGCAGGTTGGATGAGCGAACTGTCTGGACGGACGTTAGCCTATATGAGGCTAATCGGTAATATGGATTATCTTTTCAGTGTATCACTGATAGTTACCCTCTTCCTAGGAGGAGGGAGCGGACCATTCGCCTCGCAGATTACCGTCTTGTGGCCCATTTATTTCCTAATTAAGGCATTAGCTATCGCTTTGGTCCTATCTTACATAGAGGGAGTTGCGGTTCGAGTTAGAAGCATTCTCTTGCCGATGAGATTGGGAATTCCCTTGACCTCTCTATTAGTAGTTCAGGCAGTCATATTAGCGATATGGAGGATGGGATTATGGTAGAGAAGAAAAGCAGCCTAAGGACTTGGTTTGAGGCACTAGAGAACTTGTTCAGTAGTCCTGACACTTTGCCACCTGAAGAAGCAGAAAAAGCCTTCAACGGATCTTCAAGAGGCATACCTGTGCTAGTTCCGGAAAAGTGCATAGGTTGTTCACTGTGTGCCCTTAGCTGCCCTTCTCAAGCTATAACCATGGTTCCTGGGGGCAAAAAAACTATAGGAAATAAGTTAGTTGAAGTCAAGAACCCATCCTTTGATTATTCGAAATGTATCTATTGCGGATTATGTGCACAAGTCTGCAAACAAAACGCCATTGAAATGAGGACGGATTTGCCACCTATCATAATAATTAAGCGGTAAAGGGGATCGCACGATGTACAAGTTCATGGCATTAGGCTCTCTAGGTGCTATTATATTGTTGTATGCCCTGATATCTAGACACTGCCCGAGGAGCTTGCTTTCCATGTTTTTCGGTTCACTGATAATAGGCCTAGGCATCGCTATTCAGCTGGACCCAAGAGCAGGGCTCGCCGTCGTGCTCATATACAGCGGAGGATTGACCGCATTAACTTATACGTCTATGATCCTCCTATGTCCCAGTGAACTATGCTTAAAGAAAGTTGGAGCAAGAGCCGAGCTTTCAATAGGCGTAAAGACACTGGCAATTCCGATAGCGGTTTCTCTTCTTTCAGCCTCGGTGGCTATAAGATATTTGCCTAGTTATGGAAATTGCCTTTCTGCGCCATTTTTCACGATTAACACCGAAGATATAGTTGCGCTATCTGTCGCTCTCTTAATAGCGATCGTAGCTATAATAGCCATTTTGGGAGGTGCGAGGAAATGATAGAAATGGAAACATTTTTCTCGTTATTCATATCATTTCTCTTAGTTAGCGCCGGTATAGCTACAATTTTGACTTATAGAACCCTATTCCGATTTATATTGGGGATTTTCTCAGCCTCATTGGGAGCAATATATCTTCTTTCTTCTATGTGCTCTTCGGAATTTGCCGTAGTTCTTATAGTATCCATCACTGGAATATCCGAAGCTGTACTCATATCTTTCCTAATATCTCTTGCAAGGATAAAGAAAGTAGAAGATTTCGATGAACTTAAACGAACCTGAGGTGAAGGCATATGGCCGGATTGTCTGAGCTTCTAATAATATTGGCATTAAATGGATTCGCAGCATCAGCTATTATCTTGCTTTTTCGTAAAACTAGGATGGTCGCCGAAGTAATTACCTTATTTTCATCGATAGTATCTCTCTGCATTTCATTATATCTTTTAGCAAATTTAGGATCACCTTACGAGGTTTTCTTAATTCCGCATGTTTCCCTTTTGGCCGATAAACTGTCTCTCTTCTTTTCACTAGTGATTAGCTTGGTCGGCTCCGCAGTTGCAATTTATAGCATTGACTACATGAAGGAAGCTGAGGACTTCGCGAGATACTACTCTCTTTTATCTCTTTTTATTGGGGCTATGTTGAACTTAGTGCTAGCTTCCGATCTGATTTACCTTCTCTTTAACTGGGAACTTGTCGGGGTCTGTAGCGCTCTTCTAATAGGATACTGGTGGGGCAGGAGAGAGGCCAGAAGGGCAGGGATAAAGGCGCTTGTAATGACGAGATTTGGAGACATAGGCCTAATGATATTCTCAGCTATAGCTTTATATTATGGTGCGACGAACATTCCATCGATTTTTAGTTCGCATCAACTTTTCTCTATTCTTTTACCATTTGCGCCACTTTTAGTTCTTGCGGCCATGGGAAAATCTGCACAGTTCCCACTGCATACATGGCTGCCAGACGCAATGGAAGGTCCGACAACAGTCAGCGCATTGCTCCATGCCGCTACAATGGTTAAGGCGGGGGTCTACCTAATGCTGAGGTTTTATCCTATGTTAGCTATGAGTGCTTGGGGAGTGGCTCTTCTTCTTGCCGTCTCGCTTGTGACTCTCTATCTTGCGTCCTTCGCCGGTTTAGTCTCTATGGATATCAAAAGGGTCCTCGCCTTCAGTACGCTGAGCTCTCTGTCTCTCATGTTATTAGCTATAAGCTTAGGTGAGTACTACGTAGCAATATTATATTTATTTAACCATGCTTTATTTAAGGCCCTCCTCTTCCTCGTCAGCGGAAAGGTTGAGCATACCTTCCACACTAGGGATATTTCCAAGCTAAAAGGTCTCTGGAGCCAGGGCCTTAGGCTGGAGACTATAGGCTTTCTTGTCGGAGCCCTCAGCGCTGCAGGTCTGCCTCCTCTTTCTGCGGGCTTGGTGAAAGAAGAGCTCTTCCTTTACATGGCAAACTACTTCACTAATATAGAATATTACCTTCTTTCCTTCACAATCGCATTTTTAATGTCATTATTCATCATGAGACCGTTTGTATTGTCATTCTTAGGAGCTCCAATCCAAGGAGTTTCACATCAAAGAGAAAGGACTCCATTGATGTCGGGCGTAAATGCTACGCTGATTGCTCTAACCCTTTTTGCTTTCATACCCACTACGCTCATGGCGAATTATTTTGGAGCCAGTAAGCTGAGTTTTGAACTTGAACTTTTGCCACTTGCCGGCGTCCTGCTGGGGATCATTGTAGCATTTACTATACCCAAGATACCAGTGATCCCAAGTGCATGGCTTAGAAAAATCATTGAATCTTCGCTAGGGCTAGACGTAGCATATAACAAATTGGGAGAGACCTTCTCTAGCAGGCTTTCAAGTTTAGCATCTAAGCTGAATACAGGAAAGGCATCAGAGGGGCTTTTAGGAATGTCGGTCCTCCTCATTTTAATAATGATCTTCATCCTGGTGATACAACCATGATGCTCGAGGCTAAGATCGCACTATTGTCAATAGCATATACAATCATTTCCTATTTGGCATATTCAACAGCCAAGAAGGAAAGAGACTCGCTTGTAACAGTTTTTACTGCCATAATGGCCGTCGCCTTAGGGTATATTTCCTTGGAAGCGAGAGGAGTAAGTGGACTATTAGGTTTCATCGGCAGCGCTACATTACTGACGTCTCTAGCATTAGGAGAGATCTCTAAAGTAGAGAGAAGATCTCTCTTCTCGATGTTTTCCTTTTATTTCACAGCATCCTCCATCATGCTAACAGCTACAACGAACGCTGTGAGGATGTTCATATATTGGGAAACAATAGCCATGCTCATGATAGGGGGGATGGTGATCTATAAAAAAGATGAAAGCTATGAGGCCGCGCTTAAATATGCTTTGATATGCATTCCGGGTTCTATAATTGGCCTTATTGGACTTATATTGGCAATATTCTCATCAGGTACCATCAGCTTTCCGTATATGCTCAACAATTCTGGCGTTCTATCAATAATGCTTATGGCTATAGGATTCGGGACCGAAGTAGCTTTGTTCCCGATGTATGTATGGCTTCCTAGCCTTTATATCGGGATGCCACCTCTGCTTTTAGCTGTGGAAATCGCGTCGATCCTACCAGCGACAACATATATCGTTGGCACGATAGCTTCAATGAACTATACTGTAGCGATTGTTACGGCTTCTCTTGCCTTAATTGGCTCAATTGTAGGTTCGCTTTCTGCTATGACTCAAAACGACCTGAGAAAGCTTTTGTCCTATAGCACCCTTTCCCATATAGGGTACATGTTACTTGGACTATCGGTAGGAACAGCCTTGGCGAGAGATTACTCAGTTCTGCATATGGTTGCTCATGCTATACCCAAGGCATCGCTAGTAGCAGTGACATTTGCTCTTTTGAGCAAGCTTGGCAATAGCGGAATTGAAGGCCTACGCAAGTTTGGTAACAGCTATAAGCTAGTAATTATGGGGAGCGCTTTAGCCTTACTGGGCCTTCCTCCATTCTTGAGCTTCTGGAGTGAGCTGTACATATTCCTTGGAGCTTTCGCAAGCACTCTTCCTTGGAAGCTATTAGCCTTAGTATACTTCGCCGTAATATTAATATCGACCGGCTACGCCTTCAAGATTATATATTCTTATTCAAGCGAAGATAAAGGCGGAGAGTATGGAACAGACACATTCGCAATCATACTGCTCCTATTCTTCTTGCTATCCTTGTCTCTCTCTCCTTTCCAAAGCTATTTAGTAACGTACTTTCTTGGCCCTCTTTAGCTTTTTTTTAAATTTTTAACAGCTTAATGGAAAAGCTTTTTCCCAAGGTTCAGTCTTATTAAAAGGCAATGGTGATGTTTATGGGAAAAAGCACTATCTCAATACATGGCCACGAGTACTACGATGAAGTCTACGGCGTAAGGATCACGCCTATATTCCTCACGTCTATGTTTGAGCAACCAGATAGACGCACTGGGGAAACAAGGGTAGTGGAAGGCGGAAGAGAGCTAAAATATTCTAGGGAGGAAAATCCAACTACTAGATATCTCGAAAAAGTTATTGCGAGGCTAGAGGAAGGAGAGGACGCCATCGCTTTCAACAGCGGCATGGGGGCTATAACTGCAACGCTTCTCTCTGAGCTTCAACAGGGAATGAAGGTAATTATACCAATGGAATCCTACTCAGGAACGATCGCGCTATTGAATTCGATATCAGAAAAGATGAACCTCAAAATTGAGAAGATATTCCCTGAGACCGAAGATATATTGGAGGCTATAAATGGCGGTGCTGACCTATTAATCATTGAAACAATAACTAACCCAACCCTAAGAGTAATCGATATAAGAGAAGTAGCAAAGGCGTGCTCAGATAGCAATACCAAGGTTATTGTTGATAATACCTTTGCTACCCCCATTCTCTACTCTCCATTATCTGAAGGAGCCTCTATTGTTTTAGAGAGTGCTACTAAATACTTAGCTGGACACAACGATGTTATAGGTGGGGTAGTTTCGTCAAATAGGCAAATAATATCATCAATTTGGGAATGGAGGAAGCTCACAGGAACTATAATGCAGCCGTTTGAGGCGTTCCTGGTACAAAGGGGGCTTAAAACTCTATCGATAAGATTCGAAACTCATTCGAAAAGTGCAATGGCTGTGGCGGAATTTCTCCAGGAGCATCCAAAAATAGAAGATGTATACTATCCGGGGCTTAGCAGTAGCCCATATAAAAACAAAGCTGACAAGCTCTTCAAGAAAAAGCTTTACGGCGGAGTTGTGTCGTTTAAGGTTAAAGGAGGAAGAAGCTCAGCGTTATCTGTTCTCAGAAGACTGAAAATGATAGTCCCTTCGCCAAGCTTCGGTGGACCCGAAAGCCTCCTCACGTATCCCGTTATTTCTGCCTCTAAGTATATTCCGCCTGAGGATAGGGATCGGCTTGGCATATCAGATAACCTGTTGAGACTCTCCGTCGGTCTAGAAGACGTCGAGGATATAATCGAAGATCTAGATAAGGCGTTGAGGACAGGAGCATAGTTTACAATGCAACTTTTTTTGTTGTACTTAAGGCTCTGAAGCATACTTTTTTTATTGAAGCATAAGCCAATGTCCTTCTCAGCTCCATAGGACTTCCAATGACTTCTTCAAGCTTTTCATCTTTTTCGATAGAACCTATCACTTCCAAACCTTCTCGTAAATATGTCTCGGCGACCTCTCTGTAAATGCTCATTGTACCAATTCCGCCGTTTATCACTACTCCTATAGGAGATAATTTCAGCTCTTTCATTAACTTAAAGAGATTTATCGTTGGGACTATAGCTAACCTACTTGAAGAGCTAACGATCAAGGGATAAAGATCCCTCTTGAAGTATTTCAGGACATCGAGAGAAACGTCGGACAAACCCGGGGGCATGTCTAAAATTAGAAAGTCCAACTTACCCCAAGCAGTTATGCTCAGGAGCTCTTTGAAGACATCGTTTAGCTCGGCTCCCCGCAGAGGAGTAGGATTGTCCTTAGTAAAAAACGCAATAGACATAACCCCTATGTTTTCTATTTCCACAGGAAAAATCCCCTTTTCTTCTTTTGGCATCAATTTTTTTACATCAATTCCTAGCATCCTATGAACACAAGGATTAGTGAAGTCAAGATCTAGCAGACTGACGCTATATCCAACGTCGGCTAAGCAAAGAGACAGCAGTGTAGAAATGGTCGTCTTTCCTACTCCACCCTTGTAACTCATTACTGGTATAAAAGTCGAAATATCTTTCAATTTCATTTGAATAGAGTATTCTCTAGGATCTATGGACATCACTTAATCACCTCAACTATCGTTATTCCTCTGCCTTCTTCTATTTCAAAGTCCCTAGACCCGCATCTCGGGCAAGTCAAAAACGAATGTATTGCTTCCGGCACGAAATGGATCATCTCTGCTATTTCTTCATTCAATTCTTCAGGCAGGATCTTCCATTCATATCCACATGCGCGACATCTGAGCTTAGGCTCTATTATAACATAAGTTATTTCTTCTACATGGATATCTGCCTGTACAAGTAGTTCCCTTAAAGCAAAGTCTAGGATATCCTGCTCAATGCTCTGAAGCCTTCCTAGGCCTATCACGACCTTTTCCGCCTTTTTCCCAGGCAGCTCCAATGACAAATAATTCACGATAGATTCAGCTAACGCCCATTCGTGAACCAAAAGGCTACACCGATCAGCTATTTTTCCCGAAAGAAAATATCTTTTTTTGCTATAAAGAAAAAAAGCTAAAGCTCTGTTTCTTACTCCACTGGAATTATCGTCTTTACTTTGAAGCCCCTTGTTATATATGCGAGATAGACTATTCCTAGCACGAGCCAAACGAGCCCTAGTTCCTTAGCATATATGTCTAGTCCGTACCAAATGGCGGCGGTAATTACAAACCCAACGAACGGCATTATAGCCAACAGCGTCTTCTTTTCCAATTTGATGAATCTGTAGGCCAGCGCTACATGCATAAAGGCAAATGCCGTCAAGGCCCCAAAGTTAACGACCGAAGATAAATCTTTCAACGTTAGTAAATACACCAGCGGTGCTGTTATCAAAGCCACAATTATCGTCGAGACATATGGCGTTTTGTATTTAGGATGAACTTTTGCGAACAGTTTCGGCAGATGTCCCTGCCTTCCCATGGAGAATAAAATCCTAGAAATTCCGGCTTGAGCTGCCAACGTGTCTCCAACTCCCCACGCTAAAACGGTGCCGAGGAGCGTTAGGTACTGCAACCATTTGCCGCCAGCCTCTTCAGCTATATAGAAGAACGCCACATCCGGACTCTCGAACGAATAGCCAGGATGCACTAAGGCTCCGAGGTAGGTCTGAAGTATAAACATCGCAGCAATTATAGGGATCACCAATATCACTGCTCTGCTAACGACCTTCCTAGCTTCAATTGTTTCTTCTGCTAAAGTAGTCATTATATCAAAGCCTAGGAAGCTGAGTACAGCAACCGAAGTTCCTGATAATACCGCCCCCCACGAAAATTCTCCCGGGTTGTAGAAAGGAGTAAAGTTAAAGCTCAAACCAGGGGTCGTGGCGACCTTGTATATGGCGGCTACTACGAAAGCGACAAGCACAAAATCCTCAAAAAGAAACAGCGCCATTGAGGTCTTCGCTGTCAGCTCTACTCCTAAGACGTTAAGCACTGTAGCAAATGCGATAAAGATCGTTGCCCATACTACTAAGCTTATTCCAGTAAGAGCTTCGAGCCAAAGGGCCGAGACCAGGATTACTAGGGCTGGTATTAGAACATAGTCGAGGAGTATTGCCCAGCCTGCTATGAAGCCTACATTATGCCCAAGCGTTTCCCTTACGTAAGCATAAACGGAACCAGCCTCGGGAAATCTCAGGGCGAACTGACCATAGCCCCACGCGGTGAAAAACATGGCCAAGGCGCCGATCGCGTAACATGTTGGTACATGTCCCTTGCTTAGCATCGCTACAATACCATAGATACCCATCGGAGCTATGGGAACCATCGTCATAATGGCGAACGCTATTAGATCCCTCATTTTTAGAACTCTTTTTAGCTGTTCCTTTTGCTCAGCTTTTTCTGCCATGTCAAATCACCTCATAGCCTTTAACAGATCTTCAGCCCGTATCACGCTCGAAGGGATACCTACTCTAACTGTCTTTTTTGGATCAACGAGTTGGCTTATCTGAAAGTCCGCTACGAGGCTGGATAGCATGTAAGCATCGTTCCAGTCAATGGAAAATGCTTTAGACAAAGCTTTTACTGTGGTCCTAGCTGCCTCTTTGAGGGACTCCTCCAGTGTGCCTGCTGACACTATTATATAGTTAGTATTTCCATACTCAACTACTGGCCAAGCCGGGGCTAGTCCCTTCAAAACGCTGAACTCCAATTCAACTTCGCCTCTCACCTCGCATCCGGATACGCAAACCTCACCGTCCGCCATAGCAGCGTGAAGGTCACCAACTCCAAATAAGGCTCCACTGTATTCTACCGGCAAATAAAGAGTGGCTCCTTCCGTTATGTATTTAGTATCAAGGTTACCGCCGCTCCTTCCTGGAACTCCTGTGGGGTGCTTGTCACTGGATGCTACTCCGATCACCCCTATCATCGGTCTATATGGCAATTTAACGCCAGCTATTTCCACAAAATTGTCTCGAACTAAGCACCTTCTGTTTTTGCTAGTTTTTACATCTTCGCCGAGAAAACCCTCTCCGGGCAACGAAACTACTAATCCCGAGCTGGCAGTTATTATCTTAAGTATATGAACAACCAAGGCATCTCCTTTTTCAGTGCCCTCGATGTATAATGGCCCAGTTGCAGGGTTCACCTGAGAGAAATCTATCGAGGATAGTTGCTGATTCTCGTCAACCAATTGATTAGAAAAACAATCTCTTGTTCGAATTCTCGTTCTTTCCCCCGGTAATACTCTGCCGATAGGAGGGATCTCCGGGTCAAACTTGTAAAATACTTTGCTATCATCGAATATCTTATCCAACCTATATACCACCCTATTAAGATAGTAGGTTAAAAGAAATACTCCGAAATAATATATATACTTTAGGTCATGAGGCCTCTCTTCCATACAGAAGTTCCCTATTCACGTTGAGGAAAGAAAAAAAGTCGACATTTTAACTTTTCAGGAATTTAAGGGGGAAAGGTTACTTCCTATGAGGAAGGGAATGGATAGCCCCCTTGCAAAAAGGTTTTTTATAACTGAAAACCTCGCCGTTCACGACGAGGATGGCGAGGAAAGTGAGAAAAGCTTTTTTGCCTCTACAGGGTTAGAAATATCAGAGGATGTTCCTCTCTGCAGAATGCAAGCATAAGCATAGCCCATGCCTTAATGAGATGCATGGGATGGCGGAGATGTGAGTCCCCCGAACCAGCAGATGAGGCTGGAGGCGTAAAGCCTAAGCTAAACGCTGGAAGCCTCGTCCTTTAGGGCGAGGCAGCTCCTGTTAAATAAAGCTTTTTATACAATTAAGACAACAAGAGTGTCTTAGTGGGGATATTAAGAGATAGCTATATGTCATAGTAAGAAAGGTGCGACCCCCGATGCTTCCAATTAATATGCCGCAGATCGTAGAGTTCGATGATTTAGTAAAGTTTAGCATCTTTATTACATACTTTAAATATATATTTTATTTCATATGGATTGTCCCAATATATAGAGCAGCGATAACTTTCAAGTCTTGGAAGCTCAATTATAAGAAGTATGTACAGATCCCCGAGTCATCTATGAGGAGCACAAAAACTTCTTTTTACAAAGTCGCAGTTTTAATTCCTGCTAGGAATGCTTCGAGATACATAAGGAGCTCGATCCTTTCGGCAATAAATCAAACCGTTACACCTAAGACGATCTATATCTTGGACGACGCTTCAAAAGATGAGACACTGAATGTCGTCGCAAATCTGGTTAAGGAACTAGGAGGAACGCTAACTGAAGTCAATGTCGGTAATGAAAAGAGTTTGCTTGTTTATAACTTGCTTACTAAATCTGGGAAAGACATCAAAATAGTGGTTGTTTCCTTCAAAAAACATTCGGGGAAGCCGAGGATGATAAATTCAGTTTTGGAAGATGTTGCCAAAGAACACGATTATATGCTCATCTTGGATTCCGACACCATAATAGAAAGAAAATATATCGAAAAGCTAGCATATTTCTTGAGCAAAAACGAGAATGTAGCTGGGGCCAATGGAACTATCTTACTATGGAGGCCCGAAGGAAAAGGCAGACTGTCCTGGTTTTTCGCTAAAGCATTCAGGAACATAGCTTCGCTTTACTACCTCTTAACCGTAAGATTTTCCGAAACCGTCTTCAACAGCGTGAATAGTCTCAACGGAAGCTGTGCCATGTATAAGGTAAAACCCCTGATTGAAGTGGGGGGGATTCCAGAGGATACTTATGTTGAAGATACATCAATGAGTTGGGAGCTGCAGTTCATGGGATATACTGTAGCATATTTGCCAGGGGCTTATTCTTATACTGTAGATCCATCTAGCCTGAAGAGGTTCCTTTCCAAGGTATACAGAATAACTCTCGGCGTACAAAAGCTTTTGGTCACTCGTTTTAAAAGGCTTATAGCAAAGAGAAAACGCAATTTATTGCTCACATCATTGTATACGAGCTTGGGCAGTCTGCCGTTTGTATTCGTGATAGTGAACGTCTTTTTTACGGCCTTCCTAGCTCACTTCGGCATTTATACTAAAGGCTTATCTCAATACATCTTCGGCTCCCTACAATTCACCCCCATATCCCTGATAATAGCGTTTATATATAAATACCCTTTGAGCTATCTGGGAATAAGTTATTTGACCGGCGTTTTGGAATCCTTGGCGATATACATGTTCTTAGTAAGCCTCTATAGAAATGAGCCTAACATAAGGAGAACAATGCAAAATTCAAAGTCCACTATTCTGATTGTTCCGCTAATTCTGTGGAGCCAAGCGCTTATCGCACTTATAACAATTCCAGGTTCTTTGTATCAAGCGATAACTAAAAAGAAAGTGAGCAAATGGTAGGGGTCGTCGCAAAATGCCAACTTTAAAAAAAGTATTGATTTTGACATTGGTCCTAGCCACCATTCTTGCTATAGCGATTGACATAAATGCTAGTGAAGACAGAGGTACGATCAAGTACGAAGGAGCACCGAAATTTTATGCCAAATATTCCTCTGCGGTAATATTTAGAGTAGATGATTTCGTGGCAGACCCTTCATATATTCATAATATAACATTTCACTTATCCAGAAAGAACGTTGTCTTTCAGAATTACCAAATGGAGCTCATCGATCATTTGTTAAAAAATTATCCTGACATGAGGCTAGTGTTTGGCGTCATCACTGGAGATATTTCGGGCTCAAACAACAGTGATCTATGGTCGCTTTATGCGGAACTTGTAAAAGATTATGGATGGGAAGCCGCTTCTCACACGAGGTATCATCTTCTTCCTCCTAGGAGCCAAGCAGATGTACTAGGTTCCATACTGGACATCGAGGGAAATATAACAGGTTATAAAGTATACACCTACATTCCTCCCTATGGAAAAATTGGAAAGGGGGAGCTTGATAATCTAAGGGAAGCGGGTGTAAAAATAGTGATGCTCGATAAGCCAATGCAGTTCAACATCCCCAATAGATGGGACAATATGCGTATTACAATAAAAATGGATAGGACTTTACCATGGAAGACCTCCCTGAAGCTAATGCATAGCTTTGAAAACACGGTAGGTGGAGTTCTTATAGTTTACACACACGCGACAAGCTTCGACTGGAAGAGCGGCTCACAACTTTTAAACGCTTTTGACTATGCCATTTCGGTTGTAAACGATGGGAAAACCTGGATCACAGTCCCCTCCGAACTGTATAAATATGAGGTCGAGAGGAAAGCAATCATTGTAACTCAGTTAAACGAGACCTCGTTCAGAGTCGAATTGAAGAAATCTATGGATTTTGAGCCTATACCCATAACTCTATCATTTGAGGTGAATAGAGATGTTAAAGCCGTTTACTATGATGGTTCTCCCCTTCCAAAATTGAATTATTTCGGTTTTGTCCCTACCGTAGGATTTCAGCAGCAGAGGAACAACCTGGTCGTCTCCATCTATCCTGGTGGCACGTTAACGTTTGAATTAAGCGAGGAATAGAATAATTATGACAGACCCATTTGATTATTGTATAGCGGGTCTGGGCAATGTGGGCATACTTTTTGCCTATTTTTTGAGGAAGAAGAAGGTCGTCGCAATATCTAGGAGAGCTAAGGGCGATCGAGAGAGGGTTACGCTGAAACACAGTGGAGCGATTTTATGGTCAGATGAAATTTTGACTCGAAGGCCTGAAGATTTTGTCAAATGCAAAAAAGTCCTAATAACTTTAAAAGCGTATGACGTGCCGTGGGCGTTATCCTTTTTGAAAGACAAGGGAGAAATCTTCATCGTAATGTCTAATGGCTTGGGGTTATTTGAAGAGGCTGTAAGGCTTCATGGGAAGGATAGAGCTTTAGGAGGAACGGTTACATATGGACTTACTTCCTGCGGTGAATATTGCTCTGAGCTTAGAGGGATCGGTCAGGTAAGGATAGGTGGCAGTGCATCCAGTGAGGCTCAGAAGAATTCTAAAGAAATGACCGAAGATCTTATCAGCGGAGGATGTTCGGCTAATGCTGTTGAAGATATAATCCCGCATATCTGGCTGAAAGGTATAATCAATTCAGCGATCAACCCAATCACGACGCTATTGAAAAAACCAAATAAGATTTTGCTGGAGAATCCGCATGCAGTAGAGCTTGCTGAACTCGTCGTCAAAGAAGGGAAAGAAGTTGCGAATAAAAAAGGCATAGATCTCGCTTCGGACCCTTTTAAGGAAGCAATCGAAGTCGCAAAAAAGACAGGAGAAAACTTCAGCAGCATGTTGCAAGACATTATGGCAAGAAGGAAAACGGAGATCGATTACATAAATGGCTACTTAGCTTCGGAAGGTATGAAGCTTAATGTGAACGTGAAAGCGAACCTGTCACTTTATCTTATGATAAAGGCAATGGAAAGAGATCTTGGCGTTCGTTGAGTAAAGCGTACATCGGCTATCTTTTGGGCCGATCTCTCGATTTCTAAAAACGAGGTTTACAATTGAAACCCCTCCTTTCAGACAGGAACTATCAACAATAGAATAATAGAATAATTAATAAAAGTAAAACCTAAAAAATCAGAATCTGTGGTATCGCTCATGTCAGAAAAGGTTACCGTCAAAAAAATTCTAAAGAAAAAGGAGCAAAAAGAAAAAATCGCAATGATAACAGCGTATGATGCTCCCTTCGCTAGGGCGGCAGATGAGGCGGGGGTTGATTCGATTCTCGTGGGCGATTCCATGGCTATGGTAGTTCTTGGCATGGAAAATACGCTGTCGATCACTCTGGAGGAGATGGTGGAGCACACTCGTGCTGTTGCACGAGTTAGACCTAAAGCGTTAGTTATAGGCGACATGCCTTTCATGAGTTACGAGACAGGGCCAATAAAAGCCATGGAAAGTGCCTCATTATTCGTAAAAGCTGGTGCAGACGCAGTTAAGCTTGAAGGGGGGGAAGAAGTCGTCGATCAGATAAAAGCTATAATTAAGGTGGGGATTCCGGTAATGGGGCACATAGGCCTAACCCCCCAGCGCTTTTTAAAGCTCGGTGGCTACAGGATGGTGGGGAAAAAGAAAGAGGAAGAAGAGCAGCTCTACAGAGATGCTGAGGCCGTCCAGGAGGCCGGCGCCTTTGCCGTAGTTTTGGAGTTTGTCCTGGCTGATTTGGCCAAAAAGATAACGGAGAAGCTGAGCATACCTACTATATGCATTGGAGCGGGCCCTCATTGTGACGGACAGGTACTTGTTCTCCATGATGTCCTAGGTCTATCGCAGCAATCCCCACCTTTTGCCAAAAAATACGTCGATCTTTTCTCTATAGCGCGAGAGGCCATTTCAAAATACGTAAAAGAGGTAAAGTCTGAAGAGTTTCCCACTCAAGAGTACTACAAATGAATTTTGTAGCCTTAGGTTAAAAGCTTGAGAGAAAACAGGAAATAATTTTGAAAAGGAGGTATATAGTAGCATGAAGTGTGTAATTGATGAACTTTATGAGTCCGTCTTGAGAAAGGTTGATGGGCAAAGAATAGCTAGAGTTGCTATCGGGGCTGGTTATACATATGTCGAGCTTGATGATGGTGGAGCTGGCGTTGCTTATACAAATAAAGAGGGGGGAATAAGTAGAGGTTTAGCGGGAAGAATGGAAAGAATGCCTGTAGAAGAAGCCCTTACATATCTCCTTTCTGGCAGGGGGCTGGAAGTGAGCTTTGGCTTAGCTACTGCTAATGCGTTGGTGAACAGACCTAGAGCTGAACTTAGAGAGCGAGACGCTTTACTTGAAAGCGAACTGAGTCCTTCTGACGTAGTTGTGCTAGTTGGATATTTTCCAACTTATATCAACAGGTTGAAAGAAAAGGTGAAGGAAGTATACGTACTGGAGATTATGGAGGTAGCCTCAAAGGACGTAGAAGTTTATCCATGGTGGGCATACGCCAGGCTTTTTTCTAAAGCCACTAGATTGTATATTACGGGGACGACTATATCAAACCATACCATAAATTACATATTGCCATCTTCAGTAGAGATAGAAAACAAATACATAATAGGTCCTTCTACTCCGATGATAGAGGATCCCTTCATTAGTTACAATGTAAAAGGGCTAAGCGGCAGTTTAGTAACAAACAAAGAAGTTTGCTTCAAAATAGCTATGCAAGGTGGCGGCGTAAAGGATATGTTCAAGGTCGGTTGCCTGAAAAAGGTTTTCCTACCACTGGAAAAATCCACCACCTGATAGCTGTCATCAAACAATGAGGGATCGCTAACGTTGCTGTGAAGATGCGGATTGGCCCGGGCCTCTCTCTGACCATTTTTCACTATCCCACATATAATAAATGAAAAGGCTTTCCCACCTTAGGCCGGAAGAAAACCCACTAGAGACGGGATTTTTGATGAATAAGACAAGGCTTTTCAGTAGGAAAAACGAAGTTTTTTTAGAAGAAAGCGAAAGTATTTTAGTAATTAGGAAACGCTTTCGTAAATCGTCTTCCTTTTTAAAAGAAAGGGATTACCTTTCCTACTTGAAGGAAAAGATAGAAGTACCATCAATACTTTCGGAAGATATCGAGAGACATGAGTTGATTCTGCAGTTCCTGGACGGACCTCCCATAATCCAGCTAGATACGAAAGAATTCCTAATTGCCGTGAGCATGGCATCCATTTGGCTAAGGAAGCTCCACTTTCTGGGAGTCGTAAAAGGAGATTGTAACCCAAGAAACTTCATCATGCACAGAGGAAAAATCTACGGTATTGACTTCGAGGAGGCATCGTTGCTAATAGATGGTAGTTACGACCCGATAAAGGACTTGGTAGACCTTATTTCTACTACAGCGGTGACACTATACACCAGAGGTCTTCATCCCTTAAAATCGTTGGAACTATCTTTGGGCCATGTCTTAGAAAGTTACGGGGCTCATCCGTTGCCAGAAATAAATTATAAAGAACTTATCAAAAACTTCCTCAGAGATAGAAAAAAGTTTAGGCCGGAGCGTTCGCATATCTTCGACGCGTTAATAGAGGAAACAAAGAATATAGAAATTCTTTAATTTTCATCTCCAAAGGCAAAAATCTCGTGCATGCTACAAGCCAAGGAAAGAACGACTTTGCTATCATTTCTCAGCTCAAGAGGATGAGGCTAAAATAAGCACTTTATCTGGATTGATGTGGACTTTCACGCTATTTCCTTCCTTAAACTCCTCTGTTGACTGTGCGGTGATAACTTTGCCTCCTTCCAGTTCTATTTTATACTCGAAAAGCTCCCCCAGAAACATCGATGATAAAATTGTGCCATTTATGATATTCTCTTCTATGCGGAGGTTGTTACCATTCAGTAAAGTAAAGCTCATCGGTCTAATTCCGATGAAAACCTTAGAACCCACCAAATCTTCTCTACAGCCTTTCTTAGGACTTGCTTTTATGTTTCCAATATAAGTTCTAACAACTAACATACAACTGTCATCGATAGAAACGACCTCTCCATCCATAATATTCACTTTTCCAAGGAAATTTGCCACAAATTCATTTGCTGGATTATAGTAAAGCTCCTTCGGGGCTCCAACTTGGATTATTTTTCCCTCACTCATCACGGCGATTTTATCAGAAATCGTAAAAGCCTCGATTTGGTCATGAGTAACGTACACTGCTGTGAACTTGAGCTTTTTTTGCAGTTCCCTTATTTCTACTCTCATTTCCTCTCTAAGCCTAGCATCTAGGTTGCTCAAAGGCTCGTCGAGCAATATTACCTCCGGGTATACCGCTATGGCTCTTGCAAGAGCCACCCTCTGCTGTTGCCCACCTGAGAGCTGGTGTGGGTATCTATCCCTTAATTCATACATCTTCACGAGCTCTAGGGCTTCTTTAACTCTTTTGTCAATTTCAATATCGCTCAGTCTTCTCCCCCTCAACGGGAAAGCAACGTTTTCATAAACGTTCATGTGTGGCCATACCGCGTAGTTCTGAAATACCATCCCCATATTCCTCTTTTCGGGGGGCAGGTTCGTTATATCTTTACCTCCTAATATTATCCTGCCTTCGTCCGGAGAAGTCAAGCCCGCGATTATTCTAAGCGTCGTCGTCTTACCGCATCCGCTTGGTCCTAGTAAGCTCATTATTTTCCCGTCCTCAACCTTTATGTTTACGTTTTTTACGGCATGAACCTTCCCATATCTCTTGTTTACATTTTCAAGAAAGAGCTCTGGCATCAGCTCACCAGCACAAAGATTTATTACTAAAGCGTTGATATATTTTTTTAAATATTTTTCGAAGGTGGAAAATTTGGCATCAAAGTCAACTGTTTGGATGGTTATAATATTGATAGTGGTAATAGCAGGCATAGGAGGCTACTACCTTTACACGAAACCATCTGAAGGTGGGAGTAATGTTGCGACCATAACCATGTCTACTGGAGAAAAGATCGAAATTCCTAACGGGTTGAGCGGAAACGTCATGCTTTACACCTCTATCCCGCAGGAGATTATGGATGGGTGGGTCAAGGATTGGAACACATACTTCGCGAATTATACTAAGCTAGACTACTATAGAGCAGGCTCTGGTACAGTTGTAGCAAAAATACTCGCTGAGCAGAAGGCCGGAAACGTTAAGGCTGACGTTGTATATCTGGCTGGATATTTTGACTTCAAAACTTTAATGGACAACGGCCTCATTACAAAACTACCCACAGTGCCCGAGATGAACAGCATACCAGACCAATATAAAGATCCAAACGGTTATTACATAATGGGAAGACTTCTAGTTATGGTCATAGTTTACAACCCATCATTGGTCAGCAACCCTCCGAAATCATGGCAGGACCTGTTGCAGCCCCAATGGAAAGATAAGATAGTGATCGCTAATCCATTGGTATCAGGCTCATGGCAATACTCCGTCTTAGCATTGGTTTCAAAATACGGATGGGGTTATTTCCAACAGCTCAAACAAAACAACCCCTTAGTCGTGCAGGACGTTCCAGATGTAGCCAGATCGGTCGCCACAGGTGAGCGTCCGATAGGCGTAACGTTGACGATGTATTTGAAGACTTATACTAACTTGAACTACACTATACCAACGGATGGCGCTATAATTATCCCCAGCCCAATCGGAATAATTAATGGTACAAAGAACTACGCAGATGCCACCCTCCTCCTCAGGTATTTGTTAAGCAAACAGGCTGCGATATCGCTCGCAAACGCTTATACATATTCCAGTAGAACAGACGGACCCACTCCTCCAGGTCTCCCTCCATTAACTCAGATAAAAACATTCGAAACATCTATATCAGCGCTACAGGCGTATGTAAGTGGTCTAAGGGACAACTGGACTGCGATCTTTGGCGGCTGATTTGCTACTTAGGGGACAGATGATGATCCCAACGGCAACGAAGCTATCCCTAATCGCAATCGTTTTTTTCTTGATTATTCCCCCTATAGCATTTATAACATGGGACGTTTCTTATCTGGGCTTTACAAATTTTGAAAAGTTGCGTGTTTTATTTTCAAAACCTTATTATTTTGAGATCCCGTTTAGGAATTCGATAATAGTTTGCGGTATATCGGCAGTACTTTCCACAATTCTTGGGCTAATATTGGCTTGGCTTTTAGCGAGAAGGGCTTTTAAGCGAGAGGGAACGTTACTTTCTCTCTTGACTGGACCATATGTAATGCCATCTTTTGCGATGGCCATAGGGTGGGTTCTCCTTTGGACGAAGAACGGGTTCTTCGAAAAACTATCTGGTTTGTCAAGCCCAATTAACCCCTACGGACCTTTAAGTATGATTATTATTTTCGCTCTTCATAACTATCCCCTAGCACTATTGAGCATTTATACTGGACTAAAGAATCTCAGCCCGGAGTTAGAAGAAGCGGCAAGGATCCACGGGATCCCATCGAGGACAATTTCCCTTAAGATAATTCTTCCCCTTCTTAGACCTCATATACTCTCCGGTTTCATTTTAGCTTTTGCTTATTCCATCTCAGAGTTCGGAGCGCCAGCGGTTCTTGGAATACCAGTAGGCTACCCAGTGCTGACTACCATGATATATTCCTTTATGACGGTAGCGCCCATTGAATATGAGTTAGCAGAAGCCTTATCTTTGGTTCTCTCTGCGATCGGAATTACTCTTTTGGCAGTAAACTACTTCGTCCTTAAAGAAAAAAGGTATGTAGCCATAACTGGGAAAACCGCTAGAATTGAAATCAAAAAGGGAAGCAAGCTAGGAGCGACACTAATAGTCCTTATTCTAATTTTTGTATATCTGCCAATAGCCTCCGTGGTTTTCGGATCCTTTATTAAGACTATTGGGCTTCCAATCAATGCAGAGAACATCGGGCTATACCACTTCCAACGTGTTCTTAACATGAGTAGGGTATTAAACGCTCTATGGACCACTATGTTGGTTAGCATTTCTGCAGCTACGATCGCCTCATTGCTAGGTTTATTGGTAGCTTATACCGTAGTGAGGGGTAAAGGGCTTGAATCCAAAATTATGGACTATGTAATATTTTTGCCTTTTAGTATACCAGGTCTCGTCATAGGGGTAGGTCTTATTGTCACTAGTGGTAGGCTCTACCCTATAATCTATGGTACTTGGGCGATGCTACTGCTAGCTTTCCTTATAAGGTTCCTTCCTTATGCAACTAGAACAATCGAGTCAACGTTGATGCAGATAGACGAATCACTTGAAGAGGCTTCGAGAATCCACGGTGCAGGATTTTTTAAGACGCTGAGGGGCATTGTTATTCCAATAACCTTGAGAGCTATATTAAGCTCTTGGATATTTGTTTTCAATAGCTCCGTAAAGGAGCTTAGCGCAAGCGCTATTCTATCTGTACAAGTAGAAACTGCCATAGTAGTTGCCTTTATGATGTTCTCTGAGGGATTCTTTGGCGATGGGGCCGCATTAACAACTATACTAATTGCTTTGACCCTAGCCACAACATGGATCTTTTCGAAAATTGCCAAGATAGCTGTTCCAGAAATAGCGCCTACAGCATGATCGCTAATAAAAGTTCCCTTTAACTAAAAACGATTGAATCGTATCTTTCCAAATAAAAAGGGAAAGCAGCTTCAGCAAAAACGTCATTCCATAAATATCCCACATGCGCAGATCCGATCTTTTATGATTTTCAGCGGATATAAAATCGAGCACAACCTTTTCATGTTAGTTGACACGCAAAAGCTTTAGTTTAAGCAGTAAGACGCTATACCGATATTAAGCATCGATGATAAAATTCATTCATGACATGAGGATCTATGATGGATCCGCGGGCCAATGGACACAATCGCTAACATATGCTGGAAACTTAACACTTCAGGTGGGAAAGAAGCCTGTTCGGCAGAGGGAAGACAAATTTTCACTATTCAAAGGCCATATTTCTCTTGACTCCCCCCATGCGTCCACCTCAAGCAATATATAATTCTCATCTAAGGGGGGAGGTATGGCTACAATAGAGCCGGTACTTAAAACAACCTCGATGCGGGAAATTACCCTAATACCATTTTTGTAGATGGTCCCTAACACTACTACAGGCTCGCACGTTACTATAATCTTATTGCTCCCAGGGTCGAACGGCTTTTCAAGTAATTTTACTAAAACTTTTTTCATATCTGACAAAGCGACGTCGTAAGCGATATAACCTTTGGGGAGCCTCGTTTCTATCCCCTTTAGTGAGCAGCTTAATCCTCGCCTTCCTCTTCAAACAATTCGACAGTAACTCTCGCTTTGACTTCGCTTTTGCTGAAAGGAGGCGGAGACTCTCCTAGGTCAACGCCTATTACAACTTGGTTGCCAAGAGAATCAGTCATCTTGACTTCAGCGACATACCTCTTTTTTGGTCCTTCTTCTAATGCTTTTATAACTCCTTCATATATCCTTGAAAAAGCCATCTGCATGGCAATGGGGCTCGAGAAATCCTCAGGCCTAAACTGTATGTTGGTTAACCCACCCATGACCTCGCCTATTCTTGCCTTGCCATCGAAAACTATTACTTTTTTTACATGCTCTCCCATTTTAGGCACCAATTCAATACTCGTAGCAATTCCTTATTTAATGTTTCATTAAGTGCTAATTTTCTAAGCCATACAAAAATAAGAACACCCATCATCTGGAGGCAATTATAAAAGTTTCTTTAAAGCATAACTTGCGGATTAGATAACCCAAAACAGGTACAGTGCGAGCGATGATACGAAAAAGGCTCCCCATACAAGTTTATTCAATTTAAAGATTTTCGCTCCATCAAATGGTCCTATGGGGATCAGGTTGAACAGCGCAAACCAGGCATTAATCACTGATAGCACTGAAAAGAATGAAGGCCATAGATTGTATAGTGCTATAGCAATCACCGATATTACCAGGTTAGTCATAATACCGGCGGCGCTTATCCTCATCATGTCTCTTTTTTTCAATATATTTCCATAACAATATATGCCGACATATCCAGGGGCAAGAAACGCTATCGGTAAAAAGGAGGAGACTATTGTTAAGAGCAGACCTAGCGGATCTAAAACAAATCTGCTGGAGCACAAAGCCCTCCTAGCAAAGTATCGATGGGCCATTTCATGAAGAAGGAAGCCTATGAGAACCGAGGCGATTCCAAGGTACGAAAACTTTCCAACTAGCGCTAAGACTACTGCTAATGCTCCAATACCCAAGGCGAACTCTTCTCTCTGGTTTATCTTATAAACGATGCTTGTAGCCAATTCTCTCACTTTCTTTATCTTACTGAGGGTTTATTCCCCATAGGATGTCTTCTATAAGGAAGATCTTCTATAGCTCTTTTTATATCTTTTTAGATTAGAATTTGAATATAAATTAGATGTTTAGTCATTCTTTAAACCACGGATCGCTTCTTGCCCTGGCACTAAGCTGAGGATTAGCTTGGCTATAAAATAGAAAGACCTTCTGCGAATGCTGGAGAGTTTAATCAAGGAAGATAATCCAGTATGCTTTTCTGCGAAATCATCTTCTTTAGCATTTCCTTGAAAAGATTGACTCCTACTTTTGAGTTGATCTTCTGTTCAACAAACTTCGCGAGCTCATTATAGTCAGCAACTGTGGTAGGGGTTGACTTAAGAGCATTTCTCACAGTTTCCCTTATATGCCAATTTCCTACCGGCACTATATATTCGGGGAACACCTCTCTTATTATAATGAACTTCGCAGTTTTCCTCTTGGTGAATAGATATTCAAGCACGCCCAATCTGGCTGCGGAAAAGCCACCGTCAGGAGGCAAAGGCCCCTCTCTGATTGTATCAACAGATATCATGACCTCAGCTTCACTTGAATTCATTGCCCAAATGCTCTTCGGGTGCCAGATCTCTATCCAAGCACCCTCATATGTTCCTGGTATAAGAACTATAACGAACTTATTGTATAGATACTCTCCCGAGAAAACGTTTATTTCGTTTATAACCTTGAATTCTTGTATCTTTCTTTTTATGAACTCGCTTATAGTGTCATCCACAGCAGTTATGGCCCACCTAGTAGGGACCAACTTTTTGTTATTTCTCTTTCCTAGAAGCCCGAGACTAAGGGCCCTCTCTAGCAAATATACATCTGTCCCCTTCAAAAATAACTCTACTAGAGCATCCTTTGCTAAGACATCATCCCAAATCATCCTTTCAAGATTTTTATCAAGTTTAGGTGAACTGTTAATCTTTATTTTTTCCGCTGGAGAAAGGAGCCCGTTCGGTTTTAATACGGTATCGAAAGAGAGCTTCAACGTAGGAGGTCGCCTAAAACGCGCTTCAGTTTCTATAGGACTTAGGCTAACTGCTGCTAGCGATATCTCCTTTTCGTAAAGTTTCCAGGGGTCAGAGACGCTCACCTTTAGAATTCCACCCAAAAGAGAAGAACGCAATTCTACTATTTCTTTCAAACCCAATCTGCCATGCCAGAGCTTTGGGTTATCATATAGTGAAGCATTTTCTATGCCACTTTCCGGTACTATATTGTATATAAGTGGGACGAGCGGATATTCGCGCTCCCCTACTATCGCGCTTGGAGGGCTAGGAGCTGCTATATCAAGCTTTTCAACCACGCTTGAGTAGGCTTTGAAAACTCCCCTTGAGCGGGCCAGCAAAGGGCATTCTCTTAATCCACACAAGCCTTTTGTCCCTTTGCAAATAACGCATATTGAGCTCCTACCGCTCATGAATACCAACAAACTGCGGTACTATTTTCATAAAAAATATTAATCATACGGTCTTTTAATGTTATTGAGGGTCAAGGGGACGGAAGACCCCTTCCGTTAAAGAGAAAACGGATAGCTCCCCATAGAAAATGCTTTTTAGTTAACAAAAATTATTGAAGGACTTGAAGTTTGAAGGGAAAGTAACTAGCATACTCCAAAGCTCTTCAGATGATGAACAACCAGTTATGGTATAATATCAAAGCACAAGCTCTTAGAGCCTGTGAACAGGAACCTCAGAAAATCCTCACCTCGCGATGAGGATGCACCTCCGCAAGATTTGGTAGTTCAACGTTTACAACAGAATGTCTGTTCTTTCGAATAAGATAAGGCCATATGATTATTCGTTTGTCCGGAAGCTTCAGGAACGGAAAAGAGCCATAAGATTGTTCGATAATGGTTTTGTTCGACTTAAAATATCTTATAGCGCAGGATTCCTGCTATCCCCTCGAAGGAATTCTGAAGCCATTCTCCCTCGGGAGAATTGAGCGGGACAATAACTATTTCTGCCCCAGCCTTCTTTCCCAAAGACTCAAGCTCATCCAATAGAGGATGATCTTCCACAACTAGGATTGTTTGAAGCGCCCCCATTTCGGCAGCCTGCTTAATTTCTTCATACCCGAAGGCCGTTAGACCATCAGCCTTAGCCATGTGATATTTAAGCTCTTCGACTTTTTTAAAAGCATCCGAGTATCTATGGTCTTGCAGGATGTCAGAAGCTTTTATCACGAGTTCCCTAAGTCCGGCCTCGTCTTGATATCCGACATCGATTAACTTATCGATAACCAAATCTCTAAGGCGTTTGTCTAAATATTCACCGCTCACGAAGTCCTGCTTGCTGTAACCAGGTCCTCCAACTAAAATCCCCTTAAGTTTTCCCTCCAACAATAATGGTTCAAATAGTTGCTTAGCCCTTTCAGCGACCGTCTTGTAAAAATCTTCAACCATCTGCTCTATAATCCTGTCAAATCTCCTCTGGCTTTGTCCGCCTTTCGTATGTTTCCCTGGTATGTAGCTCATGAAGTTATCCAGAACCTCTATGCTAGTTCCCTTTAAAAGACCTATCGTAGCTTCATCCCTTTCTATAATTATCAACCCATAGTAGCTTTTCTCAGAAATCATGTCCTCTAGAAATTCCGTATGGAACCATTTGTCTGTCCTATAGTAATATATTTTAACCGGCTCAGGTGGAGAAAACATCATACATATTTGTTTTCCATTATCCGAGTTCATTCCACAGAAAAGAACGAGCCCATTCTCAGGTATTTTCGTTAAATTTGTAAGCCTATCTATTGCCATACTTAAGGAAGTTTGAACAGCATCTTTCGTCCTTTTCAGCTTTATGTTATCTGTTATACTGAGTTCAGTTCTCAGCATATTCACCACATCGCTCACCGGTCTCCCTGGGGGTATGTACAGAGAAAGGAGGGTAGTTGCAGGAGCCTTCCACTGCTTCAGCTCTTTAACTAGCGCCTTTAGCTGTTCCTTGGAGACTTGGTAGCTCATCAGCCTAATCCCCCTTTACAAATTAAGTGTAAGCTTCTATGGGAAAGAAAGTATTCTATTCCTAATAACTATTTTCATCCCTACTATTGAGACCTCATCCTTGACTTTTTCTCCGTCTAATGGGTAGAGTTCCTCTCCTCCGCACAAAATTACATATGTCATCTGCAGGCAGCCGGGAGAGCTACAGATCCCCCAACGACATTGTTTGTGTCGTTGCTGACCCCGCATCTAGGGTTACTCATTTTTCTGCGGCCGTTCTCCACTAGCCTCAAGTTACATATTGGGCATCTAGTCGATGTACCACGTGACTCAACAGCAGCTACGGGTATTCCGTGTTTTCCTGCCTGCCAGTCAATCCAGTACTCTAGTCTTCTATAGCTTAAAATCAATAAAGCGATTGTATGTCTCCTGTGAAGCTTTCTCAAGCTCTCTACTAAATCTGTTAAATACCTTCTAGCTACTGCGTTTTGGTATTGCCAAGCCATTGAAACTATTTTGTACGAGGTCTTCTTTGCCTAGCCATCAAGTAGTTTCCTAGCCGATTAGTTCCTGGTAGTTTGTACAAACAGCAAAGTACTTCCCCTTACCCTTTAGTCCTAGATATGCCGCACGAAGGGCATATCAACTTAACCAAGCTAATCATCAACAAACTAGCAGAACGTATGAGCTTTTCTATTCATCCCTTTTTTTGAAATGCGAGGCTTTCTGTTGTAAAGATAATGGATCCTCTATAAGCATAGACCATGGTTTAACGAAAGGCATGGGCCGGAAGGCTTAAAGCTCCGAAGAGAAAAAAACGAAACTTGAAGGTCACTGGAGAACCCAAAGCAATGCCATACAAATGCAATAGCTTACCTCCTTAGGAAGTTTTCTGGAAGGGGGTCATCGGCTATTCGTTTTTTAACGGCCATTGGTCCCCCTCAATAGGACGAAAAAAGCAATTATCGTTAAAAAGTTCACAAAAATAATTCGACTCTCTCCCACTTACCTTTGTAGAATATCTTAGATTCTCCTCCTGTATTGTCGGCCAACAAAGCACCGTCCTTTATTACATATAGAGGTGGTCCTAGTATTCTCAAAGCATCCAGCTCATCTCTTCCCTTCAGTATAAGCATATTGGCGTTTTTACCCTCCTCTATTCCATATTCTCTTTCTATATGCCATATCTTCGCACCATTTACAGTTATCAGGTCCAACGCTTTCTTCAATTCGCTGTAGCCCATCAGCTGGTCGACATGTACTGCCATGAACAGTACTTGTAGCATATCGCCGACCCCCAGCGGATACCATGGATCCATAACGCAGTCGTGGCCCAGTGCAACGTTTACTCCCTTCTCAAGAGCTATCCTTATTGGTGCCATCCCCCTTCTCTTTGGGTAGTTGTCGAATCTCCCCTGAAGGTGTATGTTAATAAGAGGGTTGGGCACTATGCTCACTCCAGCCTTAGCAGCCAATCCGAATATTCTATTCCTATACACCGGATCCCAGCTATGGCTTGCGGTTACATGTCCTGCAGCTACCCTTCCATAATACTTTCGCTTAAAAGTCTCTCTCACTACTACTTCAAAGTTTCTGCTCCACGGGTCATCTGTTTCATCGACATGGCCATCAATATCTTTGTTATACTTTTCAGCGATATCAAAAGCGATCTCAACGCTCTTAGCTCCATCGAATCTTGTGTGCTCGTTATGGGGAATCATTCCAACGTTATCGGCACCCAACTCTATTGACTTTTCAAGTAGCTCTGCATTTTCTGGTTCAGTTAGAATGCCATCCTGCGGAAACGCCGTTACCTGTATATTAATCAAATCTTTGAACAATTCCTTCGCCTTCACTAAACCCTTCACTGTAGTTAAGGTCTTTTCCGTGGTATCAGCATGCGTCCTTATCCAAAGCGTACCGTAGACAGCCATCCATTTGACGGCCTTTTCAACCCTAGACAGCATCTCATCCATAGTCAGTTTTTGCTTTCTCTCCGCCCAGATCGCAATGCCTTCCCAAAGTGTTCCCGATTCATTGAATCTTGGCTCTCCAAGAGTGAGGACGCTATCCAGATGGAAATGGGCATTGAAAAACGGAGGAACTACTAGAAAGCCTTTTGCATCAATTTCCAAATTTCCATGAATTCCATTCTCTGGTGTGATTTTTGCTATCCTCTTGCCCTCAACGGCGATCGTATATACCCTGTCCGAGGGTTTCCCTCTTATTCGGGCATTTTTTATTACTAAGTCATATTCAACCAATTCGTTCACCACCATTTTTGTAATAAATTCAATTAATTATAAAAAAATCATTGTTTTTTACTATATTTTTCCGGCAAAGCATATTCTTTGAAAGCCAAGGCCAGCAACCAATATAAGAACAGCGAGATGAAGAATCCGTAGTACCACGCCAGCTCCTCACCTGGAACTGGTATACCGTAGTAGAACTGTATAGTTCCCCTTGCACCCGAAATCAAGTACTCTCCAATAATTCCCGCTAGGAATGAGCCGACTCCAATCCAGTTTATTCCGCCGCTGTACCAATACTTGCCCTGAGGTCCTATATTGTATAGCTCATCCAATACGTACTCCTTCTTCCTAACGAGCCAGAAGTCTACAACCATCACTCCCGCTATTGGCCCAAGCCACATGCTGTAATACCAATTGAAATTCGTGAGATAATCAGCCACATCCAAAGACTGTTTCCAGTTTACCATGCTATATGGACCGATGAGGAGCCATGCGAGAATCGTAGCTATCGAGAGAGATTTAACCCAACCTAAGCGCGTGATCCTTATGATAGCATTTGTTGCTGCTGGGACGTCTCCCGTTAGATTAGTGCTCGCCGTTGCCATGAAGGCGAAGATTAGTCCAAAAAAGGCTATTGCCGCGCTTGGAGAATACTTGGCGATAATGTCTATCGGGCTGTAGTTGCCCCCGGCCAGCGTAGTGGCTATGAACCCCAAGGCTGTGCCAACAATCTGTGGAATAATCAGACCTAATACATGGCCGGATATAAGGCTGCTCGTGCTTTTATTCCACCTGCAGATATCGCTCACATTGAGAGCGATCGTTCCCCACCAAGCCGTCTGAATCGCTACTGCGAGGAAGAACGCATTGCTGACCCATGAGACGCCGCCACCCGTCCAAGTAGGCATTTTGCCTGGCATATTAGGTATTCCAGTCATATAGAAGGTAAACCAACCGAAAAATATCAGAAGCAAAGGTCCAGCTACTGTATCGAAGTACTTAATTCCCGTTATCCTGTAGTAGCCGAATATCCAAACCAATAGGAGATAGAATATGAAGGTATATGGTGCGTAAAATAGTCCATTTGCAGTAATCCATTCTGGGGGCTTTCCCAGTAGGACGAGAATCATTTCAGTCATGGCCCACGCTGCTATATAACCGTCTACACCATACCAGAAGACGCTGACAATTGCTCTTACAAGCAGAGGAAGCAGTGAACCCCTGTAACCGAAAGATGGCCTGAGCTGAACCGGGAACGGGATGCCATATTTCACTCCTACGTATCCGTTCAGATACATAACTATCGCTACAACGGTGTTTCCTATGAAGGCGGCGACCACCGTCTGCAAAAGATTTAAGCCAAGGATCTCGCTTATCCATCCCAAGAAAAATATTGAAGTCGTTATTGCCATAGAAAGGATCATTAGAACGTATTGCCAACCCGTTGTTGTCCTCTTATCGTTAGGTATAGGTAGAAGGTCAGGATGATCCTTGTAGCTAACACTCATAAACCATTCACCATACAATACATTTATCTCATAACTTATTTCCTAACGCATATAGTGTATCTTTAATTATAATTTATTAACTACAAATATTTATATTTTTCACAAGCCTCCTATCCTTTTAAAAACGAGCTTCCTTTTTGTTTCCAATAAATGCGGAAGTCTCTTCCTTTAAATCCGAAATTTTCAGGAACTCATGCTATGAAAGCAACATAATATACCAAATAATTAGGAACGAAAAATTTGAGATGAGAAAAACAAATTTTAAGAGGGTTTTTGAAAGAAAATAAGGAAGTCGTTGGGGCCGTCGTCTAGCTTGGTAGGATGCGAGGCTTGGGCCCTCGTGGTCCGGGGTTCAAATCCCCGCGGCCCCACCACGCATTATGCAAAGTAATTAAGAAAATCACTCTTCTTCCTCGGGGATATCTAAGTTTAATTCGCTAACGAGCTCTTTGTATCTATTCCTGACAGTGACTTCCGTGACACCAGCAATATTAGCGATTTCTTTCTGCGTCCTCCTTTCATTCTCCAATAGCGTTGCAATGTATATGGCAGCAGCAGCTAAGCCGGTTGGGTCCTTGCCTGCCGTAAGAGCTTTTTGCTTCGCCGCTCTCACTATTTTCGCCGCTATATTCATCGTCCTACCACTTAAATCCAACAGGCTACCCATTCTAGGTATGTAGTCTATGGGATCCACTATCGGCACTTTTATCTGCAGCTCCTTGACCAATAGCCTATAGCATCTCGCTATTTCCTTTCTGTTTGCTCTCGTATGCTGAGCGATCTCGTCGAGGGTTCTAGGAAGCTTCTTCAGTCTGCATGCCACGTAGACAGCCGCTGCAACAACACTCTCTATGCTTCTTCCCCTTACTAGACTTTTCTCTACAGCTTTACGGTAAATAATCGCTGCTTCCTCTCTGACAGCCCTGTTCAAGTGAAGGAGATTTGATATCCTGTTGAGTTCATTCATAGCTTGGGCCAAGTTTCTGTCAATGCTCGACTGTATTCTGCTCCTTATCTGCCACTTCCTATACCGTAGGAACTCGAGCCTCTTTTTGGGTTCTAGCTTTTTGCCGCTTGCATCTCTATCTCTCCAGTCGATTAGCGTCGTTAGCCCTCTGTCATGTACTGTAGGAGAAAGAGGACCCCCGATTCTTGCCCTCTTTTCCTTCTCTTCAGGCGTAAAGGCTCTCCATTCAGGTCCCTGATTCACCAGCTTTTCCTCTAGAACCTCACCTGTGGTGGTACATATGTACTCTCCTCTTTCTTGGTCGAATACTATAGCCTCCGGTGGACAAGGGAATTCTTCTTTCTTTTTCTCCTGAGCTTTATTGGCTTCAATGCCTTTAGAAGTTTTTTCAGACATACTCTTATTTCACCGATAGAAGCCCGGTAACCTTTTAAATTAAAAACAAAAAACCATTTATAAATTTTACTTTTTCTATTTTATAAGCTTTTCGTAAATTCATTCTAACTGAGGACTACAATATTATCTGGCGGAAATCCAAGCTCAACCAGCAACTCTTTCAGCACGCCTCTATGGTCGCCCTGCAGCTCTATTCTGCCGTTTTTCACAGTACCTCCCGTGGCCAATTTTGACTTCAACTGAGAAGCCAGACGTTTTACGTCCACATCCTTCTCGTCAATTCCCTCAATAATGGTGACCTCTTTACCGAACTTCCTTTTTTCAAGCCTTATCTTTATAAGTTGCTGCTCTCTGACCAGTTGTTCGCACAGTTCTGGTGGCAAACCTCCACACAAGGACTCGATATCTTTTTCCCCCATCTGATTAGCAACCCTTCACAATCTTCTGTTTTAAAAATCAATATGCATACCAAATAAATAAAGCTTACTTCCCGTAATTTTTGGCTTTAAACTACAATTGTAAGCTCGACGCCTTGAATTGAGAAGTTGAAATTAAAGGCTTATATGGCGTTTCTTCAAGTTATTTTTGATGGTAAGGCTGTGTATATGGTTCCCCCTAAATGCGTAATGCGGGTTTGACAATCACATGGATGTAGCAAAGATTAAAAAGCTTGGTCTCTTCGAGAGTCCCCGCAAATGGCAAAATGAAAATCTGAAAAGATAGGGGGTAGACAACAAAAAAGAGGGAGTGCGATCTGCGCTGTTATACGAATTCATTGATCCAAAGAAAAAGGCTTTAAAAGTCAAAATAGAGAATACAGATGATCTCTGGCTTTTATATACCCTACTTAAGGAGGGAGACCAAGTAACCGCGAGAACCCAAAGAGAAGTGAAGCAGGGTGAAGGTGAAAAAAGCCGAAGAGTGCCAATGATACTAACGATAAACGTGAAACATATGGAATTCCAGCCATTTACGAATAGGTTGAGAATAAGAGGGAAAGTCCTAGAAGGGCCTGACACTTTCGGGATCCTCGGTTCGCACCATACTATTTCTGTGGATTTGGGCGACGAACTCCTTATATATAGAGAAAACGGATGGGGGCAAAAAGATATAAGAAGGTTGGAGAGCTCGTCAAGAAAAACCGGCTCTGTCATCATAGTTGCTTTAGACTATGATGAAGTTGGGATCGCGATTTACCGCAGACAGGGTGTAAAAAAGATAACTGAGATCGAACTTAGGTTGCCAGGAAAGGGAGATTTAAACAGGGAAGTGGAACTTAAGGAGGCATTGGTGAACATCGCTAAAGAGATTTCAGAGATCGCATTTCGCGAGAAAGATGTTGTAGGTATTGTTGTGGCTGGCCCTGGTTTCTTAAAAGAAGAACTAGCTTCAGAACTTAAGAGTTACTTAAAAGGAGTTAACGTTGTTATCGAAAATAGTAGTATGGGCGGATATGCTGGGGTAAGAGAAGCAATTTTAAGAGGAAAACCCTCCGAGCTACTTAGGCTACAAGAAATGCAGGAAATCGAAAAGCTGATAGAACAATCCTTAAAGCTACTAGGTGAAAGACCAGGATATGTTGCCATGGGAGTTGAAGAATGTAGCAATGTTGCGGAGTTGGGAGCGGTAGAGGTAGCGCTAGTATTGGACGAGTTACTTTCCCAACAGGATAAATTTAGCAGAGAAAAGGTGGAAGCCATAATGGAAAAAATTAATTCGCATGGAGGCAGAATTCATGTAGTACCAGCAAACACGCCAGCGGGAGAGAGGCTTTACTCCTTAGGGGGGATCATCTGTCTTTTGCGATTCGATGTTAATCATTCAATCTGATATTTTCTCGCTTGAAGACTTTGAATTTTCTACGATTGCCTGAACCCTCTATCGCATAAAAAATCTGTTGTGATCTCCTCATTTTTTTAACTTTATTGGAAGTTAAGAGACAAATATCTTCTTTCGTTAGGGATGGGATTGATAGCCCCTTATAGAAATGCTTACTTTGTTATAAAAAGATATTGAGAAAATATTTGGTTCAGAGTCGGGACTGCCCCGAGAGCCTGTAGAAAGGAAACCCAGAAAATCCTCATCGCGACCGCAAGATCGGGTAATTCACGTTCAAAATATTCACAACAGACAAAAAAATGAGGCAATAAACTATTTATTGTAACTAAAAACCTCGCTCCTCAAAGCTGGGAAATGATAGCATGGTTTATAAATTCCCTCTCTTTTAATTTTTTCTATAATGAACTGAATAGCTCGGTTCCTCTAACCCCATTGTGAGGTGCGGGGAACCTCTAGTCCTTTAGGGCTAGGAATAGGTCAGAATTAATTTTTATGTGGAAAGGTGGATTTCCGCTATAAAAGGGGAGGAACTCGCTTGAAAGACATTGATGAGATAGACGAGAAAATCATAAGTATTCTCAAGGCAAATGCTCGCACTCCCCTAAGCAGGATATCTAAAGAGGTTGGAATAAGCAAGACTGCGGTGAAGAAAAGGATAGACCGTCTAGCTAGAGAAGGCATAATATCTAGGTTCACTATTGAGCTCAGCTCCAAGGTTGAAGTAAGAGCACTGGTACTCATCAGATCTACAGCGAAGGGAAAAACCTCTGAAACCTCTGAGATAATTGCAAGATTTCCATTCGTTGAAAAGGTATATGAAGTGGCTGGAGACTATGATATAGTCGCAATGATCTCTTCCCCTACTGTGGAAAAACTAAACGAGACGATAGATAAAATAAGAGAAGTGCCTTCAGTAACTTCCACAATAACAGTTATGGTTCTTAAGACTTATTAACATATTTTTTGGTTTTTTATGCTTTCATGTCTTGAAAATCCAAAATCTTTATCCATAGAGATCCCATTTATAATGGATGGAATTGAGCATAAGTTCAAATAGTGAATATAAAACATGGAGAAGCTCTCTCAAAAATTAAAATGCTATCCATAAATATATTACGAAGACTGCTGGAAAAACTCCATGCTATTTTGCAAAGAAGATTAATTTACAACTGAAACCTTTACATCTGAAAGCCTCGCCTTTTAAGGTGAGGATGATAAAAGCTTACAGTTTTCTTTCCTTAATTGCTTTTGATGATGAGTAAGATTCGAAAGCGCGGTTGCCCCTGAGCTCTTGGATGCGGGATCGGCAATCTCTCAAGCAAGTTAAGATGGGGGGATCTCTGACCACCCCGACTGCCCCTCAAATGAAAGATGTAATCTTAAACCTTCCCCCCTTTGCTGAAGCCCTCGTCCTTTAGGGCGGGGGAGGAGGTCAGTATCATATAGAAATATTAATATGATAGCTTCAGCTCTATATTAATTAAAAATAAGAGAGATGAACGAAACTTGTATGCTAAAATACTACTAGCTTATGATGGTAGCCCGTCTTCTAAGCTTGCCTTAGAGAGGGCATGTGAGATAGCCAAGGCCTTTGAAAGTGAGCTTGTTGTAGTAACCGTTATAGAACCGATCGAAATATTCTATGGTGAGCCCATACCACCAGAAGTAGTAACGAAGCAAAAAGAAATCGCCATGAAAACTTTGGAAAAAGCCAAATCATATATCGAGGCTCTCAACGTGAAAAATGTTAAATACGTTATGAAAACGGGGCTTCCTGCTAACGAAATAATAAAAGTGGCTGAGGAAGAGAAGGTGGACTTAATAGTTATGGGCAGAAAAAGCAAGAAAGGGTTCCTTGAAAAGGTCTTAGTAGGCAGCGTGAGCCAGTCGGTGTTAAATCTCGTACAAAATAGGGACGTATTAATAACACCTTACGTAGAAAAGGAGGATTAGATTCTGCCTTGCGTTATGAGAAAGAAGACGGGCTAGATTCATGTCATTTATAATAGCAGGTGAAGGCCGTGTCGCATGAAGAGCTGGTATTGAATTATCCGGAAATCGCGCCCTTGAGAGATCTGAAGATTCACTACCCGCCTATATCATTTTTGTTGTACTCCGTAGAACCCACAGCCAACCCCGAGACTCTTTTCCTTTTCCTCATTTTGGCTAGATATGAGGTTGAGCCGAATAAGGATATATTTGTAGGTTCTTACTTACTTGACTTTCAATGGTTAGCAACAACTTCGCTCGTACCTACTCCACTTACTTCAAAATTGCGCTATATAATTTCCGAATCACCGAGTGTGCATTTCCGTACTTATGACTCCACCGAAGAGCTTCTGAGGGCAGCAGATTTGCATTACAGAGACTCTAACCACCTGTACTTTTTTGTCCCATATTTGAAGGAGAGCGAAAGAGATTTTCTAGAGAAACTGGCCTCGTTGATTAGAAAAGTCAAAACATCAGGGAGAAAGAGCGCCACTTTTACCTTTATGTTAGATAGGGCTCTCATGAATATGCCGGAGGCAAGGCTCTTGCAGTATTGGAGCGATGCGTTTTTCACGCTTAGGGTTAACGAGAAAACAGGCAGAAGAGAGCTTTCAATTGACAAATTGAACTTCAAGTCAATAAACAACGTCCCCTTTGAGATTATAATAGAAGCTGATAGCGTTAGATTTCAAATGTTGCGTAGCCTCTAGCAGGCATCAATTTTTGTGCATCCTTCATCTTTTGCCACCTGAGACCCCGTCCGTAAGGGCAAGGAGTTAAGTACAAATATGAATCAAAATATAAAAAGATTGGGATGTTCCCTGAAAGCAGAAGTTAAAGTAACAGTACAGGGGAAGATTCTGAACCCTAACAAAGAGAAGAGACACAAACTGAACGTCGTTCTGGAGAAGTACCTAAAAGCTGTGAATTTCTTCGCTTCCTTTGAGATCAAGGATAAGAATCTTCTCCAACAGAAAGCATACAAGGAGGCTAGAAGAAGGTTCGGTCTGTCTTCCACTCTCACACAGACTGCCAGAGATAAGGCAGTAGAACTGGTTAAGGCTAATGAGGGAAGAGAATTTCACGTGCATGAAGTATCAATACGAGTGAACTACCGTGCTTTCAAGCTCGTGAGGAGGGACACTAAGTTAACACCTTATTGGTTATACCTCAAGCTGGACGGTGATGGTGTGTGGTATCCAGTACAGTTCGGGGAAAAACAAAGACAGATGATAGTTGACGCCCTCTCTGACGACGGCGAGTGGTCTTTACAACAAGTTGAACTCGTAAAGAGAGACGGAGAGTGGTACGTCTATTTCACTCTCGAAAAGCCCTTCAAGAATTATGAGCCGAAAACACCTATAGGAATAGATTTGGGTGAAAAGAACTTCGCTACAGTAGTCGCACTAGTTAACGGTAAACCGACAAAGGGCACCTTCTTCAAAGGGTCGAAAATCAAGGAAGTCAGGCACAAGTACTTCAATATCAGGAAGAAACTACAGGAAAAGAGAAGGTTGGACGTGATTAAGAGGCTGAGAGGTAAAGAGAGAAGGATCGTAAACCATGAGCTTCACGTTATCTCCAAGAAGATTGTGGAATACGCTAAACAGTTCCCTTATCCTGTGATAGTGATGGAGAAGCTCACAGGTATCAGGGAGAACTTCAAGAAGGGTAAGGAGCTTAACAGGAGGTTTCACTCCTTACCCTTCAGGAAACTGCAGAAGATGGTGGAGTACAAGGCTAAGTTGGAGGGTATTGAGGTCAGATATGTTAACCCTAAGAATACGTCCAGAACTTGCCACAGGTGTGGGTATGTTACCCACGTTGAAGGAAGGGAATATCACTGTCCTAAGTGCGGTCTCAGGTACAACCGTGACCTGAACGCATCTATTAACATAGCCCGTGCCTTAACGAGAGGTACGGGTCGGGGGCACGTAAACACCCCGAAGGGGAGATGAAGGTGCGTCGTGAAGACCACTGGAAACCCCAAAGCCCCGCCCTTACGGACGGGGTAGTTTACTAATTGTTACCCGTTTTATTTCTACATTAAATTGGCCTGCTTGGTCAATCCAAGCATCCATATTTTGCGCAAAATTTGATATATATGAAATGGGAACAGAAATCACTCCGTTGATGAACCCTCCAGGCCTGCTTGAAAGAGTTATCAAAACCGGAACCACTAATATGTCTCGCTTGGTTTCCCATTTTACCAGCCATTTCATGAATTTTTCACTTTCAATTAGCTTTGCTACTCTTTCCACATGTTTTAAAGCCGCATTTTTGTAGCTCGAAGCTATAGATTTAGAGAGATCCCAATGCTTACAATCAATTGCTAGTACAATTCCTTCTTTTAAGGCAATGATATCGGTTTCGGTCCTCTTTGGTTCGTTAGTCCTAAAATTTTTTGCTATGATGAATCCAGCCTCTTCAAATATCCTAGCCACTTCATCTTCGAATTCTTTCCAGTCAAGATACTTCGATATTGTTTTTGGGTTGATTCCAATTTTAAGAGCAGAAATAACCAGCTTAACTCTATTATCAACCTTCACAGAGTCCTCCATAACTTCAATCCCATCAAGCTTTTTTAATGCAGATAATAGCTGAAATCTGTTCACTGTTAGCATCATTTCTAAGAAATTCAAAGAGCTAGATTTTTCCTTCAATAAATATTCAACTAGGCCCTCAAGAGAAATTGGCAATTTTATCACCTGCTTTTTTATCTCATAGAAGGGCCAACGACCCTCTTTCCTTTACGCCTGTTTCCAAATTAATTTATGTATGGTAAATTCCCCAATAAAAAGAGTAAAGAGCATCTACTCATGCCAAAGAGACCCGTTTTCTAAACCCCTCATAAGTCAACCCTTCCTTTTCAATCCGAGCTTCAATAAGATCTTAATAAAAATTTAATAAAAATTTTTAAATAACAATATCTTGAGCCCCAGAATAGCTGACTTCAATTATAACATGAAATTTTTAAACTACCTAGAAAGAGAGGAAAAAGGTGTTTCGGTGGCATTATATAAATATAAGCCTAAAGTAGGGAAAAGAACAAGCAATGTTACTAGAAAAAGTTATATTATCATATTTGCCTTTTTAGCTCTTTTACTGATTTCCTTTTACTCTTACAAATTACTTTTCCCGGTTCAAACTAGGATCATAATTTCTACAACAACGTCTTTATATGCTACCGGTTTGCTTGATTATTTGGCAGAGGAATTTAATTCCACTCATCCAACGATTTCCGTGGAGTTTGTGGCAGTAGGAAGCGGTGCAGCCCTTGAACTAGCTAAAAAGGGGGATGCGTGCGCCGTGCTAGTGCACGCTCCAAGTTTAGAAAAAAAATACATTTCCGAAGGAGTTATTACTTATCATCACATATTCGCATATAACTTCTTTATAATAGTAGGACCTAAAGATGATCCTGCCGATGTAAAAAACGCTTCGAGCGCGTCAGATGCCTTTAAAAGAATTTTTATGGCTGCAGAAGAAGGAAAAACAGTATTTATAACTCGAGGGGATTTATCGGGAACGAACGTGAAAGAGGTCCAGATCTGGAAAGAAACAGGGCTAAACCCGAATAATACCAAATGGTATAAGAACATTGGGGGAGGGATGGACCAAGCACTGCTTATGGCTAATGAAGTAAATGGTTATACTCTCAGTGATATCGGGACCTATTTGGTCTTTTCAAAAAATGGAAAGATACCGAACTTAGCTGAGCTCTTTTTTAATTCGACCGAACTCATTAACATATACAGTTCTTATCTAGTTTCAAACTGTACAGGCCCTAAGGAAGAAGCCGCCAAGGAATTCGTAGATTTTGTAAACAATTCCCAAGAACTCATTGGAAGTTATGGTATATCTGAGTACGGAGCATCGATTTTTTACCCAGCAAAAGGCGTTGAGGAGCTTCTTAATTCAACCTGGGAATTACTGTCCCGAGGTTAAAAACATGGACGAAACAATCTTTACTATAATAAGATCTATTTACATATCGGGTACTGCGACTCTAATAGCACTTCCTATAGGCATATTTCTCGCTTACAGGTTAGCCTTACGAGGGATATCGGAGTGGGCTTCGACCTTTCTCGAATCGTTTGCTGGATTTCCAACGGTGGTTCTGGGATTAATTCTATATTTCATCCTTAGTTCTTCGGGTCCTCTCGGTTACTTTCATATTCTCTATACCCCTATTGCTATCATAATAGGCGAAGCTATATTAGTAATTCCAATAGTTGCTTCGATTGGATATAGGCTCCTGAGAGAAAAAGTATTGAGAATCTCCGAGCTCACAACTACGTTAGGTGGTACAAAGAATCAGAATATGCTTATTTTAATCCAGGAGACATTCAACGGCTTGCTTGCTACTACTGTTATGGCCTTTTCAAGGGCAATAGGCGAGCTTGGAGTGGCTTTGATGGTGGGCGGGAACATCTCTGGGTATACAAGAGTTATGACGACCGCGATCGCATTACAAATATCAAAAGGAATGTTCAGCGATAGTCTCCAGCTTGGATTAGCACTTGTTGCTATAATGGTTGTGATAGGAATAGCATTAAAGGTTTTAGGAGGTAGCTTAGAAGTTGATTGAAATATCCTTGAAAAAGGTCAGCTTTAAATATCGCGAAAACGCCCCCCTTGTAATGAAGGATATAAATATATCTTTCCGATCAAACGAAACGACTATTATTTACGGTCCAAATGGTTCTGGAAAGACTACGCTTATGAAAATAGCAGCTTTGCTATATCCTCCGAGCGAAGGCGAAGTACTTTTTAACGGTGAGAACTTTTGGAAATTTTCCGATAAAAAGAAGATCCAATTTAGGAGGCTCGTCACTTACGTGCATGAAAAGCCCATTTTACTAGGAGGTACGGTTATAGACAATATAACACTTGGATTGAGACTGAGGGGGTTAGATGAAGAGAATGCGAAAATGATTGCAATGGATTGGATAGATAAATTAGAAATGAAAGAGTTAGCATTAAAAAAGGCAAGTAAACTTTCTGCTGGGCAAATGCAATTGGTTTCCATTATAAGAGCTTTAGTTGTTTCTCCCGAAATAATTTTTTTGGACGAGCCCTTAGCCCACCTTGATAAAAACAAAAGAAATATGTTGTTAAAAATATTAAACGAAAGCTTGAATGGAAAGGGCATTGTGATTACGTCTCATGATGAGTCGATCTCTTCGCACTTTAAGACGAGTCGCAACATATATATAGATGAAGGAAGATTAAGTCCACAGTAGTTTTGGTCAATTTAAAAATGAAAGTCTCGTTCTTTATCGTGGAAAGGAAATCAGTAATCATTTCGGCTTGAAAAATAGAAGCTTCAATAAGCAAGCAAATGTACTTTGCTTCTAAAAATCGAAATGACGCTGATCATATTTTTATAAATTTTTATTATAAACTTGCGAAAAAAATTTTAATTGCTAATCATATTAAGTTAATTGGTGAAGTTAATGCAGATAAAAAATTCAGTTATAGTAAACGCGCCGAGGGAAAAAGTAGCAGAATTCTTCAATAACCCTGTAAAGGTCGTAGAGTGTGTTCCTGGAATTCAAAGTCACGAGATAAAGGGAACAAACTTTAAGGCAAAGGTAAAATTTAAAGTAGGAGCGATTTCTGGTACATTTAATACTGAAGGATACATAAAAGAAGTTAAGCCACAAGAGAGCTATGAGGTCTTCATTAAGGGTGGAAGTATAGGGAACTCTTTCGAAGCCAAAGCTTCAGTGACCCTCACTGATGCTGAAGCGGGCAAGACCAAGCTAGATTATGTAGCAGATGCCAAACTAGGGGGAATGATCGCTGCGCTAGGAAAAGTTGTGGAGAACGTTGCAGCAGATATCGTTAAGCAGCTATTTGAATGTGCTGAGAAAAAGCTAAGTGCTTAAGTAAACGAAAGCACGGGGATCTCAGAGAATCCCTCCAACCTGATGGTTTTTTCTCCCTTTTTCGCTTTAATTAGCCTAACGCCATAAGGTCTCTGCTTTGTTCTCGCGATCGCATAAGCGGACTTTAATAGCGAGAATAAATCTTTTATACTGATATCGAGAGCTATCATATCAATACCGGCAACGCAAACAGTTGAGTATAAAAGGAAATCCCTCAATTCGATTTTCCCTTCCTTCGCTAATCTGATCAACTCACTATCCTCTGCCAATGGCAACATAACTTTATTGAACCCTATGCCTGACTTCTCTTTGGCGAATTTCGAAATCGTATAGTTTACTTTTCTAACTTCATCTAAGCACCCGAGCCTTTCCAATTGACATTTGCCCTTATCCTGCAGTAACCCGGCGACGCTTTCCTCCATCCATGGGCTAATAGAATAATCTATACCTGTAACTTTTACTCCCCCTATTCCGTTTTTTATGAATGGCTTTAGATTAGCATAGGCTTTTTCAAGCACATGGCTTAAAGCCTCTGTGAGAGAGCCCCGCGATTCCAACACATCGTTGGGGTATAGTAGAGCGATAGCTAACCTATCTGGACCAGCCTCCCTGTGAACTGCCAAAGGAAAATAAGCGGTCTCGAACTTCTTCCCGCTCATCTCTATAGCGAATCTGGTAGCATAGGAATAATTATCCATTGATATCTTTTCAATTAGAATTGCAGCTTTCATTAGATTTTCCTCTCTTCCGGCAATAATAGAGGCGTACATTCCATTTCTGACAATTTCTGACAAAATGTTAAGCTGTAATTTAGACAAGGCTTCTTGGTATATCATTGCTTTGACTTCCTGGTTTTTAGAGAAAACGGGAGCCACTTCTTTTATCGTGTCCGGTGATAGATTAGTAGATATCCTTTTACTCCATACTTCAATGCCTGTTTCGGTCTCGACCTTCTTTGCCGCATCTAGGAGGAAGCCGATTTTCTCTTCTGCCCAATTGTCATAATTTTTTGTAGCGTCCTTTTCTGGTAAAGTATATAGCGTTAAGGCCCTGATTTTCAAGTCGGATCACTACTGTTATTAGTATGAAAATTAATATGATTAAAATATCTTTAGCCAATTAACTTTTCTTATCTTCAAAAATAATGCTCGAATTCGTGGGGATCGTATTTGATAACCGGAGCAAAAGCGATCATTAGAGCTTTTTCGTTCGCCTTCCCGTTAACTCGATTGCAGTAATTGTTCAACCAGCGTCATCTTTCAGGGAATTGAGGCGCTTTTTAGATTACAACTGAAGGCCTCGTCTTTCAAGGCAAGTACGAATAGAAAGCTTAAATCTTCCTTCATTTTAATTGCTTTTTGATGATTAGTGAGATTAGAACTGTGATTGCTCCTAATCGCTTGGATGCGGGGTCGGCAACCACATAAGCAGGTATTGCGGGGGTCTCTTTCCGCCCGATGTCCCGCAGATGATAAATGTAATCCTGTGCGGACAAGGGGAACCAATGATTCGCTACAAAGGAATCCTCGCCTTTTAGGGCGGAGAGGAGGACAGTTTAGCTTCAAAGAACTGTCTACTATTTTTATGATTAACTTGCTATTTTCCCCCATAAACAAGGTCTCTGGCGATAAAGATGAAAAATGCTTTCAAGTCAGAGCAACTGCTTGCAGTTTTAATTGCTAAAGTTATTTGGATGAGAGATATTCTCCTAGAATCATTATTCCCTTTTCTAGCCTGTCTTCTGGCTGAGTGACGAATGTTACCCTCAGATGGTCTTTTCCGCTTTTTCCGAAAATTGACCCTGGCAACATAGCAACATGTTTCTCTTCGGCCAGTTTGTATGCAAATTGGATATCATCAGCCAATCCCAGCTTTCTTATATAAGCACTCATATTGGGGAAAAGATACATCCCAGCCGTCGGTTTCCACACTTTAGCTTCAGGTAGATATTTCCTGAATGCCTCATATGCCACATCTCTCCTCTTCTTATATATAGGCAGAACTGTTCTCAGGTATTCTTCCTTTATATTGTTTGTAAGAGCAAAATATGCCATCCATTGCGCTGGCGTTGGAGAAGCTATTGACGTTACTCCCTTTATTTTGGTCATTTCTGCGATGACATCTTTTGGAGCGTAGGTATACCCTAGCCTTAACCCCGGTATAGCTATATCCTTTGAAAAAGTATTAATCCCGACGATCCTCTCCATTGCTCTGCTGTATTTCTGTATCCACACATGGTCCCCCTCATAAACTAAATGCTTGTAAGCTTCGTCGTACAGCAGCCATACATCATTATCTATGGCAAGGTCAGCTATCAACTTCATCGTTTCTTCATTTATAACTCTAGAAGTCGGATTGTCAGGACTAATTACAAGGACGAGGGAAGTTGACTTAGTTATTTTTTCTTTCAGGCATTCCTCATCTGGCTGGAAACCATTCTCTATATACTGTTGGCAGGACTTTACTCTAAGTCCATAGATTTTAGCTAGATCCCAATAGACGCTATAAGAAGGGTCTAGGAACACAACTTCATCTCCTGGGTCAGCAAGCGTATAGAAGGCGAGATTCAACCCCTCTATACCACCCTCAGTTATTACGATATTGTCTGGGTCTACATCAAACCCACCATACTTTTTCAAATCCTGAGAAATAGCGCTCCTAAGCTCAGGTAAACCTTTAGTTATAGAATATTTATAGTGATTGAAGCTATTTTTCAGCGCATGCTCAAAAGTCATTCGGATTAGCCTTTCATCCGGCGGAAGTCCAGGTTGCCCAACAGTATAATTATAGACCTCCATGCCGCTTCTTACTAACTCATCAACTTTAGATGCAAGTATTCTATGAGGAGAAGGTGCAATTTGTTTACTTCTCGAAGATATTTTTCTCAAGTATCACACACCAAAATTACTTATTTCTAATAATATTTATTTATTTTTTTTCTTTTAGATTCGTTTCTGAAATTATAAAGAACAATAAGAATAGATGATTGGTCTCAAGTCTCGCATGTTGGACATCCTCCGGCATAGTCATCTTCAGCAGCAACCATTTCCTTTTTACCTATTCTTAGCTTTTTTGCCGTTTGTCTAGTTTCCCTAGTTTCGTTAAGTTTTTTCTTTATCAGCTCGTCCTGCTGGAGAGATTTCTGCCTGGTTATTCCCTTATTTAGCACTTGAACGCTTTTGCTCTTATCTCTGTAGACAGTTATACCTTTTATCCCAAGCTTCCATGCTAACATGTAAATCTCCTTTACTGTTTCAACTGGCTCGCTTTCTCTCAAGTTTATAGTCTTACTTGTGCCAGCATCAACCCAAGCCTGCCAAGCAGCCTGATGCAATAAGTGCCAAATAGGATCAACATCATGCGCTGTTTTAAACACCGCTTTTAAAGCCTGACTGATCCCATCTATTTCCTGGATTGAACCTGTTTCAGCTATCTTTTCTATTAATTCCCTAGAACTTATCCCGGTATTATCTAGTGCCCTGAGGAAAACCTTATCTATTTCTAAAAAAGTGCCAACAGAAACAATCCTCACAAAAGCTAGAGCAAATAGAGGTTCAATACTGCTACTAGTACCACCAATTATACTTATCGTTCCAGTTGGAGCTATGCTCATTACGGTGGCATTTCTCAAGCCATATTTTTTATACTTTTCCTCTAGTTTTTCCCAATCTGGCTTAGGAGCATAGATTTGTTTTTTCGTGTCAAACCTAAGTCCGCTCCTTCTGAGTATATCCTCTAAGTCAATCCTCTCTCTCCATATGGGCCTATACCTTTTGGAATCGAACACAGGGAACGGGCCTTTCTCCTCAGCGAGATGGGCGCTTTCAAGGTAAGCATTGTATGCTATCCATTCAGATATCTTATATGCCAATTCAACGGCTTCTAGAGAGTCGTATGGAATACCTAACAAGGCTAAAAGATGTGCCCAACCCATTACTCCAAGACCGATCTTTCTAGTGCGTCTATTAGCCTCTGTAATTTGTGGTAGAGGGTGCCTATTTGCATCGATGACGTTGTCAAGGAACCTAACAGCTAGCTTTACATCTCCAGCTAACTTCTCCCAATCGATTTCGATCTTCCCATCTATTTCTCTCACGTACTTAGTAAGGTTTAAGCTCCCTAAGTTGCAGTTCTCCCAGTCAAGCAGTGGCTCCTCTCCGCAGGGATTGGTAGCATTTATTTTCCCGATGTACCAAGTCGGGTGCCTCCTGTTTATTGTATCAATGAATAGCATTCCAGGATCTCCACTATCCCATGCGCCATTTACTATTTCATTAAATAACTCTCTTGCTTTTACCCAACCAATAATTGCTCCTTCATTCTCAGCGATAGCGAGCGCTTCATCCCATGTTATCAAAGTTGAGTCTAGGAGTGGTACTGACCATTCATTCTCTTCGAGCTCCCTATATATTTCTTCTTGGACCCACTCTTCTCTTATGCTGAACCTCATTAGTCTTGTAGCATAAACCTTGCTATCGAACTCACCATCATTCCTCAGCCAAGTCTTTCTTGGATTTATTAAAGGCCACATGTCGTCTTTTTCGACAGCCTCCATGAATTTATCATACACTCCCACGCTTATGTTGAAATTTTGAAGAACAACATCCTTAAGCTCACCTGTCTTTGCCCTAATGAATTTTTTGATATCTGGGTGAAATACGTGCAATACTCCCATATTAGCTCCTCTTCTTTTACCGCCCTGCTTTATCACTTCCGTAGTTACATCGAAAAGTCTCATGAAGCTCAATGGTCCGCTGGCAATTCCCTGAGTAGACTTCACGATGTCTCCTTCAGGTCTCAGCTCAGAGAAATCAAAGCCGGTTCCGCCTCCCTGCTGTTGAATAAGAGCCTGAGCTCTGAGGGAATCCATTATCCCTTCTCCGTTTGAGGTAATCAGCGAATCCCTAACCGGTATTACGTAACAAGCGCTTAAAACCCCGTTTTTGGTGCCAGCATTCATTAGGGTTGGAGAGTTTGGAATGAAGCGCAAATTAGACATCATTTCAAAGAACATCCTACTATAATAGTCTCTCTTTTCTGGGTTTGACTCTACAGATGCTATGTAGTTTGCTACTCTTTCGAACATCATGGAGGGAGTTTCAATATATTTGAGGGTTTCATGGTTCTTTAAGAGGTATCTTGCTTCCAAAACCTTTAGGGCATTGAAAGAGAAGTTAAGGTCTGTTTCTTTGAAGCCAGACCATTTACCTTTTCCAAAGACTTGGTTATAAATCCTACCTAAAACAAAACGCCTTGCTGCTTCTTCCCAAGCTGGATTTTCAATTATGAGATTTATCATATTTTTTTCAATTACATCAGCTATCTGGCTTGAACTTACTTCCCCATTCTTCAGTTTTATGTCCTTAATGATCTGTTCTACCAACATTTCTATCTCTTTATCGGTAATACTCGACATATTTCCAATGGCTTTTCTGACTGAACGAAAGATCTTATCGGGGCTGAACTCTTCTACTCTTCCATCGCGTTTCTTTATAGCAATTTTTCCAGGATGCTGTACAGTTCTTAGATTGTTATCAATATCAACTTTACTCATAATAAAGCACCGTTGGTGATTTTTTGAATATATAACATCTAAGGATAAGGTGATCTCTGATAGCATAATATAATATTTTTCAGGTATTTCAACTTTCTTCCCTATTAAAATAGTAATATTGATTACCAAACGTATTCCAGGTTTCTTTAAAAAGTTGAACCCTCAAAAATCATTTCCCTATTTTTAACTTTTTAGGTTTTAGAGGAGATCAGTGGGAAAGGCCATAGTTTGGCCCTGAATGATTTAGCTTTCTGCATTTCTGGTCTTCTCCTCGCATCAAATGGCTGATTGTCCCCGCAACCATTCACGACCGAATCTAATATATTTTGGCTATGAAAGGACTTCACTTCTACATTGGAGACTTAGCTTTCCCAGCAGTTGATAAAGCATTATATAACTTGCTTTCTTCAAAAGATAGACCCAGGCCATAAAAACTATAGTTGAACTTCTTCTCTATTTATCACAAACCTATCCTTTGTAGGATGTGCTTCGACTATTTCCCCCTTACATCCTAGGTTATACCTCTTTAGATATTTAATGTCATCTGGATGGAAGCACAAAGAGTTTCCACATTTATACAGCAAGCCATCCTTTATGCATTTTTCAGCTTCCTCTGGATTATATTCGAGCAAGACCCCATAAAGCACAGTCCCTTCTCTAGTTGGTTTTTCGTATACTTTCCTGTCACTATATATCGTTTTTAGAAATCTGTTTTTCGTCTGAATAGAATCTTTGAATGAAGCAGGGCAAAAATGAATCGGTATCTTTAATCCTTTTTTTAATGCCAATTTCATAGCAGCGATCGCCGTGGAAGCGCTTCCTTCTATGGATTTTCCATCTTGAGATATAACAAATCCACGCATCATAAGACTATTAAAATTGGATTCACTTGCCTCTAGCTCATTGATATTTAGGAAATCAGCCCCTATCTTATCAAGAAACTCCGCCAATCTTACAAGCTCGTCGGCTTTTCCAGGTATAGCTGGGACTTCAGCACCGACTTTTATAGTAGTGAATTTTTTTGCCTCTTCGATTTTTTTCAAGGTCTGCTCCCTCGTCGGATGGAACCTTATCTCGTCCAAACCCACCTTTTCCAATGCTTTAAGTACATCCTTTCTAGAGAGGATCCCATTTGTGTATAAATGTACATGAAAAGAAGAGCCAAAAGAACTCTTAAGCGCTTCAATAACAGATATTGTTCTTTCTAACCTTTCTAAAGGGTCTCCTCCCGTTATACTTGCGGAGTTAGAGCCGCTCCTTGCTATCTCCGAAATTGCTTCATCTATGTTACTGACCTTTCTCTCGTTAACAAAAAACACATCGTTGCGGATCCTCTCAGAACTTACGGGGCAGTAATAACATTTCTCTCGGCAAAGTCCAGTGACAAACACAACAGATTTATCTCCAGACATGCACAATGAACAGCCTATTGCTATTCTGTCGCCATAAATGGCAGAGTATCTTGCGTTTTTTATAGTATTCCCTCTTCCATTCAATGCTCCTCACCGAAGAGATCCAGTTGTAGCGAAAACAGATGTTTTACCTTCCCATTAGAGTTCTTCTTACAGCAGGATTTCTTTCCATTATTTCCTTCAGCTTCTGCTCAAAGCTCTCGCCAGGCTCGAGTATCTTGTTTATATATACTCCGGTTCTCCCAACTTCATCTCGCCTACTTAATACCCTTATTCTTTCCATTACCGTCTCTATGCTTATATCGAGAAGTGATGCTACTTCACTTTCACGACCGATTATACTTGAAATCTTATACCCAAAATCTACTGGGACAATCAGTTCAAGTCTCTTGTTAACACCAGGTACTCTTCTGTCTTTTTCCAAATCTTCGAGCGTTAGAAGTCCACCGAATTTATAGAACTCCTGTTCCCTCGTCTGTAGCTTCGAAAGTGGGAAGCTCACTACCATTAGTTCCTCTGGGTCAAGGATAATATATCCTTTAGGAGTGCTGGCGGGCGTAGCTTGAACTATTCTCCTCTCGAAAATTTTTTCTCCAAGCTTTTCCAACGCAATTTCGACCATGTATGATGGAACTGGATTTAACAGTGCAATATCGATATCACTTTTTTCATGAACATCCCCTCTGGCCAAGCTCCCATGCAATATCGAGTTTAGTCCGGATTTTTTTAGTATGTTCATGATCCTTTTAGCTTGGTCTCTCTTGGTTTGAAGGATCTCTAGCTCCTTTTTCGTATAGGTAATTATTCTTTCATCAGTATATCTGGTAATTTTTTCTTTGACCATAGTATATTTTCCCCATTATACGGAAACTGACCTCCTCTCTACCTTAAAATTGGGTTTTTTCCCGATTATATATGAGCTTATTTTTCGATGAGCCAAAAACTTTCTAATCTGACTCACTTTCCAGCCTTAAATGGCTATAGCTTTTAATTGTAACGTAAATTAGAAATCGTTTTTCCCAGCCTTCACCTGTTTCAATTTTTTTACGATACTGTATAGCTACGGCTGTGTCCTAGACCAGAGAGAGATGCGAAGCATTATCAGCTATAACGAAACTAAATGAAAAGATCTCTAACCGCAATGAATGTTTAGCATATATTGAATGTAACCCGAACAGATATGGGGAATATCTCTCAAATTTTAGGATTGAAGCAGAAATCAATTATGTTTTAAAAGGGGTTGAGGAGGTAGGCCCAAAGCCCCGCATCCTTGGCCGCTAGACTACCCGGCTTCTATTATAGATTAAGATTCTTGTTTTTGCCTTTTAAGGTTTTGTCGAGATATTTTAATTGGACTAACCAGTGTCAAGGTTCCAATAAATCAATTTATTGGGAAATTTACTCCCTTCGATCGTCTTTTCCTCCTCTAGGAGCAATTCCTGTTTTCCTTATACGCACGTATTTATTTATAAGATAATTCAGCATAACTTTCAGTTGTCCATAATACCTGTCTGATCTATACCTCTCTAGCTTTTTCTTAAGTTCCGTTTCTGATGGTTCATTACCATCAAACCATGCCTTAACGATAGAACGATACAAGTATTTAAGAAGTTGTTCGTAATCTTCCTCTAGGCTTATATTAGCATCATCTATACTCTCGGCTATCTCTTCTATATCATCGCCGAGATAGTAGTCTAGAACATCAAGTACATCTGCGGGCTTCTTTTTCATTCATAGCACCTTCGTATAGAAGTCCCCCTTTCATTCTCAGCTTTTGCGGGATTTTTAACTTTATGGGGGTTAAGGGGGCGAAAGTCACCCTCCGTAAGGTGGGGATGGATAGCCCCCTTGTAGAAATGTTTTTTATAGTTATCAAAAAATAGATGTAACCAAGCTCATGAGCTACCTCTTTTACAAGGCTGAAAGAGCTGGTAGGAGGGTGGTGAAGGTAGATTCGAGGAATGCTTCTCTAAATATTCTTCATGCGGGTCGGGACTGCCCCGAGAGTCTGTGGACAAGGAACCTCTGCTATACATTCCCTTCTCAGAGGGGGTGTATAGTAAGTTTCCTGGAAGAATAAAGGAATCCTCATCTCGCGGTGAGGATGCCCCGTCCGTGATGGCGGGGTAGTTCACGGCAGAATGCAAGGTGGTGCTCAAACAAAAAAAAAAAGAAGGAACAGTAAAAGCGGATGTAAAACCCAAACTATGCCTTAAAAGAACAACAAGGAGGCCAGACGTAATATAGATTTTGGGCTCATAGCTTTGGCCCATCCTCATATATCAGCACAACAAAAAAGTTTTTCAATCATCGCCCAATGAAATTTGATATCGTGTTTATCAATTAAAATTTTTTCCATCTTCTTCACCAAAAAGATCCATTCAACAAAGGCAAAAGTAGATTAACTTTCCATCATTTTAACAGAAGGCCTTACCCTTTAAAGCAAGGGTCGATAGCAAGGCTTATAATTTTTCTTTGTTTGATTTTCCCTATAAAGACAACACAACGCGGTAGTTTTCTTAAGCCACAGTGAGACGGAGAGCTCTTTAGTTGTTTTAGGGATAGGAGCGAAGTGAAGGTTAGTTAAACTAAAGAATATCTTACTCTTCTTCCTCCTCATTCAGCGGAAGTTCCTCTTCTTCCTTTGCTAGCTCTTCTAAAGAAGGCTTTCTAGTCGTTTCTTCTAATAGCTCTTCAAGAATCTTTACATCATCTTCCCTTATATACGGAGCCACAACAGCAACCCCCCTGTCGTGGTACTTATCTTCGCTTACCTTCAGACTTTCGTATACTATCAAATAAATTGGTAGATTAGATGTTAGCGTATCTTTTCCTGTCCTTTTTAGGCCATGTTCCTTATATTTCGCTATAATCTCTCTGTCAGCTCCAACTTTCACTTCAATTTCAATTGAATCTCTTAAAATCATGAAATCGCTAAACGTAGGAAGCCAATCGTTTATGAGAAGGTTCTTGGCTACCTCTTTAACGATATCTTCAAGTTGCCCCTCAACAACTTCCTTCTTTTTTATCTTTCCTGAATGTGCTTGTATGACCAAGCATCTCTGTTTCTCTGGCGGCATCGATTAGACACCGTTTCTTTTTGGAGTCTTTTAAAAGGGAAGGGTTAAAAAAGATTCTTAATGTGTAAAGCCACTATGAATAAATTCTAAATATGCTTCTTTCAAAATGCGCATACCAGTAACTATTTCTTTTTCTGTCGGGTAACTGAAGTTTAGCCTCATTGTGTTCTTTCCGCTACCATCGTGGTAGAAGGCCTCTCCAGGTACAAAGACTACACCCCTCTTCATAGCTACTTTCAACAGATCTCTAGTATTGACTTGACCATTCAGGGTTAGCAAAAGGAACAGGCCTCCTTTTGGCTTGGTCCAAGACCCCTCGCTAGAAAAGTTTTCTTCTAGCATAGCTAGCATTGTATCTCTCTTTTTTCTATAAACTGGAATCGAGCTTGAGAGAAAGTCCTTATAAATTTTCCTTTTTATCCATTCTATTGCGATGAACTGCGAAAGGGTCGATGTGTGAAGATCTGCAACCTGCTTAATGAGCTCAATTGCTTCGACGAGACGCTTATCTGCCATTATCCACCCGATTCTGAGCCCAGGAGACAGAATCTTACTAAGAGTACTCATATATATGACTCTACCTGATTGGTCGAGCGATTTTATTGGCTTGACTGGTTTATCCTCAAACATGATGAGATTATAAGGGTCATCTTCGAATATTAAGAAGTCATATTGAATGGATAGCTCATATAGATGTTTTCGTCTCTCTTCGCTCAAAGTGGTTCCTGCCGGGTTATGGTTTGAAGGTACCGTATAGAGGAATTTAACTCTCTTTCCTTGAGAATTAAGTTCACGAAGCAATATCTCCAGCTCATTTGTATTCATCCCATCTGAGTCCTGGCTAACTCCATATATCACGGGTTTCCTCGGCCTAAAAGAGTTCAACGCAGCTAGATAAGTCGGTTTTTCGACAATTATAATATCCCCCGGATTAATCAAAGCTCTCGCAACTAGGTCGAGACCCTGCTGGCTTCCCGTTAGGATAATCATATCATCATATTCACGACCTTCTACACCTAACTCGATTTTCATTAGGTCTCTGAGCGCATCTATTAACTGAGATATCCCCTTAGTAGGTGCGTACTGCATTGCCTTTTGAAAATTTATCATAAGGGAGTCCTCTAGGACTCTCATGGCTTCTTTAAAAGGAAACATACTGAAGTCTGGCAAGCCCCCTCCAAAGCTTATAACTTTTTTTGACTCGGTAACTTTCAGTAATTCTCTCACATCGCTCTGACGATAATACTTAAGTTCATCACTGAAGAATTCTGAAACATTTACCATAGCTTCACCATTCATTAATTATTAATTATTCTCTATTTAAATATATCCTTAACATTTCATTACAAAAGTATAATTTCTTATATAGAAAAGATTGATTTAAGTTTTTAAAATTTTTTACAGTTAAGTAAATAACCTTAATGATAAGAATATAATGAAATATTTAAGATTTTATTTTGAACCTACGTAGAGTAGATTAAAATAGTACTACGTAAAAAACAATTCTTTTAATTACTGCTCAGGCTAAGGTAGGTAAATCCTACATTTGAAAAGGAGATCGAGATATATTGGGAATTAGAAATCTCGCCCTTTGTCTACTCCGCGCCAAATGGCTGATTGTCCCCGCAACCATTCACGACCGAATCTAATATATTTTGGCTATGAAAGGACTTCACTTCTACATTGGAGACTTAGCTTTCCCAGCAGTTGATAAAGCATTATATAACTTGCTTTCTTCAAAAGATAGACCCTAGGTCGTAAGATTTTTGGCAAAAGGAATAAAGAAATCTATTCAAAATCTAATATAGGTCCTTGAATTGATTTGCTCAAAATGTCATAAAAATGGTGCGATATTAAGAAAGCCATTCAGTGATGAAACTTTTTGCTTTGATTGTTATATGAGTGATTTAATTAAGAGAATAAAAAGGAATCTTTCCAGGAGTGGTCAGTTAAGGTATGGGGATAAGGTCGCTTATCTCATCCCCTCGGTTTTTTCAGCCACAGGCATGTTTGGTCTGAAGGTACTGAAATCTATAGAAAAAAAGTACTCTTCTAACGTTATTACATTTACAGATGATTGCTATCTTGTGAAGGAACTCAAGACAATAGAGGAAAACGTCATCGAGAAAATACTTTTTATAGAAATTCCAGATGAAGTGAAGCAAGTTTTCCATGATATTGGTTTAATGAAGTGGTGGAGAAGGTACAGGACTGTCGCATCCTATGCAGTTGAATCCGTTGGCTTTAACTCCTTAATTATCCCAATGTGCTCAGATGCTATAGTCAAGATGGAAATTTCTTCTATAGCTTCTTCAAATTTTGAAGGAGCCGAAGAAAACGCTTTGGTGATAAAAAAGCCTAGCGGATTTAGCTTCATAAATTTATACCATGGTATAACATGCCGGGAAGTTTCGTTTTTCTCCTATCTTCTTTATAGCAACCTATACGAAAAGCAACTTTTAGCTGAATATAATATTAAAAGAAGTATAGCAGATGAATACGCCGAAAATATACTTGCAAGTGCTATGAAGTGGCGCAGTGGAGAGATTTTAAACTCAGTAGACAAATCTTTAAGATGGCTTTTAGAAAAAGAGGCATACAACAGATGTAAATTCTGCGGAGGCCTTTCCTTACACGGTGAAGTATGCGAAGATTGTAAGATATTTAACGAAAAAAAGCTATATAAGTATTTAGAAGAAATAAGCGTAAAAGAGTGCTAACGGTTACGTCTTAAGCATTTTCCAGTGAACTGACTTGCTATTTGAGTCGCTGTTTATACCGAATAAAATGAAACTACTGACTTCCATCGTCAAATTAATATATGAACGCTGATTATATTCCACTGAATGAGTTAACGCTTCAAATTTTCTGAGAAGTTATCGGGCTAATGAACGATAGACGACTCCTTCAAATTTAATAACTGGCTTGCTATAAAACTAATAAAACAAAAAGAACTCTTTGTATATATTCGAAGCTTGATGTATTTGCTTAAAATTGATATTGCGTAACTAAGAGGTGAAGTTTGGATGCCAGCTTTAGTGAAGAAAGTAAACGACTATGAATGGAAGATCGAGAGAGGAGAAAAGCCATGCATGAGAGTTCCAGCTATCATATTCGCAGATGAGTTCCTCATTTCAAAAATGCAGGAAGATCTAACACTGGAACAGGCTGCTAACGTGGCTTGCCTAAATGGTATTGTTAGAGCTAGCTACGTCATGCCAGATGGTCACCAAGGATACGGATTTCCGATAGGTGGCGTTGCAGGAATGAGCATTGAAGATGGAGGGGTGATAAGTCCTGGAGGGGTAGGTTATGATATAAACTGCGGTGTCAGGTTACTTAGGACTGAGCTTGATTTTGAAGATGTTAAAGGAAAAATAAGAGAGCTCGTCGACGAGCTCTCTGTAAATGTACCTAGCGGCCTTGGAAGCGAAGGTAAGATAAAAGTTACAACAACTCAGCTAAATGAAGTCCTTGACAGAGGAGTTGAATGGGCTATAGAAAAAGGTTACGGAAGGAGCGAAGATCCGGAGCATATCGAAGAAAAAGGAAGTTGGAAGATAGCTGATTCTTCAAAAGTATCGCAGAGGGCCAAGAGTAGAGGCGCGCCCGAACTAGGAAGCCTAGGCAGTGGCAATCATTTCCTCGAAGTCCAGGTTGTGGACAAAATTTACGACCAGAAGATAGCTAAACAAATAGGCATAACCCACGAGGGCCAGATAACCGTCATGATACATACGGGAAGCAGAGGACTAGGTCATCAGGTAGCAAGCGATTACCTACAAATAATGGAGAGGGCTATGAAAAAGTACGGTGTCGCTCCACCCGACAGGGAATTGGCGAGTATCCCATTCAATTCTGAAGAGGGCCAAGATTACTTTAAGGCGATGGCTGCTGCTGCTAACTATGCCTGGACTAATAGACAATTGATCACACATTGGGTTAGGGAGAGCTTCAAGAAGGTTTTCTCCACAGATGATGACAAGCTTGGCCTCGAAATAGTTTACGATGTAGCTCACAACATCGCCAAGTTGGAAGAATATACTGTGGATGGAAAAAGGACAAGGTTAGTAGTGCATAGGAAAGGAGCGACGAGGGCTTTTCCTCCGGAAAATCCCGAAGTGCCAGTAGACCATCGTCAGGTGGGACAGGTCGTTCTTATTCCAGGCTCGATGGGAACGGCTAGTTATGTGTTGGTTGGTACTCCACAGGGAGAGCGTACTTGGTTCACAGCGCCCCATGGAGCAGGGAGATGGATGAGTAGATCAAAAGCGCTCAAAAATTATACTGCCGACCAAATTCTAAAGGAACTAGGAAGACAGGGAATATATGTCAGGGCAGCATCTAAGGGGGTACTGGTAGAAGAGTCACCTTCTGCTTATAAAGATGTTGACAGAGTAGCTTTGGTTGCAGATAAAGTTGGAATAGGCAAGTTGGTTGCACGGATGAGACCAATTGGCGTCACAAAGGGGTAAAACTGAGATGAGGAAAGAAGAAGTCCTGAAAGAAAAAATCATCGATGCCCCTCCGAACAATGAAGCTTTGATAGGAGCCAAAGAGCTTCTGAAATATTATGCTCAGATACATGGCTTCATGGCTGGCCATCTAGCTGAAGCTGCCGATATACTAAAGGAAGGTTCACGAGAGAGCAAGCTAAAATTTTTATCTTTTACTGGTAATTTGGTATCGACCGGGCTCAGGGGGCTAATTGCAAAGCTAATAAGAGACGGTCATTTCAACGTTATAATAACCACCACCGGCACGCTAGACCATGATATAGCCAAGGCTGTAGGACCAGGATACTACAAAGGAAGGTTTGAGTTCGACGACCTAATGCTCTATGAAATGGGGATTCACAGGCTTGGAAATGTACTTGTACCCGTGGAGAGTTATGGCCCCGTTGTAGAGAGGTTCATTAAGGACCTCTTCGGGGAGCTTAGGGGCAAAACCGTAGCCCCTCATGAATTGCTCGCGTTAGCTGGAAAAAGATTAGAGGATCCAAATTCTATACTTAGAGCAGCATATGAAAAAAACGTGCCAGTGATCGTTCCAGGTTTCTATGACGGCAGTTTTGGGACTAACGCATTGATTTATGGAAGACTGTATAAAATAAGCATAGACTTAACTTTGGATGAAAAGTTGCTTGAGGATATGGTTTTCGAATCTATGGAGGAAAAAAGTATGGCCCTTTCTATCGGTGGAGGCATCAGTAAGCATCACGTAATCTGGTGGAATCAGTTTAAAGGAGGTTTAGACTACGCTGTATACATTACTACTGCTCCAGAGTACGATGGGAGCTTGAGCGGGGCTCAGACAAGGGAGGCGATCTCTTGGGGTAAGCTGAAAAAAGGAGCACGACACGTTGTGGTTTATGGCGACGCTACTTTGATACTCCCAATATTAGCTTCATCTCTCTATTGAAAATAGCTAAGGTTAAAAGTATTAAATAATAGCTAGGCATAGAGATATTGAAGAGAGTTAACTATGAGAAAAATGAAATTGTAGCCAATGGAAGCGATGGCAAATGGCAGAGAGCACCGCGGAATCTTTCAGGCAGATGAGCCCGGCTGAGTTTTTCTATAGGAACAAAGAAATTGCCGGCTTCACCAGCGCATCTAGGGCAATGTATCAAACGGTTAGAGAATTTTTTGAAAATAGCTTAGATGCCACAGAGGTCTACGGCATTCTTCCTAGGATAACCCTTAGAATTTCTAAGGAGGACCCCAATAACCCCAGCTACTTTACTGTAACTGTAGAGGACAATGGCATAGGAATACCTAGCACTATAATTCCGGACGCGTTTGGCAGGGTTCTCTTCTCTTCTAAGTATAAATTGAAGCAAACGAGGGGGATGTACGGTCTCGGTGCTAAAATGGCTATACTTTACGGGCAGCAGAACACTGGAAAGCCTTTTGAGATATACAGTAGCACCATGAACTCAAAAAGGGTATATTTCTATAAACTAATGATAAAAATGGATAAAAATGAGCCGCTTGTGCTTGAAGAGGGCGAATGGCCCAAGTCCAGCAAATGGCACGGAACAATAGTGAAGCTCACTCTAGAAGGCGAATGGAGTAAACGAACTAGAGATTACATTTCAGTCTACTTAAAAAGAACAGCAATAATCGCTCCCTATGCTGATATAATTTTCATTTCTCCAAGTACTGAAGCAGAAGGTCAAGACCAAGAAGTAACAGTTTATAGAAGAGTTACTAACAAACTCCCGGTTCCTCCAAAAGAAACAAAACCGCATCCAATCGGAGTCGATTTAGAAATGTTGAAGTTAATGATATCCGAAAGACCTTCTGCTTCTACTAAAGAATTCCTTATAAAGGGTTTCCAAAGAGTTGGAGAGAAAAAGGCTGAAGAGATATTAAAAAAAGCTAATATTGAACCGGGAAAGAAGGTCTCCTCCTTGACTAACATTGAACTTGAAAGACTTTACAAAGCTATGAAGGAAACTAAGTTCATTGCTCCTTCAGCGGAATCGCTTTCACCTATAGGAGAAGAGCTAATAAAGATAGGGCTCAAGGAAGTTTTACAGGCCGAATTCGTTGATGCAATAACGAGAAAGCCAAAGTCCTATGGAGGGCATCCATTCATCGTTGAAGCCGGAATAGCTTATGGAGGAAAACTTTTAGAAAACTTGGATGAAATAGCTAAGGACTCAATCAAAGGACAACAGGGACCGTTTGTAGCTCTTCTAAGATACGCGAACAAGATCCCCCTTTTATTCGATGAAAAGGCAGATGTCATATGGAGCATTGTGAACTCAGATGAGTTCAGTTGGAAGACTACCTATAAGTTAGATCCAACTGACGTAGTAGCCGTATTAGTCCACGTAGCCTCAACCAAAGTTCCTTACAAGGGAGTTGGTAAGGAAAGCATAGCCCCCGTAGAAGAGATTAGGAAAGAAGTTGAAGCTGCCGTACAGGAATTAGCTAGGAGGTTGAGAGTTTACCTGACGAAGAAAAGAAAGAAGCAAGAAGCTCAAGAAAAATTCAGGACTTTTATGAAATATATACCAGAAATAGCGCAAAACCTCGCATATTTTGTTTCAAATGGAAAGAAACATCCTTCAGAGGTTTCAAGGGAACTAGAGAAGGCCTTAATAGAGATGGCCAAGAAGAAGATAAAAACCTTCATAGAGCAACCAGAGGAGGCTATCTCCATAGCAACAGTTCATAGTTCCATGGAAAAATATGCAGAGCAAACGATAGGGATCGATAATGAGGAAGGAGAAGGGGAAGATGAAGCCTAGATTTGACTTAGAGGAGGGGAGCATCGATGAGCTCAGAAACCTTACAAGATAAAGCAGATTTGAAGGCAAGACAAGAATCAATGAGGGCAATAAAAGAAGCATTTGAAAAAATCGTTAAGCAGATAAGTGAAGGAGAAGAACCAACGCTTGTAATCAAGAAGAGAACTTTATCGAATACTATATACGACCCTAAGCGGAAGCTTCTTTTGCTAGGCAATCAGAAGCTTGTTAGGAAGCTCTTTGATGAATCTGAAGTCAGGCCATTTATGCAGACAGTTCTCATGGCCAGGATCATATATGAAGCCCTAAGAAATAACGAGTATCCTACTATAAGGGACATTTTCTATAGAGGGAAGCACACATTACCGCACGTTTCACCTAGAGATAAATTCAAAAATACCTGGGAGGAGCAGAAGGAAAGCGACGCAGTCCTCAGAGACGTTGAAGTACTTACCAATAAGTTAAGAGAAGAAATGCTTATCCTGAGCAAGGAAAAGGGGAAAGTTGTCGGTGATATGAGGCTCAGGAGCGGGAACGATATCATTGACTTGAGCAAAATGGGACACGGTGCATATGCAATAGAATCGACTCCAGATCTAATAGAGTTCGTCGATTTTAGCGCGGACTATGTGCTTGTAGTGGAGAAAGATGCAGTATTTCAGCAGTTGCATAGGTATGGATTTTGGCGGAAAAACAAGGTAATTTTGGTCACTAGCGCCGGCCAGCCAGACAGAGCTACGAGAAGATTTGTCAGGAGATTAAACGAAGAGTTGAAGCTACCTGTATATATTTTAGCTGACAGCGACCCATATGGGTTCTACATATACAGCGTCTTCAAAATAGGCTCTATCACTTTAAGCTATGAAAGTGAAAGGCTCGCTACACCAAAAGCTCGCTTCTTAGGTGTAACTATGAGTGACGTTTTCGGAGATGACGTACCACTTGGAGAAATTCATTTGACCCCGGAGGAAGCCAAGCAATCGAACCCAGAGAAATTGAGGAAGGAGAAGAAGGAGAGATTTCTTAAAGCACTGAAAGAACTTGGCTATAAGGGAAAACTCACCAAAGAGCCTTTTATGACGAGTGAAGAGCGAAGGAACTTTATAATAAAGGCCAAGGAAAAAGACTTGGAAAGGGCAGTTGAGCTGGTCGGGGACAAAGTTTACAGATCGTTCGTTGGTGAACAATTGAAAACCACGAGAAGCGGAAAGAAGAGCGTGAAAAGGTCTCCAGGCTACCAGTGGTTCCAGGATCCCAAGTGGATAAAAGAAATTGGTATATTTTTCCTTACACATAGCAAGCTAGAAATCGAAGCTATGGCTAGCAAAGGTCTCAAATTCCTAGCCGATGATTACCTTCCAAGGAAGATTGAAACAAACGATTGGTTGGACTAGTCTTTTCAATCAATTCTCTTCAAAACATCATGGAAGGTATTTTTCTTGCATACTTTGCAGTAGTGGTAAATTTTCCCCATTTCTGCAATATTGAAACTGACTTCAAGGTACCACTCTGTACCGCATTCATGGCATTTAAGCAGCCATTTAGTCAATTTTACCACCATTCATTTCTTCGAGGATCATTTTTGCTGCAGATATAAATGCCCTAGCAGCTGGATCGCCTCTGAGATCTTCCACCTCATATGGATTGCCTATTTCTGTTATAGGGTTGGCTAATAAGGGATCGTATGGGATGCTCGCTATAATTTTTCCGCCTAAAGCCTCCTCAACCTTTCTTCCCCCGTCACCCATTATTCGTTTCTCTTCTCCACTTGGACATCTTACATAACTGAAGTTTTCTATTATTCCTAGTAAGGGCACTTTAACGATTTTCAAGAATGTAATAGCTCTTTTTACGACATTCAATGAGGCATCTGATGGCGCAGTTACAACCACCGCGCCGCTCATCCTGTTGACATATTGCGTAATTCCTTGTATCTCATCTCCTGTCCCTGGAGGGGTATCTATTAACAGAATTCGCGTCTCCCCCCATTCAACAGATGCTAGCATATCCCTGATGAATTTTACCTTCAGCGGGCCTCTCCATATTATGGGTAGTTCCTGTTTTGGTAGGAAGTAGCTTGCGCTGACCACTTTAATTCCCATCGGACCCTCTACAGGAAAGATTTTATCCCCCTCAGCACCAAGATGCTTATTATCGATGCCCAGATACATAGGAATGCTTGGTCCATGTATATCCCCATCGAGTATAGCAACTTTTCCTCTATATCCGAGCTTAGAAAAAGCTAGGGCAAGGTTTGCAGTTGTGATGCTTTTTCCAACTCCACCTTTTCCGCTCAGAATCATTATCTTGACCGGGATCTCTCCCGTCTTTTTTAAAGCCTTCGCCTTCATTTCCGCCTCTTTTCTCAACGTTTCAGCCATATTAGCTGACAATTTTCAATCACCACAGTTAGATACTTTATTTTAATGCATAACCTAATTTAACATTTAACTATTGATGAGTTAAGGAAGAAAAAACCCCTCCCCCCATAAGTGAGAGATTTGTAGCCCTCTCATAAAACAGTCTTCAAAAATCATTTTAACCAGGAGCTAAGGGGATAGAGCCGATCCATGTCCTTTGAACTTAGGGGGATCAAGCGAAAAGCGGGGATCTCCCATCGAAGGTAGAATTGCTTTGTCAACGATGACATTCCTTCTTGTATTAAGTTCTCTCTCATAAAAGAGTCTTTTTTTGAATAAGATAGAGTTCTTGTGAGCTGCCCCTCCCTGAAGGACGAGGCTTCCAGCGTTTAGCTGGGGCTTTTCGCCTTTAGCCTCATCTGCTGGTTCGGGGGCTCACCGCTCCCCCATCCTATACCTCTCATTAAGGCATGGGCTATGCTTATGCTTGAACTCCCTTCTCCAAAGAGGAACATCCTCTGAGATTTCTAACCCAGTAGATGCAAAAAAGCTTTTCTCACCTTTCTCGCCGTTTACGGCGAGGTTTTCAGTTATAACTTTTTCATGAAGCTTCATCCTTCTTATTCCCTGTGGTGGATGATGTAAACATATCTAAGCTTAACTTTTTCCTTTTCCTCAACTGTCCCTCTTCCGCAGTTCCTACTGTAACGACTTCATAGAGCTTTGCTACTTTACCTGGCTTCGGTCTAAGTAACCTACCTAGCCTCTGAACAAACTGCCTCCTGCTCCCAGTACCAGCTACGATGATACCAACGTTGACATCTGGTATGTCGAGCCCCTCATCCCCGACGGTCGTCAAGACCAAAATTCCTTCCTTGGCGTTTCTGAACTCTTCTAACGTTTTTTTCCTCTGTTTAGGATCAGTAGACCCAGTTATAACGCTCGCACCGAGCAACTTTCCAATCTCTTCTGCCTGATCTACGTATTGGGTGAAAACTAAGATCTTCGAACCCGACTCGAGCTCCTTTGCAACTATCTTAACCACAGCCTTCTCCTTTTCCTTCGCTTTCTGATATATCTGGAGCATTTCGTTATGAATCTTGAGAGCTCTTGCCATCAAGAAGTTTCCCTTTTGTGCTCTCGCTAGAACTTCCTTGAACGGTATACCGTTCGTCAGTCTTTTATATGCCTCCTTGAGCCTATCGTATTTAGCCCTCTCTTCTTCAGTAAGTTTAACCTTCACGATGAAGGTTTCATAAGGAGCAAGATATCCTTTGTCAACCATCTCCTGTGGGGTCTTATAATATACAATACCTCCCATTAGGGGGAAAAGATCGACGTGCCTACCATCCTCTCTAATAACGGTTGCACTTAGCCCCATCCTCTTCGGGGAGTACATCCCAAGGGCAATCGTTCTGAACTTATCAGCTGGGAGATGATGAACCTCATCGACTATTAGGAAACTGTACCTTAGAGAAAGTTGGTCGATATACCGGAAAGCCGTTTGATATGTAGATACAGTTATAGGCGCCAGTTTCTTCTCTTCACTATAAAATGGAGCGACCATATTTTTAGGAATGTCTGTGAAGTTGAGAATCATTTCGATCCACTGAGTTAGCTGCTCTTTTGTATATGTGATTATAAGGGTCCTTTCTTGAACTCTCGCTAAAGCCGCTATTCCGATGAGCGTTTTCCCCGATCCGGTTGGAAGAGCTATTATTCCCTTATTCCCATTTTCTAACCACTTAGCAAGAGCCTCTCGCTGGTAATCCCTTAGCTCGGCCTTCAGCTCTACTTTGAAATTCAGCGGGATGCTTCTCATTATGCTTGTTTTATCTTCGACCTTAACTCCTGAGGAGGTTAGCTTCTCTAAGACTTCGAAATATTTTCCAGGTGGTACAACATAAGCGTTTAATCTTTTTTCATATGAAAGATAGCTTGAAAGATCTCCAACTACCCCCTTCAAAAAAAAGTTCGGTTTGAGCAAGATCCTGTCCTCTTCCAGAAGTACAAGTGCCCTCATACCTGAGTTTTTATCGTTCGTCTCGCTTTCATCAACTTTGAGGAGCCTGCCGCTGATTTTCAGCTCTTCAATCTTCTTTGCGATTTCTGCTTCGCTTATCCCGTTTCTTTTCGCTTTTTCGACGTTGAGAAAGAATGTTTTAGTGCCACTTGTAGTAGTTCCACCGTAATCACTGAACTTCATTATATCTTTGAATTCGGCTTCGGATAGCCATCCTTTAATGATGATCTTTTTTGGAATTTCACTCGTCCCATCCATAATAGCAAAACACCTCAGGGTCATCGAAGTTCTTGAGTACTGACACTCCATCCTCAGAGGAAATTGAAGGGTTCAAGCACTCCACGAATACGAGATCTCCCTGCCTAAGAATTCTGGCATCATCGCACATTCCCAGTGATTCTAGTAGAGCATTCCATTCATCCTCTGAGCTCAGCAAAGATATCTCTTTCCATTCAACAGGAACGTTCCCTCCAACGGAGGGATCTGGCCTCGTTATGACTTTGATCCCTCTTTTAGTATTTTTATCTAATATCAATATTGTTTCATAGCCCCCCGTCTCGCACTCCGTAATAGCATCTAGGACTTTTTCGAGCCAAATTTTTCCTTCGAGCCCCTTCCTCAAGATAAAATAAAGATCCTCATTGCGTGGGTTTCTCTTCATCTTCCGTTCATCTGCATTTAGGATCCTCTTCATCGGAACCTGATACATTTATTCTCTTTTCTCCTCACCCTAAGGATGAGGTTTTCCCTCTTCCTAATGGAGGCTTGGGGTAACCACAGCTATCGAGCTTATCATTGGGAACAATTAAAACAAGGAAAACTTATAAACCATACTATTATCTCCTATTCGAAATAGGAAGCTTCCACTGACCTCCTCTCTACCCTAAAGAGCTAGAGTTCCCTTAGTGCGATTCATTGGCTTCCTGCATCTGTTCGTTCTTACATATGTTCATGCAGTTGCCGTTCGCACATCCAAACGATTAGGTGTAATCATAGTTTTAATCTCATTAATCATCGAAAGCAAAAAACGGGGAAAGATTTAAGCTTTCACTTATCCCTGCTTTGAAGTCGAGGTTTTCAGTTGTAAACAATCAAACAGACCTTTTTGAATTTAAAAAACATAGAGAAAGTCCTACATTAATCAGGAACTCTGATCACCTAACCCTTAAGATATTGTAGGAATAGATGCGTAAAACTCGGTCCTTCAAAACGGTGGAAAGTCAGTTCAATAAAGAAGTGTTCAGCTATCATATATATATAAAACATTAATATATGTGAACGTCTTATAGAAATTTAGGTGAAAAATATGAAGAGATTTGGAGAACTTATATATACACCAGAACAAGCCTCAGGCGAAGCGATATCCAAAGTAGAAACACACACGCCTAAGATCGAAGCACCAGAAGTTGTGAAGGCGAATGAACCTTTTGAGATCAAAGTACAAGTAGGCCCTCATCCCAACCAAGTAGCGCATTCTATTAGATTCATCAAAATTTACTTTGAAGAAGAAGGTAGGGCGTTCAATCCCGTTCACATTGCTACTATCAATTTAGAGCCTGAATACGCTGAGCCTAAACTCACAGTAACGGTCAGGCTGAAGAAAAGCGGAGTATTGTATGCGATTGAATACTGCAACCTTCATGGTCTCTGGGAAGCAAAGAAGTCCATAAAAGTCGAGTGACTCAGCGCATTGATAGCTATGTGCTACTAATTAAGTAATCTTTTTTCAATCTTGGTGGAGCCTAAGAAGAAACGCTCTCCTATTTTGTAGCAGGGCATCTCATCAATAAAGGCAAAGCTGTTCCCAGTGAACTACTCAATTCTTATGAACGGGGCATCCCCACCTCGCGGTGAGGATTTCCTGCTTCTCAGAGCAACCTCGATCTTCCTTCAACCAAAGCGTAGGTTTCCGCTGAACAAAACCGTTCTGTAATGCCCCTGTGGAAGGAGGTTTACGAAGGGTCGCTCTCCACAGGCGTAAGTTCCCCCAGTCCCGAGGGTACGACCCAGTTCCAGCAACCGAGGTCTTTGTTTTTCTTTTTTTTATATATAACTAAAGCATATCTATAAGGGGGCTATCTATCATTTCCATTAGAAAGGGGACTTCCGCCCCTTTTGAATTCCCAAAAAGTTAAAATAGTAATTTCAAGCCTTCTCACTGATGAAGAGAATTATAAAGCCAAAAAAGTAACATATTATGTTAAATATCTCGAGTAATGCAACTGAAGGCCATCGTATAAAATAAGATCCCAGAGCACTAGCAACAAAGAGGGAGACCAGAATTACCCCATCTTTAGTTTTTCTTAACTGAATTAGGGAAATTCCATATAACAAAAGCGATATGCTCATCAATATAAAGAATTCATATGAAACGAATCCGTGTAGTTTGGTTCCTTCTGGAAAGATGCCTATGGCCATGAGAGAAAAGGCACCTACTATATATATTCCCGTCGTGATGCAACCAAGCTTGTTTGGAACCAATCTGTGAATATAAAAAGAGTATGCAATTGCGAATAAAGAAGAGATAATCAATGTGTAATTAAATATATAGGAGTATTCTCTACCCACCCTGCCGAGATCGCTTAATGCATTCTTCGTTAAATCGAACCAAGGGTTAAGAGCTATAGCTATTGAAATACCCACAAACGCTGTGAAAAAGGTAATGAGGCCGAAATATTTTAGTAGTCTATTTACCACTAAATACCACACCTTTCTAAAAAATGATGGCATTTGTTATATAAGTTTTCCTTAACTCTTAATCATTTTTGATGATAATCCCATATAGATTCGTTGGTTTCTAAGCTAAGCGAGATTGAGATTTAGCAAAAATATATTGAGAGAAAATGTTTTGTGACCTCCAGTTGCGCCATCAGATAACAAATAATAATAATTCCCTAAAAGATACGGGTCAGATTTCAACTCTAGACAAAAAAACGATAGCAATATAAAATATAGAAAACACATTAAGAGATTATGCTAAGAATCTACTGTTCCGCGTGAAGTTAGACATAATAAAAAACACGAATGAACATCTGAAAATCTCTATGAGGAGAAGGCCAACAGTAAAATAGGGAATGATGAAGCCGTCCCAATATGGTTATAAGGTGGTCTATACCACCGATGAATTTCTCGCGACGAGCTGACCTATCGATTAATTGTCTTTCAATTCCATAGATCCAAGTTTAGTTGATCTATAATCAAAAACAGGTTCAACTGATACAAGCGAAACTATTAATAGCTTCCATTATTCAATATAAGGATCGATATGTTGTGTTGTAGGTGTTAAGCTATGGCGTTTTCACCAGCTATGATGGGATATGACAGGGCTCTTACTGTATTCTCGCCTGATGGGAGGCTCTATCAAGTACAATATGCTTTTGAAGCGGTAAAACAAGGATGGAGTACAGTGGGGATAAAAGTTAAGCAAGGTGTTGTTCTTGCAGCAGAAAAGGCCATAACGAAATCCCTCGTTGATGTTGTAAGCATAGAAAAGGTAAGTGCTATAGATTCTCATATCGCAGTCTCTTTTGCAGGTTTCGGTGGTGATGGAAGAATTTTAATTGAATATGCTAGACAACTAGCTGTCAGCCATAGGCTTACTTACGGAGAGCCAATACCAATAGAATACCTTACGAAGCAGATAAGCGATCTAAAGCAAGCATATACTCAGCACGGGGGCGTAAGACCATTTGGTGTTTCTTTGTTAATTGGTGGAATAGATGAAACGGGACCGCAACTATTCAAGACAGATCCCGCTGGTCAGTACTTTGGTTATTTCGCTACTTCCATAGGAAGAGGGGAATCGGCTATTGAAGAAAAACTTGAAAAGAGCTACAGGCAAGATATGAGCTTAGAGGACGCTACGGTACTAGCACTCAAAGTCCTTAAGGAGTCCAGTGACCAGGAACTGAAGGCGGTGAATTTCGACGTTGCTCTCGTTGACGCTGAAAAGAAAGAATATAAGAAGCTATATCTCGAAGAGATAGAGTCCCTGTTAAAGAAAATATGAGAGTTTGAATCTTCTGTTTCACTTCATTTCTTATTTATAATGCAAATTTATGTTTGTTTCCTGACACTTACAGCCCAGAAAGAAAGCAGGATTTATGAAAGCATTTTCTGCAGACAATTGAAAAAGGAAACAACCCTACTATAGAGAAAGCTATTTCTAAAACCTTCAATTATTAGGAAACGGGAATTTTCTTCATCAAGGACCTTTATGGGCAATGGTGAAGAAGTTCATATATGCACTGTTTTTTAACCATTTTGGCTCAATTATGGAAAAAGGTATTGCTGCCTGCAGTGAAGCATTTTCGATTTACAGGGGGAAACATTTGTCTTCGGGTAACTTGAAAATAAACTTAAATGGTACTGAAAAAAATGGAACAGCCTCTGACAAGAATTGCAGCATTACTTTGCTTGTCGCTGGAAGCCCAAATGTTGGAAAGAGTACATTTTTCAATGTGATAACTGGTAAAACCGTTTCGGTTGCAAATTGGCCAGGAACGACTGTTGAGAAAAAAGAGGCCATGATAGAATATAATGGAGAAAGAATTTGTCTAGTTGACCTCCCTGGAGCTTACAATCTATATTCTATTTCACTCGAGGAGAAGATCACCTTAAATGAGCTCCTTTTTGGAAAATATGATGCTATAGTTATACTTGCTGACACTCTTAGTTTAACTAAGTCCTTGTATTTTGCTATACAGGTCCTCGAGCTTACTAAGAAAGCTGTTCTAGCATTGACAAAATACGACGAAGCACATTCTAAAGGAATTCATTTACGTCCAGATGGAATACAGCAGGCTTTGGGGATACCAACGGTTCCTATTTCTTCTATCACTGGGCTTGGGATAGATAGGCTTCTTGAAGAGGCCATTAAGGCTACTGAAGTTGAAGCTGGTTCAATGGAACTTAGATATCCTACACTAGAGAATTCAATAGAGAAAATAAGGGAAGCCTTGGAAAAAAAGCATTTTGAGCTACCGTGGAATGCTAGATGGATAGCAATAAAGCTTTTAGAACAGGAGGAGGTTGTTTCTAACTATGTTTATTCTATATATGGCGAGGATCTCAGGCTTCTCGTAGAGAATGAAATAAAGGAATACATAGAAAAGTACAACAGATCACCGAGGGAAGCGATAATAGACTATCGATACGATTTCGTTGAAGGAATAGTTGAGAAGAACGTAAAATTTTTAGAGATAAGCAAAAAAGGCAACGGTGCTCTGGAGAGAATTATGTTGAACCCGTTGCTGGGACCGTTGGCTTCTACCGGTATATACTTGGTAGTCTTTTTCCTCGCCTTTACTTTGAATACTGGCTTTCCCCTTAACTTAATCTTATCATCATTAGGTTATGAACGATGGGCCGGTATTCTCGAAAGCTATAGTATAAGTGGAATTCTTTCCTCAGCCTTCAATTATATAGCTGACATTGCTAGAAGTTCGTTAGGTGTATATTTGCCGTCTGTGGTAGTATCGCTTATTTCAGATGGTATAATACCAGGAGTAGGATCAGTCCTCAGCTTTCTACCGCTAATCATGGTATCTATCGCATTCCTCGCAGTGCTTGAAGATACGGGGATAGGTGCCAGGATGGCAATCGCGTATGATGCTATTTTGAACAAATTTGGTCTGACAGGGAAAAGCGTATTTCCTATCCTATTGGGATTGGGCTGCAATGTACCAGCAGTTATGTCTACTAGGGCTATAGAAGATAGTACGGAAAGGAAGGCGCTAATTTATTCAGTTCCATTTATACCTTGCCAGGCAAGGTTAGTTATAATGATGGCCCTCACCGCAGCATTTTTCACTCCCTTGGCCGGGACCTTTGCCTTGATTACCGCATACATGATTTCCCTTCTCGCGATGCTATTCACTGCCAGAGTAATCAAGAAAATCTATTCTATAAAAGGAGAAGCGCAGGGGCTGATAGTCGAATTGCCTCCTCTGCATAAGCCTATATGGAGGGTCATCTGGTGGCATGTATGGGACAATTCGAAGCATTTTCTAAAAAAGGCAGGCACGATTATTTTTGCCCTCTCCATAGTGATATGGGTCACACTTAGCTACACTCCTAGCCTTACAATCGTATCTTCTCCAGAAGAAAGTATAGCTTTCCATATTTCATCATTACTATCTCCAATAAGTAAGTTATATGGATTGAGCGGAGACGTTGCGTGGGAAACAGCCTTTATGTTCCTCAATGGTTTCATCGCTAAGGAAAGCTTTGTCGAGTCAGTGGTATTATTCCACCCAGAAGCAAGCAGTTTAAATGAGGCAGTTGCTTTGATGGGCTATACTGTACCTCAGGCTCTTGCGATTCTAATTGCTGCTAACTTATACGTCCCATGCGTGGCGACTTTAGCTTCAATGTATGGAGAAACAAAGAGCTTTAAAGGAATAATCATGTATCTTACTTATTCCGTCTTACTCGCTATAGCAGTCAGCTATTTGATTTATTTATTACTCGGCCTTCTGATTTGAACCTACTTGGTTCAACAACTGCCCTTTCATGTATACCATAGCCTATCAAAGTATTGCCAGACCACGCTTGGATGAAGAACTCCAGCTTTTTTCCTTTAATGGAAAAAACCTTTGCCTCAATCTCTACCTCATCTCCTAGCATCGCCGGTGATACGTGATATACGTCTATATGAGTACCGACAGTCACTTTGCTTTGTTCGATGAACCTTTCAGCGAGCGTTTTGCAAGCATCTTCCATAAAAGATATCAAGCTTGGCGTCGATAACACGTCTACGCTCCCGGATCCAACATATGAGGCTAAATGGGATCTTTCTACTCGATATCTTTTTTTCAATGAATAGTCAAGACTTTTCATCAGAAATCCACCATTATTGCATTTAGATGTTGTTGAATGATATATGATGAATTCCCGCTTGGGGGCGGAGAGAGATCAGACAATTGTTCCAAATTTGAAATTAAATTTGAGATTTATAAGTGCTTCTGAAAATGAACTAGCTGCAACTATACCCCTTAGCACTAATGAGGGAAGATGTTATCTTTCTGTGCAGGAAATCAAAGGAACAAAGGAATTATACCCATTATTATGTAATTTATCGTCAGAAAGACCTCGAGGTAATCAGCATATAGCTTGATTCTTCCTCTTATGACCTTGGCTGAAAATAGGCTGGAAAATATCGATAATAATATACCCGTAGAGTAAAGAAATAACCACGTCTGAGCGTAATTTACCGAGAAGATTTCTATACTTCCTTGAGCCGCAGTAGCCATGGAACCAGACAAATAAAGGAGAAAGACGCCCCCAACTTCAAAAATACCTATGGATATGAGTGCTATATATAAATAAAGAGAAAGAGAGGTTTTCCTGACTTCATCGAACATCATGAGCTTCCTGACGAAGTCTCTCGCAAGCTGGAGAACTGTGCTCGCAGAACTTCCACCTCGAGAGGCAGGGATCAATACTTTCAAAGACTCTGAAACCGTTTTTGGGAGCCCCTTCACCATATCATAAACAGCTTTGTCGAAGCCCTCTCCTAATTCAATTTCAGCCAATGCGATTTTAATTCTCTTCCTGAGCTCCTCAGAGGTCACGGATATTGAGGCCCTTTGTAAAGATTCTACAATAGTTGATCCCGTTTTAACTCCTACTGAAACCGTGTCGAGCAGAAGGACCATCCCCTTCATAGCTTTAGAAGCATTTGAAACGATTTTCCTAGTTTTCAAAGCGAACGGAATATGCGCAACAATGAGAGATATGGTGGCAGAAGACAAAATGATGTAAATGCCTTCTGAAGCAAGCCTAGAATCCTTGAAAAGCCCTGACAAATATCTAGAAAAAATGAACCAGGATGCAAAGTATATCACTATCCCGGCTACCAAAGATGACAATATATATTTGTTTCCGAAGTCGTAAACTCCACTTTCGCTAATATTTTTCTTATACTTCAATCCAACATTACCTCTCTCAATATCATATCAGCTAAAAGAATCAAGATGGCGAAAACCGGCGGCAATAATCCTACGTCAAATAATAGCAATGTTTGAGATACGCCGCCTAGCAAACCCCATGAGCCCCCTGCCATGAGCATCATGAGCACTAGCATAAAGGGAAATATTACAGCAACTATTATATACGATTCCACCAAAACGCCCAATCTATCTATAGCGCTTCTGACCTTCCCCTCCATCGCATTTAACAAGTCCCATAAAAAGCCCTCTAGAAAATCGGAAAGCCCCACCCCGCTCATTGATATGCTGGACAACCCCTCATATAGCATTGAAAACGTTTTAGATGGGACAAGCTCGCTTTCTAATAAAAGAGAGTCCCTCAGGTCTATTCCGGTATTAACTCTTTCTACAATTCTTCTGAAAGAATTTCGAATTTCCTTAGTAGAGATCATATTTTCAGAGAAGGAGATCGAGTCGAAAAGATTTAATCCACTGGAGGCGACAGCTGTAAGAGTGATTATGGCGAACAGTGCGCCACTCTCCATTCTTGATTTAATTTCAGCTACTTTAAGCACCGGCAGAAAAATTACCACACCAAATCCAAAAATTGCCAAAGCTAAGGATAAAGTGAGAGACAGCGGGAACGAGAAAAACAATGGGAATCTATGGAGATAATAATAGAAAAAGATCAAAGAGAACCCAGAAAAGAGAGTCACCATGGATACTAGCAACGATAGTGCTACATAATATTCCATTGGAAAGGGGAAATCGATAGCTTCTAAGTATCTGTGGAGCCAACCGAGCCTGCCAGCTAGATCTCTAGTCAATGCGTTCCTGCCAAGAAGCCTATACGCATACATAGAGAAATCCTTCAGAGAAAGCGTCACAGAAATCCTCACCTGGCCTCAGGAGCGTACTTTGCCATGGCAAAATCCGGATTTATCATATATTCCTCTATAGCCCTCGAAACTTCAGTTGGAGACTCTACGCCTTTCTTCAAAAGGTTGGATAAAAACACCTCTCTACGACGCATTTCTTTCTTCAGCTCCCCCTCATCAACTCCAGAAATTTCGGAAATTTTCGTGATCCCTGGAAGAGCGTCAGATTCCATCCATGTATCTTTCACGATATCGTAGTGAAAAACACTAGACACATTGATTTTTTCTGTAGCAGGATCATATGACATCACATCAACAACGTCAAAGACCTTCCTGTAAATTCCGCCTGCTCCACGCAGAATCCTGGTGAATATCATCGTGTTGACCAGTGGGATCATGCTCCTAGGGATGTTGAGGGGATGGCTCTCAAGCCTTCTGATTGTTTGCTCCACGGACTCAGCATGTATTGTACCCAGGCCGCCGTGCCCGAGTGAAATAGCTTGAAAAAACGTGTAAGCTTCCTCCCCTCTTATTTCCCCTACTATTATATAATCAGGTCTCTGCCTGAGGCTAGACTTTAGAAGTTCGAATAGCGTTACATTAGCTATATTAGGGGAAGAGGAAGGCCTTACGATAAGAGGAGTCCAGTTTTCCCGTTCGAGCCTAAGTTCACTGGTTTCTTCTATAGTGACTACCTTCTTTGCAGGGGGAATGAACATCGAAATTGCGTTGAGTAAGGTCGTTTTTCCACTAGCCATAGGTCCAGCAATGAGAATAGTTCTCATATACGATATCATAAGCCAGATGTAAGACGCTATCTTCGGCGTTAAAGTGCCTAAAGATATTAACTTCACTATACTCATTGGTATCTCTGATCCTCTTCTTATGGTAAAAGAAGCTCCTTTCCGAGTCACAGCATCCAGTACAAGATGGGCTCTGTAGCCCTTAGGAGGCAATGGTCCTTCTACTATGGGATTAGCATATACGAGTTCCTGCCCGGCCCTATAAGCTAGTCTTCTGACGAAGGCTTCATAGATTTCCGTATCTCTGAACTTTATAGTGGTAGGGAGCCATTCATATTTCGTATGATATACATAGACCGGAGATTCTGCTCCAGTGCTTGAGATGTCTTCCACATATGGATCGTTCATAGGTACATCTATGGGACCATAACCTAAGTAATCTCTTCTGATATAGTATGCTATCTTTTCGGTGGAGGTCGCGCTCAGATCTAGCATTAGCTTGTTTTTCGCTTCTTTTACCTTATTTGTTAATTCTTCTGAGATCAGCCACCATTTATCCTTCAGCTCCCTCGGGTTAAAATAAAAGGTTTTCGAGAGATACCTTTTTACGACATCAAGGGATCTTCTTTCCTCTTCGGATAGTTCGGGTTCAACAGGTGAATATAAAAGCTTAATATCTTGCCTATATATTATAACATAAGAATGCTTTGTAACCTGATAGAAATCAACTATTTCCTTCTCCTTCAATACGTCGCCCATTTCTACCCTAGTAGAGCCCTCGCTCATGTTGATAGTACCTCATTCTACTAATATGCAAATCAAATTGTTAAGGTTTGAGCCTGTTGGTCCAGTGCGTATAGTATACCCCCCCTTATCCAAAACAGAGAAAGCATCGTTATCTTTTAGCCTCCGGATAATCTCACTTCCAAATATTTCCTTTAATTCTACCCATGTATTCCCGTCAGCAAAAGCTCCAGCGGCATCGCTGCTTCCATCTTTCCCGTCAGTATCAATAGCAAACATAGATATACCTTCGTTTCCCGATATTTCCTTAGAGAACCACAGCACCAGCTCGGTTGCCCTACCCCCGATACCTTTTCCTCTAACTCTAACGCTAGTCTCTCCTGCTACAATGATTAAAGCCGGCTTTTTGAAATCAGTCAAACCGCTTTTCGTATCAAGCGCAATTGATGATAGAACCTTAGCGGCTTCAGAGCTTTCCCCCTCTATTCTAGTGGTAATTATATATGAATTAAGCCCTAGCTCAATCGATTTACGCTTTAGAGAGAGGGCCAATTCATATGGCGTTGCTACCAGGTAGCTAGCTGCCCTTGAAAATACCGGGTTTCCTGGTTTTGGGGTCTCTGGTAATTCGCCTGAAATTCCATTTTTGATGACTTTTAAAACCGATTCTGGAACCTTATCCTCTAGCCCATAGAACTTCAAAACATTGTAAGCATCTAAGTAGGTAGTTTGGTCAGGCACAGTCGGACCACTCGCAATAAAGCTAATTTCATTTCCTGGAACATCGCTGGCATAAAACGATATAATCTGTGCGGGATAAGCATATTGAGAGAGCCTTCCGCCTTTTACCAAAGATAAATGCTTCCTAACCGTATTTATCTCTTTTATATCTGCTCCAGAGTTCAATAACAAAGAATAAGTTTTTACAAGCTCTTCCAATGTTATTGGGGGCATCGGTTCTTCAACTAAAGATGACCCGCCGCCCGATATCAAGAAGAGCACGGTATCCTCTTGGTTCAGGCCTTCTAATGCTGTCCGTATTTTTCTGCTAGCATTAACGCTAAGTTCACTTGGAACTGGATGGGTAGATGGAATTATTTTCACCTTAGGATCCTCTTTAAGCAGAATATTTTGCTCCTTTGGATACACAACCAAGGATTCACTCACGATAGAGCCCATTATACGTATAACAGCTGTCGCCATACTTTGAGCGGCCTTCCCAAAGGAAATTAATTTTACCTTTCCTTTTCCAAACGAATGGTTGCCGACGATTTCACCTTTAAAATTTTTTACAGATAGAGAAATACCGTCGAACATAAGCTTTTCTTCCATCATTTTCCCTATATCTAAACGCTCTAGAGAATATTTGAGTAGTTCTGAAAGCAACGATGGCATTTTTTTGCCAGTTATGAACATCTCAATCAACCTCATCTAATACAACGAAAGCCTTATCATTTATAAACAGGGAGTGATAGCAAGTTTTTATAAAATTTGTTAATGACTAATATATATTTCAACATAGTAAAGTCCGAATTGAAGTAAAAACATTCATGTCGACGAGAGATCCTAGCTGAAATTGAGAAATAAGCATAGTACTTAGTCCAAAACATCATTAAAAATTACATAAAGAACAATAATTTCTAATTCCTACCATGTGTCGCCCAAAAATGACTATTATGAAGAATAGCGCGACTTTTTTGTGAGGAGAGAAAAGCCCTCTTTTCGGAACTGAAGGAATACAGAATTTTATAATCTCGTTTATTGTAAATGCAGTCTTGAAGAATATGAATCGAAGGGGCCGCAACAGAGCGGAAGCGATGAAGAGCGATGGCCAATGAAATAAATTGGCCGCCGTAGCTCAGCTGGGAGAGCGCCGGACTGTGGATCCGGAGGTCCCGGGTTCGAACCCCGGCGGCGGCCCCTTCTCTATAATTAAAAATTTCAAAGAACTTAGTGGTGACGATAGTTGGGAAAAATGAGGTTAACCATTCCTAAAAAAGAAGAAGATATGGAGAAGATAGTGCAAGAGGTTATGGAATCTCACCCTGAAATGGCCGAGGAACACGAACATTCCCATAACCATGAGCATGAAGAGGGCGACATAGTTGACGCGCTAAATGCCATCGCAGATGCTATAAACCATCTGGCTATTCATATCGAGAACGTAGAAAAAAGGCTAGATTCCATAGAAAGAGAGTTAAATAATTTGAAAAAACAACGACTTAACCCATAAATTTGTAGACGCTGCTCCATAAATGAATTTTTGTAAATTTTCATATTATACTCCGGAGAGGAAGGTTTATGGGAGAAAACGGTGCAGCAGAAGAGAAAAAAATTCCTATAGGGGATTTGAAGAACATCTGGTTTGAGTACGATAGTAGGAATGACATTCTATACATAAATTTTGGCTATGATATTGAAGAAGCAGACGAAGAAATTTTATTGGAAAACGATATAGTAGTTAGGATAAAAAAAGGCAACATCATAGGTATGACTGTTTTCGATTTCTCCAAAAAGATCGGAAAAGAACTTGCTTGAATGCCATCATTTAGAGCTAACTAGAAATCGCTATCCTTATAGCAGATATAGCTCTCTTCACATCATAAATGCTTGGCGATGGCTCGAGAAAAATGGTCCAGTCACCATAATAATATATTTCAATCTCTCTGGAAAAAAACGGGATGAACCACGTAAAAATAGTTGCCATTAAAGGATAAGGGAGGAAAACCATTAGATCCCTGAGGTTGATATTTCCTCTTTCAAATAGATCTTTTTCAACGGTTAAATACAAATAAGACAAACTTTTACCGAAGATGATTTCTACTAGCAGACAGTCGCCGTCCGTCACGATATCTCTGATTGTAATATTTTCACTCAATATATTTGATAGTGTCTCATTCATAAATAACTTAATTGAGCGATGACTGTCCGGAGCCTCTATCAACTTTGTAAATACCTCCTACGCAGCTGTACAATAGTATTGCTATATTATTAAGCCAACTCGGCGAGAATGCCCTTAAGATATTCGGCTTTTTCTCCGCTTTTCATGAGCTCTTCGATGGTTTCCAATCCTAAGAGTAACTCATATGAGTTTTCTTGCCCTTCCCCTATCTTGTCGCTCAGTTCTATGTAGCTCTTAGCTATTCTTATGCTCTCTTTTATGACGAGCAGTGCCAGTTCCTTTTCGCCTGATCTATAGATGCTTATTGCGAGCTTAGCTGTCGATATTGCATCTTTTTTTGTCTCAACGGCCTCTTGGGCGATGATAGCTTTAAACCTATCTAGTACTTCGCTATTTCCATTACCAAAGCCTTCATTAGAATCGCTTATTGACAATTAAATCAGCCTCATAATATAATCAAGACTGAGTTATGTTTTAAGAGGTAAGACGGAGTCATATTATACTGATAATTGACCTCTTTCCTCCATGAGGCAGAGAGGTTCCCTTCATCTCTTCGAGCTATATCTGCTAGCTTTTCTCTATATTTCCACCTAAAAGGGCAAGCCTTCAGTTATAAAGACCAATTAAATCACGATTCCCATAAAATCTTTAGGTATTGCATGACAAATGGTAATTTGGAACTTTTTCGGAGTGCCAAAACATAAAATATCTTTCAAATTGAAACTTCTCATGTGGTCCAATTTGCAGTATGAATATGAAGCTATGAAAGAAATAGCAACCTTTATTGAGAGGTCTATAGAGGAGCTCGACAAAAGAGAAGTCGAAAAATTCACCGAAAAGCTAGTCGAGATATATAGCAAAGGAGCTAAAGTTCTAGTCATGGGTGCAGGAAGAAGCGGCCTAGTTGGGAGGGCATTCGCAATGAGACTTATGCACCTCGGATTTCAAAGTTACGTGCTTGGGGACACCATAACACCGAGCATATCTTCTGGCGATGCAGCTATAGCGATAAGCGGCTCAGGAACTACAGAATTGACAGTTACAGCAGCCAAGGCTGCAAAAAAGGTAGGAGCCCAAGTGCTCGCGATTACTTCCTATCCTGATAGCCCGCTTGGAGAAATAGCTGATCTAGTTCTTAGGATCCCAGGGAGGACAAAGTTAGCAGAGGAAAAGGATTATTTTTCTAGGCAAATATTGGGTATACATGAGCCTCTTGCTCCACTAGGTACTTTATTCGAGGATACAGCCATGGTGGTTCTTGACGGTATAATAGGAGGACTTATGCATAGGCTGAACAAGAAAGAAATCGATCTGAAGATCAAACACGCTAATGTAGAGCTTTGAAGTGATTCGTTTGCCCGGGAAGCTCCCTCCATCCATATTAGAAAAGCTTTTCTTTTTTGTACAACCAGAGAACTCCAGAGTAATCATTCCCCCTAAAGTAGGAGAGGATGCCGGTGTAGTAGATATAAGAGATACGGAGATAATGGCTGCCCATTCAGACCCAATTACGGCATCAAGCAACAGAATAGGCTGGCTTTCGATCCACGTTTCAGCTAACGACATAGCCGCTAGTGGACTGAGGCCCATATGGTTTTTAACTACTATTATTCTTCCTGAGGGCACGGGGGAATCCATGATATCTGCTATAGCGAATGATATCGAGAGAGCCTTGAAGGAAATAGGCGGGATCCTTATCGGTGGACATACAGAGTTCAGCGATTCTGTAACTCGACCGGTTATATCTACGACAGCAATAGGAATTGGGAACAGGAATAACCTTACACCTACGTTCAACGCGAAGCCGGGAGACGTAATAATCATGACCAAAATGGCAGCGTTAGAAGCGACTTCCATAGCAGCACATGAACTAAGCGAATTCTTACTGCAAAGGGGAGTATCTGAAACCGAACTAGACGAAGCAAAAAAATATATAAACAAAATATCAGTTGTGCCAGAGGCCATCGCCTTATCTTCCAAACGTCTTGCTAATGCCATGCATGACGCTACTGAGGGTGGTATTGGAGTTGCCGCGTTTGAAATCTCATATGCCTCTGGATGGGCGGTTGAAATCCAAAGAGATCTCGTAAGAACATCCGATGTAACCCGAAAAATAATGAAAATTATCGGCGCAGATCCCCTTTTCTCTCTCTCGAGTGGAACTTTGCTGGCAACAGTACCAAGTAACAGGGTTAAAGAAGCTATAGATACCCTCGCTTCTATTGAAGTTGAGTCTACAATAATCGGGTCAGTTTTAAATAAGAGGGAGAAAAAGCTCTATTTAAGAGAAAGAGGAGGCAAGGAAACAACTATAAGCGATTTAATGCAGGACGACTTCATAAAGAGGCTGTGCGAAATTGAAAGAACTCCTAAAAGATGAAGCTGAAATAAAAAGGAGGCTATGCGAAGGGCTAACGGGTCCTACATTGTCGCTAGTTCTCGACAGGAGATTGGTTGATATAGAGGCCGTCAGAAAGGTGATATTGAAGTATGAGGTGGGTAACTTAATAGACAGTAGACTGCTACCGCTAAAGGGCGAGGCAGAGCAGTCTTTCGTACTTGTTATACGCCTAAAGGAGAAGGAATGTGTTGCCTCTTGTGATGAGAAGTGTGGAAGTAGGGATACTATGTGCTTTGGGGATTGCTTCTTCGAATGCTTGTCGTCAATTAGAGACGAGGTGGAATCTAAGCTCTGCAGGTGATGAAAAACGGGATTCGCGCCATTAATACAATCCTTGATAATGCTCTTTATTATTTTGGATCCAATAGGTAACGCCCCTCTTTTTTATGGTTATACTAAAGATATGAAAGAAACCGAAAGAAGAAAGACGATACTGAATAGCATAGCAATAGCAATTGCCCTTCTAGTATTTTTTGCATTATTCGGTGAGCCCTTCTTCAGATATTTTGGAATAACAGCACCCGACTTCAGAATAGCGGGAGGCATCATATTATTCGTGTATGGGTTATGGGGAGTATTTGGAAATACTGAAATCGAGATGGTGAAGGATAGGGAATCATTGGCCATTGTTCCCTTGGCAACTCCTCTTTTGGCTGGTCCCGGTTCAATAACCACGGTGATCTACATAAAATATAACTGGGGGCTATGGATCTCTCTCTCTTCTATCTTTATCGACGGGCTAATAGCATTAGGGATTCTCCTTGCTGGGGAAAAGCTCTTTAAACTGTTCGGGAGCAAAGGCAGCATATTCCTTGTTAAGCTCTTCTCAATGATTCTCCTGGCTATAGCTGTAGGCATGATAAGGCAGGGGATAACAGAAATAATTAATGGAGGAGCGAATGCCTTCTAAAACTTCTTTCTTACAACTGAAGACCTCGCCGTCGACGGCAAGGGATAATGGCGAGGAAGGCGAGAAAAGCTTTTTTGCCTCACAGGGATCTAAATGCAAGCATAAACATAGCCCGCAGGGTAATGAGCTCTGCGGGATGGAGGAAAGGTGAGCCCCCCGAACCAGAAAATGAGGGTGGAGGTGCAAAGCCTCAGCTAAACGCTGGAAGCCTTGTCCTTCAGAGCGGGGTGGCTCACTAAGGGCCTTCACCGTTAAAGCATACCTAGAGCTCTTACTTAACTTCCTCATTCAGGGAACATTCGTCTAAGTCCGTTTGCTAGTTCTAATATCTATGCTTAAGCTCTCTACACTCTTACTTATGAAGTTTCTAGTGTAAAAAGATGAACTCACGCTACGTCAAAGTGATAATTTTCGAGAAAAGAATACCATATTTAGCTTTAAAAACTAGCCCTTGTTTACTATTGGTTCGCCGAGCTCTACTTGGATTTCCTTGGCTACTCCTCTAACTATTGCCATCGTCTTCTCTATAAGCTCTTCAACTTTCTTCATCTCCAGGCCTTCAATATATATTCTAATCTTTGGCTCAGTTCCGCTGAGTCTAACTAGGACCCAGCTCTTATCGGGAAAGTCTAACCTTACACCATCAAGTGTACTTGCGTTCTCGTACCCATTCATGTCCGAGAGTAACCGTTCTTCCAACTTCTCATAGAATTCTTCCTTTTCATCTAATTTGCCTAATACAGGAACGCTAAGCCTTGCCCAAGGGTATGTAGGGATGTCAGATAGAAGCGCATCCATATTCACTCCTTCTTCCATCATTAGTTTAGTGAGAAGGGACGCTTGATAAATTCCATCGACCCATAGGCCCCATTTTGGATCTATCAGCTTCCATGGCTCAGCTGCCAATAAAGCCCCAGGATGCTCGAGTAGCTTCTCGTGTATTTTTCCAAGCTTCGACCTGACTATTCTTCCTCCATATTTTTCAACAACATCTAGAACGCTGTTACCAACATCTACACTGATTATGATCGTCCCCTTCCCATCCATCAACTTGTATTTAGAGTAAAGCGCTATAAGAACGTCTTGTTTGACAAACCCTTTCTTGTTGGTTAAGGCCGCCAGCCTGTCAGCATCTCCATCATGTGCCATTATAACATCCGGAGAAAGAGATGAGGCTACGGGGAGAATAGGCTCCAAAACATCCTGTCTTGGTTCTGGCTCATGTGCTGGGAAGTAGCCGTCAGGATGGCAGTTCGCAGAGAAAACCTTCGCGCCTAATATCCTAAGTATCCTAGGAGTGTAATTGCTAGCGGCTCCATTGCTGCAATCCACGTATATCCTCGGGGTATATTTCACGTTTCTCGGTCTCAGTACATTTGAAATTTCGTCCACATAATCTTCTCCCATTTCTTTAGCATCTATGAGCCTGCCTACCTGGTCCCAGCTAGCGTGGAATTTTGACTTTACTTGCATGAGTTGCTCGAGCTCTTCCTCCATTTTTTCAGTGTACTCCATGCCGTTATATTGGAATATCTTTATACCGTTATCAGGTGGGGGATTATGGCTGGCAGTTATCATTATTCCGGCCTTGCTTTTTGTATGCGGAACACTGTAAGCTAAAACGGGGGTCGGAACTAAGCCCAAGAATACAGCATCTACCCCCCCGCTCATGACTCCAGAACCTGCGCTCAGCGCCAAAAGGGGACTGGTTGTCCTAACGTCGTGCCCTATCGTAATTGTGCCTCTGCTCCCGACGTGAGCAGCTACGCTTACCCCTACATCGTAGGCAAGTCCAGGCCTTACCGCTTCTAGGTACCTCCCCCTGACGCCAGCCGTACCGAAGAGCCTAGAGCTCCTCATCTTCTACCACCTGCTCTTTAGGAGCAAAGCTTAAGATTTGCTCTGGTCTACTCACAGTTATGCTGGCCAGCTCTGTCGCGCGGTATAGCCTCAGAGTTTTGATGTAAATCAGCCAATCAGGTTTTTCCAAATTTACAGGGTTATCTAATCCTTGAGCTATAAACTCTATCGCCTCGCTCCTATGTAGCCTTACCACCTCCCCCTGCCCCCTTTTGTAAACTCTACCATCAATTTTAATCCGAAAACTCTCACCTGCGTGAGCCTTCATTTTGAATATATCATGCACTGCCTCCTTAATCCTATCAACGAAAACATCCGTAACGGCATCCACAGGTATTACCCTTAAAATAGGAGATGAAGAGAATTCCTGAGTATTCTTTATCTTTTCTACTGCTTCGTAAGGGTCGACTGCTAAGAGCAAAATAACGCTCTGAGAGGTATCAATTATTTTCGCGTCTTCGATCACTTTTCTAAGCTTTTCTCTAACAACGATGTAATTGTCATATCCAGGGTAGTGAGTCACTATTAAGTTGAAGGGATCCTTTCTCACAGCACATCTCCCGCTAGCTTTTGCCAGAAACCATTTAATATATCTGACTTCCCTCCTCTTTAAGAGGCAGGAGGTTCCTAACTTTTATTCTTGGTCGCGTTTGTATTTCACAGAGCATATGCCTGCTATGAGACACTTCAACCCTTAATTGATTTTTCAATATATTATATTGCTATCGTTTTCTTGTTTTTTGAAAGTCAAATCATTGACATTATAATTTAACTTATCTTGCAAGATATCTAATAACTAAAAGCCCTGTCTTAAGTTCGATGGTGGGATTTCTAGATAAAGTATCCCATTTTACCGGAAAGTAAGGTAAATTAGTTTTTAAGCGATCCACCGATCTAATACAATGAACAGTAGATGTTTATTCGTATCGGAGGTAAGCAATTATGGCTGGTATTCAGGAAGGCTCAGCCCATCAAGATAAGCATAGCGATCTTCTAAGACCCGTAAGCAAGTTCGAAGGAAAGGCAATCATCGTCGATGGAAAACCTATCAACATCGGCGGTCCCTTACCATCTTTGAAAGAAGGAGAGAAACTTGTTAAGTATACTCAGAGCATATGTCCGATTTGCGAGAGGCTTCTTCCCGCCATTATCGTTGAGAGAGAAGGTAAGCTTTTCATAAGGAAGGAGTGCCCCGAGCATGGCTCTTTTGAAGACCTATATTACGGTAGTGCCAGGATGTACTATAGATTTCTTAAGTATGAGGAAGAGGGGAGGGGAAGCTACGTATATATTCCATCCACCGCTCCATGCCCCTTTTCATGCGGGTTATGCGCAATCCACAAGAACCATACAGCACTAGCTAACATAGTTGTAACTAACAGATGTGATCTTTCGTGCTGGTATTGCTTTTTCTACGCTGAAAAGATGGGATACGTCTATGAGCCAACAATAGAGCAGCTTAGGGAGCAAGTTAGGAATCTAAGGAAGCAGGGTAGAACTATTGCTGTGCAACTTACAGGCGGAGAGCCCTTGATGAGAGATGATATAGTGGAAATCGTGAAAATGTTAAGGGAGGAGGGAGTGAGGCACATTCAGCTAAACACGGAAGGTATCCCCATAGCTGAGCTTTATAGGAAAAATTCAGAGGGAGCGATAAAATGGACGAAAGAATTGAGAGAAGCAGGCGTCAACACCGTCTATATGAGCTTCGATGGGACTAATCCGAGAACAAACCCGAAGAACCACTGGGACATACCCTTCATTTTCGAAACATTCAGGAAGGCAGGTATGACAAGCGTTGTATTGGTACCTACGGTGATAAAGAACATTAACGATAACGACCTCGGCAATATAATTAGGTTCGCTGCTGAGAACATGGACATAGTAAGAGCTGTAAACTTTCAGCCGGTCAGCCTTACAGGTAGGATGAAGAAGCACGAATTGGAAAAGTTCAGAATAACCATCCCAGACGTGATAGAGAGGATCGAAAAGCAAACGGACGGCCAAATAAAAGAGGAGTCATGGTATCCGATCCCCGTTGCAGCGAAGTTCGCCGAGTTCATCGAGGCTATTACAAAGAAGGAACAGTTTCTAATGGCTAACCACATAGTATGTGGAGCGGCTACTTACGTAATTGTGGATAGGGACGAGAATGGAAAGTTCAGAAGATTTTATTCGATCACAGACTTTATAGACGTAGATGGATTCCTCAGCTTCCTGGATGAGAAAAGGGAAAAGCTTGAGAAATCGGGAAAGATCATGACTTATCTACAACTGCTATCTTCCTTGCGGCACCTGGGAGACTATATAATTAAAGATGAGTTACCCACTGGTACTAAGATAAGTGAATTGCTAATGAAGGTGATAAAAGAAAGAAGCTATGATGCTCTTGGGGAGCTACATTACAACTTGTTGTTCCTCGGACTAATGCATTTCATGGATCAGTATAACTACGACGTTCAGAGGGTTATGAGGTGCAATATACACTATACGTCCCCCGACGGAAGGGTCATCCCGTTCTGTGCATACAATGTCTTAAGCGACATATATAGAGATTCTATATTGAAGAAGTACAGCATATCGTTTGAAGAATGGTCTAAGAAATGGAAGGGTCATAAGTACGGGGTAAGCGACAAATATGTGCCAAACATAAAGGAAATCAGAGAACATCCACTATATAAGAGGACATACGCTAGCTTTCACGTACAAAGCGGGGATAAAGAATTAGAAATCTCCTCACTCTAATGGATTAAAGGATCCAGCATCATTCGGAATTACGTCGTCATTTGCGAGGCACTAGAAGAGGGCAGAGATAGCCCAGGCTCAATGCTAATCCCCGTTTTTACATTTAATGTTAGCAAACCATTATCGCCTAATGACGTGGCTGGATCGCTATCGCTTACCGATAATTGACAAAGCTTCTTTTTGAAAATTAAAGAAGTGAAATATCCTGCCTACTACCTTTTTTCAATGGAATTTTTTTAACTTTATTGGGGGTTAAGAGGTGAAAATCTCCTTCCGTTAGGTATGGGATGGATAGCCCTTATGGAAATGCTTTTGTAGTTATCAAAAATTATTAAGAAAATATGCGTAGAGTCGAGGAAAAGGTGAAGCCTAGAAACACTTCAAGGACTTTTACTATGTGCGGATTTATAAAAGAAAACTTAGCTTTAGCCCATCGTTTATTCATTTGCCCAAAGTGCGGTTGGTTTATAGATAGGAAATATAATGCTTCTCTGAATATTCTTCGTGCGGGATCGGGACTGCCCTTAGAGCCTGTGGACAGGAAACCCAGGAAGATCTCATTTCGAGGTGAGGATGCCCCGTTCGTAAGAACAGGGTGGTTCACGATAGAGAATAAGTTAGGGTAAAACAGACTTTAGAGCCTTTAAAAATATAAGGTTATTTTTAAGCCCATTCTCTTCGGTGAATGCAATGAAAAAAAGCAGGAAACTCGTAGTTTTTCTCCTTTTAAGCTTAGTCAGCTTATTCGCTGACATGACATATGAAGGCGCTAGATCTGTCGGAGGAGCCTATCTCGAGGTATTGAGTGCACCCGTTATCTTCTCCGGTCTATTGGGCATTGGTGAGCTAATTTCATATGCTTCAAGAGCATTGACCGGGGGAATTATATCAAAATATAGGGGAAGCAGGAGCATATGGTTCACGGTCTTTATAGGATATATCTTGAACTTGGCTGTTGTCCCGGCTCTAGCATTCACTGGAAACTGGGAATTGGCCTTCACCTTAATGCTATTGGAAAGGGTAGGAAAAGGTCTCAGAAACCCATCACGAGATGTGATACTATCCGAAGTCGTAGACGTAGTTGGAAGGGGGCGGGGCTTCGGTCTCCACGAGTTCTTCGACCAGCTAGGTGCTATTTCAGGACCGCTGATAATAGCATATTACATCTCCCATCAGGGATATGCTTCAGGTTTTAAGTTTCTTGCCATTCCAGCCACAATTTCTATACTACTAATAGCAACATCATTTGCGCTTTATCCAAAGATTTCTAGTGAAAGCGTTCCCAAAAAAGTATCTCTCAAGAGCATTCCCTCCGGTCTGAAAGATGTAATAATTTTATTTAGCCTTTTTTCCGCTTCGCTTATGCCATGGGGGATCGTTTCTTATCATATAGCAAAATTGGGTTTGGGAGGCGAGGTAGCATCACTGCTATATGCCGTAGCCATGGTGACTGACGCCATTGGAGCTCTTTTGCTCGGCTTTCTATATGATAAGGTAAAGTTAGGATTATATGTTATATTACCCCCAATCAGTTTCGCTTCTACATATTTGCTAATCGGGGGTAGCGGGTGGACATATGCCTACCTGTTAGGGGCAGCTCTATGGGGCATAATAATGGGCTACTTCGAGTCAGTTTTCAGAGCAACGATATCTGAGCTATCAGGGGGAGATTATGCGGGAGGGTTTGGAACTTATGCCATAGCTCAAGCCATTTCCTTCGGAATAGGATCAGTAATTTATGCTGTTTCATACACACTACATCCTTCAGTGGCTATAATTTATTCACTCATAGCTAATATCGCATCTGCGATCTATCTTTTAAAACTCAAGTATGCCCCATCCCCCTCCTCGGCTTGAAAAATATACCTTGCTCGGGCATACATAGTATTTCTTATAACATACATTAACTATCGAAATATTCAATCGATAGAGTTCTTTATCACAAGGAGGAGCTGAGGCGGTATCAAAAAAATAACCGGATGAGCTTCCGTTAGAAGATCCCATGTTATTTTAAGGCCCTTATCCTCATAGCCCCTCTTGAAAGAGGAGAATTTTGCTGAGAACTCCTGAGGGCCTACAAAGGGATCAGCCCAGAAAATGAAAAGTATCGAAAGAGCTAAATCCCATCCCATATACCTTTTCTTTGAACAATTGAATAAACTTTGTTCAGCGTCTATTATGTAGATATCGTCATCTTCTGTTAAGTAATTCTGGGGCTTTGTATCGCCCAAGCATGCACCATAACCGTGAATGTATGATAGACCCCTCCCATAAAGAATGATTTCCTCTTCGCTTTCAAGAGATAGTATTTTGCCATCTACAAATTCCCTCTCCAAGAGGGCGTTATCCCAATCTACTTTGTATATCTTCGGTACAGAAATTCCATCTATGCTAGTGCTGAAAAAGGTAACCTCTCTTTTCATCCTTTCAAACGGGTCCAAAGTCAATGGATAATATAAAGGTATTGGAGGAAAATTCAGAATTAGCCATTTTATAATTCCACTCGGCTTCGTATATTTCTTTACTGCTATTTTCCCTCCATCTGTTATCTTGATGCTTGTCTGGTCTAAAAGAGATGAAGCAGAAAAGGACCTAAAAGGAAACTTGCGCTTTGCCTGGTGCAATTTCGGGCCCTCTGACTATATCAACTGCTACATATGGGTAAAAGGTTCTCCTCCTCTCTTCTCTTCTGATTCGGCACTTCTAGCGATGGCTTTTCTGATACTTTCCTCAACTTCCTTCGCTTTTTCTATAATATCATCAAGCGAGACGTTGAGACGAAGATATGATGATAAGACTCTAATAACCTCTGTAGCTGAATAGTAGTCAACCAACCCACCAGCAACGAAGAGCTCACCCGTTTCACCGAGCAGAGCGACACCATCTATCCCATATACTTCAGCTATAGCCGGCAACAATCCGTTTAATCCAGATATACCTCCATCCATGGGAACGCATCCGTTGGCGACAAATTCTTCTACCAATCTTTCCTCCGTAGCAGCAACGAAAACCCTCCTTTTTTCAGGGGTTTCAGGAGAGACATAGGCAGCAGCTGATATCACCATTTTAATACCAGCATCCGAGAGCTTCCTCAATATTTCATGCGCTAACCTGTTTTGAGCTTCTTCAGATTGTGGTTGGTATGATGCAGTGAGTACAGCGACGTCTACGTTTGGAGAACTGAAAATTTTTATCGAAGGTAAGGTCATTCTTCCTTTGTCGACTATAATTGAAGCCGGAGCCTCATATGAGTATATCTCGGCTATCTCTTTAAGAGATAGTTTGTTTATAAGCACGTCGGCTACCGCCTTTCCCACGAATGCCATCCCTGGAAAGCCAACGATCAACGATTTTCCCTTTAATTCTTTAAAGCTTTCTCTTTCAATTATGGTAAGCACGATATTCACATCCTTGTTATTATTTTGCCGAATTACTTAATAAAGCATATAATACAACCTAAAAGCTTCGCTTTACGGCATAAAAAAGGTCAGCATTTCGTATATTCTCTATATGGCAACAATCTACTAGAAAATTGAGAAAAAGGCTTAAATTGAAAATTCCTTTGATACAAAGTATTAAATCTACAATTATAAAAAGCTTTTTAGCCAGACATAAGTGAACGGAAGATAACTCGATTGGAAAAATTCCAAAAGGTAATGCAAATGACCCTGAGTTTCAAGGAAAGGATACCAATTGGTGAAGCTCTTAGAAGAGCAGAAGGTGACAGGGTACTTATTGCCGGCTGGGTTCATACTGTAAGGGTAGTCGGCGGAGTATCATTTGTCGTTATAAGAGACAGGTCAGGAATGGTACAGTGTGTTGCAAAGAAAAACGTCAATCCAGAAGCGTTCAATATAGTGAAGGAGCTAGGATCCGAGGACGTTGTCGCTGTCAAAGGATCCTTAATTTCCAGCAAAGCATCTCTAGGTGGAAAGGAGATTGTTATAGATGAAATTTATGTTATATCGAGGGCAGCAAAACCCGTTCCGATCGATCCCGATGACTGGGAAAAAACCAGTCTGGCAACGAGGCTGGACTGGAGGTTCCTGGACCTAAGATCACCGAGAAACAGGGTTATTTTCGAGGTCACAGATGTTGCCATAAATGCGATGAGGGATTTCTACAGAAGCAATGGTTTTATAGAGATATTTACCCCGAAGATAGTTGCTGAGGCTACCGAAGGAGGCGCAGAAGTTTTCCCAGTGATATATTTCGACAGGAATGCCTTTCTGGCACAGAGCCCCCAGCTTTATAAACAGATGATGGTCATTTCCGGATTCGAGAGGGTATTTGAAGTCGGTCCCGTTTATAGAGCCGAAAAGCACCATACTAACAGACATCTTACCGAGTACGAATCCGTGGACATAGAAATGGGTTTCATCGATGATCACGAAGACGTTATGAGAATGGTAGAAAGAGCAGTCCAACATACTATTGAAACCGTTTCCTCAAAGTATGGAAAGATCGTTGAAGAATACTTTAAAATTAAGCTAGATACACCTAAATATGTCCCGAGAATAACTTTCAGGGAAGCGCACAAGCTTCTGGAAAGTAACGGCTTCAAGCAGCCGGATCCCAATGATATAGATAGCGATGGAGAAAAAGCGCTCGGAGAAATTATTGAAAGGGAGTACGGAACGCAGCTATTTTATGTAACGGAATATCCGTGGGTAAAAAGGCCTTTCTATACAATGAGAAAGGACAACGACCCCAATTATACGAAGAGCTTCGACTTAATATATAGGGGGATGGAAATAGTTAGCGGTAGCCAAAGAGAGCATAGAGCAGAGGTGCTTGAAAGCCAGATTAAGGAGAAAGGTCTTAGCGTGGAGAGCTTCAACTTCTTTATACGAGTCTTCCGTTATGGTGCTCCTCCTCACGGTGGCTCAGGTCTAGGCTTAGAAAGACTGGTTGCTCAGATGCTTGGGATAAAGAACATAAGAGAAGCAAGGCTTTTGCCTAGGGATCCAGAAAGGCTAACTCCATAAATTGCTCATATAGAAGAATCTTTGTTTTGAAAAGAGGAGTAAGAATTGTCTGTCTATTCAAGAAAGTCGCAAGAAAGGGCAATAAAACGTCACTTGATTGAAGAGCTATTGAAGATAAAAAACTACAAGCTCGAAGAAATAGTTGAATGGCTGTGGGAAGAATATGGTATAAAAGCAAAACCTAATATTGAAGCTATAAGAAAAACTATACTAAACAACGACGAAATCACTTCAAGAGAGCTAGCCGTTGAGATCCTTAGAAGCGGAGGATTCGTCGATGAAGAGTTGTGGTTTGCCCCAATTGGAAAAAATATGCAGGATGATCAATGAACTTGAGGAAAGAGCTGAAAGAAGCGCATCATCCAATCCGGCCTTACTTCTTTCGATTTTGTATCTGATTTCCGATGATCCCCAAAAAGGGAGGATACAGCTCTCCAGGGCTCTTGGTACTTCAGAACAGGTAGTTAGAAATGCATTGATGAAATTAGAAGAAATGGGACTTCTAGTTATAGAAGGCAGAAAGAAGAACATGGTTCCGGAACTTTATGAAGCGTTCAGGTGCTTGCTAAAAGAGAGGATCCTCTCTCCTGTAATGGTTGAGGGATGGGAAAGCCCGATCTTGGTTGGTGTTTTCACTGATATTGGACGAGAGATCTCCGTAAAGGAGGCTTTAGATATTAGGGACGAGATAATTGCTGAGGGTGGTTCGGGAGCGATAATTTTTTCCGTGAGAGGGAAATGCGTTGACATTCCAGGCCTTAGCAATACGAAGGAGATTAAAGAGTTGATAATAGGAAAAGCGAAGATAGCCAAAAATGGCCTATACGCCCTCGTCACTACGAAATATGATTATAATGATTTCTCAATCTTTTATGGCTTCATCAGAAAGAGCTGTGAAATATTGCTCAAAAACCAAGAACCTCGTACATCTCCATGATCGCTAACTTCCTTAATGCATCAATGAGCTGACTTCTCTCTGCTATTTATGAATTTTCGCTTTATTGCTATGATTGGAGTAGCTCCCTATCTCGCAAGAGAGATATTCTGAGGAACGTTTCACTTGCTATCAGCGATCCAGCTGCATCAGAACAAACAAATTCACCAACCCGATTATAACTGAAGACCTCGACTTTCAAAACAGGGATGAATAAAAAGCTTAAAAACTTCCTTCGTTTCAATTGCTTTTGATGATAAATAAGGTTAGAGCTATAGTTCCCACTAAGTGCTTGGATGCTGGATCGGCAACAACATGAACAGGTGTTGCGTGTGGGATCTATGTCTGCTCCGGCAGCCCCCCAAAGAGAGATGCGACTCCGAATAGATGTGGGGAACATGTGAACTGTCCTAGAGAAAACCTAGCCCTTTAGGACGAGGTCTCTAGTGTGGGACGATGATAATAGAAACGGGAGAAACAATAAAGTATTACTGGTTAAAAGGACCTATGAGCCTAATTATTGAGAAAGGAAGCGTGGAGATAAACGGCGCTTTTTTCCAAAGTGGGGAGCATATAGTAATTCATTCAAGCAGAAGCTATACCGCAAAAGTATTCCCTGGAACAAAACTTACTGCTACGTTAGGAAATGAGTCCGTCTTTACTGAAGCTAGTCCTGAAGAGGCCATAGTATATGAGGAATGGACGAAGAAAGCTGATACCTTAACAGAGAGTTGTTCAGGAAATCAATGCACTATTCTCCTGCTGGGCGACGTCGATTCAGGAAAAACATCTTTTGCTACAATGATATCGAACACTTATGTTAGAAAAGGAAGGATCCCTTATCTTATCGATGCAGACCCTGGTCAAAATACTATAGGTCTACCAGGGTTTCTGTCGTCTGTAAAATTCAAATTGAAATCGATTTGGCCCAAAGATGTTGGGTGGGATAAGTTATATTTTCTTGGGAAATTATCACCCGCTGGAGTAGAAAAAGAAGTAATAGCTGGTATCTTGAAGCTTGCTAAATCCGCTCATAATTCCCTGATTGTTATTGACACGGATGGGTGGGTTTTCGGTCCAGCAGGAGAAGCTTATAAATATAAGATCGTGAACAGCCTAATGCCTGATTATACCGTAATCATCGGCGATATCGGAGAGAAGTTGAAGAGACTAGTTGTTGGAGAGAGTGAAGTTATAAGCCTAAGGCCTCCCCCAAGAAGAGCGATGAGGAGTAGAGAGGAAAGGAGGCTTTTAAAAAGTGATAAAATGATAAAGCTCCTTGAAAAAGGAAATGCTAGATCGTTTGGATTATGCGATACTCCGATTATCGCTGAAGGAAAAATAATAAACTACTCAATTTGCTTAGGAAAAAATGCCAAGAGAATTCAAGAGAGATCTGATGAGTTGAAGGTTTCTATCGAAGAGAGCATTTCTCCTATATCAAATGGCAAGATATGTGCCCTAATGGGACCAGATGGTTGGGTGAAGGGGGCAGGAGTGGTAATAGGCATAAAGGGAAGCGATGAGCTCCTTGTGAAGACCGATTATGGAGGAGAAGTTAAGGCGATCCAAATCGGTTATATTAGGCTAAACGACGATTTAACTTTAGTCGAAGATCGGCAAAGAGGTGAAAAGATTGGCAACAGGGCTAAGGCTGGAAGACGCTTATATGTTGACTGAAGAGAAGTACGAAGATTTGAGCACTCCGCGTGAGGAAGCATTCGAGATACCTCTCAAGATTAAAAAAGAACAGGGGAAGAGAGCAATTTTATTAAAAGGGAAAAAGAGCGCTCCTCTAATAGTTTCCAATCTATTTGAAACTAGAGATAAGTTATTGAGAATCTTGGGATTAAAGAAAGTAGAAGAGCTTTATGAGTTGGTAACGAAAAGCACTATGAAAGAGGACGAGGCATTCTCATATGAGCCTCTGGAAGACCACTATAGGAGGATAGATATAGGATTAGACGCTCTTGGAGCTCTGAAGTTTTATGAGAAGGATGGTGGTTTTTACTATACTTCATCAATCATAGTGGCCAAGACTCCGAGTTCTCATAATGCTAGCATTCACAGAATTATGGTAATCGATTCTAAGAGAGCTGTGGCCCGGATAGTCCCTAGGCATCTCTACAGAGTATATGAGGACAGATTAAACAAGGGAGAAAATACACCGGTAACGATACTTCTAGGGGCGCACCCCATAGTAGAGATCGCTTCATCCATATCTCCCCCCTTTGACCAGTACGAGTTCACGCTTATCCCCCATTTTATTGGAAGTAAGGTACCCGTAGTAATGAGCCCAGTGAATCAAAACCCAGTCCCATTGGGAACATATTTTATCATTGAAGCGGAAATGACGCCAGAATTTGTTGACGAAGGGCCGTTTGTGGACATAATGGGCACTTATGATAGGGTAAGAAAGCAGCCCTTGATAGTCGTGAAGGAAATTTGGGCTCTAAACTCGGAAAAGTGGATGACTCATGCCATATTGCCCGGAGGCGGAGAGCACCAGCTCCTCATGGGAATAACGAGGGAGGCGCAGATCTGGAAAGCCGTTAGTTCGGTTGTCCCTAGAGTTCATAAGGTCAGGCTAACTCCTGCGGGAGGCGGGTGGCTCCATGCAGTCGTTTCCATTGATAAGAACCATGATGGCGATGGTAAAAATGCCATATTGGCTGCCTTTGGAGCTCATCCAAGCCTAAAGCATGTTGTGATAGTAGACCAAGATGTAGATCCAGACGACCCTTACCAGGTCGAATGGGCCATCGCTACAAGGTTTCAGGCTGAAGATGACCTAATAGTCGTCAAGCATGCAAGAGGATCAACCTTGGATCCCAGTGCTCAAGACGGATTAACCTCTAAAATGGGCATCGATGCAACAAAGCCTATTTCTGCTTCTATAATTTTTGAAAAGGCTAAGATCCCTGGTGAGTAAAGATGTACCTAACTAGGGAGGAAGAAGCCATTTTGAATGGAAAGCTAGGGGAGGCCACGGCTTCAGCGCTTAAGGTGATAGTAAAAGTAGGAGAAGCGTTAGGAGCTGAGAGGCTCGTTGAGATCCCCCATGCTCACGCTTCAGGACTTTCCTATATGACGATAGGAGATGCCGGTCTGACTTTCCTAAAATCCTTTCTAGAAAAAGGAGCTAAAGTAAGAACATTTTCAACTGTAAATCCAATCGGTATGGACCTAGAGCTCTGGAAAATCTTAGGGATTTCGAAGGAGTTCGCAGAGAAGCAGAGCGAGATCGTGAACGCGATAATAGAGATGGGATTCGAGCCCACCTTCACATGTACTCCCTACTTGATAAGGAAGCCCGCAATGGGAGAGCACTTAGCTTGGGGGGAGAGCAGCGCGGTTGCCATGGCTAATACATACTATGGGGGTAGGACCAACAGAGAAGGAGGACCTCTGGCCTTGATGAGTGCGCTTACAGGCAGGACTTACATGGCTGGGTTGCATTTGGATGAAAATAGGATACCCACACACGAGATAGTTATCGATGATAGCATAGAACTAAGCGACCCAGCATATGCAGGTGCCCTTGGATATGTAGTCGGGGAAAAGCTTAGAGGGGGGATCCCGCTCATTCGGAACGTTCGAATGGGATTTGACTCGATAAAATCATATACTGCCGCGGCTGCGGCCAGCGGAGACGTTGCCCTTACATATATAGAGGGAGTAACACCGGATTATGAATGGGCGATCAGGCAAGCCTTTAGCATAGAAAGAGTTCATGTAGAAAAGAGGGAAGTCGCAGAGCTCGTAAAAACAAAGCTTGATGAGGATGTAGACGCTATATTTATCGGATGCCCACATGCCGATGTAGATGAGGTTTTGAGCATTTATGCCATGCTCTCAAAGTGCAAAAAGCTGAGAATACCTGTGTGGATTTCTACCTCTAGGAATGCATATATGAAGCTAAAGGATATAGGAGTTATTGAAAAGCTTGAGGCGATCGGCGCCTTCGTGATAAGAGACACATGCCCGGTAGTTTCACCTTTCGTCGAAGCGAGATTTAAATCCATAGCAGTGACAAGCGGAAAGGGATTCTTCTATCTCCCTAAAATGCAAAAATCGAGGACCATTATAATTCCATTCAATAGGATAGGTGAAATAGCATGCGAGAAAAAGAAATAAGAGTTAGGATAATTGTTGAGGGGAATGCGGAAGGCGAGATTTTGATATATCCAAAACCGATCTCCTTTCTAGGGGAGGTAGACCCTAAGAAGGGCGTTTTTCTCAGCGGAGGAAAAGAGTTTAGCCTCAAGGGAAAAGTCTTCATTTTCCCTAATTTAAGGGGTAGCACTGTAGGGAGCTACGTGATATATGCTCTGAGGTACTACGGAAATGCTCCATCCGCGATAATAGTGAGCAGGGCTGACCCGATCTTAATAGCAGGTGCCGTGCTCGCCGATATACCACTCGCCGAAGGGATAAGTGAAGATGAGATTTCAGATATTGGAAAATTCAGTAAGGCGGTCCTTGAGGGAAATGTCGGGCTTCTTAAGCTTCTGCCTTAATCCTTCTCTTTGCTTTCTTTCCTAAGAAATCTTAGCTTTTCTATTACTTCCAACCATCCCCCTATTGCCATCGAGAGCTTTACATCATCCTCATATGAAGACGTTTTACCTATATCTTCTGATAGGACATCTAGCTGCTTCAAAATCTTTTCTTCGATCCTCACGAAAAGTGGTGCGGACGACTCTTCTATAGCCTCAGATTCATTTGAAACGATAGCTACTTTTCCGTGTATAGGGCAGACGATATCACCGCTTTTAAGCTTATACAGTGGGGAGCCGCATATAGGGCAGGATTCTTGAAGCATTGTGGCCCCTTGCCTTAATAGCTCAGCCCCCTTCTTGACAGCATCATCATCTTTGCCCAATTGACCTCACCTCTAGTTCAAAGGGGGTCGCTTCTGCAGATGCTCTTCATCGGATTACCTCCTATCGCCCATCGAAACTCATCCCCCTTCAAAGAAGTTCGCCAAACTCCATAATAATGTTTTTATTTTGAAATTAAGACGATCTGGAGATGAAGAGAAAATTTTTCTTATGGAGTTGATCGTTTTGGACGAGAAAGATATGAAAAGCATGCTGCATGATGTTTTTTCTGAGGCGATGAAGTCCAAAATTTTCAAAGATAGAGACAAACTTACTCCTGACTATGTCCCAGAGTATCTCCCGTTCAGGGAGGATCAAATCAAGAGGATCGCATCAGCTCTATCCCAGGCATTGAGGGGTTCGAGACCAAACAATATATTCGTGTACGGGCTAACTGGGACAGGTAAGACGGCAGCGGTAAAACTTGTCATAAGAGGGTTGACTGAAAGGGCAAGTGAGCTTAGAGTCCCCGTCTACACTTCATATGTAAATTGCCGACAAAGGGATACTGGGTACAGGGTTATCGCGGACATTCTTGAGTCCCTAGGAGGTAAGGTTCCTTTCACCGGATTGAGCATTGCTGAGTTACAACGGAGGCTTTCTAAAAGGGTCGATTCACTTAGGGGTAGAGTAATTGTAGTACTTGACGAAATTGACTTCCTCATAAAAAAGCAGGGGGACGATATCTTGTACAAGCTAATTAGGATGAATGAGGAGCTTAGCGGGAGCTCGGTAAGCGTGATAGGAATAACGAACGACCTTAATTTAGTTGACATGTTAGATCCTAGAGTGAAAAGCAGCTTAGGAGAAGAAGAAATAGTCTTTCCACCTTATGATGCTGTTCAATTGCGAAGCATATTGGAAGATAGATCCAAGTTAGCATTTTATGAGAATGCATTGGAAAGCGACGTGATCCCGCTTTGTGCAGCTCTTGCCGCAAGAGAGCATGGGGACGCTAGGAAGGCGCTTGACCTTCTTCGTATGGCTGGTGAGATGGCTGAAAGATCCGGGAAAGATAAAGTTACTAGAGAGGATGTTGAAGCGGCTAGAGGGGAACTCGAAAAAGACAAAGTATATGAAGTAGTCTCATCCCTTCCCTTGCATGCCAAGCTGATTCTAGCCTCCATTTTGAATCTCACGGAGGACAGAGAAAGCGCTACAACCGGTGAGATATTCGGCGAGTACTCTAGAAAGACAGCATCCCTCGGTCTAGAAACAGTCACGCAGCGAAGAGTAACCGATATCATTAGTGAGCTCGATATGATGGGACTAATATCAGCAAGAGTTGTAAGCAGGGGAAGATATGGGAAGACCAAGGTGGTTAAGGTCCAAGCGAGCAGGGAAAGCATAGAGGCTGCTTTAAAGGAGGACGAATTAATTGAGCACCTCCTCAAATGAGTGCCATATAACGATAGGCATAGACGACGGCATGTTTTTAAAAGGAAAAAGCAAATGGACCGTCCTTGTTGGCGTTCTTTTTGTCGGGTTGAAGCTGGAGAAAATCGCTATGGAAAGAGTGGAAGTAGATGGACTGAACGGGACTTTGGTGGCATGGAAGATCCTCAATAGGCTAGAGGTCAAGCCTGGCGCCACTGTTTTCTTAGATGGAATAACATATGCTGGCTTCAATTTTATAGATCCGGTCGAACTTTCGGAGAAGAGTTTTTCTCATGTGATAGCCGTTTTCAGAAGAAGGCCGAATGAGGAAAGGATTCTGAGGGCCCTTAAACTTCACTTTCTTGATTGGGAAATTAGATGGAAGATCATATCGAAAGTATCCACGGGAATAAATGAAATGAACGTAAGGGGGAGAAAATTGTATTATTACTCATACCCTAACTCCTATGAGGCTAAGATGAAAATCAGGAAGACAGCCGTAACTTCAAAGATCCCAGAGCCCTTAAGGCTAGCAGATGCTTTAGCAAAAGAAGTAGGCAAGTTTCTGATAACTCATTTATGATATAAATTTCTATCTTATTTTATTTTTTAATGATAAGTTTAAAAAGGCATTGAAGGAAGTCAAAGACTTTACCAAAATCCTGGCTTCCTAACCTTTATTACATCCTTGTTTACTAAGTCTGGCGGTATTTTCCCATTGAGGAAATCAATCAAATTCGTTGCAACCTTTTCCGCCATCGCATTTCTCGCTTCAAATGTAGCACTCCCTATATGCGGGGCTAAGACCACATTTTTCAGTTTAGTTAGTTCACTTGTTGCGGGAAGAGGTTCGTCCTCAAATACATCGAGGCCAGCGCCAGCTATCCACCCGCTCTTCAGTGCTTTAATTAAAGCATTTGTGTCCACTACTCCTCCTCGGGAAGTATTTATAAGGTATGCAGTTGGCTTCATTAGCCTAAGCCGTTGTTCATTTATGAGATGTTTAGTTTCTTCGGTCAGGTTCACATGTATGGTGATTGCGTCGCTCATCATAAGAAGGTCATCCAACTCTACGTACTTAGCATTTAGCAACCTTTCTTCCTGAGAAGAAAGCTTATTCTTATCATAATATACGACTGACATGCCGAATGAAATAGCTCTTTTCGCTACTTCCTTCCCTATTCTGCCCATGCCAATAACTCCTAGGGTCTTTCCTCGAAGCTCCATTCCGAGAAGCATTAATGGATGCCAACCCGTCTTAGACCTCTCCCACTCACCACTTCTCACGAATTGATCCGCTTCAACTATCCTCCTTGATATTGCTAGAAGCAAAGCCATCGTCAGATCCGCAGTAGCGTCTGTAAGAACACCTGGGGTGTTCGTAACATACACACCTTTCTCCGTCGCATATTTTATATCGATATTATCATATCCCACAGCATATTGAGCTATTATCCTTAAATGTGGGGAGCTATCGAGGAGCTCCTTGTCGATTTTATCCGTTAGCAACGTGACAAGTGCGTCAGACTCACTGGCCTTTTTAAGTAGTATATCCCTCGGAGGTGCCCAATATTCACTCCATATTTCAATTTCAAATTTTTCTTTAAGTCTATCGATTCCGACCCGCGGAATTTCTCTCGATATGAAAAGCTTAGGTTTCAAGAGAGCCACCTTGATATTATTATAATTTTTTATTATGAGATTTATATATTGCTGGCCTTATTATAGCAATAAGAAAAAGGAGCTTATGAATGAAAGCCTTACTTTATAGGATGAAGTCAGTTGCTTTTCAATGATCTTCTCGGTTAGCATCTAACTTTTCTCTTTAAAGAAAGATATACTAACGCATACTGCCGGTAGAGCGCAACTTATCGGCTTCCTCCTTGAGCCTCTTTTGAATACAATCGATATATTCTGCTAACTTTGTCTGGTTATTGTACCCCGAGGCTAACTCCTTAAGGCTATTACTTTCCTTGGTCTTCAAAGTTTTCGCTAATTCAACCATCAAGGGGAGAGCTCTTGTTATATTATCCATTATCGTCACATCCGCCATTCGAGCAGTCCTTGAGAATGGATTCAGATCTATCGCTATCACTGTTTTCCCCATTTTTTTCAAAAATTCTGTTCTGTCCCCGTCCTCTAACATGACCAGAACTAAATCAGCTTTGTAAATGCCCTCTGGGTCGACCTTCCTTCGTTCGCTTTCGAGTCCAGGGACGCCCTCTATGAACTTTTCACCAAGCACCTCTGTAGCTCCATGCTTTTTCAAATGGTCGGCTATTTTTCTAACTCTCGCCTCTGTTCTGTAAAAAAGATTTACTTCGATTTTTGCCCCTGTTTCTTTAGAGAGAGCTACTATATGTTGCGGAACTAAAGCAGCTGCATTTCCATTTACAGAAATCACTGGATGCTTCGCTAGTAGCATCATTGCCACGGCAACTTCTGCTGCGCGGGCAGCCTCTGGTAACGTCCTTTCTCCAATTATATAGTCAAATGCCTCGCCCCTCCCGTGGGCTATCAATCCTTGAGGGACAACTATTCCTTCTTCGAATCCCTTTACTAGCAGATCTCTCTCAATAAGGCTCCTATATCTTGGATGGCTTTTTGGGATAGAGATTTCGGTCATTTTTGATGTAACCTCCTACAATGAAAAGCTCGCCTTCTCACTCCATATGTGAGCTGCCCCGCCCTAAAGGGCGAGGCTTCCAGCGTTTAGCATGGGCTTTTCGCCTTTAGCCTCATCTGCTGGTTCGGGGGGCTCACCCCCCATCCCGCAGAGCTCATTGCCCTGCGGGCTATGTTTATGCTTGCATTTAGATCCCTGTGAGGCAAAAAAAGCTTTTCTCGCCTTCCTCGCCATTATCCCTCTCCGTGAACAGTGAGGTTTTCAGTTGTAAAATTTACAACTGATCTTACTCTCCCGCTCTAATGGATTAAAGGATCCCAGCATCCTTCGGGATTACATCGTCGTTTGCGAGGCACTAGAAGAGGGCAGAGATAGCCCAGGCTCAATGCTAATCCCCGTTTTTACATTTAATGTTAGCAAACCATTATCGCCTAATGACGTGGCTGGATCGCTATCGCTTATTCGATAACTATCTATGGCAGCTTATAAAAATTTTCAACACTTTCGCTATTAAAGGGCGATGCCTTCAGCTGTAAATGATTCTTAAACCGCTATCGTCTATGCTATGAATTCTTGCGTTGCCAAAATGAGACTTAAGCTTCGCATATATTTCCTTTTTTTCCTCAACGGGTGTTAATACTACGATTATTCCTTTCTTAACAAAGTAGCCGAGAGCCCCTGTTCCCTTTAATAAGCCCGATAACCTGTCATCAATTTCTTCACTCATCATGCCAACCCTCTTACTGAATTCTTTCGCTATTTGAACGAGATGTTCAACTGATGAATCTTCGAGAAAATCGTAGAATGCTTTCGTCCCTTCTATTTCGAGTGAACCTTTATAGGCTCTGAGCATGTCTTTCGTCTTCATTCTCCTAAGAACCGAGGTTACTATAGCAAATTTTTTAACATCAGTCACTAGGCTGTCTACTACGGAAAAGCCGGGGGCCCCCGGGAAGAGCCTAATAACCACACCTTTTCCGCCGCATATAGCGCTTATGTCCCCAAGACCAGTATTGGACTTAACTTCGGCTATGTGAGAAAGCCTGCATACCTCTCCAAGCGTAAAGCTTTTTCCAAGATGTATATATGAAACAAATGAATAAGAGAGAGACAGTGTTGCACTAACAGAGTAACCTACTGCAGGGGGGAGCGGATCCTTGTATTTGAAGGGGATCCTGTCGACATTGAGGATCCTATCGATGATATTCAGTTGCCTAGGCTTAATCTTGAAAGGAAATTTTTCGGCAGGATAGCACGCCACAGAACGGGGTGTAACTAGAAAGCCCGCTCCAATTGATCCCTTCTTCAAAGGGTTTCTACTGTTAACGGGAAGCCAGAAGGCCGAAATATGGTGCGGAAGCTCAATGCATATCTTTTGAGGAAACACCGAACTTCAGCTCCCTCACCACATCCAAAATTCTCCTCGCAACGATCCTCTTCAATGCCTTTCCAACCTTAACTACTTTCCCGGTCCTAGTTAATATGAAAACTTCATTGAATTCGCTGGAGAAACCTATGTCTTTTCTGGAAACATTATTGGCTACGACTGCATCTGCGTTATATTTTTTCAGCTTCGCTGTTGCTGCCTCCATGAGCTGTTCTTCACTGTCAACGGTCTCAGCAGCAAATGCTACTAACAATCCTCCTTTCTTCCTTTTGCTTACTTCTTCAACAACCTTAGGTGTTGGTTCAAGAGCTAGGTTCAATGTATTTGTACTAGGTATCTTCTTTCCTTCCGAATATGTTGGCTTAAAGTCCGCCGGAGCCGCGGCCATTATGATAGCATCGGGCGAAAAGGCCCCCATCTCGCTGAGCACGGCATTAAGCAATTCGCTGGTAGTCTCAACAGAGGTCTTGTTCTTAACTATCCGTAATTCATTGGAAAGAATAGGGCCGTGAACCAGAGAAACTTCCGCCCCCCTGAACATCGCCTCTATAGCGATCGAAACGCCCATTTTTCCCGAGCTAGGATTACTTATGAATCTGACAGGATCCAAGTACTCTCTTGTAGGTCCCGAGGTTACAAGGATCTTCATTCCGTTGAGGTCTTTACCTCTCGAAAGCATAGCTTCCATATGCCATGAGATTTCCCATCCATCGGGGAACTTTGCCTTGTCGCCTTCAATTAACGGGTCATGGAAAATTACGCCCATTTTTTTCAGCTTTTCAACGCTTTCGGCATATTGTGGAGCTTTCATCAACTGTAAATGCATAGTAGGTACAATCATCACAGGCTTACCTGCTCCCATAAATGATATGGCTGCCAGCGTAACTGGGGAATCAGCGATGCCGTGCGCAAGCTTGGAAACAGTATTTTCAGTCGCTGGAGCTATAAGCATAGCATCACAATTTTCCGATAACGCTATGTGACCCACTTCCCCTCCAAAGCGCCCATAAAAGACTTCGTTGCCAGTCGCCCATTCAAATAGTTCGGGAGAGACTAGGCTAGCCGCTTCCTCGCTCATGACAGTATAAACTTCGAGACCATTCCTCATGAGGCTTCTAGCGACATCGATAGACCTATATATAGAAACGCTGGATGTAACGCCTAGTACTATGCATTTACCCATAAGTTCCTCTGATTGTTCGCCAATTATTTTTTTAGACGGATGTTCAATTTTTCTATAGCTGAAGACGCTACCCAATTTATATCCTTCCCGAGGAAAAATATCCTCTCGAGGTTTAATATGTTGTTGAAGGGATTTTTTTGTTTTACAACCAAAGCTTAGGCCTTAAGACTAGGATGAAGAACAAAATTAAGAGTCCCGTTTGTTTAGATTTTCCTACGATGATTTTTCGGATTTCTGAACCATAGTTAAGGACTGTGCTCTAGACTAGATACCCAAAAACAGGTAAATATGGACCTAGACCTTCCGATCTGGCATAAGCAATCGCCCTTCATAAAGCAGAACGAATCAGAACTGAATTTGCTTTATTGTCTGAAATGGTTTCTTCTCTGATAAATGCCCATAAACGTGATTTTTATACAACGGGTATCATCTTCAAAAGGGATCAGAATATAACAAAATATTATATTGAGGTTTTCACTTTAGCTATTGAAATTGAGAAGAGAATGAGCCATGGCGGAACAGGCGGAATGCTGGGAGGTTTTATCAAGGGAACTTTTCCCTGAAGGTTCAGGATTTGCCGTGGTGTACGGGGAAGCAGGATCAGGTAAAACAGCCTTTTCGCTCACAGTTGCTACCATGGAGAAAGAGGCTCTATACATAAATACAGAGGGTTATCCAACTTATGAGAGAGCGCTCCAGATGGAAATCCCCGCAACAGTTGAGTTTACCGATATTAGCGATGAATGGGGTCTTATTTATGATATTTTAAAGATCTGGAGAAAAAGAAGATTCATTATCGTTGATAGTATAAACAGCGTTTTCAGAGTTTCTGCTTCTTATGATATTGAAACAGCATTCAAGGCTTTCTCCCTTACATGCTCTCTACTAAAAACTATGTCGAAGAACGCGAAAGTTCTAGCTACAGCCCAAGTTAGCCTATCCGGAGACGTACCAAGTGGGGATGAGGTGCTGAAATATTATTCTACATCGAGAATGAGACTAATTAGAGTAGGATGGGGAAAGGAAGGTAAGGCGGAAATAAATGGCGAATTCTTCGGAATGTACCGTATAGAAAAGGGTGGCTTCAAATGGATCTCATGCAGACGGTCGTAGAGTTTCTTTTGATATACTTACCTCCAATGGTAGCCAACGGGTCTCCTGTCGTTATTTCGAAAATCATTAAAACTCACCCTATAGATATGGGTAAGAGCTGGAAAGATGGCAGAAGGATATTGGGAGAGGGCAAAAGCATAGAAGGTGCAATAGGTGGGATCTTAGCGGGGTGGATAACGGCTTTAATAATTGGTTACGCTTATGGTGCGCTACAAACGCTTTCAATAACTGGGCTTGTAAGTTCGTTTGGAGCGATGTGCGGCGACATCATCAAATCGTTCTTCAAAAGGAGGTTGGGACTTGAGAGGGGAAAGATGCTTCCTATAGCAGACCAACTAGATTTTTATCTTGGCGCAACTCTCGCAATATACCTTTGCAGAAATTGCGTACGCCCTGGAATAGAAGTATTTATCCTCGGTCTTTTATTGATTCCTTTCCTTCACATATTTACGAACAAGATAGCTTATAAGCTCAAGCTGAAAAACGTTCCTTGGTAGATCTAGCACGGATTCTATAAGATACGTACCTATCTTCAGGGGAGAACTTAGGAGGGTGAGGAACCCTTACATGCCCTCCACAATAAGGACACTTTTCCTGTTGCAGAGTATACCTTCTGCAGGACTCGCATTTCCTCATTAACCATCTCAATGGGATCTACCCTTAAGTTCTATCTCGTACGAAAGTCATTTCCACCTTCTTTCTTTGGGCCTCTCTCCCTGCTTCCTGGATCGCCTTTTCCAAAGCCCTTTCTCCAACTTTGTAATCGGATGTTATAATTTCCACCTTGTATTTGGGCGCTCCTATAGAATATACATTCACCTTTACCTGGTCGCTAGCGGAAGATTTTATAGTCAATAGAACTTTTCTTATCCTTTCCACGCCATCTGGCTCTAGGGACTTCAGGTTTACTGTACCAGAAAGCTTTACCTGCTTTATTTGTATATGTTTCACAGACTCCTCATATAATGGAACTACCCACTCCTCTTTTATGCCTGCAGATCTCAAGGCATCGGGTCCTTCAAGAACAGCAGCTTCAAGGCCAGAGTATATATCGCCGTAATGATCCTCTAAAGGCCAACCCGCTTCTCTATACGCTTCATCTAAGCTCTTCCCTATCCTCTGAGCTGCAATTTGAAGCACCTTTTCAGCTCTTTGATTTCTTTTGAACCACTGCATTTTCTTCTTCTTTTCAGCATCGTATACTCTTTTTAGGCTAACATCGACTTGCCCCTTCTGTCGATTGACTCTTATCACTTTTACAACGATCTTCTCTCCCTGTCTGATTATATCCTTAACATCTTTCACCCATTTGGAAGCAACCTCGCTCCACGGCAAATAAGCTCTCATATTCTTATATTCATCGAGCTCCACATAAGCTCCGTAATCAAAGATCTCTTTAACCGTCGCTACTACCAGTTCATTCGCATCCGGAAAATCTTTCCTTGACCTTACCGTTGCATACCACCTTTTGCCAATTTCCATAAAATCTTCGCTAAATGTTAAAAAATATGAATAAGCCTTCAAAAATCAGCCGATGATTTTTATGAATTGGGCTTGGAGCATTGCCCTGCCGCCTGTCGGTCTGACCAATTGGTTCCCACAAATAAGACATCTTGTCGGGAAAGTTGCATGAGAAAAAACTACCTGCTCGTTCCCGCAATTAGGGCATCTGACTAGGATAAATTTTGTTCTCGGCTCTGGAATAGGTACCTTTACTTTCTTGCTCATTCAAGCCACCTCTGTTATCTCCAGTTTCTTCAGCCTTATCCCCTTTCTATGAGTTATGTACCCACACTCTGTGCATTTCAGCTTAAGCACTTGCTTCTTCGTAGTCTTAGCGTATCTTTTTTGCTCTGGCCTTCTCTTGGAGCCATATCCTTCTTGCTTTCTTCTATATCTCCTCTCACCTATCGCTAGCTTCCTTCTTTTACCCCCCTTGTACAGCATTACGCTATGAACAGTATGCTTTTTGCACCTTGGACAGTATGTTCTAATTTGTTTAGGAACCTTCAACCTTTTCCCCCCTTCTGATTACCTTCATTCTTCGCGGCAGGAAACCCACTTCGTTCAATGGTACATCTTTTATATCCGGGGTAGCAAGAGCAGTCAAGCTTCCCCAATCTGAGCTGAATATATGTGGTTGCTTATCCTTCTTCCACTTCAAGCCTATAGCAACCACAACCACTTATTCATCAGTGAAAACTGTTTAAACTGAGTGAGCTTATAAGTTTTTTCTCATCGCTTAATTTGTGGACAGGCCATAAGCTCAACTCACTACTAGAGATAACCGTAGTTTCATGTTTTAGAAAAACTCGCTACTAAACTTAGGAGAAGGTTAATGGATTTTAAACAACGGGAGGGTCCTCGCCGTCTTCAAAGCCATTAAATGTTCAACGTCTTCTATTGGGGCTGTGAAGATTTCAACTCCTCCTCCTACGTATTTCCACATCCAAACGATCTTCCCAGACTGCTGCGTGGTGTCGAAGAAAGAAGAAGCGAAATAAGAGTTTCCTCTTTTCTGCGAGAAGCTTTTGATGATGTTTGATAAACTCTCTGCCCTTTTTACTGCTACATTGCAAAACTCTCTAAACTCTTCCAATAACTTTGCCTTCCCATCCTGATAACATAGCTCAGATATCTCAAGGATAATTTTCCTCTTAATAGCAACCATGTCTACTGAACCTTTTGTTGCTGCTCTATTCAGCAACATAGGTAGGTCCTCTTCTATGACTATCACCCCACTTCAGCTATACCCTTCAATACAAATGGAAAAGCTATACATCCAGGTAATTCTATTTTCTCCCCCCTATAAGCGCTTATCTTTACTCCCATTATAGTCTTGTCAATTATTGTCGCATTCATTTTTACGAGCACTTTCTCCTTGAAGGGGGAAAGTTCGCATCTTATAGAATAAGAATCCAAGATAGGTTCTTCCAACCTGACTACAGGCAGACCTAACTTACCATTTATTGAGCCAGGGATCCTTATTAGCCTGTGGACATCTACGGTAACCTTCTCATCTATATCCAGCACCAAGGAAGATATAAGAGCCTTTACCCCCTCAACCCCGATCCTTTTCTTAGCCTCAGCCCAAGTAATGCTACTACCGCTTCTAATCCCTAGCTTTTCATAAATGGCTCTACCTATTCTGCCTCTCCATCCTGGTTCGTCGGAGGATGGAACTAAGCTTTCATCTCTCTCAAACCCAGCTATCCGGTTCAAGTCTAACCCTATCCCTTTAATGTAGTCAACGATCTCCCTTCTATCTTCCCCTGTTAGTTTCATGCATTCTTCGGAGCATTTTGGCCTCACATGAAAGCCCCTGTTTCCTGAGAAGTAAATCTTCACTTCCTCAAAACCAAAATCCCTTTTCAGGATATCCGAAAGACGCTTTGCTGTCTCTACCCCCTTTTTCAAGCAATCGTCTGGAACAGGAGAGGCCTCGACGACGTTCTGGCTTCCGCACTTAATGCACTTTTTAACCTTATTTCCGTACATCGAATGTCCGCAATCGAGGCAGACATGAAGCTGTTCCATCAGCCTGCATTCCTGTAGCTCATCCACATCTATGTCAAATATCAATTCGCTCCCTAAATACCCCTTTTGGTCCATTTCTTTTATTTCAGGAAACAAGTATATTGCAGAGGAATAGTACAAATGAAGAGGAGGATTGTTCGTTATGTAACGTCTGAGCTCTTCCTCAGACTTGAAGGAAAGGTGCCTTATGTATGACTGAGAGCCGATCGGCTGTACCGCGAATTCTCTCGAAGATAAGTTTTCAGGTAGCTCTAATTGAGCCTTCCGGTAATACTCGGCCAACTTACTCTTCAGCCATAAAAAAGACCCGTCTTTAAGCAGTTCTCGGTGCGACAAAAGTAACCAACCTTGCGCCCGCAGGTAGCTCAAGCACTAGCTTTGAAGGCATGTCCGTGGAGAGGCTAAGTATAGCGACCTCAGCGCTCCTTATGGTGCTAAGGAGGTCCGAAAAGAAATCTATTCCATAAGTTCCCCTTTGAGTACCATCGCTTTGTATTGATATTATCCCTTCATCTCCGTTCTGGAACTCAACGGAAGCCGAGCCAATTTCGCTCTCACTGAAGATCTTAAACTCTCCAGTGGTTACTTCAAAAGTCAGGTTGTCGCTCATCATCTCTACATCTTCAACGGCTTCTGCGAGAACTTTTGGGAGAATCCTTACTTCAGCCTTCAGATCTATCTTAGGATCAGGAAGATCTTTAAAGCTAGGCTCTCCTGTTGGCTCGTAGAACTCTCTCAAAAACTTCCCTTTAAAGGAGACTTTTAGCTTGTCACCTACTAGTTCAAGTGACAGCGCGTCATCTTTTCTAGCCCTCCTTATTATCTCGGCAAAACTATCCAGCTCTAACCCAAAGCTTTCATTATTAGATTCGTATTCTTCGAGCGATTCTCTTGGGAAGAAAACATCTACAAGGACAACATGGCTAGGGTCCAAAGCCCTCATCTTAACTCCATCGGAACCAGCGATCAATGTGATTTCGTTTACTAGCTTGCTCGCTCCTAGTAAAACCTCTCTCCAAAGTGAAGCATCGGTAAACATAAGCTTCATCGGTCATCATCCTTTTATATATCGCTATATCATTACTATAAAATTGCATGTCTTACCTTATTTTTATACTCTTTTATACGAAACGCAAAATCACTCATACTCTCTCCATACATATCCGCATTTTACGCATTTATAAAACCTCGTTGGAGGCTCATCGGCAGCTCTTGTTTGCATGGTCCAGTAGTAAACCTCGTTGTAGCCGCACTTGGGGCAGTACACAACATCTTTCAACTTCGGTAAAGTCTCTGGCTCATTGCCTTCTTCCACTATAAGGGATTTTTCTTTATTCGTGTGCTTTATCTTATTAGCTATTTTATAAGCTGGCTGATCCTGTGAAACCTCCTCTGTATATCCGCATTTAGGGCATTCTAAGTAGCTTTTCCCCCCGACTCTTTTGGGCCTCATCAAAGCTCCACATTTAGGACAGAACTTCATCTTTTATCCCCTCCGAGAGTTTAAGTATTTCCTCCAGAATATTTGACAGTAATCGCTCATGCGGAAGCTCTTTGACCATTTCGGCCCCCAAAATACTTGCAGTGCTTTCTGAAACTTTTCCTTTCACCACTACCTTCCTCACTTCCCTGAGTACACTTCTATCTCCGATTCTCCTTGCAAAGCCCTCATCGAACTTTTCTATTATAAAATGTTCGATCTTATCCCCTCGGAAGACGATACCTATTGCGAAACCATTGCTTATCAGTAGCTCAAGCACTCTGCTTTCAGGCTTTAGCCTCTTTGAACTTTGCGTCAATTTCCGCACCAGTAGAGTCTATAATCGACAAAATTTTGGAAACAGCCGACTTTACAGCTTCAATTGGAGCAACGCTTCCATCTGTTTTTACGTAGAGAACTATACCTCCCTTTAGAGGGTGTTCTACTCTGTAATACGACATCAAGACGCCCTTTTCCTCTAGAATCCTCTTCGCTAGTAGATTGCCCAGTGTATGGTCTTCGTTCAATATTTCCAGTTCAAGTTCCGTATCGGTTTTTTTCCTTACAATGTAACCCTGCTCTCCTGACATCTCATTCCATCCTCCCAGTCGTATAAGCACAAAGTATGGCAACTGCGTAAGAGACCTTTCTGCGGATCCCCTTTAAATTTAAACTCTTAGTTTCTATTGCTAAAAGGATTGATATCCTTTTCTTTCAAATTTATAACAGAAAGCCTCGTTCTTTATGGTGCGGATGAGAACAGATCTCTATTATTAAATATTTTCAAAGCGTCATTCCAATTCTTAGTGAGGTAAAGCTTTCCGTCCTTTTCTTCGAACAAACCAAGCTCTTTACCAGCGTTGGAAATTTCACTGGGAAGGATGTCGTGGAATAAGCTAAGGACTGCTATTAGCTCAGCGGCCTTTCCAGCAGCTACTGCTCTTGACGCCTTTAATGTTGAAAAGAAGTCCCTAGCGATCTCCTGCACTTTATCAATAGCTTCATATATGAGGAGCTCGTTTTCTGTTCTTTTAACTTTAATATTCATAAGCTGTAATAGCTCCATAAAAGAATCTATAGGCACAGGAACACCAAGAGTTTTTGCTGCTTCAGATATGTTAACGATTGTGATGCTTCCTCCTCTGCCTAGCTCCTGGAGCAACTTGGACAGAATCCGTCTTACCGCTTCGATGCTCCTTTCTACACTCAAGGGATCCCCAATAATTCTCAATTCAAGAGTGTTTCCTTTTATTTTGTATATTGCCTCCTGCGATGAAACGCTATTCATTATTTCTTCCAGCAATTTTTCCTTTTCAGCACCTTCAGGTATCTTAAAAACGATCTTCTTTTTTATCACCAAAAGTCCCGCCCTTTAATCGAAGTATACAATATGCTTTATAGGTTTTATAGGTTTTATAACTGAAAACCTTGCCGTCGACGGCGAGGATGGCGAGGAGGGTTAGAAAAGCTTTTTTGCAGAATGCAAACATAAACATGGCCCGCATGGTAATTGAGGGTGCGGTGAGCCTCCCGAACCAGCAAATGAGGCTGGAGGTGCAAAACCACAGCTGAACGCTTGAAGCCTCGTCCTTTAGTGCGGGGTAGCTCACATTTCTTGGTATGAAGAGAAAGACTTAACATTTTGAACATGCTTACGAGCGCTTAAATTAGCTACACCGAGAGCATCATTACCTTGAAACGGATTTTTAGTTGTAAATCTGTTTCCAGGGAAAGCTTAATTAACTTACTTTAGGTCTATTTTTCAGATGTTCGAAGAGTTGATAGAGCATGCCAATGAGACCAGCTAGGTGCTATACTCATTTCAGTTCGCCTCCGTACACCAGGAAGGAGTATATTCCTGGCGTTCCACAGCCTAAAATATCGAAATTTGAGATGGGGGATCCTCATCTAGATGCCGATTATGTTGTTAAGATCGTTGTACTAGAGGACGGTCAAATAAGGCACAATGCCCTAGAAGCAATGAGAGTATCGGCTCATAAGATACTAAGTGCTAAGGCAGGTGAAAACAACTTTTATTTGAAAGTTATCAGGTACCCCCACCATGTAATCAGAGAGAACAAAATGATGGCTTTCGCTGGGGCAGACAGGCTTCAAGACGGAATGAGGCTATCTTTTGGAAAGCCAATCGGTACAGCAGCTAGGGTATACAAAGGCTATGAAATTTTAGAGATAAGGGTTAAGAAGGAGCATTTGGAGCTAGCGAAGAACGCAGCTAAGGTCGCATCATCCAAGATTCCATTACCCTCTAAGATTACAATTGAAAGTCTGGCTTCTCAGGGAAATGATGTCTGACCTCCTCCCTACCTTGAAGACGAGGGTTTCCCTTCAGGGAGTTCACAGGTTCACCTCATCTGTTTAGGTTTACATCCCTCATTTGAGGGGTAGATGGGCGGCCAGAGCTTCCCCATCATACCTGTTTATGTGGTTGCCACTCCCGCATCCATTGCTCAGGAGAAAACTGCAGTTCCAATTGCTCATCATCAAAAGCAATTAGGGCAGAAAACCTGAAGCTTTTATCATCCTCGCTATAAATGGCTAGGCTTTCGGTTGTAAAATCCCTTTGGAAGAGAAGAAGTTCAGATTATTAATGTAATTTGCTCCGATCGTAGAAGTTGAAAGAAACATCTATAGTAAGTAAATAAACAACAGGTAAACCGTCAAGTTAATAGCAGTTACTACTACACCTATTTTGAAAAATTTCTTGAAGCTAATAGTAAAGTTATATCTGCTTTCGATCATTTCTAATATTATTATGTTAGAAGCGGCGCCGAACAGCGTCAAGTTACCAGCTATTGTAGAAGACATCGCTAGGGATATCCAGGCCTTCACGTCGTTTCCTGTATAGCCGAGCGTACTCATATAAGTAACAAAAAGCTTAACGAAAGGCACATTGCTGAGGAGTTGGCTGAGAAGAATTGATATCGCTGATATGGCAAACGGTTCAATCGCTTGGCTTGGCTTTGACTTCAAAAATACAGAGATTATCTCTCCTGCTACTCCAGCGTTCCAAATTCCCTGCATGGCTATGAACATGGTAATGAAGAACATAATGGTACCCCAATCAATCTCTTTTATTATTTTGCGGGGCTCATCGACCAAGAAATACATCGCAGAGGCCACTAAGAAAGGGATAAACCCAATCTCTTCGATGTGAGGCTTACTTTCTAGACGAAGAATATCATTTGTAATCATAATGAATATTACTGAGACCAGGGAAACGGTCGCGATGATAGCTTCCTTTCGGTTTTTTAGGCTTTCTTCAGCTATTAGCCCTAGCTCCAGCTTTTTCCTCGGTATTCCTTCTATGAAGGAAACTATGATTGGTGTAACTATTAGGTTGATCAATGTGGGTATGAACAGATAGGTCACGAAAGATATGAAAGGTGCTTTCATCCCCGAGCTAATTGATATGAGGACGTTTTGTGGGTTACCCATAGGAGTCGTCACTGAGCCTATCGTTATGGAAAAAGCCAAAACGAGTAGAAGCGCTTCAAGAGAAATGCCGGTAGCCTTAGAGATCACATAGACGATCGGGGGACCCATCACAGCGATCGTATCGTTTACAGCAAAAGATGCCATCAGTCCAAAAACAAGGGAAGAAGCGATCAGTATGCCATAGGTCGACTTGACTCTCGTTATGAACCAGTATGAAATAAGACCAAGTAGCCCTGAACTTTCAGCGAGGGCTACTATGCTGAACATTCCTATTAGGAAAAATATCACATTTAAGTCTATAACTGCGGGTATCTCGTCAACGCCGACGAGCCCGCCTATTACGCTCATAAATGCGAGAAATGACATGAAAGCCCAAACGGGCATTTTCGGATTTTTGGATCTCAGCACAAGGAATGATATCAGCATGAACAATAGCAACCATCCAAGAAGGTAATGATGAATCAATGTTCATCCTCCTTGATGACGAGGTCAATTTTTGCTCGTAGCTTGCTTTCCCCTATATCTTTTATATTACCTCAAAAAGAATCGTGAATTGCTCGCTAATAAAATCTAAGACCCCCAAATTTTTCTAAAATAACCTCAGATAAAAGGAAGTCAAAAGCAGTGGAGAAGGAAATTAACTTATAGTAATTAGTAAAAAATGAGGAGATTTAATTGAACATCAACTGCAAAGAGATTCCTTACGACTTCGAGCTGGAAAGGGTTTCAAATGAGTTAAAGGGTGCAAAGAGGGTAATTGTCCAGCTACCTGATGGTCTAAAAAAGTACACCGAATGCATACAAAAAAGTCTAAGCGAAGTTCTGGCTGATACAGAGATTTACTTTTCAATGGAAGGTAGCTTCGGCGCCTGTGACTTGAGGATTTTCGAGGCGAAATTACTTGGTGCACAAGCTATTGTGCATTTCGGACATACGGAGTATTCGCTTCAGGAAACGGTCACTGAAATAGAAGATCTGAAGGTGATATTCGTTCCCGCTTATTATAAAGGGCACCTTCCCCCGGGATCGGTTCTAAATCTTGGCAGTAATCTTAAAGAAATTGCTTCAGAGAAACCTCTCCTAGTAGCTTCAGTTCAGTATTTGAAATTAGTTCCTACCGTTAAAGAGGAGCTCGAAAAGATGGGTTTCAAGCCAATAATAGGAAAATCAAAAAAGATGCTACCTGGCCAAATAATCGGCTGCGATTATTCCCCATTGCTTTCAACTAAAGAAGCGGATTCCGTTATCGTTATCAGCGGCGGTATATTTCACGCATTGGGTGCTGCATTAACATTCAGCGGGCCTGTACTAAGGTTGGACCCATATACAGGTTATGTTGAAGACCTAAGAAAGGAAAGAGATTATTGGTTGAAAAGAAGATATGCGGAGATGATGAGGGCAAAAAACGCAACTAGCTGGGGGATCATCGTTGGGTCTCTACTAGGCCAATACAGGCCGTCCATTGTAGAAATTATAAGGAAGGAGATCAGTAAGGCTGGCATGAGGTACTACCTTCTCTTGGTATCTACTTTGAACAAGGAAAGAATTTTGAACTTCGATAGCGATGCCATAGATGCCTATGTGGTTACTTCCTGTCCAAGAATACCTATAGATGACTTCGGTATAGATACTTTTCCAAAGCCCATTCTAACTCCCGGTGAAGCGCTATCTGTTATAAAAGGCAAAACGGAGGTATACAGATTCCCTTGGTAGAGGAGAGATTAAGTAAAAAAAAGCTTGAAATTCTTCTGGACAATCTAAAGGGGAAGGCGATAGGACATCCTACGTTGGAGCAACATAGAACTCCAGGCTGGATCGCTTCAGATATCGTATGGATTGCTAGGCAGCTTCATATAATTGAAAACAGAAAAGTTTTGGATCTTGGTTCTGGTGTTGGGATTTTATGCATAGCATCGGTGCTTGCCGGTGCCTCCAGGTGCATTTCGGTCGAAATCGAACCAGAATCCATATCTTTGCAAATCGAAAACATCAAGAGCTCCGAAACAGAAACGAGGATCGATGTAATAAGGGGAGACGCCAGAGTTCCTCCGTTGAGAAGAGGTTGCTGCGACCTCGCTATCATGAACCCCCCATTTGGAACAGTTAGGAAAGGAACTGACCTAGAGTTTCTAAAATCCGCACTCTCGCTTTGCCCTACTTCGCTCAGCTTACATTTAAAAAATGAAAAAAGCAGGGAATTCATTTCGCGTGAAATGAAAAAAATCGGAAAAGAAGCGAAGGTCCTAAAAACGTATAAAATGGAGTTAAAACAAATATTTGAATATCATAAGTCGAAGATAAGAAGAATCGACGTAGATCTATACGTAGTGGTGTAAAAATGAGTAGCAACGAAATAGTGGTACCGGGTGAAGAGCTCGCGGTAATAGAAGAATTTTCCCCTTCGCTAGGCGCATATAGCGACGAGAAAGGCTTCGTGAGATCCTCACTTGTGGGAATGGTTTTGAAGGATCTTATTAACAAAATTGTAAAAGTGAATCCTGTAACCACGAGATATTCTTTTCCTTCCGTAAAAGACATAGTCATAGGTTATGTGAGTTTTCTTAAAGGGGAAATAGCTATGGTAAACATAGTGAAAGATGGAAATTTTAAGCCTCTAACTGGACAACTGGCAGGTTTCCTTCATATATCACAAATCGGCACTGAAGGAAGGCACATAAACGAATATATTGCCCCTGGGGATCTCATAAGAGCTAGAGTAATATCGTCGGAAAATCCCTTTCAGCTATCAATAAAGCACTCCTCTCTTGGGGTAATATTGGCCTCATGCTCTCAGTGTGGTGCAATATTGAAAAAGGAAGGCGACAAACTGATTTGCCCAAAGTGTGGAAACATCGAGAAAAGGAAAATCGCTTCTGGCTACATAAATCTTAAATGGAGCTATTAAGTTTCGTTCACTAACATCTTTACAATGGAGCCTTGCCTTTCAAGGCGGGGATGAGTGAAAGCTTAAAAACTCCCTTTGTTTTAATGCTTTTGATAATGAGTAAGGTTAGAACTGCGGTTGCCCCTAAGCAATGGATGCGGGAGTGGCAACCACATAAACAGGTATGATGGGGAAGCTCTGGCCGCCCATCTACCCCTCAAATGAGGGATGTAAACCTAAACAGATGAGGTGAACCTGTGAGCCGCCCTAAAGGGAACCCTCGTCTTCAAGGTGGGGAGGAGGTCAGAGTCATCCGTGAAAGCTGAATATAGTACATTAGGAAGTGAAGAGAAATGGTAAGAGCACCTAGAGGACTTAGGCACAGAACAAGGAAGCTGTTGAGAAAGAATATCAGAGAAAGGGGGGCAGTTCCATCGCTGAGCCTCCTAATGATAGAATATAACCCAGGGGAGAAGGCAGTTATAGACATAAATCCATCTGTTCACAAGGGCATGCCTCATAGAAGGTATCAAGGAAGGACTGTAGAGATCGTTGGTAAGAGAGGAAGGGCATATGTCGCTGTTCTCTATGAAGGAAGCGTTAAAAAAACGTTTTTCGTGAGGCCAGAGCACCTTAAGCCACTCCAAAATACTGCTCTCAATGAAAATCAAAAATGATTGTTGAGTTGGTAAAAGTTGGTAAGAAAAATTTTGGTTAGTAACCCTATTGATAATTACGAGGCGCTTCGTATAATTAAAGAAAAATTTGGGGTTCAAACGATTGAATCGAGCCCAATTGTTGCTCGAACAAACGAATTTCTAAACCAAATAACTATTGGCTGTTCTCCAGATGTTGCTAGCGAAATAAGGCTAAAGCTAGAGTCATTAGGAGTGCCTAAGGATGTGGCGATAACGCTTCTGAACGTCCTTCCTCTGGATGAAGCGGAAGTGAGGGCGCTACTCCCACCAGAGAATCAAACTATATCTTTAGAAATTGTTAAAAAAATAGTTGAAGAGTTATCAAAATGCCGCGGCTAAGGAATTAATATGGATACTTATAAAACCACTCAACCAATCATAAGCTAATCTTTTATCCTAATGGGCGCTTCCTTCAATTGTAACCTTCAATGGATGCGGATCACATATATATTCAACGAGGTAATCAATCTGCTTTAAAGCTCGAAAAGATCATAGTACATTGCTTCAAGAAATAGAGATAAAAGTGAGGGTTGAACAATATATATCGTTAGAATATCGAAGGATAAATCTTAAAAATACAATGTTGCGGCGGGCCGATTAAAATACTACGGTAAAAATACATCCTGCCGCACCATTTAGCATGTGAGATGGTGAAGTTAGATGCACTGGGAACCTGGCGAGGGAAGGCGGTCTCGTTTCTATGGGAGGAAAGAGATTCCGGATGATACCGCAGCTATTCTGGACTATCTTCCGCAGGGAAATCCATTCGATAGACACCCGGAGCACAAAAGAGTTCCTCTTGCACAAGCAATCGGCATAAAATACTTTACATTGGTAGAGCTTGTCGTTCCTGAAGGTGAGCATTTTGATGTGGGCGAAAAGATTTACATCGGCTCAGACTACATTGGAAAGGGACCCATAAAGTCTATAACGGGACCTATAGACTACTCGGAGCTTACATCGGTATCTAAGTCAAACCTTCCCACAGTTCTTGCTAGCATAATTAAGGAGAACGAGCAAGTTTTCGTAAAGATCTTCAATATTTCTGGACCTATAACGCTAAGGATGCATTCCCTTGAATTGTTACCAGGCATAGGTAAGAGAACACTGAACATAATTCTAGATGAAAGAAAAAAATCGCCCTTCAAATCCCTCACCGATCTAGAGGAGAGGGTTGCTCTTAGGGGGGTAAAGCTACACGGAGTGGAAAGCATAATTGCCGCCAGGATTATAAAAGAAATGGAAGGCGGAGAAAGATACTACCTTTTCATCAAACCAAAAAGCTCGGAGAGAGAGGCCGTATATCTGAGGCTACTCGATGCAATCTATGCAGATTAATCGAGCAGATCGATTGAAAATGGCAGGAGCGACCTTCACAGACGAGGAGATCTCTAGGGCAGATTCACTCCAGCTCAAAAGAATCACTGCAAAAATACTTAAGGACGCTGGCTTCCGACCTTCAAGAAAGCTGGGCCAGAACTTTACGATTAATAGAGATTACCTGGAAAAAATGTCCATCTCTCTCCCGACCAATTTTGAAGTCGTGCTCGAAATAGGTACGGGTTTAGGTACACTCACATCTTTTATTGCATCGCGCGAGCGATTAATCGTTTCGGTTGAGAAGGACCCAAGGCTTTTCTCCATAGCTTCTAGAGTAATAAAGAGCGAAAACATCTCCTTAGTGCTTGGCGATGGCATAGAAATTTTAAAGAAGACGCGAATTCCTCTCGTCGTCTCCAGTACACCATTTTCTCTCTCTGTACCTATTTTTTTAAAGTTGGTAAGAAACAACCATATTAAAATGGCCGTTTTAGGCGTCCAGACGGAAGTGGCGAGGAGGATAACAGCCGCGCCCGGGGAAAGCGATTATGGCAGGATATCAGTCATATCTTCCATTATCTTCAAGTCCGAAGAATTGGGGACCTTCAGTTCCAGCTCTTTTTTTCCAAGGCCGAAGGTAAGTGTAACCATAGTAAGGCTAGAGAGAAAGAAATGTTATGACCCAGAAGTCCACGGAATGGTTGAAGAGCTCGGCAGATGCATTTTCACCCAGAGGAATAAATTAGCTAGGAAGGTTGTGGAGAATTGCCTGAAAAGCTTATATTCACTTTCACTTGATGACGCTGGAGGTAGTCTAACCGAGACTCTCCGAGAAATTAGAGTTAGAGAGGTGTCTGGATGGATGATGGAAGAGTTGGCGAGAAATGTCCTGAGGGCGCTAAGGAGGAACTGAGATGGTCATACAAAATATGCATTCCCCCATCGGTCTATGATCCTAGTGACGATACGTATTTAATCCTAGACTACCTGGAGAGAAACGGGCACCTGGTTAAAGGAGCCTCCGTCCTCGATATAGGCACAGGGTCCGGTATAATATCTTTGCTTTCATCGCAACTTGGTGCGAAAAGGGTCATTTCGATCGACATTTCACAGCAAGCATGCGAAGCTACATCATATAATGCTAAGAAAGTACTCAATGAAAAGAGCGATGTCATAGATGTTATAATGTCCGATGGGGTCAGAGCTATTAGGAACGGTAGCTATTTCGACTTGGTGCTTATGAACCCTCCATACCTTCCGGAAGGCGAGAAGACAGGGGATCTCTCGCTTGACAGGGCACTAGAGGGAGGTGCCACCGGCGCAGAAGCGTCTATATCGCTCCTCACAGGCATTTCGGAGACGCTTTCAGGCAGTTATACATTGTTACTGGTTGCTTCATCTTTGGGCAACGCAGAAAAGGTTATGAATGCTATGAGGTCCCTCTCATATATCGTATCAATTGAGTCAGAAAGAAAATATTTCTTCGAAACTCTTTATCTGATAAAGGGAGAGAAAGTTGAATAGGTTTCGGCTGGTCCTAGTAGACACTGAAGGATCGATAAATTTGGGGATGATCCTAAGACTTGCGGCAAACTTCAGCGTAAAGGAAATCTATATCGTATCTACCAGGCAATATGATCAAGAAGAGGTTAAAAAGTATGCTGTAAGGGCAGATTATCTTTATGATTCACTTATTAGGGTGAGCTCAATCGATGACGCACTAGCGGGATGCGACATAAAGGTTTGCACAACTGCTAAGTCGAGCGAGGAGGACGTCCTTCGCTCCACAGTCAGTTCGGCAAAGTTGCCTGAACTTTTGTCTGGATATGGGAGCGTTTGCCTCGTTTTTGGAAGAGAGAGCACCGGCTTGACGAGGGAAGAGCTCTCTAAATGCGACATCGCGTCTACGATTCCAACATCCAGCGAATATCCTTCGCTCAATTTGACAAATGCCGTGGCTATCTATCTCTATGAATTGCTCTCTAAGAACGGTGAGTTGGCAAGGGAGTTAAAAGTAGCCCAAAGGGATGAACTAGAGGGGGCCATTGCGGTATTTTCCCAAATAGCAGCTGAAGTAATGCGTGATACGAACAAAATAACTAGGGCAGAAAGGGCCTTCCGGAAAATGATCTACGCTTCTTCTACGACGAGGACCGAAGTCAGGATTATCACCCACGTGCTCAGAAGAGCTCTCAGAAGGATAAAACTATCTAAAGGAATACTTTGACGACATCAAGCTCTATACACTGCATCTGTTTTCCAGTTAAACTGGTAAAGCTTGGCTCAGTCCTGCCCACATCTCCCGAGACCAGCTCCTTTATGTAAAGTCCCCCATCCGCTACTATTAGACCGGTTATTGCCTTATCACCTACCGGTGCCAGGCTGATATCGTGGACCTTTTTTAGCCTGATAGCATCCGCCCTTCTTTTGACTACTCTAATAGGCGTTCTCTGCCTGACTACAGTTCCTTTCAGGCCTCTGACTATGGCCTCAATGTCTTCGGTGGATATGCTTTTTTCGGAAAAGGCGATAAGCCTGTATACCTTCAGCTTTCTAGAGTCCATCATCTTCAAGGTCCTGACGTCTTCCCTTTTACCTCTTCCATCGATCATAAACTTACCGTAAGGTGAAGCCCTATTCAGGAGATCAGATAAAAGCCGGAGGTTAAGCCTCCTTGTTTTCGGATTTTTTATCTCTATGATGAACGGTCTTCCTGAGCCAAGCATCCTCACGTCTACGTCTTCTCTCCCAGAAGCATGCAAAACTATTTCCGATTTTTCATAAACCTCTTTGAGAACGGAGATCATCTTTTCAATTGATAAGGAGTCAGAAGGTTCTGGTTCGTCGAACCACCTAATCTGGCTGATGTTCCTTCCGGCCTTTATGTATCTACCCCTTACGAACAGAGGGTTCACCTTAACGTATACCCTGTCCTCTTCAATATTCACTTGAACCACAGCTCCAGGCGACTTGAACTCAGCTGGTATACCTAGAGCCGCGGAAATGGCCTTGCCTATTTCTCTCCTCAGCTCCGACCTTATCGACTCGGCAGTGAGCAATGAAAAAGTTTTTACAACCGTCTCTTCTCTTTCCTCAACGGTTCTTGGAACGGTTACCCCAACTAGGAAGGATTCTGCACTCGAGTTCTTCAGTTCACTGAGCGCTTCCTTATAAAGGAGTTTCCACCTTTTCAGCACTCCACCGCATATGTAACAAGAAGCCACGGTTCTTTCGATTCCCGCAGAACGCAAAGTCTCCGAAAAATTCTCATCCAGCGATGAACTTATCTCTCCCAGAGTCTTCTTTGCTTCGGTGTCACCAGCCTCAATCTTCCTTAGCATATCCATGGTGATAGCCATCTTTATAGCCTTGCCTCTTTCCTCGTTCGTGAATCCTCTCAACAGCGTCGAGAACATCCTCCCAAGGCAAGAATCGCACAGCGGGAATCTCCTCAAGATATTGAGAGCTAAATCGATCGTCGATTCCAAGCGTACAACCCCAGTTTATTTAGAATAACTCTCCCTCTCCTTTTTCCAGCTTCTTCAGAAGAGATCTTTTTCGCTTAAGTTGCTTTAGCATCCTCTTAGTACCTTGGTAATAAGCAAGGAGCTCCCTCACATCGTCGGTGCTGGTGCCTGAACCGATGGCTATTCTTCTAAGCCTGTTCTTTTCCCTCTCTATGAGCTCCGGCTTCTCCAATTCCTCGTACGTCATGCTGTTTATTATCGCGAGCCACCTATCGAATTTCTCTTCACCTACCTTTTCTAGCTCGCTGTCTTCAGGTAAAGTCATGCTTAGGCCTGGCACCATCTTTAGTACCTTGCTAAGGGGCCCCATCTTCCTGATCTGCCTTATCTGTTTATAGATCAGCCTCATGTTGACCCCTTTCGCTAGCATTTCCTCAGCTTGCTTTTCAAGATCTCCTTCCTCTATTTCTAAAGCCTTCATCCTTTCAATGAGCCCTTCGATATCTCCAAAACCAAGAATCCTCGAGACAAAGCTCTTTGGCCTAAATGGCTCTATCTCGTCTATACCTTCTCCGGTGCCTATGAACTTTATCTTTGCTCCAGTCATTGCTACGGCAGAAAGAGCGCCCCCTCCTTTAGCTGTACCATCCATTTTCGAGATAACTATGCTGCCTATTGGAGTAGCTTCGTGGAACCTCTTCGCTATTTCCGCCGCCTTCTGCCCAACGGAAGCGTCCAACACCATGACCACCTCGTCTGGCTTTACAGCTTCAGCTATCTTTTTCATCTCATCTATCAAGTCAGCCTCGCTGCCATAACCATGCCTTCCGGCAGTATCGATTATTATTACATCCGCTCCAAGCTTAGCCAGCTCTCTGACTCCATTTTTGCTTATTTTAGCGGGATCGGTTTCTCCTTCTTCTCCGTAGAAAAGTGCGCCCACCTTTTCGCTAAGTTGTTTTAGCTGTGCGTAAGCGCCCGCCCTGTATGTATCTGCGGCTATTACTCCAACCTTCAACCTCCTAGTTTTATAGTACCATGCCAGCTTAGCTGCTGTGGTAGTTTTTCCGCTACCCTGGACTCCTATGAGCATTATGACATATGGCTTTTTCTTCGGTATGACCTCCGGCTCTTCTTCTCCACCCAGAATGGCCACTAGTTCTTCGTATACTATCTTAACGAACCAATCTCTCCTAGAAATTCCCTGCGGAGGTTTCTCTTCCAACGCTCTCTTCTTTATTCTATTTGAAAGCTCGAGAACAAGCTTAACGTTAACATCTGATCTGATCAGGGCCCTCTGCAAATCCTTTATGAACTCATCCACACTCTGCTCATAAGGTGATGTACTTGAAAAATACTTTTTTATCGCTTCCTTCAGACCAGAAAATACGGAGCTCAACGGTTATTCCGTCCTCATTATCCCCTTGTTCGGACGATCATCCTCCTGCCCATGACCTCCCAATACTCCACATCTTTACCAGGTGCTATTTTGCTGACAAGCTCTGGATCATCTGGCTTTGGCGCTTCGAACGTTTCATAAGTTTCGAGATCCATGAGCTGATAGGATTTTCCCAAATCGGAGATCACTTGTGCAACCTTCTTTTCAATGATGGGTTGCTCCACTCTCTGATCTACTGGGGCTGTTATAGTCTTCTTGCTCCCGCTAAATAATCCTATCGCCACTACATGTGCCTTCGCACTGCCGTGCTTGCCTGTTTTCGCCTTCGTGACCTCGACTACCCTGCATGGTTCTCCATCTATTACGATGTATGACCCGACTTTAACATCTCCGAGCGACGTGTAAACTATGCTCATAGCCCTATACCTCATTTTACTTATTACTTACCCTGAACTCTTCCCGCCGTTGAAGCGGGTTTCCCCGCATGCAAAAGCGGGGACTGTGTGGCCGGAAAGAGGCCGTTTACCCCCTTTCTCTCCGTCGCCAGCATTGGAAACAATTGCTGGGCAACTTCATTGAGACCAGCCAAATCTGAAAGCTTTATCAAAGATGCTTCTTATATAAGGCTAGCTTATAAGCATTTTCTCTCCCATTATACTGAAAGCCTCGTTTCTCGAGGCGAGAGGGATCAGTTTTAGGATCCTTCGCTCAGGGCCCGCTCGGCTTCGGACCTCAAACTCTCTACTTCATCTTCCGGTGCAGAGCATGGGGTTAGATTCAGGGAAAGTGGAGTAATCGATATGTTTTTCTCGACAAGCACCACGTAAGCATCTGTGCCGTTTTCCGGGTATGTAGGCTTACCATAAATCCAAAAATAAGGGTTGCCTTGTGGATCGACCCTCCTTTCAGTATACTGTGCAAACCTAATCCTTGCTGGCTTGGTGATCTTGACCTTCGTTTTCCTGCTAATAGATGAAGGAAAGTTAACTGATATCAAATCGTAGCCTTTAGGTATGCCTTTTTCTAGAACGTAAGAAGAGATCGCTTTCACAACGGCAGAGATTCTTTTCTTATATTCTCTCTTTGAGAATTCATCTGGTGACTTCACATCTGCGCTAAAGGCTATGCTGGGTATGCCTAGTAGAGCAGCCTGCATAGCCGCCCCCACGGTTCCCGAAGAAAGGATCACTTGCAGGCTCGTATTATCGCCTACGTTCACTCCAGATAGTACTAAGTCAGGTTTTCCGTTCAGTAAATGTATAGAAATGTGTATTATGTCGCTCGGCGTGCCGCTTACTGCTATGATAGGCTCCGATCCCCATAGCTTTAGCCTCATAACTCTTAGAGGCTTATGCAATGTCAGCCCAAGGCCGGTGCTACTTTTAGGTGTCTCGGGTGCAATTATATGAGCTTCGGATAATTCGAGAACCGAATCACGGAGGAGTTTTAGCCCTATGCTATAAACCCCGTCATCGTTTGTTATCACTACTCTTTTTTTCAAAGCGGTCCCCATCTTTTATTATTTTATTAATTTTTATTGATTTAACTTTTAGGGATATAATAGCAATGAAACCCTATGCTCCATAAAGATAGTTCACATATGTTCAATAACTTTAGGAGAAACTGAGCTCTGTGGTAGCTAAGTATGGGGATGATGACGATTGACGACGTTTTATCTGTTCTCCGTGAGGCCCGAGTATGCCCAAGTCATATTTGAAGGTAGGAAGAAATTTGAGCTGAGAAGGGGAAAAGGAGCGGGCCTGGAGCCCGGTGGCATTGCCATAATTTATGTCAGCGGAAAAGTGAAAGAGATCAGAGGAGAATTCACCATAGGAAAAATCAGAACCGGGCCACCTGCAGAAATATGGAGATATGTGAGGAGGAAAAACCCAGAAGGTATTTCCCCGGAATCAATGATGTTTATTCGTGGTTCTAAGGTAGCTGCGGCTATAGAGATAAGGGATCCCAGGTTGTATAAAGTCTTTATCTCTCTCAGGGAGATAAGGAGGGTATATCCCAAATGGAATCCACCTATGGGCTATCAGCGACTCAACCAAGGAGATGGTGTCTTACAAAAGTTCATTCTGCCTATAAGGAGGCTTTCGATTGAAGCTGGACGAGAAAACGAGGAATATTTCCTCCCTTAATCCTGCCAAACTTCATTAGCCTCATATAATCATCAACAACCTATCTAAATTCTGACCTCCTCTTCGCCCTAAAGTGCAGAGGTTTCCCTCATCTGTTCGGTATTACATCTGTCATTTGAGGAGCAGTCGAGGTGGTCAGAGATCCCCCCATCTTAACTTGCTTGAGAGATTGCCGATCCCGCATCCAAGAGCTCAGGGGCAACCACGCTTTCGAATTACTCATCATCAAAAGCAATTAGGACAAGAAAAACTATAAGTGGCGAGGCTTTTCAGTTGTAAAATCAAAAATTTAGACTTCCACGAGTTTCTCTATCATTTCTATATATTTGTATATGGAATCCGGGAACACAGTAACAAAAACTCCTTCTTCAGTTTCCGCGATCTTCTTATAAGCTACATAAGCTGCCCCCGATGACATTCCAACAGCAAGCCCTTCCTTTCTAGCGATTTCTATTACTCCTTGGGCAGCTTCTTCTTCAGTGACGTCTATAATGAGATCGGGGTTTGCTAGCTTGAGCCACTTTGGTCTACTTTCGATCCTCTTAATGCCAGGTATCTTCGAACCAACTGCCGGTTGAACTCCTATTAATTTTATGCCTTCCCATTCCTCCACTTCCCTCACTCTTTTGGCTATCCCCCACAGCGTTCCAGTCGTACCGATGGTTAAAACTATATGCGTTGGTTTAACACCGCCCTCCCTCAACTGCTTCACAAGTTCCTCCCCAGTGCCTAAGTAGTGAGCGAGAGGGTTCAATTCACTTTCGAACTGGTTTAGGTTGATAGCGCCATCCTTCTCGGCTTCTCTTTTAACTATTTCAACCATTTCCGGAGTTATGCTTTCAAAATCAGTCTTAATCACTTGAGCACCGAGAAGTCTCAATAGCTTTTTTGTGCTCTCTGGGGCATTTTTTGGAAGGTATATCCTAACCGGTATTCCATATGCGTTTGAAAGTAACGTTAAGGCTATCGCGAAGTTACCAGAGCTCGCCTCGTATATTTTTGAAGGTCTTTTCTTCAACGTCTCTCTTATCATAAAAATTGCCGCTCTATCTTTTATGCTCTGCGAGTATGGATTTAAGAACTCCAGTTTAGCGTAAAGTAGCGATCCTTTAACCCTACTTTTTATCATTTCAACAATTGGAGTCGGATGGATAAATGGAATGAGATCTGTAGCAGCTAATATCACAAAATATCCCTCAAGAAATAGAGAAATAGAAAGCTAATTTTAAACATGCATATATATAGCGACCACGTATAGGAGCATCCAGACTATACCTTGGGCGAGCTCCGTTGGGCCGAGTTCATTCAAATATTCGGCCCTACAAGCTCCCAGGGCAAAGCAAACGGCGTCGGGCTTTTAGTAACGGCAGGCTGACCCCTCGGGAACGAGTCCCTTGGGGCTTACACCCCCGTCCTATCAAGCCCATCTTCTATGGGGGCCCTCCTCCCGCGCAGGTTGCCCCACGCGGGAACGGCCGTCTCGTCTCGGGGAGGGCTTCCCGCTTAGATGCTTTCAGCGGTTATCCCTAGCGGCGTAGCTGCCCGGCATTGCCCTGCCGGACAACCGGTAGACCAGAGGCCGCGATGCCCTGTTCCTCTCGTACTGGGGGCATCTTCCCCTCAGACGGCCAACGCCTCCCGTGGGTAGAGTCCAACCTGTCTCACGACGGTTTAAACCCAGCTCACGATCCCCTTTAATGGGCGGGCAGCCCCACCCTTAGAGGCTGCTGCACCTCTAGGATGGGAAGAGCCGACATCGAAGCAGCAAACCGCGGGGTCGATGGGAGCTCTCGCCCGCGACGACTCCGTTATCCCCGGGGTAACTTTTCTGTCATGCCCGGCCCCCACCAGTGGGGGCACGAGCGTTCGCTAGGCCTCGGTTTCCCGTCCGGACCCCTTGTTATCCAGGGTCCGGTCAGGCCGGCTTTTGCCCTTGCGCTCTACAGCGGGTTTCTGACCCGCTTGAGCCGACCTTTGGGCGCGCGTGTTATCTTTTCGCGCGCGTGCCGCCCCAGCCGAACTGCCCACCAGGCGCTGTCCCCCAGCTTGCGCCGGGGTTAGTCCTACGGGTGCAGAAGGGTGGTGTTTCAGGATCGGCTCCCCCGCCCCCGAAAGGACGGGATCGGCGCCTCCCACCTACGCTACGCTCCCACGCCCATAGGACAACGTCTGGCTGCAGTAAAGCTCCACGGGGTCTTCTCTCCCTACGGGAGGTTGCTGGACTGTGAACCAGCAGGTAGATTCACGGGGGCGCAGACCGGGACAGTGGGGACCTCGTTGATCCGTTCATGCGCGCCGGAACTTACCCGGCAAGGCATTTGGCTACCTTAAGAGAGTCAGAGTTACTCCCGGCCTTCAGCGGCGCTTCGCCCGGTTGGACCCGGGTTTCACGGACCGCCAGTGGCCAGGATTCACCCACCGTACACACCTTTACAGGCTAGCGGTGAGCTATGTTTTTATTAAACAGTCAGGTCCCCCTGGTCACTGCGACCTGTGGATCCAGGTTTCGGCCTAGGTCCACAGGCACCCCTTCTTCCGAAGGTACGGGGCCAATTTGCCGAGTTCCCTAGCCTGCGCTGCCCCCCAGACGCCTTGGGCTTCTCACCCTGGGGCACCTGTGTCGGTTCTCGGTACGGACGTGGAGGATCGTTCCCGATCCCCTTTTCATGGGCTCCAGGGATCGGCTGAACCCGCACTAGGCGGGCCATTCCCCCCTTAGACCGGTTCTCACCATGACGGTACTCCCCGGTCAATGGCAGGTTAGCAGGGGCGGCGACCCCTGTCAGCCTACCCCGAAGCGTCGGAGATCGGGCTTTGCGTTGCCGCGATACCTACCTCCACGGCACAGGAATGTTAACCTGTTTCCCTTTCACAGGCACCGTGTTACGGGCCTGTTTAGGACCGGCTGACCCTCGGCCGACGACCGTTGCCGAGGAACCCTAGCCCTTTCTGGCGGAGGGGATTCTCACCCCTCTTCGCTGTTACTACCACCGGGATCCGCACTCGGAGCGGGTCCATCGGACCTCACGGCCCGACTTCTGCCCCACCCCGACGCCCGCCTACCGGATCGCTTCCGCAATGCGGAAGCGCCCCGAGGTATCGGCGGCCGGCTTAGCCCCGACCAATCTTCGGGGCCCCCAGCCTCGGTGGGTGAGCTGTTACGCACTCCTTAGAGGATGGCTGCTGCTGGGCCCACCTCCCCACTGTCTTAGGCTGGGGACGCCCTTTAGATGGCACTTAGCCGGCACTTAGGGGCCTTAACCTCGGTCTGAGTTGTTCCCCTCTCGGCTCCCAGGCTTACCCCTGGGAAACCCCACTCCCGCCTTCTTCGGTGGCCGCAGGTTCGGAGTTTGACTAGGGGCCGTAGCCTTTCGGCTACTGAAACCCCTAATCAGTAACTCTACCCCACGGTCAACCTCCAGCGAGGCTGGGCTGAGACCCACTTCGGCGGGAACCAGCTATCACCGGGTTAGATTGGTCTTTTGCCCCTAGACGGGGGTCAAGGGAACGAATTGCACGTCAGAACCCTTTCGAGCCTCCACCGAGGTTTCCCTCGGCTTCGCTCTGCCCCCGCCTAGATCACCCGGTTTCGGGTCTCACGGCTGTGACTCCAGGCCCTTTGGGACCCCGTCCCTCACCGGCAGAGCCGGTTGCGGACTTGTCGGTTTCCCTGAGCCTTCGGGGTTAAACCCCTTAAGCTCGCCACAACCGTGAACTCCCCGGCCCGTGTTTCAGGACGGAGGATGCAACCCCGATCTCCCTCTTTCGTACTTGCGGATCACTCCGCTTTCCTTCAAGAGGAATCATCTCTTTCGGGCTGCATCCCGTGTAACCGCCTGGTTTCAGGCTCTTTTCACCCCCCTCCCGGGGTGCTTTTCAGCTTTCCCTCACGGTACTTGTTCGCTATCGGTCTCGGGACGTATTTAGGCTTGGAAGCTGATGCCTCCCGGCTTCCCTCGGTCAAACTGGACCGGGGTACTCTGGCCTATGGCAGGAGCCCCCAAGAATTAACCTACGGGACTATCACCCTCTACGGTGAGGCTTTCCAGCCTACTTCGGCTTTCTTGGGTCGGCCCCCTGAGCTCGAAGCTCAGCCATAGGCCCGCAACACCACATCCCCCTATACTCATCGTATAGGGGTTTGGTTTGGCCTTCTCCCCTTTCGGTCGCCCCTACTCAGGGAATCCCAATTGGTTTCTCCTCCTCCCCCTACTAAGATGTTTCCGTTCGGGGGGTTCCCGCTCCTTACGGAGCGGCGCGGACTGTTCGCCCGCGCCAGGAGGTCCCATTCGGGAATCCTGGGTTCTACGGCTGCATGCGCCTCCCCCAGGCATTTCGCTGCTTGCCGCGCCCTTCTTCGGCGCCCGAGCCGAGCCATCCACCAGGCGGCTTATGTGCCGCACCTGGGACGGAGCCCGCCCATCTAGGCGTCTGGATGCTCCTATACGTGGCCGCATCGAGAGGACACAGACCCCTCTAGGCCCTTCACCCAGGAGTTTATCCTGAGTTGCATCGGTAAGGGAAAGGCTACGCGAGAAATCTTAAGGCTCTGCGTTTCCGTTGGGCGTTTCGCGCCCTCCAACCTCCTGTAGCCACCAGGAGGTGATCCAGCCGCAGGTTCCCCTACGGCTACCTTGTTACGACTTCTCCCCCCTTGCAGGGGGAGGGTTCGACCCTACCCTTTTGGGGCAAGGCCTCACCCTCCCCCCACTCGGGTGGAGCGACGGGCGGTGTGTGCAAGGAGCAGGGACGTATTCACCGCGCGATGATGACGCGCGGTTACTAGGGATTCCTCGTTCACGAGGACGGGTTTCAGTCCTCGATCCCAACTGCGGCTGGGTTTGAGGGATTACCTTCCTCTTTCGAGGTCGGTTCCCGCTGTCCCAGCCATTGTAGCCCGCGTGCAGCCCGGGGGTTTCGGGGCATGCTGACCTGCCGTGGCCCCCACCTTCCTCCGGCTTAGACGCCGGCAGTCCCCCTAATGTGCCCTACTCCCGAAGGAGCAGGTAGCAATTAGGGGCAGGGGTCTCGCTCGTTGCTGGACTTAACCAGACACCTCACGGCACGAGCTGGCGACGGCCGTGCACCTCCTCTCAGCGCGTCAGGCAAGGTCATTAGCCTGGCCGTCATCCTGCTGTCGCCCCCGGTAAAGTTCCCGGCGTTGACTCCAATTAAGCCGCAGGCTCCACCCCTTGTGGTGCTCCCCCGCCAATTCCTTTAAGTTTCAGCCTTGCGGCCGTACTCCCCAGGCGGCGGACTTAACGGCTTCCCTGCGGCACTGGACGGACCCTAGGTCCGTCCAACACCTAGTCCGCATCGTTTACAGCTGGGACTACCCGGGTATCTAATCCGGTTTGCTCCCCCAGCTTTCGCCCCTCACCGTCGAGCGCGTTCCAGCCGGGCGCCTTCGCCACTGGTGGTCCTCCTAGGATTATAGGATTTCGCCCCTACCCTAGGAGTACCCCCGGCCTCTCCCGCCTCCTAGCCCAACAGTATTCCCACCAAACACCGGGTTGAGCCCGGTGATTTTAGCAGGAACTTGCTGGGCCGGCTACGGGCGCTTTAGGCCCAATAACCGTCCCGACCACTCGTGGGGCTGGTATTACCGCGGCGGCTGACACCAGTCTTGCCCCCCACTTATTACCCCCGCCTTCCTGCAGCGGGGAAAAGCTCCCCATAAGGGGAGCACTCGGGGTGACCCCGTCACGGGTTACCGCATTGCGGAGGTTTCCCGCCTGGTGCGCCCCGTAGGGCCTGGGCCCTTGTCTCAGTGCCCATCTGGGGGCTCCCGCTCTCACGGCCCCCACCCGTTATAGGCTTGGCGGGCCATTACCCCGCCAACTACCTGATGGGGCGCAGCCCCATCCTCGGGCGGACTAGAAGCGTTAACCCCTCCTAGTCCTTTTTGGCGGAGAACCGTTCCAGGACTCCCCACCTATCGGGGATCAGCTCCAGTTTCCCGGAGTTGTCCCCGTCCCGAGGGTAGGTTAGCCACGTGTTACTCAGCCGTTCGCCACACCCCACAGCGGTGGGATGTGCGACTCCCATGGCTTAGTGCCACCCCGATAGCAGTCGGGTCCGGCAGGATCAACCGGAGTTCGGCCGCAAGGTCGGAGGGCGCATACCTCAACGGAATTCCGCGCCTCCCGACTCTTTTCGGGGGTTTCTCGCGTAGCCTATCTCGGACTCGAGTTCTCTCTGCCTAGAGGCAGAGTCTCCTCGAGCCGTCATCTTAATGATAGCGATCTCTCCAATTTCACTGAATGGCTTATAAGATTTTTGCTGTTCCCCGGTTTACGCCCAGAGGCAGAACTTTTCCCGCAACCGGAGGCAGCACGCTCATCCTCGGAGCAAATTGCTCCGTGTTGTGGCTGCGCCGCCGGGCTATGGTTGCGGCGAACCTCTGAGCTCCCGGAGACTTCAATCAATATTATAGAAGTTGAAGCCTTTATATCTATTTCGACGGAGTGATTAAAAAAGTCATTATAAAAGCCCCATTTTAGCTTAGGATGAGGAAAAGCCTATACTTATTTATAATTATTTTTTTATACATCCAAGTACTTAGGCGAATCGTCTGTGGATACTTCCCTATACTTCTTTAGGCCATCCCTTATGTTCTTGGGCATTCTGAAAAGAGTTTCATGAGTTACACCATCATAAAATCTCAGCTCCTCTGGGGACTTAATTAGCTCTTTTATTGCACCATCAACCTCTTCAGCCTTCAATGACAAGGGATCTCCTCTGTCAGAGCCGAAAACGAAACCCCATAAACCATTGTAACTCCTTACATATGTTGCATATGCCCTTGCGACCGAAAATACCGATGAGATCGTATTCAAAATGATAGCAAACATTCTCTGGTATAGTACAGGGCTTGTTGCCTGTGTTACCATAACGCCTCCGTCAGCCAAAACCTTTTTGACCAGTTGATAGAATTCCTTTGTGTATAGGCGAACTGCGGGGCCTCCTACCAGGGGATCAACGAGGTCGATTATTACCGCATCGTACTTCTCCCCTCTTTCAGACGCCTCCTCTAAGAACTTTCTGCCGTCAGCTATTATTAGCTTGGTTTTAGAATCAAAAAATGAACCCTTGTGCCATTCCTGTAGGAACTCCTTGGCGAACTCAATTACTTTGCCGTCTATGTCTACCATGTGCACTTCTTCAATTGTTTTATAACGAAGGGCCTCCCTGAGCGTTGCCCCCTCTCCCCCTCCTAAAATCAGCACCTTCCTAGGAGAACCATGGGTTATAAGGGGAGGGTGGACAAGGCTCTCATGATATATATATTCATCATATAGACTAGACTGGACCTTTCCGTCTATTATAAGGGTTTTACCCAGCGACACTAGCTCAACGACCATTACGTTTTGAAAAGGAGTTCTATCAGAAGCATACACTTTAGAAGCAGCTTTTATTGAGGCGTCTCCATCTGATATCCACTCAACGAACCAGTTCCACCAATAGTTAAAGTTGCTTGAGTTCATGCGCTAGCACCCAGTTTTATTCTACAGACTATAATTTAAGCTTAATACTATTATCGACACCGCTGATTACCTGATCTTACTAACTATAAAGAAAGATAGCTTTTGTTACGAACGTTCAAAGAAAATGACCTAATATATCATAAGAGATAAAGAATCCTAAAGTTTCCTGAAGGAAGTTTATCTTCTAACGTTGTTCAGGATTTGCCCTACTAACTGCCCTTCAGATGACAAGTCTGACCTCCTCCCAGCCCTTTAAGGCGAGGGTTCCTGCTAGTGCGAAGAGGTTTGGGATTACATTCCCTCTTTCCGAGGGTTCAATCCCGGGCCAGGTCTCCAGTCCATTACCCCTATCCAAATTGGGACTCGGGGTTATGCGTAGACCATCTATCATCGCCCTATGCTCACAGACCTTAAACACTCATCACCGAGAATAACTGAATAGAGAAAATTTATAAGCTTTCTATTCATTTACGCTTTAAAAGAATAGGCTTTCAGTTATAAGTCAGCCATACACGAGTACTATGAATGAATATACCGCGAGCAGAATGGCTGGAGGAATCGAGCAAAGAGCGGTAACAATAACGTCTTCCTTATTCCTTGTAGAAATAAAAGCATAAATCACCTTGTTAGCTAAGGCCGCGGATATAGCTAGCATTGATCCAACGCTAATTACTCTTAGCGTGATCATCCCGCCAAGCGAAAGAAGCGATAGAACTGTGGCAAGAGCATTTACAAGACCTCCAACGAATGAAGTCACGAAAACAGCATATATCCCACCAGGACTTGCGACGAACCTAACTATCAAAAGTATCGCCATGTAGAGGGAAACTCCAACAAGTGCCAGTTTTATGTTTAGAGGGCTGGATATTGTTATCGCATTTCCGCTTTCTTTACCATTCTCAAATCGCACTGATACTATGTACGAGATTACATATAACGTTGCGAGCGTTAGCAATATGCCTATTGAGAAGATCTTGGCAAATTGAAAATATTCAGCATATCCTAAGAAGGCATAAGCGCTGATAAGAACTGTGGTTGCTATCCTGATAACCATCGCGGAATTGTCGGCAGCAATAACTAAGGATAACATTTTAATGGGTATATTCATCTTGAGTAAATTCATGAGCGTAGCCTCGCTATTCATAAGCCCGCCTAAAAAAGAAACGATTGGGAGAGATTTCGCTCCTACGATTTTATATGCCATGTAACTTATGTACGATATTGCTAATACGAGAGCGAAGAATACGTATAGTCCCTTTACGCTTAAGCCTATGATGCTGTAGTTCGTTCCGAAGGCCAAAGGTCCCAGTATAAAGAAGACGAACCCAAGCTCTAACCCCGCAGAAATGTCCTCATAGCTTAACCTCTCTATTGATGCTGTTAAGGCCTTCTTTATAGCCAATATTCCCGCTACCAAAAAGGTGAGACTCATCGAAATTACGTAGAACCCGTAGCCTGTGAGGAAGCCTACAATGAAAGTTAAGACGAACACGAAGTAGCTGGTCATTCCAGTTATGCCTAAAGTGAACATCCTTAGACGGATATAATTAGCTAACAAAACGATTACATATATCACTGCGAAGAAAGAAATGAAGACCTTTGATAGAAAAGAGACGTCGATCTTCCCACTGAGTAAAAGACCTATAGAGGTGCCCAGCAAGCTCATTAGGCCGTAGGTTCTTACACCGGGGATCTCTTCTCCCATTTTCTCTTTTTCTGCATGCTCTAGCCTAACTTTATACCTTTCCAGACCAAGCAGACCTCCCTCGAGAAAAGATATCAAAAACGTAACGATGATTTCTACATCGCTTGAAGTGACTTGGAACGATATCAAAATCGATCCTCCTCAGCCGGGATTCTAGGACTCATCCGTCTACGCGTCATCGATAGGGCATTCATCATTAGTAGGACCTTCCCATATACTTCTAAATAAAGATATAAATTTTACTAAATATATTTAGCTCTTTTTACTTTCTCCATATTTCAGCGAATCGATTGCCTCTAAAAGACCTGGAAGCATTTTTGTGAAGCGTTCCAATGGAATGATGAATGGCCTCTCCAATGGGTATGGACCTCTACGTAGATCAATTTTTTTGCTATCCTCACCGGCTGACTCTAATTCCGAAATAAGCCTAAGCTTGATTTCTTTATCTCCTCTCTTTTGTAGCGCAAATAAATACCCCATAATGGAAACGATATTTTTGTTTTCGAAGCGTTCCGCTTCTGCTCCCCAGCACTTTATGTCTACTAAAGCGTAACCTCCTCGAGCATAAGACTCAAGCTTCTCGATGACGCCTGCTGTCCCTTCGCAAGGAACATTTAGCCTGATATCTAAAATTTTTTCATCTTGGTAGTAGCTTAGGCCAGCATTTGTTAGCCTTTCAATAATCATCGAGTGTGAAATGTAGTCCTTAGAGAAAACCGTTAATTTCGCCCAGCACTTACACCTCATTACCCAGCACACCTTTCAATATCACTCAGACGGGGATAACGGCTTCATAGCCGTTAGGCTCACACCTTCTAAGCGTCATCATCGTGTGTTTAAGCATATAGCGCTCAGTAACACAGGCCTTCCTCATTGATCAGACATTGGCACATTATCATCAACGCGCTTCCTAAATTTCTGCGATGAACTCGAATGGTCTTTTCCGTACCGATGGAGTATAGGTTCCTGCATCTATTCGAATCTATTCATGTCATCTGCAGGACACCCAGAGCACTCAGAGATCCCCCCTCCATTTAGCCTTTTTTTGAAATGTTGCATCTCTTTGCATCCAATGCTTAGAGGAATCAAAGCTATCTTAAGCTCAACCCCGAGAACAATTAAAACAAGGAAAACTTATAAACAATACCATCATCACATCTAAAAAGGTAGAGTCTTAAAGGCGTAAATCTGTTCAGATTTATCTTTTTTCCTCATTAACGATGGTCCTTTAACTTCAAGACTCTCTTTGAAAAATTTTGGGTGCTAGCCTTATTATGTCATGTTTCTTTTATTTTTTTAACAATAGTTGCATCAAAGATGGTGAACGAATGTGAGCGGTAGCATTTTATTCATTGGTACAGGAGCAGGGGGAAGCTCAGGCTCAACTAGGTGGAGAGCATCAACGCTTGTGGAATTGGCGGATGCCATTTTTCTCGTAGACTGCGGCGTTGGGTGCCACTATAGGCTAAGCGACAGGGGGGTCCTTCCGGATATCGATCTAGTATATGTGACTCACATGCACATGGATCATTTTCTCGGTCTTCCAGAGCTAATATTCCAGGCTCATATGGAAGGGAGAAAGGATCCGCTTAAGATAGTTGGCCCTGAAGGTATAGCGGAAGCTATAAGGGCCGTAGGACCGCATTTATTTTCTGACATCAATTTTCCGTTGCAAATAGAAACGACTTCAAATGGTAAGACGATAATGTTGGGGAGAGCGAAGCTACAGGTTATGGAAGCATGCCACCTCGTCCCTAGCTACGGCTTGAAAGTATCTCAAGGAGACATCAGCATAGGCTTTTCTTCAGATACGCTTGAACCCTGCCCCGGACTAGCGCCAATGAAGGGAACAAAGATCCTAATTCATGAAGCTACATGTGACGATAGCTACACTGAATTGTGCAGGAAATATGGTCACAGTACTGCGAGGCAAGCCATTGAGACCTCTTTGAAATTCGATAGTGAAGTGGCCTTGCTGAACCATATAGATGAAAGATTTCACAACGTAAACGCAACTGTGAAAAACCTATTGAAAGCGAGCGAAAAACCTCTCGCGAGAATAGTTAATGATCTTGATAAAGTGCTACTTAAATAAATTTAGTCAACATTATCGCTTAATATTAATGCGAAAGCCTCTCATTTTCAGGCAGAAAAGGGTTCAGATCTCGAGCTTTGGCGATAGAGATGAAAGAGTTAGAAAAAGGAGGGAGATGGAGGGCTGAGCTCGTAGGCTATTACGTTGAATCGGTCGCTCTGTTGGAGGGAATGGATTGCTCTCCATCCTTTCTTGGGATCAAGATACTCTCAGAAAAAAGAGGAGAGGCTAAAATATATCCGGGTCACAAGTTTTACCCTATCCTCTTCGATTCGGAAAAGCTGCACGGTAAAAAAATTTTCCTCAATTTTACGTATTCGCCGAAAACCATACTAGGAGTATTCAACGGGGAGAACGATATATGCATAGAGGGGTATCCCCCGACGATAAGGGAATCATATTTGATCGTTGAAGGTATCGTAGACAACATTCTCCCAGGCAATCCGACAAAGCTCTATCTGATTCTCGGAAAAGAATGGGTAGACGAAGATAATCTACGTCCACTTAGTAGGGCTACCGGTCTATTGGTGGAGTCATTAATAGAACTTAGCAGGATTGGAATTGGGGATAAAAAAGAGAGGCTGAAGGCATATTCTTTTTTTCTCGAAAGATTGGAGAAAGTTACAGGGGACTCAAAAATTTTCGAGGGCCTAAGTGAGGCAGAGAGGAGAGCTAGGGAAAATGGCAGGCTTAATTGAAATAGTGAAGCGCTCAGTTGCTTTGGCGATGATATTGGAGCCTACAGGTTGGGGGATCACAGGGAACGTTTCCCGTTCTAGAGACCATCCGGATAAAACCATTCAGGACTACATAGTGCTTGGCTATGATTTCGCTGAAAAACTTGTCGAAGAAGCTGCAAAGGAAGACGGCAGCGGTTATGCGCTTTATTACCTGATAAAGGAGCATATGAATAAATTCGGTACAAACCTGGCTTTAGGAGAGATATTTCTGTTATATTTAAACGCCTATGGTTCCATAAAGATGGGGAGTTTAAATCCAGATCGAGCAGCCGAGGGAGGCTCGTCGCTCGTATATAAGATGTGGGCTGAAAGCTACATCAATTCGATGAGGTTATGCAATCTTACTTTCATAGGAAGGTTCTCATTTTCTGGTATGCCATCCCTAACCCCGATGATAGGCTCTAAGAGCATTAAAATGAGGCTAGTAGACCTGCTTCAATTGAACATCTTTGACCCAGTTTCATATGAAGCGGCCAAGGGATTTCCATATACAAGGAGCGTTGCTGCTGAGCTAAAAGGAAAGCTTCAATGCGGTATTCCAAAGTCCGAGGATATTGACTTCATATTCAGAGAGCTTTGTTGCCGGTATAACGATTTCCTGGTTTACAGAAAAAATGGATTAGATGCTTCAGAAATAGCTAGACTCAAGTGTTGCGCTGGCAAGAAAATCAGCGAGTCTCTCGGCTCGATTTCGGACTTAGTTGCTCTAGTCCTTTTCTATTATTTTCTCAGCTGCGAAGAGAGGGAAGAAGGTTATGACGAAGAAAACTCTGAAAGACTTTAGCGAATCTGAGCCGATGCGGGATGACGAGTGCGCCAGCTTAGCTGAGATACTAGAGGAGATTGAGGATAGATTGGGGAAAATCGAGGCTAGGCTAGAAAAGATAGAAGAGGCGATGCAAGAGCTGAAGGGCCGCAGACAACTGTCGGGGACCGGGATAGATGGCATGGATGCGGCATTGAAAACCTTGAAAGAAAGAGGATTCCTTAGAGAAATAGCCGATCTCTCAAAAACCAGGGAAAGGGAACAGATAGTTTCCAGGCTGAAAGGTTTAGGTGCAGTTGAAATAAAGGGAACGAAGGACACATATATAGTCCATCCAAGGAAATTCGAGGAATTCGTGAAAACCTTGGAGGAAATCGATATAAGCGATCCCGATGCAGTCGGTGAGAAGTTGGGAGAGCTAAAAGAACTATTCTACGAGATGCTACGAGACGGGCTCGTTTACTTCGATGTGAAAGAAAAAAAGTGGAAAGTCATCCTCTAGAAAGGGAAGGCGACGAGATCCCTGTAGAGGTAAAGCCTCGTTTTTCGGAAGAGAGGATCCCTCTTCAGCTCGGAGAGGAGAGTCTCATCGTCATCGTGGACCTCACACACGTTGCCCTCTTCTGCAATCATTCTTATGGCTTTCAACTTCCATTCTCTTGGAGAGATATCCTCTTCCCTGAATTTGAATTTGCGAATGATATTAACGTTTATTCCCATCTCAGAGAGAAGCTCGATCGTATTTCTTTTCTCAGAAATATGCTTTCCTGTGACCACGATTATCTTTCCGCGATGTGAAGCCTCCTCGAGCATTTGAATGCCGATTTTTCTTTTTGAAGAAAAGGTACTAAGTTTTACAATGTAATCGACTCCCTCTTCCCCTATTAGGACTCCGTCCAAGTCAAAAACGATAAAACAATCTTTCTCTAACATTTGGACCCAAGCCTCGTTGGTAAAATGAATATATCTTTGTTATCTTCAGAACTTATCTCAATTCCCAACCCTATGAGAAGGAAAATGCCTGCTAAGCAACAAGCGACAGCGTCAGCGTCATCTCCTCTAGCATCTATTCCTAATAAAGCCTTGACCATTTCATGTGTGTTTTTGAAGCCGAGAAATTTAGCTGCACATAAAGGGTGGGTTTCGACTATCGTTGCATCGGGCAAGGCTTCCTTTATGAGCTTGCTGATCCTTATCCCCCTTTCTGCCAAAAAAGCCATAGGATGCATGGAGATGGGCAGCAGTCGACACCCCAGCATTGAAGCGAGCCTGTCTAGGTCCCTGTATCGCTTTTTTCTTTCCTCGGAAAGCGGCGAATCCATTACTACCAGGATAGACCCTTTAGTGGCAACGGATAGAGCTGAAGAGGCTATCTCATCTTCAGAATAAGCTTTAGTTATAATAATTCTCTTTGCTCCCCAAGAATATAGGCAGATAGAAGATGCCCTTTTAATTGAAAGGTCTATTCCGACGATCGCTGCTTTTTTCGATAATTTCCTTGACCTCGCCTCGCTATTTCTTTCTAGGCTTGAGCTCATCCAATGGCGCCCTCTCTATAGGCTTCAAGTATTTCTTCAGAGCATCTGGTATGAGCACTTTTCCATCTGGCTCCTGATAGTTTTCGAGGATCGCCGTAATAGCTCTTGAAGTTGGGATACCGGTTCCATTAAGCGTATGCAGGTATTCCCTTTTCCCATCAGATGCCCTTAGGTAAGTCAAGTTGGCTCTGAAGGCCTGCCAATCAAGAACCTGGCTTATGCTAGCTATTTCCCTGTACCTCCCCTGCGCAGGATACCATACCTCTATATCATATTTCTTTGCTGCTGGAAGGCCCAGCTCTCCGCTTACCACGTTAACGACCCGATATGGTAGGCCCAATCCCCTAAGTATCTCTTCAGTATTCGATACCATCTCTTCCAGATACTTCCAGCTTTCGCTAGGATGGGCGAAGACGAACTGCTCTATCTTATGGAATTGGTGAACGCGAAAGATCCCTTTTATATCTCTATTGCCCGCACCTGCTTCTCTTCTGAAGCATGGGCTCCACCCTACGAGCTTCAGCGGTAGATCCTGTTCCCTCAGGGGATTATCATATGCGAGAGCCATGAGTGGGTGCTCAGCTGTTCCTATAAGGTTCAGATCCTCACCTTCTACTTTATATATCATATCTTTGAAAGACGAGTAATCTATAGCTCCCTCCAAAACCTCAGTCCTCAACATATAGGGGGGTATAACAGGTGTGAAGCCTTTCCTAGTTAAGACGTCTAAAGCATACAAGCTGATCGCGAAATCTAGCCAAACGATATCCCCAATAAGATAATAGAATCTAGATCCTGCTACTTTCGCTGCTTGTAGCGTATCTCCCATTTGTAGAACCCTTTCCAACATGTCAGCATGTCCTACAATCTCTCTACCATCTACCAATTCATATTCTACATCGAATCCCCATCTCTTGGTCTGTTTGAGAAATTCATCGAGCATGCTCTTGAGCACCTTGGGCTTGCCCCAGAACCTCACTGGGACATTGTCCTCGTCCGAAAATCCTGTAGGAACGTCATCGGCGAGGACATTGGGAAGCCTTTTCATTTCCTCTCTCCATCTCGCCTCAAGCTCGGATAGTTCCTTTTCTTTACTGGCGAGCTTTTCTTCAAGCGCTTTTGCTTTCGAGATCATCTCCTTTCTATGGTTCTCATCGCTTGCCTTAGAGATTCCTCTGCTCAAGGCGTTGTGGTCCTTTCTTAACTGCTCGATCTCCTTCAGCGCCTCTCTGTATTTTTTGTCGATTTCCGAGGCCTCGTTTACTATAGAAGGGTCTATACCCCTTCTTTTGACCATTTCCGCATATCTTTCGGGGGAGCTCCTGATTAGCTCGATGACCGTCCATTTTGGCATGAAGATTCACCTTACGGTCCTAAACAAGACACTGGTAGATGGAAAATGTATTTTTATCACACAGCATCCTTTTCGAGTTTCATTAATAAAGCTTTAAGCTTTCTGCTTTTAGGGAAAAGAGCCGCGGCCGGGGTTCGAACCCGGGACCTCTGCCTTACCAGGGCAGCGCTCCACCAGGCTGAGCTACCGCGGCCCGAAAGAATTTCATCCATCATTTTTTATCCTTCCTAATTACCTTTTCGTCGACTAAAGGCAAATATTTTTCCTTTGAAAGAAAAAATAAAAAAAGGAGGAAGATTAGCCGTGGGAGCTTTTGGAATTGAAGGTATGAAGGTTCTCGTAACCGCTTCTACAAAAGGTATAGGCTTTGGAATTTCGAAGGTGCTTCTTGAAAACGGAGCAAATGTAGTGATCAATGGAAGGACTCAAGAAAACGTTTCTGCATCTCTTGAAAAGTTAGGTAGGTTAGGCGCTGGGAAAGTATACGGCATAGCTGCGGACATAACAAAGAGAGAGGAGGCTGTTCGATTGGTCAAAGAAGCTTCCCAAGCCCTCGGAGGGTTGGACTCTCTCGTCTACGTCACAGGTCCCCCCAAGCCCGGGAAATTCTCCGAGTTGAGCTTTCAAGACTGGGAAGCAGGGGTTGACCTCCTAATTAAATCCGCACTCGTACTAGCAAAAGAGTCAATAACATATTTGGAGAAGTCCGAGCGCCCTTCTATGGTATTCCTCACCAGTGTCGCAGTTAAGGAGCCAATACCTAACATAGCCCTCTCCAATGTACTCAGAATTTCCATTCACGGCTTGGTGAAGACACTTTCTAGGGAGCTGGCAGCTAAGGGCATAAGAGTCAATGCCGTTTTGCCAGGGCATATAGAGACGGAGCGAGCGATACAGTTAGCCTTAGACAGGGCGCAAAGGGAGGGGAAGAGCTTAGATGATGTCTTGAGGGAAACGGCAAGGGAAATACCGCTTGGTAGACTCGGAAAACCCGAGGAGATAGGGTACGCTGTGGCTTTCCTCATAAGCCCATTTGCGTCTTATATAACCGGGACATTCCTACCGGTAGACGGGGGAATCCTGAGATCTCTTTAGCTGATAGTAGAAAATATATACAGTTTAATGCCATTCGAAAAATGTCTGGTGCCCTTGATGGACATATACAGGGGATTCGGTCTGACGCTGATGGTTGCCTCTATCGTTGTAGCTGCGTTCACATATTTTTTGGTAGGGCTTATACCTATCGCAGCTCTATTCGTTGGACTGTCAGTAGTAGGAGCTTCGATGCTGCTCACTCCGAGTTATCCGGATATGAGCAAGGGAATGAGCTTTCTCCTTTTCTCATGGCTAGATAGCGTATCAGCTTTTCTCGAGGCCTTCAGACTGGGTTCCCATAGCCTCTTTATTGCACAAGGAAATTACGCATATGTTTTAATTTCAAGCAAAGAAATATCAAAGCCACAATTTGACCCAGCAGCTACCCCAATAATTTGGGAGAAAGATGCTCCGATTCTTATATTCAAATCTCCAATTAATAAAGAGATGCTTGAAGAAGGTAGCATATGTGCTCTAGGAGAGAGCATAATAACGGATCAGCTCGATCTGGCCGACAGGGTCGAGTGCTATGAAGACAGGGGAGTTGTCTCTCTAGGGATCTTTTCCCCTCATATTAAAGATCCTAGAAGGGCTATAACGGCTTTCGGAGGCACTTATGGCCTAATAATTGGGTCTATCGCTGCACTCTTAAAAGGAAGGAGCAAAGTTGAATATGTGGAAGAAGGAGGAGGATATTTGCTTGTTAAGGTGAAAACCGATTGATAAGGAGGGACTATCTCTTCAACACCCTATTATCTCTATTCATTGGACTCACTTGCTTTACTCTTTCATATGTAGGAGAAACTAGGCTAGATGCCTACACTTCTGTATTTGCGTTAGACTATGTAGTCTTGAAGGTATTATTCAGGCCAAGGCGATTGGGGAGAGACTGGCTCCTCGTCGCTCTGCTAGCGATATTCTCTTTGTCAGTGGCATTTAGGATATTAGAGGTGATCGGTTGAAACTCTACGGTATAATGCTCCTATTGTTCATAGTCTTCCTACCGTTGACAGCGGAATCAACTACGATTCCAAGGCATGAGGATCCCTCAACCATCAGAGAATCTTGGAATATTATGTCTTACTTTTCCTTTCTTTCATATGTGTCAAAATACGTTTCGGCGGGGAATTATTCGAGAGCTAATGAAAGCTTAACGGGTATAGTAAATTCATATATTCCGCAAAGCTACAGAGGAGTAATCGATAGGGCCAATAGCCTAATGAACCAAATTCTGATTCAGCTTAATCAGACTGAGGTGTTGCTGGAACAAACAGAAGCATATATCAATCAAAGTAACTTTACAGCTGCAAGAGAGGATTTGGACCATGCGAAAATACAGCTGAATATGGCAAATATTACTTTTTTATCTATATTAGATGCTCTCTCAACACTTCCAGTTGGTGCAGGCGGAGCTTCTGGTTACCTTTCTGGCTTAGAAGAGAGGATTGCTCATTTGGACTCAAAGCTTTCTGCTCTCGAAGACCTGTTGAGAAATGAGCCATATATAGGGACAAAAATTACGATCAATGTAAAGGCGTGTTCTGTAGAATGGGGCGGATCTATAGCTATCTCGGGTATGCTGTCAACAGAGTTTGGCCAACCAATTCCTAACAGAGCCATTGAGATTCACGTGGGGAACAAGGTCTTGGAAACCTTTACTGAAGAAAACGGCAGTTATAGAATAGAGAGCAACGTTACGGCTTACACGCCCCAGGTCTCTATCTACTCCGAGTTCATCCCGAGAGGGGAAGACCTATTCGTGTATAGGTACTCCAGGAGCGATGTAGTTAACATCACAGTCCACTATATCTCTGCAATAATATCAGTAGACTTGGACAAGAAGATATACTTGCCTGGAGAAACTGCTCATCTTTTCCTGCATTCCAACCTCTCTTTTCCTTTACCTTTTTCTGTTATATCCACAATTGGAAACTTCACTGGCATCTTGAATGGAAATGCCGATGTAGCTCTGAGGATACCGGATGATGTGGGAGAAGGGAGCTATTCGTTGACCTTGCTTACTCCCCCCTATGGAAAGATAGCCCCATTTAGATGGGAAGGAAACATCACAATCGTGAAGCTTCCTTCGAACATAATTATTGACATCCCAAAAAAAGTCATCGCTGGAAAAACATATGTAATAAATGCTACCATTTCTCCCCCTAGCTATATTGTTGTATATTCAAATATAGGACAAGCAGTTGCGGAAGGTTCGTATATAAGGTTTCACGTTCCTCTTTTATACTTCGGGAAGTCGCTTTCGTTTGAATTGGTCGCTACACCTTTCAACTCTTCATATAGAGGAGTAGCGTTTTCTAGTGAAATAGAGGTCATAAATCCTTTACCGATCATTTCCGCGGTCTTGCTGGGTGGAGGCTCATTGCTTTATTTCCTCCGATATAGGTTAGGCAAAATAAGGATTGACATTAAAAGGGAGAAAATCGGCATCTCATTGGAAGGCAAGGAAGGACCTAAAGGAAGCATAATAAATGAAGTTTTTGCGCTCATTTCAAAGCTGTATGGTGTAAATATGGAGCCTTGGATGACCTACAGGGAATATATGAGGCACTTGCTTAACAAAATTGAGGATGATTTGGCCACATTCATAAGCGATATTCTCACGAAGCTAGAAAAGGCAGTTTATGGGAAAAAGGATAATTTAGCTTTGCTGAAGCTCGCTGAGGAAAGGGCCTCGATCTTATACGGTAAGCTTAAATCTAAATTGAAGGGAGAATGATAAAGATGAAGGAGTACATCTTCTTAGGATTACTTCTATCCGTCTTAATCATCATATTTATAGCATATGAGGTCCCTTCGAAGGATGATTTCTCCCCCGAGAATCCTCTTTTCAACGGGCTCTCTCAGGCATCTATGCTAGCTGGGATGGTCCAGGAAAATGTGGGATCTCTAAGCTCCGCACCGCCTAACTCTACCCTGTTCATAATAGGACCAGACAAATCTTTCTCCAATATTGATGCCAATGAAGTAAAGAGTTTCCTTAAAGCCGGAGGAACGGTCATACTGATGGACGATTTTGGCACAGGCAACTCGCTACTGGAAGCGCTCGATCTAAATGTGAGATTTGATGGTAGACTCCTTATGGATCCCTTGTTTATGTACAGAAATCCTGCATTGCCTATAGTTAAATTTTCGATGAACGGTTCTGCTTTGAATGTTTATTTCAATTACGCTACTGTCTTAGATGGCAACTTAGGAAACAGGTGTATAGGGTATAGTTCGGCCTTCAGCTTCCTAGATTCTAATGAAAATGGAGTAAAAGACCAAGACGAGCCTTTCGGTCCATTTTGCGTTGCAGCATCATTCGATTATTCTTTGGGAAGGTTGATAGTGATTTCAGACTCGAGCGTCTTCATTAACTCGATGCTTGACAAGGGCATGAACGAAAAGCTATTATCGATGCTGAGTGGGAATGGGAAGGCGATTTTACTTGTGGGATACTGGAACCAAAGCGAGTATACTTTTATCAGAAATTCGCTCATGAGTTCACTATATGCTTTACTCAATACGTGGTTGCTTTATCCATTCGTGATCGTTTTGACAATTTTAGGAGCTGCCTCCGGGAAAATCGCATATATATCCTTAGCTAAAAGAGGAAAAGGTGAAGATCTACAAAATAACATTCAAGAAATATTAAAGAGACATCCAGATTGGGATGAGGAAGCGTTAATTCGACTGCGCGAGGAGATGAGGCAATGAGTACGCAAGACTTGAAAGGAAAGCTTAATGGAGCATTAGAAAATATAGGGAAAATCGTCATTGGACGAGATCCTCTATTTAGAATATTATCGGTCTCACTCCTGAGCGGTGGGCATGTATTGCTGAAGGGAGCACCAGGAACCGCGAAGACCTTGACGTCTAAGCTGCTCGCACTTTCGATAGGTGGGACATTCAAGAGAATACAGATGACTTCCGACCTTCTACCAAGTGACTTAATCGGGACGTTTTATTATGATTTGGGCCGTTGGGAATGGGTCTTCAGGGAAGGCCCTCTATTCGCAAACGTTGTGCTCATAGACGAGCTAAACAGGGCTTCTCCTAGGACACAAGCAGCCCTCCTAGAAGCTATGCAAGAAGGTAAGGTCAGCGTCGAGGGTCAGACGAAAGAACTTCCGAAGCCACACCTTGTAATCGCAACAGAGATAGCTTCCGTGGAGGAGCCAGGGACATTCCCCTTAACATTTACAGTCTCCGATAGATTCGCCTTCTCGTATGTTATGACCTATCCTGATAAAGAGACTGAGGAAAAAATCCTCGAAAGGGTTGATATGATCGATAAAGTCATATATGGAGGAAACATCGAGTCTTATCTGAGCACTAGCGAGATAGTCACACTACAGGAGGAAGTCAGAAAGGTTTACGTTAGCGACAAGATAAGGCAGTATATTGCTTCCATCATCTCCTTTCTGAGAGGCAGGGAAGAACTGCTTTCCCCACCTAGCACAAGAGCTTCTATATGGCTGTTGAAGGGATCTAGGGCGCTCGCCTACATGGAGGGAATGGATTTTGTCATCCCAGACCACGTTAAGGCTATTGCACCATACGTGCTCGAACACAGGCTTTATGTAAGGCCAGAAGCTTCTTTCAGGGGGATAAGGCCAGAAATCATCATAGATGAAGCGTTGAAGAGTGTTGAGGTGCCTAAGGTTTGAGCATCAAGCCCGGAGGAGGCTTTTTCCCAATCATTACGCCGATCCTTTTTATTTCCCCTTTGCTTTATCTTCGAGACCCCTTTGTCATGCTCTTGTTTTCCGCTTTATCACTTCTGCTTCTGATGTCGTTCGCACAGGCGCTTTATATAAATAAGAAAACATGCTATATAGAAGGGGAAACCTTAGGGAAAAGCACTAAATGCCTGGTTACAGAAAAGTTTATGGAAAAGTTCATTTTCAACAATTGTGGTAATATCTTCGAGGTACAAGCTCCAAGCTGGGCTCACGTTGAAAGCATTGAAAATTTCGAAAAAAGCACCACTATAACTCTGTCCTTCTCTTTTCCATCTCCTGGAAAATATGTTCTAGGAAGCGTTAGGCTATTTCTTCATTCCTCGATGGATATATTTAAAGTGGAGAAGGACGTAGCGATAAGAAGAAGCTTTAAGGTGCTACCTGAATCTTCTATCTGGATAATCAGAGGCTTGCGCTTTTTAGGGATCGGGGCTCATGGCTTAATAGAATCTGGGGAAGAAACGAACGAGATAAGCTATGAAATAAGCGAAGCGACACAGTCTATCTCATCCCTGTTCAAACATCGTTCAGGCGAGTTCCTGGGCATTAGACATATGCTCCCCGAGGACGACCAGAGAATGATAGAATGGAAAGCCTCTCTCAGAAGCCTCCGGCTTTCAGTTAAAGAGTTCAGTTCTGGTGGAGAGAGATTGGAACCTTTTGTCATTGCCGATTATAGGTGTTACGGTCCTAGGTCCTGTGACGCCGTTGCATCGTCTTTAATTTCTATCGCTCTTTTCTTAGCCGAAGAGGGTTATTCTATGCCAACTCTAGAGGAGGTCGAGTCAAAGAGAATAGTGAAGTTCTCTGACGGTAGGACCATGCTAGCATACTTGATAGATAGGGTACTGGAGGAAAATTTAGCGTATATCGATGAGTCCGACTTATACGAGATAACTGCTCCTCTTTCGATCAACGAAATAAGGGGGGCTCTAGCCAAACTTTATGGAGAAAATATGCTTGAACTTACAGGGATTTCTTCTCAGTATAAAGAAGAGCTAAAAACCAGCCCTGTAATCGTTACTTCACTGATACACGATCCCGCGACCCCTATAGATATTGCTTCTGAGTCTTCATCCCAAGGACTAGTGGCAAGCATAATCGTACCAAGCGAACCTTGGAAGGATACGCAGGACCTGGAAAGAGCATATGCAATCAGAAGAACCTATGAATTGCTGCTTAACAAGCTAAAAACAGCTGGAGGCAGAGTCATAGAGTGGAGGAGATAAGCAATGAAGGCTACGACCGGGATCTCCTTGCTCATAATATTTTTTATCTTCGCGGTGATTTTAGCATCGAATCCCTCAAATTCGCAGGAAGAGGTCCAGGATCCCTTCCCAGAGGTCCTCGCCAAGTTGACCTATCTGAATTCTATGGGAGTAAATGTAACATCTTTAGTTGACGATTTAAATGAAGCACTTATGCTTTATCAGAAGGGTAATATATCGCAAGCTATGAGTATTCTGAACGAAGTAAACGCTACTGCTTCTAGCCTTTTGAGTCGAGCCGATGAAACGCATTTCAGACAGTTATTTGAGAAGTACACGGAGGCTGTTTTGCTGCTTTCAATACCTCTTATAATATACGTGGCCTTGCCAAGAGCATATGCTTACTTTTGGTATAATAGCAGGAAGAACTGGAGGGTGAAGAAGAAATGAGCCTTTTACAGGACGACGAAGTTTTTGCCGTTATATTAGCGGTATCTATCGTGGCTTCTGTGCTAGGTACCGTTCTCATCCTAAGGCCTTTCAGCTCGGAAAAGTTCAGCGCTATTGGATTGCTCGACGAAAACTGTAAAATCGGAAATTATCCAGAAATCGCTGTAAACGGTACTGAAATTAAGCTATGCTTGTTCGTCTACAATCACCTTGGGGAGCCTGCTTATTATAAGGTCGTTTATAGGATAGGAAATAACGATACTCTACCTTCCAACCTTACATCTTCTCCTGCTCAGGAGATAAAAGAATGGAGGGTCATTCTAAATAACGATGAAAACACTACCTTCCCAATTTCGGTTCCTGTTTTTTTGAATGCAAATGAAACTGACAAGGTTGCACTAATATTTGAGCTCTGGGCTTACAATATGACTACAGGAAATTGGGAATACACGGGACTTTGGACAGACCTATATATCAATGTTACTAAAGGAGGGTGAAACATATGGATATCACTCTTGAAGAATATGTAAGAAAGATCGCTAATGGTAGGAAGGTTGGCTATAGAGAAATAAAGGAGACAATGGAAAAGGTCAAGAACGGCGAACTCTTAATTGAAGATCCATATGCACCAAAAAGCTTTACAGAGTATCTTAAAGTCCCCGCTTATTCGGCATGGCTTTGGGCTTCTCTCGCTATAGTAGGATTTTCGCTTTTCTCCATATACATCACTTCATATCTTCCTATCTTGTTGCCGTTAAGGTACGTGCTGGGTAGCCTGCTAGTACTATTTATGCCTGGTTACTCTTTGGTCGAGGCTCTCTATCCCTTGGAGGGGGATCTCTCTCCTTTGGAAAGGCTAGCTTTAAGCATAGGGCTTTCTTTAGCACTTGTCCCGCTTATTGGGCTCATGCTGAACTATACCCCTTGGGGTATAAGGCTCTTCCCTGTCGCAACAGCACTTTCCTTTTTTGTGCTTTTGCTTCTTTTCTTCGGAGCAATGAGGAAATACAAAGTTATGAGGATGTTACAACTGAAAGCCTCGCCCTTTAAAACGGGGAGGAGGACAGACGCCGGAGAAATAGGAGAGGAGAAAAAGTGACTCACTTGGAATCACTGATCATGCTTTCAAGGGACTCTATCATTTTCTTCAACCTTATTTCCATGCGCTTAAGATACAAAGTTAAAATTCCGAGGATTAGAGCTATGAAGCCGGATGAAGTCATTGTTATTGCGGCTATGCCCTTTACATAGTAATTTATGTCTAGGAAGAAATAATAATAAGCTACATAAACTCCTAGCACTAAGCCGGGTATTAGGAGAAGGGCGGAAAGAAGAAGAATAAATGAAACGGGACTATACCTCCAAGCTAACCTGACGATGTCCCTTGCTATCAGAAATCCGTGCCATACCTTAAGCTTCTTTTTTCCGATTCTTTCCTTATATTCTATCGGCAACTCACATACAATCTCTCCCATACTGACGAAATGAGAAACGATTTCTGCTTCAATGCTGAAACCACTCATTTCGAAAATCGTGCTCTTAAGCCTACTCACATTAATGAGATACATTCCTGTAAGGATATCGCTCAGATTAGCCCCAAAGTACAATGAGAATAGCTTGTTTATGACCCAATTTCCGAATCTGTTGATGATTCCTATCTTATCCCTTCCTACTTTCCTCGCACCTAAAACAAGTCCGCAACCTTCCTCTTCGGCTCTTTCAACAAGCGAGGGTATGAACTTTGCCGGGTAGGTCGCATCTCCATCCATGACAACAGCGTATTTTGTCTCAACATGCCTGAGCCCCAACTTAACGGCATCAGCCTTTCCCGTTCCTCTTTGTATATAAACCCTTGCACCAAGGTCTTTAGCAATATCGGCAGTCCCGTCAGAGCTATGGCCGTCAACGACGATTATTCTTTCCGGGGGTATTCCAACCTCTTCTATCTCTTCTATTACCTTCCTAATACCTTCCGCTTCATTCTTCGTTGGAATAATTACGGTGACCATTTCGATTAAACTGTGGCTTCTCGCATTCTCCGCATTCTCCACAGATTTTTCCAAAAACAATTCACCTTCTCTTTATTCACCCTTAGGTTGGACTCTCAGATTTAACAAAAAACAACCTCTTATTTTTGGCACGCATCGCTACCATTTATTGTTATGTTTGTTTGATGCAGGTCTGACTCAAAAGTACTAATTCCTTTTTCTAATACTTATTTTTAACTTCAAGAAGTTGAGGACATGATAGTCACTTTGGGTCGTACAGCAAAATTTCAGAAAAGGCTGAGAAGCACCTATCGTAAAGTTAAGATGAGGCTCATCAAGGCGATAACTCATTACAATTTGTTCGTGGCTAAACTCAAATCCTCTTTAGCTTACCCCATTCTAGCATGTATTCTGTCCAATTCGATTTGTTGAACTTTACTAGCTCAGTTGTGGAAACGATCACGCTCATTTCTCTTTCCTCTCTTTCACGTTCGATAATTTCGAAAACATCTTTTGATGTCTCCTCATCTAAAAAGCTTGTGGGCTCATCTGCCACGAGGAGCTTTGGCTCTATAACTAGCGCCCTAGCAATCAATGCTCTCTGTTTCTGGCCACCTGAAAGCTTTCCAGCTTTTCTCTCATCTTCTATATTACCTAGACCTAGCGATTTCATCACTTCTTTTGCTTTTGACTTCGCCTCTTCAAAATCCCACCCCCTTAACATAAGGGGCAACGTTATGTTTTCCAATACAGTTAGATCTTCAATAAGATCGGGAATTTGAGGGACATACGCTATATCTTTTCTCAGTTCCTCAAATATTATACTCTCCTGGTGCCATACATCGACGCCATCGAAAATTACGGCCCCTCTCAATGGTTTCTTAAGTAAGGCAGCTATCTTGAGTAAAGTGGTTTTTCCAGCCCCGCTCCTGCCACGAATTATAGTAGCTTCCCCTCTTTCTAGGGAAAAATATACTTCCCTCAAGATTAGCTCTCCTCCATACGAGGCATCGACGTTAGAAAATTCAAGGATGTTAGCCAACGAAAAGCCTCACCTCATTACTGGAGAAAACTGCTGAATGAGAAGAAAAAAGCTTCTCAATATCGTTATATTCAATTTTCCTAATTTCCCCCGAGCTAAGTAGCATACCTTTTGTAAACATATAGTTCGATAACAGAATAGCTCTTTCATTCCCAGAACCATAAACAGAAGTTTCTAACCCGAAATAAGATCCTAACAAATAGCCCATTTTAATATCGCTCGAAACGCTTTGAAGCCCCAGATTGCAAAGCTGTTTTCCAATGATAAACTCGCCGTCATTGATTAGCCAGAGGCCGCCTGGAGACTGGGCTAAACCGATTTGAACCGCTGAAAAGGTAACTGCCATGATTAGCGCATAAGCTCCAACGATCAAGAGAATTCTATTACCTTTTTCCTTATCTGCTTTAATTTTGTTAAACTCGAAGTAACTGCTTTTTTCCGTGTTTGGGGAGAAGCCAGTCAAAGATATTGCTAATGGAGGGATTAAAAATGTTGATAGCCTACCAAGCAGATCTGCTTTCATGGGAAGATCTTCATAAAGGGAGAAAGCCATTATGGCTCCCACGGAGGATTCAAGCAACCATGGTATAAAATCATCTAGCCTTTGACTATAGCTGAAAACTGCAGCCAAAAATAGCATGGAGAATGATAAGGCTATAGCGTACCAAGTCCACCCTATATCGGCAAAACCAAGCAAATTAGAAAGCCTTATGCAAAGTAACGAGATTGGTAAAATCGAAATCGAAGCTAGCTTCAATTTTCTTACCAACTCTATATCTTCGTTGAACTTAGCGAAAGCTATAGCAGCGATGAGAGAGAGAAGGGAAATCCAAATTGCCAAAGATACTACTAAGTAAAAGTTCACCGCGGATAGAAGGCTGAATCTTCCCAATAAGAAATATTGGAGGATGCTGGGAAAAAGCGCAATCGACAGATAAGGTAGGAAGTGCCAAGGCGATACAGGAATTTGCAGTATAAGCAATACGAGAGTCCCTATGAACAGCCCCCAAGCGTTTGAGACAAACACTAAAGTGGTCAAGTGATGAGTAAAAGCTAGGGCCGAGGAAGACAAAAAAGCGACAACGTAATTGGAAAATTTCGATCTTTTATTTAGTATCGAGTATAGAGCTAAAGCATAGAGAGGGTAAGCAATCCCCTCCTTTATTAGTCCTTCGCTCAACAAAATCATGCTTGTTGTAGATCCTACAATCATCACTATGGCAATGAGATTAAATTTTTTGTATAAGATATAGGATATAGCTGAAAGGATGAGAGCGAATCCTATAAAAGAAGCGATGGGCAATATCGAACCGGATAAAAGAACATCAAAACCGCCGATGACAGATAATACCGATGCTGAAATGCTTGCTCCAGGCCAAAAGTTGTTGTAATTATCGAATTTTTCGCTAAATAGGCTTACCGGTGAGCTTGAAATCAAAACAGTAGCGTCTCTATAAAGTCCCATAGCATCTATGGAAAGAGAGAATCCATTTTTCATCAATGGCGATGCCCTGACCAATGCGAAAGTAGAAATGATAAAAGCAACAAGAACAGTTTCAACTTTCTTCATAAAGTAGCACCTTTGCGTTCTTCCATGCTGAAACAATATACCCGGAGGCTAAGAGAGCAATATAGCTCAAAAGGTATAGAGCATCAAAACTTGGGCGGAGGGAATGGTAAAGAAAAGAAAAAGTCAGTTTGCCCGAGAAATAAAGAAAAAGGAAAAAGCCAAATCCTACTATGGAAGAAATGAAAGAAGAAATGGACTTTATCAGGATAAATCTTTTAATTACTTCACTCTTAGACATCCCCAGCCTCCACAGCAATCTCAGCCCAGTAGCTTGAGACTTAACGATTGCTGACGAGAGAGCGTACGCTGCTACTATTGAAAGGATCAAAGCAGTTAACAAGGCTGAAATTATGGAAGCTCTTTCTACAGACTCCATGTTTTTGGATAGCCTAGTTGAATATCCTGATATCGACGAGGATATTTGAGAGTTTTTTATAAGAGAAAGCAGCCAGGCAGGGATGTTCACCTTTCCAGAACTAGCCTCTACAGTGCTGGATAGAGACGAAAGGAGCTTCAAGTCGTTTTCTCCATGTGGCAAAACTCTAATATATGAAAATTGATCTTCATTTAACCCTCTGAGGTACCTCGCATCATCCAATCCAACTATAACTTCGCTGGATATCACATCATTCTCCACGATTCCTGTAACATATAGGGCTAAACTTCTATTAGTAAAGAAACTGTATAAAACAATGGTTTCCCCCAAGCGAATATGAAACGATCTCGCTAGGTCTTCACCAACCACGGCTTTAGATTCGCCAACTTCAAAGACCCCTACGATCATTTTTGGTTTCGTTATTTTGAGAAAGCTTTCTGCTTCTACGCCTCTAACCATAATACTTTTGCCGTAAAAAATGGCCAAAGAGGCCACTTCGGGACTCATAACCAAAGTCGATGAGCTGTTTTCGAGATACGCTAGCAATTCTGATGGTATTACTCCCGTAAAAACTAGGGAGCTAGAAGGGTTATAAATTACATATGTAGTGCTATCGACCTGGGGGATTCTCATAGGCGCTTCGAATGCGACTCCGCCCGAAGAGATCAGAATCGCAGAAACAGTAATCAAAACAGCGAGAACTGAAATCTCCACGATCCAATACCTCATCCCCAATGCCTTAGCAAATAATTTAATCATGTTTCGTCTTCTCCCTCATCATAGAAAGTCGGATGAAATATGAGGGAACGATTATGGCTATGACGATACCGATGAACGAGTAAAGCGAAGTACATAATGTTTGCCATAGGCTGAGCATCGGTGCTACTATAGAGTATTCGGTAACCATCCATATAAGGTAAGTGACAAGTTTAAGAGACACCATACCTACGCTTAGTCCAAACAGTACAGAAAGAAAAGAAAGGATGATTGATGCCTTAATCAGCTCAAGAAATACCCTCTTTTCAGATGCGCCTGATTGAATTAAATAGGAAAAAGAGAATTCTACATTGCTTCGGCGTCCTACAACTAGAAATAACACAGATAGAAAAGAGATCAGAATTGATGCTGTTATCCAATACCATGAAAAACGCGTGATCTCTTCCTCCAGAGTTAACGAGGCAATTTTTCCGGGGCTGAGTGTATTGAGGCTTTTCTGACATGATTTTGAAAATAAGTACCCCACCGATGAATTGTAATTAACAAAGCCAAGAAGCGCGACTTCTATGCTTTGTTCATTGAATTTTAGTTCCACTACGGAAGCGTTATGAATAATGCTTTTGAAATATTCCGGCAGAAATATCCCATCATCTTTATCTGAATAAAAGCAATATAGCGAAAGACCGTGCCCCCCTTCTACATCGGCCAGCATCGGAACATGATAAGTAAGATTACCGCCCTTGGAGCTCGTTTCAACTATGGTAAAAAAGCTGCTGGAAATGGAAGAAAAAGCGAATGCTACGGCAAGAGTTATAGAAGCTACTAGAATGACCTGCCTTCCCCTCAATCCAGAGAGTATAACTCTCAACGGTATGTCATTCGAATCCCATGAACTATAGCTTTTTCTCGATTTCGGCAAATGACCGACCCTATTGACATAATAGTCAAGCATTTTCTTAAAAAGTTCACTTAAAAACATGCGGTGAAGCGTTAGCGCGATTTTTTAGATACAATATCTCTACGATACGAAAGACATATTTATTTATGAGAACGATTTTTGTTAATATTAATGAAATATTTCGCTAGCATGAGGCTCAAAAGTCATATGTAAATGATAGGAGGTTTGAAATCATATGCCAAAGGACAAGGTCGTTGGAGGTCTCTTACTTATCGCTTCCTTAATCATAATCGTGTTATATGCTTATTTGCTATTTTTCACGTCCTATTACTTGATACTATTGGAGCTGACAGGACTAGTTGCCGTCGTTGGAGTATTTGGAATACTTGCTTGGATAGGCTATACTCTAGCTACCACTCCCCCTCCTAAACCAATAGAAGAAATTGAAAAGGAAATCGAAAGTGAGCTGAAAAAGCTGGAGGAAGAAGGTAAAACAGGATCGCAGGCATCAGAAACGAAAAACACTTGAATTACAAGAAGGTATTTTGCTTTTTCATCTATAAGTCGACGAAAGCTTACAAAGGTCTTGGGATAAGGTCAGCGAACTTAGTATAACTAGACCTAGAGCAACTTTTTTACTATTACCTTTTCTTTAACAGCGTTTCCGTTTATCATATAAAGCCAGTCATATAACTTCACATGAAATAGACCGGGGGTCTTCGCTTCTTCCGACGCTAACTCAGCAACCGCCTTGAAGGTTGCTATACCAGCCAATGTACCTCTTAAAGGACCTTCTACAGCAACGAAAGCACCGGTAATAGCTGAAACAATGCATCCAAGCCCCGTGACCTTATCTACAACTTTTTCCAAATTTATACCACCCGAAGCAATTGAATATAGCTCCTTTCCATCTGTTACAAAATCTATGGGGCCAGTCATCCCTACAACTATGTTGTGCTTCCTTGCAACCTCTAAGGAGATGCTTTTAGCCATATCTGGATCCTTAATCGCAGAGTCGACACCTTTCGTCTTGCCAAATTCTCCTGCTAAAGCGAATAATTCTCCATAGTTTCCCTTTACTACTTTGACCGATCTATTCTCCAGTAGCTTTACCGCAGTCTCTGTTCTAAGCCTAGTGGCCCCAGCGCCCACAGGGTCAAGCACCACTGGTTTTTCTAGCTGGGTAGCTATTCTTGCTGCCTTCTCCATCGAATATATCCACCTATCGTCTAGAGTACCAATGTTTATGACCACCGCATCTGCAATCGATATTATATCGTAGAGCTCTTCAGGAGAGTGGGCCATTATAGGTGAAGCTCCAATGGATAAAAGCGCATTAGCAGTCGTATTCATAACGACATAATTGGTTATATTATGAACGAGAGGCCTTTTCTTCCGTACTTTTTCTATCGCTTCTCCAATCCAATCCATAATTATCCCTCTAATAATCAAATAATTATAGTTAACATTAATAAATTATTATCGCGCATGATATTTATAATTTGCTTTAGAAAAAGGTTCGACAAAAGTGCTACCTTAGTAGAGAATTAGGTCAGGAAGAGGGAATGAGTTCCCAACTTCTTCGCTCTCATAAGAACCTTCAGCATTTAAGGCATATAGGAAGTCAGACTTAAAAAATCACGTGCTGGAAACAAGCGTCGTTGTTCTAGTTACTTCCGGCATTTTTCTTATAGTTGAAACGAAACCTTCTATAGACTCTATTTTCTCCGCAGAAACAACTACAATCAAATCATACTCTCCAAAGAGAGAATAAACTCTCCCTTCAACTAAGTCCTTACTACTTTTTATAAGCTTTTTTATAGCGTCTGAGACTAAATCCTCTGCACCTATCTTAGTGTTAATCAACACAAATGCTGTTAATGGAGACATCGTGTACCATCTATTACAAAACATCGTTTTAAGCAAAGCTTTATAATTTTTTTGTGGTATCTATGACATTTGACAGGCGATATGTATTTTCCAAATAATGACGTAGAGCCGCCGTAGCTCAGCCCGGTAGAGCACCGGCCTCGTACGGTGCTCAATTAATAGGTCGCCAGAGAAAGCCGGGGGCCGCGGGTTCGATCCCCGCCGGCGGCTTTATTTTTACCCAAATTATTCAATTAAGCTCTCAATGTATTGGTTGCCATATCAAGATATAAAAGGAACTCAATAAAATTCTAAATAGTGGATGAATTAGCTGATTGGGATGATGGTATTGGCAGAGATCATAAGGATTGAAGGAGTGTCAGCAAAGCCATCAGAGAAAAAACCGGGAACATACTCGTTAAAAGTATACATAAAAAACGTAGGAGAAGAGAACGCAGAGATTAACTCGATATACGTCTTAAATATATATGGAAATGTATTTTGTGCGGAAGTATTGAACTTAACCCTATCCCCGGGCGACGTCGGTTACATTAGTTTAGAATGTGAACTTGAAAAAATGTCCCAATATTTTGTTAAAGTCTCAACGAGAAAAGGGTACGAATCTTTGTATTCTATATCGATTTAGTCTTTTGCCGCTTTTTCATAAGTTTATTATATTGAGATCTTTGTATCCATGATAATTCTTGCATATGAAAGCCTCGCTATTTATGGCGGGGAGAAGGTCAAATTAAAGGTACCATCTGTAAAAGTGGGGGTTTAAGGATAAATATTAAAATATAGCAAATAAACATAGAGAAGTAATCCATGCCTTTGCGGAAGGCATAGGTTCGGGTACGTAAACTCCCCGAAGGGGGATGAAGGTTAACAGCAAAATCACCGGAAGCCTCCAACCCCTACTATGATGAGGGGTAGTTTACTAAATAAACTCTTAAACAGAAAATAACTGAGGAGATGATTCACAAAATGAGGATTTACTTAGTGCAACATGCTATTGGAGCTTTCGCCGTAAAGGATGATGGAAGCTTAGCTGACTTCGAGCATGAGACGAAGGAAATAGATGAAAATGTAGAGGAACTTCTGAAGTTCGAGAACGGAGAACCATCATCTAGCTTGTTGAAGCTAGCCGAGAGACTGAACCGGAATGACGAAATATTTGTAGAGGTTGATTCACTTTCTAGAGCACTAAACAGTAAGTTTCCAGGAATCCATGTATCTGTGACCCCTGCTGCTGAGCCGTTCAGAAACTTCAGACAGAAAGTGAGAGAGATAGCCTTGGAGACCGGATACTTTAAGACTAAAGAAGAATTTGACGAATTCGTTCATGTTGTAAGCATGGAATATACTAGGAGAAAGCTGAGAAAGGCCGCTCAGAAGAGGGATCAATTGGCAGCTCAGGCGATAAGAGCTATTGATGATCTAGACAAGACTTACAATCTTTATGTTATAAGATTGAGGGAGTGGTACAGCGTCCACTTCCCCGAATTGGATAACCTAGTACCTAATCATGAAATGTATGTGAAGCTGGTTATGGAATTGGGTCACAGGGAAAACTTTACGAAGGAAAATATGTCTAAAATAGGCATACCACAAGACAAGATTGAGAAGATAGAGAATGCTGCTAAAGAGAGCATAGGAGCTGATCTAAGCGACTTCGATATAAGGCCCATACAGACACTCGCTCGTATGGCGTGGGATACTTATACACTTAGGGAGGAGCTATCTGATTACATCGATAGCGTAATGAAGGAGGTAGCACCGAATATAACAGCGCTGGTCGGGAGCTTACTGGGAGCAAGACTAATTAGCTTGGCTGGAAGCCTGGAGAATCTAGCGAGGTTACCAGCAAGCACTATACAAGTGCTTGGTGCGGAAAAGGCTCTATTCAGGTCCCTCAAAACAGGAACAAGGCCGCCAAAGCATGGTATAATCTTCCAATACCCGGAAATACATAAAGCTCCTAGATGGCAGAGAGGCAAGATGGCCAGGACCCTAGCTGCGAAGCTCGCTATAGCCGCGAAAGTTGACGCATATACAGGGAGATGGATAGGCGATAAGCTAGTAGAGGATTTGACAAAAAGGATAGAAGAAATTAAGAAGCTCTATGCAAAGCCTCCCGCTAAAGCTGCGCAGCAGAAAGAAGCACCATCGAGACCCCCAAGGAGAGAGGAAAAGAGAGGAAAGGGCGGAAGGCCTCACAAGAAGAGGTTCGGAGGTAGATAAACTTGAGTGAACCGATAAAGGTCAAAGAGCTGGAAATAAATGGTAGGATATTCGAAATAGAGTTCGAAGATGGTTCTAAAAAGCTGGCGACAATCAATTTAGTTCCTGGAAAGAGGGTTTACGGAGAGAGACTCTACAGGGTCGCTGGGACTGAGTACAGGGAATGGATACCATACAGGAGCAAGCTCGCCGGCGCGATCTTAAAAGGAATTTCCACAGTGCCTCTGAAAGAAAGAGACAAAGTTCTTTATTTGGGGGCTGCTGCAGGGACAACGCCTAGCCATGTAAGTGATATAGTGGGGAACGAGGGTATAGTGTATTCTATAGAATTCGCTCCAAGAGTAATGAGGGAATTCCTCTTGGTCGCTAAGGATAGGAGGAATCTTATTCCCATATTAGGGGATGCCAGGAAGCCTTCTTCTTACTCCCATATAGTGGAACAATGCGATGTTATTTACGCCGATGTAGCGCAGCCTGAGCAAGCATCACTCGTGATAGAGAATGCGAAGTGGTTCTTGAAGAGAAACGGCTATGTGTTTCTCGCAATAAAAGCGAGAAGTATCGATGTAACAATGGAGCCAACGGAAGTATTTAAGCGGGAGATCGCTACACTCGAGAAGGGAGGGTTCAAAACCCTGAGCACGGTACATCTGGATCCGTACGACAAGGATCATGCTATGGTCCTAGCGCAGTACCAACCATAATGGCAGGTGCATTAAAAGTAATATGGAAGAGCGACCTGAACACTTCATTGAAGGAATAGAAAAGAAGGTATTAGATGAGCTCAAATCTGTCAACGACGAACTGTTATTCCGCATAGCTCTTGATGAAGCGCGAAATAGCGATGTTGAATTGAAGTTGAGATCGGGGGAAAGCCTCGTTCTCCGCAGTAATGACCTAGAAAAGTTGAGAAAGATAATACCGCCTCACTTGAGAGCAAAGATCCTCCTTCCTATCGAGATAAATATAATAATCAGCGGAGATCAAGTAATATATAAAATCAACGGAGATCTTTGGCAGGTTAGGATGGTCAAATATATACATAGTAAAAAGTTAAGATGGAGACCCGAGGACGAGCTCAGAAGAGAAGAGCTGGAAAGATTGATCGGCGAGTTCCCATCGTTGGTAAGACTTAAGCTCATTGTGAGGTGAGAAAAAATGAAGTTCAGCGATAAGGTATCTTCCAGGTTGCTCGGCTTGATGTTCGAAGAAGTTCACAAAGAGATGAAAAGGTCAAATTTTAAGTACGTTAGAATTGAGAGGCCCGAAAATGCGAATAGAAGAAGCATTGATATAATCGCTTGGTCTCAGGACGATAGTAAAAAGAGGATACATATAAAGATAACACTTGACACAACACAGGTAACGAAGGATGAACTAGAGGACTTGAAAGCGATGAGCAAGGCCACTGGCTCTAAACCCATCATAATAAGCGAATTTGAAAGGAAAATAGATCTACATGACGAAGTAATCTATATGAAGGGGGATGTCCCGGCCATAAACCCCTCAACGCTGAGCAGGCTACTGGAAAAGTCGAAGGACCTATACATAGTTTCAAAGAGGGGCGAATTTATAGTTATGATTTCCGGTGAAAGGATGAAAAAAAAGAGAGAAGAGCTTGGCTATAGCTTAGGCGAAATCGCGGAAAGGCTTGGGGTTTCGAGAAAAGCTGTATATGAATATGAGAGGAACTCCTTTGGAGTTAAAATAGATAGCGCAGAAGAGTTGCTTGATATTTTAGGCGAGGATATAGCGGAGCCCTTTGATATTTTTTCTCACGAAGCATCTGCTGAGCCCTCGCTCTTACAGCCTACATGTAAGACAGAGCTAGAGGTACAAAAAGCTCTTCGGGGATTATCAGCGGATGTATATAGCATGAGGAAGACCTTCTTCGATATGGCAATTAGGATAAAAGGAAGGGGAATTTTGATAGGTTATGAAAGACCTTCATCGTCGTTGAAGTTAAGCGAAAAAGCGGAAGAGTTCGCTAAGATAAGCGAGCTGAAAGATTTGAAGAAAATAATCATAATTAAAGGCAATAAACTGGAGCTTTCTTCTGATACTCAGGCTGATTTGGACCTTCTCACTGAGGACCAAATACGTGAAGCTTTGCGAAACATCATCTGAATTCCCTAAGTCTCTCTATTATTTATATTATAAGACAAGAAAGATTCATTGGTAATAGTGAGGATGAACAAGCCAACATAAAATAAAAATATCTGCTTTCTGGATAAAAATCAGGGTTATCTTGAAAGCAAAAAATAAGACAGCTGTGCTAGTCTATATATTAACCAATGCACGAATTGTAATTGCTCAATTTTCCGAGAAGGAACGAAGATGAACATTGTAAGTCGTTTGAAGTTCTAAATACCACAAGAGTTTCAAAGAGATATTAAAGCTAGTTGAAAAGGAACAATTTCAGAGCAGAGTGAGAAATCGAAAGAAGCATCGAACAACATCAAATGGCTCAGGAGGAATTTTGAAATGCGCGAAGAAGTAGCTAGAGAAGGATTGGCCCGTTTCTATATACCAGTATCACATGAATATATGAGAAGCGATGGAAAAATTGAACCATCTTGGATGCCTGTATTTTACAATCCATATTCGCAAGTAAACAGAGACTTAACGGTTTTGGCGCTACGAGCTCATATGAAACTTGGAGGTAGAATCAGGACTTTCGTTGAACCATTGGCTGGTTCTTGCGTTAGGTCGATAAGGGTTCTGCTAGAATCTTTAAACGACTATGGAATTGCATATGCCTCAGATATAAGCCAGGCAGCAGTGGAATTATGCAAAAGGAACATTGAGCTGAATGACCTAAATACGAGGATTTTCGTGGAAAAATCAGACGCAAGGCTATTTCTTTTGAAGCTAGATAGCAATGGAGTTCCAGTCGATTCAATCGATATAGACCCATATGGAAGCCCAATTTACTACTTAGATGCAGCTATCAAGTCCGTTGGGAAAGAAGCTATTGTGAGCGTCACAGCGACTGATCTCGGCGCCTTGACAGGTAGATATAAAGATGTAGGTCTTCGAAGGTACTCCGCATATATTTATCCTTCGGAATTTTCGAAGGAGATTGGGGCCAGAGTTCTGATGGGAGCTTTCGTGAAGGTTTCCTCTTATTTAGAGAGGTCTGCTGAGCCGCTTATGACATTCTATCACGAACACTTTCTCAAGGCAATTTTTAAAATCAAGAGAGATAGACGAGGTGCTTCGAATGTCATTAATGACCTCGGTTTCATGTGTTTAGATAAAGATGGTAACTTCAAAGCCGCTTACAGAATTGGAGAGCCTCCTGAGCTAGGATGCTTTAAAATGGTTGGGCCCTTATGGCTCGGAGAGCTTTGGGATGAAAGCTTTATAGATGCTATGATGAGCGAAGGAAAGCAACTTTCATTCCTTTCTGGCGAAGCCCTTAAATCGCTCGAGGTCATATATTCAGAAATGAAGGTAAAAGCTTTAGGCTATTATGACATTCACCACATATGTTCTAGACTAAAGTTAAATGTCCCCTCATTCAGCACGTTGATTAAGCGCCTCAATGAATTGGGCTACAAAGCATCTAGGACACACTTCGATAGAAGAGGCATAAGAACAAATGCGCCTATAGAACTACTTGAAAAAATCATCAAAAGCCTTTCTCAAAACTAAACATGTAGGGGAAAAAATATTTTTGTGTAACGCTTATTTGTGAAGTGGCGGATGAGGTAGGGGAATAACTGATGAGTGAGGAAAAGGCATTTGGCCGACGCCTCTTAAAAACTATGTATATCACTAAGTGCTAAGGCCTTTCTTTCCATTATTTATAGCATGTTTTTAATGGCAAGCATTCTAAATAATAGTTTCAATTTCAACTCAAGTTGAATCAATCGATAAGATATCTGCATAGACTTGAGCGGAAAAGACGGAAACGGCCTATAGCTTAAACATAATAGCAGATACGAATATCGTTGAAAAGTTAGTCATAAAAATAAATTTCAGAAACGATTTTATACTATTTGTAAATATAGGGATGATGATCAAGGGGGATACCATTAATCTTTTCTGAATGAGTGTGGAAAATGGTAGCCTCTGACCTTAGCTAGCTTTTGGAAGGATCCTTTCTATTTCTTTATAAAAATTTTCTTCAAGGGAAGTTTTTACATCTGAAAGCCTCGCCTTTTAAGGCGGGGATAGAGCAAAAGCTTATAGGTTTTCTTGCTCTAATTGCTTTTGATAATGAGCAATTGGAAATCGCGGTTTTCCCCAATCGCTTAGATGCGGGATCGGCAACCTCTCAAGCAAGTTAAGATGGGGGGGATCTCTGACCACCCCGACTCCCCCTCAAATGACAGATGTAATCCCGAACAGATGGGGGGAACCTATGCCCTTTAGGGCGGAGAGGAGGTCAGCCCACCCCCCAAGCTTTTTAATGTTTATAATTAAATCTATACTTAGGTTCCCCGCACAGGGAGTTTTCAACGGAGAAGATGTCATCTTGAACAGCAGAATTATAATTTCAATGCCAATCCACCCAGCATTGTTTGCTTTTTACGGATTTCTACTATTTCCGCTGTTTATATTTTCCCCAGCAATTTTTGCTTCACTGTCGAGCTACCTCGGGATATCTAGCACGATGGCTGCCGTGGTTGGAATGCTTGTGCCAGCTTTAAGCTTTCCGCTGAGTCTTGTAAACATAGTTATAAAGAGAATAGAAACAAGTGAAGCGTTTTATGCCTTAGAGTCCAAATATATAAGCTTCATGGGCATACCAATCCCAGTGTTCGTACCCGTCGTTCAAAAGAGAGAAATCGTAATAGCATTAAACTTAGGTGGCGCAGTGCTTCCAGTAGCGCTCAGCTCTTTACTACTCATTTCAATGTTCTTAAGCTCGAAAATGGTCTTCTTAAAGGCCTTAGCGGATATAGTTGTTACTTCCATTGTGACATATTTAACTTCTAGGGCTATGCCTGGCGTGGGCATCGTTACCCCTTCCTTCCTTCCACCAATTACTTCATCAATTGCAGGTGCTATCTTGGGTGGTGGTAATTATATTTTTCCCATAGCTTATCTTGGGGGCGTCTTGGGTAGCCTCATTGGGGCTGATATCCTTAGGCTCGCAAAGGATTTCGAAAAATTTAAAACGCAATTTGGGAGCGTGTTCCTCAGTATCGGAGGTGCCGGTACCTTTGACGGTATTTTTCTGTCAGGTATTTTCGCCGCCATATTTGCTGCTATCTTGTGATTTGTGTTTGCCCTAAAAACAGGACTTAAGCAAAAGAACTCAAAAAATTTTTATAAATTTTAATCTAAAACCTTGCTGTTCATTGAGGATGTCTGCGAATTTAAGAATAATGATACTCAGTTAACCAAAAAAATACCACGATCGTATAAGCGAATATATAATAATGTAATATATAGCAAATCAAATTTAACTAGTAATAGAAAACCTCTATATGTTTCTCCAAACCTCTAAAAACCTCTTGTAGGTCGAAAAAATAAGGCTTACCTTTCAGGAGGGGAATCAAAATGGGCATGTACACAGAGATTAAACCCATGGTAGACGATCTCGTTAAAAAGGGAGTTAGGTTAGAGGAAGCTGTTGATGAAGCTTTGAAAAAATTTAATCCATTATATTCTGCCATTGAAATGAAGTTGTCGGAGCTGGGGAACGGGAGGGCGGTGGCATATATTTCATTCTTAAAAAGATTTATGAACCCAAACGGAACCATGCACGGTGGAATTATAGCATCCGTTATCGACCAAGTCGGCGCATTAGCTTCATGGAGCTCTCACTGGGGAGAAAACCAAGTAACACTTGAGCTAAAGATAAATTACCTGAGGCCATTCACTGAGGACGAATCTCCATTTAGAGCAGTTGGAGAAGTCATAAAGAGCGGAAAAAACACAATCGTGACCGAAATAAAAGTTTATGGCAAGTCTGGCAATATCCTAGCTATCGGTCTGGGTACTTGGTTTAAGTAAAATTGCCAGGATTTACAGCTGAAAGCCTAGCTCTTTAAAGTGAGGAGGGGTCAGGGGACTTCATGATGTCTTCTGCATCTAGACTCGTAGCTTTCCCTGCCTCCAACCATAATACGAGGTGCATCCCTCGGGGCGGGTTTACCGTCTATAAGCCTCTGGGTTCTCGTCGCTGGAGCTCCGCATTTTTTACCTGTATTAGGGTCCACGTATGTGCATACAGCCTGAAGAGAAATTATTTCATCCGCTCTGGGCAGCAGCTCCTTAACTATTTCCCAGGGCTCTCCTTTGAAATCCAGGTTTAGCGCTGCTACATAGACCTTTTTCTGTAAGCTAATTCTTAAGATCAGATCTACAGTAGTCAATTCGGGTTCGAAAAATTGGAGCTCATCTATACCAATGACATCCACATCCTCGAGATTTTTTAATACGTTTGCCAACCCAGAATAATTTGGTTCAATAACAATTGCCTCCATTTTTAAACCGTCATGGCTAACTACTTCTCTATTAGAGTATCTTTTATCGATTGAAGGCTTCAATAGTGCTACAGAATACCCTGCCATCTTGTATCTACCTAGGAGCCTAAGAAGTTCTGTTGTTTTACCGGAAAACATCGGACCAACAATCATCGTTAAGCCGAAATCTCTCTGTTCCTTTCCCATCTTCACACCCACATAGAAATTGGTCTTTTAGAAACATTAAATCGTGTTGTTTCTTTCTTTTCTCTTATAAAATAAAAGTTCGACCTCACGATCGGTTAAAATAACCTTCTCCTTGCTTTAAAGGGCTAGGTTTTCTATAAGACGGTTCATTGGTTCCCCGCATCTGTTCGAGTTTACATCGCTCATCTGCGGGGCAGACAGAAATCCACACACAACATTGTTCATGCTTTTGCCGATCCCGCATCCATTGCTCAGGGAAAACTGCAGTTCGAATCATACTCATAACCAATAACAATTAAAACGAAAAAAGTTCTTAAGCTTCTATTCATTCCCGTCTTAAAATGCGGGACCTTCATTTGTAACAAAAAACTCCCGCTTCTTAAAAACTTGATCCCTTTTTCAAAGGCGAGGAAACTCTAGTCGCCTAAAATTTATTCGTATGTAGTTTAAATAAAGGAATAAACTTTGAGCTTTTAAAAAACAATTAGAGAGAATTTTAATGTACCGAGCATGAAATGCATGGATCGAATTGCCTTATTACCTTTTCAACTTCTCTCGCTATTTCATCTTTCATATTTTCTCCTCCTAACAGCCCCAAATTACTCAAATGTTGCATCGAGAAATCTTCCATCGCAATTAAGTTCTGCGAAGTTGGAGGTATTATGTTTGCCTCTTCTACTACTCCCTTTTCATTGACTTTGTACCTATGATAAAGTATACCTCTCGGAGCTTCAACGGCTCCCCAATATATTCCCGGAGCTATTTGAACCTCTTTCGCTTCAACTTGTACTGGTCTATAGGAATCAATGAAGTCTGCTAACCTTAAACTGAATTCGTATAGCTCAGCAGCCCTTGCCACCACACTGCAATGGATATTCCTAAGTGGAGGGGCGTAACCGAACGATCTGAGCGCCCTCCTAACCTCTTCACTTAAATTGAAGAAAGATGTGCTGAACCTAGATATGGGCCCGACAACATAAATTTCGCCTAATTTTGTTTTATATCTAAGGGAATTCGAGTATGGAACTTGCTCCTCTTTTATTTCTTCTTCGAATCCACTTACATCGAATTTCCTACCATCAAAGCAAATTTCTCTTGAGACTATGGGATAGTTGATTGAATCGCAAAGCGCCATCATTTTCATGTCTTGTTTATATTTTGGCAGCTTTTCCACGTTTTCGAAAACGAATTCAGCTAGTTTTCTTGCGTTAGTTATTGCCTTCTCTGCCTCGACAGATAAGGACATAACATCGGATCTCTCGGGCATTTTATAGACGCCGCCTATTCTTATGTTCACTATGTTGTGATATCTACCTCCTAGGATCTTCATAGCTTTTCTGGACCACATGAAGAAATCCATAGCCATCTTATGTAGGTCTGGGTTCTTTTTAAATACTTCCAGAGAAGAAGAAACACCTAGTATGTCGGGCAACTGTAGGTATAGCACATGAAGGATATTACTCTTTATATGTTCCGAAATGAATATAGCATTTCTTAAACTCTCTTCTTCGTAAGGTACTTCTATGTTCATTCCTCGCTCGAAAGCGGTAGCGGCCGCAACTTGATATGACACACTACATATCCCGCAAATTCTGCTAGCGATTTCGGGAATTTCAGTAGGCTTCCTTCCTCTCATTATGTATTCTACGAATCTAGGAGCTTCAACTATATGGACCTCTACTCTTTCAATATTCCTTTCTCCGAAAATCAGCTTCACTAAACCCTCTCCTTCGACCCTTGTAAGACGCGTTTCATATGTAGTGACGCTCATCTTCCCCTCTCCTCCACTATTTTTTCAAAATATCCCTTCTCTTTCGCATAACTGAATCTCATAACAAGAGACAGGACATCGCTCTTCTTCATTATACCGGCTTCCTCTAACCTGTTAGCAAAGTTCTCGATCTCCTTCGAAGAAATATCCTTCCTTAACCCAAAGCATCCTATGCATCCTCTTCCGAAGCTTGGACAAATGGCCCCGCATCCGGCTGCCGTAATTGGACCCAAACATGGAATTTTCTTCTTCACGAGAACGCATTCCAAACCTTTTCTTTTGCATTCCGCGCACAAAGACTCCGTGATCGATATGTCTTTGCTACCTATGGCAATCTTCCTAAGAACTCTCAAGAGGAGGTTTCCGTCAACCGGGCATCCGGGTATGGCGAGGTCTGTTTTTATCACTTCCTGCAAAGAATATACATCGCCTTCTACATCAATCAATTCGGGTTTCGGATAGACATGTTTCTTGACTTCTTCGACGCCTTTCTTATCCCTGAGAGATTGAATGCCTCCATATGTAGAACAAGTGCCTACTGCTATGACAAGCCTACTTCTTTCCCTTATATCTTCTACAGTCTCTATTTGATCCTTGTTAACTATAGAACCTTCTACGAAGAAAATATCGAACTGTCCTTCGAGACTTTTCTTGTCTAAGAGCTCAGGGAAATAAGCTATTTCAAGCGACTCTGTTAATTTGGGATCTGCTAGTAAAGCGTAAATGATTTCGTTAATGCAACCTGAACATGAAGTTAGCTTTTCGACGCCAATTCTGAGCTTATTCATATTCCTTCAACCTCCATGTATCTGTAAACATCTTTGTATGAGAAAACCGGACCATCTTTACATACATAATAGTGACCAAATTGACATGTCCCGCAAATACCAATGCCGCACCTCATTCTCCTTTCCAGAGAAACGAATATCCTTTTGGGATCCATCCCGAACTCATAAAGCCTTTTCGAAGCTATTTTCATCATTATCTCTGGCCCGCAAATGAAACTCCATGCGTCTGTACTGAGCTTAATTCTTCCTAAAATATCAGGGACCAGGCCAACTTCGCCTTTCCATCCTTCAGCAGGCCTGTCAATCGTGAAATGAATCTCGGAGTTAGGGAGCTCTTTATAGCTTTCTAGCTCATATTTATATAGCATATCCCATGGACTCCTAGCACCATAAACTAAATACACTTTTCCAAAGTCTTTTCTATTTTTACGAATATAGTTGAGGATAGGTCTCAAAGGGGCAAATCCAATCCCTCCGCCAGCTATAAGAATATCCTTTCCTCTAGCATTTTCTATAGGCCATCCATTGCCGAACGGACCTCTTACTCCTATTTTGTCCCCTTCCCTAACTTTTGAAAGCATGTATTGCGATACCACACCCACGCCTCTCACGGTTAATATCGCTAAGACTCCGTTGTCTTTATCTTGTGCGAGATCAGAGAGCGAGATCGGGATCTCCCCAGATCCTTTAAGATAAACCATCAAGAAACGTCCTGGTCGAAATTCATCAGAAACTTTGCCTTTTATGAATATCTTATAGGTTTTAGTATCTTTGGTCTCCTCAATTATTTCCACGACTTCAGCCGCATTGGGTACAACTTTTTTCTTAATCTCCTCACTTTTTAGCATATTTAATCAATACCTCCTGAAGAGTGTTCCTCAGATCCAAACCCATTGGACAAAATGCTATGCATCTTCCGCAACCGACGCATCCAGAAGGAACCTGCTTTATAAAAGGAAAAAGGAACTTGTGAAGCACGAAATGCCTGTATCTCATGTATTGCTCCTTTCTGAAGTGTGTGCCGGCCACCTCACCATAGACAGGAGAGAGGCATCCAACCCAAAATCTTTGCCTTTCGGCGCTGCCATCCATCATAGCTTCGTCAAGAAATTCCGAGCAAGTGCAGGTTGGGCATACCATGTTGCAGTTAGAGCACCCTATACATCTATCGCTAATCTTTTTCCAAAAGCTAACATCACCAAGGGAAGCATCTAAAGCTTCGGGTAGACCACTCAGACCTTCTCTAAACCTCTTTTTCATGCTTACCGCTGCCGCTTCAGCTCTCTGCTTATATAAGAGAACTTCTTTGCTATTCTCATCAACTTCCTTCAGCTGAAGAATCTTCAACATTTTCTCTCCCTTTTCTGTGCCCTTTCGGAAAACGACGCAGTCTCTGCCTATCAGAGCATATGATATGTCGAAATCGGCTTTGGCCGTTGGTCCAGTTCCAATCAAGCTGCAGAAGCAAAAGATTCCAGGCTCTTGACACTCTTCAACAATAACCCAAGTGAGTTTTGATCTTCTGTTATTATAAAATGGGTCCTCTGAAAGGAGAAGATCCGTTATTTGAAGCGAACTGAGGTCGCATGGTCTTATACCGAAGAGAGCAAAAGATTCGGTACCGTTTTCAGGGATATGAGAAGTATAGTTGCTATCGGTGTAAAGAAATCTTTGATTAGAAGGATGGAGTATTTCTTTTATGGAGTGGTGAGTAATAGAACTTAATCCGCCTATGCCAAGCGGCATTTCTTCTATATCACTTATCTCACCATAAACTATGCTCCCGCTGCTCTTTTTTGGACCAAGGACTTTCAAACCCCTACTTTTAAGTTCATTTAAGATCTTTTTCAAAGACTGTCTGCTTCCAACGTAGTACTCTGCCTCCATACTAACACGACCTTCTATTTTCAATTTTAAAAATAAAATGTTAATTAACATAAATATTGTTATTTTAAAAGGAATAAAAACATATCTATGATTTTAGATATGATTAAAAACTGAGGCTGAGTTCTTATTGCCTGACCCTTTTTAGTAACAAATATTTAGACGCACTTCGCACTGATTCAAGATTACAGCGTAAAGCCTCGCCTTTCAGGGTGGGGGTGGGTCAAAACTTCAAGGCGAGACTCCCTCAAGGTTAGCTCTGTCACCAAATTTTTCTCTGAGTCTTTTTTCGAGCAGCTCTGACCACCAGGGAACCTTTATGTTTTCTATTCTTCTCCCATAATCGTAAGGCTTTATATCAAGGACTGGGGTCTCATCGCTTACGTCTATACCCTCTACAAATAGAATTCTGCCTTCTACCTTTTTCAATCTCACTATTGATAAGCCAATTGGGTTCGGTCTATGTGGACTATCTGTAGCGAATACTCCGACCTCTGGTACATCGTCGATTTTTATTCCCAATCTCTCAAGCTTTCTATGCCTAACCTTGAGAACTTTTCTCTGTTCTTCATCGACCTTGTGCAAATATGTTAAAACGATTAAGTGGGAGAATCCCTCTATATTTGATATCCCTTCCGCGAACTCAGGTAGTATCTCGATGTACCCTTCTACACCACCTAAGGTATTTCTAATTTTCTCATATTCAACTGCGTGCCTTATATAGCCTATAGGGTACAAACAAAATTGTTCTGGCATTTCATGTCCCTCTTTCTAAATTTAAATTCCCTGAAAGAGTCTTCGTTAAAATTCTGGCCTCTCCCCCCGCCTTGAAGGGTGAGGCCTTCAGTTGTAATTTTTGTCAATGAAGCTAATATATTTCGATATCATTTAGCTTAGATAACAAATATTTCATGGATAAAATAAAAAATTCAGCCTCTTTGGTTTCCAGGTCTTTAGGATAGAGGCGTCATTAACTTTATTGGGAGTTAAGGGGTAAAAATCTCCTTCAGTTAGAAAGGACGGATAGCCCATATAGAAATGCTTTTTTAGTTAACAAAAATTATTGAAGGAGTTGAAAGTTGAAGGAAAAGGAATTAGTCTACTCCGAAGCTCTTCAGATGGCGAACAGCCAGTTATGGTATATATATCAACGCTCCTGCTTTTAGAGTCTGCGGACAGGAAACCAGGAAATCCTCATCTCGCGGTGAGGATGCCCCGTTCGCAAGGGCAGGGTAGTTCACACGTAGAAAAATATTTTAATTTTCTAAGAACATGAAGTATCAGAGCATTGCGGCGGTCGTCTAGCCTGGATTAGGACGCCGGCCTGCCACGCCGGCAATCCCGGGTTCAAATCCCGGCCGCCGCACCTCCTTGGTGATGTGAGAAAGCTTATCCTCGAGCAGGTAAAGCACAAACTTGGCTTTACTGGGACGCTCGAGGTGCTTAATAGCAAGGGGTTCGATGCACAACTACAGCTGAAAGCCTCGCCTTTCAGGAGGAAGAGGGGTCAGACATGTCAGTAGAAATAGGTATTCCTGCTCCAGACTTTGAGGGGCAAAGCACTAAGGGTAAAATAAGGCTGAGCAGTTTTAAGGGTAAAAGAGTTGTTTTATATTTCTATCCCAAGGCTTTTACGCCGGGATGCTCAAGAGAGACGCAGAGATTTGCCGAGATGTATGAAAAATTCAGAGAGCTAAATGCAGAAGTAATAGGGATAAGTGCCGACAAGCTTCCTACACAGGAAAAATTCTTCCAGAAGTACAATGTAAACTTTCCGCTTGTAGCCGATCCTGAATTAAACATTATTCGTGCATATGGGGTACTGAGCGACTCCGGAAAAAGTGCCTCAAGGGTGACCTTAATCATTGATGAGAACGGTATAGTGAGAGCTGTAATAAAAGGGCTTAAGAAGGCAGAAGAACACGTAGACAAGGCGCTTGAAGTCTTAAAGAGCATATAGCCATGTCGGCTTTTATCCATTTTGCTATTATTCATGACAAAAAAACTGCTACTAAAACAACTAAAACAACACAATTCTATAATGGCAACAAAAATTATCATTCTCATTATGGCAATTGGACTGTGTATTATCTGTCTAACTTACTGTTCAACGGCATCTCCCACGGCTTCTTCGGAACAAAATCAATTGAATTTTTCATTTGGTGGGCTGAGCTTGAAGGATTTGCTATTGATGCTGCAATAAACAATTTTACAAGGGCTATGGCTTTCTAGGTTGAAAACATCTATTCTAGGAAGCGCTTGAGTGAAAATCAATTATGCTATAATAGCTTGAATAATAGCTGTAAAATCCTCCTAGAAGCTTATTTTGTTTGTAGATCTAACAAATGTTGCTATACGCAATAGACCTCATCAACGCACTGGCTGAGGAAGTTTGCCAGCTATCTGGGCACTTGTACTCTGCGCCAGTAAACCTGCAATGAGCTAATCTCACCTTTATTAGCAAAAAACCTGATCGGCATTACAACTGAAAGCCATGCCATTCAAGGTGGGGAAGAGGTCAGATTAAGGAGCCAACAACTTTAGACGAGCTGATAGCTAACTGCAACAACTGATGCTGATTAGTTTATAACAAAATTCTCGCGTTTCATCCGGAGAGGAGGTCAGCCAAGCGTAAAGTAAGCAAAAGAAATATACCAGGACTCTGTTAGCGCTCTCCATCTGTGAATGAAAAAACCATTAATAATTAAAAAGAAAAGAAACTGGAAAGAAACTGGAGCGGTGGAAAACATGGATAAGAGAGCTTTATTGCTAGCAAAGGAATTGAGCAACGAGATAATCTCGTGGAGAAGGGATTTTCATATGTATCCTGAGCTTGGATACGAAGAACAGAGAACTTCTTCCATAGTTTCTCAGAGGTTAAGGGAGTGGGGATATGATGTAATAACAGGGGTAGGAAAAACGGGAGTGATAGCAACGTTAAAAGCCGATGGTGATAGAGCTGTGGCCTTTAGGGCCGATATGGATGCTCTACCATTGGATGAAGTGGAAGGCAGGGAATACAGATCTAAAATTCCTGGAAAGATGCATGCTTGCGGACATGACGCGCACACAGCAATGTTGCTCGGGACAGCCAAGATTCTTGCTTCACTCAGGAATGAACTTAAAACAACTGTCAGGCTGATATTCCAGCCAGCTGAAGAAGGCGGAAACGGCGCTCTCAAGATGATAGAGGGAGGGGCTCTGGAAAATCCAAAGGTAGACGCGATCTACGGAATACATGTGTGGAGCGAATTGAGCTCTGGAAAGATAGGCCTCAGGGAAGGTCCTATTCTGGCTTCAACGGGAGATCTGAAAATTTTCGTCACAGGCAAGGGAGGCCATGGGGCTCATCCAGACCAAACAATAGATCCAATAGTTGTATCCTCAGCAATAATTTTAGCCTTACAAAGCATCGTAAGTAGGAACTTGAATCCATTCGATTCAGCTGTCGTAACAATAGGGGCAATACAAGGGGGCACAGCTTTTAATATTATACCGGAAACCGTCGTTATGAAAGGTACATATAGAACGCTCAGCAAGGAGACTAGAGAGCTGGTGAAGAATAGAATAAGAGATCTAGTTGAGGGGATCACTTCTGCATTCGGCGCTAAAGGGGAAGTTGAACTTAGAGATGTGACCCCGCCAACAATTAATGATCCCAAAGCCATTGAAGTAGTCAGGAAAGTCGCATCATCCATATTCGGAGACGAAGCCATTGTAGTGCCAAAACCGAGCATGGGAGGAGAGGATTTCTCGTACTACCTAGAGAAGGTTCCTGGAGCCTTCATATTGCTTGGGACGGGGAATCCTCAAAAAGGAACAGACGCACCGCACCACAGCCCAAGGTTTGACGTCGATGAGGACGTTCTTTATATGGGCTCTGCTCTTTTGGCATCTATCGCCCTGAATCACCACGCTCTCTGGAAATAACTCATGAAAAGCGATTTTTTAAATTTAAATAGCTTCTCCCTTACCAATACCGTGTTTTAAAATACAGCGTATAAACCAGTTTAATTGAATAAAATACTATTTTTTCATAGAGGGATTTACTGCATCTTATATGAAACCAAGAAGGAATAGCGAATTATGAAAGGCACGGGAGGATGTGAGCTACCCGTCCTGAAGGACGAGGCTTCCAGCGTTTAGAGGTGGCTTTACGCCATTCCCCCTCATTTGCTGGTTCGCGGGGCCCACATCTCCGCCATCCCATGCATCTCATTAACGCATGGGCTATTGTTGCCTGTCTCACCTCACCCAACACAGGCTTTAGGGCTCATAGGTCATTGGAACATCCTCTGAGATTTCTAACTAAGTATAGGGTTAAAAATCTTTCTTGCCTTCCTCGCCATCCCCTCAGTGAACGGCGAGGTTTTCAGTTATAATTAAAATTAAATTATTAATTATTAATATGTAGAATTTATAACGAAAGGTGGAAAAATAAGGAGAACCATTTAAAAATCCTTTTTAAATAAATATTTCAACCATTGCGGTGAGGAGATGTGAGCCAAACGCTTTAGTTTGCGATAAATGTGGTCGCAGGTATCCGGTTTTTGAAAATAGACTAAGGTGCGAATGTGGCGGTCTTCTCCATTTCGAAATCAAATCTATCAAAAATTTGACTTCTCAGAAACCTAAAATAAGGGGAGTTTGGAAGTATAAGAACTTTATTCCTATACCAAAGAACGCGGAAATAATTAGTATGGGCGAAGGAGCAACTCCTTTAATTAGGCTTAAGCGCATCGGAGACATGCTGAAGCTCAAAGACCTTTTTATTAAATTGGAAGGAAGTAACCCTACGGGTAGCTTCAAGGATAGAGGGATGACTGTAGCCGTCACAGCTGCTAAGGCGATGGGAGCGAGAGCAGTAATATCTGCCTCCACAGGAAACACCGCAGCGAGCATGTCGGCTTATGCGAGGAGAGCAGGGCTTCAAGCGATAGTAGTGGTTCCCAAAGGGAAAATAGCTGGAGGAAAAGTCTCCCAGTTGGCCCTTTATGGGGCAGCTGTACTTGAGGTTATAGGGAGCTTTGATAATGCAATGAAAAAAGTCTTAGAGCTCAGTGAAAGATACCGCGGTTTTTACTTAATGAATTCTATAAATCCTTGGAGAATAGAAGGTCAAAAAACGGTAGCTTTTGAAATAGTGGAAGAAATCGGAGTTCCAGATTGGATAGTGGTGCCTGTTGGAAACGGGGGGAATATCTTCTCTATATGGAAAGGACTAAATGAGCTAAGATCGGCAGGGATTATAGAGAATCTTCCCAGGATATTGGCGGTGCAGGCATCAGGTGCGTCCCCGATAGCAAACGCTTTTCAAACAGGTAAATATGCGGATATATCGTCACCGAGTACTGTAGCCTCAGCAATAAATATAGGGAGACCAGTACACTGGGAAAGAGCGATTAAAGCAATAAAGGAATCCAGTGGGCAGGCTGTGGCTGTCAATGACGATAATATTTTAAAATCTCAATTGGACTTAGCAAGGTCCGAAGGTATAGGCGTGGAGAGCGCTTCGGCCGTTACATTAGCAGGACTCAGAAGGGCTCTTGAAGAAGAATGGATAGAGAAGGGAGAAAGAGTGGTGCTCATAGGCACAGGAAATGCACTTAAGGAAGCAGATCAAATTCCGAACAGATTCCCCCTAAACATATTACAAAGCGGTGAAGGGCTGGAAATATTTAGAAAGCTCGGAGGTGAGATGTGATAAATATAGATAAAGTGGTTAAAGTAGGTGGTTCTCTCCTCTCCTCTGGGAAAGATTACATAAATGTGGCGGAGAGGATAAGGAACGAATTTTTAGAAAACGGTTCGAATATAATCCTAGTCGTTAGCGCTTTGAAAGGAGTTACGGACAAGCTGATAAAAATCTCAGAAGGAAAAACCGAAGAGTTAAAAGACATAGAAGAAACGCATATGCGGATTGCTTATGAGATTGAAGATAGGGAAGCCGAAGAAACCGTTTCCAAGCTCTTAAAGGAGCTAAGAGCAAAGGTATATAGCGAACATATCACTCAAGGCAAACGTAGCCATGTGATCCAGTCTTATGGAGAGATGATGAGCTCGGCGCTGATGGCTGGAGCCTTCAGGGCTATAGGAGAAAAGCCTGGAACAGTTAGTGCGTTAAGGGGAATAGTCGCTAAGGAAGCCGGGGGGGAGGCATCAATCGACTATGAAAGGACTTCTGAGAGCCTAAGGAATGAGATCTCAAGATTAGAGCGTAGCTTATCCCCGATCATAATCGAAGGCTATATAGCATCTTTGCCAGATGGTAGCGTTGTAACATTGGGGAGAGGTGGGTCAGATTACACAGCTACTGCCATAGCGGGTGTTCTATTTATAGAGGAAGTGTATATGATAACAGAAACGAGCGGGATATTGAGTTGCGATCCGAAGCTTGTGAAGAGACCAAAGAGGGTAGAAAGGCTCGATGCCGTCGAGGCGAAGTTAGCGGCTCTTTACGGAGTCAAGCGCCTTCATCCAAGGACACTAGAGCCTGTAGAAGCACTTTCAATACCGAAGACAATAATAATCAGATCGATAACTGGCGATGGTACTAAGATATGCGCGGAAAACGGGTGCACTAGCGATGGAGTAAAGTTGATTTCCGTCAGGGAACATCACGGTGAGCATGAAATAACGGTTATAGGGAAGAATAGCTCCCGCGAAGCCTTGTTTTCAATTGAGAAAACAGAAATGTTCTCATTGGCTAAGAGTTTAGAAATAAAGAGCCCGCATATATTACAAATCATTTTTTCTGAAACATCAAGCATTTCTGAACTAGTAGATAGAATACATGAGAAACTTATCTGGGGTGCACAATAATGGATAAATATAGAGTTGCGGTCTTAGGAGCTACTGGACTAGTAGGCCAAAAGTTCGTTTCTCTCCTATCTAACCACAAAATGTTCGAGGTCGCCTATTTAACTGCTTCGGAGAGAAGCATTGGAAAGCTGTATTCTGAAGCGGTTAGCTGGCTTCTTCCGGAAGAGATACCCGAAAATGTTAGAGACGTGAAGCTTATTTCAAATCAAGAACTATTAAAGTTGGAGGATTACGATTTCGCATTCACGGCGTTGCCCTCGGATGAGGCAGCCATAGTAGAGCAAAAGCTCCTTGAAAATGGTAAAGTAGTCGTCTCCAATTCGAGCAACTGGAGGATGGATCCTTTAATACCGTTGCTGAATCCCGAAGTAAACGCTGACCATATCTTCGTTCTTAAGAAACAGAAGCATGGAAAAGGAAAGATAATTAAGGTGCCTAACTGCACTTCAGCTATTCTCACCCTAACACTCAAGCCTATCTATGATGCTTTTGGAATCAAAAAAGTAGTCGTAACGACTATGCAGGCTTTGAGCGGGGCTGGGATACATGGAGTCCCTTCAATGTACATTATTGACAACCTCTTGCCGAATATTCAGGGCGAGGAAGAGAAAGTCGAAAACGAGCCTAGGAAAATGCTTGGCACGGTCGGTATCGAAGGTATTGAGCCTGCAGATTTCCAGATATATCCCACAACCACGAGGGTTCCCGTTCTATATGGACACACGGAATCGGTGTTAGTTGAACTTGCTAATGGCGGGGTAACCATCGATGAAGTAAAAGCGGCAATGAAAAGAAACTCGTGGAATAAGATCAATGGGCTTCACCTGCCGACGGCCCCTAGCGAGCCCATAATATTAAGAGCCGAAGAAGACCGACCGCAACCGAGGCTGGACAGAGGAGCAGGAAACGGGATGTCAGTTAGCATGGGGAGGCTCAGGCTGGACAGTAGTGGAAAAGTGCTCAGATACATTGTACTTGGAGACAACATAGTCAGGGGAGCTGCAGGGACAGGGGTTCTCATAGCTGAGCTCTTCGTAACTCTTAACGAAAGGGGGGAAATTTAGCAGGATGACTCTCATGCAAAGAAATCCTCTCGTTTTATGCGAACATTTTGAACTGCTGAAGTCTAAGAGCATCAGTTTCGAACAATATAAAGTAGGAAGAGTTACTGCAATGAGCCCTGCATCTATAGCTAACCTGGGGGCTGGTTTCGACGTACTGGGGATGGCCATTAAGGGCTTCTTGGATAAAGTGGAAGTTGAGATCGAAGAAGGCAAGGGTTTTCTTGATTTCCGAGTGATAGAAGGGGAGGTGCCGTCTGGAGAGAAGAACGTTGTTTACAGAATAGCAGATGGGATATTACGTGCTTGTGGTGTACGTAACGAGCTTGATGTCAAAATTAGGCTATGGAAAGGAGTACCAACTTCTATGGGTCTTGGAAGCTCAGCGGCATCTTCTGTAGCGATTACTGCAGCCATTGATCAGGCTCTGGGTTTAAACCTAAATCCGAAGGAAGCCGTTCTGATATCTGCCTGTGGGGAAAAATTCGCAGCTGGCTCTCTTCATTACGACAACGTTTCCGCAAGTTACCTAGGAGGCATTGTGCTCACCGACCATACAAATCTATCATTCATCAAGTTACCTATTCCTAAGCATGTTTTTTTCACAATAGTGATGCCAGTGGGTCTGGGGGCAAAAGAGGACAAAACGATGGCCGCGAGAAAAGCGCTTCCAAAATACTTAGAATTAGAAAAAGCTGTGAAGCAAGGCTCAGCACTAGGAAAGCTCGTGGCCTCTTTATTTCTCAACGATCGAGCAATGTTCAGTGAGTCGGTGTCCACAGATTATATGGCTGAACCCTATAGAAAAAATGCAATTCCAATGTACGATATCTTGAAACGAGAAGCATTCTCTATGGGCGCTTTGGGCTTCAACATTTCCGGTGCCGGTCCATCTGTCTTCGCCGTTTCCATTGAAAAGGAAAAGGCTGAGGAGATAGGAAAGTCGCTAAGTGATATCCTAGAACAAAACAGCGTCCCCGCTAAGTATTTAGTTGTAGAGCCATCTGAATTAGGCGTTACGACCGAGAAAAAAGCTTAGTCGAAGTCCATCGCATTTATGATTTCCGGCGGAAGCCGCAGCCCAAGCTTTTGCAGTGTATACTTGCTCTCTTCCATTTGAGCTTTGAGTAGTGCCTTGAACTCTTCCATGGAAATATAGCTAAGGGGGTTCAATTGCTTTAACCTTTCATCTCTTATACCTGGCACCGATTTAGGAATGAGGACTTTTTCTCCCCATACTGGGTGAGGAGCCCACTCAACTGCCCCTCTCTCCGCCTGTAACAGGAATAGCTCAGTTTCCTCTATGAGTGGTCTTTCTCCGCCAATCGGTTTCAACGTGCCGTTGATTTCCTGTAGTATCGGCTCGGGTGCCATTATGGTTTTTTCCCCAAGCTTTTTCTCAACCCACTTGTACTTGGCGACGATTCTACCAGTAGTATTCCATTGGTATATATTAACATCATGACCTTCATTCTTCCATTTTTTCAGGAATTCATAGAATCTTATCACATGAACATCGTCTTTTACTCCTATGGTGAACTCCGTAAACCTCGGAACGAACCTCACTCTTCCGACCAATTCCTTAGCTTGGGCGGCATGGCCTACTGTCCTTCCATCGGCTAACACTTTCGCAGCGAATGCGGGATCCGCAATCTTCACCCAGGCGAAATCTGTGAAATAGCCTGGGGTCAAAAACACGGCAGCATTCAGCCTTCCGCTGCTGTTCACATCGCCATAAAAGTACCCCGTATCTTCTAGGTATATCACCGACCTGGCGTTTCTATTTGGAGAACCGAAGTATTGAAATAGCTTTCCTTCGAAGCCAGGATAGCCTCTTTCATCGAACTCGGTATTTTCGTGAAGGGCTCTAGGGCTCATCGCTCCCTTCCACATGGCTTCAAGCTCAGGTGTTAGGTCCTCGGTCTTCGTCCATGCCCCGAGCTCTGAGCCATAAACTCTATCATCGCAGATCGCTACTATATCATCATTTTTTATTTCCTGGTCTTTGACTAGTTCAAGGGGATTAATTCCGAAGAGTTTCTTATATGTCTCTGAGTTTCTTTCAGTCCAAACGTAAAATCCATGGGTCGATTTTCCGCTTCCAGTCAGGCCCCATATGGCTAAGATAACCCTTCTCCATTTTCCGTCAACGGTTTTTACGGAGAATTCCCTTAAAGCTGCATGCTCTCCAGTGCAACCAACCTTATAAGCGTGATATATCCAATGGCACAGTGCTCCCTTCTTTACTTCCCCCTGATAGGATGAGAGAGTTATTACTGTGAAGTTCTGGTTCGGAAAACGCACCACAGCCATCAGTTTATCCGTACCGGGGATTAAGGGGTTTCCTAAGTAATGCGGGAACACAAAAAGCGTAGCATCCGGCTCTTTCCCTTTATCTGGAGGAAAGACAAGTTGCCTCCATCTATAAGCCAAGTCTGGAAACTGCGGATCCACATATACTCTTACATTCATTCTCACTTTGCTATCTGGAGATCCATAAGCTCCATCGACCTTGATGAGAGGTCCCTGTGCTAAAACATGCTCAAGGACCCTTAGTAATAGAATTTTATGCTCTCTCTTCATCTCGCTAGTATCGTTTATGACCACCGTGTTAGCAGCTGATCTAGACCATATGTTCGAGGCCCACCCCAGAGAGCGGTTATTATATTTAGTAGCATATAGCATTGCTCTTTCTAAAAGGTCTGCTGGATTGTCTAAAAAAGGAATTAGACCCACCCTCTTCTTATACTCAAGTATTGAGTTAAAAGAATTCAAAAATGAGTCCGGTGTAATTTCTTCGACACTAGGTATTAGTTTTTCCATGGCTAATATCACTCTGTAAAACTTTTTCCAGCGCTTTTCCTTTCACATCGGAAAAGCGCCTTTTAGGGCTGGTTCGACTACCCCTACATAAGCTTAAAGGGTACCGCAAACGTAGTCTCGTATGTATATCTTATAAAATTTTCCTTTTCATTCCTGCTGAGGATTCTTTTCAATCATAAATAAATTTGAAATTATTGATATTTTTAGATATATACGCTGGTATTTTAAGATCAATACTATAAAAGCGACTGGGTGAAAAATTTGGCAGGATTGTCAATTATAATTGCAAGAGGCCAAGCTGAGAACTTCATTTCTTTGGGTGTACTTTCTCAGACCGCAGCTAGTCTAGGCATACCAGTGAAGATATTCGTCACGGGTTTCGCAGTTCCTTACTTTACAAAAAATAAGCCGGAGCTACGCCCTTCCGTTGAGTTTCAAGATTTCGCGAAAAAAATGTTCGAGGGCATGCAGAAAATGAATGCACCTAATTGGTATGACATGCTGAAAGCTGCCAAGGAGATCGGCGACGTCAAAGTCTTTGGGTGCTCGATGACGGCGGAGGCTTTAGGCGTGAAGAAAGAAGACTGGGATCCTATAGTTGATGATGTAGTGGGGGCAGCATTCTTCTTGACAAAGACCGCTGGAGATACGGTCATATATATTTAGAAAATTATCTATGTAATTTTCTGGGTGATAAATATGGGAGATAAAAAAACCGTTGATGCGAGAGGAATGGCATGTCCAGGTCCTATAGCTAAGCTTACAAGGGCTTATAGAGAGGCCAAGAACGGGGATGTCATAGAAATACTCGCAACAGACCAAGGCTTCATACCGGACATAAAAGCTTGGATTGAAAGTACGGGGAACAAGCTAATCGAGCTCAAGCAGGACGGCGGAGTAATACGTGCAGTAATAGAAGTTACCGCCAAGAAGTAACCCCAAGGTTGACGTGATTTTAAATGAATGGCGAAAAAGTTCTCGTTGTAGGAGGAGGAGCTGGGGGCTTACTAGTCTCAAATCTTCTAGCCGGCGACGGAAAGGAAGTGACGCTTGTCACCGACAATCCCGAACACTACTTCCAGCCCGCTAACCTTTTTATTGCTTTTAAAGGCGAGTCACCAGAGAGTTATAAGAGAAGCGTAGAATCATTGTTAGACCCCAAGGTACGATTAATTCTGGACAAGCTTTCAAAGTTAGACCTAGGGAACAGAACGGCCCTCACAGAAAGAGGTAAGAGACTGGAGTACGATTATGTTATAGTAGCGGCAGGAGCTAGGATGGATTACAACTCTCTTCCTGGGATGAAGGAAAACTTCGAAACGTTCGGGGACTATTATTCATCGCCCGAGGCTGCGGTAAAGGTTTGGAATACAGTTAGCAGGATGAAGAACGGTAAACTCATAATAGGGGTACCGGACTTAATAATAAAATGCCCACCTGCGCCACACAAAGGGGTATTTCTAGCAGCTGAGTTCTTTAAAAAAGAGAAGAGGGATGTTACGGTAGAGCTACTTTACCCCTCTCCGCATATATATACGGAGGCGGAGCTGGCAAAAACGATAGAGAGTAAGATGAAATCATTCAGTAATATAGAATATAGGACATCCTTCCTCATAGATAGCGTTGACACAGGTAGGAAAGTTGTAATTGGCATGAACGGTGAAGAAATCAAGTATGACGCCTTGGTTCTAATACCTTTCCACAAAGGTCCAGATATCGATGTCAACCCTGCCGAAGCAAGAGATGATGACGGCTTCATAAAAGTGGATAAGAGGAAGCTCAATATAACCAGTTATGACGATGCTTTCGCCATAGGCGATTGCAACAATGCTCCGACCTCTAAAACAGGTGTAGCAGCGCATCTGGGGGCTTTTGTTGTTTGGAAGAGGATCAACGGAAGAAATGCCGAGTATAGCGGAAGAACAAACTGCCCACTAATAACAGATGATGAGGCCATTTTTGTCATAAGTGACTATGATCACAAACCAGTAGGGCAGAGATTCTCAAGGCTTAAGAGACTTATGGAAGATTTATTTGTAGCTATGTACTTCCCATCGTTGAGATATCCGAGAAAATTCGAGCCAATATTCGATGTGTACTTCAATGCAACTGAGCCGCATATTCTTGGTGAGAAGGGATGGTAGAGGAAAAGACTGATTCTAAATCTACAGAAAAGATTTTAGCTCTGCTCGAGCGGCCTGAAATGGAGGAAGCAGTTGCTAACCTTGCTGAGCTACTGATAGCTATGAATGAGAGTGGCTTGCTTGATCTACTCAAAGTATTGGCTGATAGGGGCGTTCTCGAAAGCTTGATGAAGTATTTAATGACCCCTGACTTTTTGAGGATGGCCGATAAGCTTGATAAGTACGTTCATGTATTAGAAGAGAGCGGAGAGATACTTATTACAGAGGAAAAAGCGAGAACTGGTATAGGAGGCCTCTTAAAAGCTATGAGGGATCCCGACGTTCAGGTAGGATTGACAAAGCTTATAAAATTGTTGAAATTCTTGGGAACAGTAAAAGAACAATAGCCCTCTAATAAAAGTTAAAAAGCTCCTTTTTCAAAAACCCAAATAGGGGCCGGTAGCTCAGCTGGAAGAGCACTCGGTTTGCACCCGAGAGGTCCCGGGTTCAAGTCCCGGCCGGTCCACCATTCTTATACTGATAACTTCTCCTTTAACTGAAGATGATTGAAATCTAATTCACTAAACAAGCATAATCATAGAAAACCTTGAAATCTTCTATACGTTTAAAGAAATTAATATAAATCCCCTTTCTTTTTAAAAGGTTAGACTTTGTGCCGCGGTAGTATAGCCCGGCCAAGTATGCGGGCCTCTCGAGCCCGTGACCCGGGTTCAAATCCCGGCCGCGGCACCATCAAACTTCGAATCTCCGCCAATTGTTTTTAAATCCCTTTATAACTTAAGGAGCTTTAGCTCTGAAAGGCTAAAATAGCTTTTAGTCATATATCGATATTGTTATAAACAAAAGACGAAAAATTAAATAGCATACATGGAAAAGAAGATGGGCTGGAGGTTTAATTTGATGAGTAGAAAACTTGACGACGTAGCAATAATATCTTACGGGATGACTAAATTCGGAAAGAGAGAGGGGAAAGGGCTCATTGACTTATACTCTGAAGCAGCTGAAGAAGCGCTTCAGAGGGTAAAAGTAGATACGATAGATGCTCTAGTTACAGCAGCTATGAGCCCTGGTCGTTATGAGAACATAATGGGTCCCGCGAACATAATGGCAGGGTTGCTCGGTTTATACGATGCAACCGTTTTCAGGGTAGAAAATACAAGCGGAAGCGGAGGGGCAGCTATTTACGCAGGATGGCTTATGGTTGCTTCCGGTCAGGTGAACTCCGCTCTCATCATTGGAGGTGAGAAGATGACCCACCTCCCAACCGAAGAAAACGCCGCGATCATTGCTGGTCTTGTTCATGAATATGAGAAAAAGCACGGTGTCACGTTACCGAGCTATGCTGCTATGCTTGCTCGACTTTATATGGAAAAATATTCAATGCCTAGGGAAGCTTTAGGCTATGTGGCCGTGAAGAACCATTTACATGGAAGCATGAATCCCAAAGCTCATTTTCAGAAGGCAATAACCCTAGAGGAATACATGAACTCTAAAGTTGTAAATGATCCCTTAAAGGTAATGGACTATACGCCCGTAAGCGATGGAGCCGCCGCGATCCTTCTGATGAGAAAAGAGATCGCTTACAGTTACACGAATAAGCCAATTATAATCAGGGCGGTAGCAGGTTCTACTGACACGCACATAGTGCATGAGAGAGAGGATTTGCTAATTTTGAACTCCGTCAAAAACTCATTCGAAAAGGCACTAAGGTTTGGAGGCATCTCAAGAGATCAAATAGGTCTTATTGAGCTCCATGATATGGCTACTATTTTAGAGCTCGTTGAGCTTGAGAGCATGGGGTTTTATCCGAGAGGTAAATCGTGGATAGCTGCGATGGAATTCGAGACAAGATATGATGGTGAGCTTCCTGTGAATACGAGTGGGGGTCTAAAGGCCAAAGGGCATCCTATAGGAGCAACAGGCGTCGCTCAGGCATATGAGGTTTCACTGCAATTGAGAGGAGAAGCGGGCAGCAGACAGGCGAAACGGGAAATTGACTATGCATTGTCTATGAGCATGGGCGGCTTTGGAAATAACGCCTTTAGCATAATATATGAGAAGGGGTGGTGATATGTTCAGGTATTATGAATGCGAGAAGTGCGGAAAGAAATATTTTCCAAGGAAAATTAGGTGCTACTGCGGTTCAATGAGTTTCAAGGAGGTAGTAGTTGACAAGGCCATTGGTAGCATATCGACATACACAGTCATTCTAGTACCTCCGAAAGGCTTTACCCCACCGATTTACATAGGAATTGCCGAGTATGACGGGATGAAGATTCTGGGGAGATATGTTGGTGACCCCGAAAGGCTCAAAGTTGGGATAAAGGTCGAATTACATAACGACGATGGAACAACGACTTTTTCCCCGATAGAATAAAACAATTCAATTCTAACTTTTCTAGGAAACTTGCTTTAAGCCACCTCTTGTAGTAAGATGAAAGCTCCCCGTAAAGTTAAAATCTCTGTTTACGAATTTATTTTAGGCCGGGGTGGCCGAGCGGTCTAAGGCGGTAGGCTCGAGACCAATGAGCTGAGGTTTCCGGCTTTAACTGGAGGGAGACCTACTGTCCCGTTGGGGGCGCGCGGGTTCAAATCCCGCCCCCGGCGCTACGAAAACATTAGCATAACTGAAAATCAGTGGTAAATGACAGATGTAATCCCGAACAGATGAGGGGAACCCTTGCTCTTTGGGGCGGGGAGGAGGTCAGGTTGCACGGCGAATTAAATAAAGCCTTCAGTGCAAAGACTATTAAAGCAAACAGACGAGGTAATCTTTAAAAACCTAGTTTAGAAGCTATACAATAGCTTAAAAATGTTTTAGTGATCCTTGAATGAAAAGGAGCAGACTTCCTCAATTGAAAAATATTTGGAGGTATAGAAGGTTATGTCACCTAAGAAGTTTAGCGTTTTAGATCATGTTCTCGTTCCAAAACATGAAAGAATACCTATATCAGAAGTTCCAAAAGTATTGAAGGAGATCAATGCGACAATAAACCAGCTCCCTCTCATAAGGACGAGCGATCCAGTCGCTAGAGAACTGGGCGCGCAGCCTGGAGAGCTAATTAAAATCGAGAGGGAAGACGAGTATACGGGGAAAACGATCGTTTATAGATTAGTGGTGATTGGATAAAATGTCGACGGATCAAGAAGCTTCAACAGGACCCGCAGAATCATCGAAAAAGCCTTCAGAACTCTCATTTTTAAATGAGGAGAACAGATGGCTTCTCGCTAGGAAATTTATTGAGGAGCAGGGCCTTTCCAGACAGCACCTCGACTCTTATAATAGATTCGTTGGAGAGATGCTGCAGGAAATAGTGGATGAACAGGGGGAAGTAGAGCTTTCAGTGAAAGATCTAAAATTTAAACTAGGAAAGCTGGAAGTGCTGAAGCCCGTTTCTAGAGAGGCAGATGGCTCTGAAATAGAAATCACTCCTTTTGAGGCTAGAGTTAGGAACATAACATATGCTGCCCCCATGTACCTCGAGATCTCCCTAGTGGAAAATGGCATAGAGAGTACCAAGGAGCGAGTTTATATTGGAGATCTTCCAGTTATGGTTAAATCTAAGCTGGACCCATATGGTTCGCTATCTCCCGAAGAACTCGTAAAAATAAATGAGGATCCTTATGACCCAGGGGGCTATTTTATCATAAATGGGACGGAAAAGGTTTTGGTAGCACAAGAAGATATGGTCACAAATAGAATTTTGGTAGACGAAGGAAAACCGAATACAAACATCTTGTACAGCGCAAAGCTCATTTCAAGTACAGGTTCTTACAGGATCTCTATAATGCTCGATTTGCATAAAGACGGCACGATGAGCGTAAGCTTCGGAGGGATTCCTGGGAAGGTACCATTCGCTGTTTTAATGAGGGCCCTCGGTTTTGAATCCGATAGAGATATAGCTTATGCGGTGAGTCTTCATCCTGAAGTTCAGAACCATCTACTTCCCAGCCTAGAAGTTGCGAAGGAGATAATGACGACAGAGGACGCCCTCGACTACCTAGGCGGTAGAGTGGCCATTGGACAGACGAGGGAGGTGAGGATCGAGAGAGCAGAACAGATAATCGACAAGTACTTCCTCCCTCATCTGGGTTCCTCTAAAGCTAACAGGAAAGACAAAGGCTATTTCCTGGCACAGATGGCTAGCATGGTACTTGAGCTATATCTCGGCTGGAGGGAGCCCGACGACAGGGATCATTACGGAAACAAGAGGCTTAAGCTCGCAGGTGATCTTCTTGCGACATTATATAGATCCGCACTGAAGAGCTTCGTTAAAGACCTGAAGTATCAAGCAGAGAAATCACTCGCTAGGAACAGAAGGTTCAAAATATCGGGCATAGTCAGACCAGACGTGCTTACGGAGAAGCTAAGGCATTCCCTCGCCACGGGTGCCTGGGTCGGAGGAAAAACAGGCGTGAGCCAACTGCTTGACAGGACGAACTGGATGAGTATGCTTAGCCATTTGAGGAGGGTTGTATCCCCTCTTAGCAGGAGCCAGCCACTCTTCAAGGCAAGAGATCTGCATGGCACCCAATGGGGTAGGATGTGCCCATTCGAGACTCCTGAAGGTCCAAATTGTGGTCTAGTGAAGAGCCTCTCCCTTCTGACTTATATCACAGTAGGAATTGACGAGAAAAAGGTAAAACAAACAATAATGAAGCTCGGCATCATCTCACTTGATGATGCTATCAAGGAGTCGCTAGAGAGGGGAGAGAGCAAATATGCGGATTGGTCCAAAGTTATCTTGAACGGAAAACTGATAGGATTCGTTCAGGATGGTGAAAAGTTCGCTAAGTCTATAAGGCAAATGAGGAGGAAGGGGGAGATTCACCACGAGGTTAACGTCGCTTATCTGCAGCATGATAACGTCAAAGAGGTATATGTTAATACAGACGCTGGAAGGATAAGGAGACCTTTAATTATACTCAGAAACGGGAAACCGCTGATCACGAAAAAGGACATCGATCAACTTAAGAAGGGCGAGAAGAGCTTCAGCGACCTTGTAAAGGAAGGAAAGATAGAGTACATTGATGCTGACGAAGAGGAAAATACGTATATAGCCCTAAACGTATCTGACCTGCTCAAAGAAGGCGCTGAAGAATTCACTCATCTGGAGGTCTGGGTACCAGGCATCTTCGGAACTTCTGCTTCAACGATCCCATATGCTGATCACAACCAGTCTCCAAGAAATACCTACCAGTCAGCGATGGTTAAGCAGGCTTTGGGCTTATATTCCGCCAATTTCACAATGAGGACAGATTCAAGAGCGCACGTATTGCATCAACCCGAAAAGCCTCTGGTTCAGACTAACGCGCTTGACGTTATCGGTTATAATAATAGGCCAGCAGGTCAGAACGCCGTAGTAGCAATAATGTCATTCACCGGTTATAACATAGAAGACGCTCTTATATTCAATAAATCTAGCACAGAAAGGGGATTCCTGCGCTCAACCTTCTTCAGACTATACTCTACTGAGGAAAAGAAGTATCCTGGTGGTCAGGAAGATAAAATTGAGGTCCCGGAGTCAGGCGTGAAGGGCTATAGAGGCATTGAAATATATCGTAAACTCGACTCCGATGGAATAATTTCGCCTGAAGTTGAAGTGAAAGATGGGGAAGCTTTGATAGGAAAAACGAGCCCACCTAGGTTCCTAGAAGAGTTCAGAGAGTACGGTTTTGGAGCAAATGTTAGGAAAGATACCAGCGTAACTATAAGATATGGTGAGAAGGGCGTCGTAGATAGCGTATTCATAACCGAGACTCAGGAAGGAGACAAGCTTGTGAAGGTAAGGGTTAGGGATTATAGAATACCCGAAATAGGGGACAAGTTCGCTTCTAGGCATGGGCAAAAAGGAGTTATAGGTCTATTGATCCCCCAATACGATATGCCTTACACAGAGGATGGAGTTGTGCCTGACATAATCATAAACCCGCACGCGTTCCCGTCCAGAATGACATTGGGTCAACTGCTCGAGACGCTCGCTGGTAAAACAGCTGCGCTTACCGGTAAACTAGTTAACGCCACACCCTTCAGCAAAGAGCCTATCGAGGAAATAAAGCTGAGGCTGCTCAACAAGGGCTACTCACCAGACGGCAGGGAGGTAATGTATGACGGAAGAACCGGAGAAGTTCTAGGGAAGCCGATCATGATAGGGATAGTATATTATCAAAGGCTTCACCATCTGGTATCAGACAAATTCCATGCTAGGGCAAGGGGTCCCGTACAGCTCTTAACTAGACAGCCAACAGAAGGGAGAGCAAGGGAAGGTGGCCTCAGATTCGGAGAAATGGAAAGGGACGTGCTGATAGGACACGGTACAGCTATGTTGTTGAGGGAGAGATTGCTTGAGAGCAGCGATAAGACGACTGTATACGTATGTAACAAATGCGGGCATATTGGATGGTATGACAGGAACAGGAACACATACGTTTGCCCCGTTCACGGGGACAAAGGTGATATGCACCCTGTAGAGATGGCCTACGGCTTCAAGCTTCTCCTACAGGAAATGATGAGTATGGGGATAATGCCCCGTCTTAAAGTAAGTGATTTCATAGGTGAATAGGTGAAAAGGTGAAAAACTATGGTTGACCCTATCAAGAGAATTTCCGCGATTAAATTGAGCGTTTTATCGCCTGATGAAATTAGGAAAATGAGCAAAGTTCAAATAATAACTGCTGAGACGTACGATGACGATGGTCTACCGATACAAGGTGGCGTAATGGATCCCAGACTTGGAGTCATTGAACCTGGGCAAAAGTGCCCTGTATGCGGTAACACTATGCATAGTTGCCCTGGTCATTTCGGCCATATAGAGCTCGCCAAACCGGTAATACATGTAGGCTATGTCAAATATATTTATGATCTCCTTAGATCAACCTGCTGGAAATGCGGGAGGGTCCTCCTTACGGATAAAGAGATTAACGAGTATCTAGACCTCCAGAGGAGGCTCGAAAAATACCTTCCATTCCTTCTACCAGTTTTTCATGAGCACATAAAGAACAAGGCGTCGAAAAACTCTATTTGCCCTCACTGCGGAGCACCTCAACATAAAATTAAGCTTGAGAGGCCCACTACTTTTTATGAGGAGGAGAAGGGGAGCTTCAGAAAGTTAGCTCCAGACGAGATAAGAAATAGGCTCTCAAACATTCCAGACAATGACGTAAGGCTAATGGGAATAGATCCGCAGGAATCCAGACCCGAATGGTTTGTGCTAACAGTATTGCCCGTTCCTCCAGTTCAGGTTAGACCCAGTATAATGTTGGAAACAGGTATAAGGGCGGAAGACGATTTAACCCATAAGCTCGTCGATATCGTAAGAGCGAACCAAAGACTTAGAGAGAGCATGGATGCAGCAGCCCCGCCCATTGTAATAGACGACCTTTGGGAGCTACTTCAGTATCACGTGACTACTTACATAGATAACGAAGTGCCTGGAATTCCGCCTGCAAAGCATAGGACTGGTAGAGCATTGAAGACGCTGGCCCAAAGATTGAAGGGAAAGGAAGGGAGATTCAGGGGGTATCTCTCAGGAAAGAGAGTGGACTTCTCTTCAAGGACCGTTATATCTCCCGACCCCAACATAAGTATCAACGAGGTAGGGGTTCCCGAAGAAGCAGCAAAGATACTCACGGTACCGGTACGCGTGACTCAATGGAATATCGAGGAAATGAGAAACTATGTAATAAATGGTCCATATAAATGGCCCGGTGCGAATTATATAATTAGGCCAGACGGAAAGAGGATCGACCTAAGATACTTCAAGGATAGAAAATCGCTTGCGAGCTCGCTTACCCCCGGATACGTTGTTGAGAGGCATTTGATAGACGGCGACATCGCTCTATTCAACAGACAACCAAGCCTGCATAGAATGAGCATTATGGCCCACGTGGTTAAGGTTCTTCCTGGAAGAACTTTCAGGCTGAATCTTCTCGTATGCCCGCCTTATAATGCTGATTTCGACGGAGACGAGATGAATTTGCACATACCACAGACAGAGGAAGCCAGGGCGGAGGCAAGGGAGCTCATGTTGGTTCAAAAGCATATAATGTCCCCCAGATATGGAGGCCCGATCATCGGGGGCCTACAGGATTACATAAGCGGAGGTTACCTTCTCACCAGCAAGGCTACAGTCCTGACCAAAGAAGATGTAATTGAGTTGTTGGGAGTAGCAAAGTACGCAGGCGATATACCCGAACCAGCTTTCTACAGTCCAAAGGAGCTGTGGACCGGAAAACAGCTTGTCTCTCTTTTCTTGCCTGAGGACTTCACGATCAGGATGAAGTCATCTGTTAATGCCGGTAGGCTGAGGTGCGAGGACGACGATTGTTTACATGACTCCTTTATAGTAATAAAGAAAGGAAAGCTTTTGACCGGTGTCATAGATAAAAAGAGCATCGGTTCTCAGCAGCCCGAAAGTCTATACCATTGGATTGTCAAGGAGTACGGCGGAGACTTTGCTAGAGAGCTAGCAGACAGGATGTTTAAGATGTTTATAAGATATATTGAAAAATACGGTTTTACGATGAGCTTAGATGACGTCGACATACCTCCAGAGGCTCAGAAGGAAATAAAGGAAATATTGAACAAAGCAGAAGAGGACGTTGAGAAGATAATCGAACAGGCAAGAAGGGGAGAGCTCGAGCCATTGCCTGGGAGAACTGTAGAGGAGACGGTTGAAACTAAAATCATGGAGAGGCTCAGCAAGGCAAGAGATGAGGCAGGAGAAGTAGCTGCTAACTATTTGGACATCTTCAATAATGCCTTTATAATGGCTAGGACAGGAGCCAGAGGGAACATTCTTAATCTGACGCAGATGAGTGCAACATTAGGTCAGCAATCAATAAGAGGCGAGAGAATAAATAGAGGATACAGAAATAGGCCCCTTCCGCACTTTAAGCCGGGAGATCTATCTCCATATGCCAGGGGGTTCGTATACAATAGCTTCAGGTTGGGGTTGAGCCCAATTGAGCTGTTCTATCATGCCGCTGGAGGAAGGGAAGGGCTAGTCGATACTGCTGTGAGGACGAGTCAAAGCGGCTACATGCAGAGGAGGCTCATAAATGCGCTTCTTGACGTTAGGATAGAATACGACGGTTCGGCTAGGCTTCCGGACGGTACGTTTGTACAATTCACATATGGCAACGATAAGGTAGACCCTGCAAAGAGCGACCATGGAAAGGCTGTGAACGTTGATAGAATAATTGAAAGAGTAGTCGGTTGGAGGGAATGAACCTATGGATTCCGTAATAGAAAAAGTAGTTATGGAAAAAGGAAGCAAAGTGTTGCCGGAAAGTATATTGAAGGAGCTAATTGAAAAGCTTAAGAAGAGAAACGTAACCGAAGAAGAGGCAAAAAAGATAGTTGAACTCGTTATCGAAGTTTACCAGAATAGCCTAGTTGAACCCGGAGAGCCTATAGGCACTGTTACGGCACAGAGCATAGGAGAGCCTGGAACGCAGATGACTCTCAGAACATTTCATTATGCTGGCGTAAGAGAGCTGAACGTAACGTTAGGGCTACCGAGGCTGATAGAGATAGTAGATGCGAGAAAGGTCCCTTCGACTCCCATGATGGAGGTCTTTCTTGATGAAGAGCATCGGTACGATAGAGAAAAGGCGAAAGAGGTAGCTAGGAGGATAGAATTTACAAAAGTTGAAAACGTTGCTAACCTTGTAGAGGCAGACTTGTACACAGGAAGCATAGTAGTAGAGCTTGACCCAGAAATGCTTGCGGATAAGGGGCTCACAGTGAAGGACGTTTACAATGCATTGAAGAAGCTCAATTTTGGGGAAGTGGAGATAACGGATGAGTATAGATTGGAGATAAGATTGAAGGAAGCCGGTGATCTTACGTACATCTCAAAAAAGAGGGAGAGAGTTCTAAACGCCAAGCTAAAAGGGATCACGGGAATAAAGAGAGCGATCATTCAGTCGAGGAAAGGGGCCGATGGTCGGGAAGAATTCGTTATAATAACAGATGGTTCCAACCTACCTCAGGTCCTCAAAGTTCCTGGTGTGGATCAGAGTAGAACCAGAACTAATAGCATCTATGAAACTGAGGAGGTACTGGGTATAGAAGCAGCGAGAAAGGTAATAATAAACGAGATCATGAATGTCTTGAGAGAGCAAGGGTTGGACGTAGATATGCGTCACGTATTGCTCGTTGCCGACATAATGACTCAGACAGGTAGGGTGAGGCAAATCGGTAGGCATGGGGTATCTGGAGAGAAGACAAGCTTTCTATCGAAAGCAGCTTTTGAGATGACAACGAAACATTTATTTGAGGCATCCACCCAGGGGAAGACCGACGATTTAAAGGGCGTAACTGAAAACGTCATAGTTGGGCAAATAATCCCTGTTGGCACTGGAATGATAGAGCTATACGTAAATGTGGGGGGGAACTCTCCCGCAACGAATGAAAATAAAAGGGGTGAATAAAATATGACTAGCTTCGAAAACGAGTTAAAGAATGCCTACAGGAGCGGCAAACTGCTTCTCGGTTCTAAGGAATCTATATCTGCGTTGAAGCATGGAAAGGCGAAATTAGTTATCATAGCAATAAACGCAGAACCATCCGTCAAAAAAGACGTGGAGTACTACGCTAAATTAGCTGCCATACCAATTTATACATACGGTGGAACATCTCTGGAATTGGGGGGAACCCTGGGGAAACCGTTTCCCATACAAGTTATTGCAGTTGTAGACCCGGGCGACTCAAAAATTATGGAGCTCATTGAATCTTAGCGGTGAAGTCAGTTATGCCAGAAATAAGGTTGACGCCAGAGGAACTCAGATATATTGCGCTTTTTCAAGATGTGACCGGTGCTGTCGTGAAGGATTGCATCATAGATAATGAAAACGGTATGATAATTTTCGTAGTAAGGAAGGGAGACATGGGAGCGGCTATTGGAAAAGGAGGAAGCAACATAAAAAAATTGAGGAAAGTCTTCGGAAAGGATATAGAGATAATCGAAGACGGCTCTTCTATTGAAGAGATGGCAAAGAACTCCGTTGCTCCCGCTAGGGTCAGAGGAGTAAAAGTGATCGAGGGGCCTAACAAAAAAGTTGTTTATATTTCTGTGGAACCAAATGACAAGGGAATAGCTATCGGAAAAAACGGGAAAAACGTCACGAGGGCAAAGCTCGTACTCAAACGTTATTACGACGTAACCAACGTCGTTATAGTTTAATCGCAAAAGAGTCCATCGCTATTCAAACAGATAAAAAAGTAAGAAATTATAAAAACCGCTGTGGTTTTAGTTTAGATAACGCATTGAGGTGCATGGTTTGCCAGGAAAAAAATCTCCTCTTGGTTTATATGCTGCGAGGACTTTGAGGAAAAAGAAACTAAGGTTTAAGTGGAGTCAGAGAGAATTCAAAAGAAGAATGCTTGATTTAAAAAGAAAAACCGATCCCTTAGAAGGTGCGCCAAGGGCGAGGGGAATAGTTCTGGAAAAGGTTGGCGTTGAGTCGAGGCAACCAAACTCAGCTGTTAGAAAGTGCGTGAGGGTCCAGTTGGTAAAGAACGGAAAAGTGGTAACAGCGTTTGTCCCGGGAGACGGAGGCTTAAACTTCATTGATGAGCATGACGAAGTGATCATAGAGGGCATAGGAGGACCGAAGGGCAAATCTATGGGAGACATACCAGGGGTAAGGTTCAAAGTTGTATTGGTGAACGGTGTTTCTCTAGATGCTCTCATGAAGGGAAAAAAGCAAAAGCCAGTTAGATGATAACCAGATATTCTTTTTCAATCCTGGCTACTTCCTCTTTTATTATTGATTATTTCGCTAGAAACAAAGATGTCTTTGCCGGTTATAAGGGCCAAAAATATAGCATGGCTGGGGACGAATCTTCTTTCTAGGACCACGCCACCGCTTTTGAAAACCACTTTAGCTGAATAAAGCATTGTTTTCTCATCGAACTCATCAATGAGTATATACTCTATATCCTCCTTAAGCAAGTTAACAATGTCCTCATGACTCCAAAGTAAGTCGAAAATCGTCGCTCTCTCGCTATTTTTCCAACTATTATTCTGGTAAATGCCGTCTGCTACAAATTTTGCTATTTCCAACGGAACGTTGTAGAGCTCTAATTCCTCTCCATTTTCAAGGAAAAGAGTAAGCGCGGGTACTAAAGGATCCTCTGATGCTAAGTATGACTCTATATATTTCGTTTTATACATCACTTTTCCCTTTCTCCCTTCGAGCTCGACCATCACCTAGCCCTCTTATCTCATAAAGAGCGATGAAAGAAAATCACTAGGGTCATAATCTATCTTATGAAATTTTTGGGGTTAAATAACGTTAATGAAAAATTTGAATTTTCCTGATTTATAGCAGAAAGCCTCGCCTTTTAAGGCGGGGATGAGTGGAAAGCTTATAAAGCGTTTTTCTTTATTAGTTGGTTGGTGGCTAGTTTGGTAAAGCTTAGATGCCCAAAGTGCGGGTATGTCTGGGACTACAAGGGCAAGAAGCAGTACTATGCCACGTGCCCCAACTGCTTTAGAAAGGTCAATATAGCTAGAAACAGGGTTGAGTAGATATGTCCTCGGGTCATGAGGGTCTGCTAACCTTAACCATGAAGATGAGGGTTAGCCCCGAGCCCAGCTCATTCCAAGAGCTAATAAGCTTGTTGAGAACAGCTATAGGAAGCTGAAATGTATTAAATGCGGTTTCGAGGCTGATAGAGATACTGTAGCGATACTAAACATTGAAAAGAAGGCATATGAAAAGATGGGGGGATCTCTGACCACCCCGACTGCTCCTCAAATGACAGATGTAATCCCGAACAGATGAGGGGAACCTCTGCGCTTTAGGGCGGAGAGGAGGTCAGGCGGTAGTGGTAGCTCGCTACTTAACCCCTCGTTGAATTTAAAGTGATTCCTATTTACCTTGAACTCAGGGCGATCCTCTCGATCTCTTCTTTTTTAGCTATTGCATAGCTCTTTGGATCGTTGTTTGCTACAGCGATTATTTCGTCAGCAAGGCACTCTTCAATAGGCTTGGGATTATTAAAAGCGCAGTTTCTAGCACCATCTGTTATATGCCTCAGCGCTAAATCTACTCTTCTCTGAGGAGCTACGTCTACGGCCACATGATATATTATGCCACCGTACATTATCCTAGTTGTTTCCTCTCTTGGAGCAGCATTCTCAATCGCTCTCACAAGAACTCCTATCGGGTTTTGTTTAGTCCTTAAATGTATAATTTCAAAGGCGTTCTTAACTATATTGTAAACTAGGTGCTTTTTCCCCATATTTCTTCCGTGTTTCATGAGATTATTTATTAGTCTTTCAACTATGGGGACTCTAGACTTCCCAAATCTGTCATGTTCGTGTCTACCGCCTGTATGCGGCAAGAAAGTGGGTCTGAGGCAAATGTACTTTTTCAGACTAGGATCTCTAACATCTATGTTTTCGAACGTCCACTTTCCGAATAGCTTGATTTCTCTGGAGTAAATCCGTTGTTCTTCCAAGCCTGGTTCACCAGTACGCATAAACGCCTCATTTTACTAAATGCATCAAGGATTTTAAACATTTGCGAATTCATTATAACTGAAAACCTCACTTTTCGCGGCGAGGATGGCGAGGAGGGTGTAAAAAAAGCTTTTTTGCCTCACAGGGATCTAAATGCAAGCATAAGCATAGCCCGCAGGGTAATGGGCTCTGCGGGATGGGGAGAGAGGTGAGCCCCCGAACCAGCAGATGAGGCTGGAGGCGCAAAGCCCATGCTAAACGCTGGAAGCCTTGTCCTTCAGGGCGGGGCAGCTCACCTAAGATAGAAAGTTTAAAGATGATAAGAGTAATCATAGTACATCAATGTACCAATAAACAATTGCCTCATGAAGAATGGGATCTGAAAATAAATATAAATCTTAAAAAAGCTTATAATTCTCCTAAAACATTCAGTTAATCGGTTGTAATTAAAACAATGAGGATGATGTCAGATGAGCGAGAAACCTCACCTTAACCTGGTAGTAATAGGACACGTCGATCATGGAAAGAGCACTACCGTAGGGCACATACTTTATAGGCTAGGATTCATTGATCCAAAGAAAATGGCTGAGCTTGAAGCAGAGGCCCAGAAAAGAGGAAAAGAATCTTTCAAATTTGCGTGGTTGTTAGACAATTTGAAAGAAGAGAGAGAAAGAGGAGTCACGATAGACCTTTCATTTATGAAATTCGAGACTAAAAAGTACTACTTCACTATAATAGATGCACCAGGCCATAGAGACTTCGTTAAGAACATGATAACGGGGGCAAGCCAAGCAGACGCAGCAATCCTAGTAGTATCAGCGAGGAAAGGTGAATTCGAGGCTGGGATGAGCCCAGAAGGTCAAACGAGAGAGCATTTATTGCTAGCAAAAACGATGGGAATCGACCAGTTAATAGTTGCAATTAATAAGATGGATGCTACCGAGCCGCCGTACAGTCAAGAGAGATACAAACAGGTTGTAGATATATTGACGAAGTTCATGAAAGGACTTGGGTACGACACTTCAAAGATGCCATTTATTCCAATATCTGGATGGATGGGCGATAACCTGATAGAAAGAAGTCCTAACATGCCGTGGTATACAGGGCCTACACTAGTAGAGGCGCTAGACCAACTTCAAATTCCACCAAAGCCACTCGACAAGCCTCTCAGAATACCGATACAGGCAGTATATGCTATTAGCGGAATTGGTACGGTCCCTGTAGGTAGAGTCGAGACAGGAGTGCTTAAGAAGGGAGACAGGATAGTGTTCATGCCGCCAGCGGTGGTCGGAGAAGTGAGGAGCATAGAAATGCACCACACACAGGTAGAAAAGGCAGAACCTGGAGACAACATAGGCTTTAACGTGAGAGGCGTAACGAAGACGGATATAAAGAGAGGAGATGTAGCCGGACATTTGACTAACCCACCAACCGTCGCAAAGGAGTTCGTTGCTAGGGTATTCATATATCAGCACCCGAGTGCTATAACGAAGGGGTACACTCCAGTAATTCATGCACATACTGCTAGTATATCGGCAAAGATAGTAGAAATAATAAGTAAGCTCGACCCCAGGACCGGTAAAGAAGCTGAGAAGAACCCACAGATGATAAAAACTGGCGATGCTGCGATGATCAGATTTGCACCAATAAAGCAAATGGTAATAGAGAAGTTTAACGAATTCCCACCTCTAGGAAGGTTTGCAATGAGGGATATGGGCAAGACAATCGGAATAGGTATAGTGATCGACGTAGTGCCCGAACAAGTTCAGATAAAGGCATAATCATCTTTTTTACTTTAAGTTTAAAGTAAACCAATTGATTAGGGAGAGGAAAAAATGCCAGCAGTTGCGAGAATTAGGCTCTGGAGCAACAATGTTGATAGTTTAGAGAAAGTTACTGAGCAGATTAAGGCAATAGCGGAAAAGGGAGGAGTAAAACTTAGGGGGCCCGTTCCTCTTCCAACTAAGAGGCTCGTTGTCCCCGTTCTAAGATTGCCACATGGTGAGGGTTCAAAACATTATGAGCACTGGGAAATGAGAATTCATAAGAGATTAATAGATATAGCAAGCGACGAAAAAATAATGAGGCAAATAATGAGAGTAAGGGTTCCAGAAGACGTTTATATAGAAATAGAGCTTATATAAAGGTTTTTAGCTTGAATCTTTAATCCATAAAGTGTTAGAGGGTCTAGTTTTCTTTATAGTGGAAACGATTCGAATATTCGTTTTTTAAGTAGACATCGCTGAAAAAACAAAGTTTTGTTTTATTGCCAAAATGGAAACCGACCAAATCTCATAATTTTTGTTCCGATAATTATACCTGAAGTTGGGTATGCGTAAAGTTAGCTGACTATATAATCATCGCTTGAGGATTGATAGCAGAAACTGAAACGGTGATGCCACATCTATGCGGGTACACTCAAAAGATGAGGATAAGCCCTAGCATCTGCAAAAACCCTCACCATTTATGGTGGGAGTCATTAGAATGGCTAAGTTGTTCACCATACTATAAAATATAACGGTTCCCTTTCATTTACTAGAAGAAAAAAGCTCAGCCAGAACAACATCTAGCTTTTTCTCATCGTTTAGCAAACATATTTTATAATGCTTTGAACAATAATATGGTTTGTTAATATAATCACCTCTTGTCAGAAAGATAATCGGTATGTTTTCAAACCCAATTTTTTCCTCAACGAATTTGAGAAGAAGCTCAGTATCATAACTACCCGTTTTCCAATCAAATGCTAGTAAATCATAGTGCATTGGAAAGATTAGAGGTATCGGTTTTAGTTCAGATTTTTCCAGTTGACTAACTACATCAATTAGCATAGATATTCCAACTTCTGGAGATCTTGCCACTATAATGCTTTTTAAGCTCAAGTGAACTCCGCCACCCTCTTTGGATATCTTTCTATCCCAAATGTCTAGAGGTTCCACTTTATGCCTAAGATTAGCCCCTTGATTGCTATTTGAATTTGAGACTTTTTCATTTGATTTATTATGATATGTTTGAGATTTCCCAAGCTTAATAATGCTATTGCGGGGACCATGATTATATAGCTAATGATTGAAAACAGTCAAATAAAGAGAACTAATCAACTCCTTTTCCGGGCCTTAAAAAGAGAGACTAGCTTTATCTGCAGATGCCGCCGGGGGGACTTGAACCCCCGACAGCCCGGTCTTCAGCCTCACCGGATGCTGGAAGAACCCAAGCATCCTCGGGTGCTCTCCCAGCTGAGCTACGGCGGCTATAAAAAGATTAAAGATTCCAAATTATAAAGCTTACTTATGCTACTAGTTTTTCCATACGCAAAAAAAAGATAGCGTTTTTAAACCAATCCTTAATAAATTGATCCCAGTTTCAGCTTGCTTCTGAAGAACTCCTCTGCTTCATGAGGGAATAAGCAGTATGTTAGGACATCCTCTTGGGTATGCTCTGAGAGGATAGATTTTAGCTTTTCTTCGCATTCTTTCATCCCTAACTTTTCGATTTCGGGTAATTCTTCACCCTCTACTTTTGCTCTTAACGATGGATCTATTTCAGCAGGGGGTTTGCCGTATTTCCCCTTTATGTACGCCTTGAGCTCCTTAACCATCATGCTATATCTCTCTCCTGCTATTATGTTTAGCACGGCCTGAGCACCGACCATTTGCGAAATGGGCGTGACAAGAGGCGGCCAACCCAAATCTTTCCTTACCTTCGGCACTTCTTCGAGAACCTCATCCAACAGATCAAGTTGGTTCATTTCCTTCAATTGGTAGATCAAGTTGGACATCATGCCTCCTGGTATCTGATGAACTAACGCGTGAGGATCTGGTACCTGAAGGCGAGGATCGAATTCTTTATTGTACTTCGTAGTTAACAGCTCTTTAATCATCATGGAAACTTCATTTATTACCGATAAGTTTATTTCGCCTCTCGCTTCTCTCGGAAGAGCATAGTATGTGCTCTGAATTGCTGGCTGGGCTGTACCATAAGCGAGGGGAAATACGCTTGTGTCTATCATATCGGCTCCAGACTTTACGGAAGCATAATAAGTGGCTGTAGATAACCCGTTTGAATCATGGGTATGTACTCCTAATGGGATCCTTACCTCCTTTTTTATCCTAGTAACGAGTTCCTGTGCAGTTATAGGATCAAGGAGTCCTGCCATATCCTTTATGACCAATTCATCGACCTCTAAGGAGGCGATTTTCTCAGCCAGTTTGGTATAGTAATCGACTGTATGCACGGGACTTATCGAGTACGTCATTGCTCCCTGCACAATACCCCCGGTTTTCCTTGCCTCTTTTACGGGAAGAATGATATTGTCCAAGTCGTTTAGTGCATCGAATATCCTAAAAATATCTATTCCATTCTTATGCGCTCGATGTATGAACTCCTTTATTACGTCTTCGGGATAGGGCTCATATCCTACAAGAGAAACTCCTCTTAATAACATCTGTTTTTTAGATTTTGTAACAATTTCATCTATAACCTTTAGCCTAATCCAAGGATCTTCTTTTAGATACCTTAAGTCGACGTCAAAAGTCGCTCCTCCCCATACTTCCAAACTGTAAAATCCAGCCTTATCTAGCTTCTCTGCAAGCTTAGCAGCATCTTCTCTCCTCAATCTAGTTGCCATAAGAGACTGGTGGGCGTCTCTCAACGTGGTGTCGATTATTTTGACCAAAGGCAATCACCACGGTTTCTGACTTTATATTGAAATTTTATTAGAATGATTAAAAATTTTAATCAAAAACTATATAATAAATAGTTAATAAACATAAACAAAAATAAGGTGTTCGATTTGAGCGAAAAAAACGAAGCATATATGTCGTTTGTTGATCTAAAATATGAGCCAGACGAAGAAAACGACGTCTTGGTAATATTCAGGGTAAAACCTTCAGAAGGGTTTACAATTGAGGAAGTCGCGGGTGCGATAGCTGCTGAAAGCAGCGTTGGAACTTGGACGACGCTCTATACATGGTACGATGTATCAAGAATTAATAAATTGAAAGGATTAGCCTATTCAATTAAAGACCAGGGAAATGGGTTTTATTTGGTAAAAGTAGCATATCCTTTAGAACTATTTGAGGAAGGAAATATTCCGGCATTTCTGGCATCGGTAGCAGGAAACGTATTTGGAATGGCGAGAATCAAAGCGCTTAGAATCGAAGATATATATTTACCAAAGAAATTCATTTCGTGGTTTAAGGGTCCAAGTTTCGGGATTCGAGGAGTAAGGGAAAAGCTTAAAATATACGGTAGGCCTCTTGTTGGTACAGTCCCAAAGCCTAAGGTTGGGTATTCTCCTGAGGAAGTTGGTAAGCTGGCATACGAGTTGTTAACTGGAGGAATGGACTTTGTGAAGGACGATGAAAACCTCGCTAGCCCGAAATTCTGCTCTTTTCAGAAAAGGGCAGAGGAAATAATGAAAGCGATAGAAAGAGCTGAAAGTGAAACTGGAGAGAAGAAGACTTGGCTAGCTAACATAACTTCAGATGTTAGAGAGATGGAAAAGAGAATGAGGTTGGTGGCTGAGCTCGGGAACCCCCATGTAATGATTGATGTGGTGGTCACTGGTTGGTCTTCCATTACTTACATGAGAGATTTAGCAGAGGAATATGGCCTAGCTGTTCATGCCCATAGAGCGATGCATGCTGCGTTTACAAGAAATCCTGAGCACGGAATATCGATGTATACTTTAGCGAAGCTGTATAGATTAATAGGCGTAGACCAGCTTCATATAGGAACTCCAGGCGTAGGAAAGATGGATGCTAAAGCTCTAGACGTTATAAGGATGGCAACTCTGCTTAGGACAGAAAAATATCTACCGGAAAAAGAAGATGAGAGCCATACCCCCCAGTTCTTCGGGAATATAAAGCCTACTTTCCCAGTTTCTTCCGGCGGGCTACACCCGGGTGTAATTCCCGAAGTGATAAAGAGATTGGGAGAAGACGTCATACTTCAAATTGGAGGAGGCACTATAGGCCATCCTGATGGGCCTCTTTCAGGGGCTATGGCAGTAAGACAGGCTGTCGATGCAGCTATGAGGGGGGCTTCTCTTGAAGAGTATGCTAAGGAGAAAAAAGAGCTGAGAAAAGCATTGGAAAAATGGGGAACCAGAGCTCATTTATAAAAGGCCAGGGATTAGTTCGGAGCACAAACCTGGGGTCTCCGACTAGCAGATAAGGTAAAAGGTTTTACAACTGAAAGCCTATTCTTTTAAAGCGTAAATGAATAGAAAGCTTATAAATTTTCTCTATTCAGTTATTCTCGGTGATGAGTGTTTAAGATCTGTGAGCATAGGGCGATGATAGATGGTCTACGCATAACTCCGAGTTCCGTCTGGGATAGGGGTAATGGGCTGGAGACCAGGCGCGGGATTGAACCCTCGGAAAGAGGGAATGTAATCCAAAACCCCCCCGAACTAGCAGGAACCCCCTGCACTTTAGGGCTGGGAGGAGTTCAGTTAAATATCTCCGAGATTATTCCGCCTTAATGAAGGAGTATTATCTATAAGAGGAGAATAAGAATGATCGCTTTAATATTGGCCGGAGGATTAGGAAAGAGGCTTAGGCCATATACAGATAAGATTCCAAAGCCTATGATAAATGTAGGAGGAAAACCAATTTTGGAATGGCAAGTCGAATGGTTAAAAAAGTACGATTTTAGAGATTTCATATTTCTGATAGGGCACTTAGGCGAGGAGATTGAGCGATATTTTGGGAATGGAAGTAAATGGGGAGTTCACATACTATACTCCAAGGAGGAAGAACCACTTGGGACAGCCGGTGCGGTGAAAAAAGCAGAAGAATTAATAACTGAAGAAGAATTTCTGCTTATAAATGGCGATATCATAACTAACCTGAATCCTCTTATTCTCAGTAAAGAGCTTACACAGGGCATCGCTGGCGTCCTAGCTCTAGTTCCACTAAAGAGCCCTTACGGGATTGTGGACTTAAGCGAGGATGGTTTTATATTGAAGTTCAGAGAAAAGCCTTTGATTAATGATTACTGGATTAATGCTGGCGTCCTCCTCTTTAAAACCGATGTATTAAAGTATTTTCCAACGAGAGGTAACTACGAAACAGATGTTCTTCCGATATTGGCTGAAGAAAGAAAACTGAAAGGTTATGGTTATACTGGCGTATATTGGAAAAGTATAGATAGTCATAAGGACTTGGAGGAAGCAAATGAAGCTCTGAAGAGCGGTGAATTAGCTTTTCGTTAGCTTTTCAAAAGATAAGCATTAATAATTTATTTTGTGATTAAACCTTTTTCGCAATTGTGCTTCGCCTCATAACCACCGGTTATCCCCGTTAGGTTTTTTGATACTTGAATTGACTTAGGTTGAGGTTACCATTTGCATGTGGTAAATCAGCTACGCTTGTATCAATTCCTTATTCTGAACTTCTCTTCGCCCTAAAGGGCGGATGTTTACCCTTATCTATTTGAGTTTACATCTATCATCTGAGGCCGTCGAGGCAGACAGAGAACTCCCACACACAACACTGTTCATATGGTTTCCAACCTAGCATTCAAGCGATTAGGAGCAATCACAGTTTTAATCGTTATTAATTCGTTTCAACTTGAGGTGAGAACTTGAATATAGATGGACATATATTACACTTCAGTGGATCGATGTCCCTCGTAGCGAGATAATGTATACCGCAAGCAAACTTCTTGGATAGGACGTACATCGTTAGTTCCGCTATCCTTATGTAGACCTCAGAACCGCACATCTCTCCATTAGTTATCTTGTCCGAAAGCTCTTTGAGGGCTTCATCTATCTCTCTAATAGCAGTTAGATCGTGTAGTCCCCTTTCACCTTTTGCATATCTGGTTATTAATGCAGGTGATACGCCTGTACACTTCGCGATATAAGTTCTATTTACGTTTTTAGATAGGAGTTTAAGTATGAGGGCTCTTTTCAGCGAGGGCTCTATGTGTTTGGCAGCGAATTCAAAAACGCTTTTCAAGGCTACAGCACCACAATCTTCTTCTTTATCTCGTCTGGGTTATTCACTACCTCCGTTAAATCCTCAACAATTTCTAGCACTCCTAGCAGCTCGCCTTCGCGATTTTTCGCCGGGGCAATCATTACTCTTATGATTCTGTCGCCCATTCTGGTCCAGAACTCGCGGTACTTGAATTGCCCTTTCTTCAATGCTTCCACGTTTACTTTTACGTAGTTCTCCAGCCTCGGCGGGTGGCAGTAGTAAAGAAGTCTACCAAGAATAGTTTTGCTTCTAGGGAATCCGCCCGCTATCTCGCTTTCTGAGAAGAATCTAACTCTGTCGTTCGTATCGGCATATGTTATCTCTATTGGCATTGCCCTGAAAACGCCATCTATTTCCCTCGGTGTCAAAAAACCTGTAGGTAGCTCGAGGTCGCCATCGCGTTTTACTTTATAGGTATCCGCTTGAATGTCTTTTTGCTTTACAAGCGATTTAAATTCTTCAGGCAGTTTCTCCATTTGCTCAGGTTCAACGACTGCTTGGACTTCATACGGATATAATGGTCTCTCTTCTGGAACCCATAGTTTTTCTCCAACTTCCACTATGTAGCCTAGTTCTTCACTTAGCTCTGCAATAGCTGCCCATTCTCCTTCAGTGAACAATGCATGTAGGGCAGGATAAAGAATTTTGTTTTCCCTGAAAACAAGCTCTTGTATTTCCTTTGATAAAACTATCAGCTCCTGTGCTAGTTTACCAACGATGTCCAAGGTTGGATCCTTAACCGCTTTTTCCAAGTTATTCTCTATCTCTCTTATTTTTACGATGACTTGGTCTTCGCGACCCCATAAAACCCTTGGCACTGCTACAATACCGCGTCTTTCAAGATACGGGTAAACAAACATCTGTAACTTCCTATAATGAATTCTTATTTTTTTGAGTTCTCTGAGGTATGTTTGGAGTGCATTCAAATATTCAACGGAGTCTCGAGGAGACTTCAAGATAGTTAATGCTTGGGCGTAAATCCCCAAAGCCTCTGCTTGTTTGAGAATCCACTCGTTTTCTCTTGTTAGTAGATCGATCGGATGACCTTTGGGCACGTTTTTTAGCTCCCTTGTAGCTAGGAAATCTCTAAATAGTTCAACATGTAAGTCGCATAGGTTCAGGATATCGCTTACAGAAATTCCTTCTTTAACTAATTCCTGTTCTATAAATGCTATCTCGAACGGAGATACTCTAGTTAATATCTCTCTGAACTCCTTCTTCAGTTCTGCTGGGTCTACACCCTTATGAATTGCTTTCAATAACTCCTTCACTATTTCTTTGTCTTTATCATTTGTAGTTGACACGAGTCATCACATCATAAAAAATATTTCTAAAGCATATTAAATATTTTACGTGTGTCAAAAACCTAAAGTCTCGACAAAAAACTACGTTTCTGAAGATTTTATTTAATTACAGGTGCTTCATTTGAAAATTCACATTCATTGAATACTGCCGTCCTAAAGGGCATTTCTTTAGCTATTTCGCATGGCGCTTGTTTTGACAATTAACTAATTAACTTCGGTCTAAGGAACAAGGAGAAGCAGTTATTCTGTTAAGTACTTTTAAGTCACGGTTGTGGAGCTTACAGCTAGACGCCGTATTGAAACTGCTTTAAGTTTCATATAGGTTTATAGGGGTTGTTGATTTTCCCCCATCAGAGAGACTCCTCGAGATGCGGGTATATTGTGGAGACCAAAGAGAGGCGGTTTTGAGGGGGAAGCCAGGATGCGGGGATACCCCACAGCAATGACCCAGAAAAAACAATGAAGGGGGAGCTGTGGGTCGGAGTTACCCTGAGCGGGCGGAGCCCAGTGGCATGGATCCCAATGAAAAGGGGTACTTAGGACGATGAAGCCAAGGGTAGAGGGCTTGGTATCAAACAATATCAAGCTCTATGAAACCCGAACCCCCAGAGACAACCATATTAATTGGCCAAGAGGTTTTCCTGGTAAATTAAAATTCTCGCACATATAAATATTGTTTAGAACAGATGCTGCGTATTCTTTTGACTTTTAGGGCTAAAGGAATTCAATTATATCCAAGCAATTCCTTAGTAATAGGTAGAAATTTAATCATAGCAGAGAAAATTCACTGAAGGTGTGGCGTTTGCCTCGTTTCTGCCCTTGTCCATCGAAATACTGGGAATTTTTATTAAAGAAAATCCATTGAATACGAAATTTCCATCAAAGAGATGTTTGAGACCTTAGAGGAGAAGTTTATAAATCAAGTTTTTAAAAATAACAGAACAAGAGCCGGGGTGCCCGAGCGGACTAAGGGGCTGGCCTGGAGAGCCAGTTCTCCATGCGGGGAGCGCGGGTTCAAATCCCGCCCCCGGCGCTGTTAAATTTTGCCCAATTACATCCTAAACCGTCTAAAAAATCTCAGTATTAAATCTCTTTGAAAGATTAAAAAATCGCAGCCATAAGCGGTATCTAAAAATCCTCTCTTTTTCAATAAGATAGCAGCTAAAAATCTGTCTGAACGTTTTTTTGAAAAAGAAAACCCTTAAATCTTTTCTAATAAATAAGATTATAGAATAAAAATAATAAAACAGAAGCATAGAAAAATTTCAAATATTTTATTTAGACTTCTTTTTGGCTTTTTTCTTTTCTTTTGCTTTATGAAGTTTAGCTGGCCTTTTTTCGTCTTCTTCCTTTTTCTTATTCTTTTGATACTCGTATATCTTCTCAAGTTCTTTGGAAGGAAGTTCTCCTTTACTAGCTTCATCTATTTTTTCTACGATATCGACCATGATTTTCATATCTTCAGGAGTGATCCCCAGCTCTACCGATTCAGTTTCTCCCTCTTCTTCAATATTCGAATCCTCAGTGACTTCTTCTACTTCTTCTTCTGGCACTTCTTCGCTCAAATTAATCTCACTTCTTTATCATGCGTATTTTGGTTATTTTTTATTTAAATAGGAATAAAAGCTTATCTCATAATCGAACTCCTATTACAGATGCAATCAAAACGGTTGCAGGGCTCCGTAGGGTCTTACTCTATAGTGTGATAATGAGGCGATTGATAACTAGTAAAACATTAAGAATGAAAAGCCAAATCTGGCCTTTCAGCACACGTTACCTTTAGCAAAGATTTTATTTTTTTCCATAAATAAAAATGGGAAACAGAATTATTATAAATTATTATAATTATTAAAGATCTAAGCATATCATAAATGGAAGTTTTTATATATTAAGAGCAATAAAAGAACACTACGAGGTGAAAATTTGACGGTAAAACTAGTGAAGGTAACACCAAAGGTTGAAAGATATCCAGAATACGAAGAGCTTGATTGGGTAATAGCCCACGGGCTTGGCGTAGATCACACCGCAGACATTACGTCGTTTTCGCAAACTATTGCTCAAGCCGGTTCAATAAAGGGAATTGAAACATATTACTACATGAGGTATGACGACAGCCCTGAAAGGAACTATATACCGATGGCGTTCTATACCGTCCTCGGAAAGCCAAAAGTTCCGGTTCTCCTACATGAAGAAGTTGAACCAGTAGGAGAGCTGTTCAAAGTGATTGCTGTGTTCAGTTCTAGCCTATTGCTACAGAAGACTGCGCAAAGAGCTTTGCTGTTTGATGGAGCTAAGAAGGATGCTATATTACTCGTGAATACCTCAATAACTACCGACGATGTTGTAAGGTTAGTGAAAAAGTATAATTTAGCGCAGGACTGGTTCGGGAAGGTCGTTACAATTAGTGCAGCAAAAATAGATTCCGCAATAGCTTACCCAATGCTAGGCGCCCTTGCCAGAGGGTGGGACAGAATAGACTTGGACTCCATATTGACAGCCCTAGACGTTCTCGGAAAAGAAAAGAAAAAGGAATCTGTTAGGAAGGGATACGAAGCAGCCAGCGTGAAAGAAGTCCACGTCCTTGCGGAGGAGACAGAGATGTTCAAGAAAATAAAGCGGGAAGTAGAGCTTCCAGAGTTTACTGGTGAGTTCTGGACCCCAGATGTATACTATGCATACCAAAAGGCAGCAGCAGAAGCTCAAACATATCCCTCGAGGATCGCAGCTATGCCGCGCTGGGAAGTTCTCGCTCCGGGCCTTATAGAGTTTGGGCCGCAGCCAGGCAAAAGAAACCTGGGGTTTACAACTCCGTGGAGATGGCAGAGACCTATAATTGATATGAACAAATGTACCGACTGTAAGCTCTGTCATTACTACTGTCCCGACGGTGCTATTGACTTTGCGCCAATCAAAGTTGACATTGACTACTGCAAAGGATGCGGGACATGTGAAAAGGTATGTCCCGTTAAGGCGATAAAGATGGTTCCAGAGATTGAATACCTCGAAGGCCTGAGGGACGAAGAAGTCCTCAGGAGATTCGAGCAAAGGGAGTACGGATTCTGAGGTGATATGAATGTCCGCAATTAAACCTATGCCTCCAGTAGCAATTGAAAAACCGAAGGCAAAAGTATGGAATGGAGCAAGAGCTATAGCCGAAACAGTTAAGGTAGCAGATGTGGATGTGATCGCCGCTTATCCTATCAGACCATATACGGGCATAATGAACGCCTTGGCGTCAATGATAGCAGACGGAGAGTTCACAGCTGATATAATTGTGGCTGACTCGGAGCACAGCCAGTTCGAGGTAGTTAAGCATGCTTCTGCTGTTGGAGCGAGGGTATTCGCAGGAAGCAGCGGCGTTGGACTAGCGTTCGCCGCGGAACCAATAATAGTGACAGCTCTCAGTCAGCTTCCAGTTGTTGCGGCGATCGGTACAAGGGCATTGGATGACCCAGGGAACTTCGGAATGGAGTGGTCAGATGCGTTGATGTTCAGGGACTTCGGCTGGCTCATATCATGGGCTAAGACGGTTCAAGAAGCTGCCGATATGACCCTAGTAGCTTATAGGGTCGCGGAAGACAGAAGAGTGCTGTTGCCTCATTTCATAGCGCTAGATGGTGCCGCGATAACCCACGTTGCCACTCCTGTAGTGCCGGTAACTAAACAGCAGGCAACCGAATTCCTGCCTCCTTATAGGCCCCCCTATAGAATTGATCCACAAGACGGTCCTGTGACTAAGGCGCAGCATATTGCACCATCTCTGATAGGACCTGAAGAAAGAAAAACGATCGATGTTGCACAGAAGAGGTCGAAGCAAGTTATAGCTGAAGCATGGAAGGACTTTGCCAAATACACGGGAAGAGAATATACGCCCTTCTTGGAGACAATAGGCATGGAAGATGCAGAATTTGCACTGATAGGAATGGGTGCCTATATGAAAGATCTAGAGCTGGTGGCTTCTAGGCTGAGAAGCAAGGGACACAAGGTCGGGACGGTCAGGCTAAGGTATGTTAGACCGTTCCCTGCCGAAGAACTGATAAATGCGCTCGGAGGAGTGAAAGCAGCGGGCGTTATCGAATTCGGTTATTCCTTCGGCTCTCCATTCGGCACAGGATCACTTTACCACGAAGTGGCAACATCGCTATATGAGGCTGATGCTAAGCCAACCCTTCTGGACTTCCTATTCCTAGGAGGGAGAGAACCAACGGTGGAGCACTTCACACAACTCGCTGAAAAGGTCATCGAATCCGCGCACAAGAAACCTCAGAAGAAGACTTATTGGCTAACACTAAGGGGTGAGGATATATGAGCAGCCAGGTCGCGTTCAAAAATATAAAGGAAATACCACCGGTAGACTACTACACTTCCGGAAGAAGGACTTGCGCAGGTTGCGGGCCAGCATTAGGCTACAGGATAATATCGAAAGCAGCAGGTCCCAACACAATATTCATAGGCCCAACCGGATGCATGTATGTCGCCAATGCCCATCAGTTCCTGACATCGCCCTACGCAGTCCCATGGCATCATACCCAGCTAGGAGGAGGCGGTGCCGCCGCCATAGGAGTTGCCTCTGCCCTCAGAACGCTGATGCTAAAGGGTAAAAGGAAGCTTGAGGATATCAACGTTGTAGTCATGGGTGGAGACGGTGCTATGGCTGATATAGGCTTCTCAGGGCTCTCTATGGGGCTCTCTTACGACTATCAGAGGCTACTTTACATAATATACGACAACGAAGCTTACATGAATACCGGTGTCCAAGCTTCAAGCACTACTCCATGGGGTGCGACAACGACATTCACTCCAGCAGGCAAAGTAAAGCCGATCGGTAATACCAGGCTAAAGAAAAACATGGCTCTCGTAGCAGCTGCGCACCCGAAAGTTAAGTATGTAGCGACAGCAACGCTGTGGCCTCCACTAGACCTTATGAACAAAGTGCACAGAGCACTGAATGCTGGAGGTCCCACATTGATACATGTATTATTGCCTTGTCCGAAAGGATGGTTCACCAATCCAAGCGAAACAGTTGATCTATCCAGGCTAGCAGTTGAAACCGGAATGTGGGTACTATGGGAAAGCATCGAGGGTCAATTCAAGCTGAACTACAGGCCTAAGCCGAGAAAACACGTGAGGGAATATCTGGCACCACAGGGCAGATTCAGTCACCTGAAAGATGAGGATATGGAGAAGATCGATAAGATGATCGAAGAGGAATGGAAGTTCTGGGAAGAATCAGCCAAGCTAGGCAGATTGGTAGTTCCATATTAAAAAGTTTAAAAAATTTTTCCATTTTTATAAATCGAAAAATTTTTTCCCCTCATTCATAAAGAAAAGTAATGATAATAAAAAAGAAAAAAGGTGGTTCAATTGGATGTGACAAAAACGAAGCAAAGGTGGGTCATTCTTGTAGGAGCCATAATTGTGATGATGTTCATATCAATATACCAATATTCTTGGTCGCTGTTTGCTTCGGGTCTAAATTCTGACTTAAAATGGTCGATGACTACTATACAGATGGCGTTCACGCTATATACTTACGCAGCTACGTTTATACAACCGTTCTCAGGCTACTTTGCCGATAAATTTGGGCCTAGGACCATAGCTATCCTTGGCGGATTGCTTGTAGCGGCAGGATTCCTGCTTTGCTCGACCATTACTTCTCCCATACAGCTATACTTATACTATACTTTAGGCTCTATTGGGGTAGGCATGCTTTATGGGATTTCTGCAGCAACTGCTGTGAAGTGGTTCCCCGATAGGCGTGGACTTGCGACCGGCTTAGTTACCTTCGGCTTCGGAGCCGGAACGGCTATTTTCAATCTGCCATTCCAAGCATGGATCACGAACAATGGGGTTAAGACTGCATTCCTATATGTTGGAATACTAATGCTGATATTCATTATGCCATTCACGTTCTTTTACAAGTACCCGGAGTTTGTAGCAAAGCAGCAGCAGAAGGCCGGAGAAAAGAAGGAGGAACAAAAAGGTCCAGACACAACCAATTGGAAATGGTATGAAATGCTAAAGACGCCACAATGGTGGGTCATCTACATATCTTTTACTATAGTAGCCGCTATAGCTCTTCTCTTCGGCGCACAGGTAAAGCCGATGGCTAAAGAAAACAAGATACCAGCAGCTGTGCTGAACGTCGTTTTGGTAGCTTACCCACTTGCCAACGGATTCAGCAGGATAATAGGAGGGTGGGTATCTGACTTCATTAAGAACAGGCAGATGACTGGAATGATATTCTACGCCTTGGCAGGACTATTCATGATAGCTTTAGGTTTAACGGCCAAGAACCCGACGGGATTCGCGACTTTCGTCGTCCTATCGATGCTCTTTGCGGGGTACGTCTTCGCCTTCAACCCTGCCGTAATTGGAGACTTCTATGGCCCTAGATACTCCACGACAAACTATGGTATAACGTATACAGCGAAATCATGGGGAGGGCTGATATCCGGTTATATCACTGCATGGTTATTGGTGACTTTCGGAAGCTATACCTATTCGATAATGGGCCTTGGGATAGGTGCTTTGATAGCTGCTATATTGGTTTCACCTTGGGTACTCAAGAAGCCGAAGAAGAAATTGCCAGCCTCAACAGAATCGCCATCGCCCGCTCAGAAATAATTAAAATTAAAAATTTTATTTTTTTAATTCTTTTAAATTAGTTTCAATCTCTTCGAAGTTTTTGTCTTAGTGGGATGGAAGAAACAATTTTAGAAAAAGCCTTGCCTTTCAAGGAGGAGGTTAGAGTAAGGAATTGAGAGGTAGATTTCACATGAGAGTGCTTGTAGCGGGTGGATTAGGGTTCCTAGGGAAAGAAGTTTCAAGATACCTTGCTAACAAAGGTTACGATGTGATCGTGGTGGACCCTGCTGCCGAAGGTTCCTACCAAGAAAATTTTATGACGATAAAGGGTACAATCAACAACCCTAATATCCTAAGAGACATAGGAAAAGTAGACTTCATTGTGCATTCTGCCTGGGACTTCACCGAAGATTTGGGAAAAAGCATAAGTGAAAATCTGATCGGGTCGTCTAATCTTTGCGAATGGGCTGCCAGCTTAGGAGTAAAGAAGTTCGTATTTTATAGCAGCAGTGTGATATACGGCATCCCAATAAGAATACCTATCACCGAAGATCATCCGCTTCTCGTGGAAAAGTCAAGAGCTCCTCTTCATGCTTTAATTAAATTATATGTAGAGAAGCTTCTTTTCTATTATTACTATCAAAAGTCGCTACCAATAACTATATTCAGAATTTGGTGGAGCTATAGCGATTATAGAGCCCCAGGAAGGACATACAGAGACATACTTTCGAAAGTAAAACGAGGTGAAAAGATCGAAGTTCCTATGAACGCAGGAGGGAGCATTGTTTACACCGGAGATCTTGCGGAGGCCACCGAGACAGCTTTTTATAAAGATGAAGCCGTAGGAGAAATATTCAACGTTTCTAGTTTCTATTTAAAATGGGTTGATGTACTTAAAAAAATAGCAATGAAATTTGGTTCTAGCTCTGAAATCTCCGAAGTTGAGGGAGAATGGAAAGGCCCGGGGTTTCTTGAGGGAAGCTGGCTGCTAGATGATTCCAAATTGAGGAATAAGCTTGGGCTGAGCTTTAATTCTATTGAAAGGGAGAATCGATTCATAGAAGTTTCGCAGAGAATGTTGAACCTTTTATGATAGGATGCTAAACAGAGTGCTTCGTTATCTGAAAGACTCTTATATATCACAGCTTTATTTCTATCAATAACTGAAAACCTTGCCCTTTGAAGCAGGGAAGAGGTCAGCCAATCTTCTGCTCTCTTATATGTGGAAAGCCAAGGAAAAGAAAAACGAGATAAAGCTCTCGTTCAAATACAGGATTTACCCAACTAGAGAAGCGGAAGAAAGAATACTGAAAGTAATGCAAGTTGAGGCCGAGGCACAATATCCTTCTGGATGCAATAAATAAGGCGAGAAAAGAAGGAAAGAAAATAAACCCTAAGGACACGCAAGATATTTTGAAAAACTTGAAAGTTGAAGGAAAGAAATAGTCCACTCCAAAGCTCTTCAGATAATGAACAACCTCTGAAAGCGTGTATAGTAAGTTTCCTGAAGAAGCAGGAAATCCTCACCGCGAGGTGGGGATGCCCCCTTTCATAAGAGCGGGTTAGTTCACAATCTTATTAGCCAATTGTTAGAATATGTATTAAAGATTGAAAGTGAGGATGGAAAACAAGAAGTCGATCAATGGTGTTGTTAAATCAAAGTATAGTTACCAGATGGATTCTTCTAAGATGGGATGTTAACGATGCTTACTAGAGATACAAATATATTTGATCAACTTCACCCGAAGCTAAGGCAAGTTTTAGAGAAGTACGGTTATTCATCACCTACGCCTATACAAAAGAAGGCAATCCCAAAGATCTTGGAAGGGAAGAATGTGATAATATCTGCGCCAACAGGGAGCGGAAAAACGGAAGCTGCTTTGCTACCTGTTTTCTCTAAAATGTTGGAACACGATGACAAAAATGATCATCCGCAGTTAGTGTACATTACGCCCATGAGAGCCTTAAATAGAGACATTTACGTTAGGATGCGTCAGATATCAGATGAACTAGGGCTCAACAGTATAGTAAGACACGGTGATTCATCAAAGAGAGAGAGAAGAAGCTTTATAGAGGGAAGCTACCGCTGGTTCATTACTACACCTGAGAGCTTTTCTATGATAATTACTCACCCAGCTTCAAGAAATTTGCTCGCGGACATCAGATGGGTTATAGTGGATGAGGTACATGAGATGATAGAGAGCGAGAGAGGTACCATGCTAGCAGTGGCCCTAGAAAGGCTTAGAAGAAAGGCTAGAGGGTTTCAATTCATTGCTCTCTCTGCCACAATTCCCACGGTAGATTTAGTGAGAAAGCTGTTCAACTGTCCCAATTGCGTTGATGTCCGTGAAACTGAAAGAAAGGCTATGGAGATAGGAGTTTATTCAATTCCATTTAAGGAAGGGACTTCGTCTGATGAAGATAGGACACGGAAAATTATAGAAGGAATGGCAAAGCTTATAGAGAGTTCTAAGAACGCGATCATTTTTACAAATACGAGAGATACCGCAGAGTTCCTCGCTTATAAGTTCAGGGAAAACGGTTATACGGGTATTGAGGTCCACCACGGTAGCCTTTCCATAGAAGCTAGAACTGAGGCTGAAAAAAAGCTGAAGAACGGTTCACTAAAAGCCGTTATTGCGACATCTAGCCTAGAGCTTGGTATAGACATAGGCACAGTCGATCTTGTCATCCAATACAATTCCCCAAGGCAAGTTCTTCGTCTTTCCCAGAGGATAGGGAGAAGCGGGCACAGCTTGGGGAAAACTTCAAGGGGGATAATTTTTTCCCCGCATGATATAGGAGACATGTTAGAGTCAGCGGTTATAGCACGAAGGGCACTACTTGGGATCTACGAGGATATATCCATCCCAATGGTACCGATGGATGTAGCTCTCCATCAGGCTGTAGGAGTGGTTCTTGGGGGAGAGGCGAAAAGTAAGGAGGAGATCTATGAAATCATCAGGAAAGTATATCCTTTTAAGTCAATGGAGAACGAAAAAATGGAAAAGATACTCGAGTTCGCCTCGAGCATGAAACTCCTCTTCACTAGGGATAACGGTGAAGTAGTCCCGGGCCAGAGAGCGAGGGAATACTACTACTCAACGACCATGATCCCTGACACAAGAAAGGTAGCTGTTTTCTCGGTCAATGGAGAAAGGATAGGGACCCTGGATGCTGAGTTCGTATTTTCTAAGCTAGAGGAGGAAACAGCCTTCATCTTAAAGGGGAGAGAGTGGAAGGTTGTGAGCATAGATGACGATAGAGTGGTGGTCGAGGAAGTTGAGGAGCACAGAGGTCTTCCACCATCATGGATGGGAGATCTCATTCCTGTTTCGAGAGAGGTTTCGAGAGAAGCTGTGGCATTATTACGAAGGATCTGCCTTGGGGAAGGCTTCGCCCTACTCTCAAAAGAATACTCGTCTTTAACTGAAACGATATATGAAAATGTTAGGGTTGTTTGTGAAGAGCAGCGGAAAAATGGCTTTGCTCTCCCTCACCACGAGCATATTCTTATAGAAAGCAACGACGACGAAAGCCTACTTGTGATTCACGTACCTCTTGGCTCTAGAGGTAACTTCACGCTTGCCATGCTACTGAGCAGATATTTAGCATCCCGCACAGGAAAGAGGATTTCTGTTCAGAGCGACGCGTATAAGCTTTTCATCGATGCTAGCGCGGGGATTAGATTGGTTGATATAGAAGAATCCATTTATGGTTTAGCGTCGCTCAGCGCGGAAGAGCTTCGAGAAATGCTCAGTACTGCGGTGAAAGCATCAAACGCCTTCACATATAGGCTCATACAGGTGGCTAGGAAGATGGGCGCTCTAAGCGAAGACTACAGTCTGAAGGATTCCAAGAAAGTCCTCAGATATTATAAAGATACATTGATAGGAGAAGAGGCCTTGAGTGAGCTCATCTTCGAAAAAACCGATTTAAACTCTGTTATGAAAATGCTGAATGGGCTGAGAGAACGTAAGATAAAGGTATTCAAACAGGAGAAAAAAGGGTTGAGCCCAATTACGCTTTATACGGTTAGAGGAGAACACCCTATTTCTTATTCAATGGATGCTTTACCGCAGGAGTTGGCAATAAGCGTCCTCGAGAAGAGGGTTATGGAAAAAGAAGTGCTCCTGAAATGCCTAAGTTGCGGTTATGAAAAAAAGTCAAAGATAAAGGATCTTCCCGATATAATAAGGTGCGAAAGATGCGGCTCTAGGGCCGTAGCTCCACTTCCATTATCAAATTCAGCATTTCTTCAAGCGGTGCGAGCAGGGATTTCTGGCAAAAGGCTTGCTGGAAAAGATAAAGAATATTATGAAGACGCCGTCAAAAGGGCGAACCTGGTAATATCTCACGGTAAAAACGCCGTGATCGCTTTAACGCCTTACGGCATTGGACCAAGGGCAGCCTCAAAGGCTCTCTCTAAACTGAAGTTGGGATGGAAGGAGTTTCTCCGCACCCTTTACGAAGAGGAAAGGAATTATATGAAAAACAGGAAATATTGGGATTGAGTTCCATTGTTTATAACTGAAAACCTCCCCGTTCACGGCGAGGATTGCGAGGAAGGCGAAAAAAGCTTTTCTGCCTCACAGGTACCTAAATGCAAGCATGAATATAGCCCGCAGGGTAATGAGCTCTACGGGATGGGGGAGAGGTGAGCCTCCGAACCAGCAGATGAGGCTGGAGGCGTAAAGCCCCAGCTAAACGCCGGAAGCTTCGTCCTTCAGGGCGGGTAGCTCACTTGGTTGTATAGGTGCTTTCGTACTCCTTCTTTTTCCTCTCATACTCATCTTTTTTAGAAATCACTCTTGCTGGAACCCCCGCTACAACAACGCCTGGTGGGACATCCTTCGTTACGACTGCGCCAGAGGCTACCACTGAACCCCTCCCTATATGAACTCCTGCAATTATTGTGGCATTCGCACCTATGGCTACGTCATCCTCAACTATAGCGCCAACCCACCTTGAGCTCACAGGATACTTATCGTTGGTGAAGACGACCTTAGGCCCGAGGAATACCCTGTTTCCAATTGAGGTCAATGGTGGTATGTAAACCCCGGTCTCTATCCTCGCTTTTTCACCTATCTTAACTCTCCCATCGATTACGGTGTCTGTCCCTACTATGCTGTCATCCCCTATTTCCGTATCTTCCCTTATGAGTACTCTGTGTCCCGTCTCTACTCTGTTTCCAATCATTACCCTTTCGTAAATTACGGAGAAGCTTCTTATCAGACACGATTCTCCTATAAGACTGCCCTCTGATTCTAGTTTATCAGAGGCTCCACTTTGGAGTTCTTTTATCCTCTTCCTTGTAGGGTATCCTATTACCACGTTCGAATCAATGAAGGATTTTGCTCCAATTTTTGAGCTTCCTAATATGAGGGATCCCTCACCTACTATTACTCCTTCAAATAGCTGTGCTTTGTCCGAGATATAACCTCCTTTTCTTTCAATCATATGAAATTTCACCATCCTTATGTTAATTTTTTACCATCCGGTTTTCCTCCCTAAGACACGTTCCCAATTTTTATTCATGTGCTTATGCGAGGGAAGAGCGAACGGTGAGTTTTCAGTCAGGCTATAGCTTAAGCGCCTGTTTTTCCACTTTATATTTAGGAAGGCGCTTCACACATAGCCTCATCATCAATGACAGTTTAGCACTGAAGAAGCTTAAAATCTTTCTCCTAATCATCGCTTCGAAGGGGGCGTCGCAATTTTTGTTTTCATCATCTTTGAATAAGCACTCGGCAAACCGCTCATTGCCCCCAAAAATATAAAATTACCAAAGAATTAAAAAAACATGGTGTTTAGAAGAATGGGTGGAAAGCAGAGGACAACTTTATTTATGGGTGTATCTAGCGCGACTGAGAGGATACAGAAGAGCGAGCCTAGCTCCCAAGAGGAGAAAGGGAAAAAAGGTCAAAAGAAATCCGGCGGTAAATGATCTTTTTTAGTAAATGACCGGTGGTGTTGCTTTTATCGAAGTTGAACTCCTACTCCCTTACTGCACATTTGAGAATGAGCCGGATGTTTTAAGGGAAAGCATAAAAAGTAACATTATAGCCAGATACTCCTCGATATTTAGGGTATCAAGGATCCTTTTATATAACAGTAGGAAGAGAGAGGAGTGCCTAGACCACAGAGACAAGCTGCTGCTTTTTCTATCCTACTTTAGGACACCGCCATATCTTAGGAAAAAAATTTTCGGCAGAAAAAAAGAGCTCAAATATGCTGGCATCGCTTATCCTGTGCAGATTCCATCCCATAATGTAAAGAAAAAGCCTACAGCAGGTGAAATAAGAGAAGGTTTAGTTTTGAGAGCTGATAAAGAGAAGGCACTAATCGATGTGGGTTTAAAGGCTCCTGTATGGGTACGAACTGAAGGAGAGTTTCCGAAAAAGAAAAGCAAGGTATTCGTTAGAGTGGTGGAAACTTATCCCTTGAGGCTTGAGCTCTTGAGTGAGCCGGATAGATGGATAGGTTATGAAGTAGGTGATGTGGGGTCCCTCGTGGATTATCTAATTAATGTCAAGAAAAAAAGGGCCGTGATAGGAACTTCAAGGCTAGGGGAACCAATATGGAAAAACGCGGCGAAGGTTATAGACCATGTTAAAGAAAAAGGTGGGCGCGTGACTTTAGTATATGGTGAGCCATATAGAGGGCTGTATGACATCGCAAGAGATCTTTCATTCAACATAGAAGATTACTTCGATGGGATCTATAATTTCGTTGTTAATCAAGGGACGAAGACCGTTAGGACAGAGGAGGCAATAGCTATATCTCTCTCTATTCTGTCCTTTATGGAAGGGTTTTTCAATGCTTAAAACGATTAATATAAACGTTATAAAAAACATTTAACTTGCATTCCACACAAATAAAAAATATCAAGTTTATTATAGATTCCATTTGCTCAATATAAAACGATGGAGCGTAAGGAATCATGATTAAAATAGTTCAGACCGATAAGGCTCCAGTACCTGTAGGTCCATATTCGCAGGGGGTAATGGTAGATGGTTTGCTATGTGAAAACGGGCTTCACTGTGGATTTTTGTTTATATCTGGAATGGTACCAATAGACCCTAGCACCGGTGAGCCTGTGAAAGGGAGCATTCAGGATCAGGCTCGCAGATGTCTGTTGAATTTAAAAGCCATTGTTGAGGCAGCTGGGGGGAGCCTAAATGATATTGTTAAAGTAACGGTCTTCCTGCGTGATATAAAAAACTTTGACGACTTCAATAAGGTATACAGCGAATTCTTCGGAACATACAAGCCAGCTAGATCGGTCGTAGAGGCAAAACCACCAAGGGGATTTGAAGTAGAGGTAGAAGCAGTCGCGTTTGTAAAGCTGAAAGCCTAGTTTTGCCCAGCTATAGTTTTTGGTCGAAGTTTTTATAAACTCTTTAGGAGAAACAGCTTGAGAGAGACCCGGGATAAGCATAGATTACGGATCCGGGCTACTCTCGGCAGTTGGTGAACCATGGGGCATAGAAAGAAAAGCGCTCCAAGAAGAGGTAGTTTAGGTGTTAGGCCTAGAAAGAGAGCAGAGGGCTTGCTTGCCAGTGTGAGGAATTGGCCTAAGGTAGTGGAGGAAAGCGTTCGTCCGATAGGTTTTCTAGGATATAAAGTAGGGATGACACATGCGATGGTGGTTGATGATAGAAAAACGTCGCTGACTTTTGGAAAGCTTATATTTATGCCTATTACTGTGCTCGAGACACCTCCTATGATACTCGCAGGTATCAGGGCATACGAATTTGATGCTAATGAAGGGAAACAACCTTATACAGAAGCTTGGGCTCCAGAATCAGCCTTATCCTCTACAAATATAGGTAGATTGATAAGGAGGTTTAACGGAAGCAAGGAGAGCCCTTCGAAAAGCTTAGAAGAAATTGAAAGTTCTCTTGGCAATATAGTTGAGCTGAGGGCTTTGATGTTATCTCAGCCAGCTCTAGCTGGTGGCATCTCGAAAAAGAAACCAGAGCTTTTTGAGGTTGCGCTCACCGGCACAGATCTGAAAAAACAGTTTGAGTACTCGGTTTCCAATTTAGGAAAACAATTGAGCATAGGGGAAATATTCAAAGCAGGAAACTTCGTTGACGTTTTGGGCATAACGAAGGGTAAAGGCTTCCAAGGACCCATAAAGAGGTTCGGCGTAAAGGTATTGCCAAGATGGCATAAGCATAGAAAAGCTGCAAGGAAGATAGGTGCAAGAGGACCAGGCTTCGGTTCAGTCTCGACGGCTCCACAGGCGGGACAAATGGGATTTCATCAAAGAGTTGACTACAACAAAAGAATACTGATGATCGGGGAAGTTAACAAGCAGGGCGACGAACTCTTGAAAAAGATAAACCCACCGAGCGGTTGGCATAAATATGGTCTGATAAAGAGCGACTTCGTCTTGTTGGCGGGGAGCGTTCCCGGTGCTAGAAAGAGGCCACTGGTACTGCGGCATCCGATTAGACCTACCCCCTTTATACCGGAGGGAGCTCCAAAGATCACTTATATTCACGGTATAGGGGAGCTTTAGGTGATGGGAAATGGTCTTGATAGTAAAGCAAGTAACTAAAGAGGTTGATGTTTACTCTGCTACTGGGGAAGTTAAGGAAAAGGTGTTGCTTCCCCCTATATTCAGTGTCCCAGTAAGAAAAGACCTTATAAGGAGAGCGTTTCATGCGGAATTTACCGCATCGCTACAGCCAAAGGGAAGGGATCCTATGGCTGGGAAGAGGACTCCAGCGGTTAGCTTAGGAGTAGGCAGGGGACTAGCCAGAGTGCCTAGGATACCTGGAACATCTGTAGGGGCACTGGCTAATATGACGGTTGGAGGCAGGTTAGCTCACCCAACCAAGGTGCAGGAGAAGATCCGTGAAGATATAAACAAAAAAGAGAAAAGGCTGGCAACAGCGTCAGCCTTGGCTGCTACGGCTTCAATGGACCTCGTTTCAATTAGAGGGCATCTTTTCGATGCTAAGGTTCTCCCTCTAATATTAGAGGATAGCATTGAAAAAGAAGTGAACAAAGCGATAATAGCAAAGGAACTTTTGAAAAAGCTTGGAGTCTGGAGAGATGTGGAAAGGGCCTACGCGCGAATAAGGATAAGAGCTGGTAAAGGTAAAATGAGAGGTAGGAGGTACGTTGAGCCAAAGAGCATTCTTTTTATATTGCAATTTGCAGACAGCCCGTTTGGAAAGGCCGTAAGAAACTTCCCAGGAGTAGACGTTGTTTCAGCTAGAGAAGCATCTGTATTGCAACTGGCTCCAGGAGGGATCCCGGGAAGGTTGACGGTAATAACAAGGAGCGCCCTCGATGAGCTGAATAATAGGTTCAAGAATGTGGTGGTGATTAGGAGTGAGCAGTGAAAGTCAGGTGCTTCTGTATCCGATTCACACTGAAAAAGCGATAAACTACATAGAAAAATACAATACGTTGATCTTTGCTGTTAGTAGAACTGCTACTAAGCAACAAATAAGGGAAGAGTTTGAAAGAAAGTTCGGTGCGAAGGTGGAAAAGGTCAGAACGCTTATTACGATGAGAGGAGAGAAAAGAGCGCTGATAAAGCTTTCACCAGAATCTAGCGCTGAGGAAATAGCCACTAGGCTCGGACTGCTTTGAGGTGAGATGGAAAAATGGGTAAAAAAATACTATCACAGAGAGAGGGAAGGGGTTCTCCTACATTCAGGTCTCCGACTCATCTTAGGGTTGCGCCAGCAAAATATCCTGGGCTACCATCGGAAAAAACCCTTAAAGGAGTGATAACTGGGTTACTCCATGACCCAGGAAGATGGACTCCTCTTGCAGAAGTTAAACTAGAGGATGGAACGATCTTTTATACACCTGCATCTGAAGGGACGTATGTGGGTCAAGTCATAGAGATAGGTCCTCAGGCAAAAGTTGCAAACGGGAATATACTTCCACTATCCTCTATTCCTGAAGGAACCCAGATATTTAACATAGAGCTTAGGCCTGGAGACGGAGGAAAGCTCGTTAGGGTTGGTGGTGGATATGCCCAGATAACCGGGAAGAGTGTTGAAACGGTAACTATAGTTTTGCCTAGCGGTAAAAGCAAGGAACTCGATGCTAGGGCAAGAGCTACTATTGGAGTCGCTGCGGGTGGAGGTAGGATTGAAAAACCCCTGCTTAAAGCTGGAAATGCATATTACAAATGGAAAGCGAAGACGAGACCATGGCCGAAGGTTAGAGGAGTAGCTATGAACGCTGTATCTCATCCGTTCGGAGGAGGAAGCCACCAGTCAGAAAGCAAGCCGACGACAGTCTCAAGAAGGGCGCCTCCCGGGAGAAAGGTCGGCCATATCGCTGCGAGGAGGACTGGAAGGAGAAAAGGAAAGGTTCAGAGGACCTTCTAGCACCTATATCGGAATGATCGTTTATTTTTTCTGAGACCGCTTTAAAAATCATTATTTATGATGAAGGGTGCAAAATGAGACCGAGGTGCTAGAGGAGTGGTAAAGGCCTATAGAATTTTCTATACCACATTCTACGAGGAGGAGCATGAAAGAGTTAAAGTGGCACTGAAGGAGTTGATCAAAGAGGAACCAATAGAGCATAAGTCATTCGTAAAGGAGTTCAGGTATATAGAGTTTAAGTCCGATTCTCTAGTTCCCGGACTAGAAAACAAAATAGCAGAGATAGTGGCTTCGATTGTCGGTAAAGAAAAAGGAATTAAGGTTGATTATATTAACGTTTGAATTCAAAGTTAATAGTAGGTTTTCTAATAAGATAACTTTCCTTAAAGTCTAGGTAGGTAGTCGGAAAAAATGGAGAGAGAAAAAGCGATCTCCAAAGACCAGATCGCTGAAAAGGTTTATGAGATCTACGACCAGGCATATGAGAAGGTTCCGAGCATAAGAAATCCCAAAGAAGCTTCAAGACTACTCAAGGAAAAATACAAACTTCTTGTGGAAGAAGATTTGGTGACGCTGGTCTTTTCCTCATTTATAGAGGGCTTCCCCGTTCTTTTCGAAGGTCCTCCAGGAACAGGAAAAACTGAGATAGGAGAAGCCCTCTTGACCTTATGGGGTGGCAGAAAGTCTTTTGTTCTCCCCTGCAGCGAGAACTACGACGAATATAGAGTTATTGGAGATTTTCATCCGTTAAGGGCATATAAAGAGGGATTTAACGAAAATTCATTCATCCCTAGACCGCTTCTAGCAGCACTGATCCTAGATAGCGGTGTTCTAATAGATGAAATAAGAAGAAGCAGCGAGGAATTTCAAAACTTATTGCTAGACATTATAGATAAAAGGAGAATAATAATACCGGAGCTGAAAAGGGTTTACAAAGCTTCAGGCGAAGGATTCCAAATAATTTTCACAAGTAACCCAGAAGATCTTGCCCAAAACGAGCTCAGCGATGCATTTCTGCGCAGGGTAGTGAGGATTACATTCAGCTATCCCCCTCTAAACAAAGAACTGGAAATATTGAGGTTGAGACTGGGAGAAAAAATCGAGCTATATGAAGGAGAAGTAATGGTCTCTGCTCTTAAAGCGATTGACGAAATTCGAAAGACAGACCTCCTTTACAAGCCGGGGATAGCAGATAGCGTGAGATGGATGGGCATCAGCGCTAGGATAGCCCAGCTTAGAAATCACAGGAAGGTCATGGTAGAGGACTTAATCGATGGGGCTAAGGCATCATTAGTAAAGCGCGCAGAAGAGGAAAAAACCATATTGGAAATAATAGAGTCCAACGTTCCCCATTAAGTGATAGGAGAATGTCAACAGTAAATGAAAAACCACAAATTGATGTCGGAGAAGAGGACATTGGAAGGATACTTAAGATAGCTAGACTTATGAGGGAGATGGGGTCAAAAATAAGCACCGATGAGGTAGAAAAGGCTGTCAGACTTTACAGAACTGCTGAAGCTCTATCCGATTTCGGATTTTTCCCAATCAGAAAGGTATTGGAAAGTGTGTTCGTGAAGAAAAAAGAAGATATGGAAAAATTGGACAAAGCTATCCGGTCAGTTGAAAGCGGAGAAGATATCGAACATGAAATCACTGTAAAACCAAGGAAAAACACGTTCAAAGGAAAAAAAGTTTCTTCTAAAGTTAAATCATCAAGGAAAAAAATCAACGAGCAAGAACTCTCATGGAGCGAACTAGAGAAAATGAGCATAGGAAAGCTGAAGAGGATGAGACTAGATACGGATGAGAATATCAAGAAAATGAACCTGTATAGACAGGTAGAAATGCTGAGCAACTACTACAGAACAGGCAATTCAGGATACTTGGAGCTTCTAAAGGATAAGATGGCCAAGGCTTCTCAAAAGAGAAAAGGAAATTATGAGAGTAAAGAAGGAGCTTCTCTAGGCGGAAGGTACCGCGAAATAGAAGAGGCTGTTTACAGATTAGCATATAATCCTGAGGATCCTAGCGCTCTAAGGATCCTTTCTCGTGAGATTGGAGAAAACTTTGCGATCGACGCGTTGCGTTTTCTTATATCGAGGAAAAAAAGGGCCGTTGCCGAACATATAGCTTCTCAGCTCGTTGGCATGGCAGTAGGCAAAGGTAAAAAAATTAAAATAAAGAAATCGCCCCATAGAAGGTATAGACTGAATATTCGGGCTACCGCCTATTACACGGCGAGAACACAAGTGCCAACTCTAATCTATTTTGGGAAAAAAGAGGATAAGGGTATCACCCTATTGGTTGACAAAAGCGATAGCATGAGGAAGCACTATGCCAGTGCGGTTTCGATAGTCTTATCATATTTCGACAGAATAAAAAGAATATACTTATTCGATGAGGACGTGAAGCAAATATCGTTAAAAAAATGGCATTCAAAGCGGTATCTGTTAGAGGAAGTATTAAAGGCGGGGACTTCCGGTTACACCAATATTTCGATGGCTTTGCGAAAGATAGAAAGCACACTGAAGCCTGGCAGCCACCTTGTGATAGTAAGCGACATGGAGCAGACAGTAGCAGATGAATCGTATATACTCGCTATACTTAGGCTGAGAAGAAAAAACGTCAAAGTGAATATATATACGATTGATAAGCACATCGATGATTTGAAGTCTTTATTGGAGCCAGAAGTAAAGGTTTATCAAATGGGAAGTTCAGTCTAAAATTGCGGGAACTATTTATTCTCTTCGTGAAGTTAAAGCTAGTTCAGTATAATTTGTAGCCTTGGAGGTCAGACTTATAAACCTGGAATCAAAAACGTTTTAACGCAAGTTTAACCAGAGTAGGTCCATAACGGACCAAAGGTGCTACTAAAAATCCCAAAAAGGGAAGTTAGCTATGAGCAATATTGAAATCGATAGTGAGTGGAAGGGTGTAAGGTACAGAGGTTACACTATAGACAAGCTCTTAGATATCCCGATGGACGATTTAGTTAAACTGTTTCCAGCTCGGGAAAGAAGAAGTATTATAAGAGGTTTTACACCTCAACAGGTAAAACTACTCCAGAAAATAAGGAAAGCAAGAAAGGTTCAAAAGAAGGTCATAAGAACCCATCTAAGAAACATGATAATTTTACCCGAAATGCTCGGCCTCACTATAGCAGTTTACAATGGCAAAGAGTTCGTACCAGTTAAGGTTACACCAGAGATGCTTGGAAAGAGGCTCGGTGAGTTTTCTCCGACGACGAAGTCCGTGAGGCACGGAGAGCCAGGTCTCAAGGCAACAAGAAGCTCGATGTTCACTGCTTTGAAGTGAGGATGAGGAAAATGGGTGCGTGGAGATATAGCCTGAAGCTTGAAGACGAAAGGGGAATTGCTAAAGCATCGATTAGAGATGCCCCAATAAGCCCAAAAAAAGTGATAAACTTAGCAAGGGTAATAAAGGGAATGAAAGTTGAGGATGCGAAGAGATTTTTGGAAAAGGTCATCAGAAAAGAGGAAGCTGTTCCGAATTGGGTTCATTCTAAGAAGATTCCTCACAGAAAAGGCTTAGGTGATAGATGGGGAATTCCCATGGGTAAATATCCGGTGAAGGCTGCAAAAATAATGCTTAAGCTCGTAAAGTCGGTTGAAGCTAATGCTGAAAACAAAGAGCTGGATGTTGAGAAGCTCAGAATAATACATGTTTCTGTGAAGAAAGGATACGTCTTGAAGAGGTATATGCCAAGGGCTTTCGGTAGGTCTACTCCGAAATACAGAAGGCATTCAAATATAGAAATCGCTGTAAAGGAAGAGGTATAGGTGGTTTAGCATGGTAAACGTTAAGAGGTATTTCATAGAGAAGTCGATGTCGCTTGTCAAGGTAGATGAATATCTCGCGAGGCAGTTTTACCGAGCTGGATATTCAGGGGTAGATGTATATAGAACGCCTCTCGGGACTAGGGTCGTGATAAAGGTTGAAAGGCCTGCGCTTATAATTGGAAGACGTGGGCAGACGATAAAGAACCTTTCAACAGTATTTGAAAATTACTTCGGGTTAGAGAATCCACAAATTACAGTTATGCCGGTCGACAATCCAGACCTAGATGCGAGAGTCGTAGCTTTTAGGTTAGCTGTTTCGCTTGAGAGAGGGTTCCATTTCAGAAAACTCGCATTTGCTGCTTTAAGGAGGATAATGTCGGCAGGAGCGATAGGGGCTGAGATCATCATAAGTGGCAAGATAACGAGCGAAAGGGCTAGGTACGAAAAATTCAGAGCGGGCAAGGTCTACAAGACAGGAGAACAGGTTACTTATATTGTAGATAAAGCTGTTGCTCACGCTCTCCTAAAACCTGGTATATATGGTGTAAAAGTGATAATCGTTAAACCGCAGAAAACAAAGGATGCACTATCCATTCGTACTCTTGAAGAAGCAGGTATAAAGTTAGAAGATTACTTGCCAAAGAAGGAGGAACCAGTAGCTGAAAATGTCGATAAAAATGAAACCAGTGAGCAACAGCAAGAAGGAGAGGTGAAGCAAGTTGAGTCTCAGTTCTGAAGAGATACGGAAAATGACCTCTGAGGAAAGGGTTGAAAGGTTGAAAGATCTTAGGCTAGAACTGATGAAGCTTAGAATGCAGGCGCGAGTGGGAACTATAGAGAATCCTGGGAGGATAAGGACGATAAGGAAGACCATAGCAAGAATTTTGACCATCGAGGCAGAGGAAAAGAAGAAAAAGGGTGAAGCCAAATGAACAAGGTAACCTATTCAGAAATTATCGGGGCTGAAGCTGAGGTGGTATATTCAGCAGATCCTACTTTGCTAGGGATTAGAGGCCTCATTTCAGGCGAGGGAAAAAATACTATAAGAATCTTAGCAAAAGGAAAGGAGCTTACTCTTTTAAAGTGGAACGTTACGCTTAAAATTTTAACCGATAGTAGGAAGGAAGTTATAGTTTCAAGCTCTGACATAGAAGGGAGACCAGAAGAGAGAACAAAAACGGTAATAGTTGGAAGGAGAAGGTGATGTTGATGCCTATGAAAAAAGAGGTTAGAAATCCCGGTGTAGAGGGTATAGCTCTCCCTACAAGAAAATGTGAGGATCCCAACTGCCCATTCCATGGCAATATAAAGGTAAGGGGAATGGTGATAGAGGGTAAAGTAATTTCCGATAAGATGGATGGTACGATTGTCGTAGAGCACGACTATATGAGCTTTGATAAGAAGTACAGAAGATATGAAAGAAGGAGAAGCAAAATACATGCACATTTGCCACCATGCTTAGACGTAAAAGTGGGCGACAAGGTATTGGTAGGTGAAACGAGGCCAATAAGCAAAACGGTATCATTCGTTGTTTTGGGAAAAATTTAACAGGTGATCATGAATGGTGAAGAGAGGGGCAGTGGCTCTATCTGGGCTTAAAGTTTCACCCGGTCTTCAAGTAGGTTCATATGTAAATGTCTCTGATAATAGTGGGGCTAGGGTAGCGATGATAATAGGGGTTCCAGGATACAGAGGAAGGCTCAGGAGGGTACCACAGGCGGGAGTAGGTGACAAGGTAGTAGTCTCAGTGAAGAAGGGAATACCAGAGATAAGAAAGCAGATATTTCCCGCCGTGGTAATAAGGCAGAAGAGGCCCTATCGTAGGGCTGACGGTACCTGGGTGAGCTTTGAGGATAATGCGGTTGTGATAATAACTCCGGAGGGAACATTGAAGGGTAGCGAAATAAGAGGGCCAGTTGCTAGAGAGGCAGTGGAAAGATGGCCAAGGATAGCGAATATGGCCTCAATAATACTATGATGGGGTGAAAAAAAGATGTCAATTACGAGTAGCATACATCCTAAAAAGCAAAGGAAAAGCCTTTTCAACATGCCTAAGCATTTGAGAAAGAAGGTTATATCAGCCCCTTTGTCTGAAGAGTTGAGGAACAAGTACAATGTGAGGAGCTTGCCTGTTAAGGCAGGTGACACCGTTAAGGTTGTAAGAGGAGATAATGCCGGCAAAGAAGGCAAAGTTACAAGGGTCAATAGGGGAAATGGATGGGTTTTCATTGAAGGACTAACGAGAGAGAAAGCAAACGGAACTCCTACATTTATTCCTATACATGCGAGTAAGGTCGTGATCACGAAATTGGACCTAAAAGATAAAGAAAGGAAGGCGATGATTGAAAGAGCCTCTGGTAGGCCTGTTGAGGCTGAAGAGGAAAAGAAGGAAGGTGAAAAGCAGTGACAAAGATGGGAGGAAGCAAGCATCTTAGGAGTTACGAGGTCCCAACATTTTGGCCTATAAGCTTGAAGGAACGGCATTGGGCAATAAAGCCAGGACCGGGTCCCCATCCAATAGAAAGGGCAATTCCTCTTGGTATGCTGATAAGGGATGTAATGAAGCTGGCATCAACCGGGAGGGAGGTGCGCAAGGTTCTTTCAAAGGGTCTTGTAAAGGTAGATGGAAGGATAAGAAGAGACTACAGATTCCCTATTGGAATAATGGACGTTATTGAGATAGTCCCTGCGAAAAAATATTATCGAATCGTACCAGACGAGAAGGATTTCATGAAGCCAATCGAGATAGAAGAGGGGGAGTCCAAGGTTAAGCCCTTGAGAATAGAAAATAAAACTACAATAAGAGGAGGGGTAATTCAGCTTAACTTATTTGATGGTAGCAATATTCTGGTCCCTAAAGAATCTCAGCTTCCATTTACGGGACAGATAAGCACGTTTTCAACAATCCTGGTTAAAGTACCAGAAATGGAGATCATCGACTACCTCCCGCTCGCAGAGGGAGCCTATGTAGTTGTAATGGGTGGAAAGAACGTAGGGACGAGAGGTAGGATAGCGGAGATAAGGAAAGGCGCAAGGAAAAGCTCCAGCCTCGTTACAATAAAGAAGGACGATTCTTCACTTGTTCAAACAAGTTTAAACTACGTGTATGTAGTAGGTAAAGATACACCAGTCATTAAGCTGTGAAAGGTGATTTTCAGTGACAGAATTATTATCGCATAATTTGAATGAAAGGATATCCGCAATAGTCGAGAAATGGGAAAAGGCTCCAATGACGAAGCCAAAAATGACAAAAGTAACTGTAAATGTAAGCCTGGGACAAGGAGGGGAAAGGTTAGCGAAGATAGCGCAGGTGCTTAAAGAGATAACTGGTCAGGAGCCGAGCTACAGAAAGGCTAAAAAAACCATCAGAGATTTCGGTATAAGGAAAGGCGAAAACATAGCGGTATCAGTTACTCTTAAGGGAGAGAAAGCGGAGGCATTCTTAAGGAAAGCTTTTGAAGCTGTAGGGAACAAGATCAAGTATTCCAGTTTCGATGATTATGGCAATGTATCGTTTGGGATAAAGGAGCACATAAGCATTCCAGGCGTTAGGTACGACCCAGAGATAGGGGTATTTGGAATGGATGTAAGCATAACTATCGAGCGGCCTGGATACAGAATTATAAGGAGAAAGATAAAAAAGGCCAAAAGGATCCCAAGGAGGCACAGGGTCAATAGAGACGAGGCGGTGGCCTACTTGGTATACCATTATAATGTAAAAATAGTATAATGAGGTGAACAATTTGACAAAGTATGTTACGCCGAGAGAAAGAAAATATGGGAAAGCTGTAATCAGGTGCCAAAGGTGTGGATCTAAGAGAGGCGTTATAAGGCGGTATAACATCTATCTCTGCAGACAATGCTTCCGGGAAGTTGCCTATGAAATGGGGTTCAAAAAATATAGTTAAGGGGTGCCTCCAAAAATGGTAGTTGTAGATCCGCTGTCTAATGCTTTGAATTCGATAACTAATTGTGAAAGAAGGGCGAAGAAGGAGGCAATCATCGCACCCGCCTCTAGAATGATAATCGAAGTGCTGAGATTGCTTCAGAGAGAGGGGTATGTAGGAGAGATAGAATATATAGACGATGGTAGGCAGGGGAAGGTAAAAGTTCAACTTTTGGGGAGGATAAACAAAGCTGCAGCTATAAAGCCTAGATACAGCATTAAGAAAGACGAGCTCACTAGCCTCCCGCATTGGATAAAGAAGAAACTTCCTTCAAAGGAAATAGGTATATTGATAATTTCCACTCCTATGGGTATAATGACGGCTAAGGAGGCCCTGGAAAAAGGAACAGGAGGAGTCCTTCTGGGTTACGTTTATTGAACTGGGGGGAGCCGCGTTGGTCAAGGCAATAAAATATAGTAGAACAGTCGAAATTCCTGAAGGTATAAAGGTTAGCGTAGAGGGCAAAAGAGTATCGGTAAGTGGTCCGAAAGGAACCATAGAGAGGGACTTTTCTCACGCTATCGGGGTTTCTATCAGTATAGTTGAGAATAAAGTGATGGTAGAGGCCGATTTCGCTAACAGAAGGAAAAAGGCCTTAGTTGGAACTATCGCATCGCATATTCAGAATATGATAGATGGCGTTAGGAACGGATTTACTTACAAACTAAAGATAGTATTTTCGCACTTCCCAATATCCGTAGAAGTGAAAGGTGACAAAGTTCTAATAAGGAACTTCCTAGGGGAAAAGTCGCCCAGAGTAGCGAAGATATTGCCCGGTGTAACTGTGAAAGCTACCAAGGAGGACATAACAGTAGAGGGCATCGATATTGAAGCTGTAGGACAGACTGCCGCAAATATAGAGGCGGCGACCAAAATAAGCGAGTTCGATAGAAGGGTATTCATGGATGGAATATACATTTATGAGAAAGGTGGTTGACGATGAGTGAAATGAAGAGGTTAATGCAGAGGCTTAAAAAGAGCAAACCCCAATTCCACAGAAGGTTGTTTCATGAATTCGCTAAGTTCAAAAACAGAGACAGTTGGAGGAAGCCAAAAGGGATCGATAATCCTATGAGGCGCAAGCTAAAGGGTACCCCTCCAACCGTAGAGATAGGCTATAAGAACCCAGAGATCATAAGGGGTCTTCATCCTTCAGGGTTGCGTCCGATAGTTGTGGAGAATAAATCACAAATAGAGAAGCTAGATCCGAAGAAACATATAGTTTATATAAGCAAGAGGGTAGGTCTAAGAAAGAAGCTAGAACTGGTAAAATCCCTCAAAGAAAAGGGCTTCAGAATAGCTAATGAGGTGGAGGCGAAGGAGGTTGAGTGACTTTACGCTCCAAAAGAGGTTAGCAGCTAAGGTCCTAGGCGTGGGCGTCTCAAGGGTTAGGATAAAGGCTACTAAGGATGAAGAACTCGAAGAGGTCGAATCCGCCATCACGTTGGACGATATAAAGAAATTAATAAAGCAGGGGATAATAGTTGCCGTACCTATTAAGAAGAACAGCAGGGGAAGGTGGAGGAGGCTTAAGAGCAAGTCGAAGAGCGAGAGAAGAGGTTACGGCTCAAGAAAGGGCAATAAGAAGGCAAGGTCTGAGCCAAAGGAAGCTTGGGTAAACAGGATAAGAAAGATGAGAAGGTACCTAAAATATCTGCGTGATAAGAAAGTCATCGATGCGAAGACTTACAGAAGATACTACGCATTAGCCAAGGGAGGAGCTTTCAATTCACTCTCCACTCTTAGGGTGCATTTAGAAAAGGAAGCGTCTACGGCTAGGAGGTAGAGCTAAAAATGGTAGGCGGAGCAAAGTATAAAGTCGCTAGGAAGAGGAGAAGGGAAGGAAAGACTAACTATAGAAAGAGGTATATTCAGGTTCTTTCTAGGAAGACTAGGTTAGTCGTGAGAAGAACAAACAAATATATTGAAGGAAAGATCGTGGATTTTGATCCTAAGGGAGACATCGTGAAAGTATCGGCGCACAGCATAGAGCTTGGGAAGAAGTTCAAATGGCTCGGTTCCTTTAACTCTACGATGGCTGCCTATTTGACGGGCTATTTACTGGGGAAAAGAGCCTTGGAAAATGGGATAGGTAGTGCCGTGCCTGACATAGGTTTGAGGTCTCCTGTGAAAGAGGCGAGAATTTTCGCGCTTTTAAAGGGTGCCGTTGATGCTGGATTAAAAGTTCCGGTCTCTGAGGAAGTTTTTCCGAGCGAGGAAAGAATAAGGGGAGAGCATGTGGCGAGCTATGCGAAGAGCTTGAAGGAGGCCTCCCCTGAGAGGTACCAGAAGCAGTTCTCTCTTCTTTTGAAGAGAGGATTAGAACCGGAAAATTATCCAATCCACTTTGAAGAGGTACTCAAAAGGATAAAGGAGAGCAAATGAGGGGAGTGAGCGAAGTGGCAGTAGAAGGGGAAAAGGTATCGCTAGAGGAATGGGTTCCAAGGACAAAAGTCGGAAGGATGGTTAAGGATGGTAAGATTACAAGCCTAAAGGAGCTGTTCGAGCAAAACCTCCCGATACTTGAGCCCGAGATAGTAGATTTCCTACTTCCTAACCTTCAGCATGAGGTAATAGATGTTGGTATAGTGCAGAAGCAGACCGATGCTGGAGAGCTTTCCAGGTTCAAAACGGTTGTGGTAATAGGAAATGGCGATGGCTTCATAGGAATAGGCACAGGGAAGGCAAAGCAATTGAGGTTCTCTATAGAAAAGGCAATAGTGAACGCTAAGCTAAATATAGTGCCAGTGAGGAGAGGATGTGGTAGCTGGGAGTGTTTGTGCGGGACATCCCACAGCGTTCCGTTCAAGACCATAGGAAAAAGCGGCAGCGTAGAAATGATCCTATACCCTGCTCCTAAGGGAACAGGGCTGGTGGCAGGAGACATAGCAAAGACGGTTCTCAGGCTAGCCGGAGTAAAGGATGTTTGGTCAAGGACGTTCGGAGAAACTAGGTCAACGTATAACTTTGCGAAGGCAACCTATAACGCTTTAAAGAACACTTATAAGTTCGTCACCGTTGAGGATTGGAGGAGGTAAGAGGGGACAGGTAATGGAAGCTGAGAGCGGTGCTCTCCAACAGAAAAAGGGCAAAATCATAGCGATAATTAGGTTGAAGGGAAGGGTGAATGTAAAGGAAGAAGATGAAAGGACTCTACAGATGCTGAATCTGCGGAGAAAGTACAGCATGGCAATTTATCCTGCCGATCTCCCTGGCTTGGATGGGATGCTAGACAAGGTGAAGCACCTAGTTACATGGGGCGAGGTAAGCGAGCCCACTTTGGAAAAAATCCTGAGGAAACGTGGCAGGCTTCCAGGAAGGAAGAGGCTTAACGATGAGGTCGTGAAGCAGCTCTTCAACGTTGAGTCTATAGCTGATCTCGCCTCAAAGATATACAGGGGGGAGATCATTCTTCATAAACAGGAGAAAATAAAGCCCGTTTTCAGATTACATCCCCCGAGGGGAGGATTCAAGAGGAGTACAAGAAGGACATACGAGAACGGCGGTGAACTCGGTTACAGGGGAGAGGCGATAAACGACCTAATATTGAAAATGATTTGATAGGTGGTATCCGATGGTGGTCAGGTTCAGGAGAAAGGTCAGGAAGCTCAGGGGAAGGACTAGGACGATGGGATGGGGTAGAATCGGGCAACACAGAAAGAAGGGATCAAAGGGGGGAAGAGGAGCCGCGGGAATGCTGAAGCATAAGGAGAGCTGGATGAAGAAATATGCGCCCGGGTGGATAGGTAAGCATGGATTCACCAGCCCTTATGAAAAGAAAGAACCTCAGCAAAGCATAAACCTCTCGCAGCTAGAGGAAATGCTCATAGAAGGTAAGGCAGAGTTCGTACAAACGGAAGGAAACAGATATGTGATAGACCTTGGTAGTATGGGGATAAGGAAATTGCTGGGTTCAGGTAGGATAACCGTTCCCGTCAAGGTGATTGTAGAGAGGGCTAGCGAAAAGGCAGTTGAGAAGATAAAAAGCTCGGGTGGAGAAGTGCAGGTTCTACAGGAAAATAGCGAACAATGAATGAGCGTGTGCCTTGATGGGGATTCTAAACGTTTTGGCTTCAATGGCTAGTTATTTTCCAACAGTAAAGAAACCGGCCAGGAAGCAGAGCCTATCTAGAAGGCTCCTCATAACTGGGGCCGTCTTGGTGCTTTATTTAATAATGGCGGATACGCCGCTTTACGGCGTCACAGTATCTCAACAGTCTCAGATCTCGCTTTTCCAGATCCTTTTCGCCGCTAACGTTGGCACATTAATGGAGCTCGGTATAGGTCCCATCGTAACCGGGGGTCTCATACTGCAAATTTTGGTCGGCGCGAAGCTCATAGATCTGGATCTCAGCGATCCTGATGACAGGAAACTATTCACGCAGGCGCAGAAGACTCTCTCTCTTCTCTTCGGTGTATTCGAAGCTCTCGCTTATGTCCTAGCAAGCAGATATTGGCCTTACGTTGGAAACCCAATAACAGGATCCGAAGCCTCATGGGCTATAAGGATAGGCGTCCTTCTCCAGCTCACATTCGCAACTTACCTCGTCATGGTATTCGATGAGATGTTGCAAAAGGGATGGGGAGTTGGGAGCGCCATCAGCCTTTTCATATTGGCTGGTGTAGCGAAGACCATGTTTTGGGACCTTTTCGGGTACACACCGATGTATTCCCAACAGGTAGGATTCGTGCCATATTTAATACAGGCTAGCTCTCAGGGTAACTTGACCAGCATAGTTGTCAGGAACGGGTTCCCTGACCTAGTAGGATTAGTAGCGACGATAGTAGCGATAATCATACTGGTATACTTGCAGGGAATGAGGGTTGAGGTACCTGTAACAGCGCAGAAATATGGAGGGATAAGAAGCAAGATACCTTTGCAGTTCCTCTACGTTACTAACATCCCCATCCTACTGATAGGAATAATCGTCTCTGATCTGCAGCTGTTCACCAATGCCCTAGCCTCGATATCCGGTACTTCGAATATTGGATATGAGATATTGAAGTCAGCGACATACTATTTCAGCCCACCAAGAGGATTTGCCTCTGCAATCGCTGACCCCGTGAGGCTAGCTATCTTCGCCGTTTCATGGCTTTTGCTTTCTGTATTGTTCGGATATATGTGGGTGGAGATAGCTGGGCTCGGTCCATCTGAGCAGGCGGATAGGCTGATAAAGGGAGACCTAGACATACCGGGGGTTAGGAGGAACCCGAAGGTATTCGAAAGGATGCTTGCCAAGTACATATATCCGCTAACAGTGCTCAGCAGCCTAATAGTAGCAGTTATTGCCATAGTAGCGGATCTCTTCGGCGCTTATGGTTCTGGGACAGGGATCCTGCTCGCCGTCGGTATAATCAACCAGTATTACGCTATGATAGCCAGGGAAAGGGCGCTGGAGGCATACCCGATACTGAGCAGGATAATGGGAGAGTAATCGCGCTTTTTCTTTTTCAGTATAGTAACTGGAGAGGAGCCTATATGGAAAAGGCAAACATAAAGACCCTGATAGTAACGGGGATCCCAGGCGTAGGGAAAACTACGGTGATCAATGAACTATCGAGCATGTTGAAAGGAAGAGGGATACAATCATTCATAGCGAATTTTGGGGACTATATGCTTAAAACAGCGCTTACTGAGGGCTTGGTTAGCTCCAGGGATCAGATAAGGAAGCTCCCTCATAGGGTGCAGATAAGGCTTCAGAGCTTGGCGGCGAGAAGCATTGCCGAGGAAGCAAGAAGAAAGCTAATCGAGGGAGGGGTTGTTCTCGTTGATACTCATGCTATAGTGAAGACATCGTCGGGGCTCTGGCCTGGGCTTCCGAGCCACGTTGTTATGGAGCTGAACCCCGATGTCATAATAGTTGTAGAGGCTTCTCCAGAGGAGATATACAGGAGACAGTCTGAGGACAGGACGAGGGACAGAAAGGATATTCAGGAGAAGGGTATCGAGGAGATAAAAGAGCTACTCGCTTCAGCGAGGTACGCTGCGCTATCGAGCGCAGTCCTCGTTGGTGCAAGCGTACTTCATGTGCTTAATGAGAGGGGCAAGGTGAAGGAGGCGGCGGAGTCAATATTAAGGGTTATAGACACCATTTGAGTGCAGAATATCTCCACAGGTGACTCCTATGGTAAGGCCGGCCATGAGGAGCACCACTCATGCCAGGATCAAGGTGAGGACGCCGGGAGGCAACCTTGTTTTGCATATTAGAGAGAGAAAGAAGGGAGAGCCCACATGCGCTATATGCAGGAAACCTCTCAGAGGAACAGCCTCTGGTCCAAGCAGCTCCGTTAGGAATGAACCGCTCTCCAGCAAGAGGCCAAGCAGATACTTTGGAGGAGTGCTCTGTCATAGTTGCCTCTCAAGGTTGATAAAGGATCAGGTGCGTCGGGCAGCTTTTTAGAACCTTTCCTCTATTTTTTAACTTTATTGGGGGTTGGGGGCGTTAAGTCCCCTTTTTAATGGAAGTTATGGATAGCCCCTTATAGAAATGCTTTTTTAGTTATAAAAAAATTATTGAGAAAATATATGGAGAGCCGAGGAAAGGAAAAGATTAAAGAGATACAATCATCATTCAAATCGAGGTGAGGATGCCCCGTTCGTAAGCGCGGGGTAGTTCACTGTTAGCAGAGGTAGTTATAGCTTGGAAAAGAGAGGTGCAGTTATAGCGATAGGGGGTCCACCTGGAAGCGGAAAGACCACTTACGCTATTAGAATAGCGGAGAGGCTAGGATTTGAATACAAAAGCGCAGGGATGATATTCAGGGAAATGTCATCAGAGCTCGGGGTGAGCTTGATCGATCTAAACAGGATGGCGGAGGAGGAGAAGTGGATTGATTATTATGTAGATAGGAAAAGCTTAGAGGCAGCTATGAAGGGGAAGATAGTGATCGAGGGGCACCTAGTTCCTTGGATAGTGCAGAGCGTAGCGGACCTGAAGATATACTTTTACGCTAGCATAAATACCAGGGTTAAGAGGATAGCTAGCAGAGAGGGAAGGGATGAGAAAGAGGTCTTATTTGAGACCGCGCAGAGAGAGTACAGTCACGCGCTCAGGTTCAGGAAGCTTTATGGAATAGACATAACCGACCTTTCGATTTATGACTTAGTCGTGAATACTGATTCCTTGAGCATAGAAGAGGTAAACTCTATAGTAGACAGGGTCGTTGAACTTTACGAGAGAAAAATGACAAATGGAGCCGGGGAAAACAAATTTACTATCAGACGCTAAAGAAACCCTGATTTCTTTTTAATTGAAAAGTATGAATACAGCCCATATAGAAAAGTTTTTTAGTTTTCCAAAAAATACTTCTAGGCAGACCTAGCTGACGTAGCTGGGTCTTATCCGCGTTGCGGGAAACTCAAGCCTGCGGATGGGAACATCCACCGCGAGGCGGTGATCCTAGCCCGCGAGGCAAGGGGAGCTTGCGAACCTCAAATAGAAAATTATCCTAGCTTAGGAGGTAGATAGCTTTGCCAGCAGTTGAGATCGGAAGAATATGCGTGAAAACTTACGGGAGAGAAGCAGGAAGAAAGTGCGTAATCGTCGATATAATAGACGAGAACTTCGTCGTAGTTACGGGTCCAAAGAAACTGACAGGAATAAGGAGAAGGAGGGTGAATGTGGGGCACATAGAGCCAGTTGATGCGAAAGTGAACATTGAGAAAGGGGCAAGCGACGAGGAAGTTGAAAAGGCCATAGAATCGAGCGGACTGACTTCGTTCATGAGAGAAAAGGTTAAGATCAACCCCTCTCAGGTGATTTGATTTTTTAGAAAACTTCACGGTCTTCTTAGTAATTTAAAAATTTTTCTTCTTGTAGCAGTTTTCCCATAACCGAAAACCTTAGATTTGAGTTTGTTAGATGAAGGAGCATAGAAGGGATGGCACCATGGAAGTTTTAGCAAAAGATGTCCTGAACATCATAGATGAAAAGCTTGCTCAATTCTGCAAGGAGGGTAGAGATTGGGTAATCAGGGTTGAAAGCTTCAAAGCCCTTAAGCCTCTTCAAAAGCCAGAAAGTGAGACCTTGGAAGAGAAGCTGCAGAACGGGATACTCGTTATAGATAAACCCCCCGGCCCTACGAGCCACGAGGTTGTAGCGTATATAAAAAAGATGCTCGGAATAAAGAGAGCCGGTCACGGCGGGACTCTAGAGGGAGCGCTTCTCCCGGAGAAACCCGAAGGTGACCGGCGTTCTTCCTGTAGCCTTAGGTAAGGCTACGAAGGTAATGCCGCAGGTCGTGCACAGTATAAAGGAGTACGTATGCGTGATGGAGCTACATGGGAAAGTGGAAGAAGGAGAATTGAAAAAAGCTGCGATGGAGTTCGTTGGAGAGATCTACCAAAGGCCTCCAGTAAGATCAAACGTGAAAAGGAGGGTCAGGAAGAGGACTGTGCATGAGCTGGAAGTTCTCGAAGTGAAGGATAGGTTTGTGCTGATGAGGGTCAGTTGCGATGCAGGGACTTACATGAGGAAGCTCTGCCACGATATCGGGCTTTTGCTTGGCGTGGGGGCACATATGAGGGAGCTCAGAAGGACCAGATCTGGTCCATTCACTGAGGATATGAGCATAACTATGCAGAGGCTCAGCGAGGCCGTATACATGTGGAAAAATGAAGGCAAAGAAGAGGAGCTTTTCAACCTGATTTATCCGGCCGAGGCCCTCTCATGTGGTCTCCCTATAATCGTAGCAAAGGATACGGCAGTTTCTGCCTTGGTGCACGGAGCACCACTAGGGGCGGGAGGCATAGTTGCGCATACCAAGGACTTGAAGCAGGGCGGGGCAGCGGTCGTGCTTACTGCTAGGGGGGAGCTCGTTGGAACTGCTATGGTCTTGAGGACAGACATGGAGAAGGCTCTTTCGGAAAAAAAGCCAGTGGCTAAGATGAAGGAAATAGTTCTTGAAAGGTTGCTGTATCCCAAGACATGGTGATAATTGGATTGAAAACCTTCACGAAAAATCTATAAATAAAAGAATATAAATGAAAAGGATCAGTGCGAGAGTACGCGGCCAAGCTCTTCCTTATACTTATCTATGTTTTCTGTAGTGCATGGGTTTAAACCTCTCAAGGAAGAGAGTTCTAAACTTATATATGCCGATAGCCTGTAACCGTAGATAAGCTCTTGGAGGAGGCTATCTCCTTTGAGCTCTATATAGCTTGTTTTTCCATTAAGGGCTTTTGAAAATGCCTCTATGTAGATGTTCCCCCAACTATACTTACCTGTCACGATAAATATTCTGTTCGGGTCGCTGAGATATGGAAGAGCCTCCACGACGTTGTGAGCCGCCTCAGGCAAGAATTCGATCGAAGAATAAAGCTTGGAATTTTCAGCCAAATCGTTCTTCAGCCTGATAGCGACTGAAAAGTAGGGCCTCGAAACGATGAGGATGGGAGGAGATATCATGAACCTCTTGGCCAGCTTATTCACCTGATGCTTCAGGTCCTCCTTAAAGATAACGATGGAATCATCTAAGCTTTCAGCCTTTATGTTAGGAATCTTGTAGTTCGAGGTTAGGAATGAGAGTATGGAATAAAGAATTTCTGGTAGGTCTAGCCTAGGGAGGAGGCCTTCAGATAATCTCAACGAGCACTTCCCCGAAGTTATAGATCTAGAAAGGAGTTCCCCCCCGCTCGTCACGATTATGCACCTCGACGCAGAGCATGATTGGTTGAAAACGGAGAGAGTCTCCAGGGTGTTTCCAGAATAGCTTACTACGAAGATTAGATCCCCCTCTCTGGGTCTGAAAGGGATTCGATCGTCTTTCAAGCTCAAAACCTCGAAGGGCCAGGAGTAGTGATTAGCTAGGTCAGATAGGAAATCTCCCACTATCCCGGAACCACCCATACCTGTCACGATTATTCTCTCGAGCGCATCTGGAGCATCGCACTCAGCCTTTTCCCCTGTTCTAAGCCCTCGTATAGCGAGCTCCTCCCAACGTTCTAAGGCTTTTTCAAAGAAGTCCCTGTCCATCAAAATGCCTTCCCTCTTTTAAACGTTGTCAAATCTATAGATTCATGCGGTGTAAATAAAAAAACATATTGGTCGGCATAAGCAGAGAGCTGAGGTAGTATGAGGTCTTTTTGGAAGAGGGATTATGTAGCCGCTTCGGCATTCACCGTTTTGGCGGCGGCGTCGCTGTTGCTGACGGTTGAGCTTCAAATATCTCCCCAATATATGGGCTTTCTCCTTTCTACTTTGCTCATTCTCCTCGCCTTGTATAACTGGGCGAGGGTCGGGGGGAACTATGATGCTCTTAGAGATTCAAACGAATTGAAGCAAGAAGCGGAATCTGATGCTATGTTGGAGAAGAGCGAGGCCGAATTGAAAGAACCAACGCTTCAGGAAATCGAAGCACCCGCTGAGAATGTGCCTTTGTCAGCGATGCAACCGAGTTCCGAAGAAATTTCTATTGCGAAGGGAGAAAGCGAAAGCATTTCGGCGGGGTCTACTCAGAATTCGAGGGAAAGCGTTTCCGTTGGCATCGAGCTCAGCGCCGGGATTACAGAGAAGAGCGCAGATAAAAGCGAAAGTAGGGAGAATGCAGTTGCCCCCCGAGAAGCGAAGGGGAAGAGAGAGCATGCGAGAGTGAAGCGTTCATCGATTAGAAAGGGGAAAGTTAAGAAAGCTGTGAAGAAGGAGGAAGCGATGGCCTGAGCGGCAAAAGTAAGTTTAAAAGAACTATGATTTTTAGTGCGCTTTTTTGTTTTTCGCTTATGATTCTTTACAGTTCTAATTCCAATAGATGAGAGGAACCAATGAATCGCTCCAGGTGAACCCACGCCTTTCAGGGCGAAGAGAGGTTATAGGTTCGGTGCAAAGAGTCTTAGCCCATCCCATTCACCTATGAACATACTTAGGTCAACGATCTGAGCTTTTCCTTCAAATTCTTGTTCAGCATTTGAAATGAAGTACGGGGTATCTGATTCAATTACTACTGCTCCTCTTTTCTTAAAATATTCCTCTAGCTCAATCGCTTTCCTCATGAGCCTTTCAGAGTGGTTTCTCAAAGAAGATCTCACCGCTTCATCTAAAACAAGCTCTTTGTAAGCGAGGGCAACCCCGTTCCTCTTCCAGCCAGATAGCAAAAGGATCGTCTCCATAGCCCGCGTTGATGGAGAAAGGATCATATAGGCCGGGTACCTAAAGAGGTTGAAGATCTCGTGCAGCCTTAAGAAGAAAAGCGCATTTTCGATCCCTTCATTTGATAAAGCTCTCAGATGATCCTCCTTAAGCAGAGATCCTCCGTTATTCCTTTCGAGGAAGGAAAAAGTAGCATCAACGATCAAATAGCCGAAACGTTCCGCTAAAGTTTCAAATATATTAGCGGGGAGCGACTTGCCTGTGGGAAAATTCGGGTCGCTCAGATAAGCTATGCATCCATGCATATCATTGTCTTGAAGCAAAAAATCAACTTTGTTTCCCCTTATTATATAGGAACGCATATAGGCCAATCTCTTCCCCATGAAGGCGGAGATGGAAGAAAGCTCTGATTCTCCTAAGGTTGGAGAGAGAGTTGAGATGCAGTTGAGACCAGAAGCGATCAGCATCTGGGAGAGAGGGAACTCCGTCATGACTGTAGCCATGATCCCAGGTTTGCCTTCAATCGGCTTAAATATGAAATATGGCTCACGTATCTCCTCCTCCGGATCTCCCGAAGAGAGGAGCTCGGCGAACTTTTCCTTAAATGCTATTCCTAGGCGAAACATGTTAGCTCAAATTAATAAGCGCCATAGGGATATTAAAAAGAAACGTGGATTCATCCGGGATGATCGGCTTTGCTGAAGATAGATAAGAGGTATAGCTGGAGGTTCGCTTTTTCGCTGGCAGTGGCTTTGGCGATCATAGTAGTAAGGCAGATCGGCTTGCTTTCGCCCATCGATGCACATGTATATAGCTATTTCGGCTCTAGCGAAAGCACTGCATTAAAGATATTCACTGAGACGGCCAGCCTCTATTCATTTTCTGCCATCATCGCCTTGCTCCTTGCATATCAGTTCTTCAAGCTCAGAGGCTTCAAACAGACTCTGCTGGACTTCATCTCAGCCTTCATTCTTTCTTCCATTCTAACTTTGTTCATAAAATACTTCACAGCGGTTCCTAGGCCAGGTCAGCCCGTTGTAACGAATTCGCTCTTCTCTTTATTATCAGACGTCTACTCCTTTCCCTCTGGTCACACCTCGAGGTCCTCGGTTGGTGCATATTACTTGTCAAAGAAGGGTAAACTCTGGGGGGTCGTCTCTTGGATCTACGTGTTTTTGATAGCGTTTTCCAGAATAGCCCTGGGAGTTCATTGGTTCAGCGATGTCATAGGAGGAATTGCAATAGGATTTTTGAGCGGGGCAACCGTGGACCTTCTCTCTCCATCTCTCCTCGAGATCTATAGGGTAATTTTCCGGAAAAGGGTGATACGTCAGCAAAACATTCGAGAAAAGTGATGGCCTTGAGCGCTGAAGGGCAGGTAGGCAGAGTGGTATCGGGAGCTTTCTGGCTCTATCTCTCCTCTATCATCAGCAACCTCCAGGGATTCTTCTTCTGGATGATAATCTCTAGGCTGGGCGGGGGGGCAATAGTAGGGATCCTCTCAGTCATAGTAGGCCTCTCATCACTTGTAGGCGGGATCCTAAATTTTGGTATCTATACAGGACTTAGCAGATTCACAGGATACTGCCTGGGGAAGTCTGAGGATTCAGAGAGATGCGTCTCGGAGTACCTGTGGACAGCTGTGGAATTCTCCCTCATCTTTTACGGCATAGGTAGCGCGGCAATACTCGGCATCGGCTTCCTTTTTCCCGGTGCTTATGGATATTCAAGGAGCATGATGCTCTTCGCAGCGATCTTCAACTTCATAGGCTTTCTGGGAGGATTCAGCACATTTCTGCAGAGCTCCCTGCAAACTAAGAGGATATTCTATTCTGTAGTCATATCGATCGCTGTTAAGTTCGCCGTTGGAATTGCTCTGTTTGAAGTGGGTTACGGATGGAAGGGAGTTGCCATAGGTTATATGATGAACTCATTACTTCAAGGGATCATCAACGCCTACCAGACTCTAAAGCATATAAGTTTCAGCCCTTCTTTTAGCCTAGAGAGGCTGAAGGAGCTCCTCAGAGCAGGGATCCCGAGCTGGCTTCCAGGCCTCATATCTACGATAGGTCAATGGCTCGGTGTCCTAATACTATATGGTTCTATAGGCAGCCTGGAGACTGGATCTTATTATATCGCCTCCCAGCTAGCTAACGTCGTCCTAATGATATCGAATACTATGAACGGGCTCCTCCTCCCAGTCCTCAGCGGAATGGCGGATGGGAGAAAGAGGGTTGGCCTAAAGGTTTTCAGGCTAAGCTTAGCCCTCATGATGCCCATAAGCGCATTCGTCATGTTTTACCCAAAGCTTTTTCTAGGGCTCTTCGGAGAGGACATATCAGGAGGTTGGTTACCTCTCGCCATACTTCTACTTTCCTCCCCTCTCGTCGCTTATAGTAGCTTCACGACTAGCCTTTTCTACGCATATGGGGATTACGGTTCAATTCTGAAAGGAGGACTTATAACAAACATCCCTAGGGTTGCTCTCTACTTCGTTCTGGCCCCGATTTACGGAGGCGTTGGTGTAGCTTTATCGGTCGTCGTGGGCACGGTTACGGGAACGATCTACTACTACGTGAAGGCGAGATCCGTTGGAATATACGCGGACGCGAAAGGCGTAGCTTTAACCTTGGCCGTGCCGTACTCTCTCTCCATCTTAGCCTTCATTTTAAGATTGAATTGGATCGTCGGGATGCTTTTGGTTGGGTCGTCCTATATTTTTTATATGAAGGCCAAGATCATCACAAAGGACGATTTGAGGGAGATAGGGAAGGCGCTTCTAGGGAAGGAGAGAGCCTCTCTCTTATACCAGAGGCTAAAGCCGATATTGGAACCGCTTATGGAGTGAGCGGAGAAGACGAGCTAAATAGAAAGATGCAAAAAGAATTATGTTAAAGAGCCTTCCCCGCAAAGATAACTAAGCTTGAAGCCAGGACTATGAGCACATTATCGTCTATGATCCCAAATTCGTACCTCTCCACTATAGAAGCGACAAGCGAGGCCACGATGCCGAGAGGGCCTGCATAAACGTAACCAATGGGCACCATAACCGCAGCCATCGCGAGATTTCCCGCCCAATGCTTTACTCTCTTCTTGAAAAGCAAGTTCCTCACAATACCTGTTACTCCATCTCCAAAGCTAACAAGCATGGGAGGGAGCATAGCTAAGAAGGGATCTCCGAGGATCGACCAAAGCACGAATATCGCTGTACCCCAGGCGAAAGCGAAGTTGACTTCATAGGCGTTTTCCTTTACTTGGAACCAATACATAAGAGAGGCCCTCCTCATATATAGGAGGAAGAATCCGAGTACCCATGCAGCAACCGAGGGGACGATCGGGTAGTTGAAAACGAAGGGAACGATCGCTGAAACGATGCCACCGATCGATATGTGAACTATTTTCCTGTTCAAGTAAGCGGCCCTCTTTTCCTCAAACCCCTTCTTTAAAAGGTATTCGTAAACCCTCTTCGTCAGAAAGAATATGATGAAGGCGGAATATAATAGAAGAACAATTGAGATCTCAAAATCGCGAAGCAATAAGCCCAACACTATTCCCATACTAAGCCTCTCCTTTCGATTATTTTCTATTTGCTTAGTATAAATACCTTAAGGAGAAATTTTGAAGTAACAAAAAAATTGGGAAAGTCTCAGAAAAAGGCATGAAACATTTAAATAAGAACTCCTACAAATAATAATTTAACTAGGTGAAGCTCCACTTGCCTTTTACCCGCAAGATAATAGCTGCCGACCAAAGTCTAGCGGAGGAGTTGCTCGAACTAGCGAGGAAGAAGAATACTAGCCTCTACAGCCTTACAAACAGGACCATCGAGACCTACCTGAACCTTTCGAAGGCTAATGTGGGGGAGCCCGAGGATGCGGCCTTGGAGCTCATACTACTCAACACAATGAAGAATTTGGGATTTCGTCTCGCCCCACCTAAGGGGTCGCCTGAGGAGCTCGAGCAGCTGGGGAAGGTTTTGTGGCAACTTGCATCAGTAAGGCTGAGGTCCGTTTCCCCGGAGAGGATAATGGGAAGGCTCGCCGTTCTCCTCGTCGGAGATAATAGAGTTTTTCCCGAGTGGGAAGGGGAAAGAAAGAAGATCGTAATCAACACATCCTCAAGCAGCGATGAGGAGGAAGTTGTCTACAGGCTTTTCACAGGTATCGCAAGGGCAGCATCAGGCGAGAGTGGGAAGTGGGAGGTGCAGAGGCTGGAAGGAATATTGATCTTAGTCGCCCCTCCTCAACGTCAAGAGAAAACTGAGCCCACAGGCTTCTTCATTCAGCATACTCATTGACAAACGTTTCTATACAGTAAAGCTCGTTGTTTAGGAGCTTTTTCAGGAAAGTCCTAGTGGAATATGAGACCTCATCGAGCTTCTGCGCCTCCTCCACATCGAAGAACTTTACGTCGGCTGCATCGCTTCCTGCCCTTGGCGTGCCCCATACGTTATCGAACAGAACGTCGATGAGAAGGTAATGCCTCTTAACCATGCCGCCTTGGTCGTGGACTATGAGCTCGTCCACGTTCACAATGCATTTAGGCTCCCCCTCCAGACCAGTCTCCTCCATTAGCTCCCTCTTCACTCCTTGGTATATTGTCTCCCCCCATTCCAAATGGCCACCAGGTATCGCCCACTTCCCAGCCTGCGGCGGCGTGCCTCGCTTAACAAGAAGAATCCTTCCCTTGGAGTCGAAGATCACCGCCCCGACCCCGATCTGAGGCCTTTTATTCTCCTCCATTCGCTTTTTCCCTCCTTTCCTCTAAGCTCTTCGCCTCGATCGATGCAATGGAACTTTTCGCATAATTCCTAAGTTCCTCGACGTTCACTTCGAATGTGTACCATGGTTTCTTCTCTTTCTTTAGGACCTTTGCGAGACGGCAGACGTTTAACCCAATGTTATATGAATCTATCACGGCAGCGCTATTATCTAGGGAATCCTCATATGAGTGGTGGTACGCTAGTGCCCATGCAGGTATATGGCAACCGAAGCTATTGAAGACATCCATGAGATAAGATATGGCTGTCGAGGTCCCCGCGTCGTTTCCCGTAGCTATGAAAGCCGCAACCTTCCCATCAAGCAAGCTTCTCCCGGAATGCAAGAGCATGTTCTCTAGGCTAGTCATCCTATCTATGAGATTCTTAACCTGCCCTGAAACCATGTACCAATATATTGGCGTAGAAACTATTATCCCGTCCGATGATATGAGCTTTTCAGCGAGCCTATTGAAATCGTCCTTTATTACGCAGGGGAACCTGCACTCCATCACGTCATCGGAGACGCATCCTATGCATGGCTTTATGTTGTAGTCAGCTACCCACAGAATTTCGGTTTCGCAACCGAGGTCCTTTGCCCCCTTCTCAGCCACGAAAGCGAGCTTAGCTGAGTTCCCATACTTTCTGGGCGAACCCTCGATTATAACAATTTTCGCTTCATCCATTTTTCCTAATCCCCCTTTCATTAAGCATTTTTTCGATCCAAGCCCTTTCTCTTCCCATAGTCGTCTCCTCTCCATGCCCGGGTAAAACGAGGGTATCGTCTTCTAACGTCTTAAGCAAAAGCTCTAAGCTCTTCACTATCTCATCATAGCTCCCTCCGGGGAAATCAGTGCGACCTATAAAACCGCTGAACAGAGTATCTCCAGTGAAGGCTATCTTTCCATTTATGAAGAATGTGACGCTCCCCGGCGTGTGCCCTGGAGTCTTTAAAACCCCAAGCGAAAAGCCATTGCCTGCGCTTATCTCCTCAACATCTGAGAGGTCTATGTCCGGCCTGAAGCTGCAATCGATCCCCATAATGCCGAGGCTCTCCATCGCCTTTCTGTTGAGATCCAGGAGAAATTCGTCTTTCGAGCTCATTGCTATAGGAGCGCTGTATAGATCCGAAGCATGCCCGGCGGAGCAGGCATGGTCGAAGTGCCCGTGAGTTAAAGCTATCAATTTAACATTAAGGCCCTCCTTTCCAACGAAGTCCTCAAGGGGAGCATCATCCTCTCCAGGGTCAATTATGATAGCAGATTTATCTTCTCCATATATTATGTAGCTATTCGTTGATATGCGTCCGTGGGTAATCTTAATGATTCGCAAACCATTCGCTGAAAACTCCTTCGCTTTGAATGCCAATACATGACACCATCGTTTTTAGTGCCGTAATTCAGTTAATAATTATTGTAAGGTTGGGAAAAATGCCCGCAACATCTAGAACTCAGCTCATTGAGCTGAAAACATCAGAGAAAGTTGAAATCGTGGACATAACTGAAAAGGTTGAATCCCTAGTTAAAAGCTCGGGAGTGAGAGAAGGCATATGCGTGGTGAGCGTCCCTCACGCCACCGCTTCCGTGATCCTGAACGAGAACGAGCCTGGCCTATTGGAGGACATAGTTCGAGAGATCAACAGGCTCTTCCCCCAAGAGGGGACATATATGCACAATAGGATCGACGACAACGCCTCAGCGCACATAGCAGCATCTTTCCTCGGAAATTCCAGGATAATACCTATTTCAGGGGGGAGGCTAATTAGGGGGACATGGCAGAGCGTTCTCTTCGTGGAGCTTGATGGTCCGAGAGAACGAAGGACAGTAGCAGTGACGGTCATGGGTGAATGACATGCTGATTGAGATGGGGGAGGAGAAAAGAAGTATCGTTGAAAAAGTGGAGAAAATAGCGAAGCTTCTATACCCCAAGGCCGGCACACATGGATGGGAGCACGTTGAAAGAGTAATGGCCATTTCCCTTAAGATCGCCTCGGAAGAAAAATATCCGGTAGATGAGTTCGTTCTTAGGCTTGCCTGCCTTCTCCATGACGTCTCTAGGAGGAAGGGGAGCGCTGACCATGCAGCAGAGAGCGCGGAGGCAGCGGAAGAAATTCTGAATGGGTTCGGACTGAAAAAGGAGGAGGTACAAGGAGTTAAGGAGGCTATACTATCCCACAGCTTTTCAGGAGGAAGGTCGCCTAGGACATTGGAGGGAGCTATTCTGAGCGACGCCGACAAGATCGATGCCCTCGGGGCTGTAGGAATTGCTAGGGTCTTCGAATATTCCGGGGAGAACGGCAGAACACTGGAGGAAAGTGTGAAGCACTTCTATGAGAAGATACTGAAGCTTCCTTCCATGATGCTTACGCCCCCCGGCAAAAGCATAGCAGAGGAGAGAGCGAAGTTCGTTAAAGAGTTTTTATCTAAGCTTGAAGAAGAGATGAGCTTTGGAAAGGCTGAAAGCTGAGGAAGAGGATTTTCAAAATGCTCACAAAGCTTCCTAGAAGCTTCTACGAGAGGGATCCATTGATAGTAAGCAGAGAGCTATTGGGAAAATTTTTAGTGAGAAGAACAGAGGAAGGGGAGATCGTTGGGAGGATCGTGGAAACGGAGGCGTATATAGGACCTCACGATAAGGCTTCGCATACGTATAAAAATAGAAAGACGAAGAGGACAGCAGTTCAATTCGGGGAAAGAGGGCATGCCTACATATTTAGAATATATGGCATATATCATTGCTTCTGCGCAGTCGTCGGTCCAAAATATGTTCCAGCAGCAACGTTGATAAGAGCTGTGGAGCCCGTACAGGGCATTGAATTGATGAGGAAGAATCGTCAATTGAGAGGGGAAACGCCTATAACTGAATTGACCAATGGCCCCTCCAAGGTGTGCAGAGCATTTGCATTGACCGATGAGCTAAACGGTATAGATCTGTGCGGCGATGAGCTCTTCATCTGCAGCGGGGAAGAGGAGAAATTTGAAGTGGGAACATCGAAAAGGATAGGAGTCGACTACGCTGAAGAGTACAAAGACGTTCCTTGGAGATTTTTCATAAGAGGGAATAAGTTCGTCTCAAAAAAGCCAAGAGAATAGTTAAAGCTCGCGCATATTTTCTAAGATAGCGTTCCATCCCTTTGATTAAGCTTAGAAACCGCTATGCTCCGAGAGCTCTCAAGCTTCAGGAAGAGCTAAATACTGGAACATGATATAGAAATAGGAGGAAACTTTTCTTAACATGGATGGAGGCGATCGAGATTTGAATGAAAAAACAGCGGTTATAGTAGGAGTAGGGACTGGGATGGGAAGGTCCATAGCCCTTTCTTTGGCATCGAAAGGTTGGAACTTGGCTCTTCTCTCCAGAGATGCAAAGAGGACGGGGGAGATCTGCCATGAAGCTGAAGCTAAGGGGATCAAGTGCTTCCCCATCGTTGCAGATGCAATGGATGAGGGCTCATTGAATGAGGCAATGAAAGAGGCGAAGAAGAAGCTCGGAAGAGTCGGAGCCTTAGTATATAATGCAGGAGGGTTCTTCACATTAGATGGAATAGAGAGCCTAAGCTTGGACCTACTGGACAAGGCCTACCTTCTCCACCTCAGAGGGCTCATCCTATCCGTGAAAGCATTGCTTGATGATCTGAAGTCCAGCAAGGGATCGGTCGTGGTTGTAGCAGCATCTCCTGCTACAATTGTAGCCGGAAACGCTGCATATGCTTCAACGAAAGGGGCACAGCTTTGGTTGGTGAAAAGATTAGCCAAGGAGCTCCTGAGCTATGGTGTTAGGGTTAACAGCGTTTCCCCAGGTCCCACGACCCATGATCCTTCTTCGCCATCGGACCTGGAAGTTAAGCTCGGAACATATGATCCTAGGCCTTCCTGGGACGTTGGTGAGGCGGTCGCATTCCTGCTGAGCGAATCATCTCCCAGGTTCACCGGCGCTAACTTAATAATGGATGGCGGTCTTAGCATACCGGCTGACTGAGGAGACGAATCTTGCCCCTAGGCAAAAGGGTAGCAGTCGGATCTGATGATCTGTATTTGTCTGCGAGGGTAGCTAAGGAGTTCCTCGAGTCCAATGGCTTCGAAGTCATAGCAATGGGATCATTGAAAACTGGAAAGCCGGAGCCCTGGCCGGAAGTGGGAAGAGAGGTTGGTGAAGCTGTATCCTCGGGCATAGCTGATTGGGGGGTTGTGGTATGCTACACTGGGACGGGAGTCTCAATAGCAGCTAACAAGGTCAAGGGGGTGAGAGCGGCTCTGTGCAACGATCCCGAGACCGCTAGGGGGGCGAGGCTCTGGAACGATGCAAACGTTCTCGCTATGAGCGGGAGGCTCGTAACCGATATAATGGCCAAGGAGATCTTGAATTCTTGGATATCGGTTCAGGAGCCTGAGAGAGGGGAAATAGATAATATAGCAAAGCTCTCTCTATACGAGGAGGGTAAGAGAAAGGCTAAGGTCGCGGTTATAGTCATTGACATGCTGAACGACTTCGTGACAGGGAGATTGGGGAGCGATAGAGCCGCTTCCCTCGTTCCTAGGCTCTCGATCTTTCTGGAGAAAGCCAGAAATGCGGGCGCTACGGTGATCTATGCTACAGACTCTCATATCCCTGGGATAGACAAGGAGCTGAAAAGGTGGGGCGAACACGCCATAAGGGGGACGAAGGGATCTGAGATAGTCGAAGGTCTTAAACCGAAGGAAGGAGACATCATCGTCCCCAAGAGGAGGTACTCCGCCTTCTTCATGACTGATCTGGATCTTATTCTGAGGGAGATCGGAGCTGATACCTTGATATTGACTGGAGTGAGCACCGACATATGCGTTCTGCATACAGCCGCTGATGCCTTCTACAGAGGGTATAAGATCATCGTCCCGGAGGACATGGTAGAGTCCATAAGCGAGGAGGGGCAAAAGCTCGGTCTAAAGAGGATGGAGGAGCTCTACGGCGCCTTAGTTGTTTCTTCGGAGCAAGCGCTGAGGCTCATTGAGGCTCCCGATCCCCGAGCCTAACTATAACGATCTCCCCCTCCTTTTCAATTTTCAGCCCAAGTCCTATTGCCATGCCTATGAGCAGAGACCTGAGCTTCGATTCCGGATTTCGTGAAGGAAGAATCAGAAGAGAGCTTCCTCTTGGAAAAGCTATCTTCAAGCTTAAAGCGTACCTCTCGAAGATCTCAGAAGCGTTGGGGCTCAGCTCAGCTAGCGCTTTCCCCAGATCCTTCCCCAAATTCTCTATTTCCTCCTCGCTCTGAGCATCGAGAATTGAAACTGGAACGAAGATGAAGCCCAATCTCTTCAACGTCTCATAGCCCAGAGCTTCTTTAAGCATGTTCGGTGGGTAAAAGCCGGAGCGCTCCGCCTGTATAGCTGAGATGAACATAGATCTTATATATCCTGCAAGCGTCATCCCGCGGTCATCGGAGAACTTGGAGAGCTCCTCGACGATCTCCTCGTCTATTGCTACAGATCTTCTGCTCTTACTCATAAAAACCAGCTACCCTATAGACTATTAGGGAAGTCTTCCTCTCCTTGCCTAAGATCTTGAGACCATATCCCTTCGCAAGCCCATCTAATATCTTCTCCGCAAGATCCAAGACTATCCTCTGAGAGTCCTGGAAGGAGACGATGACTTTATATGATCCCCCATTCTCCTCAGCTATATCCAGATTCGCCGAGGGGATCCAGATGGAGACGGCGTTCTTGAACTCCATCACCGTAGACCCCCTTTTTACTTTGGCAAGCTCACCATACCAGGATGCCATCCTGTATAGCTCTTCCATTATCTCGTTTTTCTTCTCCTCTTGAATGCCATCGAGGATCATCTTTGCCGCATCCCACGGCATAACTATGCCCCCAAGCCTCAATATATCGTCTAGGGAGTCAGCGTATGCGATTGCACTGGAGATCTCAGGCTTGTACTTCATTATCCTTAGGACATCGCTCAATATGTTCTCTATCAGCGTGGTAAAAGGGATCCCAACCCTCTCTCCTACTGCCATAGCGCTCGATATTACATCCTCAGATATCGCGAGAAACCTCTTCTTGCCCCCCCTTTCCGACATGGTTATCAGCTTGTTTAATTTTTCAACTTCTAAACTAAAAACATTTGCTACGGTTTTCTTCTAGACATAGAAGCCTAAAGGTTACTAATCTTTTTGAAATTATAAGTTTCTTTTCTTTTTCGATTTTCAGAGGAAAATTTCAGAGTATCCAGGAACTTCGATTTTTCAGGCTTCAGGCAAAGGATATCCAGGATTCGGCACTATTATTTTGCTGAGCTCAGCTGTTGATACCCATACAGTTGGAGCTTCCACTCTCTGGAATGTTTATGAAGAAGTTTTTTGGTTACGCGGATTGTTTGGTAAAGGTTAGGCGACTACAAACAATCCTTGAGGGTGCTGATATCCGACTCGATTAGGAATGGAAAGAAGATCTTCCGATTAGAAAACATCGAGGAAGAATTTGCCAGGTGGTATGTACCAAAAGGTGACCCCGTATATATAGAAAGGGCTTTGAAAGCATTAGCGAGTGAGTCTTTTATAAAAATTTTGGACAGCAAAACATTTGAAGCATTATCGTAAAGTGAAACAATGCGGGGAGCTTCCAAATAAACAGAAAAGGGGATTTTTCGAGGATATCTCCAGCTGTCGTAAGTTCAAATCATGCTTAAAGGGCATGGTGAATCGGCGAATGCGGTTGTTAGTGAGATATTGTATCATTAGAACTTAAAGTGCGTTAATTTTAAATATGATGCGTGCTTCGTTGGTTAAAGAACGACTGGGAAGGTGACTCTGTTGAGAGGGAGCAGCATATATCAAAATATGGAATAGGCAAAAGCAAGCTTCTTCAAAACCTATGTTAACCCCCCCAGTTAACGTCCTATCGTGTAAACCTTGTTCATAACCTTATGCATCTATCGGTGTTAGGTAGAAAATGGGATCTAAAATATACCTAACACTCATAACTTTATACTTGAATTTAAAAATACTACTGTAGTTCGGGGATCGTTATGAATGTGAAGCTTAACCCCGAATACGAGAAGATCGCAAAGAGCTTCCCAATGAGCAGAGAAGAATATGAGGCCTTGAAGAAGAGCATAAAAAAAGGAGGGTCTCTACTATCCAATCGTTGTAAACGAAGAAGGGGAAATCCTGGACGGATATCATAGATATAAAGCAAGCCTAGAGCTAGGAATTGAGCCTAAGTTCGAGATAAAGAAGTTCCCCAACAAGCTCCTTGAGAAGAAGTTCGTTCTTGAATCGATGCTAAAAAGGAGGCATTTAAACGACTTTCAAAAAGCGGAGCTAGCTTTTCCGCTCCTCGAAATAGAAAAGCAACTAGCCAGACAAAGACAACTATCGACATTGAAGAAGGGCGATAAGCTCCCGTCGGGGTCAAATGACCACAACGGGGAGAAAGGCAGAGCGCATGAAGTTGTAGCCAAAGCTATTGGGCTTTCTCCGAAAATTTTTCAAAGAGCCGTTAAAATAATCGAGAAGGCTCCTGAGGAAATAAAGGAGAAGGTCAGAAAAGGGGAAATGAGCATAGCCTATGCCTATTCAATGGTAAAAAGGATGGAAGAGCAGCAGAAGACACCGCCTCTGCCCGAGGGGGTATTCGATGTGATCTACGCGGATCCCCCTTGGGAGTATTACACACCGCTCAGAGGTTACCCAGATAAGTATTATAAGACAATGCCTACTGAGGAAATATGCAAGCTTAAAGTCCCCTCCGCAGACGATGCTGTCCTTTTCCTATGGGCTACTAATCCAACGCTGAAGGATGCTCTCAAAGTTATGGAATGCTGGGGATTCACTTATAAAACGAACATGGTCTGGGTGAAGGACAAAATAGGAACTGGGTTCTACTTCAGGGCACAGCACGAGCTTCTGCTTTTAGGGATCAAGGGAAAGATGCGACCACCGCTCGAGGAAAACAGACCTCCATCCGTCTTGTTCTCTCCAGTCCGAGGTCACAGCAGGAAGCCTATCGAGGTCTATGAAATCATTGAGAAGATGTATCCGAACAGGAAATACCTAGAGCTTTTCGCTAGACCTCTGGAGAAAAGAAAAGGTTGGACTTATTGGGGTCTCGAAGTTGAGAGTCCACAACTTTATGCATTAATTAAGACGGACAAGGTTATGCTCTAAGCATAACGTATAACCTTTAGGATAAAGTGAAAAAGATAGCTCATTGATCCAAGGATGATCTCGCTACATGAGATCATGCAACTTCTTAGGAGATCGTAGAGTGATACTGATACTGGTCAGCTAAAACAAAGCTATTTTCATGATACTGATACCGCTTGATAACGGTTGATACCGCTTGATACTCCCTGATACTCCCGCTTGATACCGCTTGATACTGTATAAAGCGGTATCAGCATTTGTCATATTTTTAGAATATGCGGATCCCTGATACCGCTTGATAACGAAGGACTAGACCAAAGCTAAGAATTATAATTTTTCGTGCGGTATCATGATACCGCTTGATACTCCTTGATACCGCTTGATACTGAAGAGCTTGGGGATTAGAAGTATAAGAAAATAGCAATAAAGATTAGGAAAAATTAAAACAGAAAGTCAAAGTCTGCTAAGATGCTCTCAACGGATAAGGTTATGGTAAGCTGTAAAAGGTAAGAAAATTGTTGAAAACGTTACTATCATTTGGCAGGCACGTTTCCCCTGATTTTCCCACCAATGAAGACAAAAAAGGAAAGGCTATTGAAATAGTTGCTAAGAAGGTTGGTCTCTCTCACATTACCCCCTGAATGCCCCTCAGATGACAGATGTAATCCCGAACAGATGAGGGGAACCTATAAACCGCCCCTTTAGGACAAGGAGGAGGTCAGAACTACCATCAATCACAGAAACATATAAAAGCACTATGGCTTAGTCGTATGCTTTAGGTGGCGCTGATGGACTGGCTTTTCATTGTAGCCCTTATGGTAATAGGGCTTTGCTCTGGCGGTGTAACAGGTTTGATTGGTGCAAGTGGAATTTTGGTTGTTGTGCCAGCTTTCACACTTGTTTTAGGGCTACCTGTTCATGTAGCTATAGGGACAAGCCTTGGTGTAGACGTTATAGCTTCGACGGCTGTGTCATACGTTTATTATAGGAGGGGGAATGTGGAGTTGAAGTCGGGTGTAGGGTTAGCTTTGGGAGCAGTGCTTGGAGCGCAGGTTGGTAGCAGAGTGGCAGCCTATATACCTGGGTGGCGACTTGGAAGAGGATTCGGCATTTTCCTTATGATTAGCGGAGTTGGGTTTTGGAGAAGGGGTATGGGGTGGAAGCTACCCCTCCATTCAGGTACCTCTAGAAGAGTTGAAGCTGATGTCACGAGGGGCTCACATGTAGAGTTAAAGCGGATTGTAGCCTCCTTCGTTACTGGCTTTCTCTTGGGAATCATAAGTGGTGTTTTCGGCGCTGGGGGAGGAATAATGTTCCTCTTAACACTCATACTACTCCTAAAGTACCCCATACACAAGGCAATAGGCACTTCAACACTCATAATGGCTGTAACAGCCTTGTCCGGCGCCATCGGCTACGCCATCAATGGATACACATCCCTCACAGCCGCCATCCTAGTTGGAGCCGGGGCAATTGTGGGAGGAAGAGTGGGAGCTATATATGCTAATAAAGTATCCGAGAAGAAGCTCACAAAAATCATTGGATCAATATTCCTCATCCTTGGCGTACTTATGATCACCCAACAACTCCTCTAACCGTTTTTTCGTTAGTTTTTTCTGAAGAAGCAACTGTTTTGCTGTGGCATGATGACCTGATAAGGAGGTCAAATTGACCAACTTCTTTTCTTTATTTATCTGTTAAGTTTCTTCTACCAAGCTATTATGAGAACTCATATTGCTTCTTTTATGTTTTTGAAAAACCGAGAGGCGGAAAATTAAAAATGGAACAGCAGTTGCTAAGCATTTTGTAAGTGTATAGTCTTCTCCTAAGAAGTTTCTGGACAATGTTTTTTCTATCAGCCTTATAAGGCCTTTTTCTAAAACCATTTAATTGCCTGACTGCCTCCCAGCACTTTAAGGCGAGGGTTCCTGCTATTGCAGGGAGGTGGAGGTTTGGGATTACATTCCTCTTTCCGAGGGTTCAATCCCGGGCTGAGTCTCCAGCCCATTACTTCTTATCCTAATTGAGACTCAAGATTATGGATACTCTATCTATCATCGCTATTGGCTCACAGATCTCAAACAATCATAACCGAGAATAACTAAAATAGAGAAAATTTATAACCTTTCTATTCATCCCCGCCTTAAAAGGCGAAGCTTTCATTTGTAAAGAACTTAATCTTTGCTTTTGTACAGGAGAATTTTAGCAGGTAAAAATTTTGCCCTAAGACTTAGCTTCTATTGACATTGATAAAAAAAAGGTCGTCTTGATTTAATTCTAATGAAAATAATGGAACCCTATAATAAGATTTTTATAAGAGAATGGGAAAGATCTGTACAAATACAAATCTAAAAATGGTGAGAATGATTTTGGTAGAAAGAAATAAATTACTTATTAAAGTTCTATCGATCGTTCTGATAATAATAATGACTTTGCCTATGAGCGCCATCGCATATAGCGGAAATGCTCAAACCGTTCAAGCATCTAATTCAGTAACCAAACAGCTAATCTCTCTTCAGCAGATGGGAAATGACACTGTCATGGTATCATTGACTTTATCTCCTTCGGCATCTCAACAGGTTTTGAACACCTTAGTAAACGAGCTTAACTCCACGAAGTTCTCTTTTCATGGTCAGATGGTCCCCATTCTATTCGGTAAGCCTCAGAAGCTCGAAAAGGGCGGTTACCTTCTTCGCCTATATGGACCAGCGGAGACTATAGCTGAGAAGATAGCTGGAAGGCCTCTCTCTGTTATATCTGGGATCTCTGTGAAAGCTCTCCCTACGGTCGAACCTAAAACTTTGAAAGGAGTTGAAGATGTCGCTGCTTCCGGATCGAATGAAGTTCCCGGAGTAGAAACGAACGACGTTAGGAACTTGATCGGGGCAAGCTATGTGGGTTCAGCCTATGGGATAACGGGTAGCGGGGTTAATATAGCGATAGTTGATACGGGTGTGGACTATGGGCATCCCGACCTCCAAGGAAAACTAACTTATTACGTCGGAACCTATATGGACGCCTATGGAGGTTATACGACGATAAGAGAACCTTTGGTGCTTGATGCTGACGAATCCCAGGTGATTCTGACATATGCCTTCCAAGCGAATAGCTCAGGATATATAAACGTAGGGTCCATAACAATGTGGGTACTCGATCCATATCCCGAACCGGTTTACTCCAGCCACTCTTCTTATTATGTTGGCAATGTACCATCGGTAAGTGGAATTTACAAGTTCGGAGTTACCTATGAATATACTGTGGCAGGTCTAGTTAGCGTTGGCCTCGTTATGGCCGACCCTGTTACAGCAGGGAACTATACTCTCCTCGTCATAGATGCCAATGATGATGGAGTCTTCGGAGACAGCGGAGACATGGTAGCAACATATGACGGCAACAGGATACTTTATTCCTCCAACTTAGACCTTAGTTTGGGCGTTGCTGGAGGTTTCTTCTACGACATATGGTGGTGGTTCTACTACCCCGGTTACGTTCTACCTGGATGGGACCTCAATGGGAACTACATAAGCCTTTTCTATGATTTTTACGGGCACGGTACTTCCTGCGCCTCTGCTGCAGCGGGAAACGGGTACGTAAATGGCATAGCGAAAGATGCTAATGTGATCGGAGTGAAGGCTCTATGGATGGGAGACACTGAGATAGGGCTGCTTTGGGCTGCAGGCTTCAATGTGAACAGCTCCGGGTATATCTACTACACGGGCCAAAGGATCGCCGACGTCATAAGCGACAGTTGGGGCATAAGCAATTTCATATATGACATTTCTGGCTTCGGTTATGACTTTGAGTCGATGATTATCAACGCTATAACTACTCCAGGATTTCTCGATCCATCTTATCCTGGAACCTTGGTAGTTCAGGCTGCAGGCAACGGAGGTCCTGGATTCGGCACTGTAACTTCGCCGGGTTCAGCTGTCGGCGCCCTCACAGTTGGAGCTTCAACTCTCTGGAAGGTTTACCAAGACCTTTATCATTACGGCGGATATACGCAGGACAACATAATAATGTGGTCCGCGAGAGGACCAGTTCCAATGGGATACGTTAAGCCTGACATCGTCAATGTGGGAGCCTGGGGGATAACTGCTGCCCCGGTTCCATACTATTACACGATATTCGGAGGTACGAGCTACGCTACACCTCTCACTGCAGGCTCAGCAGCCCTCTTGATACAGGCGCTGAGGGAGAAGCTTGGTACGACAGCCAACTCTCTGCCGCCTTCGGTTATTAAGGAGATCATGATGAATACTGCTGACAGCCTAGGATATATGCCATACGACCAAGGAGCAGGTAGAGTTAACGTGACAAGGGCTGTTCAATTTGCACTTGGCTTATCGAAGGAGCTCCTGATTACGTCGAGCAGCGAGTACTCCTTGAGCGCAACCAAGATGGGCAACATGTGGTACTGGTCTTTCCAGGACTATATCCCTGCATATTTCCTCAGTTGGTACGGCGATGCCTTACAGGTTCCTAACCCAGCCCTCCCAACAGCGTTTTCGGCGCAGAACTACTTTGGAATATATGTGCCCGATGTGCCGCAAGTTGGTAGCAAGACCTTCACATTCACCATACAGAACCCAACCACGACATCAGCAACATTCACAGTAGATGGAGCTTATACTATGAATACGGTGCTTCCCCCAACGAAGTATAACCTGCTTTTCAACCTATCGTCATCGAGTTTTATATCGAACCAATGGGTGATATTATCCCCGCTGAACATAAGCACGGGAACAAACATCCTCCTCGCTGAGGTCAACGCACCCTTCAGATTATTAGACAACAACAACGACTATAACGAAGACTTCGATATAGATGTTTACGCGTATGTCTGGATAAACGATACGAACGGGAACGGAGTCCCTGATAGGAACGAGCTGGCCTTCATCAATGTCGGTTACGCGACCTCCAATTACAATTCTATAGAGATCAGCAATCCTAGGCAGCTTCTCTCTCAATTTGGCCCCAATGCTAAGTTAGCGATAAGGGTTTTCATTTATAGGGACTACAGTAGTGCTACTCTCACGAACTTCCCCGCGACACTAACGATATCTCAGTACATGCTCGTGAAGGATCCCGCGGTCTCTCTCCCTACTACTACTATGTCAATCCTTCCCGGAAAGAATGTAACTCTGAGCGGAGCAGTATTCGGCTATTCCCTCGCTCCTACGACTTATCAGTCCTTCATAAAGGTAAGGGCCACGTTTGCCGACGGAACCTCTAGGAGCTATATAGTCCCGATGAGCTATACAGTATATGCGAACATGCCGATCAGCGGAACGCTCTACTTGAACCCAACGACGATTACTAACACGATGCTCAGTCCATCGAATATAAGGGGAGACAACGATTGGGAGTGGAGGTATGAGGCCGGGGATTGGAGGTACTTCTATGTCAACGTCCAGTCGCCATCGCTGTCTGCTTTCGAGTTCAAAGCAACCTGGACTTACAGCAACACCAGCCTTATAACATATGCTCTCGGCCCAGATGGTCAATTTGCAGGAGGATTCTACGGAGAATCAGTATCATATCATGAGAACTTAGGAGGAGGCGTCTTCCTCTGGACTGCTACGGGCGGTATGAGCGGTAAGAACCTATCTGCCGTGACGTTCCCGAGTACCAGGTATAGATATTCCGAGTATCCAACATCGAAGCCTAACACGGGGATATATACGCTGATAGTCAGGACCGGCCTCTTCGACGGGTCTACTAACGCCGAGAGGTTCACGGTATCGGTAACTCCTCTAGCGATTTCGGGATTCCCCAACAAGGTACTAGGGCAAAACGGAACTGCGACGTATTCGATAAAGCTTCCATATGAGGCGGTAGAATATTATGCATGGGCCGACTATCCATACTTCCCATACTTCGTGTATACTGACTTCGACGCGAGCGTCAATCCAAACTACTATTATGGCACCATACCTGCAGGGACCACTCTAAACTTCACGCTGACTTTCGAGAATTACATTTATCCATATAGGAGCGACATATCGATGCTAGTTGCTTTCTTCATGCCGACATCATCCGGGCTTCCAGTGTATTACCGCTACGGTGGAACTTACTATTTCTGGAATGCTTGGTACGTCTTCGAGGATTGGATACAGAGCGGAAGCCAATGGTACTGGTGGTGGGAGTAGTATCTATCTATTTGGGATAGATAACCTTTCTAATATAAACACTTTTTTTGTATACAAAAAAACACACACTTCTTAAATACTCTATTTCGCTATTATTTGAAATCGACGGAGGTAAATCCGTGCCATGAAATATACGAATAAGATTGGAATGATACTACTTGCACTACTATCGGTCATATTGATAACGGGAGTAGCAACAACTGCACAGTCAGGCCAAGGTGCACAGATAATAAGCGCTTCTGGAACCGCTTCAGATGGGAGCGCATATCCAGGGGAGCCAATAACTGTCAACATACAAGTAAACCTTGCAGGAGGCTATACAGTAGAGCTAGCTGCTGATTCAGCAGGAAGCACTGTATGGGCTACTCAGACGTTCAACGCCCCAAGCACTGGAACTTATACTATAACTCTAACTTTGCCGAAAAGTCTGCCGAACCTGCAATCTCCTCCAACAGTATACATACTGCTATCGGGACCATTTACGACGGGGCAGTACAACTTGAAGATATACCCCAAGATAGAGATATCTCCTATCGAAACTTTCGTCGTTGACAACCAAGGAAACCCTGAGACAGCCACAGTCTATGTATACGGCGCAGATCCAGGAGCTACTATCAGCTCCTTCGTATTTACAGGTCCGATAACAGATACTTACATGCTATCAACGCCGATAACAATAGCTTCTGACGGAACAGGCAGCGCAACGCTCACGTTATCGGGCAGCTCCACTGGTTTCTCCAGTCAATATGGATTGCCAAGGGGTACATACAGCGTAACATTCGGCAGCGCTTCTGGATTGACCTATCCTTCAAATGCTAAGCCAGGAACTCTGAAGATATTGCCAGTATTAGTAATAAACCCGAACAATGGGAACGGGATTGATTCAGACCTAGCATCGATAAGCCTTACAGGCTACAGCTTCGATCCAAACGTAGCTATAGCGGGAGTCAACTTCACCAATACGAACTTCACAAATGTGTACTACTACTTCGACTTCACGACTCTTAGCACTCCAGTCACTACCAATGCCGTTGGGTACTGGACTTTTTCTAACCTCGGCCAGGTCTTCATGACGAATATGACAGCGGGTCTTTACACTCTGAGCGTAATTGAAACCCCGACTACAAAGACCGAGACAGCTTCGCATACTAATGTACCATTTGGGACAGATACTTTGACAATAAGTTCTTCCACAATCTATAACGATGTTGGAACGCATGCAACAGTTACCGCTAACTTCAACATATCGGGAAGCTGGAGCTACGTCAAGCAGACTGCAAGCCAGTCCTACACTAAGACAGAGACTCTCAGAATAGACTTCACGAACAGCGGCTACAATTATGAGATTACTGGGATGCTCTCAGGAACCGATGTGATATTCGCTTTATATAACATGTCAGCGTCTCCAATGGTCCAGCTGTTCACAGCTTCGGTAACTCCAACCTTTGATAACACGCTCAATGCTTACGTGGCAACTATTCAGTTCAACACAGACGGTACGAACAATGCTAACAACCCGTCACCCTCAGGAACATATGCATACCAGGCGATATTCTACAACTACACCAACCTAATATCCATGGAGCTCGATGCTTTAACCTTCGTTCCAACCAACAGCACTTATGTAGTGACCTATAACAACACTGACACAGGAACAGTACAAACGTTCTCTGGAACACTGACATTCAGCGGGGGAAGCGCAAGCGCAACGATCCCCTCATTCACAGATGCAGGAGTTACATGGAGCATAAGCGTCTCAGCCTCAATACCATTCAATGGAAGTACTTACAGTGATACTCTCACCGTAAAGATGACACCAACTGGACTCACGACGCTCTCGTTCCCCAACACCTACTACCTAGTGAGGCCAATTCTCTTTGTATCGCCAACAGCCGCATTGCCCGGAGCTACTCTGACAATAACTGCCTACGGTTATGGGCCTGGAGCTGCATGGGGATACTCTGGTAAGAACACCCTAACCGTGAGCCTTGACAGAACAATAATACTGACAACGGTAACACTAGGAAAGGATGGAAACTTGACCTTTACAGTTACTCTGCCATCTTCCAACATACCGTTCGGAGCGCACTACATATGGGGAAGGGATGCATGGGGCTATGAATACTCTGCCGCTATAACAATAGGGTCAAAGGGATACTATGAGATAATCAACCCATTGACAGGACTTCCAAAGACGCTCCCCAATGCTTATGCTGGATATAACAATGCAACACTCACTGTATGCCCATGCGGACAGTACACAGGACTAAAGTTCTGCGACCAGTGTGCAGTATACAATGGAGGATGCGATTATTTAGGTGACCAGGTTTCAGTGAGCCTCAACGGCCTAAACCCAGGAGAAACTGTAACGATATACTTCGGCAGCATACCGATCGCTACCGCTACCGCTGATAGCAGCGGTGCTGCATCCGCAACTTTCGTTGTTCCAACCGTTCCACAGGGTGCCTACATGATAACCGCTACTGGGACCTCTTTCGGAACATTAACGCTATCGTTCTACAACACTACGGCTTTCCTCAGCAACACTCCTGTAAACGTTGTGCCGAAGCTGCTGTTGCTCGACTTGAACCAGAACGTATCCCCAGTCCTAGTCGGACCAGGGATAGTGAGGGTCATAGGAACAGGATTCACTCCTGGAGTCTCTATACTTTCAGTGCTGTTCAATGAAACAGATGCAGTGATGGCACTTACTACAAACGTTGCTAGATGGACTGCCAACGCGAACGGTGTGCTTGTGAGCCCATTCACAAGCGTCCTAGGGCTATACGTCCCAGTGCTCGAGCCTGGAGCCTATGCCGTATCTTTCGCATATGCTATAGGAACCACGACATATGAGACTGACCCAGGATACGTGTATGTCATCAACAACCTGACGAAGCTGGTAACCACCATGGACCTGAACAATGCAGTAAGCACAATAACGGATAATCTAAACTCAGTAGCAACAAGCCTTGGCAACCAGATAAGCTCTGTGTCTTCGCAGCTTACAACTCTGCAGAACAACCTGAATGCTGCGGTACAAAACCTCAATAGCGCAATAAGCAATGTAGGAAGCGCCGTATCCTCCCTGCAGAACACTGTCAACTCAGTCAGCGCATCAGTCATAGCATTGGGCAACCAGCTCAACAGCTTGGCATCAAACGTCAATGCTTTATCAACGAAGCTTGATACTGTAACATCTGCTGTGAACGCTTTAGGAAGCAAGGTAGATGCTGCCTCAACGGCTGCTCAGAACGCCGCCAGCAGCGCAAGCGCTGCAGCTTCAGCAGTCAACGCTATGAGCTCTAAGGTCGACAGTGCGGCATCGGCAGCTAACAATGCCCTATCTGCAGCTAACAGCGCGAAGGAAGCAGCAGCGGATGCTTCGAGCAAGGCCGCTGACGCCCTATACGTTAGCGTTATAACGTTGGTGCTAGTGCTAGTTGCCATAGCCATAACATACATGGTCTATGGGACGTTCAAAAAGTCCTTAGCTACGGCTCCAGCGAAGCAGTAAACTCAAAAAATTATTATTTTTTTATAAATTTTTCTTTTTTTAAGAATTGACTTTTCTTAAACGTTATATTCGAATACCCTTTTTCCTCTATAATTATATATGATGGCTTTCGTAGCCATGACTTCTTCGATGCTGTAAGCTATGCTTTCTCTCCCTATCCCGCTTTCCTTTCTGCCTCCATATGGATAATAACCTATCCCGTGCCTAGGTATATCGTTTATGTATATTGCTCCGTACTCCAAATATCTCAGAGTCTTCCTTATTTTGTTCAAGTCCTTAGCGAATATTGAGGCATCTAGTCCAAATCTCCTTCTATTTGCTAGCTTTATGGCTTCCTCTTCGGTCTCGAAGCTTAAAATTATCGCTACAGGAGCGAATATCTCATCTCTATAAAGGGACATTTCATTCAAAGCGCTCTTATCCTCTACCTCTATGAGAGTAGGCTCCACGTAGTTTCCTTCGATGACCCTTCCACCATATAATAGCTTACCCCCCTTCTCCAAAGCATCTCGTATTCCCTTGATCATCTCATCTACCGCTTCCCTGGAGATGAGAGGACCCATATCGGTGCTTGGATTTCTAGGATCCCCCACCTTAACCGTGGAAAGAACGTTCACTATGCTTTGCTTCAGCTTATCTATGATTGAAGATTGAGCGATGATCAACTTTATAGCATCGCACCTTTGACCCGCATAGCTGAATATCCCCGTAGCTATTAATTTTGAAGCTTCGGCTATTTCCGCATCTTCGAAAACAATAGCTGGATCCCCGCCTCCAAGCTCCATCATATACTTCTTTATGCCCCCTGCTTTCAGCACCTTCTTTCCCGTAATGCTGCTTCCGGTTAAACTGATGACCTCAATACGTGGGTCAGAGACGATATCATCCATCTCTTCTCCCGGAACGGTGGCGACCATAAAGGATTCCTTTGGGAAGCCAGATGCTTCAACGACGCGGGCGAACATTATTGAGGGGATAGGGACCTGAGAAGGCGGTTTTATTATTACAGCGTTCCCGGAAACAGCGCTATATGTGAATTTAGCAACTGTATCGAATAGAGGATAGTTGAAGGGGGAAATGGCTAAGACGATACCGTAGGGCTCTTTTCTTATGATGCCTTCGGTTTCAATTGTGCTTGGATCCCAGTCTCCCGGAACATACTCTCCATATATCTTCCGAATATCCAGCACAGCTTTTCTAAGCCTATCGATGCTAGCATTCACTTCTCCCAAGGCCTGCGCTTTCGTTTTTCCTCCGCCAATTACCAAGGACTCTGCGAAATCTTCGCGATACTTCTCTATCAGATCGGCCATTTTTTCCAAGTACTCTATCCTCTTATATCCAGGCGTATTCCTTATCTTCCACTTCCCCTTCTCGTATAATTCTCTTATATATGGCTCAACTTCAGCATAAGTTAATCTTGGGACGGTACCTATGATATTGCCATCGATAGGTGAAAAGATCATTTGCTCCCTTTTGCCTAGTATCCAATCTCCGAGCATATATGCCTTGAAGCTTCTCTTTCCATCCTTCAAAATATAAGTTGGGGAAAAGAACTCTTCATCCATAATTTCGCACCATTGATAATTATAATAGCCTTGAAATATTAAGGTTAACCCTTATACGAAACCTTTCGAAAGGGGTTCGCTGGCAAGCGATCGAAGGTAAGCGCCGGGGGCGGGATTTGAACCCGCGCTCCCCGCATGGAGAACTGGCTCTCAAGGCCAGCCCCTTAGTCCGCTCGGGCACCCCGGCATATTCAATCAATCTTCACTTTCTCAATATAGGAATAAAAATTTATTCCACTAAAGGAATAAGGCAAAAAGGGATGATTGGAATGAGAGATTTCAAAGCGGAGGAATACTTCTCCCTCCTCAAAAAATATTCTGATGCAAACGGTCCTAGCGGATATGAGGACGAGGTCAGGGAATTAGTGATAGAGGACCTGAGGGACGTTTCAGATAAGCTATGGATAGATTCGATGGGGAACGTCATAGCGATGAAGAGGGGTGAAACGGACAGGAAGCTCATGGTGGCGGCGCACATGGATGAAATAGGTCTAATAGTAAAGCACATCGATGACAACGGTTTCCTTAGGTTCTCCCCCATCGGAGGATGGAACGAGAGGATATTGCCTGGAAGCAGGGTTAGGATCCGGAGCAAAGAGGGCAAATGGTTCCGCGGAGTGATCGGGGTCAAGCCTCCCCATCTAATTACGCCTGAGGAGGAGAAAAAAGTGATTGAGATGAACAAGCTCTTCATCGACGTAGGAGCTTCTTCTAAAGAGGAGGTTCTCTCGAGGGGTATAGAGAAGGGATCGGTGATAGTATTAGACCAGGAACTTGAGGCATTGAGTGATTATAGGGTTACAGGGAAGGCGCTTGATGATAGGGCCGGGCTGGTCGTAGCACTCAAGTCGTTCATCGAAACAGAGCCGAAGGATGTGACCCTTTACTTAGTAGCTACAGTCCAGGAGGAGGTTGGTCTTAAGGGCGCGCGGACGAGCGCCTTTCAGATTTCCCCTCATTTGGCCATCGCTCTAGACACTACAACTGCAAACGATGTACCCGATGTCGAGGAGCACGAGGCTGTGGCGAAGCTAGGCAAGGGACCGGCGATAAAGGTCGTCGACGGTAGATCGGGAAGCGGTCTCCTTACGCACCCGAAGGTTCTTGAGAAGCTGATCTCTGTCGCTAAGGAAAGGAATATACCTTATCAGGCAGAGGTTCTGACGGGAGGAACTACGGACTCCTCTGCTATCCAGCTAACCAAGGAAGGCGTGCCGGCGGGGACTATAAGCATACCTACTAGGTACATACACAGCCAGGTTGAGCTGTTGGACCTCAGGGATCTACACAACTCCGTCGAGCTTCTCAAAGGCTTCTACGAGTCCCTTACAGCTGATTGGATTGACGGCGTTAGGGAGAAAATCATAAAGTAGCGATTTTTTCCTTATCATCTTTTATGATAGGTTTCCACCATTTCCCTTTTAAAACCCAAGCAACTGCTATGGAACCTGCGATCAGATTGCTTAGGGACATGCCCATCCAGATCCCTTTTGCCCCGAGCCCCACTGGCCCTGGGCCCAATAAATATGCGAGCAAGTTCCTTATGAGCCATATCCTAGTGAGGCTGATGATCATCATGAACCTAGTATGCCCACTACCTTGAGCGATGTATGCCATTAGCTGTATGAATTCGAAAAAAACTATGGAAGATCCCATGTACAGAGAGAACTGAGCTGCGAGCCCAACAACTTCGGGATCATCTATGAAGAAGTTGGCTATATATTTCCCGAATGCAGCGAATATGAAGCCGCCTCCAGCACCAATTGCTGCGACTATCTTGATGGTCTTCTTAGCTATCTCTCTAGCCCTTTTAAGGTCTTCCGCTCCTAGGCTCTGCCCTACCATTATGCTGGTTGCCCCTATGAAACCTATGACCGCGAAGTGCATCAAGTTCATTGGCCTGTCTCCTATTCCCCAGGCCGCGAGAGCTGCGCTCCCTTCCATGCTGATTATAGCGGTGAGTACTGTGAAGCCGAGGCCATCCATTAACCATGATATTGAGATGGGGCCGCCTATCTTCAGCATCACCTTTAGGATCCTTCCTTGAGGAGTCATGTATTTCCTCTCCAATTTCAACCCCCCTATACCAGAAGTTATGAGCTTCATTGATATTGCGGAAACAATTAGCCTTGAGATGAGCGTGGAGAGAGCAGCGCCGGTCACTCCAAGCATTGGGAATGGACCTAGGCCAAGGATTAAGAACGGGTCCAAAGATGCATTCAGGCCGATGCCTAGGATGTTAAGCTTCATCGGTAAAACGGTGTTCCCAGCAGCGGATACAACTGCCCTGAAGCTTTCCCATAGCGATATAAATACTATGCTTATGAAGAATATCCTAGCATACGATAAGGAGTATGGCAGCACATCTTCAGGTATGCCAACTATATGCATGAGTCCAGGAGTAAATAAGAAGCCAACTGAAGCTATGGCTATGCTCGATGTTATAGCTAAAGTGTATACCTGACCTACGCTGAGCTTAACCCCCTCTTCGTCTCCAGCACCTCTATACTGAGAGACTAGAGCAGTCCCCGATGCCAAAAGGCCGCTCACAGCAGCTATGAATACTGATATGATCGGCCAGGAAGCTGAAGGGGCAGCGACAGCGTCTCTTCCGACCCTGCCAAGCCAGAACACGTTAGCAAGATCATACAGTACCTGAGCCATCTCAGATAATGCTAGAGGTAAACCTAGCTTTATAAGCGTCCTATAGATGTTTCCTCTCAATATTTCCTCTCTGCTTACCTTAACTTCCATTGAGATCAGCCGCATCATTTAGGATTCAACTGCATTTCTGAAATGTTAACCAATTAATATTCTCTTTAATAGAAAGTGGTCAAATATTGATCAATCTGAACGTTTATGGATCTAATACAAGAGAAGAACCTTCTCTCCAGAATGGTTGGAGAGAAAAGCTTTTTTAAGCTCTCTTTAATTAAACAGTCCCTAACGGTTAATACATGATAGTTAAAACCATTCGTAACATATGTCGCGAATTGAAAGTTCGCGGGAGAGTTGGATTCACATGTCTCAGGCGCAGGGAGGATTTCGCTACATAGTAAGGGTAGCAGGAACGGACCTAGATGGTAGGAAGAAGCTGGTATACGGCCTATCTGGCATCAAGGGCATAGGGTATAACACTGCCTATACTCTACTTAAGAGCATAGGAATAGACCCAGAAAAGAGGACAGGTTTCCTTACGGAAGATGAGGTTGAGAGGATAGAGAAAGCGATAGCTGAGCTTTCAAAATCCGGTCTTCTCCCGGCATGGATGCTTAACAGGAGAAAGGACTTTGAGACGGGGGAGAACATTCATCTGATAGGCTCGGAGCTAATATTCAAGGTTAAGCAGGATATCGAAAGAGAAAAGAAGATGAAGAGCTGGAAGGGCATAAGGCACTCCCTGGGCCTAAAGGTGAGAGGACAGAGGACTCATACTACTGGAAGGCTCGGAGTTACAGTAGGGGTTTCGAAGAAGAAACAGGTTCAGCCATCCGGTGGAGGAGGTAGCAAGGGGTGAGCTAGTTGGGCGATCCTAGAAAGCTTAGGAGGAAGTGGAGCGGTCCCGGCCATCCATGGGACAAGACTAGGCTAGAGACTGAAATGAGGCTGATGGGGAAGTACGGGCTAAGGAACAAGAGGGAGATCTGGATAGCCCAGACAATGGCTAGGAAGATAAGGCACAGGGCTAGGCAGCTTCAGGCATTGCCCGAATCCGTTAGGAAGTCGGAGGAAGAGGCTCTCGTCAAGAGGCTGGTTTCGATGGGATTCATAGGAGAGAAATCTACTCTAGATGACCTTCTCTCTATAAACGTTGAGCAGATACTTAACAGAAGGCTGCAGACTATAGTATACCAGAAGGGCTTAGCTAGGAGCATGTACCAGGCTAGGCAGCTAATAGTACACGGGCACATCGGGATAGGAGGGAGAAGGGTAACGAGCCCAGGTTACTTGGTCAGCAAAGCTGAAGAGGACTTGGTCGATATAATGCCAAGCAGCCCGATAAGAAAGGCTCTTGAGGAGGCGAGGTGATTCGCATGTCTTTGTCTTCTAGAGAGCTCAAGTGGGGGATCGCCCACATATATTCAAGCTTAAACAATACGATCGTTCACATAACGGATCTCTCAGGAGCCGAGACAGCTTCGAGGGTCTCGGGAGGGATGGTAGTCAAGGCCGACAGGGAGAAGCCATCGCCATATGCAGCTATGATAGGCGCTTCAAGGGCGGCTCAAATGGCAATGGATAGAGGGATAAGCGCGATACACATAAAGGTTCGGGCACCAGGGGGACACGGGCTGAAGACGCCTGGCCCTGGTGCGCAGGCCGCTATCAGAGCTCTTGCGAGGTCAGGATTTATAATAGGAAGAATTGAGGACGTCACCCCCATACCGCACGACTCAACGAGAAGGCCCGGCGGCAGGAGAGGAAGGAGGGTCTGAGAAAAATATCAAGGGTCATCGGCATGGGAGTTCAGAGTATTAGCTTAGACGGGGAAACGGCGGAGATAAGGTTTTTTAATGTACCAACTGAGCTCCTCTCCGCTCTGAGGAGAATCATCATTGAGGAAGTTCCAACTATGGCTGTGGACAACGTCTTGGTGCTCGAGAACAACTCAATATTGCACGACGAGGTCCTGGCGCATAGACTTGCTATGATTCCATTTTACAGCGAGAAGGCTGTCGAGAAGTATTCCTCGCCGGAGAAGTGCATAGAATGCACCCAGTGCGAGGGCTGTTACACGAGGGCTTTTCTCGAGGTCTCCAACGAAGATAGCGATAGAAGAGTTGTTTACGCTAAAGATATAAGACCCGAGGATCCTGACGTTTATCCTGTTATACCTGACATACCTATCATAGTTCTTGGAAAAGGACAGAAGATATCGGTCGAGCTAGAGCTTAGGTTGGGAAGGGGTAAGGAGCACATAAAGTGGAGCCCCGTTTCAATTTCCGTTTTGCTCTCAGTGCCTCTCGTGGAATTCGATATTTCAGCCTGCCAAAACCCAGAGGATTGCCTGAAATGCGTTTCATCATTCAGCGAGGAGCTATCGAGGATAATCTCGAAGAAAAAGAAGGGGGAGCTTAAGCTGGAAAAGTTCTCAAATACGAGCGTGCTGAGGTTCTGTGAGGATAGGCCGTGCAAGGGGTGCATTAAGGTTAATTATCTTGAGAACGAAAGGATTCTGAGGTTCGAGTCCACGGGCTCGCTTTCCCCAAAAACGATCATCGATCTCTCCCTCAAGACGCTGAGGGAGAAGCTTGAACGCGTTGATAGAATGATGGATGAGATAGGAGTGAGTTAAAATGAGCAGGACTGGCACAACGAACTTGCATAAGAGGAAGTTGATAAGGTCCCTAAGGGCTGTTTCCACGAAGACGGGCCAGCCCGTTTGGTCTAGGATATCGGAGCTCTTAAGCGCTCCGAGGAGGAAGAGGATAACCGTTAATATCTCAAAGATCAACAGGCATGCTTACGATGGAGAGGTAATAATAGTTCCAGGGAAGGTATTGGGAGCGGGCAAACTTGAGGGAAAGAGACTTACGGTTGTGGCTGATTCCTTCACGCAGAAAGCGTATGAGAAACTATCTAAGGCCGGATGCAGGCTTATGCTCCTTGAGGATATAGTTTCTTCCGGAGATATAGCTAATGAGCTCAAGGGCTCAAAGGTTAAAATAATCAGGTGAGCTTTGAGGTGTCCAAGACAATGGCTGAAACAGAATCCGAGGTAATAATCGATGCAACTAATCTAATACTTGGCAGAATGGCTTCTATAATTGCTAAGATGCTTTTGAACGGCAAGAAAGTTATAGTCGTAAACGCTGAAAAGGCGGTGCTGAGCGGAGATAGTAAGAGGGTCGAAGAAGGGTATAGGAACCTGTGGAAGGTGAGGACCTTCAGGAACCCAGATAAGCAGGGAATGAGAAGGCCGAGGACTCCATCTGGAATAGTGAAGAGGACCGTAAGGGGGATGCTACCAAATAAGCCCAAAGGTAGAGGGGCCTTGAAGAACCTAAAGGTCTATATTGGAGTTCCAAAAGAGCTTAAGGGGAAGAGCCTCATAAGTTTGAAGGAGGCCGATGCCTCAAAGCTTAAGGCAAAGCATATAACCCTAGGTGAGCTCGCAAAGCTTTTCGGGTGGAGCGGTGATAAAGCATGAAGTTCGTTCTTTCTGCAGCGAAGAGGAAGACGGCGATAGCAAGGGTGCTCATAAAGGATGGGAAGGGGAGAGTATACGTGAATGATATTCCCCTTGAAATTTATCCCGTAGAGCTCTTTAGAAACAAGGTGATGGAGCCCATTCTGCTCTTGGGGAGAGAATATAGAGATAAAATAGATGTAGTCGTTAGAGTTAACGGAGGCGGCGTCATGGCCCAGGCTGATGCTGTAAGGACGGCGATCGCTAGAGGGCTAATGAAGTTCTTCGAGAGCGAACAGCTCAAGAGGATCTTCTTAGAGTATGATAGAGTAATGCTGGCTGGAGACCCAAGGCAGACTGAGCCGGAGAAGTATATGCGCTACAGCGCAAGGAGGAGATGGCAGAAGTCCTACAGGTGATTAAGTTTGATCGTTCCCGTTAGATGCTATACTTGTGGTAAGCCCCTGGGCCATCTTTGGGAGCCTTTCAAGGAGAGGGTGGCAAAGGGAGAGGACCCAGATAAGGTTCTAGACGACCTGGGAGTGAAAAGGTATTGCTGCAGGAGAACGCTAATTTCCCATGTAGAGCTTATTGACCAAGTGATAAAATTCAAGCCTATGAGGTGATATGGCCTTGTCGAGTGAAGAGAGCAGGATGAAAAGCGAGATAGAGTCTCATGCCCTCGAGCTACTAGTCCCAATAGACCAGTACCTTGCGGCTGGTGTTCACATAGGAACATATGTGTGCAATAAAGCGATGAGGGAATTCGTCTATAGGATAAGGCCAGATGGCCTTTACGTCCTAGATGTGAGGAAAATAGACGAGAGGCTAAGGATAGCTGCGAAGATGATCTCCAGATACGAACCGGACAAGATAGTTGCTGTGAGCGTTAGACAATATGGGCACCAATCGGTTAAGAAGTTCTCTCAATACGTTAGATCGAAGAGCATAACGGGGAGGGTTATACCGGGGATCTTAACGAACCCCCATCTAGAATACTATATGGAGCCTGAGCTGGTCGTCGTCACAGACCCGAGAGCTGATCAACAGATAATAACTGAGGCATTTAGGATCGGCATACCAGTCGTTTCGTTCAGCGACACAGACAACAGGATAGATGGAATAGACCTAATAATACCTGCGAACAACAAAGGGAGGAGGAGCCTAGCCCTGCTTTACTGGATATTGACTAGGCAGGTATTAAGAGAAAGAGGGGAGCTTATGCCGAACGCTGATCTACCCGAGCCTCCCGATGCCTTCGAGACGAGGATTGGGGGAAAAGCTTGAGCATAGAGCTTGAAAGGGAGCCGGTAGCTGCAGGAACCTTTTACGAGCTTAGAAAATCTTCCTTGGAGGAACAGATAAGGGGATCCTATCTTCACAATCTCGGTCCCGGAGAGATACCTCGACAGGAATTTGGGAAAGAAAGGCTCTCTATAGGTTTCATTTCTCCACATGCAGGCTACATTTATTCTGGCCCCATTGCAGCTCATACTTATTACAACTTGTCAAAGGAGAAGAAGCCTGATACCATTATTATAATAGGACCTAATCATACGGGCCTCGGTCCCAGCGTCTCCATTGCCCCGTGGAAGTTCTGGAGAACGCCGCTCGGTAGGATCCAGGTTGACGAGGAGCTGAGGGACTATATTATAGCGAACTCGAAGGCGATTATACCGGAGTTCAGCGCTCATCTCTATGAGCACAGCGTCGAGGTCCAGATACCATTTCTGCAGCACATTTATGGTTCTGCTGTGAAGATATTGCCTCTCGTCATGAAGGAGCAATCTCCCAGGGTAGCGGAGGCCGTAGCCCGCGATCTTCTAGAGGGGTTCAGAAAGCTTGGAAGGGATGCAGTTTTAATAGCTAGCACAGATATGTCTCATTATGAGCCATATGATGAAGCGATTAGAAAAGATCTCGCTGCATATAAGAAGATCGAAGAAGGGGATCCGGTAAAGTTCTTTGAATTCATAGTGAAAGAAGATATCTCTATGTGCGGTCCAGGGGGAGTCATGGTAATCATGTACATGCAGAGGGAGCTCTCAGGCGGAAGGGCTAAGCTCCTCAAGTACGCTACGTCGGGAGACATAACCGGCGACAAAGAGGCCGTAGTGGGCTACCTATCGGCCCGCTTTCCTCTTAAAAGTGATTCATAATGGATTCTATTGAAGGGGAATTTAACCTTTATCTACCTCTCTTAGTTCCCGTCCCCGGCAGGGAAAATCATATCCTCGTTTATAAAACTGAGAGTCACGCTACGATTAGTATGGAGCTCCTGAGATCGCATAGTCGAGGGATCTCGATTTTTGGAAACATAGGCGAAATCACTAAGTTGATGTTGGCGAAAGCGCTGAGAACGATATTGTACGATGGATTCCCAGAACCGTTCGAGCTAAAGGTAACAGCCAACACCGAGTCCAAGTGCTTCACCCCATCGATAATCGTTGGGGCAGTAGCACAACTCATAGAATTGGGATCCTCCGTATACGAGGAGAGCTTTTCCCAAGACGATAAGGATGAGATTATAGAGGGATTGCTATCCGAGAGGCTTAAACTGCACTACGGAATCGGCATCCTAATATCGAGGGCTATGAGGGCATCGGCATCGCTTATAGGCTCTCCTGCTTCAGGCTCTACTGAATTCGGGTCCTTTTCGATATATGCTAAGCCATATGGGGTTACCAGGATAAGCGCTAATCCTTTCTTAGACGAAGGCACCTCTGACCTATTGGCGAAGCTCAATTCTTACGTTTTGGTGCAGCACTATCTCTCGGTTAAACATTCCAACGAATTGAGAAGGAGGACAGCGGAACGAGGGATAAACGCATCAATTCACTTCCTTTATGGTACAAGGGTACCGTCGGAAGGAGTATTATCACCAGATTCGAGGACGAGGTTCTGCCTTTACAAGATTGGAGAGGAACGAAGATGAGGAAAGTAGTTTTAAAACTTGGGGGAAGCCTTATAACAGACAAGTCGAAGCCCTTCTCTGTCAGGTCTGAACGTATTCTATCGATCGTGGAAGTAATCCGCGAGGCTGTGAGCAGCGGTATCGAAGTAGTTATAGTCCATGGCGGGGGATCGTTTGGGCACTTCGCAGCCAAGAGCGAAATCGATGAGAAGGGGAGATTGACTAACGAATCTGTGCCTCGTATATCTGATGCGATGATGGAGCTGAATCAAATAGTCATGCTTCATTTTCTCAATGCTGGGCTCAAGGCGGTCTCTTTCCCTCCTCATTCGATCTGCCTCGCTTCATGTCAATTTTCAATCTTCAATTGCAATTTTACACCTTTGCTAAAAGCATTCGTCTCTGGCCTAATTCCGGTGACTTTCGGAGACATAGTCCTCGGAGATAATGGATGCGGGCCGTTTATAATTTCTGGTGACGACCTTTCCATGATGATAGCTAGGGAGATCAAGGCAGACTCCGTAGTATTCGCCACGGATGTCGATGGTGTATACAGGGATCCAAAAGACGCATCTTCCTTAATCAGTTCGATAAGACTTGAAGATATCCCGGGTATAATGAAGGAGATAAAGTTTCCTTCTAGCGTCCCCGACGTTACAGAGGGTCTCCCTGGAAAATTGCTCAAAATATACAGGTACCTAGGGGGGATCTCTTCGCATCCTGTAGTAGCAATAGTGAACGGGAGCCTGAAGGGAGAGCTAAGCGCAGCTATCTTAGGAAGGAAAATCAGAGGAACCATGATCTACTGATAAGCGGGGACATTTTCTCTAAAAATAAATAATGATGTGAGTTAAGGATAAAGAGAGAGTGGATAGCATGCCGATGGATACTGCTACCAGAAAGATGGACCACATATTGCTTTCTCTTTCCGAAGATGTTGAGGCGGGCGATCCCCTCTTCAATGAGGTCAGCCTCATACATTCTTCCTTGCCTGAAATGAGCTTGAAAGAAGTCGATACGTCTATGCAATTCCTGGGGAAACGGCTCAATGCCCCCTTTATGATAACCGGCATTACAGGAGGCCACCCTGTGGCGGGGGAGCTGAACAGATCGCTGGCGAGAGTCGCGAACGAACTTGGCATCGCGATAGGCGTAGGAAGTCAAAGAGCAGCTCTAGAAAATGACAGCATCGGATGGACTTATAGGGTTGTTAGGGAAGAGGCGAGGAATGTTCCAGTTATTGCAAACATCGGCGCACAGCAGCTTGGTGAAAGGCCAGGGGAAGTGGCTCAGAGAGCAGTTGAAATGATAGAGGCTGATGCCCTCGCCATACACCTGAACCCCGCCCAAGAGGTTTTTCAGAGAGAGGGAGATACAGACTTAAGGGGACTTGTAGAGAAGATATCTAAGGTCGTAGAGCATCTGAATGTCCCGGTGATAATTAAGGAAACAGGCTGCGGGATGTCGTTCGAAACGGTCAGCGCGCTATATGAGTCTGGCATTAAGCTATTTGACGTTTCCGGCTCTGGGGGGACAAGCTGGATAAAAGTTGAGATTCTGAGGAGAATGAGAAAGGGAGAAGAGGTCGATATTCCAGGAATCGAGGAGATGATGTCTTGGGGAATACCCACATCTATTTCAGTGCTCGAGGCCAGAAGCGTTTCCTCTGAAATATTCATAATAGCTAGCGGTGGAGTGAGGAGCGGCTTGGATGCAGCAAAGGCCATAGCGCTTGGAGCCGATATGGTCGGTTTCGCTCTCCCAGCCCTCAGAGCTGCTGCATCCTCGGAGGAGAACTTGAAGAAGCTCATTCGCGGCTACATCGATGTCCTGGCTAAGGTCATGTTTTTGACGAGAGCAAAAACCTTGATGGATCTCAAAGAGGTTCCAATAGTTTTGGGTCCTAGGATATTGAGCTGGTTATCCCAGAGGGGTATAGCCCCTTTGCACCATTTGCGTAAAAAAGGTTAATTCGAACAACAGAAATTAAAGAGGAGTGGTAAAAGTGGTCGATCTGAACGAATTCATGGCTCGAGTAGCTTCCCTCGTGAATGATTCTGCACTTCAAATCGAAGGTAAGCCTGATGAACTCTATGAAGCATCCTTCCATATTTTTAAGGCTGGTGGTAAGAGGCTGAGACCTGCTCTCCTATATGCGAGCGGTTTGGCTTTTGGGGCAGAAGAGGAGGCCCTCCTTCCGTTTGCCGTTGGGGTAGAGCTTTTCCACAATTTCACTCTGGTGCATGACGACATAATGGACAACGACGATTACCGAAGAGGAGTCCCGACTGTCCACAAGCTGTATGGAGTACCGATGGCAATACTTTCAGGGGATCTTTTATTTTCCTTATCTTTACACATACCCCTCTCATATTGCAGTGAGAAAAAAAGCAACTATAGGTGCGTTGAAGCCTCGAGAAAGCTCGCGTGGGCTTCAGTAACCGTCGCTGAGGGGCAGGCTTTAGATATGATGTTCGAGAAAGCGGAGAGTGTAACGGAAGAACAGTATATGGAGATGATTTATAAGAAAACTGCCGCACTTCTGGAAGCATCGGTATACATAGGTGCTGTACTTGGTGGTGCCGAGAAAAGAGAGCTGGAGCTCATCTCCAATTACGGCAGAAGCATAGGTCTCGCGTTCCAGATAATAGACGACATTTTGGGCATATATGGGAAGGAGGAAGAAACAGGTAAACCGGTCTATAGCGATCTGAGGGAGGGGAAGAAGACTCTTCTAATCCTCAAGGCTCTCCAAATAGCAGAAGAAGAAAAAAGGAAGACGATAGAAAGCGTGCTTGGCAGGAAGGATCTTGAAAGGGAAAAATATAGCGAAGCAGCTAGGGTCATAGAAGAGCTTGGAGTTCCCGCTTATGCGAGGAGCAAGGCGGAATATTTCGTTTCAAAGGCCATTGAAAGCCTTGATCATATCAAGGAAAAAGGACGACAGGAATATATCTCGTTGCTAAAGGAAATAGCATACCTCGTCGTTAAGAGGAGAAAGTGATTTGGGAACGAGGTGCTTTATAGAGGAATATTGCACGGAAAAATGCATTGGTACCTCCTTGCTCGTCGAGGGGGACGAATGTTATTTAGGTGCGAGTGGGGGGACCTTCAGGGAAGTTGCTTGCGATGCTCTACCAAGCATCTCATTCAATTTTGACGTAACGAACTCATCAGCAACTACAGATAAAGGCTTTGTAGTTATAGTTGATGATAAGTGCATTTTTTTGGGGAAAGGAAGTAATTTCAAATTCTTCACCATTGAGTATGGCAAGGTGAAAATCGAAGTTAAAGAAGGATCAATTATCAAAAAGTGGGAGGTTGTAGCTGAAGCTTTATCCAGAAAAGGAACGCTTAGAAAGGTGAAGTCCCCGCTAGAAGGGTTATTATTCTTAATACAGCAAGATGTATTATCCAAGACCGAAAAATACGTTCTATACATTGATACTAGTGGGCAGGCAAGGGTGTTGCGGAAGCATGAGCGAAAGGAGCGATTTGGAGAGAATAGTGCTTAAACATGCTCTCATAAATGCTCTTAGGCATGGAGGAAAGGCCCAGCCAGGAGCCGTCATTTCAAAAGTCCTTGGCGAGAGGCCGGATTTAAAAGCAAGGGCTAAGGAAATCACCGGCATAGTAGCAGAGGTTATAAATAAAGTCAATTCGATGACCAAGCAACAGCAGGAGGAAATGCTTAGGACAGAATTCCCCGAATCTAAGATTGAGCAGGAGAGAAGAGAAGAGGAAAAAAAGCTTCCTCCACTTCCTGATGTAGAGAGATTTGAAGGGGTCACGACGAGATTTGCCCCTAACCCCGACTTCGTCATACATTTGGGTAATGCTAGGCCTGCGATATTGAGCCATGAGTATGCCAGGATTTATAAAGGAAGGTTCATACTTAGGTTCGAGGACACAGATCCCAGAATCAAAACGCCTATCGTAGATGCTTACAGCCAAATAAGAGAGGACCTCACCTGGTTAGGGATAAAATGGGATGAGGAATACATCCAAAGCCTTCGCCTACCGATCTACTACAAGATAGCGAAGGATTTAATCCTGAATGGTGGGGCCTTCGTCGACGATACAACTAAGGAAAACTACGAGGAAATGCTCAGCAGAGGGGAGATACACCCTAACAGGAACAAGCTTCCTGAGTATAATCTTGATTTGTTCGAAAAGATGCTAGAAGGTCACTATGGCGAAGGAGAGGCCGTTCTGAGGGTAAAGACTGATTTAGGCTATACTGACAAAAGCCTTGTGGACTGGGTGGCATTCAGGATAATCGATACGGATAAATATCCGCATCCAATGGTCGGGTCTAAATTCATAGTATGGCCGACTTACAACTTTGCTAGCGCGGTTGACGACCATTTAATGGGGGTCACTCACATAATTAGGGGAAAGGAGCACCTTCAGAACACGATGAAGCAGAAGCACCTCTACGAGCATATGGGTTGGAGGCAGCCTGTAGCGATACATTTAGGAAGGTTGAGGCTAGAGGAATTCATAATGAGCAAATCGCAGATCAAGAAGATATTGAAGGAAAGCGCAGGCGCTTATTCTGGTCCAAACGATCCTAGGTTTGGGACTATCATGGGGCTCCGGGAAAGGGGCATTACTGCTGAAGCTATAAGAAACGTGATACTCACCGTCGGAGCTAAGCAAACTGATGCAAGCATAAGCTTTACGAACCTAGCCGCAGAAAACAGAAAAATAATCGATCCAACATCTCCTAGGCTTATATTCGTCGAAGATCCCGTGGAACTTGTCGTGGACAATGGAAATGGAGTTTGCCTAGAAGCTAAGATCCCTTATCATCCGGAAAAAACTGAACTAGGGAGTAGGCAGTTCAATGTATGCACAGGCGACAGAGTTATGATATCGAGGGCCGACTACGAACAAGCGTTGTCGGAGAAAGGAGGAGAAGTGAGGCTAATGGAATTGGGTAACTACATAATTGAAGGAGGAAAGTTTCGGCTACTTTCAAGAGATCTCCAATATGCGAGAGAAAAGGGGTTAAGCATAGTGCAATGGCTCAAGAAAGACGGAAGCAAGATAGCTATTCTTTCCGTTCCATTGGGTGAATCCATTGTTATAAAAGGCGGATACATAGAGGATGGCGGAAAGTTGCAGGTTCTGTTAGGGAAGAACGTACAACTTATAAGAGTAGGATTCGCTGTTCTAAAATCCGCTATTCCATTTGCATCGTTAGTATTCTCACATGAATGAAGCGAGATAATTGAGGTTGGCCGATCTCAAAAAATGGCTAAACTAATAAACCCCCAATTCATATATGCTGTCGGGGATGAAACAACCCCTCGAATGACATGAGAGGGAGAGGATGAATAGACCATGTCAAAACAATTCTATGTAAAATTCCAAGTTCCCGCCGAACTGGCGGAACAGACATATAAATTAATAGAAAAAGCGAGGTCAACGGGAGGGAAGCTAAAGAAGGGTACAAATGAGACGACAAAAGCTGTGGAAAGGGGAGTAGCAAAGCTCGTTGTCATAGCTGAGGACGTAGATCCTCCTGAGGTCGTAGCTCATCTACCTCTACTTTGCGAGGAAAAGAAAATACCATACACTTATGTGCCGAGCAAAAAGAGGCTAGGAGAGGCTGCCGGTATAGAGGTTCAGTCGGCTGCTGTTGCTATAGTGGAGCCTGGCGAGGCAAAACAGGACCTAAACGACCTGGTAGCTAAAGTGAACGATGTAAAATCAAAATCGAGCTGAAACCGTTTGCTTCGCTAATTTTTTCAGCAAAGCTTAAAATCTTAAATTTAAAGGAAGGTAAAATAGCTATACGAGAGGTTAACTAAAGATGAGCTTAAAGGAAGAGAGATCTGCAGTAGTGGAGGAATTCGGTTATCCTGCCGAAGTTATACAAATCATAGGGCGGACGGGCGTCACAGGAGAAATCATACAGGTTAGAGTAAGGGTTTTAGAAGGTAGAGACAAAGGTAGGATTTTGACGAGGAACGTGAAAGGTCCTGTGAGGATAGGGGATATACTGATATTGAGGGAAACCGAGAGAGAAGCCAGAAGGCTATCAGGAAGATAATGAGGTTGAGATAGCATGCCGAAGCTGATCACTTGTTCGTTTTGCGGAAAGGAGATCCTTCCTGGAACTGGTCTGATGTTCGTCAGGTTGGATGGAAGCGTGATGTGGTTCTGCAGCAGAAAATGCTATAAAAACATGATGGTGTTGAAGAGGAAGCCAGAGAAGCTAAAATGGACTGCAAAAGCATCATCTTCACACTCAAGGTGATATTTGTGGCTACTGAAAGAACGTTCGTCATGATAAAGCCAGATGCTGTCGAAAGGAAGTTGGTTGGAGAGATCGTATCGAGGTTCGAAAGAAAGGGGCTTCGGATAGTGGCAATGAAAATGGTAAGTATGAGCAGGCAGCAGGCTGAGGAACTCTACTCTCCCCACAGAGAGAAGCCATTCTTTAAGGATTTAGTGAATTTTGCGACAAGGGGTCCAGTAATAGTTATGGTTCTTGAAGGAGATTCAGCCATCGACGTCGTGAGGCTAATGATAGGATCTACAGACGCTAGAAAAGCTGCACCAGGAACTATAAGGGGAGACTTTGCGCTTGACATACAGGAAAACGTCGTCCATGCCTCTGATTCAAAAGAAAGCTTTGAAAGGGAACATAAGATATTCTTCTCCCCCTTAGAACTAGCTCATTAACCATTTCCCTTTTTTAGACGAATAAGGATTAGTTGCGATAATCATGGAACTTAAAAGTTAGATATAAAAACCCAATCCTTATAATCAAAATTAAACAAAAAATGTCGCTGTTATTTGGAAAGGGCTGATGCAGGAATGAACAAATCAAGGGAAAAGGGGAAATCTCATAGCACTCGTCCAGTGCGTGTAGGAGTTCCTAAGTGGCTTCGCTTAGAACCAGAGGAAGTGGAGGAGCTGGTTGCGGAGTTAGCTAGGAAGGGGTATCCGCCATCAATGATAGGCATAATTCTAAGGGATCAATACGGTATCCCGTTAGTTAAATCTGTAACGAATAAAAAAGTAACACAGATACTGAGAGAGAAGAACCTTCTCCCTCCAATACCTGAAGACCTATACAATCTAATGAGAAAGGCGGTTAACATAAGGAGACATCTTTCTGAACATCCTAAAGACGAGAACGTGAAAAAGGGACTTCAGGAAGTTGAGTCGAAAATTAGGAGACTTGCTAGGTATTACAAGAGCAGAGGTGTCCTTCCACGGAACTGGGACTATGACCCAGAGGCAGCTAGGCTCATGGTTTCCCAGAGTGCGTGATTTTTAAATTTCGTTAGTTTTTACAATTGAAAGCCTGGTCTTTTAAAGCAGTAAAAAAGGTCAACATTCTGCACAATTCTTTTAATACCCTTTTTTTAAGAGATAAAAGGTGTTCGTATGGATATCTGGTCGGATAAAAGAGTAAAGTTCGTAACGCACCCACTCGCAAAGGCAATTCTCACAAACCTAAGGGATAGGAATACTAAACAGATAGAATTCAGAAGGGGCCTAGTCAGGCTGGGGATATTCTTAGCATATAAGATAGTGGAAGACTTTCCAGTGGAAACTACATCTGTGGAAACACCTTTAGGTGTCAAAGCGATTGGCGTGAGGATCCCTGATATGGATAAGGTAGTTATAGTTCAGGTTCTAAGGGCTTCAATGCCACTCGTAGAGGGGATGATAAAGATAATACCAGGGGCTAGACAGGGAGTTGTGAGCGCCAGGAGAGTAGAAGAATTAGGCATGAGTACGGATAAGTGGTTCAATATTGAGATAAAGTATGTGAAGTTCCCCAAAATAAATTCAGACGATAACTTAATAATAGCGGATCCTATGTTCGCGACTGGTTCAACAGCTATTTCTGTTATGAGCGAGCTACTTAAGAGAGGGGCCAAGCCAAAGAGGGTCATACTAGCCAACGTTATATCGACGGAGCTCGCCATTAAGAGGTTTTTGGAAGCATATCCAGAGGCCTCAGTATATACAATTGATGTTGACCCTGAGCTTAATGACAGAGGCTACATTGTGCCAGGACTAGGGGACGCGGGGGATAGAGCCTTCGGTGAATAAAGAAATCGAGGAGGATTAATTATAAAAACCTTCAACAGAAAGTTTTCTTGTCTACGAATAATATAACGACTAAATTCGATGGAAAGGATTGGGTGAAAATCGATGACTACAGCTTTACAAGTTCCAGCTGATGAGCTGATAAATAAGCTAGCTGTAATACTGAAAGAACAGTATGGAGAAAAGGTAAGGCCTCCAGAGTGGGCAAGGTTCGTGAAGACAGGTATTCATAAGCAATACCCTCCAGTTCAAGATGACTGGTGGTACATAAGAGCAGCTTCAGTACTAAGAAAGCTCTATAAGGCAGGGAGTCCAGTAGGGATATCCACTTTTAGCGTAATATATGGGGGGAAGAAGAGGTTCGGGAGCAGTCCACCCCACTTCAGAAGAGCATCTAGGGCAATTATTAGGAACATTTTGAAGCAATTAGAGTCCGCTGGCTTGGTTACTCGGGTTCCCGGTTCAGGAAGACAGTTAACTCCGTTGGCCATATCAATGTTAGACAAAGTAGGCAAAGAAATTTTCAAGAAACACGCTGAAGAGAACCCAGAGCTGAAGAGGTATTTGGAATAAGAAAATTCAACTTTAATAGCCTCATAAAACGAATTCATTAACAGGTGGAGAAGTTGGGAGAAGACATATATGACGACGAGCTGGCTGAAATTCAAAGAAGAAAGTTGTTGGAACTGCAGAGAAGGATGGCATCAGAGGAGGAAAGAAAGAGAAGGGCGGAACTTGAAGCGCAGAAGCAAGAAATATTGAGAAGGATTTTAACGCCAGAAGCGAGAGATAGGTTGAACAACGTAAAGTTGGTTAGGCCAGAGATAGCGCAGCTCATCGAAGAACAACTGATAATGCTTGCGCAGAGTGGAAGGATAGCGGAGCCTATAACTGATGAGCAGCTAAGGGAAATACTTCAAGATATTTATTCTAAGTCTAGGAAAGACTATAACATAAGAATTAGGGAAAAGGATTAAATGGGTGCGTGAGTAATGGCCCACTTCAAACCTTTGGGAAAAAAACTGAGGCTGGCTAGAGCAGCAAAGTCCAATCAACCCGTACCTGTATGGGTTTCGGTTAAGACCCAGAGGAAGGTAAGATTTAACCTTAAGAGGAGAAACTGGAGAAGGACTAAGCTGAGCGTCTAGAAGGTGTAAACAATGAAGGGAAACAAGCTTGATTTGACCCTCAACCTTTCAAAAGTCTATACAACTAGAAGAACTAAGAGAGCAGCTAGAGCAGTCAGATATCTCAGGGAGATCATTAGGAGAAAGACTCACGCCGAATCTGTCCTCATAGATGACCAAGTCAATAAGCTTATATGGATGAGGGGAATAGAAAAGCCGCCTAGGAAGCTCAGGCTAGTAGTATCCGTCGAAGAGTCCGAAGAGGTTAAAACAAAAGGAGGCAAAACTATAAGAGTACCCAAACTTGTTAAGGTATCTCTCCCTTCACCGGAGAAGACGGAAACAAAACAAGAAGCAGAACAAAAGTAAATACAGTGAAATCTGAAGAACAGTTTTTATATTAAATAAAAAGTATATTTGCATATTTTAATATATTAAAAATCATCTGGAAAATTACGTTAAAGCGCGGTGTAAAACTTCATGAACATATCGAAGCTCAACGTATTTAGAAACCCGAACATTGGAGTATTTCTGTTTGCCAACAACAAAATCGCTCTCGTTCCGCCAAATGTTTCAAAAGCAACCAGAAAGACCATCTCAGACATATTGCAAGTGGATATTATGGAAACGACTATAGCAGGCATGCATATCATAGGTGTACTGGTAGCAGGAAATGATAAGAGCATACTAGTGCCTGATATAATTAAGCAAGAAGAGCTGGACGCTCTAAACGAATCCCTCGAAGGCTCCATTAAGATAGAAATGGTTAAGACGAAACATACGGCCCTAGGAAATCTGATATCTGCGAATAATTCGGCAGCATATATCTCCGAAATCTTCGAGAATAACATAGAGAAAGGCCTTTCTAACATATTGCAAACGCCAATTTTTAGAAAATCCTATCTCGGGCTTCCAATAGTGGGATCTATGATAGTAGCCAATGATAAAATCGCGTTTATTCATCCAATGATAACTGAAGCAGAAGCATTAAGCATAAGTGAGGAGTTGAGGGTCACACCGATTCATGCAACTGTCAATGAGGGAGTCGGATTCATCAAAGTAGGGATAGTTATGAACAATAGTGGCATATTAATAGGGGGGACTACGACCGGCCAAGAGCTCGTCAACATCACATCCGCCATTTCATAGCATGTTTGTTCTACTTCAACATGATATACTTCATGTATTATAACGAGCAAGCCTAAACGAACCTCCCATGTTAACCTTATAAACGGTTTTTGATGAAACTACTAGTAGCTCAAGTTAATGGTGCTGTGCAAATGGCTAAGTCGTCCTATTATTACCTCTCATTGCTTTGGAAACGACCGTATAGCGGCGAATATGGCAGAGAGCTTAGAGCACGAATGATTCGATGGAGAAGACAGTCCACTGTTTTCAGAGTAGAAAAGCCTACTAGGCTCGATAAGGCGAGAGCGCTCGGATATAAATCCAAGCCAGGAATCATTGTAGTCAGAGTAAAGGTAAGGAAAGGCGGGCAGAGAAGGCCTAGGCCCAACAAAGGGAGAAGACCAAAAAGATACGGTGTATACGGCTATGGAGTAGCTAAAAGCCTGCGGCTAATAGCGGAAGAAAGAGCTGCGAGGAAATATCCAAACTTAGAAGTTCTTAATAGTTATTATGTTGGCGAAGATGGCCAGAGCAAGTGGTATGAGGTTATTCTAGTTGACCCAGATCATCCAGCCATAAGGAGCGACCCACAACTTAAATGGATTGCTGAACCTCAGAATCGAGGGAGGGCCTTTAGGGCTTTAACAAGCGCTGGAAAGAAGATGAGAGGATTGAGGAAGAGCAGAGGGTTGAAGGGTACGATTGCTTACAAGTTTAGAAAGAAGCAGAAGGAGAGAGCGAAAAAACTAAGGCATGAAGCAAGCAGGGGAGCAAGGTTAATCGCTCCCGCAGATATTTTAGAAAAATACCATGGCGGAGATATAAAGTAAAAGACATTTTTGCCGAATTCGAAAGTAATTTTTAAGGCATATTTTTCCTTGCTAACCTCGCCACCTGAGCGAGGAGGAGCTCAGAAATGAAGTCTGTGATTTCGTTGGAAATTTCGGCGATTAGACACATGACTGAAGACGAAGAAAAAGTAGAAAGATGCATAGCCGCTCTTTTGCCCCAGGAGATGAGAGAGAAAACCGAGATTCAAAAAAGCAGGGTTAAAGGTCACTACGGAAACGAGATAACATACATGAAACTGAACGAAACGAAAAGCCCAGAAAAAATACTGTCATATGTGTCCGGCAAACTAGATGATTATTCAAGAGGAATACTCGAAGCTACGATAGAGGATAGAATAGAAGAGAATCGCCTTCATCTTAGATTTCACAAACACCTTCTCTTAGAAGACAAATTAGTGCTCAGCGATAGCGATGAGGTTGTAAAGGTTACAATAGTATTTTCCTCGAAGGACTCGCTGAGGGATTTTTTGGAAACAACGATTAAAAGGAGATAAAATTGTATCTGGTTGACGCTTATGTGAGACCTGCTAAGGCTGAGGACCTTCCAGCTATAATAGAATTAGAAAAAAAATTCGGATACAAAATCGTTGGCGTTGATGATAGATTTTTTCGACACTCTTTTAATACCGATGTGAAGATCTTCCCCGTAAGGGTTATTTCAGCTAAAAGCGAGGACGAAGCAAAATCTCTGCTAAGAAATTTGAGCAAGAACGAGGTCGTCATAGCTCAGGCAAAAGACGTCGGTGCGCTAAGGACTTTCAGCAAAGACCGAAGGGCGAATATAATCGAAATTCCGCCTAAACTATCACCCTATCTCGACAGAAACCAGGCTGAACTTTTTTCTGTTGGGAAGAGCATGATAGGATTCAACGCATCGAATCTCATCGACGAGCCTCGCCTTTTTTGGTGGCTTTCTTTTTTAACGTCTTACGCTGAGAGATACGCATTGCATATAGTGGTATATAGTGGGGCGAGAAGGTTCGACGAGGTCATTCATCCTAAGGTTGTGCTCAATATGCTCATTCAGACCGGAGTCAAAAAAGGAAGAGCGCTTATGATTATTGGAATGAGTCGATTGGAGGAAATACTCAAGAAGAAAGCTTCAGCGCAAATTTGAGGTCGTGCGCAAAAATGTATATAGAAGTTATAATATTAGCGATAATTTTGGCTTTGGACACGATAGCAATAGTGATTCTATTTGTTAAGTTATTTAGATTAAAAAGCAGACCAATAACAGATTCAGAAAGCCGAACGACTTTTTTAGCATCGAGCTATTCTATAAGAAAGCTCAAAAAACGATATCTCGTGTTTTCTATAATATCAGAAGGCAACGTGAATAAGGACAGAATCCAGACATCTATTCTCAGGGCGATGAGTAAGCTCTATGGAGAGCCCTTTGCCTATGCAGCTCAGCCAACCCTTATATTCTACGATGAAGGGAGAAAGTTAGGCATATTGCGAGTGAGAAGAGAAAGCTATAGCCAATTAATGGCCTCGCTCCATATAGCCGGGAAGGATGAAGAGCCGAGAATATTATTCGTGCCGATGAAAACTACTGGAAGCGTTAAAAAAGCAAGAGAGATAATCGAAAGGCTTAAACCGGATCTTTAATAATTTCTTTCATGGTATCCAAGCAGTTCAGTTGAAAACCTCCTCTATTTCCCCCCTAAGGTCGAAAAAGGTTGCACCTGTTATTCGCACGGAGACCTCGTCCCCCAACCTGATCTTTCCACCATTTCCGACGACTATGCTTATATAATTATCAGTTCTAACAGTAAAGCTTCTTTTTTCTATATTGGTTTCAACTACTACTCCCCTTAAGCTCTTTCCTACGAATCGCTTCATTTTTTCTATGCCTATTTCCGCCTGTGCTTGAAGGATCATCTTGCTCCTTTCCTTTTTCACATTGTCTGAAAGCTGCGGCATTCTCGCTGACCTTGTAAAGGGCCTCGGAGTGTACTGAGCTATGTGCACTCTGTCGAAGAGACCCATTTTTATCAGGCGCAGAGTTCCTTCAAAATCCTCATCGTCCTCGCCTGGATGACCGACCATAACATCTGTAGCTATTCTAATATCAGGTACTTCACTCTTCAATGCTTCTACTATTTTTATGAAATCCTTCACACCGTACTTTCTATTCATTATCCTTAGTACCTTGTCGCTTCCGCTCTGGATAGGAATGTGAGCGAATTTATAGACATGCTTCAGCTTAAAAGCTTTTATCACTCCATCCAGTATATCCGCCACAGTATCGGGGTTCATCATCGCTATTCTCAACATATATCTTCCATCGATTTCACTATCAATCCTCTTTACTAGATCAGGCAACACTTTCCTGCCGATCAGATCCACTCCATAGGCGGCAGCATCTTGGCTAGCAAGCTGTATCTCCTTGGCTCCCTTATTAACTAGATTCCTAACAGCAGAAAGAATTGCACTTGGGGGTCTGCTTAGAAGGGCTCTCCTTGCCCACTTCGTTACGCAAAAGCTGCAATCACCTAAGCATCCATCATTTATGGGGACTATCCCAACGGGACCGTCAAGTACTTCTGGGAGCTTTGAGCGTTTACCTTCACTGAACCCCAAAAAGATTCCCCCATCAGATTCGAGAGCCTCATTTATCTCATTGATTCGATATGGTGAAATAAGCACTGCCCGAGGGAATTGTTTAAGTATAGAGTATGGGTTTACCTCAGAAAGGCACCCCGCGATGATCAACTTTGCACCTTTGTTTACGGAACGTAGCTTAGAGATTAACTTGAACGCTTTTTGTTCTGAATCACTCCTGACGGCGCAAGTATTGATTACCAATGCATCTGCTAGCACCGGATCTTCTACTACAATGTGTCCGTTCTCCTCAAGCTTTGCCTTTATAGCGATTGAGTCTCCCTTATTAAGAGAGCATCCCATCGTCGCTATGAATACCTTCATCTTTTTTATTCTCCGCCTCCAAAGCCTTGTTCAAATCAATTAAAAAAGATGCGAGTGCAACCTTTATTCTTTCTTTCTCTGTATCGTTTGGTTTTTCTTTCGAATAAACGTAAATCAAAGGTCTTAGACCAAGCCTCAATGTTTCCTTTAGCATAACCGAAGACTTAGTCAGCGGTATTGAGTGTTTATTAGAAACGAGAACAATTTTGCTGGGAAGCTTACTGCTGCTTATAGGTGGTGTTACATATACGGTAAGCTGTATACGAAAAGGGTATTCATTATCCAAGAACGACTCAATATATTTCTGTGCTAAGCAAGATAGCGCTTCATTAGGTAGTTTATCATGGAAGCAGCATTGCTCAGATAGAGGTACAACCTTGCCAAATAGTGACTTGCATGCTTCAGTCCCCCCTTCAACGACAACTTTATAGGATTTTCCCAAAGCGTCCATAGCATCCAAAAAGTTATCTGACTCGTTATCCCCCACTAAGGTACTTAGCGCCGTGATGACGTCTTCCTCCCTTTTTATAACAGAATACAATGGCAACCTCCGGTCTAACAATCCCCGCGAGAGGGATGAAAGATCTTCCATCTTGCTAGAAACAGAGATCTTCATTATTAAATCAATAAAGCTATCATCTATTTTGAAGCCATATTTTACGGAGGAATTCCAAATGGTCGATGGAAGGAACACATCCCAAAAATTATTAGGTATAAGAGGAAGTAATTTTGAAAGCTTTCGTCTGATCTCTTCCCAGTTTTTTGAAACCTCGAGCAAAAAGCTTTTGTAGGTCAAGTCCAAGGATATTACCTTGTGATGAAGGTATACCCATTTATACATCATGTATCTAGCATAGTACAGTTCCTCTATGGAACTGAGGAGCTTCGATGGAATGGATATAGCTATCTCCTTGTTGAGCTGAGTTAAGCTTATGCCACTAATAATTCTGTCTATATCTATTATTCCATACGTTGAACCAGTGTTGTAGGCGTCCCTAGCAAGGTAATCCATTCTGTCCGCGTCCAATATGTCTTCTGAGATGATCCTCCTAATGATCTCTGTTCCAAGAGGGGAGAGTATGGAGTCGCCAACGCCTTCTCCGCAAAGGACGTGGGAAGCTGAAGCTAAATACCTCGATAGCTTCCTGTATTCTTTACTCCATTTCTTAGCTTCACTAGACAGCTTCCTTGCAAAAAGGCAGGAATAGTATTCATGTGGCTTAAGTTGTAGGTTCTCAGCTTCATTGAGAACCCTAGCCATCTTCTCTGAGACATCGCCCTTCGTAGCTGCTTCTGTAAGAAGAGTTTCTGTTATATGGCTGTAGGGGAGGTGCCCAACGTCATGGAGCAACCCAACCAATCTGACTACTTGCCTGAAGTCCTGGAAGCCGCATCTACTCCTGAGCAACTCGGATAATTTATCAGGTGCGTTCGAAGCTATAGCATCTGCGATCTTTCCAGCTATATGCATTACACCGAGGGAGTGCTCAAACCTCGAATGCTTCGCTTGAGGGTAAACGTAATACGTAAAACCTAGTTGCTTAATTCCATGAAGCCTGTTGATTATGGGGTGCTGTATTATGGCATATTCATATTCATTAACGGAAATTATGTTATGGACGGGATCCTTAAAAATGGTTCTGCTTTTTCCTTTCGAATTTTTTCCCTGCAACTACTTCACCTTCGTTACTTTATCCTGTACCTCCCCCAAGCGCAGGTTTCCGGTCTATGTATAACCACGCGACCGCATCAGAAGCGACCGAAGCTATGCAAAACATCATCTGTTCTTCAGTTCCCGGATTCAACATCATCTTGCGGCCATATAGTTTATAGATTTTCACCTTTTTATCTTATTGATTTAAACGCTTATTTTTTAACTCGATATCTAATTCTATTACAACTCCGAAAGCATTGCCTTCCAAGGCGGGAATGAGCGAAAGCTTAAATCTTTCCTCGTTTTAATGCTTTTGATAGGGAATAAGGTTAGAACTGCGATTGCCCCTAAGCAATGGATGCGGGATCGGCAACCTCTCAAGCAAGTTAAGATGGGGGGGGGGATCTCTGACCACCTCGACCTTCCCGCAGATGATAAATGTAAGAGCGAACAGATGCGGGGAACCTGTAAACCCCCTGGGGGAGTTTTTCCTTTAGGGCGGGGAGGAGGTCAGAGTAGTCAGATTACTCGAAAAGGCTTAAGGTCCCGCTTGCAATTTAAAGGAGAGGATTAAAGGAATGGATAATGACACCTATGGAATATATATGAACCAATGCCCAAATTGCGATGGTCATATCTCGGATGGTAGGCTTGTCAAGGGATTAGTTTGTGAAAAATGCCTTCCTGAATCACCATCAAACGCTTCTCTCGAAAAGCTTTTAAAGATACTTGAAAATCGCAATGCTCTAAAAAGGCTAAGAAGCGTTTATGAAGTTGAGAGGTCAACTTCCTCCTTTATAGAGATGTTCGAAAAGGCTTTGGGTTACCCTCCGTGGAGCTCCCAAATTACATGGGCAAAGAGGATCTTCCAAAGAAAGAGCTTCTCTATAATCGCTCCTACTGGTGTAGGAAAAACTGTCTTCGGTCTTATGATGTCTCTTTATTTGGGAAAAAACGATGGAAAAAGCTACCTAATTTTTCCTACGACTCCCCTAGTCATCCAGATGTGTGAAAAACTTAAACAATTCAACGCCAAAGCCAATGCAATCGAAGACGATGGAATAATCTGCATTCACGCAGGCATGAAGCAATCAGAAAAGAACGCAGCCATAGAAAAGTTGATGGAGGGCAAATTCAGAGTCTTTATCTCTACTTCGAAGTACATGATAAATAAAAACAACGAGCTATCTCGACTGGGTTTAAGCTTCATATTTATCGATGATGTTGACTCGGTATTGAAGAGCAAAAAAAGCATAGACTCTACCCTGAAATTGATGGGATTCAATGAAGAGATTATTGAAACTGCTTTAAAAGTCATTAAACTGAGGAGAAAGATCGCTTACATGGGGAAAGAGGCTTCTGAGAAAGATTTGAGGGAACTCGAAAAACTCGAAAGAAAAGTCGAAAAATCTAAAGATAAGGTCAAAAGCGTCCTTGTTGTTAGTAGCGCAACAGGTAAGGCCAGAGGCAGCAGAGCGCTTCTTTTTAGAGAATTGTTAGGTTTTCAAATTGGTGGCAGAACCGAACTATTTCGCAACGTCGAAGACTTGTACGAAGAGGTCGAGAACGAAGAGCTCGAAAACAAACTCATCGAATTAGTTTCGAAGCTCGGAAAGGGTGGATTGATCTTTGTACCTTCGGATATGGGAACGGCATATGCTACTAAACTAACAGAAGAGTTGAAAAAAGGAGGAATTAGTGCTGAACCTTTTCACCATAAGTCGCAAAAAGTGCTCAACGATTTCGTAAAAGGGGAAATAGATGTACTAATAGGAGTAGCCGTATATTATGGAGTTATGGTAAGGGGGCTCGATCTCCCTTCTGCAGTAAGATATGCCGTTTTCGTCCGTCCGCCTAGGTTCAAATTTTCCCTTGATTTGGTGGGAGCGCATCCAATAAGCATAGTGAAGTTGCTTTCAGCTATATCTGAAGCTAAAATCCCCAAGATCTCCGACCAGGCCAGAAGATTTTTAATTCCTCTTCGAAGATCGGTTAGGAGGCTCTCGCCGGCGGCTCTTACGGCTTTATCAACAGGGTCTCAAATAAGCGAGGGGCTCGAGCCAATTCTGAAGCAATTAAACGAATCGAAGCAATTTCTTAAAGCTGCTTTAGAAATAGATCAGGTCCGAAAGGCGCTCATGGATACAGGGGATGTATTTATAGAGAAAGACTCAAGGGGAGAATTCATTGTTATTCCTGATGCTAAGACATACATACAGGCTACAGGAAGGACAAGTAGGCTTTATGCAGGTGGGCTCACTAAAGGGCTTGCGGTAACCCTCGTTAAAAAGGACGAACTTCCATTGCTCTTCTCGTTGCAGAAAACCCTTTCGTATTACATCGACAGATTTTCTTTCAAAAAATTGAGCGAGGTAAATTTGGAGGAAATAATAAAGGAGATCGACAGGGACAGAAGATCAGTCGTTGAAGTGTTATCTGGGAAGGAGGCCTATCGGCTGAAGGAACTCGTTAAAACAGCATTAATGATAGTAGAGTCCCCAAATAAAGCTAGAACAATTAGCAACTTTTTTGGACGTCCGAGCGTTAGAGTTCTTCCTAACGGTGGTAAAGCTTACGAGGTTACAATAGGCAACCTAACGCTTACGATCACAGCAACTGAAGGGCATGTTGTGGATTTGGTTCCTAGAGCTGGACCGGATGTCCTTGAATATGCTGAGCTCAGTACCGAGCTATATGGAGTAGCTTACGATAGAAAAGAAAAGAAATTCCTCCCAGTGTATTCAACGATAAAGAAGTGCAGGGATTGCGGTTATCAATTCGTTGAAGACTCAAGGGTTTGTCCTAGGTGCGGGAGTAGCAGAATATTTGACAAAAAAGAGGTCATCGAGTCGTTGAGGGAATTAGCTACTGAGTTCGATAAGGTGCTTGTAGCTACTGATCCAGATGCTGAGGGTGAGAAGATAGGTTGGGATATTGCTGTCCTTCTCAGGCCCCTCAGCAGGGAAGTTAAGAGAATAGAATTCCACGAAGTAACTAGGAGAGCAATTCTAGAAGCATTGAGTAATGAAAGGCTAATCGATGAAAAGCTAGTATGCGCACAGATCGTGAGAAGGATAGAGGATCGGTGGATAGGCTTCTCTCTCTCAAAGAAGCTTCAGACTGATTTCTGGCCGGAATATTGCAAGCGGAAGGGGTTAAAAAAATGCAAAGAGAACAAAAATCTTTCTGCAGGGAGAGTACAGACCCCAGTTCTAGGGTGGATAATTGATCGGTATAATCAACACGTTAAGAGCGATAGAACAGTTAAAGTAGTCCAAGCAAAGCTCGGGGGTACTTTGAGGGAAATAGAGTTTGTCGCTCAGGGAAAGGAGGATGAAAAAGCTAATGATTCGACCACCTTGAAAATCGAAGTACTTGGGGAAGAAAGGATTAAGATGAACCCGCTGCCTCCATTTACAACCGATACGATGATATCCGAGGCCAATAAGGCCTTAAGGCTATCAGCTCATGAAGTCATGGCCCTCGCTCAGGATTTATTTGAGCTTGGTCTGATTACATACCATAGAACCGACAGCACCAGAGTCTCTTCCGTTGGAATAGAAATAGCGAAGGAGTATTTGAAGAAGCTCAAGGGAGATAAATGGGCAGATTATTTTGTCCCCAGATCATGGGGAGAAGGAGGAGCTCATGAAGCGATTAGGCCGACGAAGCCAATTAGCAAGGATGAATTAGCTAGGTTACTGGAAGAAGGAGAGATAGAATTCGTCAGGACGCCAACATCAAAGCATCTATCCCTTTATGACTTGATCTTCCGTAGATTCGTAGCTTCGCAAATGAGGCCTGCTGAGTATTTGGTACAAAAGGTCAGGCTTAAATTCGGTGAACTCTCGAAGGAAATGGAAATTCAAACAGACGTTATATATGAGCAGGGTTTCATGGAACTATATATTCCCTTCAAGCTTGACAAGCCATTGCCATCAGGTGAATTTGAAATCAGCGCAGTGAGATCTTATAAAAGGAGGCTCGTGCCATTATTCACTCAAGGAGATATTGTCGCTTTAATGAGAGAAAGAGGAATTGGGAGGCCAAGCACATACGCAACAATCATCTCTAAGTTGCAGTCAAGGAAATATGTGGTCGAGAGCAAGCGGTTCGGAAAGCTCATCCCAACTGAGCTCGGTATAAACATTTTTAATTACTTGAGCGAAAAATTTAGTAATATGGTTAGCGAAGAAAGAACAAGATCGCTGGAACTGAAAATGGATTCCGTCAGCGAAGGAAAATTAAAGCATTCCGAAGTTATTGCAGAGCTATATAGAGAGATAGAAACCTTAGAGGGTTTGGAGGATTATAGGAAATGAGAATAGCTATAGCTCATATATCGCTCAAGTTAATGTCTAAGAAGGTTAATTTTGAAAAGGCAAAGAGGGTGGTTCACGAGGCAAAACAGAGAGGAGCTAAAGCAGTTATACTGCCTTCAATGCTGAACATAGGTCCTATATTCTCTTTCTATAGCCCTGCCCAAGTGAAATCTATCGTTAGAAATCACGCAGAGAGGATCCCCTCGGGTCCTACCGCCACTTTTCTTTCATCGTTAGCGGTTTCCAGTGGCGTCTTCATAATTTCTGGCCCAATAATTGAGAGGGCCGGGCCAAAAGTTTTCCTAACATCATTCGCCGTTTCTCCAGCTGGCTCATTTTTGAAAAGGTACAGGAAAATCGTGTTGAACCCTATAGACAGGACCTTGGGCTTCTCGGAGGGGAGGACGCTTGAGTTTTTTGACCTCAAGGAAAAGTATGGAGTTATGATTGAAGGAGATGTTTTGTTCCCAGAGATAGCTAGAGGTCTCACGATTTTGGGCTCTACTGTCCTTTTAGCTTTTCCAAGGATAGAGCCCGCCTTTGACAAGAAGCTCAGAAAATTGCTTGAAGCTAGGAGCATAGAAAATAACTTGCCAATAATTTCAATGGGTGGAATGGTTAAGAGCCAAGAACAGACTCTTTCCGAGCTTCCAACATACATATTTGACCCTTCGGAAGGATTATTGGAAGAGATATTACTTGAAGGAGGAAAATCCGAGGAAAGAAAGGAGGAGGATGAAAGGGTAGTTATACTAGAGCTGCAGAACTATACTCAAAAATCATACACCCAAGATCAGAAATATTCCTATAGCTTATATTCAATCATTTACAGAAACCTCAAAAGGTATCTAGAGGGGAAGGTAGGAGAGGCAGAAGAGAAAGAGGAGTGAATTAAAGGGCTACCTTTGAAGAGCCTTGCCCGCAAATTGGCTAATAATGAAAGAAATTCACAAAGTTCTACAATAACTTCACTTTGTGAAAAATGGCTCCATTTAAGCTTAAATAAGGTAATGTTTGTTTTCACTTCCTTTAAAGGAAATGACATTCATCATATAGGAGTGGTTTTTGAAGAGAAAACGTCTTATGGAGCCGGGGGCGGGATTTGAACCCGCGAGAAAACGGGTTTCTACTAAACGGGCGAATACTAGAAGCAACCATCTGCAGCCCGCCGCCTTAGACCGCTCGGCCACCCCGGCCCAAATTATATAGTTCACCCAAATGGAAAATAAATCTTCATCTTCAGCCTTTTTTCATTCCGAGCTTCTTCTTCTTCGGTCTCAGGCTTTTGCTTCCACACCTTCTACATTTTGTTGCATTCGGCGGGTTTAAAGCGCCGCATTTCCTGCAAACCATCTTATCCAGAACTCTCTTACTTACTATATTCACTAATACCGGGTCTCTTATAGGCACTTTTGTTCCCTCTCCGATTTTTAAGTTTAAAGCAAGACGTTTTAAAGCCGTATAGGTTTATTTAGTTTTCTTTTGTCCTTAGCTTTCTTAGCTAAAAACTCTTAAATGCCTTGACTTAATAATATAAACGAAAGAGGGACGATGATGAGGGTTGGTATTTCTGAAATAATGAGGATTGACACCAATTCTGAGACAACCTCTTATAATCAAAAGATTTTCGCATTCGAGTCATAAGGAGAAAAACTTTTTAGTTTATCACATCTGATATATCTTACAACTGAAAGCTTCGCCATTTATGGTGAGGATGATAAAAACTTACAGGTTTTCTTTCCCTAATTGCTTTTGATGATTAATAAGATTAGAGCTGTGGTTGCTCCTAATAGCTTGGATGCGGGATCGGCAACCGCATGAACATGTGTGGAGGGATCTCTGATCCCCTGAATGCCTCTCAAATGACAGATGTAAATCCGAACAGATGAGGGGAACCTATGAACGCCCTTTAGAACGGGGAGGAGGCCAGTGATAATGAAGGTGTGCGCTCAAAAAATCTAGACAAATATGATGGAGCAGCTAGCTATGTTATAACTGAAAACCTCGCCCTTCACGGCGAGGATGGCGAGGAAGGTTGGAAAAGCTTTTTTGCCTCTACTGGGTTAGAAATCTTAGAGGATGTTCCTCTTTGCAGAATGCAAGCATAAGCATAGCCCATGCCTTAATGAGAGGTATGGGATGGCGGAGATGTGAGCCCCTCGAACCAGCAAATGAGGCTGGAGGCGTAAAGCCCCAGCTGAACGCTGGAAGCCTTGTCCTTCATGGCGGGGTAGCTCACAAATCTAACTTTTGGAAAGGAAAAGAAGCACGGTTGCTTAGGTGATAGAGCATGGAAAATTTGAAAAAAACAGTATGTGTAAAGGTTTCAAATATAGCAGATATAGCAAGACTAGCATTATCCACTTCTGCGCCAATGGGTCCTCCTAGAGCAGTTTTTAGAATCAAGAATGGAAATAAAGCAATTATCTCTCTTTTAGTGTCGCTTCCGAATTACTATCAACTAAGAGGGCTACCGGTTCTGTTTTATTACCAATGCGAAGACGCAAACGCTACTTGTAGGTCGTCACCGTATATTTCATATAGAATCATGGAAGGCGGGGAGCAAGTGCAGTTTTCCGAAAAAAGCATGCCAGGCTGGGCCATGATCCCTATCATAAATGTTGAGGAAATAAAAGAGATCGAAGAGCTGTCCTTTAATGAAAGAGGAAGCAGTTAAACCATTAGATTTAATATCAGCAGAAGTCGGCTCGCTCACGAAGATCCTCCGCTTAATGGGATTAAGCAAGAGAGAGATAGAGGTATACTTACTCTTACAGGCCAATGGGCCATCTACAGCCAGAGAAGTCGCGCAGGGCCTGGACATACCCTATTCTAAAGCATATGAATCGCTATCTAGACTTATGAAGCTTGGATGGGTGCTTCGGGCAGAGGGTAGACCTCACAAGTTCTTTCCCGTGAATATCAGAGAGATATGGCAAGAAGCAAAGAAAGAGATCGAAGCGAAGATGTCAGATGTGGAGGAAAGAGTAATCCCGGTGATAGAGAAGCTAGCTACCACCCCTTCTCCTCTTTTTAAGATACTCCTTTTAGGAGAGGAAGACGTCTTCAGATTTTTTAATAAAATGATTGATGCTAGGGGGAAAAATCTTTCTCTAGCGATCGCTCACAGGGAACTGTTAACAATGCAATCCATTCAAAGAATCTCAGGAGTTTGGGGAGCAAGTGCGAGGCTACTTGTTACCAAGGAAGTTCTTGATACCTCGGAACTTAAGAGGTTCAGTAGAGAAGTCAAGGTTAGAGTTATAAAGGAAATGTTTGGTAGCGGTGTGATAGGAGACGGTATAATGTTAGTTATAAGAAATGGAGGAAGACTCAATGCTCTCTGGTCGGACCATGCCTACTTCGTAGATTTGGGAAAGGTTTATTTCGAATACCTCTGGGAGCAATCAAAAGAAATCGAACAATGATCTTTTCGTTAGATTCCAGGCATGAAAGAATCTGATTTGCTATTCAGGTGGCTTCCTCTGCGCTTCCTCCACTTTTTGGGAATGCAGGAAGGTAGGAGACTGCGAATCTCTCTTTAACCACGAAATCTTCAAGCGCCTTAGCGATCACGTGTGATCTGCTCTTATATTTTCCTGATGCCACAAGCTCATCGACCATCGACAGAATTTCTTCCGATATCTTCAGCGTGACTGTCCTTTTCAAGACTACTCCCTCATAACTTTATTTATTCATCTGTTGCATATTTAAGGTAGGTGACCAGTGTAGCTCTGCTAACGTAGAAGCCAGGCGGAGGTGCTTTGTAAATGGAGACTGAAAGTATGATTGTTAGTTTGCTTGAAATCGAATCTCTTGCTCTCGGGAATAAGCTAGCTGAGGCAAAGCTGGAAAATTGTCCGGATGGTAAAAAAAAGATGATAGTAGCTATAAGTAGGGAAGGGATAAGATATAGAACCAAGTGCATTGAAGAAGGTAAAGCATCTAAGGCATTAGCAATAATATTAAATTATATAAGGTGGAGCAGGGATGTGGTAACTACAGAGCGGCCAACTGGAGTCGAAAAATGGTAAGCAAGGGTTATCGTTAAAATGAGCGAACAAACGAGCCTTTTCTCCAATCTGTTGCTCAGAAAATTCTATGAAGAAAAGCTAAAAGAACATTTAGATAGGATAAATGAATTAAAAGATGAAAAAATTATATATATTACGGATTTAGTCTATTGCCCACTGAAAAGAGAGTTCAGAAGGCAGTACACAGAAATTTCATTTCAATTTGAACCTTACATGGTTCTGGGCGACATGGTTCATAAGGGAATCCAGGAGTACTTAAGCGATATGGGGTATGAGATTGAGAAGGAAATTTCAAAGGATGTTGAGGTGGAAGGAACCAGCTTCACCTTGAAAGGAAGGATGGACGCTTTTTCGCCCAACAGGATCGTTGAGATAAAAACTGCCAGGTCCGGGTCGAATCTGCCTCAACCACATCACTTGATGCAGCTTAGGCTTTACCTAGCTATAGCTGGTGTGGCAAAGGGAACCTTGATATATGTGACGCCAGATAGGTTCGTAGAATACGAGGTGAACTCGGAGAATATAGATGTTCAATCAATTGTGAAGAAGCACGTTAAAAAGGAGAACATCCCTATGTGGGAGTGGGAGTGCAGGAATTGCATTTATTCCAAGTTCTGTCCATATAGAAATCTATAAACTTATCAATAGGTTCATGTGGCTTTTTTCTAAGAGCTATTAATTGAGCATAGACTAAATGATTATAGCAATTCTTTTTGTGTATAGATTAACAAAAACTTTATCTAAGCCGAGTTTTCCCCATATTGGGGAACAATTTCTAGATATGTAAACATGAATAGATGCCGGATCCCGGCCTTTAGTGGGTAAAAAGAATTGGGTCGATTTTTGCTCCATATCTTCTCTCGCTTCAAAGAAAAGAAGCTTTGTTCATAAAATTCAGTTGGAGAGTATAGAAACAACCAAGTCTTTTAGCTTGTCTAAGCTTAAGTCTAAGGCGTTAACAATACGAACATTTGAATACATCTTCTCTAGATCTGCCAGCGTTCTCAAGCTATCGGGATGTACTATTAGCAAATAGATCATCGAAATCTTAGATACTACCCCCGCCTTTACCAGAAATGGTATTGCCTCTTCCCCTACGACATCCAGTGCTACAGCTTTAGTTCCCTTAATTATGATTGCAGAAAATTCAAGCTCCTTTATTTTAAACGTTTCCTCCATGAAATTCTTAGTATCTTCTCCTCTGAAAATTATGACATCTGGGTATGATGATAAAAGGAGAGATAAAGCATCGATTAATATAGTATCTGAAAATATTAGCCTTTCACCTTTTTTCGTTATGTTATAGCCATATATTTTTCGAACCTTCGATTCAAGTGGGTCAAACTTATATTTAGGGGAATGAAGGGTCGTGTTGTAGTTCAAGCACTCAAATCTAATTGATGGATTCCTGAAAGTTCTATTGCAGTTTTCACAAATGAAAATCCTTCCCAAGATCTTTAAATCTTCTTCTTTCACACGGAGACCACAGCTAGGACATACGAGCTCATCCTTTGACCAGAATTTTACCTTAGCATCGGTATATCCGCAAACAGTATGCTGCACTATTTCAGTAGTATTTACCTTGAAGGAACCACAGAAAGGACAAATGAATAGCGCCCTTATAGAAGGTAAACCACAAACCGGGCAAACTACATATCTTTCTATTTCGGTGAAAGTTAAATAGCCTTCATTTATCAATTGGCGCAAAACAGAAACGTTTTTTTCCTTTTCATATTCATAAATTTTATATTCCCATATTCGCAGCTCTTCAGAAAGCTTTTTATCAGTTTCGATTAATTCAGAAAAATTTGTTTCAAAATCACTAAAAATTGTTGACAGCCTTTCTATTATGACAGGTTTGTCTATCTCCATCTCTCTCTGTTTTTTTAAAATATGTAGCAAAAGATCAACCGTAGCAATCAAAAGTTCGCGGTCGGTCTTTATATAATCCACAACGCTCAGCTTGGCTTTTCTATCGTTTGAGCCCAATTTTACTCCCAATGTAAGAAATAATCTATCCTAGCATTTAAATTTAGCTAAAAAATTGGTAGTGACTGATTTCACTTCACAGTTTGATCTGACCTATATATTTTAGACCAGAACCAGTGAGGGGGACCAGTACTTTGTTTCCGATAAGCTCTTCCTTTTCTAAATGCTCCAGGGCAGCCCAAACTACCGCGCTAGAAGGCTCAACAATAAACCCCATAGAGTAGAGGGCCTTTACTCCCCTTCTCATGTCGTCATCGTTTACAATCAAGGCGCCTCCACCAGACCTGTTTATCGCTTCGACGATTTCATCCAGCCTTGCAGGACTTTTTACAACTAGAGCATCTGCCAGATCTGATGGGCCTTCCGCATCTCTTACAACCTTCACCTTTCCTCTTAGGTACTTTACCTGAGTAGGTTGGACTGCCCAAAGTTTCGGGATCTGGCCGTTCTTCTCAGCTAGTCTGAGGAAACCCTGATATATTCCTAGAAGTAAGGTACCCGAAGCCAGTGGAAGTATTACATCGGTGAATCCAGGCCCATCGTCTCTTATAACCTCATCAGCAATGAATGACATGCCTAGATTAAATACTGGATTCACCATGTGTCCTATATAGCAAGCGTCAGTTTCTTCTCTAGCCATCTTAACCGCTTCCTGATATGCCTCCTCTCTCGTCTCTGTTATTTTCAGTGTTGCACCAAGAAGCGAGAGTAACTTTGCCTTCGATTCCGCTATGGTTTTTGGCGAAAATATGAATGCCTTCTTGCCCATGGCCGCGGCGTACATCGCCGTCGAAACTCCGGTATTCCCCGAAGAATCCTCTATATAAGAGGAACAATTTTTCTTTACATTGAAATAGTTTACCGTGAAAGCTGTGCCCCTATCTTTGAAGCTTCCAGAGGGGTTCAGGTACTCTAGCTTGAAAAATATTTTTCTGCCTTTGCGTTCTACTCCCACCGAGGGGGTGTTCCCTTCCCCCATCAAAGACTTTCGCTTTGGGATCTTTTCGCTTACTATATTTAGCGGTCTTCCACAGACAGGGCACTTCCAGTCTGGAGTTGGCTTATCCGTGGAGTAACCGCAACCAGGGCAGCGAAAAGTGAAATTCATTTTACTGGACCCCAAACTGTCTTAATATAACGCTTGAAAGATGCTCGGGCTTAGTATACCATTTGTCGTACTTATATGTCTGCCCTTTATAGCTCATCTCGATATAGTCTCCTTTGTCCGTTAAAACCATCACGATCTCATTATCCTTCACTAGCCTCAAGGTTCCAGTCTTAGGCAAAATCTTAATTCCCTTTTCATTCAATTTTTGCGAGATCTTTTCCTTCAACTCTTCGAGGTAATCCGCCATTTCATACACCTTAAAACAGTTACGCTTTAAGTTTCGAATAAAAGGATATTAAAATTATTTCCTTTGGAAAGCTTCATGAGAACGAAGAGGAAAGTTCAAATATAATTTGGTTCTCAAAAACATCTCTAATCTTTGTAACGAGCAAAAACTAATTATCAATAAAAATATGAATGCTGATTAAAAATCGAGAAATCATATAGAGAAATTAAGCAAACCTTCAAGATCTCCCGTTTCTGCCTTTTATAAAAAAGGATGAAACTGTAAGTCTGAATAAAAATAAATTAATGGGAGTAAGCATCATAGAAAAGAAGGCATGGTTCAATTGAAGAGAGTTTTCATAGCAATTGAGGTAAAGAGGCCGGAGACGGTGGCAAGAATCATAGAGATGGAGAACTCTTTAGAATCCTTGGGTGTCCCGCTGAAGGTAGTTGAGCCGGAGAACCTACATATAACCTTAGCATTTATTGGAGAAATCGAAGATGACCATGTGGAAACCGTCAAGTCCGCTATAGGAGAAATATCTGGAAAACCAATTATGGCAGAGTTCGTTGGCGTGGGTGCCTTTCCCACTGTTAGTTCTCCCAGAGTAATATGGGCTGGGGTAAAAAAAGGGTCAGAGGAAATTTCTCAATTGCAGAGAAAAGTCGAACTTCTCCTCAAAACATATAGGATACATTTCGAGAAAGAGAGGAACTTCATCCCGCATCTAACGTTGGCTAGGGTGAAAGGGAAAAAGGATCTAGAAAAGCTGAGGGCGTTCATCGAAAAAAACGCTGAAGCGTATTTTGGAGAGGAATTTTTTGAAGAGGTGAAGCTAAAGGAAAGCATTCTGACGCCCAAAGGTCCGATATATAGGGATCTGTTCGCTCAAAAACTGCGCGGTTGAGTCAACTATGACTCTAATGGAGCCAGAAATAAAAATTCTGAAATGGATAAAGCCGAACAGTGAGGACAAAGAAAAAGCTCTCGCTACTTTCGAAGAAATAAGAAAAAGAATAGAGAAAGCTCTCGCAGGTAGCTTTGGTAGCTATGAAGTAATGCTCGAAGGTAGCATGGCTAAGGATACATGGTTGAAGAATGATCCCGAAATGGATGTATTCATAGTTTTTAGCGAAGAGCTCAATAAAGAAAGGTTGAAGGAGATCGTAGAGAAGCTATCTGAGACGTTAAAGGATCTCTCTCCAATGATATCTTTCGCCGAACATCCATACCTTACAATAAAAAAGGATATGTTCAGCATTGATATAGTTCCTGCTATAAAAATGGGGGTCAACCTAAGGCCTAGAACAGCTGTTGATAGGACGCCGCTGCATACCGAATACGTATTGAAGAATACGGACGAACGCTTGAGAGACGAGATCAGAGTGGCTAAGGCGTTCATGAAGGGTATAGGAGTTTACGGGGCTGAAATAAAGGTCGGTGGGTTCTCTGGATACTTGGTAGAGCTTCTTGTGATAAAATACGGCGGATTCAGGGAGCTGCTGGAGGCAACGAAGGATTGGAAGCAACCTGTCTCGATCTCTCTAGAGGGCGATGGGAAAAAATTGAAAGATTTAAGAGAAAGATACCCCAAATCCTCAATGCTCTTACCGGATCCCGCCGACCCGACGAGAAACGTTTCTGCCGCCTTAACAAGGAAAAAACTGGGAGAATTCGTCTTGGCGTCGTGGCTCTATCTCGAACACCCCAGTCTTTATTATTTTTCAAACAAATTGGAAGAGATGTTGGTCAACGAAATAGGAAATTTGCCGTTGGAATTTTATGCCGGCAACGCCGTTGTGGTGGATATCAAACTTCAATCCCCTATTCATCCCGAAGTATTATGGGGGGAACTTAAGAAGAGCTCTGCCTCAATAAAGAACTTACTAGAGAGACATGGATTTGGAGTTATCAGGTGCGATGAGTGGAGCGATGAAAGATCCTGCGCTGCGATAGCCTGCCTCATGGAGGAGAAACTTCTTGGTCCTATGAACTTAGTTTTAGGCCCCCCATTTCATTTGAGAGAAAACGCAGCTGAATTTATAGAGAAATATCAAAAAGCCCCGATGTCTGGACCGTGGTTGGAAGAAGATGGAAGGCTCAGATCCCTGACCATACGAAAGAAGCTTTCGCCCGCACAAATTATAGAAGATAGCCTGGACGAAGTTCTGGGAGTTGACCTGAAAAAGGGGAGCGTGAGGGTATATAGGCTTTCACAGACTGATAGAACTTCGAATTATGAATTACATAGATGGCTGAAGCTGTTTCTCATGGGAAAGCCAAAATGGCTCCTTCCATTGTATTTCCAAAGTGCCTTAGGCGAACCCAGGGAAGAGGATCTTTTCTCTTAAGCTTTTTATCTTATCCCAAAATATTGTGAAGGTGCTTCGAGCTGAGCGTTGGTTGTAAAAAGGAATTACATAGAATTTGTTACCCTACGCATCACATAGAGAATTGCGAAAAAATATGTTGGGATTGCTTTCCCCTTTTAACCTATGTAGATGAGCTCACTTTCCTTTCGAAGGGAACTGATTCGGTTACATTTTATTTTAAGGAGGGGTTTCTTCTGAAAGTATCCAGGACAGATAGGATGATGGAGGTTTACCGTGAAGCAATGAGTCTTCGATTAATCGGTTGGAGGAGCCGTTTAAAGATAGTTCCCAAGGTATATTCTAATACACGCTACTGCATTTTGATGGAGAGGATCCAAGGAAAAACACTGTATGAAGTAGCAAAAGAATCCACGCCCATCGAGCTCAAGAGAAAAATAATTAGTTTAATAGAAGCAGCCATTGAACTCGATTCAATTGGGATTATACATGGGGAACTTACACGCGTTGGGGATCACATTATTTTTGAAAATGGAGAGCGTCCAATTTTTATAGATTTCGGAAGCTCGAAAATTATATCGACTTCTAGCAATATCGCTCAGGTATGCTCTCAGCTTTTCTTTTCGAATAATGCGGTTTCTGTTCTTATAAGAGAAAAGCTTAACATGACTGGTGTTAAAAAAGATAGAGTTTTGAATATTCTGAGAAAGTATAAAGTGGCCAAAAAGGAGGGCCTACATGTGAATATAGAGGAATCTTTAATTAAAGCCTTGGATTGATTTTTTTATAACTGAAAACCTTGCCGTTTACGGCGAGGATGGCGAGGAAGGCGAGAAAAGCTTTTTGCTTCTGCTTGGTTAGAAATCTTAGAGGATGTTCCTCTTTTCAGGGGGAAGTTCAAGCATAATCATAGCCCGCAGGGTAATGAGCTCCGCAGGATGGGGGAGAGGTAGCCTTCCCCCGAACCAGCAGATGAGGCTGGAGGCGCAAAGCCCATGCTAAACGCTGGAAGCCTCGTCCTTCAGGGCAGGTAGCTCACCTATAAGATCACTGCTCTTCTTCAGCTTCAGATTGAGTTTTTCCTCCATTTAGAAGGCTCATCGGAACATAAAACGAGCCCCCTATCTTAACTGGTAGCATCGTTCTTTTCTTCGCTATTCCTATCGTTGTGATTAATATATCGTTTTGTGAAGGTTTCGTTAGCTTAGTCTTGCACTTGGGGCAAATGTATCCATTTTTACTCATTACTTCGTTTATTGATGGAATGCCAACGTAATCTTGACCGACTTTCTGCAAGTAATGCAGAACATATCCACAATTTTTGCATCTATACACGATTGGCAAGATATCACCGTTATAATCATAATAGAATGAGTTATAATTAGAAATTGCGCTTCTGGTATTACCAAAAAACTTGTGATATTACCATGAAAAAGATAAAAACGAAGAATGTTGCCGGTAAATACTATATCAAAAAAGATAGGTAATACCAAAGGAATTACCCTTGGCTGCATTTGCCATATGGTTTTTAACCCTAATTTTCTATATAGCTCACTCTTGTGCTAAATCTATAATTCAGAAGCATCAATATCTATCTGATTTCTTCTCAGCCTTAAAGGGCTAGTGTTCCCCATACCCACACAGGATTACATCTGTCATCTGCGGGGCAGACAGAAATCCACACACAATACCCGTTCATGTTGTTGCCGATCCCGCATCCAAGAGCTTAGGGGCAACCGCAGTTCTAATCTTAATCATCCATCAAAAAAATTAAAACGAAGGGAGTCCATAATCTATCTATTCATCCCGCCTTAAAGGAGAGGCTTTCAGTTGTAAGTTTAGTATTATAGGGTGAATGACTAATTGCCCATGACCCAAGTACTTGGATTGAGAGGACTTTTAGCGATTTCATCTAATGATGCTGCTTGCGGAAAGGCTATCAAGAAGAAGCTTATAGAAAGTGAAATTTGTGGCGTTGTCGATTTGTTGGGGCAGAAACTTATGGCAGCGGAGCCATGCGAAGGGAGTAGGATGGTTTGGCTTGAAGAAATTGATCCTCTTCGAAATACCGGTTGGTCCGTTTTAAAAACTAATGTGAAAATTGAAGGCGGAAAAGATGGTGATTATCTGTATGTACCCGACCTTTACAAGTCATGGGTGGTATTTAAGTACGGCGAGGAATTTATCTATCTAAGGAAAACGGAACCAAGGATCTTCTCCATAAAAGAGCTAGAAGAAAAAAGGATCCCCACTCCAGATAAACCATCTTTTCCTCTATTATCTTCGCAGTTGGAAATAGAAAGCGACACTGTTCAATGCAAAGGAAGTAGTTTCCCAGGAGGAAAATATTGGTTTTGCGAGGACGAGCTAATTCTGATTGATGGGTCAAGTAAAGAGACATTTTTAGGTCTTCCAATTAGAGTAAAGGTAAAAAAAGAAGTTAGGAACCCGCGAATTCATTGGCTACAGCCATATGCGATCGTTTCCGGCAGACTGATTGGAGAAAGCATGAGTAATTTTTTCTCTTTGGAAATGCCTTCTAGCTCTTTGTCTATAGTTTCCATCGGCAGAATTCGCCTTGAAGATCACAAAGATTATGTTGTTTTCGAGACCAGCTCCCCTTCCTACATGATTTATTCTAAGGTTCCAGATTTTACTATATTGCGTAGGTTGAGAACGCTAATTGAAGGGGCTATCGCAATAGATGAAAACGAATTACCGGATATAGAGGTAAAGCCGCCGATATTAATCGTTAGAAGCTATGAATTGGTCAATCATGGTTCCATATGGCAAGCAAAGATTGAGGTTACGAACCCACTTCCTACCATACACATGATGCGCTTTACTGTATATCCGCCTCATTATATATGGGAGTATTCTCTTAAGGGAGAAGCGATCGAAGAAAATGCGGACACGAACTCAATCGAGGTCCCCCTTCCTGGTATATCATCCTTAAAAATAAATATAACTATTAGGAAAAGGGCTAAGTCCTTCATATTAAGTGAAGGATAGAGTCTATTGACAATCTATTCGTCCAAAGCACGATACAAAAACACAATTTCAAGGCAAATTCATAATAGGTTCATTGCGAAATAGTTAAGAAAATCTTTCCATGCTATAATATGAAACGTCACCGTGTTTATCAACTATAGCTACTATTACTTCTCTACCAAATCTTCTGGAAAGGTCAAGCCATTGAACTAAATTCACGATTTCAAATTTCACAGTCTCCTCAACTACAAACACGAAAGCATATGGCTTTTCATTTGATATTAGTTCGAGAGTATTTGGGAACGGCCCTTCCCTTACATTTCTACCCCTTTCTCTCAGGTCATAATAAACGGAAAATAGTATCCAGGTATTAGGCTCTTCTTTAGCTCTGTTGAAAATAACCTCGAACCAAGAAAGTTCCTTCCCTTCGTTATCTTTTATTTTCAAAGAACCCTTTTTTGCCCTATAAACAGCATCAAAGAAATCCAAAGCTTCTTCCGAATCCACACATTCGAGCTTATTCTCGTGCAATCTTGCTTCATTACACTTACCCAACAAGATCACCATAAATTCTGGCTTCATAGCGCTTAACTCGTTTTATTATACCCTATCTTCATGAGTCAACTTCTATAGTTCATTATATTCGCCCAGAAGGGCGATACTCATGCTGTTGCTGTTTATAATAATATATCACTATCTCCGATTGGGTCTAGCATCCGAGCTTCTTTCTTCAATTGGATCTTTTTGTATAATCCTCAATACTAGCATTGATATTAAATTTTAACTTTATTGGGGGTTAAAGGCGTAAGTTTTCCTTTATAATGGAAGTGATGGATAGCCTCTTATAGAAATGCTTTTTGCTTTTTTAGTTATAAACATATATTGAAAGACTTGAAAGTTGAAAGGAAAGAACTAGTCTACTCCAAAGCCCTTTAGATGGTGAGCAACCAGTTATGTTATATATATCAACGCTCTTGCCCTTAGAGCCTGTGGACAGGAAACCCCGGAAATACTCATCGCGAGGTGAGAATGCCTCGTTCATAAGGGAGGGGTAGTTCACTGCTAATCTGATTGACAGTCAGGTTCAGGAATGCTGATCTCTTTTATTGGTCTGCCTTCCCTTGTGATAGGAGCCAGCCAATCGATAACAGCATCTAATGCCGGATGTGATATTGTAACTACAATTGGACCGAGAGGCGATTCCGATTCGTTGCTAACAAAGGAGACCCTGCCTCCAGCCAAGGCTTGTTTATGAAGCATAAAAGTCAAAGTATCCCCTTGCTTCCCTTTAAGCAAATATTTCCTTGCGGAATCCAATATTCTTTCTCTTCGCAATAATATAAAGAACTTATTGAGAGACGAAAGACAAGGTGAAATGGCTAAAGCCCTTTTACCTAGCCCTTCCCCCTCAATTCTGACTTCTCCTGGAGTCATAATCGTTTCAATTAGCTTCAAAATTACCTCTTCTTTTTCGGTTGGCCTTATAGGTATCTCCACACGGACTCTTTCCCACAACTCAATATCCTCTCCATATTCTTCTCGATCGCTTCTTCAACTTCTTCTTTTGTCCCCTCATTAATAATCAATGTATCGCTGAGGGCAATTAGTACACCTAGCCCAAATTCCAGCTCTTTTATATCACGTTGAATAAAGTCTTCAAAATTCGTGGGATCTCCAGGCCTATTTCTCTCTCTGATTCTTTCAAATCGTAACCATGGGGGGGAATGAACTGCTATGAGATGCATACATCGGAAAGCTTTGCTAAAGACTTTCATTTCCTCTATTCCTCTAACCCCATCTATAGCAATCGGAGGTTCCACGTTCCTTATCCTCTCTAAAAGTATCTGTGCGACTCCTCCTCGTCCCAATCTATTTCTAATTTCTTCAGCTATCTTCATCATATTTTCCTGTGTTTTTTCCAAGCCTCTTTTTTCAACTAATTCCCTTATGATGTCTCCCATAATGAATGTTTTGAATCCTTTTCTTGCAAAGTAATTGGTCACTAGGGATTTTCCCGAGCCTGGCATGCCTGTTACTAAAATCAATACTTTATCCATTGCATATTTCCCCATGCTTTTTTGTCCAAATCAGATTATCAATTTAGTTTTCTAATTATTTCTAAACAGAGAGGACAAAACTATCATCTCCAGCGGAGACTCTATCCGTAAGGGTTTAAACGTGTGACTAATAAAATCTAAAAATAAATAATCTTGAGGAATTCGCCCAAGAGCCTGGGGCAAGAAACGAACTTCCATAAACATGATTCATGCCTTAATGAAATGTGTTCTTACGAAAACGCTTAAACACCAAAAGGGAATTGAAATTGACAGCGAAGATTGTAGGAAATCCCAAGGCCTCGGCCTTGGGAACAGGTAGTTACTTCTTCTTTGGTGGAGTTCTAGGACGCGAAACGTTGGGTTCCAACCGATCGTATAAATCTTCTTGTCCTTCTGGAAAATCGTCAGTGCCTCTAAGTAACTTCTTACTTTCAGCATAATCTAGCAAAGTCTTCTCATCCAAATCATAGAGCTTCTTTTCATCTGCATCTATGTTTCTACTTTTTAAATAACCTAAAAAGTCTTCTAGAAGCCCTGCTGATAAAATCATTTCTATTAATTCATCTTTAGAATGACTCTCACCCATTCGTACTTCACCTGTTTCGAATGAACAATTTTTATTATTATCTTAAAGTTTTGTTCTTTTCCATCACCATGAAGGGATGCATGTTCTTTGAGGATTGGATAACCTTCCCCCACTTCACAAATGTATTTTTAGCCATCCAGTCGCCTTAACTTCGCGTTTTTGGTATATTTACGTATTCATGAGATCTGCCTAAAAATTAGGCAGACATTGTTTAATCGTTATTGGATCAATTCCTCCGAGAGTAGGGGAAGCGTTCTAATGCTTATTGCACCCTCATGCCCTGAATACTGTCGGCAGGATATTATTCGGAAATAGGTTTAAAATATTTGGGGATTATATATCTCTCGGAGTAGTGGAAAGACTGCAAAAGTATTCTTCTCTGAATATAACGTATGGCTTAAGAGAAAAAGTTTAGAAAGAGGATAGATTGCTTCCACAAAAGCATGAAATGTCGTTTAATAGAAAGCCTTAGAAAACCCGCAAGAAACATAAAAATAGGGCAAATTAATAATAGTTATAGAAGATTGGAACATTGGTTAAATTGGCAATGTGTGAAGCATTGGGTTCCTTCAGTTGCTGTGTAGCCTAAAGGGACTTCATCAACATGTCTACTATGCTACTTAAGCTAATTGAAAATGGCTACAGAAGACTGAAGTTTCTGATTCGTAGATTTGAAGCAGATAGAGCACAACGGTGATTTTGAACATTGAGAGAGCTCAAATCTAAAACAAGATAAATCCTTGTCTTCTACGACTCCCCCACAGATGAGATGTAAACCCAGATAGATGAGGAGGACCAATGAACTGCCCTAGGCGAACCTCTTCCTTTAGGGTTAGGGTTAGTCAGTCCCATACGTTAAAATACTCCCTAGGATATTCAATATAGTAGTATCATAATCTGGGTGAGACGATTTGTTAAACGTAAGAGAAACCCTCAAAGAAGTTCTTTCTTTGACCGCAAAAAATAATCAATGGAGGAGGAAGGAGGCCGTTAACTTAATAGCTAGTGAGAATGTGATGAGCGAACTGGCAGAGGCCGTTTATCTGAGCGATTTTATGAGCAGGTATGCAGAAGGCAAGCCCAAGAAGAGGTATTACCAAGGCACACGATATATAGACGACCTGGAAATAAAGCTATCGGAGTTAGTCGGAGAGACATTGGGATTCCCGATGGTTGAAACTAGGCCGATAAGCGGTACTATAGCAAATGCATCCGTTTTTAGGGTGCTTGGGAATCCTGGAGACAAAGCTCTTATAGCCCCAGTCCAAGCTGGAAGCCATGTGAGTCACACAAAATTCGGGACCCTCGGTGCACTTGGAATGACCCAGATTTATATGCCTTATGATGAGCAGAGCATGAACGTGGACGTTGATAAAGCGATTAAGATGATCAATGAGGATGAGTTCAAATTCATTGTGCTTGGAGGAAGCGTTTATTTGTTCCCCCATCCGGTGAAGGAAATTTCGCAAGCGGCAAAGGAAAAGGGGATCAAGATCGTGTACGATGCTGCCCATGTATTCGGGCTCATAGTCGGGGGCAAATGGAGAAATCCTCTTAAAGAAGGGGCAGATGTAATGACAGCGAGCACTCATAAGACCTATCCTGGTCCACAGGGAGGAATAATAATATTTAGCGATGAGCAGACTCATAAGGCTGTATCTAAGACGATTTTCCCATACTTTTTAAGCAATCACCATCTCCATAGAATTCCAGCTACTTTGGTAACTCACCTAGAAATGATTGAGTTCGGAGAAGCGTATGCTTCCTCCGTAGTGAACAATGCAAGGGCTCTTGCAGAAGCGTTAGCTGAAGAGGGCTTTAAAGTGCTCGGGGAACATCTTGGCTATACTCAAAGCCACCAGGTAGTAATAGATGTATCAAAAGAAGGTGGAGGGGCAAAGTGTGCCGAGTTGCTCGAAAGAGCCAACATAATAACAAATAAAAACCTGTTGCCTCATGATCCGCCGGATGCCGTTCAAAATCCAAGTGGCATCAGACTTGGAACGCAGGAGATGACCAGATATGGAATGGGCCGTTCAGAGATGATAGAGATAGCCAATCTGATGAAAAGGGTAGTAATTGAGAAGGAAGAGCCGGAGAAAGTAGCTTCAGATGTAAAAGAGCTTAGGAAGGGCTTTCTCGAGAGAAAGTATGGCTTCAGTTTAGCAGATGCAGAGGACGTCGAGGAGCTATTGCTTCTAAGAAGGTGATTCTCACGCTTGAGGGTCTTCAGCCTCCCTCTAACTCGAACGCTTGGATAATCAACTTTGGAAGCGAGATACTGACCGGCTTCACTCAAAACACGAATGCTACTTTTTTAGCAAGGAAGCTTTCATTTCTGGGTTATTACGTAAAGAGAATCATGGTCGTCCCTGACGCATATGAAGAGGCTGGCGAAGAAATACAGAGAGGGATAGAAAAGAAATTGGGGCTACTAATCACGACAGGAGGTCTCGGGCCGACTTACGACGATTCAACACTGGAAATGATCTCTAAAGTCCTTTCCCTCCCGTTGGAAGTAAATCCTGAGGCATTTGAAATGGTAAAAATATATTATGAACGATTAGGAGAGAGTCTAACGGACGAGAGAGTAAAAATGGCAAAGATGCCAAATGGTGCTATCCCAATCAGAAACCCGGTGGGAGCAGCACCGGGATCGATCCTAAGAGTAGAAACAGGTTACATCATCTCTCTTCCCGGAGTACCTTCAGAAATGAGGGCAATGTTTGAAAGTGCCGTGGAGCCAATTTTGGCCCGCTGGAGTAAGAATAAGGTTTCTGAAGAGATTTTAGAAATTACAGGTATAATGGAATCATCTCTAGCTCCTTATATAAATGCAATTGCGAAGGAGTTTCCCAACACGTATATAAAAACGCATCCAAAAGGAACCGAAGGAAATCCTATCGTTGTAGTCCAGATATTTGCTTCTTCTAAAAACGAAGCTGAGATGAATGCTATAATAGCAAAGGTAAAGGAAAAAATTTTTAGCGCTGTTAACAAACTGGGTGGTTCGATTGAGCAGAAAGGAGGTAAAGAATCAACTTAAGAGATTTTTTCTTTATCAGATTCCCTTCTTTGCTATCGGTCTGTTCCTCATAGTATTGGGAAGCATATTTGGAGTAGAGAAAAACCAAGGGCTTGTCCTATTCATCGCAGGAGCAACAGTACTCGTTCTAAGCCCTTCGATCTCTCTGTACATATTGGTCAAGATCCGGAAAAAGAAATCCAACGATGATTCGAGTAGCTAGAAAGGTTTTATTCTTTAAAAGCTTTTAAATAACGCATTGATAAAATTATTAATAATGAAAAACTTGTTTTTCGTGAATTTTTATGAAAAGTCCCTTTTAACTAGTAAGGAGGTTTGATAAAAAATGGGAGAAAATATCCCCCTTAAACCTATGGGTAAAGAAGACATTAGGAAGCTTGAGCTAGCGCTGATAATGGGTACTCTTTTCAGGGAAGATGTTTTGGATAAGATAAGGGAAGCTGAGGACAGGCTGACATGGCTAGACTCACTCATCATAGCGGCAGGAGCTCTGGCGAGGGAAAGAGCTAATTATACCGCAGAGAAGATAGCTGAAGAGCTTGGTAGGAGCGAGGCAACCATAAGGAACCATCTTTCTGGAAAAACTGAGGCGGGAAAACTAGTGAGAGATACGTTTGAAAGGTTGAAAGTTAAAGGAGGAACATTAGAGCTACCTACTATTACTACACAAGCTTTGGCCGAAGAAATGAAAAGCTTGAAGGAAAAGCTAACTCTTGCTGAAGAAAAAGCTCAACGTCTAGAAAAGAAGCTAAATGACGTGAAGGAAAGTCTGACCAAGATTCTCAACGAGATTTCCGCATTGTGAAAATCAAAGAAGCTTTTTTTGTTTTGAAATATAAATTAAAGGAATATATTTTTCAATCTATCAAATCTAAGTGGAGTTGTCTATGAACAAGGAGGAACTTGAGAAGAAGGTTTTAGATGCCCTTAGGCAGGTTTACGATCCGGAAATACCGGTAAACATATACGATCTAGGGCTGATATATGAGATGAGAATTACCGATGAAGGAGACATTTACATAAAGTTGGGCGTTACAACCCCTTTCTGCCCTCTGATGACTAGCTTAGAATCCGCGGTGGAGGATGAAATTAAGAACAGAGTCCCTGAGGCAAGAGAGGTGAAGGTGGAGCTGGATTTAGAGACCGTATGGTCGCCGAAAATGATAACTAAGGAAGGTAGAGAGCAACTGAAGGCTATATATGGCTACGACATAGTCGAAGAGATGTTGAAGAAGGAAGCCGAAGCTTCTGAAAAATGATATATTTTATGTATAAAAGATCTTTAAAGTGAAAAAAATGAGCGATTATCATAGGAAGAACAGGAGAAGGGGTTTTCAAAAAGAAAGGGACTTGGTTAGAAAGCTTTGGGACATGGGCTTCGCTACAATTAGGGCACCAGCTAGTGGTGCGAAGGCTAAAAAGACTTATCAGCCCGACATAATAGCTGCTAAGAATAATAGAATATTAGTCATAGAAGTAAAGACGAGAAGTAGTAGCGACGTGGTTTATATAGATCAGTATCAAGTCGAGAAAGTATTAGAATGGGTCAAGAGGGCAGGATCTAATGCAACTGGGATGATCGCTGTATATTTTGACAGGCGACAAGGTTGGAGATTTGTCCCTATAGAGTCAGCAGTTAAGCTTGACAGCGGAGGGGTGAAAATAACAAAGGAAGATGCAGATAAAGGCTTGCCGCTCGATAAACTGAGAGAAATATAAACCCGAGATCCTTCGCAGGATTATAGTATACGCTTTGTTTGTTTGGTTAAAAAGAAACTGTGTAACATTTTTATATGATGTGGAAAAAAACGTATATTTGAGTGTATTATATATCAAAGAAAAATCCTATAGTAATTACAGAAACAAAAAAAGGCTAAGCGAGGAGATGCATATGGAAGAAGGGATCGATTCATATGGAGAGGGACAGACTCTCCCTATTAGACAGAAAAGGACATTCCTTGATATAGTTAATGATATCCTCTCATCTATACCTCAGAGCGGCATAAAGCCTACTCATTTAGCTAATAAGGCTATGCTCGACTATAAGATATTACTCAAATACCTGAAACAGCTAGAAAAGGAAGGTCATATAGCTATAAATGGAAAGATCTACATAACTGATAAGGGAAAAGAATTTTTAGAGGAATACAAGAAGCTGAAGGAACTCGTGAATTCAGAGAGAAATAACTAAATTTAAATAAAGATTTAAAAAATGGTATGGAAAGTCATTTTCGAAGAAAGTGGATAAAAGTAAGAGCTTTTACACGATAAAGCCCTGTTTTTCAAGGCGGGAATGAGCGAAAGCCCACGAATTTCCTTCGTTTTTAATTATTTTTGATAATGAGTAAGACTAGAATTGTATTTGCCTTTAACACTAAGTGCGGAATCGGCAATCATGTGAACAGATGTTGTGGGAGGAAGATTTCTGACTGCCTCGATTGCCCCGCAAACGACAGATGTGATTTCGAATAGATGCGGGGAAACAATGAACTGTTTGCTTTTTAGCTGTAATTAGAAAAATACTAAAACAAGCTGGTCTCCTCCCTTTTAACCTCACTGAAGCTACATACATTTTTGAGTGTTTATATGGAACAGTGAAGGTGAAGTGGAAAGTTGAGCCTGATTTACGAGCATAGTTTTTTCAATTACAGCGAAAATGATAGAGAGAGCGGAGTAACAACTAAAATTTCAATCATAATGGATTGGGGGGACCTTAGTTCCGATGCTCTGAAAAAGGTTTTGGAAGTTAAAAAGGAACTCCTTATAGATTATTTAATAGATGTTGATGTAGAAAGCACATATATCAATATAAATTCTGGAGCTTTTGTCCTCTCCGAGGAGATCCCCTCTATTTATGTTAATGGTCGCTTATTGGCTACCGGTAGATCCCCGTCTAGGGAAGAAATTATTAAGGCTGTATTGGAGACCGAAGAAGCCGCACCAAAAACAAGCAGATACTTGTTGGTTCATGCTAGGGACAACGATCCACCTTTGAATTCTGCTATACTCGCCCAAATAGAAGCTTGAAGCTTTATAACTGAAAACCTCGTTCTTCACGGCGAGGATTGCGAGGAAGGTTGGAAAAGCTTTCTTGCCTCACAGGTATCTAAATGCAAGCATAAACACAGCCCATGCCTTAATGAGAGGTATGGATGGGGAGCAGTGAGCCCTTCGAACCAGCAGATGAGGCTGGAGGCGCAAAGCCCAGCTAAACGTTGGAAGCCCCATCCTCCAAAGCGGGTAGCTCACAAGGATCCCAAAGCAAAACCGATCAGGCCAAATGCCATCGCAATCAAGGCTTTACTTTTTACTTCTTTGGCCGTCTTCTTATCAGGCTTTTTAATTAGCTTTACCGATAAAAAGAATAGCATACCATCGGTTATCAGGACGAATGGCAAGTAGAAAGCACTATTGCACATTTTTTCAATTGGCGGTATAAAAGAAAGCGATATCGCCGCCAAAAAAAGTGCCAAAGCGATATAGGAAGCGCTTTTTTCGCCATACTTTACGGCGGCTGTTCTGACCCCTTTCGCTGCATCTCCCTCCACATCGCTTATTCCTTTCACGACCTCTCTCCCCATTATCGAAAGGAATATCATAGCAGAGTAAATTAGCACTTTTTCACTCAGACTAAACGAAAGGACTGAACCGTAAACTATTGGGATAGCCACAGAGTAAGCGACGGAAGCGTTACCTAAAATGCCGGATTTCTTTAGCTTAAAATTGTAAAGCAATGCTATTGAAAATGTAAGCAGAGCTATAGCAAATGTAAGCGGGCCTGTCGCAAGGGAGCACGAGATCCCAAGGGCTCCGAGAAAAACCCCATAGCGCAGAGCTACATCGGGTCTCATTCTTCCACTTGGGATTGGCCGGCGCGGCTCGTTGATCTTGTCTATTTCTCTATCCGCATAATCGTTGAGGACCATCGAGGAAGCTGTCAGAAAGAAGCTGGTAAAGAAGCCAAAAGCCAACCTATCTAGTGAACTGTACATCAGGAGATAATGTGGATCGCTTATGATAACCCCTACTATAACCGCTAGCCCCATCATGAGGCAATTTGGAAGACGGATCAGCTCGATGTAAGGTTTGAAATTAGGCAATATATTAGCCCCTCTTCGGTATAAATGGAAGCAGAGCATTAGCGAGTGATCTTATATTTCTGGACTGTATGAGCAACCTACCGCTACCTTGGAATTCTATAAGGAAACCCTCTCCACCAAAGATAAAAGACTTTAAGCCACCGAACTTTCTGACTGCCCACTTCAATCCATTGTCAAAAGCCACTATGTGATCATTGTCTATCAACACTTTTCCTTTACTTGAGACATCGATCTCTTCTATTGCACCAAAGGAAGATACCCATACTCCGCCCTCTCCCTCAGATTTGAGCCATATAAGACCACTGCCAGCGATAGCCCCTGTAATACCTTTCCACGCAACTGTTAGAGTTATATCTCCGTGAGCCGCTAGGAATGTGCTGTCCTTTAGAATAATACCACCGCTTCCAGACAATGGAATATATTTTATATCTCCGGGCAAGGAAGGCGCGACATACAACTCGGTAAAATCGTGAGAAATAAATGTATTGAGGAAAAACGATTCACCCCCAAAAATGGTTCTCGAAAGGCCTTTGATGACCCCACCGCTCTTTGTTTCAATGCTATATTCGCCTCTTCCCATAAGGAATGACCCAGGTTCTAATGTAACTTTTTCTCCGTTGCTTAATTTGACTATCAAATACTTTGAGCTGCCGTCTCCTTTTATCTCCCATTCCATGAGAAGCACCATACGAGATTTTTAATGGAGTAAAAGGGGGAAATCCCACCTCTTTGTGAGGTAAAGATTGTTTTGGTCCAGAATATATTTTTTTAATTTTTTATCAAATGAGCTTATTTCCCTAGGCGGATGGCATGTAAGCTGACATAAATATGGATACTGCTAGCGACAGATGGTTTCCCCTTTTAAGCCTGGAACTTCAGTTGTAAAGTATTAAATCTTCAATAAAAATATAAAGTGCAGAAAGTTATTGAAAGGGTGTTCAAAGCAAATGTCTTACCATTTCTTTGGGAGGGTCGAAAATCAAGCAACGCAGTACGTTGCCGACTATTCGGCGCTTATTAAAGGGGCAGTCAGCAAGGCAGTCAATTTAGGCATAGTATCCGCTGGTGCCACAATACTGATCCCATCACCTATACTAGCGGCTTTAGAAAAAGAAGCTAATGAAGGTAAAGCGGTAGGCATAGCTGGCTTAACAGAACTTAGCAAGCTAAAGGACCTCGTAGGTGCGGGAAAAATAAGGATCGAAGTCCTACATCTCCCGAGGCAGATGATATATGAAGACCCCACATCATTTTCTTCGATGGCTAGGGAGATCGCGCTTCAAAGAGACTACATGCTCATTACTGGTGACAAGATCTCGGCGGATCTAGCCTCTTCTATAGGAGTAAAGGTGGTCTTTTACACAGATAAGGCTCAACCTGTCCTAAGAATTGAAAAATTTTTCGATGAAAGCACGATGAGCGTCCACCTAGTTGAGGACAACTTCCCAATGGCGAAAAAAGGTAAGCCTGGAAGCTGGACTTATGAAAGGATATCTGAGCAACCACTTTCTAGATTAGAAATGCAAAGTATATTTGACGAGATAATTGAAGCCACTAAATCCAGAGAAGATAGCTTCGTGGAAATAGATAGGAAAGGCAGTACGATAGTGCAGCTTGGATCTTATAGAATAGTTATAGCAAGACCACCATTCAGTAGCAAGTGGATGATCACGGCCGTGAAGCCGATTATAAAGCTAAAGCTTGAGGACTACAACCCTCCAGAGAGGCTATTAGAGAGGTTCAGGAGGAAAGCAGAAGGTATACTTATAGCTGGAGCACCAGGGATGGGCAAGACCACATTTGCGCAGGCCCTTGCTGAGTTCTATCTTTACGAAGGTAAAGTAGTCAATACCATAGAGTCTCCCAGAGATATGAGGCTTCCACCGCAAATAGTTCAGTACAGCAAGAACTTCGCCGAGAAAGACGAACTTCACGATATAATGCTGCTCAGCAGACCAGACTATACGTTCTTCGATGAGCTGAGGGGAGATGAAGATTTCAGGCTTTATGTTGACCTGAGATTAGCTGGAATAGGAATGGTGGGTGTACTGCATGCCACAACCCCGATAGACGCAATACAGAGATTTATAGGCAGAGTAGAGCTAGGGGTAATTCCTAGCATAGTGGATACGGTTATCTTCATAGACAAGGGAGAGATCTCGAAAGTGTATGAAATTTCTATTACTGTAAAGTTACCTACAGGGCTGAAAGAGGCGGATCTGTCAAGACCCGTAGTAGAAGTGAAAGATTTTCTAACAGGGGAGCTTGAATATGAAATATATACATTCGGTGAGCAGACCGTTGTAGTTCCAATAAGAAGAGGAAAAAAGGGTTCAGAAGAGCAGAGATTGCTCAGGCAGCTCGAAACACTCGCTCCTAATGCAGAAGTCGAAATAAACAATGGCGTGGCAGTGCTGAAGATCCCTCCCGAGGAAGCGAGGCTCATGAGTAAAAGGTTGAAGAGAATAAAGAGGGCAGTTCAGAAGCTCGGTCTAGATTTGAGAATCGAAACGAAGTGAAAGAGCATGTATGGAGATATAGTAGAGAGCAGGAGGATAAAGGCATATGAGGAAAACGCATCATGGTTAGGGGTCTCCACGCTAAACCTAATGGAATGCGCTGGGAAATGCGTAGCAGAATTCGTCCACAAGAACTTCAAAGTGAATGAATATAAAAGAGTAATAGTGGTTACCGGAAAAGGAGGCAATGCAGGAGATGGCTTCGTTGCAGCAAGGCATCTTGCCTCTCTCGGATATGAAGTAGATGTGGTTCTCCTATACAGTGATGAACAGATAACTCATCCTGATGCTAAAACGAACTTCTTGATTCTTAGAAAAATTGAGGGCGGTAGGGTCAAAATTTGGGATTTCGATAAACTGAATAGCCTTTTGAGTGAAGGCGGCATCGTTATCGATGCTATATTGGGAACCGGAATAAGGGGGGAGCTCAGGTTCCCTATATCGGATGCGATCGAGAAGATCAACGCTTCTGGAAACCCTGTAATAGCAGTGGATATCCCAAGCGGGATCGACCCAGATAGCGGTCGTCCAGCTATTAAGGGCGGTGAACCTTTGGCAATAAAAGCTTCTTATACGATTACTATGCATTATTACAAGCCAGGTCTAGCCAAGCCAAACGAATATGCAGGCAAAATAGAACTGTGCAACGTTGGTATTCCCGAGGAAGCAGAAATAATCATCGGACCAGGGGATGTTAGAAATCTTCTATCGCTGAAGTCGAAAGATGCGAAGAAAGGGGATGGAGGGGTAGTTACCGTTATCGGAGGTTCAGTGGAATACACTGGTGCCCCGAGCCTGGCGTCACTAGCTGCTCTCGTTTCCGGTTCAGATTTGGTTTTTACAGCTGTCCCCAGATCTATCAAAGACGTGGTATCCTCTTTCTCTCCCTCGATTATAGCAGTTGAGGCGGGGAAAGATTATCTTTCGCAAGACTATTTACCTAGCTTGCTCCCTATAATAGAGAAGTCCCATGCTATAGTTGTGGGACCAGGTATGGCTTACAACGAAACAACCTGTTCCTTCACCGAGCAATTACTGAAGATCATCAGCACAAAACCTCTCCGTGCAGTAGTTTTAGACGCTGATGCTTTGAAGTGCATATCTACGTTTAAACCAAAATTGAACGATCGATTCGTTTTAACTCCACACAGAGGGGAGTTATCGAGACTGCTGTCCGCCTATGGAATACCTGAGAGCGGGGATAGAAAGAAAGACTCAATGGTGCTATCAACCGAAATAGGTGGCTCGATCGTTCTATCTAAGGGGCCTGTTGACTATATATGCCTTAAAAACTATTGCAGAGAAAAGAGAGGCGGGAATCCAGGAATGAGTGTGGGGGGAACGGGTGACGTACTTGCAGGGATGGTTGCTTCATTTGCAAAGAGAACACCAACTGTATATGATGCCGCATGTATAGCCTCATTTGTGAACAGTTATGCAGGAGATGAGTTGTACAAAAAATATAACGAGTTCTTCACCTCTGAAATGTTGGTTCAAGAAATACCTAGAGCTTTATCTTCGATTCTCGTCTATGGGAAAGGGTGAATAGCTTGAAGCTCATATATCTCGTATTAGACGGCGCTGCAGGGGATCCCTCACTTGGGACAACTGCGTATTTATCCGCTAGTAAACCAAATTTGGATTACCTGGCTAGAAACGGCAGGTGCGGCTTAGTTTATACAATAGGACAGGGCATCCCACCAGAAAGCGATGCAGCTGTCCTATCTCTCTTAAGCTATGACCCAGAAATTGATTACCCCGGTAGAGGGCCAATAGAGGCTTTGGGAGTAGGTCTTTCCTTAGAAGAAGGAAAGGAAGTTGCATTTAGAGGAAACTTTGCTACAGTCGATCCTCTTTCAAAGGTTATTCTCGATAGGAGGGCAGGTAGGGTTTTTACGCCATATGAAGCTAAAGAGCTAGCAAGAGCAATTGACGGAATGAAGCTCAGGGAAGGATATGTTAGGGTAAAGGAAAGCGTAGGTCACCGTGTAGTGGTTGTCATCGGTAGTGAGAAACATAAATTAGGCGACCAGGTTGGTAACACGGATCCAGGATATTTAAGAAAGGGGAAGATTTCTGTTTCAGCAAGCAAATTTGATAATAGGGTTTCACCATGTATTCCAATGACTAGTAGAGAAGAAGATAAAATCACGTGCGAGCTGGTAAACGAGTTCACGGAAAGAGCGATAGGGGTCCTCGATAGACATCCTATCAATTTAATGAGAAAATCGCAGGGTCTTCCTCCAGCAAATGCCATACTTCTGAGGGATGGCGGAAGTCGGAACCCGAACCTGAAAGCCCTGTCTTCAAAATTCACAGGTCTAAGCTTCACTGCCCTGGTGGAGATGCCGGTTGAGATAGGGATAGCTAGGGCAGCTAGAATGAACGTTGAAGTTTTACCTCCTCCGGGAAGCTCTAAAAGGGACGAAGAATATAGGCTGCGGGCAGAAAAAACAATTAATGCTATCGAACGCTCGGATGTCGTCTATGTTCATCTGAAAGGTCCAGACGAACCGGGTCATGACGGCAACCTTAAATTGAAAGCAAAAATCATTGAAGAAATTGACAAGTTCTTCATAAAAGAACTGTTGGAAAGAATAAGCTGGTCAAATACGGCTGTCCTGGTGACTTCAGATCATGCGACTCCATGTCAGCTTAAATCTCACAGCGATGCTCCGGTTCCTTTTCTTTTATATCATTTAGATATAAAGCCGGACCGTTTGAAATCTTTCGATGAAGTTGAATGCAGGAAAGGAAGCTTCGGGGTAATAGAGAAAGGTAGCCAACTCTTACCTATGATATTAAAAGAGCTTCAAATGATAAAGTAAACGTACTTGCTTTAACCCCCTCCTGTATTAAAAAAAGAAAACTGAGGAAGGAAAAATGGGTAGAAATGCTGTAGTAGACCTGGAATTCAATGGTACCAGTTTTAAAGCAACGATATCAATCTATTCTTCGGAAGATGGAAAGCTGATCTCAAGGGAAGAAATGGGTAAGGAAAGTGAAGTAAAGCAAGTGAGAATAAAGGATAGTATGATAATCACAGGATCCCTTTATCCCTTCAAAATATCCATCGTTATTGAGGAGTTTAATGGATCATCTGTGAAGGGTGAAGTCTTGAATATATTTTAGGGGAAAAACGATGGAGCTTAAGTTGAAAAAGGAGAGGTCCAAAAGCGTATCCGGGAAGCATGCATATTTCGAGAATGCTTTTTACGTAAACAAAGAAAAAGTGACCGAAGTGGAACCCTTAAAAAAGACAAACGTTTCTCCTCTTTATAAAAATGGCGAAGCCTTCATATTTCAGCCAAAAATGCAACCTAAAGCTGAAGTTATAGTGAGAGTTTCTCTTGTCAGAAACCTTCGCGGTAAGGTGAAAGGTTATATTGAAGTTTTTGATGCCGAAGGGCAAATAGTACTTCGGACGAAGTATAGCAAATTGAAAATCAGAAGATGCTACGGAAACACAGAATATGCGTGGGCTATTAAGAGCGTCGCTTCTTTCTTGAATCTGCCGGTGAGGAGGTATAACTTCAGAACAGGAGTGCAAAATTCTTTCACAGGCAATTCATAAGCGAAAGCCTGACTTATTTTTGAATAAATTGAGACCTCGATGTTATCGAGAGCAAAATAAATTAGTGAGAATGAATATGAGCTACAAATGGATGAACGGAATTCAGCGAACTGACCTGCATGGGATGAAGAATTCACGGACCGAGTGACATCAACATCTTTGTCGAGGAAAGGTCGAGTATAAAATGGGAGAAGACTTTCTCACAACGAGAGAAAAAATATATAAGTTGCTTGTTGAAGCAGAAGAGCCTCTCTCAGCAGAGGATATGGTTGCATTGCTAGGTTTAGGAAAAAAAGAATATTCAAGGATTCAGGAGGACTTGGAATTTGTTATAAGAAGCGTAAAGAAGAGAAGTGGAGGCGCAGAAATCGTTGAGATGATCCCTGCTCGCTGCTTAACATGTGGATATGTTTTTAAAGATAGACAAAAGGCAAAAAGACCATCTAAATGCCCTCGATGCAATTCTCAAAGGATTGCTGGCCCTTGGTTCATCTTAAAGAAGAGTAGCAGAAAATGAAAATAAATAGACCCCAAAACCTCTCTTGCCGAGTATATTTGGGATTTCCATAAACATTGTGATCATATTTCTTAATTGTATACAACTTATGGTCTCTACTTTAAGGGCAAGAAATGAATAACCTTTTTGATTTTACATCATTCGAATTTTTCATCGGTGAGCTAAATGGCTACGAGTATCCTTTAACTTATTGAGGGTTAAGGCACGTAGAAAGCACAAACGTATAGAAAAATTTGAAAAAGTTTGAGCAAAAATAAAACGACCACTAGGCAGCCCATATACAAAATTGAGGTTTAGAACTGAAAGCCTCGCCTTTTAAGGTAGGTATACATACCCCGAGTCCCGTCTGGGATGGGGGTAATGGGCCGGAATCCCAGCCTGGGATAGAACCCTCGAAAAAAGGGAATGTAATTCCAAACCCCCCGCATTAAAGGGCGAGGTTTCCTGCCAAGGCGGGGAGTAGGTCAGTTGTAGTAAATAGTCATAAGTTGAGTAAAATAATTAGATAAAACTCATGTTCAAGAAAAAGAAAAATATATTATGTCCAAAAATCATATACAAGTTAAAAAGAAAATTTGGAGGTTGATGCATCATTTCAGAAATCGCGAGGGACGAAAGGAAATACAGGACTGACACTGAAATATTTTATGAAATGATGTCGGTAATAGTCTCAGGCGGAGAGCAAGGGATAAAGAAGACCCACTTAATGTATAAAACTAACCTGAATTCAAAGATGCTCCAAAAATATCTGAACATACTTGAAAGAGGAGGGCTTATAACTGAAATAAGCTTAGGAAAACAAAAACTCGTAAAATTGACGCCACTGGGCATTTTCGCTTATTCGTCGCTAAAGGCTTTGAGCAACATTTTGAGCTTAACGGGAGGAGTCATTAGCTCATCGGAACAAACCAGCAAATATCTAGATGAGTTGGCTAAGACTAACTTACCTATTTCCTCTGGGAAGAGCGTCCTCGGCAAGTCGGGGATCATGTACTACCCTGATGCTATAGTAGATGTGAAAGGGGAAAGCTATTTAGTAAAGTTCATTATGGGAAAGAAAGGCTTTGAAAGTAGCATTGAGTTCCTTAACTTTGTTCTAATGGTTGTCGATAGTGAGAAGAAAGGCTTAGTGATAACCGATAACCCAGATATAGAAAAAATCGTTCCAAAGAAATTGGCAGAGGACTTGAAGGTTGTTTCCGTGATATCGCCAGAAAAAATAGCGGAAAAGGTCAAAGCGATCTTGCAGTTATGATAAGATGTTATTCTCCCATTCTTTTTAAAGCGATTCTCATCGCTTCTTCTTGTCCCATAGACGCATATTGCTGTGCTTTTTTAAGCATAATTTTTAATTGATCTTCGGTGGCATAATCGATAGGTCTTCCCGTTTCCATGTTGCTTTCCCATTTGGAATAAAGAGCTTCCATTATTACTTCGATCACTTCATCCGAAAAGAACGCAGCTTTTATCCAGTTACTGGAATTCTCATCTATTAAGTTTATTATTTCATTCTTGAGTCTTTCAACCTCATCGGTCAAATTTACATCCCCTTTGTTTTTTTGTTATTGCGGCATATTATTTTTTCTTTAAACGTTTATCTTTCCTTTGGACTGATATTCTCAACCATATTTTCGAAAAATTAATCATGTTATACTGAGGAAGCTTATTTCGTCAGCCGCTCTAGAAAAAGCCTCCCTTTCATATGGGTAGTAGATCAGAAAGTTCATAGTGAAAGGTACTTCAGTTGCTCGATTACATATTTTCTTTTTTCTTCTAAGCTAATCGGCGGTGCAATGATCCGCCCATTCTCCATCTGCTTTTTGAGGATTTGCTCTGGAGCATTACCATCCCTGCACTGCGGAGGTTGTTCTTCCCATGGTACTATATAATGCTCAACCGGTGAACAGACATACAATTTCTTTGCGCCAGGTAGCTTCCCTCTCTTAGTTCTTGGGATCCATTTTCCACCCTCATATACTTCTACTATATCCATACTTATGTCAACGCTGGGGGGGAAGGCGATTGAAGTGCCCACTCCAAACCCATCTGCTATTTCCCTCAATTCAATCAAATCGTCCTCATCTAAACCGCCGCTGACTATGATCTTCACGTTCTTGAAACCCTCTAAATCGAGGGCCCATCTGACTTCCTCAGCTATTCTCTTCATATCACCCCTCCTTGACCCAGGCGTGTCAAGCCTCACACCCTGTAGTTTTTCTCCCAGGACCTTTGCCGCCAGGAGAGCCTCTGCTCTCTCGTCCCAAAAAGTATCAACCAACATTATACGCGGGACATTAGGATCCATGTGCTTGTCAAAGCTCAACCAAGCCTTTTTCTGGTCGTTGAAAACTATTACAAGGCTATGCGGCATTGTGCCTGTTGGCTCGAGGTTATTGTATTTCTTCGATAATACCCCGCTCACTGCGTCTACTCCTCCAATATACGCGGCCCTATCTACCATTGGCGCAAGAACCGGATGGATGCTACGTATTCCAAAAAATAACAAGGTTTTGTTCCCAGCAGCTATCCTCATTCTAGCTGCTCGAGTTGTTATGGAAGAATAGTGCCTCAGTATTCCAAGAACAATTGACTCCATTTCTGCGAAGTCGTAATAGTTGCCTTCAATCATCATTATTGGCTCCCGCTCATAGAAGACAGTCCCTTCCGGAAGAGAGTATATGTCTACGTTTCTTTCCTTCATTACATGTAAGACTTCCTCTACTCCACTTAGTACGGCCCAATTGTAGCCTTGAGGAAGCCCATAAACATGAAATTCAGCTCTAACTCTTAGGTCCTTTAAGTTTTCCTTTTCCAGTATGGTCTTTACTCTCGTGAAATACACGTCAGTAGCTTCTCCATTTATGATTTCATTTTCCTTTGCCACGTACATTTGCAATGCTTCCACCTCTACACGCTTATTGTTCTATCCCAGGGAGAGATAAATTTATTTGGTATCATAAAATCCGCTTTTCTCACCAAACAGAAAAATCGTGTTTAAAACAGAAAGCCTCGTCCTTCAGGACGGGGTAGCTCACAAATGATTAAAAGGTTATTGTATAATGCTTGGATTTTGGCTACCGGTTATTACCAAAATCTCGATATAGTTCTATAGTTTTCCTTTTTCTTACTTTTCGAGGCAGGGTAAAGCTATAATAAGCTCGTGCTTAATATTTTTCCATTGAAGTATATATATCTCAAATGGCGAATATAATATTATCATGAGTGGTAATACATGAGTGTTTCAACGATTTTATTTGAAAACCTTTCATTAATAGTCATTATCTTGCTTTTTGCAGTGATACTATTATCGATGTCGGTTAAAGTCGTAAGGGAATACGAGAGAGTCGTCATCTTTAGGCTAGGTAGACTCATGGGGGCAAAGGGTCCGGGCTTATTTTTGATAATTCCTTTTGTAGATAGAATAATGAAGGTAGATCTAAGAATAGTTACAGTGGACGTACCAGAACAGAAGAGCGTGACTAGAGATAACGTTACGGTTGGCGTCGATGCCGTCGTCTATTATAAAGTGATTGACCCTATAAAAGCTATAGTAACAGTGGAAAACTATTCTTATGCAGTTCTCATGTTATCTCAGACTACTCTGAGAGACGTAATCGGGCAGGTCGAACTAGACGACCTCCTCTCCAAGAGAGACGAATTGAACAAGAAGATACAAGCTATACTTGACGAGCTGACTGATCCTTGGGGGATAAAAGTAACAGCAGTGACTTTGAAGGAAGTGAAGTTACCGGACACAATGCTGAGGGCGCTTGCTAAGCAGGCCGAAGCTGAAAGGTTCAGGAGGGCGAGGATAATAGAGGCTGAAGGAGAAAGGCAGAGCGCAAGTATAATGTCAGAGGCCGCTACCTTCTATGAGAGCCATCCAATGGCTATGAGATTGAGAGAGCTTCAGACATTAATTGAAATAGCTAGAGAAAAGAACTTGATAGTAGTGACTCCCGAGTCGAGATCAGAGAATCTTGGAACGGTAATAGGTTTAGCAAAGCAATTGCCAGCACCATCTAAAAAAGAAGAGTAAGGTAATAAGGGATATGGCAGTGTCAAGCTCAAATTACAGGCGTTATATCGTTTTTTTCCTGTTTTTAATCGTTTTGCTTTCTATCTCAAGTATAATTGCCAGGGCTGATTCTCCTAATGTAATAGGACAAAGAGTCGTGGTGATTCATGTCACCGGTGTAATTGATACGGCAATTGAAGATTATGTTTCTAATGCTATTGCCTACGCTGAATCAGAAAACGCGATTCTTGTAATAATGCTGAACACCCCTGGGGGACTCCTCGATTCTGCCATGAACATCGTAACAGATATAGATGGATCTTCAGTGCCGGTTGTGGGATACGTTGTAGATAGGTGGGCCGAAAGTGCAGGAACCATGATTTTAGTTTCTTGCCATATAGCGGCAATGGAGCCTGGGACAATTATTGGCTCAATGCAACCAATCGAATATAACCCCGCGACTGGAGGATATACACCGACGAACGAATCTAAGATCATTAACCCTATACTCACGTTCCTTGATGAGCATGCTGGAAACAAAGGGAGGAATATGAGCACGATTTATCGCTTTGTAACTGAAAACCTGAACTTGGGGGCCAATGAAGCTGTCAAATACGGAGTCATAAACTATGTTGCTCCCAATTTAGATTCTCTCCTTTCGCAGATGAACGGTACTACTGTGTACATACCAACCAAGCAGATAAATTACACTATCGTTACATCGGGTGCAACTGTGGAATACTACGAGATGAGCGTTAGGCATTATATAGTCCACGCTCTTTCCGACCCAACGATATCTGCTCTAATGCTTTCTCTGGGAATGATGGTTGTGCTATTTACCATAATTTCAGGTCATCTCGCGGTCACACCGATCGGGCTGCTCATGCTGTTGTTGGGTTTCCTTGGGAGCGGATACAGCATAAGCGCTACTTCCGTCCTGCTAATATTTCTCGGTACAATACTAATTTTCATTGAACATGCAGTTCTTCCTGGCTTCGGCGTTGTTGGAGCTACGGGGATAGTTATGCTCGTCCTAGGAATAGCTTTGCTGCCGACTGGGACAGGATATTCGTTCAGCCAGCAATATGCAACATCTTTCGTTCGTGCAGCTTATATAATTGGGATTGCCTTCGGCGCGTTTACTGCCTTTGTGGTCTACAAAATAGTAAAAGTGAGAAAAAAGAAGCCATTTGAGTGGAAGTTAGAAGGACAAAGAGGAAAAGCGATCGATAGAATAACCCCCGAGACAGAGGGATTTGTAAAAATACAAGGCGAGTATTGGAGAGCCAGAAGCAAGTCCAGCAATGTCGAGCCAGGAGACGACATTATTGTTGTGATGAAAGAAGGCCCAGTACTTATAGTTGAACGCGTTGAGGATGAAGGCAAATAGAAGATCAAGACTTAGACTTTGCTCTCTCTCAATGCGACTGACCTTTTCCCCACCCTAAAGGCGAGGCCTTCAGTTGTTAATATAAATGTACATATGTAGGGTTCGCTTTAAAGCAAGTATAATAGTATAATTTATAAGTTTTCTTCGTTTTAATTATTTTCAATGATTAGCTAAAAAGTCGTGGTTCCCCTAAGTACGCTAGTAGGATGGGGGAATCACATTGATCTTGATTTTCTCGACATTTGGGCGTTAAAAGAGATCAAGGATTTGACTAATCGATAGTGGTGATTAAGATGGACAAAGAAGTAAAGCTCAATGTGGCTGAAGCCCGTTCAAGGGATGTAGGTAGAAAGAGAGCAAGGATAAGCCCGAACGTGATGAAGGAGCTAGGCGTTGATACGGGGGATTTCGTTGAAATAGAAGGGAGGACGGGATCTGTCCTAGCCCAAGTATGGCCCTCGTATCCAGAAGATGAAGATAAGGATATAATTAGAATAGATGGTACGATGAGGAAAGCAATAGGTGTTAGCGTGGGCGAAGCCGTCACAGTAAGGAAAGCAGAGGCATCTCCAGCTACGAAAGTTGTACTGGCTCCCACCGGTATAGAGGGAAAGCTAAGACCGGAATATGCTGAGTACATAGAGAGCGTACTTAGAGAGGAGCTAGTTGGAAAACCACTGAAGAGGGGGGAGGCAATAACTGTCCCGCTTCCATTCTTCGGTGCGGAGCTTACGTTTGTTGTTACTAATACCCAACCAACGACGAACGTCTTTGTAAACAGTTCCACTGAAATACAAGTGAGAGAGGAGCCAGTAAAGGAAGGGGAGCTTGCGGGAGAAATCCCGAAGGTAACATGGGAGGATATAGGGGATCTAGATGAGGCAAAAAGAAAGCTCAGAGAGATGGTTGAGCTACCGATGCGGCAACCTGAGCTGTTCAAACACCTCGGTATAGAGCCTCCAAAAGGTGTACTATTATATGGTCCACCCGGTACAGGAAAAACTCTACTTGCTAAGGCATTGGCGAACGAGATAGGGGCTTACTTTATTGCAATTAGTGGACCGGAAATCATGAGCAAGTACTATGGGGAAAGTGAGCAGAGGCTAAGGGAAATATTTCAGCAGGCGCAGGAGAACGCCCCATCAATTATATTCATAGATGAAATCGACAGTATAGCTCCAAACAGAGAAGAGGTCACTGGTGAGGTAGAAAGAAGAGTCGTTGCCCAACTGCTTACACTTATGGATGGGTTAAAAGAAAGAGGAAAGGTCGTTGTAATAGCTGCAACTAACAGGCCAAATGCCGTCGATCCTGCGCTGAGGAGACCGGGCAGATTCGATAGGGAGATAGAGATAAGTCCGCCCGACGTGAAGGCCAGAAAGGAAATTCTAATGGTCCACACGAGAAACGTACCATTGGCAGAGGATGTAGACCTCGATAAAATAGCATCCATTACCCACGGTTTTACAGGTGCAGACCTCGCCGCTCTAGTCAAGGAGGCTGCGATGAATGCGATCAGGAGATTTATTGAGGAAAAAAAGGTTAATCTTAATGAGCCAATAAAGCCGGAGATCCTCAAGGAGCTTAAGGTCACATGGAATGACTTTATGAGCGCAATGAAGGATATGAATCCATCACTGATTAGGGAAATATATGTTGAGGTTCCAAACGTAAGGTGGAGCGATATAGGAGGTCTTGATGAGGCGAAGCAGCAGCTTAAAGAGGCGGTTGAGTGGCCGCTTAAGTACCCGGAGATATATGAGAAAATGGGCGTGAGACCTCCAAGAGGGATCTTGCTATTCGGTCCACCTGGGACTGGGAAGACATTGCTAGCTAAAGCGGCAGCTACGGAGAGCGAGGCCAACTTCATCGCCGTCAGAGGGCCAGAGATATTGAGCAAGTGGGTCGGTGAGAGCGAGAAGGCAATAAGGGAGATATTCAGAAGGGCCAGGCAGGTAGCTCCGACAATCGTATTCTTCGATGAAATAGACTCGATAGCTCCAGCGAGGGGATTCAGGTATGATACTAGCGGGGTAACCGACAGGATAGTGAACCAGATATTAGCTGAGATGGACGGAATACAGCCATTATCAAACGTGGTTGTCATAGCTGCTACTAATAGGCCAGACATACTTGACCCCGCACTTCTAAGGCCAGGGAGATTTGATAGGCTAGTTTACATACCGCCGCCAGACAAGCAATCTAGGTTGAGCATTCTGAAGATCCACACGAGAAAAGTGCCTCTAGCTTCTGATGTAGATCTCGATAAGCTGGCAGAAATGACAGAAGGGTATACCGGGGCTGACCTTGAGGCTTTAGTTAGGGAGGCAGTAATGCTCGCCTTAAGAGAAAAACTTGAAGCTAGGCCTGTAGAGATGAAGTACTTCTTAAAGGCAATGGAGCAAGTACAACCCTCTCTGAATAAGGATGATATAGAAAAGTACTCGAGATTAGCAAAGCAGTTGAAGAAACTTACTTTGTGATAAATATCTAAAAATTTATTTTTTGCAGAGGTGCATTTTTTGCTAAACAGAAGAGAAATCGAGGATATCGCCAAGAAAAATATCATTGAAAATCTCAGTCAAGTTTCCCCCGTATATAAGAAATTAGTTAATAGAATTAGGAGAAACACTAAAAAATATATCGAAAGTAGGCATAGGAGGCTGATCGTACTTTCCGGGGGAAATCCTGGAAAGCAGGGATTTGCAGCAGGATACCTTACGCATTTTTATTCTCTCGAACTGGATAAGCTAGGGGAAGATAGGCCGAAAATATTATACATGTATCATGATGAGTCGGATGATTCGAGAATAAGGAAAGAGGTTTTTCGCCAATTTCTCAAGATGAGAAAGGATAAGGCACAAAGAGAGATCGACGTATATGAAAAAAGTGAAAGGTACCTCGGTACTACATATGATGTCGTCATCTTGGATTTAACTGACGATCTGAGGCCTAACGATTTAGGGAGGCTGGTGGAGACCGTCAAAGGTGGAGGGATCGTTGTTTTCATAACGCCTAATCTGAAAGAATGGGAAAAGAAGCTCACAATATTTAAGCAGAGGCTACTGGTCCCCGGATTTTTAGAGCCGAGGCACGTGTTCATTAAATGGTTCGTACAGACCTTAATTGAAGCTCAGGGGACTTATATATACGATTTGGAAAACGATTCTCTTTTAAAAAGTGCCAATGTGAAGTTAGAGAAGCCAGAAAATATGGAAAAACTAAACGAAGAGTTTTTCACAGGAACGAGGTTCCCGAGAAAATTATATGAGCTCGCCGTGACGGCAGATCAAATAAAAGCAGCAAATTCGCTGGAGAGCTTGATCGATAAGCCTAGGAAAGGAAAGAAGAAGGTAGTTCTCATAGTAGCTGATAGGGGGAGAGGAAAATCGTGTGCTCTAGGGATAGGACTGATAGGTGTCGCGGAGTCGTTGAAATCTGTGAAGCACAAAGTGAGGATCGTAGTTACTTCCCCTGAGCCTCAGAACGTTCAATCTCTATTTAATCTTGCAAAAAAAGCATCTGAAACATTAGGATACAAAGTTAACGTGGTCCGCAAGGGAGGCGCGATCATAGAGCTACAGGGACCATTTTACTCAATAGAATACTGGCCACCGATGAGCGTCCCCAAAATAAGGGGAGACGTAGTCGCGGTCGATGAAGCATCCGGGATCCATGTTCCATTGCTAATGAATATTTTGAAGTACCATGACAGAATTGCCTTTTCCGCCACACTTCATGGCTATGAAGGAGGAGGGAGGGGTTTTTCAGTCAGGTTTCTCGGGGAGCTTAAAAATGCTAAGAATGTAGAGCTAACAACTTGCGAACTGAAGGCACCAATCAGATATGGAGAGAATGACCCAGTGGAAGCATGGCTCTACAGATCCCTTCTCTTGGATGCTGAACCAGATAGCCTCTCTGAAGAAGATATTAAAGAAATTGATTCTGGTGAGCTTGAATATGTAAAGCTCGAGCCCGAAGAACTTTTCAAAAAGGAAAATGAGGGCATCCTCAGAAGCCTGTTTGGGATATATGTACTGGCGCACTACCGCAACCAACCAGATGACCTAGCTATGTTAGCAGACGCTCCTCACCATTTTATTAGGGCTATAATGACAAAGAAGACGAAAAAGGTTTTGTGCTCTCTACAGGTGGCTATAGAGGGAGGTTTAGATGAGCAGACCATTGAGACTTTGCTGAGGGGTAACAAAATACCAGGTAACATTATACCAGATAGGGTCCTGAAGCACCTGAGGATATGGGAAATGGGTCTCCTTAAAGGGCTCAGGGTGGTCAGGATTGCAACGCACCCAGAGGTGCAAGGGAAAGGGATCGGCTCCTTTGCCTTGAAGAAGTTAGAGGAGGAAGCATACAATCTGAGATTGGATTGGATAGGGAGCGGCTTTGGAGTCGACGCTAAGCTGTTGGGGTTCTGGATAAAAAACGGTTTCAAACCGATTCATATTAGTCCAGATAGAAACCCAATCAGCGGAGAATACACAGTTATAGTAGTCAAAGGACTCAGTGAGATAGCGAAAAAGGTTCAAGAAGAAGGAGAAAAATATATGCGCAGAAAATTGCTGAAAAGCCTTAGAGACGTCTACAACGATTTAGAGACTGAAGTCGCGCTTGGAATATTGCGCGGGATCTCCGCCATTCCTTCTGACCCACCGAAGCTAAACGAGATGGACGTAGATAGGCTGTGGATTTACGTTTATGGCCCTATGACTTACGAGGCTGTTAGCGACCTGATGTGGGAGCTTGCCCTCTATTATTTCGGAAGCGACATGGGTAAAAATTTAAAGCTGAATGAAACGGAAGAGATAATCTTTCTCTCTAAGGCACTTCAAGGGAGGAGCTGGGGAGACATCTCAAAGCAACTTTCTATGCGAGATATAGATGCTATGCAGAAGCTAAAGGATGCATCTAGGGAGCTTCTCAAGGAATATTACGGGAAAAGCGCCGATTCTCCGATAGGTATACATTTAACGACGTTGCCATCCGAGTAGTTACGTGATATTTTCATTATATTCATTTACGTTCCATTGTTGTTATCGTATGAACTGCCAATTTTTTAATTACCCACTCTATGATCATTTTTTGAATGATGAACGATGTTCGTTGATGCTCCAAGAGATGGTGATAAAGCGCTCCTGTTATTTCCAAATGGTGAAGACAGAATAATAACATTGAAAGCAGGGAAGGTGACACAAACAAAGTACGGCGCTATAAGGCATGACGATATGTTGACGAAGAGCTGGGGGGGAATTATTGAAACTTCCACCGGCTTCCGCGTCTTCTTTCAAAAGCCCACCCATAGCGAAATTGTCTATTCGCTTTTTTCCAGAAAAAGTCAAGTGATATACGAGAAAGACGTAGCGCTTATGCTTATGCATTCTGGCATCGGAAAGGGATCCATTGTAGGAGAGTCTGGAGTGGGCTCCGGTTTCCTCACAGCTCACATTCTCTCGGCTATCGGAAGCAAGGACAGCTATTGGGGTTACGAAATCAGGAAAGATATGGCTGAGACTGCTGTAAGAAATTTGAACCTACTTGGCTACGACATTAGGGACAGAATAATAATTAAGGATATTAGGGAAGGCGTTGAGGAGAAAGGTTTTCAGGCTTTTTTCCTCGACCTTCCTGAGCCTTGGGAAGCTATGGAATCAATATATGATTCGCTTGCTGCTTCTGCCAGGGTGGTCGCATTCGTTCCTAGCACGAACCAAATAATAAAAACTTTAAATTACAATTCTGTAAAGAAAAAATATTACATTTACAGAGTGTTTGAAACTATGGTTCGGGAATATGAAAAAGATGGGGAGGCGTTTAGGCCCTCGTTCTTTCAAAAAGTATTTAGCGGATACGTTATGGTATTCCTAAAAAAGAGCCAAGGTGATTAGAATGAAGAAAAGCGCCCAAATAATAGGGTCCTTCGTCAAGTTCGAAAGTGAAGTAAACGCTATTCTGGAGGAATACAAGAAAAAAGGAGACGAGCTAATCTCATTAGCTGAGGATATCCTAAAACAACTTGAGAACATATCCGTTGAGTTGCTAAAAGAGGCTGGTCAGGAACTCGAGCAGAGTAAGATCATCAAAGAGCAAACACTTAAAGAAAAGTATGAGGAAGAAAAAAAGAAGATACTAGCTGAGATGGAGGAGAAAGGAAGAGCGAACTTGGACAAAGCAGTCGAGAGGATCGTTGAGACATTCTTAGGTGAATATGCTTGAAGAGCTATTCGTATCTCCTCCCCAAGCTCTATTCCCAAAAGGAGAAGTTTTTAACCCAACAGACCTTCCGTGAGCTTTGTGATGCTGAAAGTGTAGAAAAAATGGCACAGATACTCAGAGAGCACAATTATAAGATAAACACAGGTACAAAGAGCTTAAGTGATTTGGCAAACCAATTGGAACTGAGCTCGCAGGAAAGGATCGAAAGAATCGCTTCTCTTTCTCCAGTCGAGGCAGAAGGGCTAATAAGGACGCTATTATTCTACAAAAAAACATCTTCTATAATTTTGGCGTTAAAGATATTCGAATCTACAGGTAATATCCTAGATGCTGTATCAGCTATGCCTAGAAGCGAGGGAGAGAAATTCAGAAGATTTGTCGAGCAAGGGTCTCTATCTCCTGGCATGGCTTTGCCTTCGATTAAACAGGCGTTCGATAAGTTGCTCATAGGAGACGAAAAAAAGCTAGCTATGGAAGCTATTAGCGCAGTGGATGAGGGGGCAGATATAAATACGCTTCAGCTGTCGCTTTTTCTAAAAATGAGGAGTTCAATAATGGAAAGAATTGATAGCATTGGGCGGATTCGCAGAGAAGAGGTACTAAAATTAGTATGCCCATATATTGACATAAACTTCCTTATGATAGCTATAAATGTAGCGAAGAGTGAAAAAGGAAATAGGGCCGTAAACGCTCTACTGGAAAAAGGTCACGGATGTAAGCTATCCGGGAAGGATGTATTAGAAGCTTTACAGAGCGATTCAGTTCTTAATTTATTCTCTAGAGTTATAGTTCAATACGGGTCAACAATTGAAAAAGGGCAGAACCCGGAGATTTACGCTCTAAGATTCCTAAAGAGAAAGCTTATGAAGGAGGTCAAAACAAGATACGGATCTTATCCATTCACTCCAGCTTTACCTCTATCTGTAGCACTTGCTATTGAGACGGAAAAAGAGGAGATAATGAAATTGTTGATGGGAATGAGCTCAGGAGAACAATGCTCAGCGATGATAGGAAAACTATCATATTAGAATGGTTTCTCTCAATTAATTCTGAGATAGCTTCAGCCTTTCCACAAAAAATAGCTCTCCTCAAAATTAAACGCCGTTAAAGACGCTCATTTTATGTCTTTCAGAGGTATTTCTTAGAAAAATGCCATAAAGGTAATCATTGAAAGTCCTTTGGGATATTGTCGAACTAGTTTTCTAATTTTTGCTAAACCGGAGAAAAGAGACCAATGAAGAGAAAAAGTGATAAAAAGTTCACTTCGACTCTAAGTTCTCGATCAACTTTTCTTTTACCATATCTTTTCCAAGCGCAGCCAATAATGGAGCAGCCCTTGGCCCGCTATCTTTCCCAATCATCACTATGTAAAACTCTCTATAAAATAACTTCCTTTCTTCATCGTTAATGGATGATGTATGCTCTATCATTGCCTTTTTAATTTCATCTTCGTTCCAATTTTCTAGTGATATAAGCTTATTGCCAAGCTCTATCAGCGAGTCTTTGAATCTAAGCGAACCCTTCAATTCAGCTGGTAACTCGGCTCTGACTGCATATTTGACTTGTTCGGGAGCATACTTTTCTACCCAATTCGAAGCTCTTATGAGTATACTCTTTATTCTTTCCTTTTCAAACTCACTAAGTTCTCCAGCTATTATTTTCGATGCCCTCAATCTCTTCAATGCGGAATCATATATGTCTTCCTTTGGTAAGGACTGCACCAATAGAGCTGCTGTATAATAAGACAGTTGGAAGGGAAGCCTTTCAGGTGGATCTGTTAAGATCGAAAGCTCATAATTTATGGCTGCCTCTTCTTCTTCCTCGCTCAGTGATTTTCCCTCTTTTCTCATGAAATAAGCCCTTTCTCCGTGATATAGCTGCTCATAGTATTGCGGTATTTCAGTCAGGTCAATAACGATCCTCTTCTTTGGCGGAGTGGAGAAGTAGATGTATCTCAATACCTCTGGATCGGCTATTTCCAGCCATTCTTTCGGAGTTATACCAATGAAGTCGCTTGAGCCCATATCCATCTCTTTTTTCCCTTGCCTTATCGCTACCCATTCATAAGGCAATCCTATTGGAGGCTGGATCTTCAGTACAGTCGTCGCTAATTCGACGCAGCTGTCCCTGCTTCCACCGGGAGTGGCATGGTCTTTTCCAAATGGCTCGAAATCTATATCAAGAGCTTTCCAGATTCCAGCCCATTCCAATCTCCAATTCAGCTTACCGTTTTCCAATTTCGTCTTTCCATGGTATCCGCAGTGCTTGCATATGTACTCAACTAGATCGCCTTCAATCTTTATTGCTTTTGCTCCGTCTATCCTCCCGCAATTCTGGCATACGGGCTCTATTGGAATCCAATCCTCTGGATAGGGATTCCTACCTCTGTACTTATTTACCACGCTTCTGGTAAGCTCCCTCTTTTCTATAAACTCCTTTGTAACTTCCTTAAGTTCTTTGGCATACAGATCGGTAGTCCTTACAACTTCTATTTTACCATCTGAGAACTTATCCAAAACGCCGCCGAAATCTTCCCAATAATGCTCAACCCAGTTGGCATGGCATCCTTTGGGATCTGGAACTTTTATCAGAGGATAGCCTATGTATTTTCTCCCCTCTTCTCCTTCGAATTGCTTCAGCTGCTTTTCCTTTCCCTTCCACGCATCTTGCGTATAAAGCACTATAAATTGTTTTACCTTATAACCTCTCTTTTCCAAGATCTTTCTGACGGCTTCACCAGTTAGAACTTCTCCTCTAAGCCTACCTATATGCTGGAGCCCAGATACAGAGAGACCCCCGTTGAGAACTATTTCCCTCTTACCCATTACCTTTGCTCTTTGCTCTACAGCGTCTGCGATCTCAAATAACCAGTGACCCATTTCTAACACCGCAATCAGATGATTCGCATATGTCTGAACGCTTTAAAGGGTATTAAGGTCTTCTTCTCTCGAAGTTCCATGAAACAGTAGAGTACTTTTCCGAATAAAGCCTCCTAGCTAGTTCTATTTCCCTTTTATCTGGGAAATCAAAATAATAACCCTCTGCACCGAGAACCTTTGTAAATCCTTCAATTAGAGATAGTATAACGTCCTTTTGCTCTATTTCTGGCTTCAGTTGAGACAATGTTGATACTCTATACTTAACCGAATCGATTTTTTTGTCTTGGAGCTTTTTTAGAGGGACCTTTAATACTTTTGAAAGGACGGTTAGATCAGTCGAAAATAGCATTGCCCCATGCAGAAAAGCGCAATCTTTTCTTATGCTACCAGCAACTCCTATTACTTTTTTTCCTTCGATAACTATGTCGTTGAAGTTCTCTTTGCTCGGATTGAAGCCTAGCAATCTAAGAGCCTCTATAGCACCATATATGAGGTGATCATATAGAAAGTCCACCCCTCTTTGTCCCTCCCCTTCTATCTTAGTTGAAAGGGCAAAGTTAATGTTGCCCAGATCATGATAGACTGCTCCTCCTCCTGTAAATCTCCTAACTATTTGTATGCCATTGCTGTTTGCGAAGTCAAGGTCCACCTCTTCTTCCGCCTTCTGAAAAACGCCTATAACTACGGCTTTTTCGTTCCTCCAGATTCTTAAAACGTCGCTAGTCCATTCGCTGCATCTGCTCAGAAAAAATGCCTCCTCAAATGCGAGGTTAAGGTGAGAGTTTTCTGGAAACTCCGTCAGAAGCACTCGGAGCTTTTTCGTCAAGGTTCTCTCGCCTCCAAAATCACTTCCGCAATCTCCTGTGGTGTAGAACCAACTACGATCGCCCCCGTCTCCTCAAAAACCTGCTCAATCTTTTTTATAATTTCATTTCGTTCTAACTTAGCTCCTTTGAGACGCTCCTCAAGCTTCCATAGAGCATTTTCTGGTAGGAGAAAGAAATCACCCGTGATGGTAATACTTTGAATTACTCGCTGCTCATCCGTCTCGACCTTTACTCTCATCAGACCCTTTCTCAATTTTTTTTCTGAGTAAAGCACGTGCAATCGCTTCACCGTATCGAGTTTCTTCTAAAATGCATGAGAAAGATTTTTAGATCCTCTATAAAAATAATACTTTCGATATGCTGTCCTATCCTGGACAGGCAGGATTGAGGCAATTGTCAGAAGATGCTTTTAGCAAAGCGAGCTGCCGTGAACTAGGATATTTGAGGATTTGCGGTGAAGTAGCAGAGAACATTCTCCCTGAGATCGCTGTCTCTAAGTACCTCCAGCGAATTGCCGAATGCCTTGATCTCGACAGATGCACTAAGGGGTTTCCTCTTTCTGGAAATGGAGGTAGAATAATTGGAGCCGGAACCGAAAAATTCCTTTCGCTTTTTTCACAAAAAGTGGGGATCTCTTTTGAAACCGCAAAAGGCTCTAAAGGATACCTCCTTTTGCAGGAAACGTCAGGCCTAGAGGGGCTCTTATTACAGAAAATTGAAGATCTTGGCAGGCAGGTAGAGCTAGTTTCGTGGAAAGGAGGAGTATACTTAGGGATTAAAGTTAACGAAGAACTAATCATCATTCCTAGGGTAAATGCGCAAAAAGAGTCGAACGAATTAACCAAATTATTTCAGCTGAATTATGCCAAGATTTTCCATATGATCCCATATATTGCTTTTTACGCTTACCATATCTTGAAGGCTTATAGAAAACTCATGTACTCTGTGGAAATAGTACCAAAGTTTACCTCGCTTTGTCGGAGCAAAGGTGAAAAATTAGAATGCTACAAGTACAGAGGTAGCTCGAGATGCCCATTTGTTGACGGGGTACTTTGCCCGTTGAGGACGATCCATAGGAAGTCAACTACCGAGGATTTAGGCGGCGTATTAAATTGGATAGAACCGGTTGAAGCATCTCTCGAAAAGGAAAAAGAACGCGTGATATATGGCACAGACTATTTCGTTTCTGCTTACCTTTCTAAATATTTGGCCGGAATCGCTTATGCCTTATCTTCAGCTTTGAAAGAGACAGCACAACTTTCAAGCTATATGGAAGATGAAGAGTTAGCCCTTAGAAAGGCGACTGAAATAAGAGGGCTGTCAAATGCTACTGGCAATTACAAGCTGAAGGAATTGGTCCATTCTACGTCGAAGGAAATAGAGGATCTCGTCCATATGACACCACCGCAGAGAAGGACCAGGATTATCATATCGCTTGACGGTTTTCCAAATAGGCTTAGGCTGATTTCAAAAATGGCGGAGAACGACAGGATCTACACTCTATGCTCCCCAAAGCAAGTAAGCGCAGCTGTCATCGAGGGATATATAAATACATTCTTTCCACTATTAAAAGGAGAACTTTCAAAAATCGCCTCAGAGAAAATAAGCGCGCTCCTAGCTATAAACGGATGCGTTGAAGCTAAGGATCTTTCAAGCATATTCTCAGAAGAGTTGGCTGAGAACCTCTTAAACCTCCTGCACTCGAAGAACCTCCTCTCGAAAAGGAGGGGGGGAACATCCAACATATATCTTTGAGCTTTCCGTGTTTCCGAATAGAAGCGAATTTGTTTTATAAACAGAGGAGGTGACTTTTGCATATCATGACGAGGAAGACCATACTTGGCATATTAAAGGAGATCAGGTATTCTCAGGTAAAAAACAAATATAGAATATATATTAAAGATAGGATGATCAGTCAAGGAGTAAAAGTAATTTCAGGCGAAGAGATAGCCGGCATAACGCAGCTAGATCAAATTTTATTGGTAGACGGGACAATAATTCCAGTTCACAGGGTGCTAAGAATAGAAGCTGATGGCAAGGTGCTGATTGATCGAAGCACTTCTCCAGGGAGGCGATAAAAAGATGAGAATAGGCGGGGCATTTCTCACAATAAATGAAAGGCTCTATTTATATCATTATTCACTCTTAAGAAAAGTAATTGAGATTTTTTCAGGGAGATGCGTCAATTCTCATCCTCCCCAATGGTACTCAATAGGAAAGCTGAAAGAATTGAATCTAAGTGAAAATATACTAGAGAAAGTCATTAACACCTATAAACCATCTTTGCTCTTCTATATAGCCTGTAGGAATTCCTTATCAGAAGAGCTGGATATCTTTTCAGAGTTGGCTAAAAAACACCAAGTCGATCTCGGCGTGGGCTTTACTCTACCTATGCTCGAGCTGAATCCTCTTTCAATTGAAGACATCAATTACTTATCCATCGACCTTTTACTTCCTTTGAGCTCAAGTAAAACGGAAAATTACCTCGAACTCCTTTTTACTTCTAACTTATGGAAGGAGATCCATATCGGTGTTCATAATAAAGGAGAACTGTCAGATGCAATAGAAATAATGAAGGAAATACCCAATGGCACTCCTATACATCTTTTCATTTTGTCGGAGTTCGATTACAGGAAGCTTATTTCAGCTGAGGTGAGTAAGAGAATATATATTCATGACATTTCTTTAGGGGACTTTGAATTAGACTACGTTAAGTGTCAGAATTGCGGTAACCCCCTCGTTAGAGGGGATATGCCAAAACGCGGGAAAGATAATGAATACTCTGCTATATGCCAAAACTGTGGGACTAGAGTGCTTTACAGGGATCCAAATAAAAAATGGGTGAATGTGAATTTACTAATGAAAGGTATTGAAGTAAATATCCCAGTGGGGTTCGAAGTCTATGAATAACGTAAAGCTTGCTTCTTTGTGGATAAACCATCCGAAAGATAACTACGTCAAGTGCCTTCTTTGTAGCAGGTATTGTATAATAGCCCCCGGAAAATTCGGTGTTTGTGGTGTGAGAAAGAATGTGGACGGAAAATTATATACATATGTTTATGGTCTTTTGAGTGCAGTCGCTGTTGATCCCATTGAAAAAAAGCCATTGATGCATTATAAGCCGTCATCGAGCGTCCTTTCGATATCGACTGTTGGTTGCAACTTCTTTTGCAAGTTCTGCCAAAACTGGGAAATAAGCCAAGCGAGACTCGAGAGGGGGCTTTATGGAGAATACATGTCACCAGAAGAAGTAATATCGCTTGCTAAAAAGTACAAAGCGGATGGCATCTCCTTCACCTACAACGAGCCAACTATATTCTTCGAGTATATGTATGATGTTGCTAGGCTAGCGAAGGAGGAGGGACTGTTCACCACAATGGTAACAAACGGTTATATGAGCAAGGAAGCGCTAGAGGAATTCTACCCATATTTAGATGCAGCCACGGTAGATTTCAAAGCAAGTGGGAATACCGAATTCTACAGAAAGTATATGTCCGTGCCGGACCCTTCACCGATCTACAATTTCTTGAAACTTCTCAGAGAGAAAAAAGTATTCATAGAGGTCACAAACCTAATAGTTCCCGAAATTGGGGATAAGGAGAAAGATTTGAGAAGGTTAGCGAATTGGATCGCAGGAGAGCTAGGAGAGGAGACGCCCTTTCACCTCCTTAGGTTCTATCCTCAATATAAAATGTCAGATATACCTCCAACTAGCATTAGGGTGCTAGAAAAGCTTGCAAATATAGCAAAAGATGCTGGGTTGAAGCATGTTTATATCGGAAACGTGTGGGGGCATCCTCTGGAGAACACATATTGCCCTAGATGCGGAAAGCTAGTCATCGAGAGAGAAGGATATCTAGTGAAGAAAAATCTTTTAACGGAGGAGGGAAAGTGCCCGTACTGTGGTTACAAGATGAACGTGGTGCTTTGAAATGCCCGGGCGGAGCAAATATATAGCACTGATAGGTCCCGCAGGATCTGGGAAAACCACGCTAACTCAATCGTTAGCGGATTGGCTGGAATATAATGGAATCAGCGTCTCAAGGATAAATTTTGACCCTGCTGTTGAATCTCTTCCCTACGCTCCAGACCTTGACGTTAGAGAGTTCGTCAACGCTAGAGAAATAGCTTTGAGCAGAGGACTGGGTCCTAATGGCGCTCTCCTCGTTAGTATGGACCTGCTATATACTAAACTAGGAGAAGTGGCGAAAGAGGTAGAAAAAGTAGAGAAAGAATACAACATTATAGATATGCCCGGGCAGATGGAGCTGTTCGCTTATAGGCCAACGGGGAATCTTCTGCTGGAACAGATCGCTCCAAAGAATAGAACGGTTGTATTGTTTCTCATCGATGTGATATTCGCTACAAGAATAGATGGTTTCATATCAATGATGCTATTGTCCTATAGTGCTAGCTTGAGACACAGATTTCCACAGATCAATGTTATTACTAAGATAGATACCGTTGAAAGAGAGAGGATTGAAGAACTTCTATCATTGAAGGAAGATCCAACTTTAATAACGGAAAAAGTATCCCAACTTAAGAGAGCTTCTACTAGAGAGCTAATGGAAACGTTCGCCAATTTGCTTGCGGAAATCGGAATAGACTTCGTACCGATTTCAAGCGTGAGCGAAGAAGGGTTGGAGGAACTTTTCGGGGAAATCCAGAGAAATATCTCAGAGATGGATGAATTTGAGAGCAACGTTTAGTCTAAGTTTTTAATCAGGTCGCTCTTTCTTAGCTCCCTACATAGCCTACATATCATATCTTCGATAACAGGCTCTAAATAACCCTTGCCATCGTCTTCAATCAACATATTTGCGATCTCTTCGAGCATAGAGTAGTATCTCGGGTTGCCCATGATTTTTTCCTTCAAATGGGCACCTCTCTGTCCTTTTTTATAGTAAGAAACGGCTGCTCCTGTGATCTTCAAAAGCTTCCCAACTTTATTCGCCGAATATCCTTTACTGAGCAATATATCGGCTAAGCAAGACCTTATCGACGAATGGACTATGGAAATACTCCTGCTGTCACACGTAAAAAGCATGTTGAGACTACCTATAAATTTTTCACTATAGACCGTTAAACAATTTTGTATATACATAAACCTTTGTGCAGTAATTCAGGGTATCTTCTCGCTTCATTGCCTGACGATGATTTGATTTCCCAATTCCAGAGAAGCGTGCCTAAAAGGTATGCTTCATCACTATCGAAAAGTTCTTTGAATTGATAACAACGTACATATATCTTTAAAGGGTTTTCGAGAGTATTAAAGAATTAGAGAAAAGACAAGTGCTTTAGTTTCGGAGTATAGCAAGCTAGTAAAGCCAACAAGCCTGGAAAAGCCCAATTACAGATGTAATCCCGAACAGATGAGGGGAACCTTCGCCCTTTAGGGCGGGGAGGAGGTCAAATTGGGAGCTCAATCAAAAGCAATGGGTTAATTTCCAAAAAAAGCCTGCAGCTGGATGTTTAGAGGCTACAACATCATCATGAGGTCGATTTTTTATTTCATTAAAAATAGATGAGATTTTAAGAATATACTTAAAACTTAAATTCCTCAATTTGTTTATCATAAGGAGCTATACAATAGGTGTAGGAAAATGTCGTCCAATGAAATTACAGAATTAAACGAGGAAAATCCTATGATCCCAGGCGGTGACCTGGACGAAGAAACGAAAGAGGCCTTGAAAGAGGCCCTTGCCGACATGAAGTCGGAAGTAAAGGCTATGGTCTTCGTGAAAAAGAATTGTTACTATTGCAGAGAAACGATAAAGCTAATGGACCACTTCGTCGATGCATCTCCTTCCGTGAACGGGAAAAAGTTGTTCACTTACGAAGCTTATGAAAAAGAAACCGACCAAGAATTATTCAGGAAATACGGGATCGAAAGAACTCCAACGGTCGCTTTTATTGAGGGAAAGATAAGGTATTTGGGAATACCATCGGGAGAAGAAATAAGGGGCCTTGTAGAAACGATAATAAGGCTCAGCGAAAAAGAATCCGGGCTCGAAGAGAGAACGAAGAAGGAAATCGCATTAATAAATAAACACGTCCACCTTGAAAACATAATCACACCGAGCTGTCCTTATTGTCCTTATGCGGCTCTTCTTATCAATATGTTTGCTTACGAGTCATATAAGCAAGGCTTGAAGAGTATAACTTCAGACACAGTTGAAGCATATGAGAACCCAGATATAGCAGACAAGTACAACGTTATGAGTGTCCCCGCTATAGCAATAAACGGTAAAGCGGCCTTTGTAGGATTGCCTTATGAAGAAGACCTGCTGAAGAGAATACTAGAAGTTATTAAAGAACAAGAGTGAAAATGAAAGTCGCGGATGCACATGCCAGATCTTGTTGTGTCACTCATAGCTCTTGCGTTATATTGGGCATCTTTTTTAGCAATATCGTTTTTCTTAAGCAAGAGAATAAGGGGACTACGAGTAAATCCGCTTATGATAATCTATAGAAAAGAAACCACATTAGAGACGTTCGGTAAAGCTTCTTACAATACTGTTGCCAAAATTCTCCTTTACGCAGCAATAGCTCTGAACTTTGCGTCTATGTTATTTTTTTACTACACTATATTTGGGGTAGTTATGGCTAGGTTCGTTTCTCCCGAGAGCGCCGGGGGACTTGTGCCTATAATTCCTGGCATAACGATAACCGGCATAACAATAGTCTATGTACTTTTTTCAATAGGAGTGTCTGCTACTATACATGAATTGTCTCACGCATTGGCTTCAAAAATTGTTGGGATACCCATTAAAGCGGTTGGTTTCATTCTCTCTATATTTATTCCAGCAGCTTATGTCGAGCCAGACGAGGAGAAGTTCAACTCAGCGGATAGATTGAAAAAATTAGAGGTCCTCTCAGCTGGGCCAGCTTCTAACTTCATCGTAGGTTTAATTTTTCTCGCTCTGCTGGGAATCATAGCATCTCCCATGGCGGGAGCGATGATAACGTCTGTGGACAATGGTTACCCTGCGGAACAATATGGCCTCAAGCCAGGATGGGTTATAATAGCTGTAAACGGAACCCCAATACAAGCACCCGGAGATCTATCTCCTATAATAGCACAATATGCCAACTCAACCGTTTATTTCAATATGACTCTTTATGACCCAAAGACAAACACTACTTTTTGGAAGATGGTTTATAAACCGGATAACTTCTCTAGAATAGGCGTAGTATTAGAGCAGGCTAGGGGCCCTTCTCCTATTCCAGACAGTATTTACTATCCATTGCTTAATCTCCTGTTTTACTTGTACATTATAAATATCAGTCTGGCACTTATCAATTCTGCCCCTATTTTCATAACAGATGGCGGAAAGGTAGTTAGCGAGATCATAGGGTGGAAAATCAAGGGAAATGCGGGGAAGGCTCTTAACTTTTTTATACAAATATTTACATTGCTATTAGTTCTTTCCTCGATTACGTTCACTCCTATTTGAGTATTTACTTTTTATGCATTTAAGCAAAGCGGAAAATTTTCTTTTCTAAGCAAATAGACCTTCAAATATGATCTCCGCAACTCAGTGAGAGAGCTCATAATCATTGGCATTATATGCCTCATCCGGTTTGCTTATCATCACCGTTTCATTCTATAATCTTAAAATCTTTTCAGTATAAAAAGAAATTAAGGACAGAAACGTTGAACGATTTGAAAAACTAAGGCAAACTTATCATTTCATAGTTGTAGCTATAGTCCAGAATAATTTAAAAGTTCAAAGAAGAGACCCTTAAATCCCTTCAACTGTTTAATTTCTTCTTTTGTGAAATCTCCTAGACCGAACTTTATAAGCCAATTTTTTGGAACGCTTTTCATGATCATTTTTCTAACAGTTTTTGGCACTCCTTTCATGAGCCTGTAGACTTTTGACTGCAGAGCAATTGCATAGTAAAGGTCAGAACTTTCCACGCTCGCCACATAATTTTTATTTGCCTGCATTGAATCGAAAAGGATCTTCGATGTAAGCATGGAGGGCCTTATCCCCTCCCCCGTCAAAGGAAATACCGAACCGACCAACTCACCTACCGCATATATGTTCTCTCCAAGGACAAGCTTTCTTAAATTGATACCACTACTGATAATCTGTGCTCCCCTTATTCTTTGTACCATTTCCACATCAACACTTCTTTTGAATCTAGGATCATCACGCAAAAAGTTCACAAGCATTTTCTTCAAAACATCGAAGCTTTCCAGCCCTCCGACACCGACGTTTATACCCTTATCTCCCCAAGGGAAAATCCAGAAATATCCCATCAATCCAGTATCGAACCTTATCTCAATAATATCTTCTTCAAAATCTGCCTTGTTTTTTTCAATTGTAACCTCCACGGCATTTATCCTCTCTCTGTCTGCTAGCTTCGAGTAGAAGCCGTTGGAAATTATAACCTTCTTGCCTTGAAATTCCTTTGCGAGACCCATGGGATAGGAGTCATCGACTCTCTTTCTGACCACGTTTACTTTCTCAAGGAGATAAGAAATCAACCCCTCCTTATCAATTGTGTACCCCCAGATGTTTCCTCCTCCTTCAACGAGCATCTCTCCATCTAGGTAAGCTCTATACCCTTTTATTTTGCTTAAAATAAAGCTCTCTGGCAAGCGGAAGAAGCTTTCAATTTGTATGGGGACTCCCATGCCGCATGGCTTAACTGAGAATTTCGGGAGCGATTCATAAACTTCAACTGAAAAGCCCGATTCAGAGAGAAGATATGCCAAAAAAGAACCAGAGGGTCCTGCACCGATTATTGCGTAGCTATCGCTCTCCAGCTCAGACCCCCCTCTCCTAGTATTTTATCTGCTATGAAAACAGGGAGCTTCTCCAATACTGTGGAAAGCTTTTCGTTTCCAACAAACTTGGCGATCTCTAAAGTTTTTTCGAAAAATTCAAGTAGCTTTGGTTTTGCCCTCTCTAATATCAGCTCCCACTCACTCACTCCCTTTGGAATTTGCAACCATGCCAGCAACTTTTCAGCGAACGGCGGTAAGGGCTTCCCTTTATCCAGATAATCCTTTACATCTACAACATCGTCGCTGATTTGATAAATGTATCCAAGATATAGACCGTACTCTTTAAACGCAGCCATGAGATCCTTTCTTTTCGCTGCTATCGCAGAAAGCATCAAGCTAAGCTGGAAAAGGCTAGAGGTTTTCAAGGCCACTACCTCAAGGTATGTTCTATTTGTTGAGAAGACATCTGCTATCTCGCCCCTAGTTACATCAAGCCAGGTATCAACGACGAGCTTGACCGCTTCATCTCCCAAATATTCAACCGTTTTTATTGCTATAGGAATTAATAAGTTGCTTACGAGAACCGTTCTCGATAACCCCTCATTCACCCAAGCTGAAGGTTTTCCTCTCCTGACAACATCTGCATCTATTATATCATCTATTGCCAGGCTGCACGAGTGCACCAATTCAAGAGAAGCTGCAGCAGGCAAGCCAAATTCTATGCTTCCATTCAACAGATTCGTGAAGTAAAGCATTAGAAGCCCTCTGATCCTTTTGCCCCCCTCTGCTATGTACCGTGAAACTTCTAGTGCTTCAGCATCGACATCTCTTTCTAACATTGAATTAAGGTATTTGTCGAGCATCGACTTATTGCTTTCGAAGAAATCTCCAATATCCGCAGCTATCGAATAGCTCATTTCTCTCAACTCACACTCCAACTAACTCTTACATGTCCCGAAGTGGAAAGGCTTCCAGCGCTTATTTATGATGCGTTTCTAAATACGTTGAGGGTGGCCAGAGAACCCCCAATTATAAATGAACTTTTCTCAATGTTTAATATTGCTATCGTATTTTATCTTTATAGAAATTCAAATTCATATCTTTCAGTTTTTATCTTTTTAAAATAGAACGTCTCCATTTCCTTACAGATGTAATCCCGAACAGATGAGGGGAACCCTCGCCCTTTAGGGCGAAGAGGAGGTCAGAGGACGCGTTAAACAATAAAAGTTTCAAAAGGATTTGAGTAAGCGTATACATAAAACAAAAGGTTGCTTTAAAATGAGAAGTTTAAAGTACAGAGAGTGCAGAGAACTTGCCAATCTTCTTTATAAGCTAGGGAACTCGATTGGTATAGAGATAAGAGTATCTCTTGGGGTTGTTGTTAGCAAAGGGGCACGCGCTAAAGCTTATGCGAGGATTTATGGCCTTCCTATACCAATCCAAAGAGCTCACGGAATACCTCCACTCTATACAGTTGAATTCTTATGTGAAAAAATAGATAGATTAGGTCCAGATGAAGTTGCTGAAGTGGCAATACACGAGCTACTCCATATACCAGAAGGACAGAAAGGCGGTTTAAGGCCTCATGGTAAAAAGGTAAACTCTAGAATAACCAAGATTATGCTGAAAAAAGCGGATCAATCTCTGAAGTTTGAAATATATGAAGTGCTGAGAAGATGCTGCGAGGAATCCATTTGAACAGCTATCGATCAGAGGACAGTCAATTCTTTTTTGAGATTGTCAGAACGCGTCAGTTATTGAAATTCTAAAATAAAAACTTGTCCTGAAACTAATGAGAAGTTAGCTGCCTAATATCATGGAAGAAAACGACTCCTGCATTCCTGACTTGCTTATTATTTTGAGTAAAGCATTCTTAGACGATTCTATGGAGCTTAAAAGAGTATCATTCAGAAAAACCTTTATCTCATGGACGTTCGGTCCATTTAAGCTCATACCACTTGTGCCGATCTGCTCTTGAAGAACTCCATCAATGTAAATCTGTGAAAAGGAATCACTTATCATATTTCCATTAAGGTATATAGAAGATATTGTGAGGTCTCCAGGAGCGACATTTAAATAAATTGCAATATACTTCCCTGTCAAGTTTACGTATGAATAGATCACCTCAAAATAAGGTTCATTTTTTATCAAATTCCCCCGTTCCTGTAGATTTTGAGCTGCGCTGTTCCAGGATCCCATATTTTCTCGCATCTTAGCCACTATCAAGCTTCCAACCGCTATAACTATTAAAGTTGCCAAAATGACTCCGACTATTTCTGAGACGCAGATAAACCTGCTAGCCTTCTTTCCCATCATCCATCCGCTGTATCTCTTTTAATATCTTATTAACCTCATCCTCATCAAAAATACCTTTCGTTTTCAGAGACCTTATTCCAAGCTTACTGTATATCTCTATATCATAATCACTGTCTCCTATGAATAAAACTTCCTCCTCTTTCAATCGGTACTTTCCCAATAGCGTTAGTAGATGCGGCAAACCCTTCCTATATTCCCTCCCATCGAAGCATAGCACTTCATCGAATCTTTCGATCCCGCGGACCATGCGGACCAGATGGCATTCATTGTTAGTAGATACCGCTGTAACGAGTCCCATAGCTTTGAGCTTTTCTATTAGCTCAATAGCGTAACGAGAGATCTCAGATTTTCTCAAAACTAACTTTTTTTCCTCAAGGAACCTCTTATATGCTCTATTCGCTTTTTCACCACTTATTCCCATTAGCTTCAACTGTGTGGGAAAGTCCCGTCCAGCCGTTGACAAGTATAGTCTTTTCGCAAAATCCTTGTCAAGTCCGCACTCTTCTTTTAGAATCTTGGAAGCTATTTCTGCATAATAAACCATCGTATCGATTACTGTTCCGTCGAAGTCAAATAGAACCGCTTTGATCTTCAACCCTATTCCTCACCTTTAAGTTTAAATAATACTTTTGAAGCGGGGTTCTAGTGCCGCAGTCTGCTATGCAAAGCGAAAAAGACTTCATCTTTGCACAGCTATATGGTCTATATTTCGTTCCACTCCCTCTTTTTCCCATTAAATGCTCTATCTGATATTTCGCTATTTTCTCTTTATAGTCTGGGGAGTGGCTAAATACTTCTAGCAACATCTCTTCATCTGCTCCAGCAGCTATCATGAAAGTGGCTATTGCGAACCTTTCTGCGTGGCTCAAATTTTCGCCTTCGATTGCCTTTTGGTATATTTTCTTCATGCAGGGCGGAAATGCATCGATAGATAAAGGTTGATTTTTAGCATAATCCCTCCCCTCTACAATCTTCTTCGATAGAACATTGGCAAGAGATTCTTTCAAATAGGCCTCGATCTCCTGGATGGGTGGAGGAAGCGATGGTAGCTTCATGAGATCAGCGTACTTTTCGTATAATGAGGAGACCCTTTCGGCGATGAGCTCTTCAATTATCCTAATGAAACGTCTCCTATCTAGTAATACTCTCCCTTTCAGAAGCATCTGGTTCGTGAGTTTCCAACTCGGATCACCGGTCAGCCTCTTAGTCGACTTAAGGTAACTATAGAAGCTTACTGAGAATGGATATAACAACGATGGTCCGCTTTTTTGTGACCTTGTTATCGTCGCGTCTTGATAAAATGTGTGTAGACCTAAAAGCTTCGAGAGAAGCACCAGATCCTGATCGCTTAACAAGTTCAACTCTTCTCTCATAGATTTCGAAACTGATATTGAGAGCCTGTTTACAAGCCACTTCCCGCCAATTCTTCCCATTAAAATAATAGCTGTATGAAAAGCGATCGCTTCCAATGGTAGTCTCATGTCTTCATCTTCTAGCTTATAGAATCCATCTAATGCATCCTGGACTATTTCAATAACACGCTTTCCTGCTCCAAGAAGAGAGATCGCTTCTGCTAAGTTCGTTGAAGAAGGTAAATAGCCTTTATTTATCAAGTAGTCTAGGACGTTCTCCATTAAAAAAGGATACCTTAATAGCCTCAGGCTTTTATTTGGTCGTTGCAACGCTAGTTTTGCACCTATCCATATCTATATTGTATGCCTTTGCCCCCCTCTGGGTACTCCCAGCTAATGGCATTATTGGGGCAAACCAAACGGCAGGTTCCGCACTCTAGACAGCCCTCGTAATTGAAGCTTAGCTTTCCATCGCTCAATAGAGTATAGCATCCGGCTGGGCACAGGAATACACACACCTTACTGTCGCATTTTGAGCACTTATTGTAGTCCACTATTATGTGTGGCTTTTCGTCTACCACCCATCGGTTGTTTTTCATGATTTCATCGATGCTTCTAATTTTCTTGACTTCAGATCCCATTCACATCTCCCTCGCAAGTCTTATCAAATCGCTCATTAAGTGAAGGGGGCTAATTCTCCATTTTTTCATAGATTTTAAAGCAGCATCGCCCATTTTTGGTGTGTTCTCCTCAATATGGAAAATGCTAGCCATAATCTCATTCAGCATAGCGGGATATGTGTTGAGTAATCTCTCTTTCTTCATTATCTCGTGAACATTTGAGAATCTCTTCACCTCATTGTAGACCCATGAATTTTTAATTTGTTCATCATAACTCTCCCATTCTCCATTTCTCATCTTATCGAAGGAATTGGCTGCAATGTAACCAGAGTATGCGGCGAAATCAACCCCTCTAAATGTGTATCCCAAGTTACCTAATAGACCGGCAGCATCCCCTATTATCGCATATCCCTTTCCTGAAAGAGTTCTAGGCATATAGCTGATAGGATCGACTATGGTCAAATGAGCTCCATATTCGATGGTCTCGCCTCCTTTGAGCAGATTCTTCACCACAGGATGGTTTCTCAGCCTTTCCAGCATAATCGATACATGCTCCTTCGAGCTATGTACGGCCTCCTCTAAGCTCAAAACTATGCCTATGCTAACATAATCTCTGAAGGTATAGAGAAAGCCCCCGTCCGGTATCCCATTGGTAAAATCACCAATGAACATCCAGGAGGCGCCCTCGTTTTCCTCTAGGTTCAGCCTTTCTTGGATTTCTTTCGTTCCTATCTTTACGCTTTCCTTGAAACCTAAGGCCACAACATGTTTCGGCGTTTCGTTCACGAGTCCACTTTTTTCTGAGAGTAATCTATTAGCACCCTCTGCTACGATAACGACATCGGCCTCAACCTTCTCGCCTCCAACATTAACTCCGATGATCTTATCTCCCTCTTTAAGAAGAGATGAAACTTTCATTTCAGTAAATATCGTGGCCCCCGCTTCTTCTGCTTTTTTTCCTAGCCAAGAGCATAGCTCCGTCAAGTTAGAAGTAAAGGCTGAATACTCTTTTGTATCATAAATTAAAGATGTAGACTCACTACCGCTGAGGATAGAAAAGATTTCTTTTGAGACCCACCTGTGAATTGGCGCCTCTTTTTCGAATCCTGGAAAAAGATCCTTGAAGATCTTCGCATAGACTTTGCCGCCGTACAAATTTTTACTCCCCAAAGTTTTTCCTTTTTCGAGTAGCAATACCTGATAACCGCTTTTGGCTAGAAAATACGCTGCTGAAAGGCCTGCAGGGCCTCCACCCACAATTATTGCATCGAATTTTTCAGAGCTCAAGATATTACACCTAGGAATAATTGAATATTTGATTAATCAAAATTATATATACTTGACTTAATTTTCCTTACTTATTTTTTGTATAGAATGAGTAGGGATGTGAGCTACCCCGTCCTGAGGACGAGGCTTCAAGCGTTTAGAGGTGGCTTTTCACCATTCCCCTCATTTGCTGGTTCGCGGGGCTCACAATTCCGCCATCCCATGCATCTCATTAACGCATGGGCTATTGTTGCCTGTCTCACCTCACCCAACACAGGCTTTAGGGCTCATAGGTCATTGGAACATCCTCTGAGATTTCTAACCTTCCTCACCGTGAACGGCGAGGTTTTCAGTTATAAGTGCGATTGGCCAATTATTAAACTCTAGAAAAAATAATAAATTTTAGAAATATTATTATTGTTTCGAAGCAAAAAATTTTATTATTTGTTTTTTTTTAACATAAAATGAGGCGTTTTTAATGCGACCACTGCAGATTATAGTATTGATGAAACCTGTCCCAGACATGGAAAAAGTGAAGTTCGATACCGAGAAAGGCACTATCATAAGAGAGTCTTCGGAGCTTCAGATAAATCCCTTTGACTTACACGCGATCGAGCTGGCTGTACAGATAAAGGAAAAAGTTGGAGGACAAGTAACTGTTATGAGCATGGCCCCGCTTCATGCACAAGAAGCGCTGAGAGACGCGATCGCGAGAGGATGCGACGGAGCAATACTCTTATCGGACAAAAGGTTCGCTGGTGCAGATACACTCGCTACAGCTTATGCTTTAGCAAGCGGTATAAAGAAGCTAGGTAAATTCGATCTCATTATAGCGGGGGAGAAAAGCGTGGATGGCGATACAGCGCAAGTGCCTGCTGAGGTAGCGGAGTTCCTTAACATACCTCACGCTAGTTACGTCAGCAAGCTTATAGATGTTGGAGATGATGCCGTCAGGGTGGTGACAGAGCAGGAGTCTCCATATGAAGTAGAGCTAAAGCTCCCGGCTCTATTACAAGTAACTAAGGAAGTTGCAAAGCCTAGAGTACCTTTATTGAAGGATAAGCTAAGAGCTAGGAAGGCAAGCATTGAAATCTGGACTGCCGAATCTTTATCCGATGTAGCAGATGTGAAACAGTTTGGGTTCAGCGGTTCCCCAACATGGGTTGCAAAGATAATTGTTCCTAAGCCAAAGACTAGGAACAAACAGGTACTCAAGCCTGAAGAAGGAATACAGAAGATAATTGAGATTTTGAAAAAAGAGGGTTTACTATAATGGTGGGAATCATGAGCCAGGAATATAGCGGGATAATGATATACGCAGAAGTCCATGATGGAGTCATCCATCCTGTGACTTTCGAATTGCTTGGGAAGGCTAGGGAGTTAGCTGAAAAGAAAGGAACTAAGGTGTTGGCCTCAATTGCCGGGTATAAGGTAAAAGAGCTTGCCCAAGAGCTGATATTAAGAGGCGCGGATATCGTATATTTGGTCGACGATGAGAGGTTAAAATCTTTAGACGTTATGGCTCATAGGGACGCGGTTTTAAAGATTATACAAAAAGCTATGCCAGAGGCCGTCCTTTTCGGGGCAACTAACACGGGAAGAACCCTGGCTCCAAGAATTTCATCATATTTGAGAACCGGTCTTACGGCCGACTGCACCGATCTTTTCATCGACGAAAAAGGGAACCTAGTTCAAGTCAGGCCTGCCTTTTCGGGGAACATCTTTGCACACATCGTAACGAAAACGAGGCCCGTGATGAGCACCGTTAGATATAGAACCTTTAAGCCGGCCGAGAGAGATCCGGGAAGAAAAGGAGAAGTTATTGAGTTGGAATTAGGCAATTTGGGCGAGACTGGCTATAGAGTATTAAGGAAGATGGAAAGAGAAAAGGTGAACATATCTGAAGCGGAGGTAATAGTTGCGGTAGGTAGGGGGTTGAAGAAAAAGGAGGACCTTCAAATCGTTAAGGAGCTAGCATCACTGATAGGAGCGACGATAGGGGCGTCCAGGCCACTGGTAGATGATGATTGGATATCGAGGGATCATCAGGTTGGCTTCAGTGGTAATATCGTTAAGCCAAAAATTTACATAGCTTTAGGCATTTCGGGAAGCCCTCAGCACGTTGTAGGTATGAAGGACAGCGGGACTGTCATATCTATAAACATAGATCAAAATGCTCCCATAGGAGAATATAGCGACTATTTAATCGTGGGAGACCTCTATGAGGTAATACCGAAATTGATAGAACAAATCAAGAAGATAAAAGAAGGAAACAGCCCTTCATGAATGTTTTTAATCCCTTATATTTTCAAGTAAGCTGACTATATTCCATATAGCAATTCTCGTATGAACGGGCATATTTGGATCCTGGCTTATTTCGTCCAACGCATGAATAGCATTCGCAGCCCTGACCCCCGCGCTCAAGTTCTTGACGTTCAATTGGTTTATGGCTTCTGTCGCAACCCTTCTGATGTTCCTCGGCACGCTCGCATCGTTCACAATCTTCGTCAGCATCATTATGGCAGTTTTAATTTTTTCTTCATTATCTTGCGCGCTCATTCTGAACACACCTCTTTCGCTATTATGTTTGAAATTGAAAAACGAAATTAAAAAGGTTAGTGCCTATAATAGTATTAACGCTTTATTTCAATTTAGTGAAAAACTTTAAAACTTTACTTTTATTTTATATGTGAGTGGAAACGCGGGCCCGTAGCTCAGCCTGGTTGGAGCGCCCGGCTGATAACCGGGAGGTCCGGGGTTCGAATCCCCGCGGGCCCACCTTTCTTTTTATGCTTATATATTAACGTTTAAGGGTGTTTTTTTAGGAATGCAGTAGGTTCAGTAATAAAGTCTATAAATCAATAATCTAACATGTTAACATATGGTTAACTTTAGCCGTTAAGTGTAGCGATGACGATGGAAACCTCATTTCTGACTTTGAAGAATGAGGAGGGTCTTGAGTGCTGAGCTACTTTTTAAATCTTTTTTCTTTATAATTTGAAAATCTTTTACATCTGAAAGCCTCTCATTCTGGAGGGGAAATCAGACCATATACTCTAAAGTGATTAAGTGGAAGGAGATCTTCTTCATGGATTAGAATAATTCATTTTTAAAAGAGAGAGATCATAGTGTAGGCATAATCCCCATCTGGATATAAAGTAGTAAGAATGCCAATGCGAACGTGATAGCCGAGATGGGGACGCCAAGCTTTATCCATTGAAGCATACGAATCTCACTGACTTTTTCTCCTCTTTTTCTCGCTTTATCCATATAACCAGCCATCACTATGTTGGCGGTTGAACCGATGACCGTTGCATTCCCCCAATAAGTCCCAGCAATCAACGCTATCCACCAGATTGGAAAAGTGTTGATTACTCCTGAAAGTGAATTTACAATCGGTATAGCTATCGACACTGCTAAAACGTTATCCATTACAGATGTTATTCCTCCAACTATTGCGCTTAACAAAAGCATGACATAAACTATATTCCCCCTGGTGATCTGCTCAACTTTTTCAGCTATCAAGTTAGAGATCCCTGTGTACTGCATAGTCCCCACGCTGGCAAAAAGAAGAATAAAGTAAACAAGAGTCCACCAGTCAACCTTTTTTTCAACTATATCCACGGCCTTTTTATGCTCAATAAAGAGTGAAGCCCCCGCCCCAGCCATAGCTACTCCTAGAAGGAGTGAATTATTTGGAAGGTGAAAAACCCCCTCCAGATGGTGATGAAGGATGAGCCCTATAATTACACCTAGAAACACGATTGTAGGGGTGTTAAGGGCTTTCTTGTATTTCGCCTCTTTTTCCAAGGCCTTCAGCTCTTCCTCGATATGCACCTTTTGCCTCGCCGTTTCTTTCTCTTTCTTTAAGTATAACTCTCCGATAGCTATTATGACAATGACGCTGGCCACTGCTATTGGAAAAGACCATCTAATGAAATCGAAGAAGGAGAATCCAGAACGGAATGCTATTAATACTCCAATTGGATTCCCTACGACAGTAGCGCTACTCCCTATGTTCGTAGTGAATACTTCAAAAATTGCTATAGGAACAGGGTCCACGTTGTAATAGTGGCAGACCCTCATTGTAAGAGCTAAAGTGATCAATATGCTCGTGACTTCGTCAACTAATGCGGCTAAAATGAAGGACACGAATAATATAGCTGCGAATACTAACGAAGGCCTATTGATGAATGTGTATATAACTCTCGCTGTCATCCAATCGAAGAACTTTCTCTCCTCGAGAAATCCTATTACTATCATCATAGAAATAAGAAACAATATTACATCAACATTGGAAAAATCTACTATATGCGGGATATCAATTACATTAGTGAAAAGTAGAAGAGAAATCCCCGAAAAAGCGAAGGCAACCCTGAACTCCCAGAAAGCAAAAGACCCGCCTATGAATATCGCTAGCGCTGTAACACTGATTACTTGCTTCGTATTGAGCCCAGCTTCCCAAGCGATCAGGGGGACGACTGCAATTACTATAGCGAGGATCAGAGCTCGGACTCTAGCTGAGACCAAAGGCAATCGTCCTCGTTTTATTAATAAAAATAAATATTAATAGTTTTTATAAAAACTTTTTTATCATCTCAAAAATTTAACGCTGAGGACCTCTTTTTAAATTTACCTCTCCTTCTTTGAAAGAATAAGCTTGGGCTTTAAGAACAGACTAAATGCAAGTTCCGAAGTACCATCAAAGCCATCCTCCTCTTTTTGGAAAGAGGTAAAGAGATACCGCAATTTTATTATTAGCTTTTTTTAAAATTATGCAGACTCTCTCAAGCATAATGATAAGGTTTGGTATGAGCCATGGAGTTTACTCTAACACCGTTATCATGGGGAGCAGAATCAAATTTATACTTAGGGGCATACCTAGGATTAAAGGTAGTGATAAAAGAAAGGATAAGAAAGCCCTATATGAACCCAAAGCTCGCAGAAAGGCTGATAAGGGAGAGAACAATCACAGAGGCTAAAATATTATGGGAAGCAAACTCCCTATCCGTAAGAGCCCCACTTCCGCTGAAAATAGACCCAGAAAACGGCATAATCATAATGAGTTACATTGAGGGAGTTCTGTTGAGGGATATGATATATTCACAAGGATTCAACGAAAAAATCGAAAGCACTATGAAGGAAATAGGGTATTATATAGCGAAGCTTCACGATTACCACATAGTTCACGGTGATTTAACAACCTCCAATGTAATCATAAGCACAGGAGGGTTAGTTTACCTTATCGATTTCGGATTGAGTTTTCACTCTAAGAGGGCTGAAGACAAGGCAATGGATCTTCGCGTGTTAGAGAGAGCTGTAGAGAGCACGCACCCTGATTATAAAGAAAAGCTCATGGAGCCTTTCTATAGTGCTTACTTTTCAAAAGTGAACGAAGGCGAATATATACGGCATAGTCTCGAAGATATTAGGTTGAGGGGAAGGTATGTAAAGGAGAGGCAGGCACAGGCATGATCTTGTATATATTAACGCAAAATGACTCCAAGTTTCATGAAATATCTTTAATCTTGGCGAAATATAAGATAAAGTTAAAGCAACTCAAGGAGAAGAAGCTCGAGCTTCAGCTAGACGATGTTGCAGAAATAGCTCTTTATGCTGTTAAAGCAGCATGTAAACCCCCGTTTATACCAATCGCTGTCGATGATACAGCCTTATATATCGAGGCATTAGGCGGCTTTCCTGGACCTTACGCAGAATACGTTTATAGAAAAATTGGAGTAAATGGCATAATCAGGCTTTTGGAGGGCGTAGAAAATAGGGCTGCCAAGTTTATCACTGCTGTCGCTTATTGCGATGGAATCGAGGAAAGAGTATTCCAAGGGGTGCTTGAGGGAAGCATTTCCAGGACGCCTAAAGGAAATTTAGGTTTTGGCTTTGACCCAATTTTTGTGCCAGAAGGCGAAAATAAGACCTTAGCAGAAATGACTACGGAGGAGAAAAATAGGATTAGTCACAGGGGAATGGCTTTTAGATCAATGGCCGAGTGGCTCGTTACGTCTGGGCATCTCCCATCAAAAAAGAGCTAAGCATCCTGGGGTTCTGAGCTACGTAGTCTTAAGTGGACTTACATAGCTCTTAAATAGAACACTCTTTCAAAGAGAGAGATCGTCTTAAAACTGAGGGGTATTCTTCAAAACTAAGAGGAGGTCAGCTTAAAGAAAAGTGATCCATTCGTCCCCCCGTTTTTGCCGAGAGAGTTTCAATGTTTCTATACAGCCTGGATAAAATCTATTCAGCATCTCATCAAGAATGAACTAAAACAAAACTTTCCTTTTTAAAAGGGAGACCTTCAGCAGGAAAAACGCACAATCGTTCTATGATTTCTCGTGGGTAGAAATTTCTGCCGTGAAAGCTATTACGATTTTGGAAACATAAAATCCTTCTTCTCGAAGGTGATTTCCTTAAATATAAGACCTTTCTCCTCAGCGTATCTCCATACTTCTATTAATTCTTTTTCAGAAGGCCTTCTAGTTATATCATAAGCATCTTTATTAAATATTGGAGAATACGGATCTGCCTCATATTCTGGTCTATATTGATCCATCAAATTAACTGGTATATCGGGAGCGTTTTTAGAGATCCACTCTATTATTGGTTGAGAGCAGCATTTGATATGATTAGGCAGTATAAGATGCCTAATTACTATGTTCTCCCCCCATTCATATAACAGCTTCAGATTTTCTATCACGGTATCCCAGTACGAAGGAGTTCTCGAAAGACGAGTAGAGCAATTTCCAGGACCATATTTAAAGTCCGGAAGCCAGATATCAATCAAAGGCCTTAATATGATAAGAGACTCTCTGCTTAGGAAAGTATTCGTATTAAAAAGCATTGGTACGTTGAACTCTGCTCTATAATCAGCAAATCTTTTGTCCATAGGATACACGAAAAAATCATGCTTGACTTTAAAAAGGTAATCTAAGTCATCCTTCGAAGGCTTCAGCTTGAAACCCTCATAGGCTAGATGCCATATGGATGTGACGATATTGTGGATATGAGGGGTGGGTTCGCCTCCAACCCAGTTTATATTGTGAACGCCTTCCATTCTTAGAACATATGAAATTTGAGCGAGTTGTCTAGGCGTAACCGGAATCCCGTTTAACCTATCTTTCGATATATCAGCGTTCTGGCAGAATAAGCATCTCATATTGCAAGAAGTGAAAAAGACTGTCCCGGATCCATGTGTTCCTCTGAACAAGAGCTCTTCGCCCAAATGATGAAAAAATGAAGACACTCTACTAGTGATGTCAAGCATGCAAGTCCCAAGTTTTCTCCCTTCTACACGATCTACCTTGCATCTCCACCTGCAAAAAGTGCATTTTCTCACCATCTTCCAAACGAGATCCTTGGCCATATCTAAGAGACTGTAGCTGGGGATCTCTAGTCTTCCCAAATCTTCCCCGTTTTCAACTTCTCTCCTTATTTTGAGAAACTCATTGGTATATTTTTCATAGATTTTAAGGCCTTCCTCTACATTATATTCGGAGGGCCCTTTTAGGGAAACAGGTGTCCTTTTTGCGATTAAATATTTGGCGGTGGCATCGTTAACGGAGACCTTATAGTACCAAGCCACCCTCTCACCAAGATAATTCCATATCCAGAGATTTCTGAATGATTCATATATGTCGCTCATTTTCTCACTTTTTGTAGTAAACTAACTTGTCCTGAATGACTAATTTTGAGGGCTCATACCGACCTTCTCGTTCAACCTCACTTTACCTTCGAGATGTTTATATATCTCTATCCGTGATTATAGATAAAACACAAACATCCTTATGAGGAATTCATGGGTTTACTTCAGACTTTTGCAAACATCCTAATTATTTATTTAGATTTTAACTTTATTAGAGATTAAGGGGGCGGAAGTTCCCTTTCTAATGGAAGTTATGGATAGCCTCTTTGAAAAAATGTTTTTAGTTATAAAAAAATTATTGAGAAAATATATGGAGAGCCGAGGAAAGGAAAAGATTAAAGAGATACAATCCTTATTCAAATCGAGGTGAGGATGCCATGTTTGTAATAGCAGGTAATTCACTATCCAGCATAAAACTAATCACTTTTATTGGCGAGGTCTCCGGTGTAAGACTATGTAATGATATATCGGGTTTTTCTCTCTAAAGAAATCCAATAAATATACAAACTGAAATCTCTACTTTTAAAGGATATGGGATCAGCCTCTCCAAGGCACATCCACCTCGTCTATTCTCCAACGCTGGTCGATCTTAGCATCTTTAGGGTCTATTGTTACGCCGCTCAAATATCCCAAAACCCCTGCCCAGGCGATCATAGCGCCGTTATCCCCGGCATAGGCAGGAGGAACATTGAAAAATTTTGCTCTATGGCTTTCTGCCATTTTCCTAACCTTTTCATCTAGTATCTGGCTAGCCGAGACTCCTCCTGTGAGTAGAACCTCCTCTTTTCTAGTATGAGCCAGCCCTCTCTCAGCTACTTCTGTTATCATGGAGAAGCTGATTTCTACGAGCGAATAGCAAACATCCTCTAGCTTGTAACCCTCTTTGAGCTTTTTCAGGGCAGAAGTCAACAGCCCTGCATAGGAGACGTCCTGGCCCTTAACTATGTAAGGTAAATCTATTACGTCCTTGCTTTGTGACTGTAGGGCGCATAGATCAATTACGTGCCAACCATTCTTTATATATGGTGGAGCTATACCAGATTCCCTGGCGAAAACATCCCTTAGATTGCCTAATGCAATGTCTTGAGTCTCTCCAAAAACTCTGTATTTTTTCTGCTTAAATGCGATTATCCCTGTATTTCCACCGGAGACGTAGATTATAAGTGGGTCTTCGAAACCGGATAAAAGATTGCCTATTTCTATGTGGGCAATCCCATGATTGACAGGAACTAGCTTTTTATCGTAGAAAGAAGCCAACGCTCTAGCAGCAGTTGCCCCGACCCTTAAGCAAGGTCCCATTCCCGGACCAAGAGCTACTGCTATAGCATCAATTTCATCGATAGTTAGTTTTGATGCTTCTAAAGCCCTTCTCAAGATAAGGCCGATTTTTTCCGCGTGGTTTCTCGAGGCTTCCCTCGGGTGTATACCACCAACTGGAGGCTCGTATTTTTCCCTCTCATTTGCTAAAATATAGGGAGGAAAATTTTGAGCTATACCTACACCGAGCGTATGTGCTGTAGACTCTATGCCTAAAACTCTCACTTTCCTTCCGACAGAAACTCCGTGTAACCGCATGACCCGCAGTACCACCGAGGAGTAGGCTGTTTATGGAATCCCATAACTCCACCGCATCTGGGGCACTTCTTGTTTTTTAACCTAATTGCCCCCTTCTTGTAATCGAAATCATAGAGCTTGTGCGTTTCAGCCATGAAAATCAACCTTTTTTCTCCTTTTTCTCAGCTTCCTCTATTTCCTCTTGCAGAGTTTTATTTCTTTCAATTACGTACTTTGGCTCGTATTCATTGGCAACCCTAGGCGTTTTATATATATGGAATAAGATTTTACTCCTGGAGATACCATACTCAGTTTTCAAGGACCTTATGTAAAGCTGATTCAAATTGACTCCAAAGGACTTAGCTAGTTTTTCCCTTAGTGCTGGAAGCGAAGGTGTGCCCTTTCCTCCGTGGTATACTAGGCCTTCGATTTCCTTCCTTCCAATCAGCAAATTTTCCCTTTCTCTTATGACCTCAAGGGATATTCCGTCTCCGAGATCTATTAGCCTATTTCTTTGCGCCATAGCAGACATTTCATTACCGACCTCGCTTGAATCCGCTATATTACTCCAACATAACAGTTTATAATCTTTCTTTTTTAATTCTCCTTCACGAATTATTACTGAAAACTCCGCCGTGAAAGGCGAGGATGGCGAGGAAAGCAAGAAAAGCTTTTTTGCCTATACTGGGTTAGAAATCTTAGGGGATATTCCTCTCTGCAGAAGGAAGTCCAAGCATAAACATAGCCCGCAGGATAATGAGCTCTGCGGGATGGGGGAGCAGTGAGTCCCCCGAACCAGCAGATGAGGCTGGAGGCGAAAAGCCCAGGCTAAATGCTGGAAGCCTCGTCCTTTAAGGCGGGGCAGCTCACTGGTAAAATTGAAAGAATAAGTTGAAGTGAAATAAGCATGTCTTCGAAGGACTATATAATAGCGAAATATGAGTCGAAAGGAAAGCATTTCGAGATCCTCGTAGACCCTAACTTGGCATTTCAATATAGGGAAAGCGGAAAGCCGAGCATTGAGGAAGTTGTGAAGAGCGATTTCATTTACAAAGATGTGAAAAAGGGTCTAAAGGCCTCGCCCGACGACCTTAAGGCGGTTTTTGGCACCGAAGACGCGATGGCTATAGCTCAAAAGATATTGAAGGATGGAGAACTACAACTAACTACCGAGCAGAGGAGAAAGATGCTAGAAGCTAAAAAGAGGCTGATAATCACTTACATATCGAGAAACGCTGTAGATCCTAAAACCAAACTTCCTATTCCACCGCAAAGAGTAGAAAAAGCGATGGAGGAAGCGAGGGTTGGAATAGATATATATAAGCCCGTAGAAGAGCAGGCTCTTATGATCGTAAAGGCTCTCTCTCGGCTCATACCAATAAAAATAGCGAGAGCGCTACTTGAAGTAACAATTCCAGCAGAATATGCTGGGAAATCCTTTAATGAGGCGAAAAACTTAGGTATTGCGCACAAGGTTAATTGGAAAAACGATGGAAGCGTTACAATAGAGTTGGAAATACCGGCTGGCATGCAGGAAGAGGTAATAGACAAGCTAAATAAGCTCACAAAAGGAGAAGTAAGCGTCAAGGTGTTGAAAGTTGAATGAAATTTCAAAGCCTATGTTATATGTGCAACAGAGAGACATAGTGCTACCCGGAGACCTAATAGCTGAGGGTAAGCTTGAAACAACAAGCATTTACGTTTACAAGGAAGGGAACAGGTACTATTCCAGCGTAGTAGGAATGGTGGAAGTAAAGGATGACAAGATAGCTTTAACCCCTATGGAGCACGCTTATATTCCAAGGCCTAACGATATGGTCATTGGACTAATAACGGATGTTGGTCCCACTTATTGGGAAGTGGATATAAACAGCCCATACGAGGGACAATTGCCTGTCGGAGAGACGATTCTAAGGCAAACGCAGGCGACGGTAGATACATTGAGGAAATTTTTAGGCATCGGAGACCAGGTTCTACTAAAAGTTATAGCATTCGATAGGCTGAAGGATCCTGTTCTTAGTATGCGAGGCAAAGGGCTAGGAAAAATAACTGTCGGCAAAGTGATAGAGATATCCTCTATGACTGCAAGCATACTTTTATTCAGAAAAAGATCCCTAGTGGAGACGATAGCAAAGGAGACAGGGACTGCCATTTTCGTTGGAAATAACGCTAGAATATGGATAAGTGGGGGGGAACCTCTTATGGAAGACCTGGCGATCTTGGCCTTAAAGAAAATTGATACCCCAGACATGTCATCCATTTCGATCTCTGATATAGTTGATTACATACGGGAAGAAAAGGCAAAAAGGGTGAAGCAAAATGGGTAAGACCGGTTTAAAATTAATAGATGAAAATGGCATAAGGATCGATGGTAGGAAGCCTGACCAGCTCAGGCCCATCTCAATGGACGTTGGCGTGCTGAAAAACGCCCAGGGCTCAGCCCTTGTGTCCTATGGAAAGACTACTGTTCTGGCTGCAGTTTATGGTCCACGTGAGGCGCTTCCTAGGCATATGACCCTGCCTGATAGGGCAATATTAAGGGTAAGATACCACATGGCGCCGTTCAGTACTACAGAAAGGAAGTCTCCGGCTCCAACCAGAAGGGAGGTAGAACTGTCTAAGGTTATAAGGGAATCACTTGAGGCCTCTGTATTTACTGAGTTATATCCCAGAACTACCATTGATATATTCATAGAGGTATTGCAGGCTGATGGGGGCACTAGGACAACAAGTCTCACTGCAGCTAGCATGGCCCTCGCGGATGCGGGCATACCAATGAAAGACCTAATAGCTGGGGTAGCAGTGGGTAAGGTAAATGGAAAACTCGTTTTAGATATAAATGAAGCGGAGGACAGCGGAGGAGAAGCGGATATGCCGGTCGCAATGATGCCGAACCTAGGAAAAATAGTTTTACTACAGTTGAACGGTACCCTAACGAGGGATGAGTTTAAGGAAGCTATGAAGATGTCCATTAAGGCGATAAAAGAGATATATTTGATTCAGAAGCAAACTTTGAGGGATAAATACGCAAAAATGACCGAAGAGGAGAAGGAGGAGTGAAGAGATGAGCGTCACACCAAGCACTTATCCTTTGGTTCCAAAGATTCAAAAAGACACTATACTTTCACTTTTAGAGGTAGGCAAAAGGGCTGATGGAAGAGGACTGGAAGATATAAGGAAAGTTAAGATAATCCCAAACTATATCGAGAAGAGCGATGGCTCAGCGCTTGTGAATATAGGAGATACAGTCGTATTAGTGGGAGTAAAAGTAGAACCGGGAACGCCGTACCCCGATCTTCCAGATGAAGGAATTTTAATGGTAAACGCGGAGTTCGTCCCGCTGGCCTCTCCTCTTTTTGAGCCCGGGCCGCCAGACGAGAATGCGTATGAGCTGGCTAGGATAATCGATAGGTCGTTCAGAGAGACCAAATCCATTGATTTAAAGGAGCTTGCGGTACAGCCTGGACAGAAGGTGCTAGTCGTATGGAACGACATTTATGTTTTAAATCATTCAGGGAATCTCATAGATGCTTCTGCTATCGCTACTTTAGTAGCTTTAGCTAGGACTAAAATTCCTAACTATGAGATGAACGAAGAAGGCTATCTGGAAAAGAAGGAAGGGTACAAGGGGACTCTTAAGCTAACTAAGAAGGTGATAACGGCCACTGTAGCTAAGATAGGAAAATACTATGTCGCCGATCCCACAGAGGAGGAGGAATACGTCTCTGACGCCAGGCTTTCGGTATCATTTACGGAGGATGGCACAATAGCGGGGATGCAGAAGATGGGAGCTGGCTCGCTAGAAGAGGGAGATATAGATGCTATGGTCGATCTCGCTTGGAAAGTCTCTCAGAAATATTTCAGTGAAATCAGTACGGCCATCGGTCTACCGCCGCAGGAATGAGGAAGCCCATCGCCATGAAGAAGATTTTAACTTTATTGGAGGTTAAGGGGCGTAAGTCTCCTTTCTAATGAAAGTGATGGGTACCCCCCTCGTAGAACTCATAGAAATGCTTTTGTAGGTATCAAAAATTATTGAAGGGCTTGAAAGTTGAAGGAAAAGAAGCTGTTTGCTCCAAAGCTCTTCAGATGGCGAACAACCTCCGGAGGATTGTATAGTAAGTTTCCTCGAAAAAGCAGGGAATCCTCATCTTGCGGTAAGGATGCCCCGTTCGTAATAGCGTGCAGTTCACATTCAACAGATTAAGCTGATAGGAGCTGAAAAAGCTAGTTTCAGCGAAAAGGGTTATCTTAATAAACCTAGTTTTTGCTCAATGATTTGAATATTGTAAGAGCTTTAATCTCGGTGTGGAAAATGGGAAGAACAAAGATCGTCGGTATCTCTGGAAAATTTGGACCAAGGTATGGCTCTACTTTGAGGAAGCAGTATAGGGAAATTATGGAGAAAAGATACGCAGAACATGTTTGCCCGTTCTGTGGAATAGCTGGAAAGGTTACCAGAATCAGCGTAGGCATTTGGAAATGTGAAAAATGCGGGTCAGTATGGGCCGGAGGTTCTTACGTTCCTAGAAGTGGTATGAACAAGCTGTTCCCCAAGGTGCTACCCAAAGCTTAAACATCTATAATTCCTGTATATTTTTGAAATTCACTTTAAATTTGCGGATGAGGAAGTTTGAAGAAACAGAAAGTTGTCGTGTCTACTTCTCGAGAACCATCCTCGAAAACTCGAAGCTTTCTTAAGGATTTAACCAGTTTAGTGCCTTGGGTAGTAAGGGTAAACAGAGGAAAACTTACATTCTATGAGTTAATCGAAGAAGCACTAATGGAAGGCTCCAATACGCTTGCCCTCATCGGAGAGATGAGGGGTAACCCCTCAATTCTCAGGCTTTATGACCTTACAGAATTTACAAATTCGAGCAAAGTACTTCATACGTATACAATTATGCTGAAAGGGATTACTCTATCCAGGGAGGCCGGTCATAAGGGGGTGAATTTGGAAGAAGTTGCCGACATTGTTATAGAACCCATCGTCAAGGCCGATGAAGAGGAAAAATCTCTGATCTTGGCCCTACATCAGCTTTTTAACTCGGGAATAGTTCCGGTTGAGGGGAAAAAGCACATCAGGATAATAATAAATCCGACGTTCAAGCTCATAAAATTTAAGCTAATGCCTATTAATTATGAAGTTGGCCCTATTATCAGGTATTCCAAAGTAAACATGCCTAAAAGAATAATGGAGTTGGGAGAAGAAGTTGAAAGCGAATAAGTACAAAATGACTTTAAGGATTTATTCTGAGTCTCCCAAGGTTATAGAGAGCCTATGCGCGTCCCTAAGGCCTGAAGAATCATCTCAGGCAGACGAAAAAAGAGGTAAGGTTTCCATTGACTGCGATTTTAAAAAGGAATTTATTGAGCTTATTATAGAAAGCAATAGCGATGGAGGGTTCAGAGCCCTCCTTAACTCGTATCTATACTTGCTCAAAGTTTTCTTTGACTCTATTGGAAAAACTGCTGTATCTATTTCTGAATCTCCTAATTCTCAACAGACTTCCTAAGCCTAACAAAGCGTTTTATTTAAAAATTGAAGCCTTTGTATGCGAAATTAAGCAAACTGCAAATTTAGGTTAAGATATATTAAGTTCCTATTAAAAAGCAAAGATCGCTGAAAATTGGGAGGTATTTCACATGGCAGAGAAAGTTCCGCCTGAAATAGAGCAAATAGCGCAGCAGTTAGACGAGCTACAAGAGAAATACTCTGTATTGGCTAATCAAAGGGTGCTTTTGGAAAACGAGGTGAAGGAGATCTCGAGGGTTCTAGAATCGCTTCAAACGATTCCTCAGGGGGCTAAAGTTTACAGAAATGTGGGGAACATTCTGTTTGAAGAGGACAAGGAAAAGCTAGTGAAAGAACTCGAGGATAGGAAAAGCACAGACGAACTCATTGTAGAAAAATATAAGAAAGAAGAAGAGGACCTAAAAAAGCAAATCAGTGGTCTACAGGAAAAGCTCAAAGGTATGCTGACGAGATACTATCAAAAGGTAGCTACAGCTGGCGGAAAGGCCCCCTCATCACTAGGGTCCTGAAATAAAATCTCAAATGGTTTTCTGCTTTGGACGAAAGGATTTCAGAAAAAGTAGAAAAGGCACTCGATGACTACGGAAAGATCTTAGAAAAGAGAAAGAAAAGAAGCGAGGATCTGTTGCTTACTTTATCTCTCGAAGTAAACGATGAAAAGGGTGATATTACCGCTGAAATAGAGGTTGAAATGTTCGGTAGAACGGAGGAATTCCGTGGTGAAGACAAAGTAGCGAGAATCGTATCTCAAGCAAAAAAAGCAGTGGAGGAGCTGACAGGTGAACTATCTACTGAAGGAAGAGCTAAAGAGCCTCACGTCGAGGAAAAACTCCCTAGTAATAATAACGCATCGCCACGCTGACTTGGATGCTATAGCATCGGCGCTTTCTCTAAAAGAAAACCTTATCTCGTATACCGATTTAAAAGAGGAAGAATTGTTCGTCATTTTTCCCGAAGGAGCTTCGCTTGATGCTGTCGAATCATTGAGGAAATGCGATATTGAATTAAGATCCTACGATTGGTCGGAAAATATAGACCCTGATATCTTAAGGCGATCCTCTATCATAGTTCTTGATACGGCCTCTGAAGACCAGCTACCTTCGTATATTTTTGATGAAATGAAAAAGAATAGAGACGTTCTCTTGATCGATCACCATCAAAACAATACACTAAAGGCGAAGGTTTTCAATTACTATTGGGATCCGACCTTAGCTTCCATTAGTGAGCTAATAGTCCAGCTGTTCGATAGAGAAATTCAGGTTCCTTTGGCAAAGATGCTGTTTTTGGGGATTCTCACAGATTCGAGCAGGTTTCTTAGGGCTTCATCGCTGACATTCAAATCAGCTAGTAAGCTAGCAAAGATTGTAGAATATGAGAACGTGAGGAAATGTCTCGTAAAAACGCCCGAAGACAGATCTCTCAGACTTGCCAGGTTAAAAGCAATGCAAAGAACAATAATTGAAGAAATAGAAGATAGATTAATCACCGTAACCTACGTGAGCAGTTACGAGAGCGACGTTGCCGATTTTTTACTCAAGGCAGGTAGTGATGTATCCGTTGTATTTTCCCCAAAGAAGGACCAGACGAGAGTAGTGGTTAAGTTCAGAGAGGGGGCAGACAATGTTCTCAGGGAAAAGGTTTTAGGCCCCCTCAGGGATCTGATGAAGGCTGAAGAGGCCGGACACAAAGATATTGTAATATTTGTTTTTAAAAAGCCTCTCACAAAGGGCGTTATTCAAAAATACATTTCTGAATTCCGTAAAGCTATGAGAAACAGAGAATAAGGGTATTAACTTAATACAATGAACTTTGCTGTGTTCGATTCGGCGATATTTTAGCCATACCCTAAAAGGAAAGCGCTTCGCTGTAAAAAATACTTTATAACCTTTTTAAACAAACGATAAACGGTTGAGCTTTACAGCTCATAAAAAACGGGGAAATATGTTGTTCAGGTGAAGATGAATGGTAAAATATAAGATGGTCCCTGAAATCCTGAAGATGATGTCAAATCTTGACCACGTAAGGAACATAGGTATAATTGCTCACGTGGATCACGGAAAAACGACAACTTCTGATGCTCTGCTCGCCGCCGCTGGCATTATATCTCAAAAGGTGGCAGGAGAGGCATTGGCGACGGACTACCTCGAGGTTGAACAGAAGAGAGGGATCACAGTCAAAGCAGCTAACGTTAGCTTGTACCACGAAATGGAAGGAAAGCCATACGTCATAAACCTCATCGATACGCCTGGTCATGTAGACTTCACAGGAAAAGTTACGAGGAGCCTGAGGGTTCTAGACGGTGCTATAGTTGTCGTGGATGCTGTTGAAGGAATAATGACCCAGACGGAGACTGTATTGCGTCAGGCGCTTGAAGAACGAGTTAGGCCTTTATTATTCATCAATAAGGTCGATAGGCTCATAAAAGAGCTAAAGTACACTCCAGCGCAGATACAGCAGAGATTTGTAGAGATAATAAAAGAAGTCAACAAATTAATATCTAGTCAAGCGGAGCCGGAATTCAGAGATAAGTGGCTGCTCGATCCAGCAAAAGGACAGGTAGCTTTCGGGTCAGCAAAGGAGAAGTGGGGGTTCACTATACCCGTTTCCATGAAGTCGGGACTAAAGCTTTCTGATGTCATTGAGGCCTATAACAAAGGAAAGGACGCAGTTGAGGAACTAGCGAAAAGGGTGCCAATAGCAGAAGCCTTACTTGATATGGTCATAAAATACGTTCCTAATCCGAGAGATGCTCAAAAGTATAGGATACCGAAAATATGGAAGGGAGACGTGAACTCTTCTATAGGAAAAGCCATGCTTGAGGCGGATATCAATGGACCAGCGGTCATGCTCATAAATGACATGAGGGTTGACCCACACGCGGGGCTCGTCGCGACCGGAAGGCTATTTTCCGGTAAAATGGAGAGCGGGAAAGAAGTTTGGCTAGTTAATACGAAGGTTCCTCAGAGGATCCTGCAAGTCAGCCTTTATATGGGTCCAACTAGAGAGGTTGCAGATGTTATTACAGCAGGCAATATATTGGCCGTCTTGGGCCTAGATAAAGCAAGAGCCGGAGAAACGGTGGTCGACTTAGCATATAAGGACGAAATGGCTCCCTTCGAGAAGCTTCACTACGTAAGTGAGCCCGTAGTTACTATAGCAGTAGAGCCGAAAAACACAAAAGATCTACCTAAACTAATTGAAAGCCTTCACAGATTGAGCATTGAGGATCCCAATCTAGTCGTAAAAATAAACGAAGAAACCGGCGAGTATCTCCTCTCTGGAATGGGTCCGCTTCACCTAGAAATAGCGCTTACGTTCTTGAAGGACAATTATGGAGTTGAAGTAACAACATCCCCTCCAGTTATTGTCTACAGAGAAAGCGTGAGGGCGGTAAGCGACGTTTTTGAAGGAAAGAGTCCAAACAAGCATAACAAATTCTACATTAGCATAGAGCCATTGAATGAGGAAACTATAAAGCTGATACAGGAAGGTCAGGTCTCAAACGATCAGGATTTCCGAGACAGGGCCAAAGTACTCAGAGACAAAGCGAGCTGGGACTATGATGAAGCGAGGAGGATTTGGCTTGTTGACGATAACATCAACATATTCGTTGATAAGACTACAGGTCTCCAGTATCTCAGGGAAATTAAGGACACCATACTCCAAGGATTCAGGCTAGCAATGAAGGAAGGGCCGCTCGCCGCAGAACCCGTAAGGGGAATAAAGGTAATACTACATGATGCTGTGATACATGAAGACCCAGCGCATAGGGGTCCGGCCCAGATATATCCGGCTGTGAGAAACGCTATATTTGCAGGCATGCTTTCAGCAAAACCAACTATATTGGAGCCTATTCAGAAGCTAGACATAAGGATGCCGATGAATTACTTAGGCAACGTGACAGCAATATTGACTAAGAAAAGAGGTAAGATATTGACAGTAACTGAGGCTGGTGACTTAACTAGGCTTATAGCGGAAGTGCCAGTGGCTGAATCATTCGACCTGGCCAGCGAGCTGAGAAGTGCTACTGTTGGTAAGGCCTTTTGGGGTCTAGAGTTCAGCAGATGGGCTCCTGTGCCGGATTCAATTTTACCGGAACTCATTAGGAAAATAAGGGAGAGAAAAGGGTTACCGCTAGAGCCTCCGAAGGTTTCAGACTTTCTGTCCCCATAATATTAAGAAAAAGCTCTTTTTACAGCAAACCCCGCTCTTTAAGGCGGGGATGTTTAAAATTTTCATAGATTTCTGCCGTTCAGCACGTGACAAGAAACAATTAAAATAACCCATCCTTAAGCAATGAGCGATGACTAAATTTGACTGTTAAGATAATGTTAGCCATAGCCAGAATAATGCGTGATCGATTTGAAAAGCGAAAAGTAGAACGCCATTCTCAAGGTATGTGCTCACTGAGTGTGATGACTGTCGCGTACGTAAAAGTATAAGTCTGAAGAATAACGGAGTGGCTTTTCCTTTAGGGAAAAAGTAATTTAGATTTGTTTTAAATGTACAAAGAAAAATTAAATAAAAACAATCATTATAGAAATTTGTCGCTAAAAAATAAAATTAATTTAAAAAAACTTATATACTGCTTATTAAAAATCGATGAAGGTAAGGTGCGGGCATTGGACGTAACATCACTCTATTCGTTTGGTATAGTCCCGACCTTGGTCTTTCTTCTTCTTTTCGTAGTGATTTTAGTCTTTTACTTCGCATTAAAGAGGGAAGGTAGCGACCTGAAGGTCTCCAGGTACGAGGCAGGGAACGTGCCTAAGTATGAAGCTAGGGTTAAATATGGTATGCAGTACCTTGGTTTCTTCATAACTTTTGCCTCATTTGAACCGGTCGTACTCCTGCTACTCTTGATTTCCCCATCAGCGAAGGTATATGCGCAGAACTTTCTAGTATTCCTCCTCTTAGTTTTCGGCTTTTCAGTTCCTGTATTACTCGTATCCTTGAAATTGTCTGAAAAAATCGAAGAGTGGATGTGGGATTAGCCATGGATATTGCTGGAGTTGCTGAAAGGAGCATAAAAAAAATATTGAAAACACTCATGAAACCATTTTCCCCAATGATAGACTGGGCAACGAAATATAGCATATGGCCGGTTCATTTTACAACATCATGTTGCGGATGCGAGTTTGCTGCAAGCTACGGCCCTAGACTTGACACAGAGAGGCTAGGCTCGTTACCTTTTACTCATGTAAGGAATACCAATGCCATCATTATTGAAGGGACGATTACTAAGAAAATGGCCAAAGCACTTAAGGTCGTTTATGAACAGATGCCTGCCCCAAAATTCGTTGTCGCGATGGGTGCATGTGCTATAGATGGGGGGATTTTCCACAACAGCTACAACATAGTGAAGCCTAGGGACATCCTACCCATCGAAGTTTATATCCCAGGTTGTCCGCCAAGACCAGAAGCTGTAACGAACGCAGTCCGCACGCTTCAGAAGAGGATGCAGACTTTAAGATTGGCTTCAAAACAAGCATTGGAGGGGTAAAGATTCTTGAGCGGCGATAGCCAAGTAAAGGCTGAGCTTTTTATAGAAAACCCAGCTGAACTACCTTCAGTAGCACAAACCTTAAAGGAAAAAGGCTATGACCACGTGATATCTCTTAGTGCCGTGGATTATCCTAAGAGCAACGAAATTCATTTAGTAGTTCATGTCTCCAGTTATACTAAAAAAGACATCGAACCAAAGATCTTTGAAATCAGGGTCAAGTTAAATAGAGACAATCCTCGGGTCCCATCGTTGGTTAAGATCTGGCCCTCTGCAGAATTCCAGGAGAGAGAAGCATATGAGATGTTTGGGATAGTTTTTGAAAATCATCCTGACCTTAGAAATATTCTTTTAGATCCCGAAGAATTCTCCGGCGTGCATCCTCTTCGCAAGGACTATATCGTTCAGGTTGAGGACATAATGCTGAAATTGAAGGAGGAGGTAAAAAGTGGAGGCAATAAGTGATATCGGTGGCGGAATAAGCGCGAGGAAAGTCGACGACAAAACGATGATTTTGTTTTTCGGTCCCCAGCATCCCAGCAGCGGGCATATGAGGATAATTCTTAAGCTAGATGGAGATGTGATAATAGAAAGCGACCCGGATATAGGGTATGTACATAGAACTATGGAAAAGCTCAGTGAGACAAAAGAATGGATAAAAAACTCGGTTTTATTTGAAAGGCTCGCTATATTAGATGCTGGAAATGTAACCCAGGCCTACATAATTGCACTTGAAAAGCTGCTTGGAATAGAACCTCCAGAAAGGGCACTATACTTGAGAACGATACTAAGCGAAATCAACAGGATATCTAGCCATCTCTATGGCATGGGAATTTTTGCGATAATGCTCGGCTCTTCCACGGGATATATGTGGTTTTTCGGGGACAGGGAGATTATGGTCCAGTTGGCGGAAAGGATTACTGGGTCTAGATTGACACATACATATCACATTCCAGGAGGAGTCCGAAGGGACGTTTCTAAATCTTTCTTTGAGGAGCTAGAGAAGGGTCTAAATTACATCGAGAAAAGGCTGAGGCATTATGAGATTATGTTTGTAAACAACCCTGTGGTTAGGAGCAGGATAGAAAACGTTGGTATTCTCAGTAGAGAAAGGGCTATAGATTTAGGAGTAACAGGCCCAAATGCAAGGGCAAGCGGTATAGACTTCGACGTAAGAGTTGAAGAGCCCTATGGTGCTTATTCTTTCGTGGATTTTGAAGTCCCTGTTTACAAAGAGGGAGACGCTCTGGCTAGAACATTTCAGAGAATGGACGAGATAAGACAAAGCATTTCTATACTTCGGCAACTTTCGAAATCCATACCAGAAGGGCCTATACTAAATGAGAAATACTTGAAGCTTTTCACCCCCGCGATGAAGGAAGTTCTGGAAAAAGATAAAAGAATAAAGTTCCCGGCTATCTTTACAAGCCTTAAGCCTCCTTCGGGGAAGGCATACGGAAGGGTAGAAGAAGGAAGAGGAGAGATATTTTTCTACCTTGAAAGCAACGGGGAACCGAAGCCCTATAGAGTTAGGGTTGTTACTCCATCTTTCAGAAACTCTATCCTCCTGAAATACCTGCCAGTAGGTTACAGGTTAGCTGATTTACCTGCAATTTATGGAAGCATTGATTATTTCCCACCGGAGGCTGACAGATGATGGCAATAGGACTGTTGGAGTTCATTAAGAACCTTATTTTATGGCCACCCGTTTTCTATATGCTAATCGCCCCAGGACTCATCACCATGATGATTTTGTTGATCATCTTAATTTGGGCAGAGAGAAAAATAGCGGGAAGGATTCAGATGAGATACGGCCCTCTTGAGATTTCGCCTAAGATTGGAGGCGCAATACAGCTGTTAGCAGACTTAATGCGCTACATGTTCCAAGAAATAATAATTCCTAGAACCGTAGACACTTTGCCTTATATCATAGCCCCGATCGCCGGCTTTGTCATTTCGATGTTGCCGATCGCAGCTATACCTATTTCTCCTATATATTTCCCCTCACCTATGAACAATTCTATAATCGTTGCTTTGGCACTCACGACGTTGCCACCTATCTTCGGAATCCTCGCTGGTTGGTCCAGTAACAATAAGTTCTCTCTTATAGGTGGGGCGAGGGAGAGCTTCCTCGTTGCAGCCTACGAACTAATAATTATACTTTCGGCCATCGGTGCTGTTATCATATATGGTTCTCCAGATTTCACACAAGCGGTTTCGGCCCAAAAGGACCTTTGGGGTATCGTGCTAAACCCAATCTCTGCGATCGCCTTTTATGTGGCAGTCCTTATGGCATCTGGTAGATTCCCATTCGAAATCGCCGAGGCTGAGGCCGAAATAGTTATGGGCGCTTATACTGAATACAGCGGTCTCATGTATGGGCTTAGTATGGGTATATCCTACGCTAGAATGTTCGTTTATAATCTCATATTTACCCTTCTTTTCTTAGGAGGGTGGTATCCATTCTTTACGGTCCCTGGACATACATTCTTTTCTTATGTGATAATACCAGCTACAATCGTTATAGTTAAGGCATTGATAGTGTCTCTGACGATGGTTTTTACGAGGGCAATATACGCAAGACTCAGAATAGACCAAGCTTTAGGGGGGGCATGGAAGTTCTGGTTCTTATTCTCAATAATGGGTCTGCTGTTGGGAGGGGCAATAGTGCTACTACAGGGGGGGATCTGAAATGACCGGCATATATGCTGAGAAGTCCGTTTCCAAGAGAAACCTTTCACTAGTTTCAAAGGCGAAAAATCATTTTAACGCGATACTATTGGGGGCAAAATTACTTGTGAGGCCTCTCAGGATCACGTACCGCTATCCATTAGTAAAGGAGATCCCAGATGAAGGTTACAGAGGTTTTATAGTATTGGATGACGGGAAGTGCATCGGATGCTCCTTATGTGCTAGGATCTGCCCAGCCTCTGCTATGAAAATGTTCCAAGCTCAGGAAAAGAAGCTCAGGCCTGCAATAAATCTTGAAAGATGCGTGTTCTGTGGTTACTGTGTTGACATTTGTCCCACGAATGCATTGAAGCATGCTAGGACTCATGACACCGTTTTCGAAGAGGGAGAAAGCATGCTTTATATAGGAGACAAGTTCACCGTAGATCCCGATTCCCAGTTATTGACTGGTAGAGTGAGGATCTACAGGGTCAGGGTTGATGAAAGGAGGGGATTGGTCTATGAGCCTATTAGGTGATATATCAGTCTGGAGCATTTACTTCAGCGTTACTATGGTAGCACTGATATCGATTTTGCTCGCAGCCTTGTTAGTGAAGGAAAGATCCCTTGTTTACGGATCCTTCATGTTGGCAGGCATCGGGATCTCCGTCTCCGGACTCATCGCCTTTCTAGGTTATCAGATCATAGCAGCAGCCCAGCTCATCGTATATGTGGGGGCTTCTGTCATGCTTTTCATCGTTTCCTTATCTATGCTTGGAAACATAAAAGTCAAGACAATGAGTATATACAAGACAAGCATAATTTCTACTATAGCTTTTGTTGCTTTTTATTTCTTAATAGATACGGTTGAAAAGGAGCTTGGGTATGAGTTAGGCCCAACGATAGTGACGAGCAGAACTATGTCGGAATTCCTGACAAGCGAATTCCTGACGCAACTTTTCTTCATCTCTGTTTCTGCTTTACTAGCACTGATATCTGCGATATATATAGCGAAGAAGGGAGGTGCTGGAAAGGATGAGTGATTTGCTTATCGAAATATACAAGATAACGGCTTCTCTCTTGCTAGCTCTTGGACTTGGTACCGTACTGTCCTCTAGGTCCCTAGTTAAAATGCTCATTGGAGCCGAGGTCATGTTCAACGGCTCTCTTCTTTATTTGGCACTCATAGGCACGGTTTATCCATATGCTACTGCGATATTTGCACTTTTAGCTATACTCATTGCTTCCATTGAGCTTCTTCTTGCAGTATCCATAGTTATTCTCTATTATAGGACGCACAGAGAACCTGAGGTCATAAAAACGATCCCTGAGGGCGATAGGTGAGCAAAATGTCGGTTCTATACGTCCCTCATTTAATGTTGACAACTCTTTCGATATCAATTCTAGCATTAATAGCTCTAAACATTGTACTAAAAAGACCCAGGCATATGAGCACAGCAACTGCTGCTCTCTTTCTACCATTGATCGCATCGACTCTTCTTGCCACATTTTATTCGGGAGGCAAATTTACAGACGGGGTATATCTCTCAGCCAAATACCTGGGAGACTTCAACTTTCTCGTGGACTACGTTTCTGGTCCAATCGCATTGACTATACTAGGGGTATCGATGGTCATATCGATATATGCCTATCCATATATGGAAAGAAAATTCGAGGAAGAAGGCGAACAAATATCCTCGAACATGAAGCTATTCTACATTTTATACTATATATTTTCCATTTCTATGTATGGGTCAGTAATTTCAACGAACTTCGCAGAATTCTACCTCTTCTTAGAGGTTGGTCTGATATCTAGCTTCATACTTATCAACAATTACGGCTACGGTGATAGAAGAAAAATCGCCCTCCTCTACTTTGTTTGGACTCATATAGGTGCTGTGCTCTTCCTCGTGGGTGCGCTAGCATTCGGTTATTATGAGGGTAGCCTGAATGTTTTCGGCTCTGGAGGAAACATAGTTTACACGGGAGAGCTGATGCAGAGCGTCGCGAAAGCCGTTTTTGCTCTTATGCTGGTAGGAATGTTGGTTAAGGCAGCGGCCCTAGGATTCCATCTATGGCTACCTTATGCTCATGCCGAAGCGCCAACACCGATAAGTGCGCTGCTTTCTCCACTTTTAATAGGGATCGGGCCATACGTGATCTTTAGATTTTTATATCCCCTCTTTCCGGCTCAGTTCAGTGATGCTAGGCTTTTGTTAGCTGTGTGGGGAGCGCTAACCATAGTTTATGGAGGCTTAAATGCTTTATTTGAAAAGGACTTTAAGAGGTTCTTGGCATACAGTAGCATATCGCAGATGGGTTATCTCATAATTTCGGTAGCAGCCGGGAACATCTACGGCTTTATAGGGCTAATTTTGCATTACATAGCCCATGCGTTCGGAAAGGCCATATTATTCGCTTCAGCAGGCTCCGTTATATACCACGAAAATGGACTCAGGGACATGCGCCAGATGGGAGGAATGCTGAAGACTTTGCCGATGACTGGTAATACCGCATTGTTAGGATTTTTCACTATAACAGGGATGCCTCCCACCATAGGCTTTTGGAGCGAGCTCTTCATCGTGAGAGGAGTAGTAGAAGCTTTTTACGGAATGGGGGCGGAAGGTCTCGCTATCATAGCGCTACTTTTCATAGGGTTCTCTTTGTCGATTTCGTACTCCTTTTACAGATATAAGGAAGTTTTTCAGGGGCCGCCCAAATTTGGCGAGAGGAAAAAAGAAGATCCTTTTATTATAGGATCGCTCATAACCCTTGCTATTTTGGCGATCGCTCTTTTCATCGTCGCTCCCGTTTATGCCAACGATCTGACGGGATATCTGAATTCTCTTAAGGCACTAGCAGGAGGTGCATAAAAGTGGCGCTCAACGCATACTATTTCTTGGCTATCATTCAGCCCTTTATTGCTTCTGCAATAATAGCCTTGCTCCCCTCTAAGAGGAAGTTGCCAGGCTTAGTGAGCGTGGCATCGCTGTTTATTTCAACGGTCTCATCAGGCCTAGTTTTGTACTTCATACTTGAGAAAGGATTCAGCGGGCCAATTTCATTTGGTGATCTTCCCTCTATAGGCTTCTCCCTATCTTTTCTATACGACTCCTACACGGGCATAATGATGGAGCTTGTCTCATTTCTATCCCTAATAATAGGGATATACAGCTTATACTATATGGATGGAGATGAGGGGTTCACTAGGTATTTCATGTACTTTACCTTCTTCGTAGGAAGTATGATGCTCGTCGTCTCAGCAGACAATCTGATCCTCCTTTTTTTAGGATGGGAAGGAACTGGTCTAGCAAGCTACGCATTGATAGGGCACTGGAGGCACGATGAAAAAGAGAGAATGATTGGAGAAGAGGGCAGATATGTCGCAAACACGCCAATGTTCTCCTTCCCTAGTATGAGTGGTCTAAGAGCCCTCCTCTTTACAAGAATCCCCGATGTGCTCATGCTAGTTGGCATAATCGTATTGTATATTATGACGGGGACGTTCAGTTTGAGTGTTTTGCTTAAATCATCTTCCAATGTTGTAGGGATCCTCGCAAGAGCAGGTATCTTAGTCCCTGTTATGTCCTTACTATCTATAGGAGCATTGGCTAAGAGCGCGCAGTTCCCATTCCACGAGTGGCTCGTGACTGCTATGACAGGCCCGACCCCAGTAAGCGCACTAATTCATGCAGCAACGATGGTGAAAGCCGGAGTATACTACATGGTGAGAATTACCCCGATATTTGCATATGGGGCAAAAGAGCTGATGGTAACAGATCCTATCTTAGGCCAAACAGCCTTCTCACAGATTCAAGAATTCTACTACGTGCTTATGATCATTGGTGCTATAACGGCATTCGCTCTCGCTACAATGGCTCTCGTCGCGAGGGAGGCAAAGCTGATCTTAGCATATTCTACTGGGAGCCAGCTGGGTTTCATGTTCGCAGGAATCGGCGCCTCGATTTTTTCATCTCATCCATCTCTCGTGCTTTCATTCGTTGTGGCCCACTTGATCGCTCATGCCATATTCAAGGCCGGTCTATTCCTCGGGGCGGGCATTTACATTCATGTGGGAGAAAGCAGGTTCATCGATGAGTGGCCGAACATACATAGGATGAGGGTTACGACCTCATTGAACTGGCTTCTTACCCTTTCGCTTGCAGGTTTACCTCCTTTCATAGGCTTTTGGACCAAAGATGCCTTGGTAGAGAGTTACATAGCAACTGGACTTTTGCTTCCAACGTCCTTGTTGGTGGTCACCATTTTATTCACAGCTTTTTACTCTACAAGGTACATGTTGTATACTGAAAGGTACCCTGGAAAAGATGGGGAGCTGTTGCATGAACCACCTGCATATGTGGCTTCTACTTACGGTCTACTCGCAATCCTATCTATACTCTTAGGTATCATGTGGCCGCTGTTCGGACAAAAACTTTCAATGTTTGTTTCGCAATCCTTCATAGAAGTGCCTCATATACTTGCCGAAGGCGAGACCACAGCGGTAGCCGTTTCCCTCGCTTTGGTTCTAACAGGTATAGCGCTATCTTTCTCAGCATACTACCTTAAGTTAGTTGATTCCAAGGGGATAATCTCGAAACTTCCCTCATTAAACAACTTCCTCAGAGACAGATGGTGGATAAACGTATTCTATTACAATATTGGGCTAGCTTTTCTTAGAATAGGCGAAGTTACCTATAACTCATTAGAAAAAGGCCTGGACACAGCAATCAACTATGCGTTACCGAGGGGAACATCCATGTTTAGCAAGTACATACGAAAGCCACTGAACGGGGATACTTACAACTATATGCTTTACTTCCTCTTATCAGTAGTAGTAATGTTACTCATCCTGATCTTCATGTGAGGTGGTGAAAATGCTAAGCGGGAGCGATATAGGTGCAATAGCTACAATAGGAATACCAATTATAGCTTCATCGGCTTTAATAATCGCAGGTTTCTACTCAAACCTAGGGAGAAGGGCAATAGTTCTGCTAAACCTCATTTTTGGGATAGCTGAGCTAGGCGCTATTGCTTTCTTATCCTACCTCTCAATATCAGGGCTATATTCTTCAGCTCTGAACGGTGTCATCGTGCTAGACGGTTTTTCCATAATTCCTCTGCTAATTGGAGCCTTTGTCCTCCAGATAATTTTAGCATCTCTTTCTCTTGAGGGAGAAGTTCACAAAGCTGCAATATTCGCTGTTGCTGGGTTTTCAACAGTTTTGGGAAGCTTCTTGTTAGCGACCACCTCATCTATCTCCCTTTTCATTGCATCATGGCTATTGCTGAGTATTTCATCATACACAGCGGTAGCTGCAGCTAAGACGAAATCCTCATCTGATGCTGCGCTTAAGTATGCGCTCATGGGTGTGCTCTCAACAGTGTTCATAGTTATGTGGCTTGGTACTGGGGCTTATCTTGCGGGGGATAACATATACTCCGCTAATTGGTTTGGCAGTGGTAAGCTCTTTCTTCTCTCCGCTGCTCTCCTGTTAGCTGGTGTAGGGTTTAAGCTGGGCATATTTCCGTTTCACTGGTGGATGCCAGATGTATATTCCCAGGCAGAAGGTAGAGCAATTGCTTTGATAACAGGAGTTGCAAAGATCGGGGCGGTACTCGGATTCGTTAGAATGATTTATTATACGTTTTACATTGGACCCAGCGCCCAATTCATAGATATGGTGGCGATAGTGAGCGTCCTTACAATGACATTTGGAAATATAGCAGCACTTACAACTAGGGTATTACCGAGAATCCTCGCATATAGCAGTATAGCTCAAATCGGCTATATACTCGTGGGTGTCGTGGGCATACTCTATGGAGCCTCGAGTGGAAATGCGCAACTCATTTATCTTGCTTCAGGCGGAATAGCAATACAAACACTTGGCTATTCACTCGCTAAGTCTGGGTCTTTTCTTTTTTCAGGAGAGCTTGGGTCAAGCGTACTAGATGAAAGCATTAAGGGAGCATATAGGACTGATGCATTGAGCTCTTTGTCCTTTTCCATATTCCTATTGAGTCTGCTAGGTCTTCCTCCATTAGTGGGATTCTGGGGAAAGCTATACTTGTTCGAATCAGCGGTACCCTATAGCTTAGCGCTGGTTGTCATAGCGATTATCAACAGCGGGATCTCCAGCTATTACTACGGTAGGCTCATATCGATGCTCTTTTCTCAAACAGGTACTGGTAAAGGAAAATTCGGGCTCAGGGTCAGCTATGTCATATTATCGATAGTTTTAGTGGCTTTGGGTCTAGGGTTACTCCAGCTTATCTTCCCCTATCTCAGCATAAAGGTTCTGTGAGCTTTTCGTTATATTAAAAAATACTTTTTAAACTTTTTTGAAGGAAGGATAAAATTATAACGGGAATCCTTTGTTTAAAAGCGGAGAGGAAAGCAATGGACAAGGATCTTATAGACTGGATTTACACAGTATCTCAAGCGGATCCGAGGCATGAAAACGGTGGAGTGCTGGGGTCAATGACAACTCCGCCTCCCCCTGAAGCTTTGAAGATAGTAAATCACTTCATATCGAAGAACTTAGGAGATCCTCACTTATTCAAAAGCCTAGAACTTATAACTGAGAAGCTCGTGAGCTTAACTAGGGAAACTTTAGGGTTACCTCCTAATATGAAAGGAATAATCACCAGCGGAGGCACCGAGTCAAACATACTCGCCCTCTATTCCTTTCGTGAATCACTGGGTGTGAAAAAAGTAGTATTGACAGATGTTGCGCATTATAGTGTTTTAAAAGCTTCTAAAATGCTTGGCATATATAGCGAAGTTGTTCAAACAGATTTTTCGGGAAAGTTCAGGCCAGATGATATCTCGAAGAAGATCCATGGTCCCTCCGATTCTCTGGTTATGACAATGGGTACGACACAGCTTGGAGGAGTAGAGGATCCTAGAGAAATTTTGGATGACCTCAATAGAATACCGATCCATGTAGATGCAGCCTTCGGTGGGCTTACCTTTCCATTTATAAATCCGGAGAAATTCCATGGTATATTGCGTGCTCTGATTAGCTCAGGTACAAACTTCACAATTGGAGTAGATTTTCACAAGTTTTTGGGGGCTCCTATCCCTTCGGGGATCATATTCGTGCCTGAAGAAATTTACCCCTCATTATCTTTCGACGTGAATTATATCTCTTCTGGCAAACAGTTCGGATTACTGGGCACTAGGCCTGGTTTTTCAGCAGCAGCTGCTCTGGCGACATTAGCTTATTATGGGCTTGATGGACTATCAAAAAAGGCAAAGTTGGCATATGAAAACACACTATGGTTTCTAGAAGAAGCCAAGCATAGGGGGCTTGGCTTTCCCGTAAATCGCCCTGAAGTACCTATAGCTTGCCTCAGTACCGATGAATTGATAGAAAGAGAGAAGCTTTTAGAAGAGTTGGCAAAAAGGGGGTTTTTTGTTTATAGAGGAGAAAAATGCAGGGGAATAAGGGTAGTCATGATGCCTCACGTAAGGAAGAGTCATTTGCAGCGTTTGCTAAAGGCTATGGAGGAGGTTCTGATCTCTTCTTAGCTATAAGGGCATAGGTTTTTCTGCTTATACAGCGGGAGGCTTCATGAGGAATATATCTTACCTCACTATAGCTTACCAAGGTTTGAGATATCATGGATTTCAGACTCAGCCCGGCTTTGAAACAGTAGAAAACTGCATTATCTCTTCGCTGAGGAGAATCGGTTGTTTTGATGATTTTTCCATGAATACTTATAGTCACGGTGGGAGAACTGATAGGGGAGTGAGTGCGCTTGGGCAGATCATTTCATTTTCTCCAGTCAACGGATGCTCTCCTGAACAAGTAGCTGTAGCTATCAACGAACAGTGCCCTGAAGTGATTGTGTGGGGATATAGAGAGGATTTACCGCCTCAATTCAAGGTCAGATATTGGGCACTTTGGAGGGAATATATCTATATCGATGAAATATCTAGATATAAATCTTCAATTGAATCACTTCAAAAAGCGCTAGGCTGGGTAAAAAACATGAGATCCCTTGCTCCTTTTTATAAGGACTTCAAACTTGAAAGTTTCAGCCCTTGGTACTTTTCAAGGAGAATACTAGATGCTGAAATTAAGAGGATAGGAGAGAATTTAGCTATACGAATAAGGGGGGAATCCTTCACATATCATTTCGTAAGAAGGCTTATATCGTTTTTACGCGCCTACGATGAGAATTCTTCCCCAGAAGAGAACTTAAGAAATTGGCGTGGAGGACAGGCAGAACCCGAAAGGCTCATATTATCTAGAGTTATGACGCCTTACGCTCACAGAGCTCTTGCTCACATAGAAAAAGTCGCTACTGAGATCGTTTCTTCCTTGCCCTGGTGCCCATCTTCTTTGTGCTCGTCTCGAATTTTCTTAGAGATTCTTCTGCGTTCATGGGACCCGTAGAAGAAGGTTCAGTATTTTCAGTGCTTTCCTTAGATTTGCCGACGATAACTTTGATCTCATCTTCCTCTAACTTTAATCCTTCCATAATCTGCGTTGCTAAAGTTTTATTCACTTTGTATAATGCTCTTAACATCGGTATATATTCGCTCTTCACTGTCTCCCTAGAACAGTGAGTAACTTTCGCTATTTTAGCTGCAGCTTTGTTCAGGCTTTCCCTAGCCTTCTTTGTCTCGCTCATCATTCTTATTTTTTTGGGGAATTCGTATTTGATCCATTTGAACTTGGTCTTTTTCCTTGAAAGTGAAATAGCAGGCCCGACCATTTCTGATATATAGGTCAAAAGATCGTAGTTCTGCGTTCTCTTCATTCTTCCTCTATAAATGTCAGCTCTCGATAAAGCCTGAAATGCTAAATACATATCCTCTGGCTCTGTAAGCTGGACTGGTATGTTCTCCGATAACCATTCGATCAATGTGTCAATGTCCACCTGAGAATGGGAAACAGCTAATTTGCTTTGCCAAGCATATTTAGAGGTGAATATATTTCTAAGAGTGTCGAATGGATTCACTTCTCTGTCTCTGTAATATATAAGTTCATTCACTAAGGATGCAGTTACTTTCCCAAAGCTCAGACCTAAGTTTTGAAGATCATTTATGCTGGCTCTCAGGTCTCCTTCGTTCTTTGTGTGAATGATTTTTAGAGCTTCATCTTCGCAAAATATCTTCTCTTTCTCGCATATTCCCTTCAGCAGCTTCACTACATCTCTCTGATTAAGCTTCTTTAGCTCAATCAAAAGGGATGCATCTCTCAGAGGTTTTAAGTCCGGGTGGAACGGATTATTCGCCGTCATGATGATCGGATGTTTAGTTATAGAAGTCAACTCTAGCATAGTCTCAATGCCACCCTTATCCGCCGTCCCGGAAAGTCCATCTACTTCATCTATTAGTATCAATCTCTTCTTCCCCGATAGCGACATCTTTGTGGCAGCAGGCTTGATCCTTTTTTCTATATCCTCTCTTCTTCTGAAGTCGCTTGCATTGGTTTCTATTACCTCGCAGTTCATTTCCTTGGAAATAGCTTCCACTAGTGATGTCTTCCCAACACCAGGTGGTCCATACAGAAGAACCGCCCTCTTTGCAGGGCTTCCCTTGTCCCAGGCTTTCAACCAATTGAGAAGAATCGTTTTTGCTTCTTCTTGGTTGATGTAATCGGAGAGGCTCTTAGGTCTATACTTTATTATCCAAGGAATATAGCTTGATTCAGGCATTTTATATCATTCCTGCGAAGTCCTTCTCCCTAGCAGGACAAGCCACGCTAAGAAGCTGCTCATCTGTATCTCGTCGTCCGCTCCCTCGACCATCCTGTAAAGTATCTCACCCGTATAGTCTGCTATGAGCACGCGTTGCTCCTCGCTGAGCTGTATTTCTGGACTGAATATCTCTCTGTGCACTTGCTTTATTATATCAACTCCACTGAGACCATATTCGATCATTAGTTTTCTCAATCTTTCTCTAGCTACATCGAACTTTCCTTCTAGCGCATTTTCAACCATTTCCCTTATCTCTTTGGGATGCGCGAGTCCCATTACCTTATAAACAGCATCTACGGTAACCTTTCCAATCGCGCTCGAGGACTGCAATAAGTTTATCGCTCTCCTCATATCACCTTCGCATATCTCATAAATCACTTCAAGCGCTCTTTCATCGTACTCGACCTTTTCTTTAGAGGCTATCCATTTCAGCCTTTGAACAACCAGCTCTTTGCTCAGTGGAACAAACCTAAAGAGAGCAGCTCTCGATTGTATTGGCTCGATTATCTTACTACCGTAATTAGCTATCAATATGAACCTGCTCGTTGCAGTAAAATTCTCCATCATCCTCCTCAAGGCCTGCTGCGCGTCTGAAGTCATATTATCTGCTTCGTCTAAAATGATCAACTTAAATGGAACCGACCCAACAACTCTGGCTCTCGCAAATTCTTTAACTTTGGTCCTTATGTCATCTATACCCCTTTCATCGGAAGCATTCATTTCTAATATGTACTGCTGGTAGCTTTCGCCGTAAAGATCGTGTGCGAATGCGAGAGCAGCAGTTGTCTTCCCCGTACCAGGAGGACCTGTGAATAGCATATGTGGAACGTTCTTTTCTTCTACAAATTTCTTCAACCTGACTACTATATCTTCCTGATTGACGATATCATCTAGGCTTTTTGGCCTATACTTTTCTGCCCATAGCAAGTGCATGTCTGAACTGGACAAACAGATCACCGACTTAACAAGCTATATTACTATATAAACATAATAACTTCTTCCTTTCTTAAATAGTTATTAGGTTGAAAAGGATCCTTGCTGCGCTATTCTTTGCCGGTGAATCAACATGTTCGAGGAAATGGCATTACTGAAGGAGGCGTTTGAGAGGTCAGCGGTTAAGGTAATCATTACAGTTGAAAATGCTTCTATCAAACTTCCTAATGGGGGAATCGCTAACGTAAAGAAAGGAGATGAGATAGAGGTTCCCAGATGGATGGCAAATTTGCTCGACGAAAAAGGAATAGCGAAGAGAAAATGGAACGAGGTTCAACTTCAAGAACTCTCAAAGATAGACTATAAGACGAGGACGGTAAAGTCACCAAGGGAGGTGGAGTCTCTCCCTAGCAACTTTTATTGGATATGGACAGAGTACCTCGAGCACCTGGAAAAAGTTATAAAAAGCACACCGGATCCGAATTATATCTACGAAAGGAAAAGAGTAAGCGAATTCCTGAATAGAATAATGTCTAGGAGAATTGCTATCCTAATCGACGCGATATTGACCTCGGGAGTTGAAATGCCTTCGCTGCTATCTAAGGTCACTCCAGAAGAGTTAGTACTGCTAGAAAAGTTTCAGGGTGATTTCAAAGAATGGAAGGAAATACTGAACATATAACTGAGGAGCAAGCGGAACAGGAGGCTCCACAAGTAGATTACGTGGAAAGATTCAGAGATTTTCTGCTGAACTTTTCAAGAGACGGTGAAGACAAAAAATACATATCGAAAATTAAACAGATGATTTACAATGGTGCTAATTCGCTTCAAATTGACTGGAGCGACGTCCACTATACGGATGACTCCCTTGCCCTCTATATTCTTAAAGAGCCAGACAAAGCACTAAGCGATTTCAACAAGGCTTTGAGAATTGTAGTAAGCGAGGTGAGCTCCTCATATGCCGAAGAAAGGAAACATTTCTTCGTGAGGCTTACCAATATACCGGTATCTGTCCCGATAAGGAGCATAAGGAGCGAACATGTTAACACGCTCATCTCTATTGAGGGGATATTGGTCAGGGAATCTCCTGTAAAGCAGAAACTGGTAAGAGCTATGCTGAGGCACGTATCAGTTTCAAGGAAGGGAGAGAAACCCAAAAATGAGGCAAACGAATGCGGAGCAGAGTTTTACTGGCCTCCAGAAGATTTGGGGGAGCTAGGAGATGTAATAGAGTACCCTCAGACATGCCCAATTTGTGGTATGGGAGGCACGTTCAAGGTGATTCCTGAGAAAGGCGAATACGCTGACTGGCAACGAGTCGTCGTGCAGGAAAGACCCGAAGAAATCCCTCCTGGGCAAATACCGAGGAGCATAGAAGTTACGCTTTCTAGAGACCTCGTGGATCTTGCTAGGCCTGGAGATAGAGTTACAATAATAGGTATTCTCAGAGTTGTTGTCCCGAAGGAAAAAGGGAAGACGCTATACGATCTTGAACTTGAGGCAAATAACGTATTAGTTAGCCAGAAAACTCTGGAGGAGGTCGATATTTCTAGAGAAGACGAGGAGAAGATATTGGAGCTTGCAAAGGATCCATGGATAAGGAAGAGGATCATTGCAAGCATAGCACCCGCCATTTACGATCATTGGGACGAGAAAGAAGCGATCGCTCTAGCTCTATTTGGTGGAGTTACCAAGGAGACCAAAGATAAGATGAGGATCAGGGGAGATATACACATCCTTTTGATAGGGGATCCCGGCACCGCAAAGAGCCAAATGCTCCAATATGTTAGCAGGCTAGCCCCAAGAGCTGTCTACACTACGGGCAAAGGATCCTCTGCAGCTGGACTTACAGCTGCTGTAATAAGGGACAAAAGGACGGGGGACTTCTACTTAGAGGCAGGAGCTATGGTACTAGCGGATGGAGGCGTTGCTCTTATAGATGAAATTGACAAGATGAGGGAGGAAGATAGAGTAGCTATACACGAAGCAATGGAGCAGCAAAGCTATCATGCTAGCACAATCATCGAGCTGGCGGATGGACAAAACGTATCAATAGGCGAATTCGTGGAGGAACTCATGTCCAAATATGGTATGAGATTTGTTGGCGAAACGGTTTTTTTGGAAAAAATACCTAGTGGCATAAGGCTTAGGACTACAGACTTTAGGAAGATCTATGAGGTCACTCCAACCTTCATCAGTAAGCACGTTGCTCCTCAAAAGTTTTACCGAATAAGGTACTCTAATGGTTACGAGATATCCGTGACGCCCGAGCACCCTATATTCGTGCTATCGGAGCGGGGAATAGAGGTCATAAGGGCAGATGAGCTTAAAGCCGGTACAGCTGTTCCCGGCATTTCAGGAATTCCGGATACAGCGGAATTCCCAGGAGATACGCTTTACAAGTTATATCGGAAGCTTTTCTCTTCAATTAAGTGTCCTTCTCCGTATACCTCACTGAGAGAAGAAATATCTCTTTTAGTCAACTCCTGCATGGAGAACTCTCCACTAGATGAAAAAAGGCAGAAAATGCTAGATGAAATAGCATCATTGAACTCTTTATCTTGGCATAAGGTTGAAACTGTTGAGGAAATTGAGAACAACGGAGAGAAATGGGTCTATGATTTGACAGTTGAGCCCTCGAGAAGATTCGTAAGCAAAGGCATCATACTTCACAACACAGTCAGTGTAGCGAAAGCAGGAATCGTGGCTAGGTTGAACGCTAGGGCCTCGGTTGTTGCTGCTGGAAACCCGAAATATGGAAGATACGTTAACGAAAGAACAGTAGCGGACAATATAAATCTCCCAGTGACTATACTCAGTAGGTTTGATCTCATATTTATTTTGAGGGACAAGCCTTTATCGACGTATGATGCTATGCTTGCGAGACATATGTTGCGTGTTCATAAAGAGGCTGAGTTAGTTCAACCCGATATCCCCCTAGACGTTCTAAAGAAATACATAAGCTATGCTAGGAGGTACGTGAAACCTGTGTTGACCGAGGAGGCCAACAGGGCCCTTATGAACTTCTTCGTTGAAATGAGGAGGATGGGGAGCGAGTCTCAGCCAGGGGTAGTATCGATAACGCCTAGGCAGTTAGAGGCTCTTATAAGGCTAGCAGAGGCGCACGCAAAGATGGCCCTGAAGAACGAGGTAACTGAGGAGGATGCTTATGAAGCAATAAGGCTAATGAAGGTATTTCTCCAGCAGGTTGGATATCAGACTGACACAGGAGCTATCGATATAGACGCGCTAATGGTTGGAATCCCGAAGAGCAAGAAAGAAAAGCTTATACTGGTCGAGGATACTATAACTTCAATAATTAACGAAACTGGAGCCGATTGCGCTAACATAAAGGAAATCTATGAGAGAGTGAAGCATGAAGGCGTGACGGAGAAGGAGCTGGAAGAGCTCGTGCGTAGGCTGACGAGAGATGGGATAATTTCTGAGAGGAAGCTCAACTGCTATACCAAGGTCTGAATTATTCGGTGGTTTTCAAATGCTTTTTTCTGATTTACCTCTCCACCCGATCCTCAGAAAAAAGGTGGAGATGAGGGGGATCAGGGGGCTTTATCCTCCCCAAGAGGAGGCTGTAAAAAAAGGCCTATTCAATGGAAAGAACATTCTCATGGTTACCAACACTGCTTCGGGAAAGACGTTGCTAGCAGAAATATTGGCTATCAATACTGTGATGTCTGGAAGAGGAAAGGTGGTTTATTTAAGTCCACTTAAAGCCCTTGCGGATGAAAAATTTAGAGATTTTGGTCAATATTCCGAACTTAATTTAAAGACCATACTCACAGTCGGCAACTACGATTCGGCGGAGCCCCGGATAGAATGGTATGATATAGTTTGTACTACGTATGAAAAGATGGACAGCATCGTAAGGCACAGGCCAAGCTGGTTGAACGAAGTAGCCCTAATCATAATTGATGAGATACATTATTTAGATGATGAAAAGAGAGGACCAGTTTTAGAGAGCCTCATAGCGAACTTGAAGCTGATCATGCCTTCAGCGCAATTCTTCGCTCTTTCAGCTACAGTGGGTAATGCTAATGAAATTGCTTCTTGGTTGGAGGCAGAACTTGTAGAGAGCAGTTGGAGACCCGTTCCCTTGAAAGAGGGAGTTTTCCTCAACGGAAAAATAATTTATAGTGACGGCGAGACGAGGAGGATAAAAACTAAGTTTTCATCTCCTGTTCTCGATTTGGTTTACGATACCGTCGAAGATGGAGGACAGGCGATCGTTTTCGTTAATAGCCGAAGGAGGGCTGTTTCCTTAGCGAAAACTGTTGGGGAAAGATTGAACTTGCGGCCTAACAGCGAGTCAGACGAGCTCTCGGAGAAGCTTAGGCATAGTAGCGAAGTAACATCGCTCAATGAAGAGCTCGCCGCGCTGGTGAGATCGGGAGTCTCGTTTCATCATGCCGGTCTCACAGTAGAGCAGAGAAGGGAGATCGAGAGGGGTTTCAGGGGAGGGGCGATAAAAATCATAGTAGCGACTCCAACACTTGCTGCCGGTGTTAACCTTCCCGCAAGAAGGGTAATCATAGAAAGCTCAGAAAGGTATGTGGCAGGGGAAGGAAGTGAGCCAATAAAGATTTTGGAGTATAAGCAGTTCGCCGGTAGGGCAGGAAGGCCCGGTTACGATGAATACGGCGAGGCAATACTTATAGCTAAAACAAAGAGCGACGCAGAAGACTTATTTGCTACATACATAAATGGACAGCCCGAGAAGATACGTTCTAAAATGGGCACCCCATATAAGTTCAGGACTCATCTCCTTTCCTTCATTGTTACGTTCGGTGGGTCAAATGACGAAGGCATTTCTAGATATATAAATAAGCTTCTTCTTTCAAAACAGCTTAGGAAAAAGGAAATAGCTGAGCTCGTTTCCGAGTCAATAAAAATGCTTACCGAGGGCAATTTTATAATAGCCTCTGGAAACGCTTATATTCCGACAGAGCTCGGGAGGTACGTATCGGAGCTTTACATCGATCCACTCACAGCACTTTATGCCATAAAGGCACTGAAGAAAGGGAAAGCAATTACAGAGTTTTCCGTAATGCATTTGATAGCAGCTTCCCCCGATATGCCGAAGTTGAGACTGAAGAGGGGAGAAATTGGAAAAATCGACGAAGCGATGACGCAATTCTTGCCGGAGATTCTTCTGGACCTACATGAGAGAGACGCTGATTATGAAGACGTCTTGGCAGAAGTAAAAACAGCATTATTCCTGCTTGACTGGATAAACGAAGTCCCAGAGCAGGAAATCTGCGATAAATATGACTTGGGTCCTGGTGATATTTTTGCCTTCGTTGAATCGGCTAGTTGGATAGCATATGCTTTGAGTAGGTTGGCAGAGATAATACCGGAGGCTAAGGCTCACTTAGACGAATTGAGGACATTAAGCGTTAGAGTCGAGACCGGAGTGAAAAGCGAGCTTGCAGAGCTCGTACAGATACCAAAGATAGGTAGAGTAAGAGCGAGGAAGCTATATAGCGCTGGAATCAAAAGCCTAGAAGACATCGTAAAAGCTGGAGAAAATAGGCTGAGAGGCATAGAAGGCATCGGGGATTCCCTGGCTAAAGATATAGTTGAGTTCGCAAGTAAGCAGCTTTCTAAGCGCCATTAGACCCTAGGCACGAGGAAACCGGGATCCCTTTGACGCTTCTTCCTTTATAGCCTACTACTCTAACATCCAGAATGCAAGGTGGGGTGAAAAATCCCTTCAATTCAATGGTCAATGGATATGAGCCGAGCTGCCTAGCATACGAGATCCCATCGTTAGTTGCCATCTCAACATAGGCTCTTTTCAATATTGTTCCAGGAGGTACGACTCGTTTTAAAAAGGCCGGATCGTATTTGTGCCTAACAACCCATGTGAACCTCTTAGCCCTATATTTATTTCTCTCGAGCAAAGATTCCTTCCAAATTAACTGCAGCTTAGTATTGGGAAGAACAAGGACCTTCCTTATGTTTATTCTCCTCACCAGAAGCTCTCTTTTCAATAGTTCATCTAGGAACTCTAGGTTCTTTTCATAAGTTCTCGAGCTCTCCCCAGGTAATCCCAAAACGAAGTTTATTCCAGGAAGTATATGAGGAAGACCATTGTTTCCTACAGCTTTTCCAACTTCATTCACTATTTCTACCGCTTTTATAACATCTTCAAAAGAAGCGTTCAGGTTATTGAGCTTAACCACTTTTTCATCGGCGCTTTCTAGGCCAAAGGCAAGCACGTCTCCCGGGGAATGATATTTGATGATCCCCTCGATCGACCTCTTCGCTTTTTCCGGATATGATGAGATAACAGCGGGATTGGCATTGTCAACATGTATATTTGCTTGTGGTGCAGAGCTTCTAACTAACATGAAGAATGATTCCAAAAATTCAGGATTAGGCTCTGGCACCTCCTTCCTTCCAAGATCCTTTGAGCCATATGAGATTATGTCCGGCTGTCTGCCGATCCTGAAGCTTCTGACCCCTTGAGCATATAATGTTGCCACTTCTTCAACGACCTTCAAAGGGTTCCTAGCAACCGGCTTGCCATATAGTGGTTCTATACAGAAAGAGCATCCTCCAACGATCCACCTGCTACAACCTCTATATGTCTCTATCTCAGCGGTCAAATTGTAGCCATAATTTGGGTGTTGCCTCACTATTTTGGCCCCAGTTATAGCGAATTTGTCTGTATCACTATAGTCTTCTCTTTTAATCCATTCCTCAGCCTTTTCTTCACCATACTTCATATATTCGCTCACATAGATCTCCGGGTCACCGTTTACAACCGCTCCATAAACCTTCTTGAAAGTCTGGGGAGGTATCGCTGGCTTCCCGCCTATTTCCCCCATACCGAACCTTGCGGCAGGTCCAACCAAAACTGTGAATGTGTCATTCAGCATTCTGCCTATCCTTTCAACCTCCTCCGGCGTTATAGGAATTCCACCCAGATATTTTCCAGGCACTACAACTCCCGCGATCACGATGACCATTCTGGAAGAGGAGGAAATTTTAAAGAAGTCTGAAAAGTTTTTCCTTACCTCGTCAATTGTATAGTACAGAATTTTCGCTTCTGGGTCTGAGCTCCATATTGCTCCGGCTATATATCTCGGATAAACATCTATAAATGGTGGTACCCCCAAACCTGCGGGCTCATCGGTATAACCGTCCAATATAACGAATTTTTCTCTCACAAAATCACCGTCGAAGTTCTTTTGGGAAAAGCATTAAGCTATACATAAATTTTCAGAGGTCTAGCTCCTCTGTCTCTTTAATAATATCTCTTACGATGACTGCTTTTGAACTCGTGTAGTTTATGGAATACATCTTAGCTCTTCCAAAAGCCCTTTCATTTATTATACCCGAGTCCTTCAGCTCTTTTACGTATCTCTTCACATATGCATAGTTCAGTCCCGTTTCCCTAGCTATTCTGGAAATGTTGACTTCTCCATATTCATATATTACCTTAAGAACCTTATACTTTCCTCTGCTTCCAATTATGGTGCTCACGGCTCACTTGCCTCTCCCAGCCAGAAGTTCTTCTACCCGCTTTTCAAGTTCATCTAGAGGTCCCCCGCTTATTCCAAGCAAGGTGCTTTTTCCTCTATATCCTTTCCCGCTGCTCCTAGCAGTCAATATCCCTAGGTTTTTCATTTTCATAATATATGTATATAATTGTGTGTGCTTCCTAGCCTTTTCTCTGTAGTTCTCGCAGATTTGCCTGTATGTGCTTTCAACCTCTCCCATCCTAGCGAAACCGCTTCCCGTTTCTTTAAGCGTCTTTACTACCGATAGAAATATAAGTAGCTCGTGCTTTTCGAGCGAATGGAGCTGGTCCTGTAGTAAAGCGGTCTCTGGCCTAACAACCACCTGCGCTTTCCTTATGTCATCCATAGAAATGCTTCCTCTCCTCTCCGCATCAGCGCTCTCTCCAGCCCTAACTAAGATCTCCAAAGCAGTTCTAGCGCTTCCGGGCCCCCCCTTGTCGTAACCTTCAAGGAGCGAAATGTACTTCAGACCGTCGTCTGAGATAACGCCTGGAAATAGGGCTTCTCCGGCTCTCTCTTTTAATATATCGTAAAGCTCGGCCGACTTATAGGGAGGAAATGCGATGATGTCTTTCACGAAGTATGAACTCGAGGCCTCCCCACCTATTTCTAAAATGCTGGGATCTCTCACTATGAAAATGTAGTTTATCCTCTTCCTTTCAAGCGAGTAATCATCATAAAGCCTAACGAGCGTATAGAGGGGGTTTGTCAATGAATTGGAAAGCATAAAATAGTCAAATTCGTCGAGGGCTATCAAAGCGTATGTGTTCTTTCTCTCCATATCATCGAGCAGTCCCTTCAAAAGCTCCTGTACACTGAGGCCTCTCTGTGGAAGAGATATACCTAGGCCGGCAGATATTGAGTGTACAACTTGGGGCAAAGTTCTCGATTTGAAGCAGTTTACGTGGACATATTTCAAGTTAATTCCTCTCTTTTTGGCCAAGGCGGTTATCGTTGCTCCGAAGACCCTAGCGGTGACAGTCTTTCCGGTCCCATACGAGCCAGACAGCACGATCCTCAGCATTTCTTCTCCAGGAGAAGAAAAGATTGCTTTGAATCTCTGCGCAAGCTCTTTTAGCTGCTTCTCTCTGTGTGGCAGGCGCTCAGGCGTATACTCTGGGTATAACTTATACTTCTCTTTGAAAACCGAGGGAGATTTCAGCTCACCTTCTACTATCTCCTCGAAATATGACATGTGTGCTTCCCAGCATTTAGCTTCTTGTCAACGATCCTTAAATAAGTAGTTGTCCGAAAGTATTAAACAATAATAGAATAAAAACTATCAACCGAATTCTAGAATATTAACCGCAGAATCTAAGTAATTCTTGTTTTTAGAGGTGGCGATGTCGTGGAAAATAGCCTGTTGATGCGCTTTCTGTTGAACGCTTCTGACGTCGCCGAAAAAGCTAATTTCAAAGAGCACAGGGCCGCGCTCCTTTCCATAGCCGACACGATATCTGTGGCTATGGCTTCTCATAGCATAGATGCTAGGGTAAAAAATCTTAAAGCTTCTCTTTTAGAGGGTACCAAAGCGAAAGGAGACGCGGCTATCTTTGGAAATAAAATCGAAAAAGCTGATGATATCACAGCCCTCGCGATAAATTCCTTTGCGTCACACTCTCTAGAGCTAGACAACTGGCTCCCGCTTGGCATGCTGCATCCCTCTTCTTCAATAGTTCCGGCTGCCATTTTGCTAGCTCAGAAGAAGGATCTATCTTTAGAAGATGTGGCCGACGGGATCATTTATGGATACCAGCTTTCAGAGAGCTTAGGAAGGTGGCTGGGGAGGTCGTACTATAAAATATGGCATACGACATCAACGATCGGAGGGATGTCTGTAGCAGCAATGCTATCCTGGATGGATGAGAATGATGATGAAAGGATAATGAATTCTCTCTTGCTCGCGCTTACTTATTCCGGTGGGCATATGCCGCTCATAAACAAGCTCGTATCGATAAAGCCCGTAAGCCCCATGCATGCAAGCATAATTGGTTACTACTCATTTAAGATGAATAATGCTTTTAAGGGCCTAATTAGGGAGGCTGATGGCATCGAAAGCAAAATCTGTGCCAATCTTTCTAATAATTGTGCTACAGTGGACGAGACTTGGGATCAAGAATCTGCCGTTTCAAGGCTAGGTTATAAAATATTTCCAGCATGTAGAAACAGCCACACAACCATTCAAGCAGCTATAAAGCTCAGCGGAAAGGTTGATTTGAATAGTATAGAGAGCATAGAGCTAGAAGTATTCGAGGAAGCGGCCCAAGTTGCCGATATACGTTCTCCTACTACGCTGGAAGAAGCGATGTTCAGCTTATCTTTTTTGACTGTTACAGCGTTAGCTAAAAAATGGGTGGGTTTCAAGGAAATCCAGGAGGCCCTTTCGGATAATTCCCTCAGAGAATTGGAGAAAAAAGTAAAAATAAGGGTGCGCGACGACTACACAGCCTTTTTCCCTGAGAAGCATCCAATAACTTTGAAGGTAAAGCTAAAGGACGGAGGAACATTGGAAGAGTATGAGGAGATACCATATGGAGATCCATCTCACAATATAAGCTATGAAGCTATAATTGAAAAGCTTAGATCTTTGTCCGAGTACTCTGGAAATAAAAAGATATTAAAGTTTGTTAATTTAATTTTAAAAGAAAATATCGATATTAAAATAAACGAATTAATTGAAAAAATATCGACGGCTGATAGCGAATGAGAACGGACATCACGTTACTGCATCCTCCCAGCTATTTGTATTTTAGGGAGGAAAAAAGGAAGTTCGGCCCTATAAGCGACGTGATCCCATCAACTCCCATATTCGATATGTATCCGTATGGCTTTTTCTCCCTAGCAACATACTTGAACAAAAAAGGCTATAGGGTGGATCTCTATAACGTAGCTGCTAGGATGGTTCTCGATGAAAGCTTCGATGTTAACCGATTTGTGGAGAAACTGGATGCTGATGTCGTAGGGATAGATCTCCATTGGCTAGTTCATGCCCATGGTGCTCTGGAACTGGCGAAGAAGATCAAGCAGGAGAGGCCAGATATAACGATCATGTTGGGCGGTCTGTCTTCTACGATATTCCATAGGGAGATAATGGAGAAGTTCCCGTGGGTTGATATAATAGCTTTGGGAGACACCACAGAGCCCGTAGTTGATATGCTTTTAGATCACAGATCTAGAGGAAAAAGCTTAGAGAGCGTTCCAAACATAGCTTACAGAGAAGGGAAAAACATAAAAGTGAACAGTTTCTCCTACGTACCAAAGGATATCAGCGATTATAGCATCGATTACCACAAGATTTTCAGTTCCCTCTTTCATGCTTCTGAGCCTTTCGGATGGATTCCATTCGCGAACTTTATAGAGCACCCGATCGGTGCCATCCTATTATACAAAGGTTGCCGCTACAACTGCCTAGCCTGTGGCGGGTCTAGCTATACTTATAGAAAATATTTTGGGAGAAGAGAATTGGCTTTCAAGTCAAATGATGCAATATTGAAAGAGCTATCGAGCATAGTTGATCACATAAAGATCCCGGTATTCCTTGTTGGAGACATTCAATTACTGGGAAGAGAAAGAGCAGAGGACCTCATAAGAAAGATAAAAAGCGAAGGACTTCAGTTCTATGGATTGTTTATGGAGTTCTATACCCCTCCCCCTCTTGATCTCATTGAAAAGCTAACATCGCTAGATACTGAAGTGTATTTTCAAATAAGCCCGGAGTCACATATAGAGGAGGTAAGGAGATTTTATGGAAGACTTTATGGAAATGACCGTTTGAAGGATTTTGTTAAAGGATCGATAAAGCTTGGGGCCAAAAGAGTTGATCTATACTTTATGGTCGGCCTAGCAAAGCAAAAATTAGAGCACATGGAAACATTCTCCAATTTCATTCGAGATATTTACAGAGAAGTGCCAGAAAACGAGAGAAAAAGGATCGACTTCTTCATTTCGCCACTCGCACCCTTCGTGGACCCTGGAAGCCTGGCATTCGACTTTCCCGAAAAATTCGGCTATAGGATTAGAGCTAGGACATTAGCTGAGCACGTTGAACTTATCAAGAACTCACTAGATTGGAGGGAGATGTTGAACTATGAGACGGAGTTCATGAACAGAGAAAATATAGCACAAGCCACATATATAGGAGCGAAGGCATTAACTATAATGAAAAAAGAGCAAGGAATTTTGGAAGAAGATGAAGCAGAAAAAATACTTTTAAAGCTAAATCAAAGCTACTCCGAGGACATACGGGGAAAAGAGACAACCGACTTGCGCGATCTCTATCCATCTGAACCGTTATATAACTTAATCGATGAAAAGAGGTCCGAGGTATTAATAATGGCGATCAAAAAATCACTGGGTTTAGAGTAGGGGGGTTACCCCGAGTAGGCATGAGAACAATCCATAAAATAAAAACGTTCATTCAAAAAACTGCTGCCATATAATCATTTTTATAGGGAGCTCTTTTAGCCACAATTTAATTTGCTCAAAAGGATCCATCTTTTCCTTTCCAAGCGATCTTTCGAGTTGTTCTATCTTTTTGGAGAGCATCATTAGGGTATCCAGTTGATCTTCTGTTAGTATCCCAATCCTTTGAAAAAATAGTATATAGTGGTAGCAAGCTATGCCGAAAATATACCCACCGTTTAAAAAGAAGTCAACAGCGTTTCGTACATCTGCTGGTGAAGGAAGGCAAGCAAGTAAGTTAGGGGTAGGTGAACGATAAGGGTGCGTATGAACTGTTGCGCAAAGAGGAGTTGGGATGTATAGGACCCTCATTTCCTCCCCTTCAATAGCTATTCCTTTGCCATCTTCTGTAATGAAGAGGGCGTGTTCTCTCCCTACGAGAGCTGTTCTCTTTAATAGATACTTGATAGAATCTTCTGTTGCTTCCATAAAGACACCAAGAAATCTTCTGTTTACTTCATCTATCGTTAGGCCTTTTCCAATTGGAGGAGAATATGGTAAAAGCTCGTATCTTCTCTGATACTTTGAGTTGAATTCCCTAAGGAGCTCGTCACTCAAGTTTTCTGAGGAAAATATTTTCCTTTCTCCGATATCTAACCATAAATTGTCGAGACCTTCGGACATGAGATCTTCTGCTGCTTTCAACCCTACACAATATGATTCGATAAGATCAGCGTCTGGAAGCGTTATCTCTTTCTGCCACGGCTTCGCCTTCAGCTGGCATCACCTTTAATCCTTGGTCTGTATCGAATACTACATCAAAGGGCTGTCCGGAAAATCGTAGCTCCCCCTCATATATGTAAAACTCCTTGGGCAAGCTCTTTTTTATCCACTTAATTTTCCATTCTCCTCCTTCGTTTTCCAACCTACCCACAGCGTTCAGCCTAGCAGGTCTGTGAAAAAGGAGTTCCGGCCAAGACGATTCTCCTATATACGAACCTAAATGGACGATGAACCCCCTGCCGGCCAACTCCACAACTACGAGTCCCTGTCCGATTTTATTCTTCATAATCCCTTTCCATTTTTCCAGGATACGGGCTCCTCCTTTTAGGGCTTCGACCGTGGAGGTGGACTCAATTTTTTCACTGATTATGCTTTCCTCTAGAGGTACATATCCAACGATCGCTATTTCTCCTAAGTCAAGGATCTGCGATTGATAGGCTCTTACAGTAGCAATAGCTTCAATCTTAGCTTCTTTACTTTCTTCTCCTGTTCGTTTACTTATTTTTTTGTCCTTCTTGGGCATTTTCATCACTGATATTACAAATATTGGAATCGTTGAGTATATTATGCTTTTTAGGTAGTGAAGTTTATGAATCAATCTAAATAAATATATAATTGTACAATAACATTATGAAACGTTAAAGAAAATTTGGGGATGTGCTTTGAGGATAAACTACCAGCTGAGAGAGCTTGAAGGTGAACAGGCTTTCTTCTTCCTTTCAAAAGCCAGAGAAGTAGCAAAAGAAACCGGGAAAGAGATAATAAGCTTCGGTATAGGTCAGCCCGATTTCGACACCTTCTCGCATATAAAAGAAGCAGCGAAGAGAGCGATAGATGAAGGTAAAACGGGATATACGGAGTCGGCCGGCATACCTGAGCTTAGGGAGACAATAGCAAATTACTTGAACAAAAGATATGGAGCGGGCGTCAATTATAAAAACGTTTTAGTAACTACAGGAGGGAAGACAGCCATCTTCCTAGCAATGGTAGGTGTTGTGCAACGTGACACCGAAGTTCTCATCGTAGAACCTTCGTATTATGCTTATGGTCAGGTTGCCAAGTTCCTTGGAGCAAGGCCAATATATGTCCCCTTGAAGTGGATGGGAAAGGACATAGGATTTGAATTAGACCTAGAAGAAGTGAAGAAGAGGATCTCGCCCAAGACGAGCGCTATAGTAATCAACAACCCCGATAACCCGACGGGCAATGTATTCGAAAAGGAAAAAATAAAAGCTCTATTTGACCTCGCAAGAGATCATAACTTAGCTTTAATTTCTGACGAGGTATATGATTACTTCGTATACGATGGAGATTTCTTTAGTGTCACGCAACTTGGAGGATGGACGGAGAATTCCGTCCTTATACAGTCTTTCAGTAAGACGTTTAGCATGACTGGGTGGAGGCTCGGTTACCTGGCAGCGAAGGAAGAGCTTATATCCTTGCTTGATACAATGGCTGTTAATTTGTATAGTTGTGCTCCAAACTTCGTCCAGTGGGCAGGAATTGAGGCGCTTAACGGAGACTTTTCTCCAACATATAAAATGATATCAGAGTTCAACGAAAGGAGGAAGCTCCTCTACAATAGGTTAAGCGAAATAAACGGCGTTGAAGCATATATGCCAGGAGGAGCATTTTATATGTTTCCTAGGATAGCAGAAGCGCTTAAATCGACGGGCATGTCAATTAGAGACTTTGTTTTCAGGCTCCTTAGGGAAAAGGGAGTATTGGTCCTTCCTGGCAATAGCTTTTCGTCTCATTACGGTGAAGAGTTCATAAGGTTGAGTTATGCCACGAAGAGAGAAAAAATTGAAAGAGGAACTGAACTTATCAAAGAATTTGTCGAAGAGCACAAAAAGGATTGAAAATGAAGCTAAAATATCGACCTTTTTCTTTTTTTAAATTAAAAGCCGGGTTTTTTAAGCTTCAAAGCCTTGTATTACTTGGTGATATTCGAATAGCTATATATTTATGCAATGAAGAATCATTAACATTGAAAAAGCTTTAATCAACCCTGATTAAACTCCGGTTGTCTTGACTGCCCCCAGGAGAAAAAAGCAATTCGGAGCAGATGGGAGGGTATTTCGCATTTATAGGAAAAATCGAATGTAAAAACTGTCATACATTCGTTTGAGCCGACAAATGTAAAAAAGTGATTAAGAGCAATTAAAAGCAAAGGCTTCGATTTGCGCTTACCTTTTATAGCCGATTTTTTTCAAAAATTCAATCCTCTCGATCTCGTCATCTTTTCCTTCTACCCCAATCGGGACAAACCCATCGACGACCCCCAGTATAGCCCTTCCTTGTTCCGTTTCAGCCACGATCACTTGCACTGGATTAGCAGTTGCTACATAGAGGGTTACAACTTCTTGGACGTTCTTAAGTGCATTCAAGACGTTTATAGGCCACCCATTTCTAAGATAGATTACAAAAGTGTGCCCCGCTCCTATTTTTTTTGCGGCATCAACCGCCATCGATATAAGTTCCTCGTCATTCCCGTCTCGGCGAATCAGCCTCTTTCCACTAGCCTCGACAAACGCTAGACCGAACTTAATTGAAATCGAGCTGGTAACTAATGCCTCGTAAATATCCTCTACGCTTTTAATAAAATGGCTCCTGCCGATTATTACGTTTGATCCATCAGGTACATTTACATTTATAATTTCAAATTTGAGTGGGGGAGATCCCAATTTAACCACTCACTTAAGCACTTCTAATAAATCTGCCAGCGCTTCTTCTCCCCTTTTTTCTATTATTTTAGCTTTAACTTTATCTCCTACAGTGCATCCGCCGTTGACGTGTATCTTTATTTTGTTGATCAATCCAACCCCCCTGCCCTTTTCGTCTATATCGCTTATTTCAAGCGTCACCACTGCTCCCGGATAGACCTTATTATGGGGGCCGAATTCATCTGGCTTTGGGATCTTCGGATATACGCTCCATCTAGAATAATCTCTAGTATATACTTCCTTATGATCTCTATATTTAGTCATTAACAATACCACCATAAACTTTCGAAATAGCTAAATTTAATATCTTGGCCTTTAATCGACCATTATTCTTTTTAGAAACTCTTTTTTCGTTCATGCGAATTTTCCTGCTTCGACTTTCTAAAACTAGATTATTCATCTCTCCCTTATTAATTTAATGGATATTTCTTCAGTTAGCCTCAAAATATCTTTGAGCATCCTAATCTCATCCTGAAACTCGCTTTCCCTTTCCGTCATCCTTCTAAGGACTTCTTCAACGTGTATTAGGTCTTCGAAGGCGATCTTCCTAAACAGCTTTTTATCCGCATAATCGAGCCTTGATTTGATTGCCAATTTTTTCAAGATATCCACCATCCTCATCGGTTCAAGGGAGGCATACATAGCTTTTATTATTCTGCGGGAGTCATCTTCTTCCAGCTTTTCTGACAAGTTAAGCTCTCTCTCTATAGCTGAAAAGTCGTAAAATCTCCACCAATGTTGCTTGCTGGACCTATAAGAAGTTTCGATTAGCCCGTACTTTCTTTCCATCACGGTCAAGATAGCTTTTGGATTATATTCGTCTCCCATACTTTCCAGGAATTTTTTTAACCCTTTGTAATCGAAATCTCCTAAAGAGTTTTCCCCATTAGAATAAACTTCTTTAGCTCTCATTACTGCAGCCTGGAGGACTATCTTGCCTTTTTCACCATAATCGTTCAAAAAAGATCTCAACCTGGCGTTTAAACTAATTACTATCGGTCTGTCCTCCTCTTCAATTGCCAAGAGACTCAGCCCTTTCAGACTACAAATAGTTTCGCCGATCTTAAAAAACTTAATCGACCTAAAAATAAACTATCTTTTAAAAGAGGAATGAGAATGACAAAAATCCAAGCTGATCTTCATATACATTCTTGTTATAGCGACGGGGAGCCAACGCCACGTGAGATTTTGATGAAAGCTGTCCAGAAGAAATTGAGAGTTATATCTATCACTGACCATAATACCTTTTTAGGCTCAGTTGAAGCCATAAGATTAGCTAAAGAAAAGAAGATCGACATTTTGGTATTAATTGGAAACGAGGTGCGAACTCTTCTTGGAGATGTGTTGCTATATTGTTCTGCGCCGATCGAAATCAAGCCTTACCCTGACTTAGATGAGTTATCGGATATTGCGGATGAGAGCGGATGCATCGCAGTACCCGCGCATCCGTTTGATAGAGTGAGAAAGGGGATAGGGGCAAAAGGGCTTGAATTATTGGGAAAAAAATTGTACGCCATCGAATGCTATAACGCTTTTTCTTCAAAGCTTGTAAATGACAAAGCACACAAGTACGCTGAATTTTTAGGAAAAAAATGCTTAGCGAACAGTGATGCCCACACGCTAAAAGCTATAGGTGCTTTTTCAACTATAATGGAAATAGATCTAGAGGAGGGTTTCGAAGGATTTAGGAAAGCCATCATTAGCCAACCGTTGGAGCCGAATCACCATGAAACCACCCTTTTTCTTTATTTAGATAAGTGGAGATGGAGCTTAGCGAGGAGGATCAAGCCACGAGAGTGTTTCTGAGGATTTTTCCAAAGAAAAGGGTTCGCATATCAACTAAATGCACAAACTGCTTAAAATGTCTCGAGGTGTGTCCTACTGGAGCCATATATCTTAAAAACGGAAAGCTATTAGTTGAAGTAAAGAAATGCGTTGCCTGCTATGCTTGTGTAATAACTTGCCCTGAGAAGGCTATAACCATAGAGTGGTTCGACGGCAGATTAGAGGAAGTGGAAGTTGAGGACAATATTTAAGGGATTTACAATTGAGGCCTCGCCCATCAAGGCGGGGATGAATAAAAACTTAAAAGCCTTCTCGGTTTTAATTTTTTTGAAGATTAATAGGATTAGAACTGCGGTTGCCCCTAAGCAATGGATGCAGGATCGGCAACCACATGAACATGTGTAGGGGGTTTTTCGCCCCGACTGACCCGCAGATGAAAGGATGTAATTCCCAACAGACGCGGAATAAAAGAACCGTCGTGTAGAAAACCTAGCCCTTCAGGGCTTAGAGGAAGTCAGGATAAAATAGGGATATAAATTGATTGAAAAGTCTCTACTTTCCATAGGGTTCTTACTGATATTCATTGGGTTTGCATTTCTACTGATAGGCGGTATATTATTGGCCCTAAGAAGCGGAGGAGAAGTTGAAGGCGGAGGGATTATCTTTATCGGGCCAATTCCGATAGTCTGGGGATCTTCGAAGGAGATAACTAGAAATCTTTTAATAGTTGCAGCAGTCATCAGTAGTTTGTTGCTAATCGCATATATATTCCAGTACATAAAACATTGAGGGAAGTGTTTGGGTTGCCAGAGATAATCGATAATAAAGCAGAATTTACGATAAGGAATGCGACCCACGAAGACCTACCTCAAATCATAAAAATAAATACGGAAGCGTTACCCGAGAACTACCCGGAATTTTTCTTTGTTTATCATCTGGAGAACTGGGGAAAGGCCTTTTTTGTAGCCGAGGCCGATGGCAGAGTTGTAGGGTATATTATGAACAGAATCGAAACAGGTTTGGGATTTATCAGAAAATTCATTGTGAAAAAAGGCCATGTCGTTTCAATAGCTGTCTTAGAAGGTTACAGGAGGAAGGGCATAGGCGAATCTCTCATGAAAAAAGGCATGGATAGTATGCGCGATGACTATGGGGCTAAGGAAGTTTACTTGGAAGTCCGGGTTTCAAATGAACCCGCAATAAGGCTATATGAGAAACTAGGTTTCAAAAAGGTTAAGGTAATTGAAGGATACTATAGCGATGGAGAAAACGCATACCTCATGGCTGCTCCTCTATAGCTCAAGCCTAGTAGCATATTTCAAATATTCTTTTTCAGCAAGAGCTTAGAAATTCGCTAAAAACGTTTTCGCGTCTCAAGGCAGGGATACTATCCTTATGGATAATGGCTTAGTTTGCATTATAGCAGCGGTGGGTTTTCCAGTCAAAATTCCCCCTGCCTCTCCCGGGTTTACGACTAAAATACCATTTAAGTTCTCTACGAGTGCTTCATGAGTGTGACCATAAAGGACGACATCATAATCCCGAGACTTAGCAAATGAATGCGCTATGAGTTTCGTTTGCTCAGGAGATCCGAAACCATGCATAAGCAACATCCTAAGCCCATCGATTTCCTGAATCATGATCTGCTCAGCAATTTTGATGTTAAAATTATACGCCATATTGCTTATTAAAATTCGGTCCCCATCATTGTTCCCCAGTACTGCATATCCTTTTCCTTGAAATTTATTGAAAACATTTTTGAAAATGAATGGAGAGTTGTTATCACCCAAATGGACTATGCCATCTACATTTTCTCCCTTAAAGAAATCCACCCATCTTATAGTAAAAGATAGATTGTCGTGTGTGTCTGAGAGTATTCCTAGCTTAATTTTTCTCACCACCATTTGATCCATTTTTAAATGCATTCAAGAAATATAGAATGTTCAAACGTAATAAAAACTTTCATAAAACTGTAGAGAATAGCAGCTCCATATTTTATAAGAACATGGTCGCTCCAAGAACTATCATTAACTGATATAAATTTTAATCGAAAACTCGCTATTTATGTCGGAATGACAAAAGAGTTTAAAAGTAACTAGCGCAAAACCTCTCTAAACACTGGAAGCCTTGTTTTGATGGATGGAGTAGCTCCATCAAAAAAGTCTAACCTTTTAAGGCGAAGAGGAGGTCAGATAGCTTATAAACCTCTCTTTATTTTAGCCTTAGGCAAGGTTTCCAGTTGTAAAGTAAATCTTAAAATATCCTTTCAATAAGAAATTGTTGTTTAATGCCGGGGTAGCTCAGCGGGTAGAGCGCCGGGCTGTTAACCCGGTGGCCGGAGGTTCGAGCCCTCCCCCCGGCGTCTGTTTTTGTATATCATTCGATGAATTCTAAAAAGCCTGGTTTTTTCTTTTCTTTCTCAGCTCTATGCAAAATGATTGTACAGAAAACAAAAAGTGAATAGTATTAGCTATAAAATAAAAAACACGGTAGCGGAGGGTAGTAAACTACCAAAAAAATCAGAAGGATCGTGTTTCATCTAAGCTACTCAGCCTTAGAGTTTTGTGCTTCACCACTCTCTTCGGCTTCAGCGCGTTTACAACATGTTCGAAGGCAACGTCTGGCTTTGTATGCTCACCGCAGGTGTATATATCCAAAGTGGCATAGTTGTACTCCTTCCAAGTGTGGAGGGCTAAATGGCTTTCTGTCACTAATATTATTACGCTCACGCCCCCCTTCTTTCCTGGAAAAGACCAACTCTTTACTTCTACTAACGTTGCATTGGCAATCTTAGCTGCCTCAATCATAGTGTTCCGCAGAAATTCTTCATTTTCTAGCAAACTTTCATCCATACCGTATAAGTTACCATAAACATGTTTACCTACTATTATATCTTCCTGGTTTTTCTCTCTATTCTCTTCTACTTGTTCCATCTCGTTGACCCTTCTATTCATGCGTTAATACTTCAAAAGGATTTTTAAGGTTATTCCATAGTACTTTGTCTCTTTTCCAAGCAATTTATATCATAAATAGAGTAATACCATTCGAACTCACTAGATTTTATGATATTACCCTTTACATCGATTTTGCATCTCATCAAAGGAGCATCTAGTACCATAGTTTCCGCTTCTCCTCCCTCAAAGGCTGGGTTGAATCCATATTTTTTCGATAGATTAATGATATTCTCTGTAGCTTTATCATCTATCTCTTTGCCAAGTAAGCTATGCGGAATCCCCAAAGCAGAAATCTTCGTTATTATATATTTAAAACCATATTTAGGGAGCCTTCTCATGTATTCTTCTTGGTCCTTATGCCAGAGAGGAGCAAACATCTTTAATCCTAGCCTTCTCAGTATTAGCTGAAAACGTATGAATTGGTAATCTGAGTCGATTGCTCCTGTCGCCACACCATCTATATTGTACTCAAGCTTAATACTTTTAAGCATCTCTTCGAAGTCCAGCTCTTCATTTCCCGTACCTTCGTAAAGAAAGAGCGGTAAACCGATCGCTTTTTCGTAGATTTTCAAATGTTCGATTCCGGGAGAGTGGTATAACATGGAATCAGGAGATTTAGGCTTTACGGCAGAGATGCATTCAATTTCATGGCCAACTAATTTGGATATATGAAACGCAAACATCGAGTCTTTTCCACCGGTAAAAAGCACGCAGAGCTTCAAGCTAATTCACTCAATTGATAAATATGTGAGCTACCCCGTCCTGAAGGACGAGGCTTCCAGCGTTTAGAGGCGGCTTTACGCCATTCCCCCTCATTTGCTGGTTCGGGGGGGGGGGCTCACATCTCCGCCATCCCACGCATCTCATTAACGCATGGGCTATTGTT